>Ga0163223_100007_pt1 | contig 203051 bp, 166 predicted proteins | sample MSEWel2016_02_17_2_FD_113147 | JGI IMG/M metagenome (GOLD analysis project Ga0163223, IMG submission 113147) | Subsurface microbial communities from deep shales in West Virginia, USA - MSEEL Well Study Marcellus 5H_2016_02_17 ...
AAAACTGATCGTGTCCAAGCCCAGGCAAGCATGATAAGTCCATAGAAAAACACCCGAGCCCCGGATTGTAGTTCAACCGGGGCTCAAAGCTGGGCACTACGTGCCGCTTAAAGCCCTATTTATATTTTTCAGTTTTTTCTATTGAATCTGCAACCCTTTGCTTTTTCTTCTGTCAATAGGATTATAGATGAGAACTCATACCCCGTCAGGATATGAAACGAGCGGGTAGAATATTTCACTCGCATTGGGCAGCCTGCAAGCGAGTTCCACATGACAGAAATAGAAAACAAACAATCATAATCAGATGAAAAAGATTTATTTCACATTGTTGATTTCAATACTTGTAGTCACTAACTTACTTGCCCAAAGCTACGGCAATTACGAGAAAAAACCTTTTGCCTTTGGACTGTTTCCTCCGGTAAGTACCAACGGCACTAATGCCGGAAATTGTATCAACCAAGTTTCAGTGAATATAATTTCAGGCTATTCGGCAGGACTGGCAGGTTTTGAATTTGCAGGTTTTTCCAACACTGAACGTGATTTTGTTCGCGGAGCACAATTTGCCGGGTTTCTGAACTTTGTAAATGGCAACTTCACCGGATTTCAATACGCCGGTTTTGCCAACTTTAACAGAAGTGTGGCCAGAGGTTTTCAATGGGCGGGATTTGCCAACTTCAACTATGCTGAGGCCAATGGACTATTATTTGCCGGGTTCGCAAACTTCACCAACGGTAAATCCTTAGCTATTCAGATGGCTGGATTCGCAAATTTTTGTGAAGATGTTGAAGGAATCCAGGGATCCGGGTTTGCTAATATTGTAAAAGGAAATGGTAAGGTTCTTCAAATGGCCGGGTTTTCGAATATTACACTTGGCGAAGTGAACGGCACGCAACTGGCAGGGTTCTTAAATTATTCGAAAGAAAAAATGCAGAAAGTGCAAATTGCCGGTTTCTCTAATATTTCTATGAATGATGCCAAAGGATTGCAGTTGGCCGGCTTTGCTAATCTAGCAAAAGGAACCATTGAGGGAGCACAGATAGCCGGATTCTTAAATGTTGCCAAGCAAGTTGATGGGCTTCAACTGGGAGTTATTAATGTTTCAGACACTGTGAAAAGTGGCCTCCCTATTGGCTTTTTAAGTATTGTCCGACATGGTTTTTATGAATTGGAAATCTCAGCAAGTGAAGCCTTAAATACTCAGGCTCTATTTAAAATTGGCGTGGATAAGTTCTACAATATTTTTGCCGTTGGCAGTCAATTTTTAGGCGACGAATTCAACTGGGGATTTGGTTATGGAGTGGGAACTCACATCGTTAATAAAGAGAAATTTAAAACGCAACTGGAACTCATGAGCTACCATATTAACGAGGGTGAAAACTGGACAAACACCTATAATGGTCTGAACCAATTCAGAATTAATTTCGCCAAGAAAATTGGAAAGCATTTGGATGTTTTTGCCGGTCCTAACTTTAACCTGATGATTACTAACAATAAGATTACTGATGGAAGACCATTTGAAAGCAATTTTGCCCCATACTCCATCTACTCGCATAAAGGGAAGCGAACGACCTTAAAAGGCTGGATTGGCTTTAGTGCCGGTATTCACATTAACTAAGTTGCCAGATTGAATGCATGGTTCATGTTTATTCATAACGAATCAATGATTCAAGGTTGATGGTGGGAGAAAATGGTTGGAGATGGTGGGTGTACCATTATTTCCAATCATTTTTTTATTGTTCTCCACCCCCAGTTATCCTTCTATTTTCACACGTTTGTTAGTTTGCGTGTACCAAATATAGCCGACTACATTGTTGTACCCACATCGTTTAAGCTCTTTCACATAGCTGCCAACTTGATAATGGTATTTGTCCAACTCTTTTTCACCCGATTTATAATCCACCACAATCACTTCATCTCCTTTTAGCATGATGCGATCCGGGCGTTTCAATTTGGTCCCGGTTAATATCGAACGTTCATTCATCACCCTAAAAGTACCATCAAACCAACTTGACACCTCGGGATCTGTGATTAGTTCTTTTAATTGAATCTTCATCTTTTCGCCGTCATCAGCAGGAATTACACCTTTAAAAACCAGATCATTAACCGCTGAGTTTAAATCATTCACGGTTGAAATATTAGCCAGCACTTCATGAAAAATCCGGCCCTGATTAATTTTTGTTGATGCCAGTTCGCCTTCTACAAAGAAATGCTCATTTCGCTTCCGGAGGTTTAAATAATCATGAAAATCGACAAAGCGAAATTCATTCAATTGCAGCCGATTGTCTTTCACTTCCTCTCGTTTAGTTGAACTCGTAACTTCCCCGTAGGTAAAAGTCCGTGTTTCTTCGTCGAAATACTCGGTCAATTCACAAAAAAGTTCCGTTTCGCCATCATGTGCAAAATGATCGGCTTTTTCCATGGACTGAAACAAAACATCGGCAATATTGCCAAACTTACCTGAAGTCACCGACCAGGTAAACAAAGCTGTTCGAGCCCTTGTAAAAGCCACGTAAAGCATGTTTAAGTTGTCGATATAATTGCTGATTTTTTCCTGAAAATATTCTTCAAAAAAGATGGATTCGCCCATTCGTTTTTCAAACTTAACGGGAACCAACTCCAACTGGTCAAATGGCGGTAATTTGGGGCGGCACCACAGCATGGGTGCGTGTTGAGCCGAAACTTCAATCTTCCAATCGCAGAAAGGAATAAACACATAGTTATATTCCAGTCCCTTGGCTTTGTGAATTGTTTGTATGCGAATGGCATCCAAGGCTTCAGAAACAGAAATGGTCTTTTTCTGACCTTGCTCATCCCACCAAATCAGGAAAGCAGCAATGTCTGTCGTTCGGTTTTTCATAAAAGTAGCCACCTGATCGATGAATGCTTGCAGATAAGCCAATTCTTCCTGCAATTCAAACAAATTGAAAAGCTCACAAATTTTAAAAATAATCTCCTGAATATTCCGTCCACTAAGCGTTTCCGAAAAATAGGCGCTATTCAGAAAATCAGATAGAATATTTTTATCATCTTTTAATTTTTCAAACCAACTGGTTCGATCCGGCTTGCTCAACGACTCAAAACCAATGCTTAACTGATCGGAACCTGGCATTGCCAAGTCAGGGACTCGATGAATGATCTGAAGCTGATCAAACAGTTCACTGTAGTACAAATGATTGGCAAGCGCCAGAGCTACCGCATCGTTCGGATCGGCTAATAATTGCAGCAAAGCAAGCACAAAACTAACGGCTGACGAGTTTTTCACATACAGCGATTCGCTGGACAAAATATTGAAATTATAATCAGACTCATTGGCTGATTTTTCTTTTAGCAGGCGATCTGCAATTAATTTGGCTTCGTCTTTTTTGCGCACCAACACTGCTATTTCGCGAGCACCGGCTCCCATATCCTGCACTTCTTTAATACGAGCGACCAGCTCATCTAAAACCGTTTCGAGTAAGTTTTCCTTTTCTTCATCTTTGGGTTTATCAAAAAAACGCATGCGAACAGCCCCGCTGTCAGCTGTTTTTGCATTCGCAATTTGTTGTAGGCTTTGGCTGTATACTTTTTCAACCTGCTCGGTCATCGATGTACCTTCCAGCCTGTTTTCCTCTAGCTCATTATTGACGTGTTGCTGAAAGAGTTGTGGCAATATCTGAAAAATACGGTTGTTAAATCGGATGACATTTCCGGTGCTGCGCCAGTTCATTTGAAGGGTCTCCTCTTCTACCCCATTTGCAGGAAACTGGTTGTTTACCTCCTGTGCAAGCAAATTCCAATCTCCATTTCGCCAGCGATAAATCGCTTGTTTCACATCTCCCACAACCATTCCCAGATTATCTTCAGCTAGTGAATTCCCAATTAACGGTCTGAAATTCCCCCACTGCAAACCTGAGGTATCCTGAAATTCATCAATCATAAAGTGATTGTAAAAAACGCCGGTTTTTTCATAAATAAACGGCGCATCCGAATCATCAATAATACTTTTTAGCAAGGTGCCCGAATCGGAAATCAATACGACTCCTTTTTCATGAGTCACTTTACGCACCATGGCCTGCAAGTCGACCAAAATACCCAGCGTGTAGAGCTGATTGACAATCAATTTGGCACTGTTGTACTCATGCAACTTTTCGAAATAATATTCAACGGCCTCACACAACAACAACTGCAGGGCAGCGGCAGCTTCCAACACATTCGCTTCTTCATTTTTCTTTGTCCAAACCTCCGGATCGTCGGCTGCTTCAACAACCCGTTTACCGGGCCAGCTATCCAGGTTCAAATCAACCAACCGCTGAAAAGAAGCTGAGGCCCCGGTCTTCTTGTACTTAAAATCATCTACCGAAACGCCATGTTGCTGCATCACTTGTAAACCTGTCCTCCCAATTCGTTTCAGGTTATTTTCAAATTGATGAATGATTGTGTTCAGTTCGTTTTTATAGGCATTAATAAATTGCTTGTCATTAATTTTCTCATGCAGGGTTTTATTCAATGCTTTGAAGGTTTCATTGTATATCTGCACCCCAAGTTTGAGAATATCGTTTTTCAGGTTCCAGCCACCCCCCTCGCGAATCTTCTCATTGGCAAATTTTTTCAGCCATTCCAATAATTCCGGATTTTCTTCAATCGAAAGCAGCAATTCATCAACGGCCTCTTCCAAAATCAGGTTATCTTCCAAATCGACTTGATAAGCAGTATTGATGCCCAACTCCCGGTTGAACGACTTAATGACACGTTGAAAAAAGCTATCGATTGTGCTGATTGAAAAGCGCGAATAATCGTGCAAAATACGTTTTAAACAGATGCCGGCACGATCAGCAATTTCAACCTCCCCCAACTTCATCTCTTTCATCAGCAAAGGCAAATATGCCGAAGGTCGCTCTTTCGACAACACGTAAAGCTCCTCAATTACCCGTTCCTTCATTTCGGTGGTTGCCTTATTAGTAAAGGTTACCGCCAGAATATTTTTGTAGTTCCATTCATTCGCCAGTGCGATTTTCAGGTACTCCAACGCCAAACGAAAGGTTTTTCCGGAACCTGCTGAAGCTTTGTATATTTTGAGTTTTGACATGTTGTAGGGAAGTATCAGTTGGGGGAGGAAAAAAGATTGTCGGTTGTTTTATTGATCGTGTTTTGCAATCACCCACACGGCGTGTATAATTCCGGGGATAAAGCCTAACAAGGTTAGTAAGATGTTTAACCAAAATGCGCCTCTGATTCCGACGGTTAAAAAAACACCCAGTGGCGGTAAAATGATGGCGAATAAAATGCGTAAAAAACTCATATTCGAAATTTAAAGTTTAACTTTTGTTTACGGTAGATGCAAGATACAAATTTAAACGAGTAGTGGTAACAGCAATTCAATATTTGAAAAGCTCACTGGCAATCGTACATTTGCAAGAAGCTTTAATTCAACGATCATGGTACTTCAAATTTTATTGGGAATTTCCATCATTCTGCAATTTTTTGCCGCAGGGGTGGCTATTAAACTTACACGAGTCACCAAGTATAATTTTTCGTGGATCTTGCTGACCATTGGGTTTATCTTCGTGGCCATTAGTCGCACAATGGAGTTTCTGCCGTTCATTAGCAATTTTGAACCACAGGATTTGGGAGAAGTTGCCATTTGGTTTGGCGTTGTTATTTCCCTGACTTTTGCCATCGGAGTATTCATGATCCAGCGCATTTTTAAGTACATGAAACGCGTTGAAGATTCGCGTCGACTGACGGAGAAAATGTTTCTGAATGCCATTATTCAAACCGAAGAAAAAGAACGAAAACGCTTTGCCAAAGACCTGCACGATGGGTTGGGGCCATTGCTCTCAACAGTAAAGATGTCGGTCTCTTCGCTGGCACAACTCGAACACGACAAAGCTTCAAAAGAAATTGTGGAAAATACCGAGATGGTCATTAATGAGGCCATCAAATCACTAAAAGAAATATCGGATAACCTCAGTCCGCATGTGCTAAATAATTTTGGATTGTTGCGAGCTTTACGCAATTTTACAAACAAAATTAATGTCACTAAAGTTATTCAGATTGAATTAATATCGAATCTGGGAAACGAGCGTTTCGACAATAATATTGAAGTCGTTTTATATCGGGTTATTTGCGAACTGATTAACAACACGATTAAGCATGCCAACGCAAAAAATGTTCAACTATCAGTTCTCAAGGAAGCTAACCACATCAGTATTTTCTATCACGATGACGGGCAAGGTTTTAATCAGGAAAAACTTGACCAACAACCGATGATTGGAGGCATGGGATTTTCGAATATATATTCAAGGATTAACTCTTTAAAGGGAGAAATCAGCATCCATAGTGAACTGGAAAAAGGGACACAGGTAAACATCAATGTAAAAGCAAAAAATGACTAACGAACAATACAATATCATCCTGGTCGATGATCATACTCTGTTTAGAAACGGCCTGCGAATTTTGCTCAACAACCTATCGGGCTATCAAATAAGTGCTGAAGCTGCTAATGGTCAAGAATTTTTAGACTTGCTGGAAACGCAAGTTCCTGATCTGGTGTTGCTGGACATTGACATGCCTGTAATGGATGGCATTGAAGCGGCTCAAAAAGCGGTTACTAAGTATCCTGACATCAAAATTATCACCTTGTCGATGTATGGAGAAGAGGACTACTATTATAAAATGGTGGATGCCGGGGTCAAAGGTTTTTTACTGAAAAACTCGGACATCAGCGAAGTCAAAACTGCCCTGCAAACGGTTGTTGAAGGAGGCACTTATTTTTCTTCGGAATTATTGCAAACCTTGGTCAGCAGTCTGCGAACCAAGTCGCAGCATCACGAAAAGCAACATATACTCTCGGAACGCGAAATTGAAATCTTAATCTTAATCTGCAAGGGGTTTTCAAATCAGGAAATTGCCGATCAGCTTTACATTTCGAAAAGAACAGTTGACAAACACCGATCCAATATTTTGGAAAAAAGCGAAAGTAAAAACACCGCCCAACTGGTAATGTACGCTATCAAAAATCAGTTGGTTGAAATCTGAGTTTTCGGCACCACGTTAAATTCGAAAGTCAAACTATAAATCAAGCTTTCGCTGAGGATTGTTAATGGCCTCTTCCATTTCATATTCCTGAACGATTTGATCAATCGTCATCAAACATTTGCCACAGCTGGTTCCTGCACGCGTTGCATATTGAATATCTTCGGTTGAAGTAGCTCCTTTTTTCAAAGCTGAAATAATTTCTTTCTCTGACACCATGTTGCATATGCAAACCAATCGGTTTCCCATTACTTACCCTCCATTACTTATACAATCCGTTTTCTGTTTGCGCCCGACTACATAATAAATTTATTTTCGATGTATAGTCGAAGCTCCCGGTACGCATCAATCACCACATCTTTTTTCGACATCGATTCGTACAGTTTCTTAATCAATTGCTTCTCATTCAACAACTGAAAACTAACACGAAAGTTCAAATCAAAAACCATTGACATAACAGCCAACTTGTAATCATTAACCGATTCAATATCCTTGCGTTTGGCAGGTTTATGACTTTTAATGCTTTTTACAATATTATCGCTAACCGTGCCTGCTGCCGGCAAGCCATGACTAATAGCATCGAGCTTAAAAGAGCCATCGCGATTCAAGTTTTTAACACAGGTTTCCCAAATATCAAGCTTATCGGCATCACGAAGAATCTGGCTATAAGTAACAATCAATTTATCTTCTTTTAACGAGATACTTTCTTTGTTGTGGTTGAGAAGAACCTGAGTTATCAGATTTTTCTTCACCTCGGGCAAATTCTTGAAGAATGTCTGTTCACTCAAAATATTAACTCCTAGTTGAGCATGGTTTTCCGACTGCTCATCATCAAAAGATTGATATTGAACAAACTGCTCAAAACGGCCTACATCATGCAATAAACCAATTATTTCGGCTAACAAAATATCTTCCTCTTCAAGCATCAGATTAGTAGCTACAACGCCGCTAATTTTGGAGACTTGCAAAGAGTGTTCTCTTTTTAAAGCAAGAACTTCAGCCATTTTGGGGTCTGACTGCTTTAAAAATACGGCTGTGTATTTTTCAAAGAAATTACGTGCAGCCTGTATGTTTTCTTTTACAACTGATAATTCTTCCATGGTGCTACAAAAATAAACCTTTTGTCTTTTAATCTACTCTTTAATAAAGTAGTTTATTAACAATATTAGAAGCTTAACGTTCTTTTTAAGTTTTTATTAGAAATCCTGTTAAAAAACGATTGTTTTACTATTTTTGCACACGCTTTTGGTCCCATAGTTCAATGGATAGAATTTAAGATTCCGGTTCTTAAGATCTGGGTTCGAATCCCGGTGGGATCACATGTCTTCAAAGAGGTATGATTTGTCTTCATGCCTCTTTTGTTTTTTTAATTAACTCTTTAGTAAGAATCAATATCAGTATTTAAAAACCAGATTGTCTCATTTGTAATCTGCCTTGTAAGCTTTTAGTCGTGTGATTAAATCTACCGGTAAACCTAATTAAAGGATTGTCTGAACTTCAATGGAGTTTGATTGGTTTTCGACTTAAACAGTTTATTAAATGACTGCGAATGCTCAAATCCCAATTCAAAAGCAATTTCGCTAACGGAAAGTTCGGTGGTAGAAAGGCGCTCTTTAGCTCTTTCGATGAGTTTGAAATGAATATATTGCTGAGCATTTTGTCCGATTAACGAGCGAAGCATGTCACTTAAATAACCAGCAGAAATATTTAGTTGATCGGCCAGGAACTGTACGGTTGGCGTACCTAGTTGCAAGGTTTGTTGATCGTTGAAGTAAGCATCCAAAATAGCTTCTGTTTTTTGTAACAAATCGTTATTTACCGCTTTTCTGGTTATAAACTGGCGCTTGTAAAACCGGTTGGCATAATGCAATAAAAGTTCCAATTGCGCGATCACCACTTCCTGGCTGAATTCGTCAATCCGGCTGTTCAATTCTTCTTTTATAATTTTGAACAACGACAGCATCACTTCTCGCTCCTGGTCAGACAAGTGCAGCGCTTCATTAACCGAATAGGAAAAATATTGGTACTGCTTTATTTTTTGAGCTAACGGAAACCCCAGCAGAAAATCAGGATGAAACAATAAAACATGTGTACTCGCGGAGTAATCCTCTTCGACATATCCCACCAATTGATTGGGAGCTAAAAACATTAGGCTACCTTCATTAAAATCATAATGACTTTGCCCGTATTTCATTTTTCCTTGTCGATCAGTAATCAATACAATTTTATAAAAATTCAGGACATCATAAACAGGACCATTGCTTAAATCAATGTCAGTATTACCGCCACAATGCGTCATGCTAATCAATGGATGTTTTGGTTTGGGTAAACCGGCTGCATCATGAATTTCCGTAATCGTACGAAACCGAATAAGATCTTTCTTCTTTTTCATCCTGTAAATATAAAAACTCAAAACCTATGAAGTTTTGAAAACCTCATAGGCCAGAATCTATTTAACAACAATTTACCACGGAAAATGTTCCTGATTGGGCCCTGTAAACTGTCCAGACACACCACTTTCATCCAAAGCTACACGTACCGGTTCCTTAGAACCCTCTTCTACGGACTCCGTACCCTGGAAATTATTGAGCGCAGTAGCAGTAAAACCAGGGCTTACGGCATTTATTTTTATATTTGTACCTTCAAGTTCATTTGCCAAAGAAACGGTAATCGCATTCATTGCTGCCTTGGACGCTCCATATACCACGTCAAAACTTTTTCTGTAAGGATTGGAAGGATCCTGATTCATAGTAAGTGAACCTAAGCCGCTGGATACATTTACAATTCTTGGAGAAGGAGCATTGCGAAGAAGAGGAATAAAAGCTTGTGTAACTGCCAAGGCTCCAAAAACATTGGTGTTCCATACAGCTTTCATTTCTGAGATGGATGCCACACTTGGCATTTGCGCTGCAAGCATTTCTTCCATAGTCCCCTGGCGCGTTCCTGCATTAGAAATTCCTGCGTTATTCACTAACAGGTCTAACAGGCCGTGTTCTTTTTCAATTGCTTTTGCTGCCAATTTAATGGTGTTTTCAACAGTAACATCCAACTCAATAGCAATTGCATTTTCACCGAGCTGTGACGCTGCATTTTTTCCTTTTTCTAAATTTCTTGCCCCAACATAAACCGTGTAGTTGTTTTCTGCTAACGCTTTAGCAATTTGAAATCCAACTCCGGTATTTGCCCCTGTGACAAGAGCAACTTTGTTTTTCTCTGTTTTCATAACTCTCATTTTTAATTAATAGTGTAAAATTAGACATTGGAAATATTCCCTATGTAGTAGAATCGCGGACAGTTGTAGCCAAATTGAGGATAAGTGATTTAACGAACTAATATATCTCCGCCCCCGAAAGGCAATAGTGTTTGCCTGGTTTTAGACTTAAATGGTTACTGGGTTGAAAATCTATCTTGACATTTTATTAGGGGGTCAGAGGCTTCAAAAAGGGTAACGGAATAGTATCAATCGCAACTGTTGGAACTTGAAAAATGGAAAGAAACCAGTTTATCTACAAACTTTTAGTAAGTAAATGATGGATTCAGCATAGCTTGTGTTTCTTCTGTTTTTCTGTGTCCATAAACTTCAACACTGAATCATAATCTTCAATCAAAAAGTTCGAAATTTTTCCGGTTGGGATCACGCAAACAAAATAAAAAACCTTCTGTCAGCCAGTCGCTATCAGGAGGTTCTTATTTTGTATCTTATCCTATTTGGCGTTAATATCTTTTATGGATTCCCCAAGTCTTAAGCAAAGGTTTCCCAATTTTATCCAAACAGGCTCTTTGCGTAGCAAAAGACTACGCCATAAATCCTATTAATAACCGTACAGCAGTTTTCAGATTGCTTAGTGAGAGGACAACCTCGAACATGGATTGAGGAAAACCAACAAATTCTATTTTTAGCAGATAGCAACAAAACTTTCGTTGAATCTACATGTTTATTACAGCGATGAATACGAATCAGCCTTCAGAGTATAATAATACAGGACAAAGCAAAACAAAAACAATAATAATCCTTGGCATATTAACGGCATATGTGCCCTTTTCAATTGACACTTATTTACCTGCCATGACCCATATTGCCGATTATTTCGGCACAACGTCAGCAAGGATGACATTCTCGCTTACCACATTCTTTATAGGTTTTGCGACAGGGCAGGTAATTTATGGGCCACTACTGGATTTATATGGTAGAAAATCACCCCTGTATTTTGGATTAGTGATTAGCATTCTGGCTAGTATCGCCTGTATTTTTGCCTGGAATTCAAGTTCCTTTATCGTATTTCGGTTTATTCAGGCACTGGGGGCATCTGTCGCATCTGTGTCTGCATTAGCTATGGTGCGTGACTTTTTCCCACCAGAGGAAAGCTCCAGGGTTTTTTCTTTGCTGGTTTTAGTCATTGGTAGTTCACCGCTTCTTGCCCCAACTCTTGGAGGTTACATTACTGCCCATGTGGGGTGGCAATGGATTTTTGTATTTCTTTCGTTAATGGCCGTGGCAGTCATGAGCCTTGTTTATTTTGCCCTTCCGGTTAACTATTTTCCGGATAAAAATTCAAGTTTGAAGATATCAGATTTGGCAAAAGATTACTGGGCAATACTGAATCAACGTCAGTTTATTACCTATGCTTTAGCAGGGGCTTTTTCATTCTCATCGCTGTTTATATACGTGGCCGGGTCGCCTATTATTTTCATGGAAAAATATCACATGACAGCACAAAGCTTTGGTATTGTTTTCGCGATGCTTTCGGTTGGTTTTATAGGAGGTAGCCAGTTGAATATCCTGGCGTTAAAAAGATTCAGTAGTCAGCAAATATTTAGATTTGCGTTGATTTGCCAACTGTCAATTGCGATGCTATTCTACATCGGAACATTAAACGGATGGTACGGAAGAAATACCATTATTGTATTTTTGTTTCTTATTTTATTGTGCCTGGGATTTACTTCTCCCAATGGTATTGCACTGGCTCTTGCTCCTATTCAGAAAAAATTGGGAAGCGCATCTGCCTTGGTAGGTACCATCCGTATCGGAATTGCAGGATTAACTACGGGAGGAATCGGCTTGTTGAATGTGACCGATGGTGAGCCAATAGCCGGAATGATGGTTGTAACAGCAGTTATCTCCTTTTCAATTTTGTTCGTTAATAGAAAGCGCATGAGCCTTTCCTTTACGATAAGATAAAAAAAAACAGACTCAAAATCTTCAGCCAAAACGGGCAGCAGTTTTCAGGTTGTTTAGTATTAAATTCCGGCAGTCGTTTAACTAACCGACAAAAAGTCCGTGCTGCCAACATGGTCTTGCTGAATGCAAAGACTGAAGCAATCCAATAGTAATTTGAGTAGCAGAATGGAAACATTATCATCAGGCTTTGTTACTTAAAATCCCGTGATCGAAAAAGTTCTCCCTAGACAATTCGATTACCCGACGATTTTTCTGCTTCTCCACTCTTTTTCTCCGAACTTACCGGTTTCTGTGTCGAACCAATATTACGTCCCTCAACATCCAGCCTCATCAAATTATTTAAATTGAAGCAGGAATTGACCACCACATGAATGACTTCGCCTTCAATTTGTAGTTTCCCTTCAACCATCAGTAAGCGGGATTGTAAAATCACTTTACGATATTTCTCAAAAACCTTCGACCAAACCACAAGATTGGCAAAACCGGTTTCATCTTCAATCGTTATAAACAGAACTCCTTTGGCTGTTCCAGGGCGTTGCCGCACTGTTATTAGTCCGCATACTTTCACAAACTGACCATTTTTCATTTTGCTCAATTTCGATGTGGGTGTAACTTTTAACTGCGTCAGCTTTTGGCGAAGGAAACTCACCGGGTGGGCTTTTAGTGAAAGCGCTGTACTGGCGTAGTCCTGAATCACGTGTTCTCCGTCAGTCATGACTGGCAATTCGGTAGACTCTTCAGTTGCACTTTGTGAAGGCGTTCCGGTGAATATTCCCGCAAGATGGTCGTTTAGAGCCGACACTTCCCACAGTGCTTGCCGCCGATCGAGACCAATAGATCGAAAAGCATCGGCATCGGCAAGTCTTTCCAAAGCAGACGGCGAAACACCGACATCAAGCAGTTCGTTTGTACTTTGAAAAAATGTGTTTCTCACAGAAACAAGTGTCAGCACATCTTCCTCACGGAGTCCCTTTACTTGTCGGAAGCCCAATCGCACGGCACAATAACGGCCGTCTTTTTCTTCCAGAGCATTATCCCACTCCGAATAGTTGATATCTACCGGACGAACAATCACGCCATGCTTTCGGGCATCGATAACAATTTGTGCTGGTTGGTAAAACCCCATAGGCTGACTATTGAGCAGAGCTGCTGCAAAAATATCGGGGTAATGACACTTTAGCCAGGATGAGATATAAACCAGCAGAGCAAAACTAGCCGCATGGCTTTCCGGGAAACCATAACTTCCGAAACCTTCGAGCTGCTTGAACACCCGCTCGGCAAAATTCTGCTCATAACCATTCGCCACCATACCAGTCACCAGCTTTTCCCGATAACGGCTTACCTTTCCCTTGGCTTTAAAAGTAGCCATACTTCGTCGCAGCCCATCAGCCTCAGCAGGAGTAAAACCGGCCGCTACAATCGCAATCTCCATGGCTTGCTCCTGAAACAATGGCACCCCCAATGTTCGTCCCAGAATATCCTCCAGCTCTTTTGAGGGAAATACCACCGGTTCTTCACCAGTTCGTCTTTTCAAATAAGGATGTACCATATCGCCCTGAATAGGTCCCGGCCGAACAATGGCCACTTCAATCACCAGATCGTAGAAAGTACGCGGTTTTAAGCGTGGCAGCATCGACATCTGCGCCCGACTTTCAATCTGAAATACCCCAATCGTATCGGCATAACTAATCATCTCGTAAACCGTTGGATCGTCCTGCGGGATATTGGCTAAGGTGAGATCCAAGTTATAATGCTGCCTGGCAAGGTCGAATGCTTTTCGGATGCAGGTCAGCATTCCCAAAGCCAACACATCAACTTTCATAAAACCCAATGCTTCAACATCGTCTTTATTCCATTCGATGCAGGTGCGGTTTTCCATGCGGGCATTCAGAATAGGACACAGATCGTGTAATTTACCCCGCGTTATGACAAACCCACCCGTGTGCTGTCCTAATTGTCGAGGAAATCCGATATACTGATTGGTGAGTTCCAATACCTTTCGCAGAAGAGGATCTTTCGCATTAAAACTTCCGGATGCTTGTGCTTTCCCGGTAGACCAATCATCGGTAAACTCATAGCCCGATTTCGAAAGTACATTGATTGCATCGGTAGACAAGCCCATTACCTTCCCCACATCGCGCACAGCTCCCTTCCAATGTACTTGGGTTACGGTGGCTACAATACCCGCCCGATCGCGCCCGTATTTCTCGTAAATATATTGCATGATTTCCTCGCGACGCTCATGCTCAAAGTCCACATCAATATCGGGCGGTTCATTGCGTTCGTCACTCATAAACCGGGCAAATAATAATTTAAACTTAGAGGGATCGACTGAAGTAACCCCCAAACAATAACAAACGACAGAATTGGCAGCAGAGCCACGCCCCTGGCAAAGAATTCCCCGCGAGCGGGCTTCGCGCACATAGTCGTACACCGTCAAAAAATAGGAAGCATAGTCTTTCCGACTAATAAACTCCAGCTCCATGTCAATGGTTTCTTTAACTTTTGCGGGAATCTGTTCGCCAAAATGCTCATGAGCTCCTTTCCAGGTGAGGTAGACCAACTCTTCCATGGGCGTTCGTCCTTCGCTCGTTATTTCTTCCGGATAGAGATATTTTAACTCATCCAACGAAAATTGACAGGCATCAGCAATTTCCTGCGTGCGCCGAACTGTCTTGGGATACTCGCGGAAAAGCCTGCGTATCTCAGAAACTGGTTTTAGGTAACGCTCCGCATTTTGGTGTAGTTTGAAGCCTACATTATGAATGGTACATTTCTCGCGAATACAGGTCAGCACATCCTGCAATTCTCTGCGCCCAGACTCATGGTAATGCACATCATTGGTCGCAACCATCGGAATTCCCAATCGGACTTCGAGTTGAGAAAGACGAAACAGTCGTTTATGGTCACTTCCCTGGTACGAAAAGGCTGCTGCAAAATACAGTTCATCACCCAACATTTCTTTATATTCTTTCAGGACTGCTATAAATTCAGGTTGAAAGTCGAAATCGGCATTGAGCGAAGTCGGTGGCACTACAATAAATTTTATACCGGCAGCATATTTATACACATCAGCCCGATAGAGGTGACACTCCCCTTTTTCGGCTCTGAGGTTGCCTTCGGTAAGCAATGCCGATAAACTGGCATAGGCTTTCTTGTTGGTTGGATAGGCCAGTAAACTGGGGCCATCCAACAGGTCGAGGCGACAGGCAGGAATAAGGCGAATACAGTTTTCTCGTGCTGCCACATGTGCGCGAACAATGCCTGCAAGCGTATTGCGATCGGTAATTGCAATTGATTTATATCCCAGTTGCGCTGCTTTTTCTACAATTTCCTCAGGGTGCGAACCACCCCGTAGAAAGGTAAAATTCGATGTTATCTGTAATTCCGTGTAGCTCATTTCAGTTTCGAGTTTCGACTTCCAAGTTTTAGTTGTAGTCATCGTTCTCACTTCGTCAGTTGTGACTTATTTTTTTTCGGGATTTTCGTCGTCCTGTTCTGAATTTTTTACCTTCAGTCTTCTTTTTATCTAATCACACAAAAAAGCCGTGCAAAAACCATTGATTTTTTCCATGGCCGTACAATCCAAGCCGGAACAGCCAGTAGCGAGCCCCGTTTTCATCTTCAACCCGATAATAATCCCTTGGCGATCCACTTTGAAGCCACCACTCCTGCTCTATTCGCTCGGGGCCATCAGCACGAGCAATGCGAATAACTTCACCTTTGTAGCGGAAATGTAATGGCGGATAATCCGGAAGCATCACCATCACTTCAATTGGCTCCGGCTCAGGTAAAAGATGAAGTGGACGAGGGCGATCAGTACACCATGCGGTTTGGGGCTTAGCTTCCAACGAGCCAACATCCATTATCGAATGCTCCGGCCAATAATGTTCCTGCGGCAGATAGCGGTGAATGGCCTGCTCCCCCACCTTACCGGCAATGTTGTCCAACAGTTCTGCAATGGCCGTTTGATTGTTGCTCCCAATACTCCACAAAGCTTCTTGTGTTTCACTAAGCTCTTCAATCAGCGTGGCCTCCAAGGTGAAAACTTCAATACCAAGTGCCGGTTCAAACTCAGGTATTTTCAACTCGAATAGTTTGAAAAGGTGTGATGCATTGCGAGATGCCCTGTTAGTTCCAATGCTTATTTGTATGGTTTCCCCGTCGAGACGATAACCCTTAAAAATTCCGGTGCGCATGCCTTTTCCTTCCCTAAAAAAGCGTTCGCACAGTTTTTCCAGTAATCGTTTCAGGGCAATTTCAATCCCTTTTGCCGTTCGAATGGGCTCAAGACAGGGCAATCGCTCTTGATAAACCGGAGTAGGCAGAACAGGAACCAGAGGCTCTGAAACTGTTCCCAATGCTTGTTCCAATCGGTTAAGCAAGCTGTCTCCAAAACGTCGGCGTAAATTACTCCGAGGAATATGGATGAGCTGCCCGATTTGTCGAAAGCCGAGCTTTTCCATGCGCTGCAAAGTAATACGATCCAGCCGCAAAGCAGCCGGAGGTAGCGAAAGCAGTGCTTCGCCATGCTTACCTGGCTCAATAATAGTCTGATTTCCATAGCGAGCCACGGCCCATGCCGCTCCAACAGTATCAGCAATGCCCACACGTACATCATATCCACCTTTACGAAGGCGACGCGTAATTCCATCAAGATAAGGGACTTCCCCTCCCCACAAATGCGGGCAGCCGGATATGTCCAGTATTAGTCCATCCGGAGCATCTGTCGCTACTGTTGGGGTATAACGAAAACACCATTCAGCCAAATTATTCAGCAATTTCTGCACTGCCTGCAGGTCATCAGGAAATACTTCCACCGAAGGGAGTATTGCACGGACATCGGCCACGACCATACCCGGTACCATACCTTCTTTCACCAATGCCTGGCTTGCTGCCCTCACAAGCATCCGTCCCTTCTCGGAAGCATACAACAAAAATTGTGTTCCCCGCAGCTCTGGATTAGTTTTTGCCAGCCGGTCGGTTGTCAAATAATGAAACCAAATATATAAATAACGTTTAGGCATAACTCTGCTTCCTTTTAGCTTCTCCGGATTTTGAAACAACCGCTCTTTGAGCAGCCACCTGATTGAATGATCCGTTTCGCCACTCAAACTGCCAAATCCCCGGTCGCCCGTTTCTGATTTTTTCCAATTCAACTTCCACACAGGAAAAGCCCACTCCTGGCAAACCATCGTTTTCCCGGCTGGCTAGCGGTCTGATTCTCCAACGGGATACACATGTCAGCGTGTTCTCGAAACGTGGATGCAGTCGGTGCAGGAACCCAGTTACCCGACTCGCTTCTATAGCCAATTGTAATCGGCGGGAGTCGGCAAAACTGATATCCCGCAATTCCGCGACAACAGCCGTCAACGCATTGCATTTTACGCCCTGCTCCATCACCCAAAGGGCATCTTTTTGCCGCCTGACATCAATAAAAATAAGCTGTTCTGGTTCGATGCCAAAGAATTTCAAGGCAGGAGGAAATAATTTACGTTCGGTACTTATCCACAAGCAAAAGCCTCCTTTTTTCATGAGTGTAGCCAGCAAGCCCGCCAAGAAACCATTTGAAGCAGCCGCACACGCTTCGGTATGACTCACAAACTCATGTATTGCAGCAATAGGGAAAGTTCCCCCTGGAAATGCCGCATCCATTTTCCCCAGTCCAAAATCAAGCTGCTGACTATCCTTTCCCGTACTGAATCCTTCCATCGAAAGTATCCTGTCCCTCAATTGTTTGATAATTTCCTTTTTCCCGGCTAACTCTTGCATAATTAAAAAAAAATCCTAATTTTGTTATTATTAATAACACTTTGTTGTTTCTAAATATAACAAATGAAAAACAATCCACAAAAAATTTTCTTCGCCGGAAACATCAAATTCCTTCGGGAACGAAAGAAAACAAGCCAGGAAGCACTTGCATCAACGCTGGGATTAACGCGGGCAAAGATTGCTGCCATTGAGGCCGGGAACACCAAGTCGCCGCAACCGGAAGACTACCTGAAATTCTCTGAATTCTTCAAAATAAGCATTGATACGTTATTGAAAATTGACCTTTCAAAATTAGGTGAACTGAAGGTGCGGGATCTGGAAGCCGGAAACGATGTTTACATCCGCGGAGGTAACCTGCGAGTACTAGCCATTTCAGTAGACAAGTCGAATAACGAGAATGTGGAGTATGTGCCAATAAAGGCAAAAGCAGGATACATGGCGGGCTATAACGATCCTGAGTTTATTGCCGCCCTGCCTAAGTATTCGGTTCCGAACCTACCCAACCAGGGAACATTTCGGATCTTCCCATCAACAGGGGATTCCATGCTTCCGGTTCCTGAAGGAAGTGATATTATCGCACAGTATGTGGCCGATTGGTCAACCCTAAAAACGGATACGCCCTGCATTGTCATTCTTAAAGGACAACAGGACTTTGTATTTAAAATGGTGACTGTCAAGTCAGATGGAACCATCCTGTTAAAATCGCTCAATCCGGAGTATAAACCTTACACCGTTGAGTCTGGTAACATCATGGAAATCTGGCAATTTTACGCTTATACCAGCAGGGAATTCCCGGAAGCACGACCAGAAATGGAAACAATACTAACAGCCATCAGGAAGCTGGAAGAAAAAGTTAGCAACTTTGACAGAAACTCGTCATACTAAAAATGGCATCCTCAGTACGATGGTGCCATTTCAGTTAGTACCATATCGCTTTGACTATCTAATAATCCGGTCTATGGCACAAATCAGCTCATGCCCCAAATGCCTCATCGGCTGAAACAGCATTCCTTCCGAATATTGAATCTATTATTCAAAAAGCGAGGATTGCGAATATCGGCTAGCGTGGATAGCGTTTGTGTTAATTACCAGACATGTTTGCAATATCAGGAATCGAGGACTTACTGGTAGTTGATTTTATTCATGCTTCCAGCCATCAAATTGATCTCCGTGTGCACACTTTGAAACTTGTCGGCCATTTCCTCGAAGGTGACAGATTCATCTTCCTGATCGCCGATCAGTACAACTTCGTCACCCCATTTTGGGACGTGTGGCAGATCTGTAACATCGATGGTCGTAATATTTAGAGAAACCCGTCCAACGACCGGGCATCGATGCCCCTCAATCAATACAACACCCTTATTGAACAATGCGCGTGGATAGCCTTCACCAAACCCGACTGGTATTGTCGCAATTCGCGAAGGTCGTTTGGTGATGAAAAGGCTTCCGTAGCCAATTTTTGTTTCTGCCGGGATGTTTCGAACTTGCGTAATCCTGGTTTTTACCATCATACAAGGCTTTAAATCAGGCAGGTTACCAAAATGGTGCGATGTTCGTACGCCATAGCAAGCAGCGCCGATGCGAACCATGTCGCGCCGCAAGTCTGGTAAGCGCATCGTTGCAGCAGAGTTATGAGTATGAAGAATAACGTCATCAGGCAACTCCGAAACCAACGCTTCAACGAAACGATCAAATTCCTGAATTTGGGTAAGGCTATAGTCAATTGTCCTGGCATCGGCATTGGCAAAATGAGCCATTACACCAACAATGCGTAACCCGGGTAACGCGATGACTCGCCTAATTGTGTCGATCTCGTTGAAAGCGAAACCGCCTCGCCCCATTCCCGTATCGAGCGTAAGGTGCACAGAAACCGGGAAGCCGCGCCGTATTCCTTCACGACTAAGGTACTCCGAAGCGTCCCAGGTTCCAACCTGTTCCTCGATATTCAGTTCCGCCACCGATTCTTCCAGTTCTTCAGGCAAGGCCATTCGCAACCTTATTAACGGAAAATCTTGCGACACGGCACGCACCAAATGTGCTTCCGGGTTGGTAGAGATTCCAATCGAGTCAGCTCCTGCCGAAATAGCCGTTTCTATCAAACCTGCAAGGCCATGACCATATGCGTCTGCCTTCATTACCACCGACAACTTCGCCGGGTAAACGTATTCTTTTAATGTTCTGATATTATTTGCAAATCGCTTACGCGAAACGATAACAGATATGTGATGTTGCTTCATATAGCTCCCAAATTTAATAAATATAAAACAACTTAATTTTTTGTAGAATTAGTCATTTCACGACTTACCCAGTAATGTTCTATTCTATCATAAATTTGTCACTCTGCTATGGATGACAAGGTTTGTATTTTCCATATAGCCCAAAAGATGACCTATTGCGTGTGTATATGTGCAAGTCAATATATTTCCAATTACTCTACCCCATCAGCATTCCTTCCGGATTTTAAGCCCACTATTTTAAAGGCCAGGATTGCAAATCCAGACCAGCAGAAAAGAAGATATAAATGACAATTTTTTCACATCAGGAAAACATCTACAGGAAACAAGACTTCAATACAACAAAAATGGCATCCTCAAAACGAAGATGCCATTTTTAATACTATAAGTTCCTTCAGTTATCGAATCCGGTCAATGGAACGAACCAATGCTTCATCTTTACCAATATTTCGGATAGCTAAATAATCGAGTATAATAGCTATTAATGGGAAAACAACGGCAATTTTAAAGCTAACATCAGCCCCTTTAAAGCTGTAATAGGTGAAGAAATAAAACATACCAAATAAGCCCAGCATCAACAGAATGGAGAATACCAATATTCGTATTTGAAGAATACGCTTTTTGAACAAAAAAATAGCTGCAACGTGCAGAACTAAAATAATGCCTGTAAAAATTGTGATTGGTAATCCATTTTCAATGACTTGTCCATTGTGTAGTATCCCTTGTATATTAAACAAGTAAAATTTATCGCTCACTGCAATTTCGGCAAATGGCAATGCAAATAGCAAACCAATCAAACTGGTTGATATAAGTATATAAAGTGTTTGAATACGTTGAATCATGATTAATTTATTTTTAGCGCAAAATTACATTTTTAAGGAAAAGTGGCAATAATAAATCGATAAAGTTATCAAATCATTCTTTATCAAAACAACCGACTATTAGACTGGCTAATTCCATTATCTTATTAATATGTTTTGCATTCTACTTTTTTTTCAAAAAAGATAAAATTTTGAACTACTAATTTTCAGATACTTACAGAATCACAAAAACCTCACGAACAGCTACTTAGCCTGACTTAGATTATTGTTAACTTACTGATTAACAATAATATGCGGAAATCACGTATTGACTTCGGATTAACTATCGTCGTACACTTGCAACGTTGTCAACATATGAGATATAAAGATCCTATTAGCGCTATCTTCTTTTATTGAAAATAAACGAACCGTTATCGGTCTATTCTTTTCAATAACAACACTCTTTTGAAAACAAATATCATATTAACTTTTATCCAGTATTTAACCACTATTACTAACACTACACACCATGAGAATTTATACCCTATTAATTGTCATTTTCTTCGTCGGCACACTTCACTCGCAAAATAAGCAAATCCCTTTGATTGGATCCCAGGCTCCATCATTCACTACACAATCGACTAATGGAGAATTTACGTTTCCAAATGATTTTGAAAAAAGCTGGAAAATCCTGTTTAGCCATCCGAAAGACTTCACTCCGGTTTGCTCATCAGAACTTTTAGAACTTGCCTATTTACAAAATGACCTAAAAAGTTTGAATGTCCAATTTGCCGTTATTTCTACCGACAATGTTTCCCAACACAATATGTGGAAAGCGCACTTGGAAGAACTGGATTATAAAGGAAGAGGACAACAACAAATACTTTTCCCGATACTTGAGGATTCCAACAAAAAAGCGTCAATTTTGTATGGCATGCTTCATGCTCCAACAAGCACAAGTCATGATATAAGAGGTGTTTACATTATCGATCCAAATAATATTGTAAGATCAATTAATTTTTATCCAGTTGAAATCGGCAGGAATATTTTGGAAATTGAGCGTACTATTGTTGCCCTACAAACTGCTGATGAAAGAAAAATGCTGACCCCTGCGAATTGGGAAAAAGGTGATGATTTACTGATGATGCACTATCCGTACACCAAAGAAGAATTAGCCAATAATCCGGAATTAGAACTTGAGTATTATCAAGTTGGTGATCGGATGTGGTTTAAAAAGGAAAAGTGAAGTTTAGTTGAAACGACCAAATGAATCAATTTATAATTCAAGAACTCAAAAAGGGCGATGGAAGTTAACTTCCATCGCCCTTTTAATTGAATGCTTTCATTCCAATCACAATCCAAGAGCTTCAGGACCTTGGTTAAATACAATGTCCACCGGAATACCGGCTTCTGAGATCCGCTCCAAATCTCTTTGTAGCTCATCGCGAATAAAGCCTTTTTCTCCAATCATGGCTTTTGCTGCATCGTAATCACCTTCTGCCTGAACAGTTAAAACTAAATCTGAAAGATCAATCATTGCCTGCTTCATCTTTTCGAAGTTTACCCGGTAAGTTCCCGTAGCTTCATCACGCTCAAAAGCACCTTTCTCCTGAAAATAGTAAAAGCGGATCATATTGGCTTTTCCGTGAGCGCTAGCGGCTCCAAAGCGTACAGAACGAAAAATACCTGCCATAAAGGTGACGAAATTATCCATCAGATCCTTATCGGAAAACTCGCCCATCTCGGTCAGCTTGTAAACAACCCAAAGTCCTAAAATATCAGCTTTACTTTCTTCCAATGAGCTATAGGTTTCTTTTAAAGCTTCACGAACAGTTTGATTTCCATCGATGGTATTCCCCATACCCAAACCATGTGCCGCCTCGTGAAACATGGTATTTTCAAAGAACGCGTCAAACTTTACATGTCCTCGCTGGTCTTCAGCAATTAACAGATCCGTAATTGGCATCAGTATTTTATCAAATTTGGCTTTCATCGAATTTTTCAACTGCAATTTGCGACTACCTTTGTTGGCACGCACCCGCTCGTCGTTAGGCAAGTTGATAGCGATGGTTTTACTTCCGGCATTACAATCGCCGGCGTAATAAACCACGTCATAGGCATTCAAGTCAGAATCGGAGCCAGGCATTTCACTTTTATTGGCTTCGCTGGTTGGCAGGGCTTTCTGAAGGTCGGGCAATAAAGCCGCGAATTTCTCCAGTTTCTGGCTCCACTCTTTGTCTTTCACCAAAATAAAAGCTTCATGTGCTGCCTTGTAACCATACAGTTGGTCCTCGTAATTTTCGATAGGACCAACTACAAAATCGATGGTGTTGTCTTTCATATCCAACCAGGCGAGATCACTTTCATAATAGTCATCTGTCAACAACGCATCAGCTCGTAATTCCAGGTATTTTTTCAAACCCGGATCCTCCGCCAATTCCGCTGCCTGACGAATATAGACAACAGCTTCTTCTATTTTCGCTTTAAATGCATCATGATAAGGAATTGCTTTCAGGCTTCCGTCATCGTCACGTCGAATGAGTGTATACAAACTCGTTTTCGATGGTTCATCCCAGGCTTCAAACTCCGTCTTTGTCATATCTTTGGGGTAGAAATTTGCTCCGGCAGGCTTTATGCCATAACCTTCAATAAATGGCTCGTTATTATTTAAACGTTCCCACGGACCATAGTTCACCTTAATGAATTTTTCCATCGCCGGGCTTGTTGCTTTGGATAGTATTTCTTCTTTATCTCCAAAAGCTTCAATCCAGAAAATTTCATTCATAATTTTAGCAGCCTCAAACAAAAAAGGCAGCATTTGCTTTTCCTTTTCGCTTAAAACCGATAAATCAGTGGTCAATTTTACAGCAATAAACTCATCAGCTTTTTGAGCAATTTCACTTTTAATCTCTTTCTGTTCATTGGTTTTATTGGTACATGCTCCGGCGAGCAAACCTGCACCAATTACCATCGATAAAATAATTCTCTTCATTGTTATATTCACTATTTAATTTTCAAAGTTGTAATCCCGTTCTACCAATGCAATTCTGGTTTTGTAATATTTATACCACTTCTCCTGCCCCATCTTCTGAGCAAACAAATGGTCGGCTTGTATCTTCCATTTTCTGATTGAATCCAAGTCTCTCCAATAAGACACAGTTATACCCAAATCATTACGGACAGATTCTATTCCCAGAAAACCGTTCTGCTGTTTCGCCAGTTCTTCCAGTTTGTTAGCCATTTTTGCATAGCGAGACTCATCTTCCGGTGTACGGACAGATGTAAAAATAACGGCGTAATAAGGAGGCTTCGGAGTTTTTGCAATCATTGCTTTCATCTAACAAATTCCAATCCAATTAATCCGAACCAACAATAAATTCCGATAGTTGGATTAATTTATAGCATGTATGGGACGGCTAATCCTTTAGCAATCAACAAATCATTGAGGCAATAGAAATCAGCAATTGCTCGGATTTGATCATGCCCGGCCAAAATATCTTCAGGAACTCGGACGTACAAAACAGCCAAATAACGACCATATTTGCCTTTTTCGTCCTTAATGGTTTCGACAATTGCCAAAGTTCCTTTTTTTACTAACGATTTGGCAAAATCGGAGGATGCTTTGCCGAGCTGATATTCTTCGGAGGTTCTCTTTACTCCGTAGACTTCGGGGGTATCTACACCATACAGCCTGATTCGTTCGCCGCGCACCCAAACACCAAGGCCAAGATCAATATCGATGACATAAGTGTCGCCATCAATGACTTTTTGTATTTCAGATTGATATTGAAACATCATTCGTTTATTTTGATTACGAATGATAAAATACAAAAAATGCTGCCAAAACTGACAGCATTTTAAAATATTATTTTGGAAGTTGCATTCCCTTTTCTTTTGCCATTTTTTCTAACCGCTTCTGGAAGTTAGATTTCTTAGCCGGTCCTGCCTTCTTTTTATTCGCCTGAAGTTGAACCCGTATTTTATCCTCGTCAATGAGAGTGCGGAATAAATACATTTGACCAATCGTGATTAAGTTAGCCAAAAAGTAATAATAACTTAAGCCCGCAGGGTAACTATTCAAGATAAACAGGAACATGAGTGGCATAATGTACATCATGGTCTGCATCCCCGGCATTGCCTGACTACTGGTTGCCTGAGAGTTTAGTTTTGTTGAAAAAATCGTAGTTACGGTCATTAACAAGCAAAACAAACTTACATGATCGCCATATACCGGAATTTCGAATGGTAATTTCAGAATAGAATCGAAAGACGATAAGTCGTTTGCCCAAAGGAAACTTTCTTGTCTCAACTCAATTGAAGTTGGGAAGAAAAAGAACATGGCAAATAAGATCGGCATTTGCAGCACCATTGGCAAACATCCTCCCATTGGATTAACCCCTGCCTTTTTATACAAGGCCATCGTCGCCTGTTGCTTTTCCATCGCCTTATCTTTTCCGAACTTTTCGCCCAACTCGTCAATTTCTGGTTTCAACGAACGCATTTTTGCTTGCGAAATGTACGATTTATAGGTAAACGGGAAAACAATAAGCTTGATGAAAATGGTCAACAATAAAATGATGATTCCAAAATTATTGATGTATTTCCCCAGGAAGTTAAACACCGGAATAATTAGCCATTTATTTACGGGGCGAACAATTGCATATCCCAGATCAACCAAGCGCTCCAATGAAATATCGTATTGCTTAAGCGTTGTGTAATGATTGGGTCCAAAGTAGAACTGCATGCTATAGTCCTCATTTGGTTTACTTTCGAACGGTAAAGCAATGTCGGTATAAAAATTAGCAAGGTATTTCGGATCATCTTCCAAATACTCAAATCTCACATCTGCTGTTGGGAAAGACGTGTCAGCGATAATTGATGAGTTAAAAAACAGCTGTTTTAAACTGATCCACTTTACTTTGGTCTTTAATGTTTCTTCTGACGTCTCGCTAGCACTCAGCTTATCCACTTCATCCTCAAAATACTTATACGTAATTGTCGTATAGCGATCTTCACCATATTTTGATTTACGTTCCTGACGAGGAGCTGAAAAAGCCCAGTTAAAATTCAGGTAGTTGGTATTTTGAGACACCAACTGATCAAAACCAACAGTTTTTACGTCAAACCCGATCAAGTAGGAATTATAATCGATGGTATACTGATATTCCATGTAGCGACCGTTGCCGGCATCTAAACGCATGGCAATCGTTTGATTTTCACCAGCATTTTCTTCATTAAAGCTTTCACGTCCTTCTTTTCCTTTCGGAACTTCGGGTCCGCTAACGACAATATCCTTTTTACTTACCGAAGGAACAAAGTATAAATCATCCGTACGAATGCTCCGGTTTTGAGCAAAGAAATTTAATCCGAAGAGATTATCTTCTCCTTCAAACAACATCAACGGTAAAGAATCATACGTTTGATAATCTTTTAATTCGACGGAGTAAATTTTACCACCTTTAGTCGAAATCTGAATTTTCATCAGGTTATTCTCCAGGGTGATAAATTCTTCATTCCCAATAGCTGCATCAGCAAATGCACCAAATTGGTCTTTCACATTTTGAGCGACTGCCGTTGAATCCGTTGCTTCTCCATTTTCGGAAGCAGGAAGCGATGATTGTTGAACTTTGGCATTTTCTGCTTGTGCTTCAGCCTCTTGGGCTCTCATTGCTTCGACCTGAGCAATGGAATCCTGACGCCTTTTAGCGGCTGCAATTTCTTCTTCCGAAGGCTTGTTCAAGTAACTAAATCCTATCAGGATCGTGAAAATAAGAACAATCCCGATGACCGTATTTCTGTCCATATAAATATTTTTTCTTTATTTTTTCAATGTTGCTTTGATAAAGGCAACAAATAGCGGATGCGGTTTTAAAACGGTACTACTGTACTCCGGGTGAAATTGAACCCCAATAAACCATTTGTGATTTTTAATCTCCATAACTTCAACAAGGTCAGTATCAGGATTAACACCAACTGGTTTCATGTCCGACTGCTTGAAAGCTTCCAAATAGTCATTGTTAAACTCATACCGGTGACGATGTCGCTCACGGATATCTGTCTTTCCATAAGCTTTATAAAAATTGGAACGTTTATTTATAATATGGCAATCGTAAGCGCCAAGTCGCATTGTTCCACCTTTTTCTGTAATTCCTTTTTGATCCTCCATCAGATCAATAACCCGGGCAGTTGTTTTATCATTCATTTCTGTTGAATCAGCCCCCGTCATGCCTAATACATTTCGGGCGTACTCGATAACTGCAATTTGCATCCCAAGGCAGATTCCAAGGAATGGAATGTTATTTTCCCTGACATATTGAGTGGCCTTGATCTTCCCTTCAATACCACGATGTCCGAAACCTGGAGCAATAATGACTCCATCCAAATCTTTTAATTGCTCTTCAACGTTTTCCGGAGTTAATTCTTCGGAATGAATCCAGCGCAATTTAACCTTTGCCCGGTTAGATGCACCAGCATGTACCAAAGCTTCAGCAATTGATTTGTAAGCATCTTGCAATTCAACATACTTTCCAACCAACCCTATTTCAACTTCCTGCTCCGGATTTTTATGTTTTCGCAGAAACTCGTTCCATTCTTTTAAATCTGGTTCGTTTTTCGAAGGAAGCTTCAATTTCTTGAGAACAGTTAAATCAAGCTTTTCTTCCAACATTTTATTCGGAACTTCATAGATCGTAGGAACATCAATTGACTGCACAACGGCATCAATATCGACGTTACAAAATAATGCTACTTTCTTTCGAATACCAATTCCAAGGTCATGTTCAGTGCGCAATACCAAAACATCAGGCTGAACTCCATTTTCCAAAAGAGCTTTTACCGAGTGCTGTGTCGGCTTGGTTTTCAACTCACCTGAGGCCGCTAAAAATGGCACCAGTGTTAAGTGAATTACCAATGCATTCGATCCAAGCTCCCACTTCAACTGGCGCACTGCTTCAATGTATGGCAGCGACTCAATATCGCCAACAGTTCCACCAATCTCAGTAACAACGATGTCGTAGTTGCGCTTGTTTCCGAGGAATTTTATTTTTCGCTTAATTTCATCAGTAATGTGAGGAATAATCTGAACGGTTTTTCCCAAGTAATCACCACGACGCTCTTTATTGATAACCGATTGATAAATTCTTCCGGTTGTTACATTATTGGCTTGTGAGGTCGGAACGTTCAAGAAACGCTCATAATGGCCTAGATCCAAGTCTGTTTCAGCACCATCGTCCGTTACGAAACACTCACCATGTTCGTACGGATTCAGAGTTCCGGGATCAACATTGATGTAGGGGTCTAACTTTTGAATGGTAACCGAGTAACCTCTGGCTTGCAATAATTTAGCCAATGAGCTGGCTAAGATTCCTTTTCCTAATGAGGAGGTCACACCTCCGGTGACAAAGATGTACTTCGTTGCTGACAAAATCGTATATTTTTATAAGTTCCTAAAAACGCACAAAGTTAATCAATAAAAATTATTGGGCTTTAAAACCATCAATTATAATTTGATTAATCATTAAAAAACCCGCTATAATTAGCGGGCTTTTTATTTTGAAGTTAATCTTCATCTTCCATCGAGTCGATAATTCGTATCTTCTCTTTTAGAAATTCTATTTTTTCCTGTGTATCGGCTATCTTCTTATTTACATCTTCAATAAGCGACTCCGCATTTTTTGTATTGGCAAAAAATCCGATGTTATTATTTAGCAAGATTAAGTCACTTTCCATCTGTTTTAGCTTACTAACGTACTTGTCGCGCTCGTAACGCATTTTATTATTCCCGCGCGTTGTCCCCGAAATGTTAGACATTTTTGTCTTAAATTTCAGCAAATTACGCTTATGGTCGTCAATTTTCAGGCTATCGAAATGCTTATTAATTGCATCTCTAAATTCATTTTGAACAATATCTTTATCCTTGAATGGCACATGTCCAATATCCGTCCAACGACGTTGAAACTCTTTAATAACTGCTAAATCGGTATTTTCGTCCTTCGTCAGTTTATAAGCTTCAACTTCTGCTATTACATCTTTTTTCAGTTTCAAATTTTCAACCTGCTCTTCATCAACATGATTAAAATGTTTGGATTTATTATCGAAAAAGAAATCGCAGGCAGCTCGAAAACGTTTCCAGATAGCATCAGAATGCTTGCGTGGAACCGGACCAATTTCTTTCCACTTTTTCTGAATATGAATAAATTCTTCGGTTGTTTTACGCCAATCAGTACTATCTTTCAATGATTCAGCCTGCACACACAAATCCGTCTTCATTTGCAGGTTATTCATTTGCAGCTCTTTGTTTTGGGCATAAAACTCACGCTTAGCGTCAAAAAACTTGTCGCAAGCGCTGCGGAAGCGCTCATAAATTCGATTATTGTCTCTTTTTGGTGCGAAACCAATAGTTCGCCAAACCTTCTGCAATTCAATCAGCTCTCTGGATTTTTTATCCCAATCTTTGTGGTTCAAAATTTCCTGATTGGCAATTTCCTCTGCTTTTTCGCAAAGTACAGTTTTGGCTTCCAGGTTTTTCTTTTGATCCTGTTTACGGTCTTCGAAATACGCCTGGTGTTTTTTGTTTATTTTTGAAGTAGCAGCTTTGAAACGCTCCCACAATTCTTCTTTTTTCTCCCTCGGAACCGGGCCAATCTCACGCCATTGCTCATGATATTTTTGCAAAATATTGAAAGCCTTAATCACAGAAGGTTCCACCAACAGTTCTTCTGCTTTTTCGCAAAGGATAATTTTAGCTTCCAGATTTTTTTTCAGATCCAAATCACGCAGTTCGCGGTTGATCTTAATGTAATCGTAGAAATTTTCAACATGGTGATGGTAGTTTTCCCACAAGTCTTTCAACTTCGACTGCGGCACTAAACCAATCTCACGCCATTCCTGTTGCAATTCCCTAAATTCATGAAAGGTTTTATTGATGGACTCCTTGCGATTGACAAGGTTCTTTATTTCGTCTATAATTTCATATTTACGCTGAAGGTTTTCCTCTTTTTCATCTTCCAGCTCTCGATGTTGCTTGCTCCGGGCGGCACGGAATTCTTTCATCAAATTCCGTAAGTCATCTTCATAAAGTGCATTTGATGGCTCAAAATCATCTTCGACACCACCCTCTTCTATAAATTTCTTTTTCTCTTCGTCAGCAACTGCCCGGTGTTGTTTATAAAAGTTGACTTTAATGATATCCACATCAGCTTTGATATTTTCATCTGCATGATTTTCCAGTAAATCACGAAGGGCATTAATCAGTTCAACTTCATTAAGAGTGGCATAATCAACCGATTTTCGAGATGGTTTATCTTCAACAGCCGGTTTTTCAGCAAGCTCTTCTTTTTGTTCTTCAGAAGTTTCTTCTACTTTTTGAACTCCCTGATCCTCTTTTTCGCTCGCAACTGGTTCTTCTTCTTTAACCTCCGGAGTTTCCTTTTCTTCGGAAACAACATCTTTTTCTTCAGCTTCTGTTTCTAAAGGTTCGGGATCATCGTTGGGCTGAACGACTTGATCCTCGATAGAAGACTCTGCCTTCTCCGCTTCTTCATCCTGATCATTTTCATCTGATGCAGTGTGATCGGGCTTTTCAGCTGAAGTTTTTTCCGTTTTATCACTTTCCTTTGCTTCAGCTTTTTCTTCAGCAACGGGAGACTCCTTTTTCTTGTCCTCAATATCAGCTTTTTTCTCTGATGGTTGCGGCTTTTCAGTATGGGTCTCCGGGGTCTTTTCAGGCGTATTAGCAGCATCCGAACTATCAGATGTTGCTTTTAACTCATCATTTGAGTTTTTCAGGTCTTCGGGTTTCATGTGTTCAAAATTTAAATTACAAAGTAATTATCAGAGATTTAGGCTCCCTGTAGATGTACGAAAATATAATATTAAGTACGAATACTCAAGGAAAACAGCAATAAAGTAAGAAAAACAAACCGTCAGAAACAACAAATGCCGTTGAAATCAACGGCATTTGTTTATTATCTTCTGAAAATCAGTTTTATCCGATTTCAATTTGGCGTTTTACCGGAACGGCTTCTTCTTTCTTCGCAATCGTAATCCGAAGCACCCCATTGTTCGCTTCAGCTTTAATTTGGTCTTGATTGAGTTTTTCAGAGAGTCTAAATTTTTTCTCAAAATTCTTCTTTTCAAACTCAATACGAGAATACCTTAATTCTTCAGCTTCTTTTTCGTCAGCCTTTGGCTCAACCCCTTCGCTTTCTATCAACAAGATATTATTCTCGACCGATAGCTTAATCTGATCTTTTGAATAACCCGGAACTAAAAGCTCCAGCGTGATATCAGTGTCGGTTTCAAAAACATTCGCTGAAGGAGTGTATTTTAACTCTTCTTTTTCGTAACGATCAGTTGCTGTTTTAGGATTGAAAAAGTCTTTTAACAGTGCATCAACTGGATTGTTGTAATAAGCCGGACGGTTAACATTTACAAGTTTCATAATTTATTTCCTCCTGAAATTTAATTGTTTGTATTTTTAATTGTTTTTAAAATTATTGTTTCTGACCCTCCATTTTCAACTTCCATTCCAAGAAAAGAAATAAGACAAAAAAACCATTACCCAACCATTGAGCATGTCATTGTTTCCGGATTAGGCTACATTGAAATGCCGTATTGGCATCTTATCTAAATTAATGGATATATTTCTGGCTTTTTATTCCTATTCAAATTGCAAAAACTTGTTACTTTTGCAGCACAAATTTCACAACCATGCGCATCGATATTTTAACAGTTGTTCCTGAATTATTGGAAAGTCCGTTTAACCACTCCATCATCAAAAGAGGTCGAGACAAAGGAATGGTAGAAATTTACGTGCACAACATTCGTGATTTTTCAACCGACAAACACAAAAAAACTGACGACTATGCTTTCAGCGGTGGTGCTGGCATGGTGATGACCATTCAACCCGTTGAAGCTGCGATTGAACATTTAAAATCTCAACGGGAGTACGATGAGATCATTTACACGAGCCCCGATGGAGAGCAATTTGCACAAGGAATCGCGAATCAACTGTCACTTAAAAATAACATCATGATTCTTTGTGGGCACTACAAGGGAGTTGATCAGCGGATTCGCGATCATTTTATTACCCGGGAAATTTCAATTGGCGATTATGTACTCACAGGAGGAGAACTGGCCGCCGCTGTCATGACGGACAGCATCGTGCGCTTAATTCCTGGAGTTATTTCGGATGAAACCTCTGCCCTCACCGACTCATTCCAGGATAATTTGCTCAGCCCTCCGGTTTATACCCGACCGGCAGATTATAAAGGACTGAAAGTTCCTGACGTACTTTTGAGTGGCAATGACAAAAAAATAAACGAGTGGAAAGAGAAACAAGCTTACGACCGCACCAAAAAGCTACGTCCGGACTTACTCGATGAAAAGAATTAACCCCGTCGGCAAATGACGTTATATGGGCAGGTTCGGCATTTCCGATCATCTTCTGTTTGTTTATAAACATGATCAGCACCGAACATCTCACTCAATAGTTCATTTAAACTTTGCTGAAAGGGCTCTGCAATCTGCTGATAACTCAGGCGTTCGGCACCATAAATCACTTCGGGATGAAATTCGTCATCAAAGAAATCATCAATCTTATAAATGGCAGGCAATAAATTATTTTTTCCTGTCGATCGTTGAAAAATCTCAGAGTAAATCAGCGTTTGAAAAATTTCTTTCGGACGGCTTGATTTATCGCGCTGGTAAAACTGTTCAACACCTTTGAAATTCAACTTTAAATTGCGGCCGGTTTTATAGTCAATGATACGTGTTCCGCCATCCGTTTCATCAATCCGGTCGATTGTTCCACCAAGCAAAATTTGCTTTTCACCCTCAGGCAAGTCAATGTTAAAGGGGGCTTCGTACTGGCCCTCCAATGCAACAACCTTAAAGGGAGCAAACGCCAAATCGTTCTTCAACAATTGTGTTAAGTATGTTTCCAGATGATCTTTCACCAAAATATTTTTGCCCGATATTTTAATTTCATTCAGGTCTTTGTCTTTATAATACTCCTTTGCAAAAGCAGCTTTCACCACCTGCTCCAACTTGTGTTTATTTAGCAACAGGGCTTTTATATGATCTTTTTGCACTTCAGTGCCAATAAAATCGGCGTACAGCAACTCCATGGCATAGTGAAATAAGTTCCCAAACAGCCGTGGATCAACGTCTTCCGACACTTCCTCCGATTCCTTAATAAATGCAATGTGTTTGAAATAGAACTTTAACTTGCAATCCAAATAGGTATTTAGCGCGCTGGGACTTAATCTTCTGGAACTGTAATTATCCAATAGCTTTTGCTGATGTTCTTTGGTGGCAGAAACCGATATCGGCGCATTTTCAGACGATTTAAAGTTGAAGTCGAAGTAAAACTCTTTAGGGCGAACCTCTGAATCATATTTTAGTTGAAATAAATAGCGGCTCATTTCTCCCGAATTTAACCCATCGCTAGCCGAATTATAAACCAGCACTACTTCTTCAGCACGATGCAGCAACCGATAGAAATAATAGGCGTACATGGCATCGTGTTCTTCGTAGGCGGGCAAACCAAATGCTTTTCGCAAATGATATGGGATAAACGAATGAACGGGCGTAGACTTGGGCATTTTGCCTTCGTTGACCGAAAAGAGCACCACTTTCTTAAAATCCAGAATCCGAGTTTCCAGAAAACCCATCACCTGCAATCCGGTTAAAGGTTCGCCTTCAAAAGGAATGGATACCCGCTGCAAATGCTGAATAAGCAGCCGAAAAAATAATGCAAGAGACAACTTGCCGGTGCTCAGTTTTTCTAATGTGTCGCTCAGCCGCTGAATAGCCAGGTAGGCCTGATACAAATACTCCCCTTCCAGGTTTACAGGAGCATCTTCGTGGCTGGCAAATTGCAATCCGAGCTGCCGAATAACGGCCATCACATATTCAGCACAAGATTTCCAATCCGGCTGAGGTGTGAATATCAAGCGAAGCAATTCGTTCTGTACCAAATCACTTTGACGGACGTGGATCTTGTTTTTGCTCAAAATTTCGACAACCAAGGCTTTGGTTTCGGTGCTGGATATTAATTGATGTTTCAATAAAGCCAATACCGGCCGATGATAAAAAGCAATATGACCATCAAGCTTTCGGATATTTTTTTGTAAATCGATCAGCAAAGAGATTAAGCTGTAAACAGGCGTATCCTGCAAGGCGTAACCCATGGTGATGTTGATTTGCTTAAACTGCGAACCGGCAGCAGAAATAACAGGCACCAGCAAGCTTTCGTCTGATAAAACCAAGGCTGTATCATCAAAACGATCAGCTTTAATTTCATTTTCGAACAACTCCTTATAATTAATCACCTGCGCTTGAGCCACCTGACCGGGAACAGAAACCAAGGTTATTTTCTGCTCTTTTTGCTCTCCGGCATCCAGCTCAAAATGCTTGGGGGCTGGGAATTCAATCCGATTGCGACGGATAAAAAGCCCGGCCTCCATGATCGGATCGTTTAAAAACTGTTCGTCGTAATCCCAAAAGAACAACGCCTTTTCAGCTGTCTGAAAGAAGTTAAACAGCTTGTTTTCACATTTATTCAGGGCATTGAAACCGACAAAAACAAATTGATCGGCATTCAGTTTTTCTATTTTTCCCGCTGTCAAGCCTTCAATCAATTTACGATAAACCAAGCCTGTGTAACCGGCATTCTCCGTCAACAACTCGTTTCGAAAACGCTGATAAATAGCCGGCAGCTTGTTCCACATGGCCATAAATTTATCCTTATTCTCCGATCCGCTTGCTTTCCCAATATTTCCCCAAAATGCTTCAATCGCTTTCTTCTGCTCTGCACTTAAATAATCAAACCGCGTCTCAACTTCTTTTATATCTTTTATATTCTGAAACAGATCACTGGCATCCAATTGATATTTGTCGATATCATTGAAGTCGTTAAGTAGAATTTCGCCCCAAAAGAAAAAATCATCCAAGGACTCATCATGCCCTGTTTCGCTGACATAAACCTGATGCAAATGCAAAATCAGGCTAATCTGGTCTGATATTTGCATTCCCGACATCCGTGCAACTAATTCGTCGATGGTTATTGTTTCGGGTCCAATAATGGGTGATTTTACCAGTTCGTTTAAATAGGCGTTAAAAAACACACTGGCGCGCCGACTTGGAAAAACCAACGCAATGCGATTTAATTCATCGCCAAAAGTACGATACAAATATTGAGCAACCTGAGTTAAAAAAGGGGTCATGAAAAATATTTTTGATAAAGATAATACTTAAATTAAGGGCCTTGTAAAAAGAGTTATCAACGTTCAAAATAAATCAATAAAAAATGAAAACAATACATACAAAGATTAATCCGATGAAAACATTTTTTTTATTCTTTGCCCTGGCACTGGTCTCAACATCAGGCATGGCACAAAGCGAGCTAAACCCATTAAATTCGACCCCGTATATTGAAGTTACCGGAGAAGGTGAAATGGAAGTTATTCCTGATCAAATTTTCCTGCGCTTCACGCTAAAAGAACGCTACGATGGCAAGAAAAAATTCAATATCGAGGATCTGGAAAAGAAAATGAAACAACACCTGAAGGTGAATGATTTTGACTTGAGCAAGCTGTCGCTGGCTGATGCTGACGCTGATTATGTAACAATCAAGCGGAAAAACAAAGACGTACTCGCTTCGAAAGACTATGTGCTTGAAGTAGGCACAACCAACGAATTGGCCGACACGTGGGAGATTTTGGATGAAATTGATGTCTTGAATGCATACATCGAGCGTGTTGACCACACAAAAATGGAAGCATTCAAAAAAGAAGTAAAAATAAAAGCAATACAAGCAGCGAAAGACAAAGCCGGCTATTTACTGGAAGCGGTTGGACAAAATGTGGGATCTGCTTTATTCATTCAGGAACGGGAGAATTATGGACAACCCTATGCCAAAAACATCAGAGTGAGAGGAATGGCTGAGCTACAGGATGTAGCCACAACCGAAGCATCAGAACCTGTAATATCATTTCAGAAAATAAAACTGACTTACAAAGTTTTTGCACGATTTGCGATCAACTAGCACACAAATAAAAACACACCGAGCAGGTTTTTCCCAGACTCGGAAGAAGGAATTGCGAACAAAGACAGTAAAGGTCAAATTTGAATCTCAATTTGCCAGATACAACAAGGCGTTGAGCAACAGCTTTCGATAATTGGGATTTTCATAACTTGATTTGCCATGACCAGGTTGCATATAAATAATTCTTGATGATCGATATGTATGCTCCCAGCCTATGATTTTCGTACTCTCTGGATGATTGGTTCCTAATAGTGGGGTTACTTCGGGCGACACCCAGGTGTTTCCGTATACTTCATCAAACAAGGAAAAATCTGTCAACCCAGCAGTAATCGGATGCGCAGTGGCTAGCAACTGTACGGAAATGTCGGTGTCGTGTAAATAAGTGGAAAAACCATTTGCCGGCGTTTTCGTGTATCTTTTAGAGTCATAATACCGGCCGCCCAAGATATTTTGAAACTCACCCCAAGCTTGATAAGAAACAAGCGCATGATGCAGGAAGAGCATCGGCTTACCCTTTTCAAGTAATTGTAAAAATGCGATCTGCTCGTCTTTCGATATTTCCTGAAACATGTCATAAAATACCAATACGTCATATTTTTCCAGGCCATTTTCTAGCATCACCTTATTCGCTTTGGGCTGAGCAAGTTCCTCCCAAGCTATTTGCTCCATCGAATCAAATAGTTCCGCAAAAGCCTCCCTATCGAAATCATGACCTCCGGTCACCACCAAAACTTGAATTTTCTGACTAAAACCAGTCAAGCTAGTCAGCAAAAGCACACCAACCATTACTATTTTGTTCATGGTACGACTAAAAAAATTAGGATGAAATCTGAAATCGCAAAAAACACCCCACATGAAATCCAAGGTCATTAAATTGAATTTTCCGATCCGTTTCATCATTAGTTTTAGTTTATTCGGACTCAAAAGTAAAAAAAATGAGTTTTAGGATTATTCTAATTAATGCGTTATAAAACACTTTTCATTTTTATCCGTCAGGAAATGAATCAAAAGGAAAGAGCCACGTCCTTAGGGTATTTGCATGTTAAAAGCATACTAAAACGTTCAATATTCTCCATCAATAATTCTTATCAAACTACAAAAAGTTGAATTCGGAAAGTCTATGACCATGCTCTGAGAACGCGGGTTTTCAATTTCCATCAGATTTTACTTTGATTACGCAACTATTTTCACAAAATTGGTCTCTATTATTATTGATACCTGAAATCAGAATCCACATTGAATGACAAAAGAAAGAAAACAGATAGTGAAACACCTGATTAAATGGACACTGCTTGCTTTGTTCGCTTTGATTGTTGTTTTTATTATACTCTCGTTTTTCTTTGCTGAAACACTGATAAAAGATGAATTAGAAAAGCAATTCGCAAAAAAAACGAATGGCGCATACTCACTGAGCTTTGAAGATTTGTCGGTTGACATCTTCAGCCAAAGCCTATCGATTTCACATATCGGTATTCATGATAATAATTCATCGAAAGCTGAATATTTAATAAAGGCTGATTTAATAAAAATAAATAAGGTGCGGCTTTATAAATTATTAGCTAAAAGAAAACTGAAGATTAGAAAACTAAAGATTGAATCGCCTTCATGGGAACTAAAAACAGATACGCTTCAACAAGAAAAGTCGGAAGATCCATTTGCATTTATCCAAAAAATCTCACCGCTTTTTAACAGGTACTTAAGAACAATTTCGATTGAAGAAATTGAGCTTTCGAATGCAGGATTCCTCACCGGTCAACTTCCCATAAACTCGGCAAACAGGTTGACTAACCTGAATTTTAATATCGGAATTTCAAATTTTTACACTGATTCTGTTCACATTAATAGCGAGAAGGATTTTTTTAAAGCTGATGATGTCTACTTTGGTATTGACAATTACCAAAAATCGTTGCCCGACAGCATTCACGAACTGTCTATTCAAAAGATACAATATTCGCTAAAAAATAAAGATATCGTTGGAACTGATATTCAACTTACCCCGGTTGATTCAAGCCAGGTAAAAGGAACACGCTATCATGTTGAAGTTCCAGAGATCAAAATCAAGTCTAATCAATTAAGAGAAATTTTTCAGAATGACAGTGTTCAGATTGATTCGCTATTTTTGATAGATGCACAAATACAAGTATTTCCATTAGAGGGTGCACCAGAGATTAACCTGAAAAAAATTAAAGAGTTTGATTTGTATCAACTCGTAAAAGGCGAAATCGGGCAACTGAAGATAAACCACTTGTCGATGAACGCCGAAAAGCTTAAAATTGAGCGAAAGAAGGAAAACAAAACCGGAATTCAGGAATTCTATGACCTTGACGTTCAATTGGACAGCTTGCTGCTTAGCGAAGATTCGTACACCGATCCGAACAGAATTCTATATTCCACAAACCTATACTTAGAGATTGATAATTACTATTTGCTGATGAATGATGAAATCCATCGATTCGACGCAACAAGTATCATCGTGTGCAGCGAAAATAGCTTTTTAAGTGCCGACCACCTGCAGCTAAAACCAAACCAAAATCCGTCAACCGAAATGACGACAGTTGACATGGAATGTGATAGCATCCGACTAATTGACATCGACCTGAAAAAATTATTTCACAAGCGGGAAATGCCGCTGCAATCAATTTTAGCCTATCGGCCAACATTAATAATTAACAAGGGCGATACCAAACGCAAGACTCAAAAAGAAACAAACAGCCTGCTTTATTTTTTCATCCGTAACTACATTAAGGGTATCTATGCCAACTTGGTTGAATTCGACCAGGGAAAATTCACCATTAACGCCGAAGACAATCCGCAGCAGTCCGGCGTAATCTCATCAGATTTTTCGTTTAGGTTAACCGATTTCTCGCTGGATTCAACAAGTGCAAACAGAACCGACAAACTATTTTTTGCAACGAACATTGATTTAAATTTTTCGAACTACGAAATGAAGCTGGTGGATCAAATCCACCGATTAAAAATTGAGCAGATCAATGTGTCAACCTATCAAAACAGAGCGACTATTCGGAATCTGGAATTGTCGCCCGACAAACCTGAGATGAACGCCCGATTACTCAAAAAACTAAACCGCTCACAGATTTATGATATTCGTGTTCCCTACATGCGCTTGAACAACACAAATATTCACCAGGCATTTTTCAATAAAAAACTACGAATCAATCGTTTCTCTATCGTTGAACCCAACATTTACCTGGAAGTTTTTTCGAGACCAGAAAAACAGAGCGAAAACAAATACTCGTCTCAAGAATTCTACGATCTGTTAAGTAACTATATTGAGAATATTTCGATAAAAAAAATTACGACTACCAACGGTAATATTCAGCTAATTGCGCATAGCAAGAAAGGAAAGACGATTTCGTTCAATAATAAATTTAGTCTTGAACTTGAGAACTTTGCTTTAAGCGAAGTCGAGATCAAAAAGCATAAACTGTTATTTGCCGATGACTTTGAATTGAAAATTGAAGATCATCTTTTTCAATTATCAGACGATGTGCACTACCTGCAAGCCACAGAAATCAACATATCTTCAAAGCAATCAGAAATATTTATTCGAAATGCGATCCTGTACCCCGACATAACGAGCAAAACCAAGGGAGATCTTCCTGTGCATTTTCATATCAACATCCCCGAAATTAAGCTTCGAGGAGTTGACTTGGAAGAAGCCTATTTTAAACAGCGGCTAGCTGTCGACCAATTTGTAATACAAAAGCCAGTAATTGATTTATACCGTACAAGGGGAGCTAAAAGTCAGGTGAATTTTGACAAAGTTGCTGTTCCATTACCAAAAGAAATGCACACGCTTGTCATCAAAAATTTTGATTTAAGTAATGGTCAAATCAATGTCATTGAAACTGATCAGCTTTCCGAAAAGAAAATACTCACAGCCAGCATATCGATGCAGGGAACCAACAATAGCTTAATCAGTCCGGGCGCCAACAAGCCTGCGAACTTCAATTCTGATAATATTTCAACAACACTCAATCAAATTACATTTAAGCCACAAAAAGGGACCGTTAACTTTACAGCAGGACAAGTAAAATTCTCGACTCACAGCCAACAGCTGGAAGTGTTAAATTTGTTATTAAGAAACAGATCTGCATTAAAAAATCGAGGGTTTCAGCAACTACTCGTTCCCAAACTGGTATTCGAACAACTGGATATTGAGCAAGTTATAAACAACAAAAATCTTCATTTTAAATCTATTGTGGCTGAAAATCCGGTTATGACAATCAATTCAGATAAAACCAGTCAAGATAAGCTCAATCTATATCAACTTAAAATTCCGGAAACAATCTCCCCTCTGATTAACCGAATTTCGGCACAAAATATCAAACTAAACCAAGCACAACTAATTCGGTTAATTGACGAAAAAATAAAAGACTACCCCAAAGCGCAGGTAGAACTAACTAATTTTGAATTAGACACAATAGCTTCCAACGATCTACTGGGAGCAAAATCGGTTCGGTTAAATCTACAGAATTACGCATTCACAGGTCCTGATAAATACTATAATTTTCATTTGGGAGACATCAATTTTGACAATCAAGATAATCATTTGACGATATCTGACATTCAAATTATTCCGCGATACTCGAAAGCACAATTTCAGAAAACCATTTCTTTTGAGGCTGATCATTACCAAGGGGATATTGATCGGTTAACCATGCGAAACATTGACCTGAAAAGGTGGTATAACCAAGGGGAATTAGCGGCTTCATCGATTATAGCCAGCGGAGGACAACTTTCAATCTATCGGGATAAAACAACTGCAGATAATCCAAACAGCAAATCGAAACTTCCGCAGGAAATGATTAAGAACGTTGACTTACCTTTTTATTTTGATTCGATAAAGTTAGAGGACTACAACATTTATTACACCGAACAAGCAGAAGAAATGCCTTTACCCGGAAAGGTCGAATTTGAGAAGCTAAATATCAGTGCTCATCCGGTTACCAACCTACCCGATATGCTGAATTCCAATTCAACATTAACCATAAATGCAAACGGCCTACTAATGGGAAAAGCATTGTTGGAAACCACTATGAAATACAACATGCGGTCAGCTGAAAATAGATTTTCAGTAACTGGAAAGCTATCTCCTTTTGATTTAACAATTTTAAACCCAGTTGTGGAGAACACCGCAGGAGTTTCAGTGAGATCGGGACAATTAGATCGTTTTGAATTTGAATTTGAAGCAAATCAGATACACGCGCAAGGTCAGCTCCGATTTGCCTATGACAACTTAAAAGTATCGATACTCGCAACAAAAGACGGAGACACCAGAGAAGCCAAATTTGCCAGTTTTATAGCCAACAGTTTAATGCTAAAATCAAAACATCCGCGAAACCGAATTTTACTACCTGACGAAATTAGTTTTAATCGTGATCCTCAAAAATCGATTGTGAATTATTGGTGGAAATCAATCTTCAGTGGAGCCAAAAATACGTTTGGTATAAAAGAATGAAAAATAAGCTGAGTTTCCATTTTAGTTTGGTCTAAAAAAACTATTTTTACGTGCCATTTGACTAAATAATCTTACCCTAAAATTATACGGTGCAAAAAATAACGACATATTTTATTCTGAGTTTCTTATTATTCACAGTTAGTTATGCGCTAGGTCAAGCGTCTTCAAAAAAAATATTAGTCATTTATTCATACGATGCCACTTTTCATATTTATCAAAAATCAGTGAAAGCTTTGCATGATGTATTTCCGCAGTCAGACAATATTATTGATATTGAATTTCTCGATTCAAAGCGCTATCCCAATAGACAACTAAATACCAGCACCTATGAACAGATTCAGATAAAGCAAAAGGAACATCGTAATTACGACATAGTAATTGCCTGTAACGACAACGCTTTCGAATTTTGTTTGGAGTATCAAACAACGTTATTCCCGGAAATACCCATTGTTTTTTGGGGTGTAAATGATTTAGAGAAAGCATTCGACCAAGATCAAAACGAATGGGTAACAGGCATTGCTCAAAATATTTCTCTCGAAAAAACCTTGCGATTAGTGCAGAAACTACATCCAGAAAGAAATTACCTTCACATGATTACTGATAGTACAACAACCGCTATTGCCGATTTTAAAGTTTTTGAAAAAGCGATTTCCTTATTTCCGACCCTGAATTACGAAACAATAAATGCCAGCAATTACACACGAGAAGAATACCGACAAAAAATCCAACAAATTCCTTCCAATCAAATAATCTTTCTACTGGCCTCTTATCGACTTAAGGACGACTACCTATCTCTTGACCAGATCGCAGAATTGTTATCAACCAATTCGAATAGTCCAATTTACTATGCCTATGATATAGGGGTTGGAAGTGGATACATCGCAGGAACAGCAATCTGTTATTATGAACAAATGTATTCAGCCTGTTTAATCGCAAAACAAATACTGAACGGCACCCCTCTTCAGTCCATAAGAGTAAGATTAGATGTGTCATCAAACAGCATTGTTGATTACAACTTGGTTAAAAAGTTTCACATCAACCCGGAGCTAATTCCTGAATCTGCAATTGTTTTAAATGATCCGAATCGGGAAATCGAAATCTCGACGCATGAATTCTACGAAATATCCAGCGTTATTGTCGGGGTGTTCGTTATTCTTTCTCTTGCTATCTTTTTTATCAATTTAAAACGAAAACGAGAGAAACGCTATCGAATTTTTGCAGAAAACTACTTAAATATTTTTAATGAGAACCATTCGATGATGCTGCTCATTGATGCCAAGTCGCAGGTAATAAAAAATGCGAATAAGGCAGCTGCCAGATTTTACGGCTATTCGCAAACCCAGTTAAAAGGACTGAATTTTAGTGAATTATGTCAGTTACCACAAATCGATCTTGACGCATTTTTTACTCAGTCAGAAAAACAGAATAGTCATTTTGAACAAAAGCATTTGCTAAAAAGCGGACAAATAAAAGATGTTGAGATTCATAGTGGAAAGATTAACATCGATAAAGGTATTTACATTTATGCAATTGTACATGATATTTCGAAACGAATAAAAGCTGAACAAGAATTGATTGATGCAAAAAGGAGAGCAGAGGAAAGCGATCGACTGAAATCTTCATTTTTAGCGAATATGAGTCATGAAATTAGAACTCCGATGAATAGCATTCTTGGCTTTTCGTCGCTATTGGAGGTAGATGATATGGAATTGCCCACACGCAAAGAGTATATCCGGCATATTAACAATAGCGGAGAGCACTTATTGACACTAATCAACGACATTATTGACTTGAGTAAGATTGAGGCCAATCAACTGAAAATTTATAAAACCAACTGCAAAATCAACTTCTTAATGGATGATTTGCAGGTCATGATTAAAAGTCAATTAGAACGTGCCGGAAAAGATATACAGCTGAAACTCGACAAGGGGATTAAAGACAATAGCTTCAATATCAAAACTGATGAAGTCCGGCTGAAGCAAATCTTAATCAACCTACTAAGCAACGCCATAAAATTCACAGAATCAGGCCACATTGAATTTGGCTACAAATATCGCGAGGACAGTGTCTTACAGTTTTTTGTAAAAGACTCGGGGATCGGCATCCATCCTGATAAACAAAAAGACATCTTTTCAGCCTTTAAGCAAGTTGAAGAGTATTCGTCACGCACCTATGGAGGAAATGGTCTTGGATTGTCAATCACCAAATCGCTGGTCGAAAAATTGGGTGGTCATATTTGGGTCATGTCCGAACCAGGTCAGGGGTCGCGTTTCTACTTCACTCTTCCGGCTGAAAACAACCAGCTTGAACTGTAAATTAATACTCGTTGGTCGGTTTTATCTTTTTCACGCGATAAGGCTTTTTATCCTGTCCTTCATAATATGTTCTCATTAGTATTTCAGCCATAATACCAATGGTAATAAACTGAATACCTCCCATTACCAGGATCATTCCAAGAATAAGAATTGGTTTCCCCCAAATGTCGTGACCAAATATTTTCAACATCAGCAAATAAAAATTGATCAGAAAACCCAGTCCTAAGGTTACAATACCAATTCCTCCAAAGAAGTGCATCGGTCGTTGCATGTACTTTTTTAAGAAAACCATCAAAATCAAATCACTAAAAACACGGGTTGTGCGACTCAAGTTATACTTTGATTTTCCGAACTCGCGAGCCCGGTGGTTGACATCAACCTGAGTTAATTTTGTCGAACCTTCCAAGGCTAACAACGCCGGAATAAAACGATGAAGCTCACCGTAAATGTGGATGCTTTTAATAGATTCGTTTGTAAACACCTTCAACGTACAGCCAAGGTCTTTCATTCGAATCCCTGTAGCCTCGCGGATTAAATAGTTCGCAATTTTACTTGGTATTTTTCGCAAGAACGCGCCATCTTTGCGGTTGGCTCGAACACCGGCAACCATGTCCCACGATTCGTCTTTTGCCATTTTCATCATCATCGGAATATCTGCCGGATCATTTTGCAAATCTCCATCAATCAACGCCACATACTCACCAGAAGCTGCATCAATGCCAGCCTGTAATGCCGAACTTTGGCCATAATTCTTCTTCAATTCCAGAAGGAAAAAACGCTCATCATTAATCGCTTTAATTTCTTCCCGTGTTCGGTCGGTTGATCCATCATCTACAAAAATGGCTTCGAAATCAATATCTTTGAGGGCGGCTTTTATTTGTACGCTAAGTGGTTTGATGTTCAACTCTTCGTTGTAAACACAAATGACCAAACTTAATTGCTTCATGATTCTCTGTTTAAGGATATTTTGCCTAAAATTTCGTTATTTAGCGGTGCGAAATTAAGAAAAAGGCTGAAAGTAATCTAATACAATTATCATTAAATAGCAATTTTAGCTCATGCTCAAACGATTAAATAATCCCACCCTTTACCCATGGTTCATCTTTATTTTTGCGATGGGTATTTATACGATCAATCTGGGGGGCAGCAGCATCTATATTTTGGATGAAGCCAAAAATGCCACCTGTGCGTCCGAAATGTTTGAACGTGGCGATTGGATTGTACCAACTTTTAATCAAGAATTGAGAACAGACAAACCTCCCCTACACTACTTTTTTATGATGCTGAGTTATTCTGTTTTCGGAGTAAATGCATTTGCTGCCCGTTTTTTTTCTGCGCTGTTTGGTGCACTCACTATTTTAATCAGTTTTTTATTTGTTCGGAAGTTTCATTCTGAAAAACTCGCTCTATGGACCAGCTTTATCTTGCTGGCCTCTATTCACCTCAGTATTCAATTTCATTTGGCCGTTCCTGACCCGTACCTGATCTTTTTCTTTACGGCAAGTATCTTTAGTTTTTATGCCGCTATTAAAGAGAAAAGAACAATTTATTTGATTCTGCTCTATGTTTCTGTCGGATTAGGCACTTTGTCAAAAGGACCGGTTGCTATTGGTTTGCCCGGCTTAATCTTTCTTTTATTCCTGATTTTCAGTAAACGTTTTAACTGGAAAGCGATTAAACAACTGAAACCTTTTTTAGGTGCTTTAATTGTTGTGGCTATTGCTTTGCCCTGGTATGTTCTGGTTCATCTAAAAACGAACGGACAATGGACTGAGGGGTTCTTTTTCAAACACAACCTGGGACGTTTCTCAAGTGAAATGGAAGGTCATGGAGGTATTTTTTTAATCACCATCTTGTTTGTTTTAATTGGTCTTTTCCCCTTTTCAGTATTTATTGTTCAAGCATTAAAAAACGCATTTAACAATCGAAAAAATCACTTCGTATTGATTAACCTGGTTGCAGGGCTAACAATCGTAACTTTCTTTGCCATATCGAGAACCAAACTTCCCAACTATACTGTTCCGGCATATCCTTACTTTGCAATTTTAATTGGGCTTTGGTTAAGCAATATCGATTTGCAAAAAGCAAAGCCAAAAGTCAGTTTAATTGTACTTCTGGCGATCGGAGTTATTCTGATTCCAGCACTGTATTTTGGTATTAAGTTCGATCCGGCACTGGCTCATCTTAACTATTTGGCTTTGTATTTTCTACCCATCCCCGTAGGCTTTATTATTGCCTATGTTCTATACCACAAAGGTCGATTGAGGCAATCGCTTCAAACAACTGGCCTTGCAACTATTTTAGGTAGCTTGTGTTTTATGGTTTTCGTTTTTCCGAGAATTGATGGGGAAAATCCGGTAGCTCAAAGCCTTCATTTGCTAGCAGGAAAGGAAGTTCGTTATTTCGAAAAATTCAATCCTTCCTATTCGTTCTATTTGCAAAAAGAACTCACGGAAATTAAACCCGACCAATTCAATAGTTTTTTTGAAGAGAATCCGGAAGGCTTAATTATTTCAACAAAAAGAAGGCTTGAAGATGTGCAACTTCCCTCGAATGCTGAAATTTCCTTCTCGGCGAGAGATATTTTCGAAACACCTACAACGGTTTTAATTACACGAAAAAACAACTAGAATATCCGTAAGTTTATCGAATGTCATTTAGTTGTTGTGAAACGATCAATGGCAATACGATGAAACAATTGACGGCTTTGAAGAAGTAGATACTGATGCAGCAATAACGATCAATAAACCGACTACCCTCTACTTAAATTGAATCTGATAGACTGGTTTGTCAAACCATGAGAATCGGTGCAAACGAAGCAATCCATTCAGGACTAAAATAGCTAAAAAAGTGCTAATTATACCAAAAACAGATCCTACGTAAACATCAAGAAAAAAGTGCTGAAGAAGATAAATACGCGAAAAACCAACCACCAGCGCAATCAGAAAAAATAGTATTCCAACCGTCTTTTTTCCAAACATAATTGCTAAGACGCTCATAACCGAAAAAATTGTCATGGTGTGACCTGAAGGAAAGCTAAAATGGTAATTCAACTCGGCAGTATAAATGAAGCGTTGAAAATCGTCGTAATAGAAGTAGTTAAATGGACGCATCCGTTCGGAAAATACTTGTCTCTTTAAAACATTCGTGAAAATTCCGACAAATCCGAGACTAATTAGACCGGTCAGCCCGGCACGAACCTTCCAGAATAGCAAAGCAACCATTAACGAAGCAGCAAAAACACCTGATCCCAAGTCGGTTATCAACCCAACCAAACGATCAAACTCTTCTATCGAATACCGATTAACAAATAATACGACATCGCCATGTTTCGTGCTTGCAAGCACCCAAATGCCAATCAGTAAAAATCCTACACATGCCCATAAAAACGCAACAATTCCTGAATTTGCAAACAGATTTTTAAAAGATCTTTTTATTTCCATCGCCATAAGTAAGCCAGTTTTATGGTTTGATATTCGTAATCCTGAATTCCTTTAATATATTCAAATTTGATGGCATTTTTTTTGATATTTCGCTTTAACGACAGCGTATAAATCATCGGCTGATCCCGTTCATTCTTATAACCGGAGTACCCGCTTAAGGAATTGGAAAGCTCCCAATTATCATTTTCCAGTTGGATCCCAAGACTATACATAAATGCATCATTCTGCAAATTATCTAAATCATTGGTTTGCCAAGAATAAAAGCCAAAGCTCCAGAAAGGCAATCCCCGTAAATTCCCAATGAATTCGGGAATCTCCTTTGAAAAACTCAGATCAAAATAGTAGCCCGGACTATCGGAGTAACGTGCAGCATCGAACCGACCACCGGAAGCTGTTTTTCCGGCCATGCGAAGCATCGTATTCGGAAATTTCCGTCCTTTCACCAACTGCACATAGGTCGCAAAATACAGATCTCCAACAGCAAGTCCTTCCCCATCCCGATCACGGGCCGCACGCTCATCTCTAATCGAGTCAGACATGGAATAGTGTTCCACTATAACACCATACAGTTCTATCGCAATTTTATCTGAAAATGGAAAATAAAATTGTCCTGAGAGGTTTTGCGTTTGATCTCCGGTTCTGATATGAAAATCACTGCTAAGCTCAATGGTTTTGTTTTGTTCGACTATGCCTTTTGCAACCTCCGGAACCGGCAATGCATTGGGACCAAGAAACCCCGGACTGACTGTAATAAAGCTACGCCAATTAGGCATTCCGGCCTCCCAGCCATGCAAATCGTTCCACCATCCCCAATCTTCCTGAGCATGAGATAAACTGTAACTAAACAACAATATAAAACAAAAAATTAGTCGTTTCATTCGCATTGAATCAACGAGAAGCTAAAAATGAAAGCCCAACGTTTATTTATGATGCCAAAGATAAACAGGCAAATCGAATCGATAAGTAAAAGACAAAAAAAAACTCCTCGAGCGGGAGTTTTTTTAAATTATTATAAATTTAATTTCTTTCTTATACTTTTAGGAATCGCATCCTTATGCACCATAATGCTCATGGTCTTATAACCGATATAAGGTTTCGATGCAAAAAAGAAACCATCGTAGTCATTGTATTCTCCCCACGAGTTCTTTACCTTATAATAACTGGTTCCGTTTTGATCTTTTGCCTTACCAACAATTAGCATCCCATGATCATCAGTCGTGGAATAGTTATCGAAAGCCTCTTGCCGAATTTCCTGAGTTATTTCCTTTTCAGGACCTGGTTTTTCTAACTTATATATTTCTTCAACTTTTTCTTTTTCCGATAGATTTTCCCACTTCGCAATTTCAGCATCATCAAAGTATACATCTTTCTCAGGAGTCATATTGCCTCGCTGCCTGTTCTTGGTCAGATTACTGACCGCTGTATCTGCAGACGCTACCAACTCTTGCTCTTTCGTTTCAATCCAATCTACATCGGGAACAACAGCCACCCCCTTCTTGGAAGTACTAAATCCTTTTTCACTTACATCGGCTGCCCAGGCAACAGTATATCCAATTTCAATTGCATTGTCAATAATGGCTTGTAAATCATTCAAGGGCACGTTGTATACCTTATCCCACATCCAATTATCAGGAACCTCAATAATAAACTCAGAATAGTAAGGATGGTGAGAATATGAGCTAATTTCAACATAGTCATCCATATCAAGCCCCACATACTCCTGAGCAAAACTCATGGGTGTATAGGTATTTCCTTCGTATTCAAAAGTTGTTGGAATTTCACCCAGATATGAATCCAATGTTCCTCGGATTGATTCTCGCCAGGCCATACTTAACTTCTTATTTTTATTTTCAATAACACCCTCAACCTGACTTTTCAATAGCCGATCCATCTCGCCATGTACATGCTTGGGCTCGCCGTAGTTCAGGCCATCGTAAACTGTTTCAGGTACAATTCCATAGTTTTTAATCACGTGAGTGACATCATGAAACGCACCCCCTGCAGAAAAATTTAAATTCCCATGTAGGCGAACATATTTCATGGCCTTTTCATCGTAGGTATGCCACACGATAAACATCTCGGAAAGATCAACACTTGGAACGCCTTTTCTTATCATTTCAGCTTCGAGAAAACCTAAACCTGAAAATGACCAACATGTACCGGATCTAAATTGATCCTTCACTGACGTCGTTGGAATTTCTTTTACTATAGAAAAATGATAACCTTCTTTCTTCCCCTTCTCCTGGGCGCTAACCATCTCTACAAAAAGTACAACAACTAGTGTCAGCACCACATTCAATCTAATTCTATTCATAAGTATTTTAAAATATGATCTATAATGGTTTCCAAAGATAATAAAAGATCAATTTACTGTTAAGTGATGATCGTCAACCAGCCTGTTAAAATTAGTTAATAATAACAAATACAATTGAATGGACAAAAAGAAACCCCACAGCTAAACACCTACACAACTGATCTTTAAACAGAAATGTAAGCGTTTGTAGTTTTTTAATGAGAGTGATGATAGAATTAAGAATGAATAGCTAATTTATAAAGAATTCAAATACGACTAGCCTTTGCCTGAACTTCAATAAATAGAAACTGAGCAGCATGGCATGAGTCAGGAAACAGGATTAACAAATGAGCCCGTTATTTTTAACAAACCACCCATTCATTTAACAAATCGCTCCTAACTTTAGGAATCAGATATCATACTAATTATTTCAATTTGAAGTAATTTTGCTTTCATCGAATCGCATGGAAAAACTAAACCAACAATGAAAAAATTCAAATACTACTTTAACGGCCTGATACTACTATTTCTTTTTATTTCGTGTCAATCAGTTGACAAAACACCAAGGGAAATCATCCGATTTACAACAAACTGGAAATTCACACTTTCGGATAATCAAATCTATAAAAGCCGCGATTACATTGACAACCAGTGGCGGTCTCTAAATCTACCTCACGACTGGAGTATTGAAGGTGAATTTAGCGAAGATAATTCGGCAACTCCCGGAGGTGGAGCACTGCCAGGAGGAATAGCCTGGTACCGAAAAACATTTGATGCAGATGCTGCCGATAGCACTAAAAAGTTTTATATCGATTTCGATGGCGTGTACATGAACAGCGAAGTTTATTTGAATGGAAACCTGCTAGGCAAACGCCCGAATGGCTATATTTCGTTTCGATATGATTTGACGCCCTTCCTTAATTTTGGCACAAAAAACACCTTGGCAGTTCGAGTTGACAATAGCAAACAGCCCAATTCACGGTGGTATTCGGGTTCTGGCATCTATCGAAATGTATGGTTGGTCAAAACCAATGCCATTCATGTTGCTCAATGGGGAACCTATATCACAACCCCTGCTGTAACAAAAACCGAAGCTTCCATAAATATCGAAACGACCGTTGAAAACAAGAGCAAGTCCGACGCCTCCATCATTCTTATTACCCGAATTATTGATCAGCATAACAAGGAGGTTCTTCGGGAATCACGAGAGATCGAAATTCATGCGGGAGATACAAACCAGCATATCCAAAAGCTGGACATTAAAAATCCCAACCTTTGGTCAATGGAGGAACCATATCTGTATAAAGCAATTTCCGAAATTACGCAAGACGGAATACTGATCGACCAGTATGAAACAGACTTTGGAATCCGCTCTTTTGAGTTCACTGCCGACAAAGGTTTTTTCCTGAATGGAAAACCGACAAAAATACTTGGAGTCTGCAATCATCACGACTTAGGTTGTTTGGGAACTGCAATAAACAAACGAGCGCTGGAACGTCAATTGGAAATACTCAAAGAGATGGGCTGCAATGCCATCCGCACCTCGCACAATCCGCCAGCTCCCGAACTTTTGCAATTGTGCGATCAAATGGGTTTCATCGTTCAGGATGAAACATTTGATATGTGGCGAAAAAAGAAATCTCCTTACGACTATGCTCGCTATTTTCCGGATTGGCACGAAAGAGACCTAACAGACCACATCAAGCGAGACCGGAACCACGCCTCCGTCTTTATGTGGAGCATTGGCAACGAAGTATTGGAACAATGGACAGATGCGAATGCCGACACCTTGGATTTGAAAGCGGCAAACCTACTACTCAACTTTAAACGAGATACCAGTGCATTGGCGCAAAGTGGGAACGAATTAAGTGTGAACTCTCTGCTTACGCAAAAATTAGCCCGCATTGTTCGCAATCTCGATCCTACACGGCCAATTACCACAGGCAATAACGAGCCTGATCCGAACAATCATATTTATAAAGCCAACACGCTGGATTTAATTGGCTACAATTATCACGATCAGTGGTTCGACGATGTCCCAAAAAACTTTCCCGGCAAGCCTTTCATCGTCACAGAGAGTACTTCGGGATTAATGACTCGCGGCTATTACCGGATGCCGAGCGATAGCATGTTTATCTGGCCTGTTCGCTGGGACGTTCCCTTCCACGATGAATCGCAGGCCTGTTCGTCCTACGACAACTGCCATGTTCCATGGGGAACCACCCACGAGAAAAGTTGGAAAATGGTCAGAGACCGCGACTTTATTTCAGGGCTTTTTGTTTGGACCGGGTTTGATTATCTGGGAGAACCAACGCCTTACTGGTGGCCGTCGCGCAGTTCGTACTTCGGCATTATCGACTTAGCGGGTTTTCCAAAGGATGTTTACTACATGTACCAAAGCGAATGGACCGATAAAGATGTTTTGCACATTTTGCCACACTGGAATTGGGAAGAAGGCCAGAACGTCGATATCTGGGCTTACACCAATGCAGAAGAGGTCGAACTATTCCTGAATGGGAAATCATTGGGAACAAAACAAAGAGGTGCAGACAATCTTCATCTGATGTGGCGGGTTCCTTTTGAACCGGGCACGCTCAAAGCAGTCTCACGAACAGACGGTCATGTTGTGTTGGAAAAAGAAGTTAGAACAGCCGGGGAACCCACTAAAATCAAACTAACTGCTGATCGTTCACAAATAAAAGCAGATGAATACGACCTCTCTTTTATAACTGTAGAAATTTTCGACAAGGATGGAAATTTAGTTCCCAATGCTGATAATCTGGTTCATTTTAAATTGGAAGGGAATGCAGCACTTGCAGGTGTTGACAACGGCGACCAAACAAGCCATTTGTCGTTTAAAGGTTCCAAAATGAATGCTTTCCACGGTAAATGCCTGGCAGTTATTCAGGCAGGCGAACATGCTGACACCATTTCTTTAATTGCTAAATCGGAGGGATTAATCCCTGCATCAATACAAATTCAACTAATTAAGTAAGCTTTTCAAGTTTACAAATCATACGGATTAAACAAACTCATTAAAATGAAAAAGATCTTATTTTTTATGGTGCTGGCTGTTGTAAGCCAGATAGTTTCTGCACAACAGCAAACAGACGCTGCAACAGAACGTAAAATTGACAAAATTATAGAACAGTTGACTTTAAAAGAAAAAGTCAGCATGTGTCATGCTCAATCTAAATTTAGCTCTCCCGGAGTACCTCGATTGGGAATTCCGGAAATCTGGATGTCAGACGGGCCTCACGGGGTTCGTGGCGAAATCAATTGGGACAACTGGGGCTATGCCGGATGGACAAACGATTCGATTACCGCCTTTCCTGCCCTAACTGCTTTAGCAGCCAGTTTCAACCCGGAGTTAGCTTACGAATATGGATTTGCACTGGGAGAAGAAGCTCGCTACCGCAAAAAGGAAATCCTTCTCGGACCTGGGGTCAACATTTATCGCACGCCAATGAATGGCCGGAATTTTGAGTACATGGGCGAAGATCCTTACCTGGCTTCAAAAATGGTTGTTCCATACATCAAAGGTGTTCAAAAAAACGGTGTCGCTGCCTGTGTAAAGCATTATGCATTAAATAATCAGGAAAAATGGCGTGGTCATATCAATGTGAAAGTTGACGACCGGACACTGCATGAGATTTACCTGCCAGCCTTTAAAGCTGCCGTTCAAGAAGGTGATGTGTGGGCATTAATGGGTGCCTACAACAAATACGACGGACAGCACGCCACAACGAACAAGGTTTTAATGAACGACATTTTAAAAGGTGATTGGGGATTTGACGGTGTTGTTGTTAGCGATTGGGGAAGTGCCCATGACACCGATGAATCAGCCCTGAACGGACTTGATATTGAGATGGGTAGCTGGACCAACGGATTAACTGCATCACGTGACTTTGCCTACGATGAGTATTACCTGGCCAATGCCTTTTACAATAAACTGAAAAGCGGTGAAATTGACGAATCGGTTGTCGATGATAAAGTTCGTCGCATTCTTCGGTTGATGTTTCGGACCAACATGAATCCTGAACGTCCAATGGGACGAATGAATAATAAGGAGCACCATGATATCGCCCGCAAAGTAGCAGCAGAAGGAATTGTACTACTAAAAAACGAGGACAACTTCTTCCCGATCGATCCGGAAAAGGGAATTACCATTGCCGTGATTGGAGAAAATGCAACCAAGCAAATGACTATCGGAGGAGGTTCGTCAGAACTAAAAGCACAGTACGAAATTTCACCATTAAAAGGCATCCAAAATCGTTTTACAAACGCCACAATTCTGCATTCCATGGGATATGCCTCCGGTCCGTCAACCTACGGACGAGTAGTTCCTTCGACTTTGAATCAGGACAGTCTGCACCAAGCTGCCGTAGAAACTGCTAGGAAAGCTGACATCGTATTATTTATTGGTGGGTTAAACAAAAACCATCATCAGGATTGTGAGGGTGGAGACCGCCTATCATTTAACCTGCCTTACAACCAGAATAAATTACTGCAAGACGTAACAGAAGCAAACCCAAACACGGGAGTGATTTTGGTAAGTGGCAATGCCGTTGCCATGCCTTGGCTGAAAGACATTAAAGGTTTGATGCAAGCCTGGTATTTGGGCAGTGATGCCGGTTATGCATTGGCGGATGTCATTAGTGGCGATGTGAATCCTTCCGGCAAGCTACCATTTAGTTTTCCAGTTAAATTAGATGATAATGCGGCACATCATTTTGGCGAACTATCCTACCCTGGAGATAGCACTAACCAGTATTACAAAGAAGGAATTCTGGTAGGTTACCGCTGGCACGACACAAAAAATATAAAACCTCTATTTCCTTTTGGCTACGGATTGTCTTATACAACATTCGAATACCGCGATTTGACAACCGACCAGAAATCCTATACGCAAACAGACAAGATCACGCTTACATTCAGTTTAAAAAATACCGGAAATACCGGCGGAGCTGAAGTTGCTCAGCTATATGTATCCGATCCTAAAAGCTCGGTCATGCGTCCAGCAAAAGAGCTCAAAGGGTTCAAAAAAGTATTTCTGCAAGCTGGCGAGTCTACAAAAGTATCAATCACAGTTCCGGTGAATAGCTTCGCCTTTTATTCCGAAGAAGAACAAAACTGGGTAGTCGAACCTGGAAAATTCAACTTGTTAGTCAACAGTTCGTCTGCCGACAACCAGCTATCTCAAATAATTACCGTAAACCAATAAATATTGAATGATGCGCCAACAACTTTTCAGACAAACTTTAAAAACAATGGCAATGCTGATTTTCCTAGCCGGAAGTTGGCAATCCAATGCACAGATGCCTTATGCCAGTGGAGCTTCCAACCAGTATTTACTGAACCAGCCCATTGACATTAGTGAGGATTTCATGAATTTTACCAACACCTATTTTGTTGCTGACCAACTAAATTCATTCGATCCGCAAACCGGATCAGGCCAAGTGACCTGGAAACGACATGTTTACCAAACTCGTCAGGCTTTCAACAATATGCTGGCTTTTTTACAACCTGTCAATGGCAATGAGTTTCCCGGGGTTGAATATGAAGCGGATCCAACACTCCCATTCAGTATTGAATTTGTTTCACCCAAAGCATTCCGTATTCAAATGAAGACAGGTAAAGAATTAAACGAAGACGAACCGTCGTTGATGCTGGTTGATGGCTTTGCTCCAAAAGACGATTCATGGGAATATTCGAAAATGGAAGGTGGTCACCAGTATAAAAGTGAATTTGGAGTGGTTATTATTCGTGAGAATCCCTGGCATCTTGAAATTTACGATGCTGATGGGAAGCTGCTGACCAAAACGCTAAACCGTGAAGACAATGATGTTACCTACACTCCCATCATGCCATTCTCGTATGTCCGTCGTTCTTCTGATTATTCCAGAAGTATGTCAGCGACATTCAGTCTTTCGCCCGGAGAAAAAATATTTGGTTGTGGCGAATCATTTAAAGGACTAAACAAGCGCGGACAAAAAGTGGTTTTGTGGACCGATGATGCTAACGGTGTACAAAACGAAAGCATGTACAAACCCATTCCGTTTTTTATGAGTAGCCGTGGATATGGTATGTTTATGCACACGTCAACCCCAATCACCTGCGACTTTGGGAAATATTACAATGCCGCCACCAACCTGATGATTGGCGACGAAAAACTGGATCTGTTTGTGTTTTTAGGAGAACCAAAAGATATTTTAGATGAATATACGAACCTCACCGGAAAACCCAGTATGCCACCACTTTGGTCGTTTGGATTGTGGATGAGCCGGATTACCTATTTCTCGGAAGAAGATGGCCGACAAGTAGCCAATCAACTGCGCGAAAATAAAATCCCAAGCGATGTGATTCATTTCGATACCGGCTGGTTTGAAAATGATTGGCGTTGTGATTACCAATTTTCAAAATCGCGCTTTGACGACCCTGTTGATATGATTTCAGATTTAAAAGAACAGGGCTTTCAAACTTGCTTATGGCAGCTACCTTATTTTGTTCCAAAAAATGAATTGTTTCAGGAGATTTTGGATAAAGGACTATTTGTGAAAAATGCCAAAGGAAACTTACCTTACGAAGATGCTGTGCTTGACTTCTCAAACCCGGCAACTGTCGACTGGTATCAGGAGAAAATTGCCGGCCTGCTCAAGCAAGGTGTTAGTGTAATTAAAGTTGATTTTGGCGAAGCAGCTCCTGCCAGCGGCATTTACGCATCAGGAAAAACAGGCTTTTACGAACACAACCTTTACCCGCTGCGCTACAACAAAGCTGTAGCAGAAATTACCAAAGAAGTGACTGGCGATGCGATTATTTGGGCACGTTCGACCTGGGCAGGCAGCCAGCGTTACCCACTCCACTGGGGTGGCGATGCTGCCAACACAAACACAGCCATGGCCGGAACGCTTCGCGCCGGCTTAAGCATGGGATTGTCCGGATTTTCGTTTTGGAGTCACGATATTGGCGGTTTTGTGCTCAAAACTCCGGAAGAACTTTATCGCCGATGGACTCCATTCGGCATGTTAACTTCTCACTCTCGTACACACGGAGCTCCGCCAAAAGAGCCCTGGGAATATGGTAAGGATTTTCAGGATGAATTTCGCAAGAGCGTGAATTTGAAATACACCTTGATGCCATACATTATTGCTCAGGCAAAAGAATGCACAGAAAAAGGATTGCCCATGATGCGAGCATTGTTTGTGGAGTACCCGGATGACGCCGGATCGTGGTTGGTTGACAATGAATATCTCTTTGGCTCTGATATCCTTGTTGCACCGCTTTTTGAAGAAATTGCTCCTCGCGATGTTTATTTGCCTGACGGCGAATGGATCGATTACCAAACCGGAGAAACGTACACAAAAGGCTGGCACACCATTGCTCCGGGAGAACTACCCGTTGTTATGCTCGTAAAAAAGGGGACTGTCATTCCGCACATTAAATTAGCCCAATCAACAAAGGACATGGATTGGAGCACCATCGAATTGAAGGTGTTTGGAAAATCTGCGGAGCGCATTCAAACTAAATTATACTTGCCGAATGAAGATTCAATAAAAGCAATAGCATTAAAACGTGATGGCGACACCTATAAAGTTGCTGAAAATCCATACTTGAACGTCAAATTCAAAATTTCATTGGTTGAATAATTGCAATTAGAAGTGAAACGCATTTGTGCTAGTACAAATGCAAAAGAGCTAACTCCATGAGGGGGTTAGCTCTTTCTATTTAGTCGAAAATTAAACTCACAACTTGGGTTCCCAACCTGGTTCGTACTCGCGATCCCAAAGTTTCATCGCATCTCGGTCGTAGATTTTTCCACTTTTAATATCTACGTCATACGATTTTCCAATACGGTAGCCAATGTTGGCATAATGAGTCAACATCTGGCTTTTAGCCCCCATATCGATTGGTGAATTCAACAGGCTCGATTTACCGCGAATATTATCAAAGAAGTTAACAATGTGTGCATCAGTCATATCGCCACCACCACCAAGTGCAGTTCCGGCTTCGTTGCTAGCTGATTTACTGTCGCGGACTAGCTTTCCTCCGCGATCGAATAGTTTATAACCTCCACGATCAACAAACACAGAACCTTCGGTACCGTAAATAATTGTTCCTCGTCCCGAGCCATAAGTGTTATATCCATTACGACTTTTCCCATCCCAAACAATTATTTTATTGTCAGGAAATCGGAAACTGGCATCCATCGTATCGTACATTTCCCAACCATCATCCAGATAATGACGCTTGGCTGCTTGGACTTCAACATGCTCCGGATAATCAACCTGTAAAGCCCAACGAGCAATATCCAGTTCGTGAGTAGCATTATTACCGGTTTCGGCTGTTCCCCATTTCCATCCATACCAGTGCCAGTTATAATCCCAGGTATCATGACGATATTCTTCATGAGGAGCAGGCCCCTGCCACAAATTCCAATCCAGCCCTTCGGGCACCGGTGCAATCTTAGGTACTGGAACTACGCCTCGTGTATTCGAATAAAAAGCAACTGCGCGATAAACATCGCCAATCGCACCTTCATGAATATCCTTTATAATTTCGATTGATTCGGCTGATGAGCGTTGCTGATTTCCCATTTGCACCACCTTGCCATATTTTTTCTGAAAGGCAACAAGCAACTCCCCCTCACGCGGGCTATGACTACATGGTTTTTCAATGTATACATGTTTGCCAGCATCCATCGCCATCCAGGTTCCGGGTGCATGCCAGTGATCTGGTGTTGCATTAAAAACAGCATCTACTTTCTGATCTGCAAATACTTCACGAATGTCATTAATCAGCGCTGCTTTTCCTGTTACTTTGCCGGCTAAATCTTTCGCAACTTTTTCACGCTGACTTTTCATCACATCGCAAATGTATGCCAGATCCACATTATTGTTTTTATCTTTTATTGCGTTATAGTAGGCGCCAACACGCCGTCCGCAGCCCATAATAGCTACGTTTAAACGGTCGTTTGCTCCAATAATCCGCGAATAACTTTTTGCTGACATTCCCATTGCTGATCCGCCCAATGTTATTCCAGCAGTACCGACTGCGGCTTTTCTTAAAAAATCTCTTCTAGTTGTGCTCATATCATTTAGTTTGTTGGTTTATTCAATTGTTGATAATATACCTTTCACATATCCCATCGACTCAGCCATTCCAATGAAAGGGCTATCTCCGTCTTTCTCGAATTCAAGAGCTAACACACCATCATATCCCAGCTCAACTAAGTCATTTAAAAACTGATTAAAATTGATTACACCACGGCCTATTTCACAAGTAGATCCATCAGGAGCTGCTTTAGTCACATCTTTTATGTGGATATCAAATACCCGCTCGAAGTAGTTTTGAACGTCTTCAGACGGATTTCTTCCAATTCGTTTGGTGTGACCAATATCAATGCATAGTCCCATTCGGGGATCCATTTCTTTAATTAAATCATAGGCACTCTCGGCACTCGGATATAGCTTATCGCCGGGACCATGATTGTGGATCGCCAATTTGATATCATATTCTTTTACTTTGCTCTCGACATAAGGAAGCAACTCGTGGTCCGGAACACCAACAATGATATCCATGCCTGCTTTTTGTGCATAATCGAAAGCCTGATCAACCTCTGCCTTTGTGCGCATATAAATCACACCTCCGGCGTATAAATCGAGACCAGCTTCTTTTGTCTTTTTGACCGCTTCTGCAATCTCATTATCGCTGGCATCTAATTTCAAATGAAAGCTTTTAAATGCAATGTAATCAGCTCCTAACTGTTTGGTAAATTCCAAGGTCGTGTCTAAGTCAAACTTTCGTAGCGAGTAGGATGCAACGCCAAGTTTAAACTTCACCTCCTTTTTCTGAACAGGAACAAGGGGTTTCTGCTCAGTTTGGCAAGCACAAAAAATGCTAACCAAAACAAATCCTGCTATTAATTTCCCGATTAGTTTCATAAACTCTAAAGCTTGCGGATTTTAATACTTCTGAAATGAACTTCATTTCCATGATCTTGCAACAGGATATGACCGGATTCCCATCCTCCAAAACCATCCCATTTTGCATATTTACTGCGAGCAACCAAGGCATAAAAGGCTTGTGTTCCACGCTCATATTCAAGTACTTTTCTATTATTCAACCAATGTTCAACACTAGCACCAACAAAATCAGTTGCAATAAAATTGTTACTCTTCAACCATTCTTCATGGCGTGTTCCTTTTACGACTAATCTAGCTTGGTTCCACTCGCCTGGCTTATGAACAATTTTATTTTTGTGAGCAGGAATTAAATCGTACAATGAACCGATTGTCCGGTTGCCATCTGTTCCTTTTTTGGCGTCGGGATGTCTTTCGTCATCCAATATTTGATATTCCAGGCCGATAGCTGACATATCGGAGCCATATTTTTCAGTTATGAAATATTTAATCCCGCTATTTGCTCCTTCTGTTATTTTGAAATCAACTTTGAACTCGAAGGTACTGTATTCATCCAAGGTAACAATATCTCCACCATTTCCAGACTCAGCTCCATCAGCTGATTCAACAATCAATTCGCCATTTTCAACATGCCATCCTTTTTCGGGGAAAGCTTCTTTTCCAACACCACGCCAACCACTGGTTGTTTCACCATTGAATAAAAGTCTCCAACCCTGAGCGCGTTCTTGCGGCGAGAGGTAATTGGGGATTAAATTAACAACAGGGATATCGGTCCACGGTCTGCGTTGCAAATTCTCCGTTTTAATTCGAAGATTGCGCCATTTAATTTGCTTGCCGGCTTCTGACTCATCATGAATACTATGGACTTGCAAGGCGATGAAACCTTTTGCTGTCTCATCATCAATCAAATCAGCACAAGGAATACCATTTACCCATGTGCGAATTGAGTTTCCAATCGCTTCAATATGATAATGATTCCATTCTCCCCGGCGAAAAGCTTCCCGCCCCTTAGGATTCATTTCTAATGGATAAAGCCAACCACGGCGAGCCTCATCATAAATACCGCCGCTCCAAGCTCTGGCTGAAGGATCCACTTCACACTGATAACCATGAACACGGCCATCCATATCGTTCGGATCACTTAAACTACGAAACTGAATACCCGAATTCATCTCGTTGTCAACGAGCAGATCAACTTCAAAAATAAAGTCACCATACACTTTGTCAGTGGTTAAAAAGGAATTTGGCGTATTGGCAACTGTTGTTCCCACAATTTCGCCATCAACTACTTCGTACTTGGCTTTCCCGTTAAGTTGTTTCCAGCCCGACAAATCTTTCCCGTTAAAGAGATCGTTCCATCCATCTGCTTCATTTGCAAATAAAAAAGTAGAAATAAATAAAAAAAGAAAAGAAGTTAGAATTTTCATAGTTCTATTATTCAATTAGGATTAATAATTTAAATTCATTCGTTCGCCTAACGAAGTTATCAAATTACACATATTTGGGTATATTTGCCAGAGCCAAACTCGTTTTATAACTGTTATAAGCTCGCTATAAAACCTAAAATGAATACAAATAAAGCCTTAATCGATAGATATTTGCATAAAGTAATTTCGAGTAAGCAATTCTCTAAGTCGAAAATAAGCTGCGACCTTTTAAGCTACTTGGTTAATGCTTCATTAGAAGGAAAAAAGCCGAAAGAATATACGATTGGAGTTGAATTGTTTGGCAAAAAGTATTCGGATACCGAGAAGCAGGATTCGAATATCCGGGTATATATTCACAATGTTCGAAAAAAACTGACCGAGTATTACGAACATGAAGGAAGTAGAGATCCGGTTGTTTTTGTCGTCGAAAAGGGTAAATATAAAGTCCGGTTTGATTCAGCCAAAGATCACCGAAAACCAAAACCAAAGCCGTATTTAATCCCTTTTATTATTTCTTTGATGGCCTTAGTTGGCGTAGTTTATTTGTTGTTGTCAAACACCAAGCGAACTGAAAATCCATGGAAAGACCTTCCTGTATGGCAAGAATTTGCTGAGAACGAAAAGCCCACCCTGCTGGTTTTAGGAGACTATTTTGTGTTTAATGGGCAAATCCCGACCGGAGAAAACGGAATATTTCGGGATTTCAGTATCAACTCGGAAGTTGATTATGAACATTTACTGGATAAAAATCCGGACTTAGTTAAAACGATCTCAAAGTCGAGCCTAACCTATTTATCGAAAATGGCCGTATTTTGTCAAAGCGAAATTTACAAGGTATTTGCACAAACCGGAGCCTCGATCGATGTCAAATTATCGTCTGATCTTCAACCTGATGATTTGAAAAACAATAACATCATTTTTATCGGAAATTATAAGAATATGGGCTTGTTCGAAAATCTGGTCAAAGAAATGACTTTTTCTTTTGGAGTTTCAAGTGCTTCCAATCAGTTAATTTATTCTTCTGATCCGTGTACTGAAATATTTCGACCGGAAAGTGATAACACCAAGCAGAAAGACTATGCGCTGATGATTAAAACTAAAGAGTTTTCAGGAAATCATATCTTACTATTTCTATCAGCCATGGATATTGGCAATATTTCAATTGTTAATCAGATGACGAATCCTGCATACCTGAAAGATTTCCAGGAAGAACAGCTTCAAAAAGTCGAATCGGAAGATTTCAAAGCTCTTTTCAAAGTCGACGGTATTAACAAAACTGATTTGTCTTTTGAACTCATTAAGGCCGAATAATTTTATGCAAATTGTCATACTGATTATCTACTTTTCTTTCATTATAGGGTTGGGAATTTACTCTTGGTGGAAAATTAAAAAACCGATCGATTATTTTATTGCCGGCAAGCAAACAGGCTTTTGGCAGGTTGCCGGTAGCTTGATGGCTACAATCCTTGGAGGATCAGCGATTCTGGGAACCGTAAACCTCACAAAAGATCAGGGTTGGGCTGCTGCCTGGTATATTTTGGCGGCCTCGCTGGGCTTGTGGTTGTTGGTTCCGCTGGTGGGGAAAGTGAACCGAATGGGAAAATTTACATTGACAAACCTAATCGGGCAATTTTACGGCGAAGCAGCCCGAAAGACCGCATCGGTAATTATTCCATTAGCTTGGATTGGTATTGTTGCCGCCCAAATAATCGCCTCAGCCAAAATCTTGTTTAGTTTCTTTGATCTTCCTTACGAATCTGGCGTGCTGATTTCGGGTGCTGTTTTCATTTTATACACTTTGCTTGGCGGGCAAATGTCAATCATAAAAACTGATTTCTTACAGTCGTTTGTCATCCTGCTGGGAGTTATTCTAACTGCCCTGTTTATATGGGGAACGCCGGAGCACGTTCCTGAATTTAGCAATAGTTTCCCGTTCAACGATCATTTTTCAGGAACCGACCTATTTGTACTAATCCTGACTTTTTCGAGCACCTTTGTCGTTGGTCCCGATATTTATTCACGCGTATTTTGTGCCAGAGATGAAAAGACCGCTAAAAAAAGTGTGCAGTTGGTCGCTTCAATTCTGATTCCTTTTGCCTTTCTTTTGGCGTACGTCGGGGTCTTCGCATTTAGTCATTTATCAAAAGAGAGTTTGGAAGGTTCGGCCGCATTAATCGAAGTCATCAATTTTTATTTGCCTGAATGGATTTCCGGAATTATGGCAGCTGCACTTTTATCGGCCGTTTTATCATCAGCCGACACCACTCTGCTTACTTCATCGATGATTTTAAGCGAACTAATCACTCCGGATATTAATAATGATCGATCGCTGAAAAATACCCGCTATTTCATTGTGGCTTGTGGAATAGTCAGTGTGCTTCTCGCGCTAAAAGTTACTTCGATAATTGGCACATTACTCTTGGCTTTGGCCTTCTATTCCGGAGCTTTTATTGTTCCACTAATCGCTGCACTAACTAACGTGAGAGTAAATAAGCAACTCAGCATTTTAGCGATGTTAGTTGGAGGATTCGTTGCTTTGGGAGGCAAAATATGGGCCAGTTACGCTGAAGCCAATTTCGCCAACTGGCTGATTATTTTAGCGTTTATCATCAATGGGCTCATTCTTTCCATTCCGGAAAAGAAATTGAATGCTTAGTCAGCAACTCCCAGACTCCAATTTGGAACTTGAAACTTTAAACTTGCTACTCACCACCTAACTCAGTTCAACAATGGTAATTCCGGCACCGCCAAATTGAACATGCTCATCGCGGTAAAATTTTACAACCGGATCAGCTCCCAAAAAACTACGGATCATCTCGCGTAAAATACCATTTCCTTTGCCGTGAAGTATGCGAAGCTCCCGCACATCAAGCATTATAGCTTCATCCAGAAATGCTTGAATATTGGTGATCGCCTCTTCTGCACGCTGCCCTCGAACATCAATCTCCGATTTAAATGTATTTCGTTTTTCAAATAGCTTTCGATGTACATTGGGCAATGTCCGGTTCGTTCCGCGCAATTCCTTTTTCGCCTCATTATTGCTTACTTTTTGCAGCTTTTTGCGGCTAATCGAGGTGCGTAGTTGGCCAAATGCCACGACCGCATTTTTTTCTCCCAACTCCAAAATTTCACCAATCGTATTTTGTCCGTCTATTTTTACTTTATCTCCGGGCTCCAGTTCTTCCTTCTTCTTTTTTGGAGGGGCTTTTTGCTTTTCGGGTTTCTCCGGACGACGCTTATCACGACGCTGTTCTTTTTCCTTCAGCTTTTGAATCTTCTTGTTGATCCATTCGTCATCCTCTTTTTCAACCTCTTCAACTTGCTCCTTATAAGTTGAGAGTTGCTTCCGGATTTCCTTTGTCTTTTCCTTATCAGCTTGACTTTCACGAATTTCCCGAATCGTATTCTCCACCTTCTTGTTGGCTTCAGCTAAAACACGGGCAGCTTCTTCTTTGGCTTCGGCCATGATCTGCTTACGCTGTTTCGATAAATCGCCCAAATCATGCTCATACTTTTCGGCCAGCTCATCCAGGCTGCGCTCTACCTTACGAATTCGCTGTCGTTTCGACTCCCAATAACGTTTATCGCGAACAATATCGCGCAAGTGTTTGTCGAAGTTGATATGATCCTTCCCAACCTTATTGGTTGCCTCCTCCAAAATGGATTCGGGCATGCCAATCTTACGGGCTATTTCGAAAGCAAAGGAGCTACCGGGTTTTCCAATCTGCAACTGAAATAAGGGCTCCATCCGGTGATTATCATATAGCATCGCTCCGTTTTCAATTCCATCGGCTGACGAGGCAAAGTGTTTCAGGTTCGTGTAGTGCGTTGTAATCACTCCAAACGTTCGTTCCTGATTTAATTGATCCAAAATGGCTTCCGCAATTGCCCCGCCAATCATAGGCTCAGTTCCGGTTCCAAATTCATCAATCAGCACCAACGTTTTATCATTGGTAAATTTTAGAAAGTGCTTCATGTTCATCAGGTGTGAACTGTAGGTACTCAAATCATTTTCAATCGACTGTTCATCCCCAATATCGATAAACAGCTGATCGAAAATACCTACCCGGCTGGTTTCGTCAATCGGAATCAACAATCCGCATTGAAGCATATACTGCAACAGTCCCACCGTCTTTAAACAAACCGATTTACCGCCTGCATTTGGCCCCGAAATTAGCAAGAGGTGTTTCTCCTCGCTTAATTCAATGTTGAGTGGAGTAACTTTTCTTTTTTCCCGATCCAGCGCAATTTTCAACAGTGGGTGCACTGCTTTTTCCCAAAATAGCAGTGGTTTTCCTTCCATCGCAGGTTTGATTGCCTCCATCTGAATAGCAAGGCGCGCTTTGGCCCGTATAAAATCAATCATTCCCAGGAAATCGTACAAACCAAAAAGCTCATCCAGATAAGGACGAATATCATCGGAAAACTCGATCAATATGCGGACAACTTCACGCTTTTCGGCATACTCCAGCTCTCTAATTTCATTGTTGATTTCGACAACTTCAGCAGGCTCAACATAAGCTGTTTTCCCGGTTGCCGACTCATCGTGCACAATACCATTCAATCGTCGTTTCATTGCCGAAGAGACCGGAATTACAGGCCTTCCATCGCGAATTGAAACCGTTGTATCTTCATCAACCAACCCATCTCGCTGTGCTTGTCTTAAAATACTGTGCAACCGTTTTGAAACATTATTCTGCTTATTGAGCAACTCGCGTCTGATCCGCCCAAGCTCCGGCGAAGCCTGGTCTTTGATCTTTCCATGTTGCGAAATAATCTGGTCGATACGATCCTTGATATACGGGAATACCTGAACAGCTTGCACTAGTTTTTTCAGGTTCGGATAAAGTTCTTCCTTTTGATTGCCTAAAAACCGAACGATAGCGGTAATGGTTTCCAATGATCGTTTCAGGTCAAACAGTTCAAGCACCTCTAAAAAACGACCTTCGGTTTTTATTTTTGATAGTGACTGGCGTAAATCGAAATAATAATTGGTAGGAAAGGCATCGTTCTCTTGAGTCAATTTGGCAAACTCATCAGCATAGGCCAATTCTAATTGAATCGCTTTAAAATCAGTTAGAAATGAAACTTCATCTACACGAGCTTTTCCAAGTTCGCCCAAACAATTGCTTTTTAATAAAGCACGAACCCGATCAAATCCAATCTTCGATTCAAAATTTTGAGGATATATTTTCACCATTATTTTTCAATTGTTCGGCAAAAATAGGAAGTTGCGGGGTGAAATAACAACGATCAACTAAATTCTTTCAGAATATCCAAAAATTGGGTCAACCGAAATGGCTTCAATAGTGAAGCGTTCATTCCTGAATCGATGCAATTTCGTGATTCTTCATCAGTATCACTCCCTGTTAGAGCAATGATCGTAGATTTCTTGTCAATACCTTTTTCAATCTCAAATTGTCTGATCTTCCGGGTTGATTCATATCCATCCATTACCGGCATACGGCCATCCATTATGATGACATCGTATTGCTTTGCACAATATTTTTCAAATGCTTCCAATCCATCATTTGCAACATCAATATCTTCTATGGTATTTCGTAATGATATCGCGACAACCCGTTGATTAATTGAGCTGTCATCAACAACCAGGAGTGATATTTTTTTAAGGTCAGTTTCCATATTTCATTTAAAGAGTAACAAATATAAATAAGTTAAATCAAGAATACTTCTTATCTTCATTAAAAAATTCAGCATATTCTTTCCAGAAGCTTTTTACTTCAGATTTCATCTCTTTGCGCAATAGCAAGATTCCGATTAGGTTAGGAACAGTCATAATGACAATCGTAATCCCTGAAATCGTCCAAATAAGTGTGGTATCAGTAAACGAAGCAAAGAAAAATCCAATAACATAGATGATGCGAAAATAAATTTCACCTTTCATTCCAAATAGAAAGTTGACGGCCCGGTCTCCGTAATATGACCAGGAAATTGCCGTAGAAAAAGCAAAAAGTAATAGTCCAATGGACACGATATAACGTCCGTACGATCCAAACCAACTTTTTGTAAAAGCTTCAGTGGTTAGTGGCGCACTGTGAATAAGTGATTTCCCGTTGAGCACAACCTCTTCAGCGTTCGCAATATTTCCATTAACAACCGCAACAGTTCCTGTAAACTGACTACCATCCTTTGACACCTGAACATCATCGGCAACCGAACGGGAATGCAAAATGGTAACATCGCTTTGAATAACACCATCAGTTACCTCAATACTTCCTGAATACAATGGCAGGTCAGCTTTCTCCTGCAGAAAGTTAGCCAACTTCTCACGATCAGCTATATCATGTTCATTGTATTGACCAGCTAATATCTGAATATCGGCATCCTGAAATTGATTATCGATTTTCTTGCTCCAAACGCCTGACGAAAGAATGACCAAGCCGGTAAGTGTGCAAATAATAATGGTATCAATAAAAGGCCCCAACAAAGCAACTAGTCCTTCGGAAATCGGTTCGTGAGCACGTGCTGTAGCATGAGCAATAGGCGCCGACCCCTGCCCTGCTTCATTTGAAAATAAGCCACGATTTACTCCGCGATTAAATGCAAACGAGAAACCTGCACCCAAAAATCCTCCGGCGGCAGACGTACCTGTAAACAAATCGCTAAAGATTGAGACAAATGAAGGAATGATATTTTCGTAGTTGAAAAGAATAACAGCCATGGCACCCAGAAAATAAACGATGGCCATTAAAGGCACCAAACGGGATGTTACTTTTGCGATTCGTTTTATGCCACCAATAATTACAAAGCCCAGTAGAATAGATAAAACAGCTCCGGTAAGTATCTTATTAATTCCGAACGTAGCGAAAATGGAATTTGAAATGGAATTTATCTGAGGTAGATTCCCTGTTCCGAAAGATGAAAAGATAGTGGCAACCGCGAAAATGACAGCCAACCACTTCATATTTAAGCGGTTTTTCATATAATACATCGGGCCGCCGGCAATTGTGCCATCTTCGGCCTTCTCTCTGTATTTGTGTGAAATACTGACTTCAACAAATTTAAGCGTCATTCCGAGCAAGGCCGTTACCCACATCCAGAAAAGAGCAGCAGGCCCGCCAAGGTGAATCGCCAAGGCTACACCGGCAATATTACCCGTTCCAACCGTTCCCGACAAAGCAGTCATCAGTGCCTGAAAGTGGGAAGTGTCACCAACATCTCCTTCGCGATCGAATTTTCCGCGAACAATGCGGAGAGCAGGTTTTAAATACCGGAATTGTGGAAACCGTAAATAGATGGTGAAAAAGAGTCCTGTGCCTAATAATAAAAACACAAACCACTGACTACCCCCAATATAGCCGTCAATCTGGGTCAGAACCTCGTTAAGTTTATTCATTTTAGCTGCTTATATGAGCAAGCTAAAATAACACTTCAAATCCTTTTGTTAAAATTAAAAAGCAGAATTGCCGCATATTTTTCAAATTGACAGCAGAATGGCAGAATTTCTTTCAAATAATTTAATTGCAAAAACTATTGGGATTCAGCATTTAAATCAGTTTTTTCCATAAATTTGCCATGAAACAATTTAACAGGAAAAGCTATGTTACCAAAATTCTTACTTGCCGACAATTCTCAGGAAACTCCCGACACCATTTTTGTTGTTCACAATGAAGAACCAAAATTTATTGTTGAAAGCGATATTGAAGATTTCTGGTCGAACCAGGTTGTTCACTGGTACAGTGAAAAGCCGGATTCTGACGCGTTAATTAAGCAACTATTAGAAGATGCTGAAGAATACCTGGAAGCTGAATTTGAAAATCAGGAAAATTTGTTTGACGACGAAGAGAACGACTAATGGAAAATTCACCATCTACAAAAAAGCGATTAACGAGATCATCGAATAAGATGATTGCGGGAATTGTTGCCGGATTTGCTGAGTACTTCAACATGGACGCAACTCTTTTGAGGGTTATTTATGTGGTACTATCTGTTGTAAGTGCTGGTTTCCCGGGGCTTCTTGTCTATCTTATTTGCTGGGCGGTTATTCCTGAAAAAAGAGCCTGATTCTTAAGCAACGATTCTGCGTTTTCGTGCCTTTTTGGTTCCCTTTACTTGTTTTTTGAACAAGCAGCTCTCGTAAGCTGTTTTCAACTGCGTCAAAGCTGGAAACCCGAACAGTCATGCACTGTCACGCCGTCATTCCGGACTCGCTTCGGAATCTGCCTGACACATACTCCAATTAAAATACAACCCCGGAAACAAGTTCCGGAAATTGTTTTTATTCTGATCTTCACCACTAATATTGAATCGTTAGGAATTGCTCTTATTCCATAGCGCAGAGGCTTTCTGACACAGCGCAGCAAGACTATTCCATGTAGCAGCAAGACCATTCCAAAGGTCAGCAAGACTATTCTCTTTGGAACCATAGACATTCTCTATGGAATAACTCCAATTCCATAGAGAATGTCTATTATTCTAAGTGGAATTGCTCTTCAGCACAATGGAATTGTCTTTCGGCACGATGGCAGCACGCTTATTCCTTATGGAATTAGGCCTCGGCACGATGGGATCAGGCTTCAGCGCTATACAAAAAGGACGCTGAAATGCCTCTAAATAAAGAAGACTGAGAAAAAGTACTACAAAACTTGTATTCTTTCTCCGATTAAACGAATCCCACTTCAGCCTACTCAACATCTTTCAAGCTCAACTGAATTCGTTTGCGAGCGATATCAACCTCTGTTACCTTCACCTTAACATGCTCGTGTAATTTAACAACCTCATTGGGATCGCTCACAAAACGATTGGCTAATTGCGAAATATGAACCAATCCGTCTTGTTTAACTCCCACATCGACAAAAGCCCCAAACTTGGTAATATTGGTCACAATTCCGGGAAGCACCATGCCCTCCTGCAGGTCTTCCATTTTATAAATCCCCGGGGCAAATTCGAACACTTTGATATTTTTACGAGGATCACGTCCCGGCTTAGCCAGTTCTTTCTGAATATCTTTCAAAGTAGGTAAACCAACCGATTCAGAAATATATTTTTCAAGCACAATCTCTTTTTGCTTCTCTTCGGTTGTGATTAATTCGGCTACCGAACAATTCAGATCTTTAGCCATTTGTTTTACCACGTGGTACGATTCGGGGTGTACAGCGGTGTTATCCAGCGGATTTTTCGCATCAGAAATACGCAGGAAACCGGCGGCTTGTTCAAACGCTTTTGCTCCCATGCGCGGAACTTTCATTAACTCTTTTCTGGAATTGAACGCACCATTTTCTTTGCGGTAATCGACCACATTCTGCGCCAATTGCGGTCCCAAGCCCGAAATGTAGGTCAATAAATGTTTGGACGCTGTATTTACATTTACCCCAACCGAGTTAACAGCCGATTCAACAACCGTATCCAAACTATTTTTGAGTAACTTTTGATCAACATCATGCTGGTACTGCCCCACTCCAATCGATTTCGGGTCAATCTTCACCAGTTCAGCCAGCGGATCCATTAAACGACGGCCAATAGAAACTGACCCGCGCACGGTGACATCGTAACTCGGAAACTCTTCGCGGGCAACTTTTGAAGCAGAATAAACCGATGCTCCATCTTCAGAAACAACAAATACTTTAATATCGCGATCATAACGCAATTTTTTAATGAAGTGCTCGGTCTCGCGACTAGCCGTTCCGTTACCGATGGCAACCGCCTCTATTTGGTAAGCACCCACCAGCGAAGTAATTTTCCGGGCTGCTTGCTTGGTTTGCTCCTGCGGTTTATGCGGATAGATGGTTTCGTTGTGCAACAGGTTTCCCTGTTCATCTAAACAGACCACTTTACAACCGGTACGATATCCGGGATCGACGGCCAATACTCGTTTTTGACCAAGTGGAGCAGCCAACAGCAATTGGCGTAAGTTTTCTGCAAACACCTGAATGGCATCCTGATCGGCTTTCAGCCTGGAGGCTTGTGCAAATTCGGTTTCAATGGCCGACGATAGCAAGCGCTTGTAACTATCTTTTGCGGCTAACTGAATTTGCTCCCCACATTCATTTTGCGAACGTACAAAAAAACGGTTCAACCGCTCCAAAATATCCTCTTCACTTGGAGCAATCGAAATGCGCAAAAAGCCCTCGTGTTCGCCTCTTCGCATAGCGAGCAACCGGTGCGAAGGACATCTTCTCAGTGGTTCTTCCCAATCAAAATAGTCGCGGTATTTTTCACCTTCAAGCTCTTTGCCTTTAACCAGTTTACTCCTGATCGTTGCACCCAATTCGAAAGCCCGGCGCACCATATTCCGGGCCTTTTCATTTTCATTCACCCACTCGGCAATAATATCACGGGCACCGGCCAGCGCATCGTCTACCGAATCGACTTCATCATTAACAAAAGCATTTGCCCGACTCTCTATGTCCCGCTCCTGTTGTTTCATAATGATTTTTGCCAGTGATTCCAACCCTTTTTCGCGAGCCACCGAAGCCTTCGTTTTCCGCTTGGGTTTATAGGGCAAATAAATATCTTCCAACTCGGTTGCATCAAAGCAATTGTCAATCCGGTCTTTCAATTCCGAGCTTAGCAAATCCTGCTCATCAATCGTTTTCAGAATCGTCTCTTTTCGTTTGATCAACTCCTCCAGCCGAGCCTTTTCGTCTTTTATATCACCAATCTGTACTTCATCTAAACTTCCCGTCATCTCTTTCCGGTAGCGCGAAATAAAAGGTACAGTTGCCCCTTCATCCAACAACTTGATGGTGTTTTCTACTTGATTAACCCGAATTTGAAGTTGATCAGCAATACGCTGTATAAGTTGTGCATTCATGTCCTGAAAATTTGGCTAACGAAGATAGTAGTTTTATCCAATTTTGACTGATTTGTGTCCAATGTAATCTTATTCATCAAGGGGTAAACATTAAAGTTTGAATAAATTTTCACCTTCCTGACAGAAAATGATTTTATATCTCGTGGAAATATTGAATTTTTAAGAAACAAAAAACTAAAACACCATGGCTATTAACAATGCAATGAAATTTATCCGCGAGTCGCAGGTTGATCCGGAGCTTCGAAAAGTGGTAAACAAAACCCCTGGAAATAAATTGATTCAGCAATTAACTGAGCTTGGCTACGAGTTTGATGTCGAAGAGTTTGAGGAATCAGTAAACATGATGCATGTGAAATGCCAGTTTGAAGAAGAAGCCAACCGTTTGATGCAGACGGCTATGTGGTTTCGCATGTCATTAAATCAATAACTCTCGTTGGCTTTGAAGCCCGACAAGGCTTTATAAATAAGGCTTTACCAGTTCCCAGTTCAGTCCGTCGTCAACAAATACGGCTTCAACTCCCATGGAGCGAATATCGCTGACATTGCGGTATTCATCATCAAAAAACACGACATCTTTCTTGTGCGTATTCGTCTGTTTCAGAATCCGGGAGAGATGCTTGAATTTATCTCCGGGGTATATCTCCCGGGCATCAAAATAGTGGTCAATACTGAATAAATGAAGTAGTTGCGCTGCCCAATCCGGCGCTTCTGTTCTTGATGCAGCGGCAATCATCCTTCCGCTGCCTTTTAGCTTGTTCAAAATGTCTGGCACATCCTCATACAAACGCAACCTACGCCCCGCCTGATCCAACAAATTACCGTTGCTCCAATAATACGGTGGATTTGTACAGTCGCACCACGTATCGCCGGCATTCCAAAGTGTATAATCTAAATCGAACACGAAAAGTTTCATAAACTCTCTTTTGAGCTGCAAAAATAGTAAAGCTTAACAAACAACAACTTCCCAAACTGATCGTGCGAGTTCCTCCTTGAAAAAGAGAATAATTGGGAACCTTGCAACTACGCTTGCTTCAATATTTTATTCTCCGCTTTAATTCTGATGAACAACATAATTGCATTCAGCACCGAAAAAACGATTGCTGTCACATATAAATGAAAAATCAAAGGTATAACAGCAATTTCGCTTATTACAATGAAGTAGTTTGGGTGTTTAAAATATTTATAAAGTCCTTTTCGAACCAATGGAACGCCGGATATGTGAAGTATTTTGGTATTCCAGTACCTACCCAGGGAATAGATGATGTGCATTTTAACTGCTATCAGTGCCAGAAATAAAGCTAGCAAGAAGTAATCAGGCGTTTCTGTCGGTTTTAACAGATACTCGATGACCAACGACAACATAAACCCAAGGTGAAGCAGCACAATAAATGGATAATGCTTTTTACCGTATTCAACCGCTCCATTTGCCCGAAGCCAGATTTCATTCCTCCTGGCTATCAGTAATTCACTCAGGCGCAACAGGATCAGAAAAGATATGAAGAGGACGAAGGACATGGCTTAAGGATTATTCATTTCAAACAATACCATTTCGCTTGAGAAACCCGGCCCCAATGCCAGCATGAGGCCATAACCGTCTTTAAAACCATCATTTATAAATTTATCCAAGACATACAAAACGGTAGTGCTCGACATATTGCCACAATCGTTCATTATTTCGCGGGTATTTTTCAGAAAATCGCCTTCTAAGGCTAATGCTTCTTTATATGCGGTCAACACTTTTTTACCCCCCGGATGAAAAATGAAATTCTTGATATCACTCAATTCCAGATCATATTTTGCTAAAAAAGCCGATACATCTTCTTTTACATTTTGGTGGATGATGGTCGGAATATCAGAAGAAAAAAGAACCTTGAAACCGGTGTCCAGAAATTCCCACCCCATTACATCCAACGAATCGTAATACAATTTACTTCCTGATCCAACGAATTTAATCTTCTGCTCAGTTTTATGATTGTCGCCTTTGATGATGCAAGCCGCGATCCCGTCAGAAAAAAGGCTCGATGCAATAAAATTACTTTTACTGAAGTCAGTACTCAAAAAAGTCAAGGAACACAACTCGACGGCAACAAGTAGAACGTTGGCATCAGGATTTGCCTGTGCCAGGACACTTGCTTTAGCCATCCCTGAAACTCCTCCGGCACAACCTAATCCGAAAATAGACATGCGGTTGATGTGAGGATTAAGCCTTAACTGATTAACGATTAATGCATCGATACTTGGAGTGGCAAGCCCGGTAGAAGAAACGAAAATTATATCTGTAAGCTCTTCTTTCTTTAGGTTCGCCTTTGTCAGGCATTCTTCAATGGCCTGGATCGAATATTCCAGTGCACAACGAACAAATTCCGTGTTCCTTTTCTGAAAAGTATTGTGTGATACATAGGTTTCTAACGGCTTGCAAAAATTTCGGAACTTGATCTCCGTATTATCGAAAACGCTCATCAATCGTTCTGCCTGAGGGAAGTGAGGCAAGAAAAACTCTTTCGCATATTCTTTCACTTTTTGCTGATCAACTTTATGGGGGAAATCTATTTTGGATACGGTTTCAACAAAAGGCATAATTTTCTCTTTTAAGGTTATTTGAATCTGGCGAAATTTTCCGGTTTCCAGACACTTTTCATCTGAATTTCTTCCGATGTTATTGCTTCTTATCCAACACCCGGACAGGTTAATTGTTTGAGAATTCCATGTTTCGCAGGCAGCAAACGGATATTGTAAAAGAAATTTTGAGATGTAAAACGAAAAGAATTGTGCGTTTCGCCAAGAGGTTAAATTTTCCATCCTTCCCGAGCTGAACTGGGCAGCTAAAACTAAAACCGGACAGACTTTTGCTATTGCTTTTATCACCAGTCATTCCGGTAAAAGCGGGAACTTTTTAGTGTAATAACTCAACTTCTTTTGATTTCAGACTCATCTGAATTGAAAAACCTTGCCGACAAGACAACTTGCTTAACCCGTGACAGATCGTTTTTTTGTCCATTCGTTTTTTACTAACGAGACAATATTCTTCTTATTTCAGACTTATAGATTTCACTATCTGTCATACCATTATGTCCTTGACCGCTTAATGTAATTAAAGTGTCTGATTCCTTAAATTCTCGTTTAAGTTTCAGTGAAGATCCATAATAAATAACCCGGTCTTGATCTCCATGGAAAATAACAACAGGCATTTGACAATCTTTCAAATATTTGTTGGTTTCAAGCTTATATTTTAAAAGAAACCCAGGAATAATCGGATAGGTATACTTCATCATATCTACCAAACTATAATAAGGTGCTTGTAAGATTAAAAGGTTGGGGTTGTTTATCGAGGCAATTTTAGACGCAAGACCTGTTCCAATCGAATATCCCAATACAATTATTTTGTCTTCAGTGTATTGTTTTGTCAGTTCACTATAAACTTCTTTTATATCCTCAAAAAGTTGTTCTTGTCCGTTTATTTTCCCTTCACTTTTACCGTATCCGCGATAATCAATGATAAAAATGTCATAATTTAAATCGGTATAAGTTTTTGCAACACCACCCCATGACCTTAATGAACCAGCATTTCCGTGTAGATAAAAAATCAGTCCTTTCGTACTATCCGCTTTAAACAACAGGCCATTTAAGATCGTTCCATCTGCAGTCTCAATATTTTTTTCTTCATATTTCTGACGAAACTGAAATTGATTACTATAGTAGAGTACATCATATTTTCATATCAAAAACTCTTGTAATATTGAGCATATTCTTATAATAAACTTCTACATTTATGGCTTGTTAAAAAAATTAGAAAAAGTAAAACATATGGATAAAAGCTTAGTGTTGGGAGCCGAAGCCATTGCTTTGGGAGCCATTGATGAAGGTATTTCAGGAGTATATGCTTATCCGGGTACACCCTCAACCGAAATCACAGAATTCATTCAAAAATCAAAAGAAGCTACCGAAATAAAAATACGTTCACAGTGGTCTGTTAATGAAAAAACAGCTTACGAGGCAGCCTTAGGAATGTCGTATGCGGGAAAACGATCGATGGTATGTATGAAGCATGTTGGACTTAATGTAGCAGCCGATGCCTTTATAAACTCAGCGATTACGGGCATAAATGGCGGGTTAGTTTTAGTCGTTGCAGATGATCCTTCCATGCATTCTTCCCAAAATGAGCAAGACACTCGTTTTTATGGAAAATTTTCGTTTCTACCCCTGCTCGAACCTTCGAACCAACAAGAGGCATACGATTGTGTTCGGTATGGCTTCAACTTGTCGGAACAGGTAAAACTTCCTGTCATCATCAGAATAACAACGCGTTTATCACATTCGCGTTCGATTGTTTTACGCCAAACGATGACTGAGCAAAATGAGTATCGTGCCGAAACCGATCAATCAAAGTGGATTTTGCTACCCCATAATGCACGCAAACGTTATTCGGCATTGCTTGACATACAAAAAAAATTAGTTGCTATTTCCGAAGCATCTCCTTATAACCGCATTGAAAAGGGAGAGGGAAAAAATGGGATTATTGCCTGTGGTTTAGCATACAACTATGTTAAAGAAACCCTCAATGCCTATAATCTTAATTATCCAATACTAAAAATTTCGCACTATCCCTTACCCGATTCGCTATTGCGTGAGTTCTTCGCTACCTGCGACAATATTCTTATTGCCGAAGAGGGGTATCCTATTTACGAGGAATTGTTACATGGCTATTTCAAAAATAAAAAGCTTAAAGGTCGATTAGACGGCTCTCTGCCCCGAACAGGTGAACTTACTCCCGATATAATTGCCAGAGCACTGGGACTTAAACCTAATGAATCTGCCAAAACTCCTGAAATTGTTGTTGGCCGCCCACCCGAATTGTGCACAGGATGTAGCCATCGCGATTTGTTTGATGCCATGAACGCTATCTTAAACGAACAGAGCGAGAAACACGTTTTTTCTGATATTGGATGTTATGCCCTTGGTGCTTTGCCACCCTACAATACAATAAATACCTGCGTAGACATGGGAGCTTCAATAACTATGGCCAAAGGAGCGTCTGATGCCGGAATGCATCCTTCTATTGCAGTTATTGGCGATTCAACATTTACCCATTCGGGTATTACAGGCTTGCTCGATGCTGTGAACGACAAGAATGCCGTAACCATAATTATTTCCGACAATGGCACTACCGCTATGACTGGCGGACAAAAATCTGGAGGAACCGGTCGCTTAAAGGAAATTTGTATCGGATTGGGTGTTGATCCTAAGCATTTGAGAAGCATTGTTCCTTTAAAGAAAGATTTCGAGAAAAATGTTAAGATTCTTCGCGAAGAATTTAATTATCAGGGAGTGTCGGTAATTTTAGCCTGTCGTGAATGTATTCAAACCCTTAAACAAAAAAAATAATCGATTTACGAATAGCATGATTAACAGTCAAAATTTCTAAAGAACAATGACAAAAAATATAATTCTTGCAGGTGTTGGAGGACAAGGTATATTGACCATTGCAGCCATTATCGATCAGGCGGCCATGTTTAATAATTTATTTATAAAGCAGGCTGAAGTCCATGGCATGAGCCAACGTGGTGGTGCGGTACAGTCGCATCTTCGAATTTCTGATACTGAAATCTATTCTGACCTTATTTCAATGGGTACAGCCGATATGATTATCTCTCTCGAACCCATGGAAGCACTACGCTATATGCCGTTTTTAAGCGACAAGGGTACTATCATCACCGCTACCAAACCTTTTATCAATATTGGGAATTATCCCGATGAAAACAAGGTAATAGATGAAATCAAGAATAGTGGAACTAATTATCAATTATTAGATATCGAATCCTTAGCTCAAAAAGCAGGAAATTTGCGGACAAGAAATGTAGTGATGGTCGGTGCCGCTTACAAATATTTAGGTATTCCGCAAGATTTGCTCGAAAAAAGTATTCGCCAATTGTTTGCTGCAAAAGGAGATGAAATAGTCAGTCAAAATTTAAAAGCTTTTAAATTAGGACTCGGTGCAAACGCGTAAACATAAACTTATACCTAAATACGATTAGAAGTATCACATAAAATAACGATAACCTATTTATGATTTGGAATGAACATATCGAAGCCGCAAGTCGTGATGAGCTTACAAACATTCAGAATGAGCGGTTGGTAAAAATGATTGAACGCATATACTATAATGTGCCTTTTTATCGTAAAAAATTACAAGAACAAGGTGTTAAACCCGGAGATATTAAAAGCATCGATCAATTAAAGGATTTGCCTTTTACCAATAAAACCGATTTGCGCGACAATTACCCTTTCGGTCTTTTTACAGTGCCTCAAAGCGATATTGTTCGCTTGCATGCTTCGAGTGGAACAACTGGCAAACCAACGGTTGTGGGTTATACACGTGCAGATATTAGCCTCTGGAGTGAGGTGGTAGCTCGTTCGCTATCGATGGCCAATGTAGGCAAAAACGATATAATTCAAATTGCTTACGGTTATGGCTTATTTACCGGAGGATTAGGAGTTCATTACGGAGCTGAAAAAGTTGGTGCTTCGGTGATTCCTATTTCTGGTGGTAATACAAAAAAACAATTACAGCTTATGCAAGATTTTGGTTCAACTGTAATTGCATGTACACCTTCGTATGCCGCTTTTTTAGGCGAAAGCATCCAAAAAGGAGACATTGATAAAAACAACATTAAACTAAAAGCAGGAATATTTGGCGCCGAACCCTGGACCAAAGAATTGCGTTTTCAGGTTGAAGAAATGCTCGGATTAAAAGCCTTTGATATCTACGGACTTAGCGAAATTATTGGGCCAGGGGTTTCTATGGAATGTGAACATCAATGTGGGATGCATATTTTTGAAGATCATTTTATTCCGGAAATCATCAATCCTAAAACCCTCGAAGTATTGCCTTACGGTAAAGTTGGAGAGCTTGTATTTACAACAGTAACCAAAGAAGCAATGCCCTTGTTGCGATACCGGACTCGCGACCTTACTCGTTTGTATACTGATAAATGCGAATGCGGACGCACAATTGTACGAATGGAGAAATGTTTAGGCCGCTCAGATGATATGCTTATTATTCGTGGCGTAAATATTTTCCCTTCTCAAGTTGAGGCTGCTTTGCTTGAAGTAAGCAATACAACCTCGCATTACCAGTTGGTTGTAAATCGCGAGGGTAACCTCGATACCCTTGAAGTGAATGTTGAAGTAGACGAGCAGTTTTGGTCTGATGAGGTAAAAGTACTTGAAGGATTGCGTACTCGTATTCGTAACAGTATGGCCAGCACACTAGGTATTAGTGTAAAAATTAATTTAGTCGAGCCCATGTCTATTGCCAGATCGGAAGGTAAAGCAGTAAGAGTAATCGATAACAGAAAAAAACAATCATCATGATAATAGAACAATTATCCGTTTTTATAGAAGACAAAACTGGTCGTTTAACCGAAATGACTAAAATTTTAGCCGAAAACAATATTAATATCTCGGCATTTAGTATTGCCGATGCAGCCGATTTTGGTATTGTGCGTATGATTGTAAATAATCCGATCAAGGCCAAACAGGTTCTGAAAGAGAACAAGTTTTCAGTGAATATCACTGAAGTAGTTTGTTTGGTAGTTCCTCATGAGTCGGGAGGATTATATAAAGCACTTCAAATATTATCTAAAAACAACGTACCTGTCGACTACATGTATGCTTTTGCATTGGAAAATAAAGCTTCTGTAATTATTCGCTCCCCTTCTAACGATACGATAATAAAAGTTTTGCAAGAACATAAAATAGAATTACTTAAAGCCAGCGACATTTATTCTATATAATATTAAAAAGGTATCTGCGTATCCGTTTTCATGCATAATTGAGCCAATTCTATTCATAAATTTGAAATAGAAATTAAATACGTACTGAATTTTAAGTATTTAAAGCTATGATACTCTATCGCATTTCTAGATTAAAATCCGATATGACAGTTAACGGACATTCGATTTTATAAATCTGTTTTTAAATATTGCGTCATTTTGCTATGTTATTGGTTTTATGGTGGCTATCATTATGATCCAACTAGCTATAAACTGTCAACACCAATTTGCGAGAGCCTCCATGGTCGCGATATTCGCCCAGGTAAATGCCCTGCCAGGTTCCAAGATTCAACCGGCCGTTGGTAATCGGAATCGTCAGTTCAGCACCAATAATTGAGGATTTAAGGTGCGCCGGCATATCATCAGCGCCTTCGTAAGTGTGGGTGTACACGGGATGATTTTCGGGAATAAGTTTATTCACAAACGACTCAAAATCGGCCCGGACTGATGGATCGGCATTTTCATTTAAGGTAATTCCCGCCGAGGTATGCTTGATTAAAACATGTAGCAATCCTTTATCGGGTAAATCAGGCAACTCACGGGTAACTATATCTGTTATCAAGTGAAAGCCTCTTCTAAATTTTGGTAATTGTATTTCTTTCTGTTCAATCATAATTTTTTGGATATTTTGCACCGGATGCTGGATTATTTTGTCTTCTTTACTTCCACATAATCAAGAGGATTGCAGAAGGCTCCCCACCCTGTTTTCACTTGCTGCTCGCTGTGCTATTTTTGCTACCACGCAAGCAATCAATCGAAACACAAATTTACAAAAACAATTAGAAATCCTTAAACCTATTCCGTTTGAAGCCATCTTTTAATATCTTGCGGTGCGCAACCAAATCATCCGGAATAGATTTAGTTGAACCCCTGTTGCTATGAAAGGAAGACGAACTAAGTACCTACTGCTTTTGGCTTTATTTTTTACGTTCCTTGGATTACTGAGTGAATCAGTACAGGCCAAACGAGCACACCTTGTCCGAAATCAAGGATTTTTTTACAGCATTGAAGGAATTTACGGGACTAACTATAAGCTAACGACCAACTACTTAATTGATACGGAAGCTTACAATCCATCGTCCTTTGGCTTAAAATCAACCGTCAATTGGTTTATCAATTATCATCTTTCGGCAGGCGCAGGGCTCGGGTTTCTGCAGTATCAAAGTCCGAGAATGTACACGCTGCCAATTTTTGTCAACACGCAAGCCTATCTGAGCAAAGGCTCAAACACACCTTTTGCTTATGTAGAGGGAGGCTATGGGTTCCGGTTCAATGACGATACACAGGATAAAGGTTTTCTATACGAATATGGACTCGGATTTCGTTACCGCATCAAATGGAATAGTTTTCTGGTTTTTAAGGTTGGCTACCACAACTACAAAAACAACGAATGGCAATGGCAATGGAAGCCGTTGGAAGAACGCACTGCCGAAGATCCTTATCAGTGGTACAATTTAAGAAGGCAAACCATCACCTTCACGTTGGCGCTGTACTTTTCGACCCGTTACTGAGAAACTTCCGGTATAACCTTGCCAATGCAATAGTCGGGAATATCGAACCCCAATAAATTTAGCAGGGTTGGCACAACATCCACCCCGTCAACGGGGTTAATGGTTATTCGCTTTTGAATTCCTTTACCAAACCAAATCAAGGGAATACGGGCATTGTCAGTATAAATCGTTCGTTTGAATTTATATTCTGGCTGCCAACCATCTTCCAGCATAAAAAGCACATCGCCCGATCGCTTCAAATTATACGAATCGGCAATCGTTGCCAGCTGACTTCTTAAGTAGTCACCCCGCTCAAAATCAACCGAGGGCAGCGAAAGTTTTATTCCTTCGAACTGGTTAATAAAGGAGGCTGCTTTTCGCTGAACATCACCCAACTCAAGTCCGTTTTTTTCAATCAGCTCACGATTTAGGTAGATTTGCTGATCGGTAACAAACTCAACCCATTCGCCCTGTCCATAGCTAATATTTAAAAATGATTTTAAAAGAGCTATCATGCTTTCGGGAGCAACAAAACCAACCGGCATATTAAATTCTTCTTTTAAATAAGCAACCGGATAACTTGTTGAACACGCCGAACTCAATACAACCAGATATTGGTCTCTGCCTACTTTTTTATCGAGAAAGTTTAACAGGTGTTCCAGATTTCTATCCAAGCGTAAGTACAAGTCTTCAATTTCAACAGAGTTGGGGCTAAACGAACCTTGCTCATAGTCCATCGATGAAAAATTAAGAGCCAGCAAATCCGGAACATAGTCTTGGCCAAGCCGCTCAGCATCGATTAAAGATAAAGCAAAATCTTTCACCATGGTATTTCCGAATGGTGTTGTCTTCAATACCTTATAATTTCCTGCACGATTTTTTAATTTCTTGAGGTTATACGGAAAAGTGTTCCACTTTTGATAATAGCCGGGCTCCAGGATGTAATCATCTTCCAGACTTTCGGTGTAGCTCGTTGCCGGAAGCAAAGTTGCCCAATCGCGATCCAGATAGAGGTCGGCAAATCGCTTATCGTTGAATGTGCGTGCCCAACCCGGAAATTGATCAACAAAATAAGACGTGCTGATCATGTGGCCGGTTAATTCATCCATCCAGTAAGCACCGTCGGCTGCATGACCAGCTGAAAGAACAGCGCTGCTGGCATTAAGCGCAACAGAAAATACCTTAGCTTCATTTTGCGAATTGAGTTTGAGTACGTCCCCGATGGTTGGCATTAACAGGTTGGCCGACGAAATCTGACCTTCTTCCGAGTCACTTCCTACTGTAATATAATAGTTGTCTTCAAGGGCACTCACTTCCTTTTCGCGCAAGCGGTCGTACCAGCTATCGTTTACAATTCCATGGCGAGCCGGGTACACGCCGGTAAAAAGTGTTGGCACCCCGGTAATGTTCTTTTTGATGTGCAGGTCCATCGATGTATTACTACAAACCGTTCCTTCGTTCATCAACCTGCGAAATCCGCCTTGCTGAAACTGATTCCAAAACCGACTGATGTAATCGGTACGCATTTGCTCCACATTAATCACAACAACCAATCGAGTCTGGTCGGATTGATTAACAGGAATTTTTTGCGAAAAAACAGGAAATGAGCTCAGTATAAAAACCAGTATTAAAAGCGTCTGCAATCGATTCAGCATAGTAAAATTTTTAGGAACCCAAAAATATAAAAAACTTAGCAACACACGAATTAAACGAAGAAGGATCGAAATAATTTCGACGGATAAAAAATTGACTGGGAGAATCGTACGAGAACTCACCGGAACATTGAAAAACAAGTTTTATAGAAAGTACGGATTCATGTAATTTGTGCCAACAAGGTGCGGTTGTCAATTCGTCGATCACTCTGTATTTTGTTTGTTTATTTGTTTCGATGAATGGCGCTCCATAGTGGACAATCTTTTGAGATGATCTGCCCTTTCCGATAACTGTTAAGCAACTGAACTGACCGCTGAGCAAGCTCTCGTCGTACTGCACGCCGCTCCCCTTTTATGCGGGCAATTTTCATGTTATCGTAAGCAGTAGTTTGATGGCGCATCCATGCAATAACAGCGCGTGCAGCACGCTCTTCAACCGGAATGCGCTGTGTGCGGGCAACAGTGCCACTGCCAACAGGAATCGCATGATCAGTAATAGCCTGAGCCATTTTTTGCTCTACTTCTTGGTAAGTTGAATGAAAATTGAGATAGCGAACTACGGCTTCGAAAAACTCACCTTGGTAAACCACTTGCTTTTTCTCGCGGCGAATAATTTCCGACGTCCTTTTCTTCTGATAACGATCTGTTTGTCGGACAGCAGTAACCGTTTGCTTTGCATTTGCAATTGTAGCTGCCGGCGCCCACACTCCTTTCGACATTGTCCGTCGGCCTTTCTTTACCTGAACCCGCCAGTACTTCCCTTGTGCTGTTACTTTGCGGGTAATTCCAGCATCTCCAGCCGGCAAAAACTCCCAACCTTTAGGTGGCGTAAGAGGCTCACCGTACTCGCTGGTCACTTGCCCGTTCTTTCCCGGACTTACGATCAGTATATTTTGGTTACTCATTCTGCTATTTCTTTTTTCGGTTTACCCCACGAACTGCTTTCTCAGCCCATGGATCTTCGGGCCAGGCATGTTTCGGATAACGACGCTTCAGTTCTTTTTTAACTTCAAAATAGATATTGTCCCAAAAACTTCGCAGGTCGGAAGTAATTTGTACTGGTTTAAAACCCGGCGACAGCAAATGCATCAGCACATTCACCTTTCCATCATTTACAGTTGGCGTATCAGTCATTCCAAAAACTTCCTGTAAACGAACGGCCAACACGGGAGCAGCACCGTTGGGTTGATACTCCAAACGGATTGAAGAACCGCTTGGCACTTCGACTTTTTCGGGAGCGAAACGGTTTAGTTGGGTTTGTTGCTCCACAGTCAAATGATAATGAAGAGCTGATTTTAAGTCGATTTTCTTCAGATCAGCAGGTTTGCGAACGCCCTGCAGGTAAGGTGCAAGCCACTCTTCATTGGTCATTAATAGATTGCCTGTTGAAACGTCAGGCCAACTCCCCGTCGGTTGCCACTTTCGCATACTCAGCACCCTGTTTTGCCACTGCTCGACCTGTTTATTGAAGTCAAGCAACTGCTCTCCTTCTTTTTGGACAGCATCAACAATAGCTTGCTGCAAATGACTTTGATCGGGGTTAGGTAGTGGTTTTGATTGTAAAATAATGGAGCCAACACGCAACTCTCGAACTGCATTTAACCCGCCATTTCGGGTATCCCAGGTAATTAGGTCTCGTTCTTTTACCAAAGGAGCCAAATCTCGTGGGTTCAGAGGTGAAGCCAAAAAGATCTTTCCCATTCCTTCGCGTGCATTTAGGTGAGCAACTGCTAACCAGGCTTCATGTGCCAGCTCATCCTGATGACCTGCCATTACTAAACTGCCATTTGACAATTGAAATTGGGCATTATTGCCAACACGTGCATGTCCAATGCGCTCGGGGTAAGCAAATACCAATAACAGCCCTGTTTCGTATGGGTCAACAACTTCATTGCTTTCATCGCAGCCGATCAGTCGGCGATACGACTCAGCAACCTTATCGATGCGACTCATTTTTTTGCTCATCCGGTTTTCAGCGCGCTGCTTTCGCAATGCTTCAATCCGAAGATTTATATCGATACCGGCCTCGCGTCCGAGTGGGTCACGCTCTTCAAGAATGGCTGCCAGATCGGTAGCAAGTTCCAAATTGCCATGTTGCTTTGCCATCAGAAGCATGTGTGCAATGCGCGGGTGGCAGGGCAACCGATGCATGGCTTTCCCATGTTCCGTAATCCGACCGCTGTCCAACGCTTCCAATTGATGTAAGAGTTCTGTGGCCTGCAAATAAGCGCCCTTGGGTGGTGATGTGAGCCAGGAGAGTTGACTTGGATCTGTAATTCCCCATTGAGCTAAATCCAGCACCAGATCAGCAAGATCGGCCTCCATAATTTCTGGCACTCGATGCTCGGCCAATTGATCCTGCGTTGCCCGGGTCCACATCCGAAAGCAGGTTCCGGGTCCCAAACGTCCGGCGCGACCAGCTCGCTGATCAGCTGAGTCGATTGATATCTGCACTGTTTCCAAACGCGAGAGTCCATTGCCCGGATCGAACCGGGAGGTGCGCGCATAGCCACAATCAATCACGACCTGCACTCCTTCAATCGTTAAGCTGGTTTCGGCAATTGAAGTAGCCAAAATGATTTTTCGTTTGCCTTTAGGATTTGGAAAGATGGCTGCTAATTGCTTGTTTTTAGGAAGCATCCCAAACAGCGGATGAATCTCGAAAGGTAAGTTCTCCTTCTTCAACAAACCCTCACATTTTCGAATTTCTCCTTCACCCGGAAGAAATACAAGGATATCGCCTTTCGTTTCCTTAATCGCACGCAATACGGTTTGTGCGGTTAAATCGGGGAGCATGCGAACATCATTTCCTCCAGTATATTGAATATCTACCGGATACTGGCGCCCACTGCATGTAACAGAAGGAGCCTGCAATAAGTCAACCAGCTGGGGCAAATTTAAGGTAGCCGACATCACCACAATGCGCAAATCAGGACGGAGAATTTGCTGGGCTTCGCGGCACAAAGCCAAGGCTACATCGGCATGAATACTGCGCTCGTGAAATTCATCAAAAAAGACTGTCGATATCCCCTCCAGCGAATTGTCGGAGTGCAGCATTCGCGTCAGAATTCCTTCGGTAACCACTTCAATCCGTGTCTTTTCACTCACCCTGTTTTCGAAGCGAATGCGATAGCCAACCGTCTCTCCTACTTTTTCGCCAAGCAACGAAGCCATTCGTTCAGCAATAGAACGCGCTGCCAATCGCCGTGGTTCCAGCACGATGATCTTTCCGGTGCCACTTTCATCCAGCAATGCAAGAGGAACCAAAGTACTTTTACCAGCTCCCGGAGGCGCCTGTATAATAAGAGTATTTTGAAGAGCCAGTTGCTTTTTAATCTCATCCAGGATGGAAACAACCGGCAAATCAATAGTTTCAAAATTTATATTCAACATTAAAATGCTTTTCAGAACACCCTTTAATAGGCAATTCTTAAGAGCGCAAAAGTAGGAAATAAGTTTCACCTAAGCCCCACCCTTAAAGTGAATGGAAGATAAATAGGGAGTCATTGGATTGTTTCTGAAATCTTTTTTCGTTTCCAGTAGTTAGCCAGTATCGAACCTGATATATTCATCCAGGGACTAAAGACAGCTGATGCTAAACCGATTGTAGCCAATTTCCCCATAACGCCAGCTAATCCGGAAGCCATTCCTCCATTTTGGAGACCAACTTCTAACGCCACCGTGCGGCACGAATCTTTATCGAGTCCTAACAAGCGACTGATCGAATAACCAAATGTATATCCCAGTGAATTGTGAATAATCGAAGCCATTAAAATAAAGATTCCGACAGTAAGAATATTTTCGCGGCTGGCAGCTGTTGTAACTGTTGTGAAGTACACAATTCCGAACATTGATATTTTAGGCATAAACCCCTGTATCTTGGGAAGTATTTCAGTCAAATGAAAATACAATTTGCCAACAATTACAGCCCCTAACAAAAAGTTCATCAACTCCATCACCAGCATTGAATCGTTGGATAAAAAGCTAGCCAGAAAGTCCCAAAGAAAGATGTAGGAAGCCAATAGCCATCCAATAGAAATGTAAAAAGCCCAGTTTATTTTCCTGCGGATTGAAGACGAATAGTTTTTATAGGCATCAAACAGCAAAGCGGCACCAACCGGCACAATTACTATTTTTATGATCTGCATGCACATTTCCAAAAAGTTGATTTGCACGTAAGTACTGGCTAGCATTTTCATCAAAAACGGAGTCATTATTGGAGCAACAAGAGTTGCCAAAGTGGTCAGTGTTACCGACAAAGCCAGGTTCGCTTTAGCAATGTAAACCATTACGTTAGAGGCCAAGCCGCTGGAACACGACCCAATTAAAATAATTCCTGCTGCTATTTCGGGGTCAAAATCAAAAATGCGCGTTAGAGCATAGCCTGTCAGGGGCATAATTGAAAACTGACAAATGATTCCGACCAATACGCCTCGCCCCATTGTTCGCAGTCCTGCAAAATCTTTAAGGCTCATTTGAGTTCCCATTCCGAACATGACCAGCTGAACCACGATCAGGATTAGCCATTTGTTTCTTAAATCGAAGCTCCCCCACTGCAAAAAGGCCGAAGGATAAATCATACCACAAACAAAGGCAAGCATGATCCAGGCTGTGTATTGATAGCTTTTTAAAAGAGGAATAGAACCAATGCCAATTGTAATACTAACAGCCGCGATTACGGTCAATGGAGAAATTAAGTTCCCATAACCTGCGCTTAACGAAACGACCAATAAAAGCGCTGCAAGCAACCCCAACCAAAGCATATACCTCTGCAGTTTTTGCATTGGTTATAGAATTTTGGCTAAATATTCCATGGCTATTTTCGGACTTGCCAGAATCGGCACCTTTTTATCTTCTTCCGAAAGTTGGCTCACGACTCGTGCCATGGAGGCCTGAGCCAATAAAATAACATCGACCTGACTCGACAATTCTTTCAAGGCCGAAGCCACCATTTCGTCATGCACTTCAGGTTTTCCTCCCATCAACGCATCAAATGCTCCTTCGCAGAGTTTCGCAGTCAATTCAATTTTCTTTCCCGCAGCTTGGGCTCTTCGCAACACCAGGTCGCTTGTTGGATCCAAAGTTGTAGAAAGTGTGGCGACAACTCCAATCTTGCTGCCCATTTGCACTGCTTGGTCTGCCATTGGTTGATCAACTCGTAATACCGGAACTTTGGTAAGCGATGCAGATGTTTCAACTGCAGATCCAATTGAAGAGCAGGTTACCAAAATATAATCGGCACCCGCTGCTTCAGCAGAACCTATGTAATCAACTACTCTGCGCGAAGTGTCAGCAGTAAGCTCGCCACGTTCAATTGTGTTTTTGATTAAACTATCATCCACGATGTTGAACACTTGAATATCTTTTCCTTTGAGATATTGATCGATTAATTCCTGAAATACCGGAACCAGTGTTGCTGAAGTATGTACTAAACCTAATTTTTTTCCCATAATCGTTTTTCGTTATTGTCGTTAGATTTTCTTTCTGTTTAATTTATATCCTGCCCTTTTGTAAAGCGCCAAAGTAAGTTTCGTCACCGACCTGCCCACCTTTCAAATTCACTTCAATTTGGTCGACCGGGAAACCGGGAGCAAAAGCTCGACACATCGGCGCTCCTGGAAACACTGGTGCAATCATTTCTACCGCTTTAATGCCTAATTCGCGAGCCACATAGCTGGACGTATCTCCCCCTGCAATAATCAATCGCTTTACAGGTACTTGTTTCAATGCTTCGTTGGCTGATTGTCCCAATAGTCGACCAAAACATTTTGCTGTTTGCGAACGAATCATCAATTCATCCCAGCCTTTTTGCCCAAAGAAATTTTTTGTTTCCTGATAACGTGGATCAGTTGGTCCTTTAGAGGTATGTAAAATTACACTCTTTCCTTTTTTCAGAAATTGAACAATTTGTTGCTGATATTCAGCAATTAGTTTTGACTCCTGATCTCCCTCCTCCAATACTTCAGGAGAAATTGCTATTTCTTCAAAACCGTTTTGAACGGCCCAATCGATTTGAGCTCCTGTTATTGGCGACACACTCCCCGAGAGCACCAACATTGGGCTACATTCTTCCAGCCCGATCCATTGGTCTCTGATTTGAAGCACACCAGTCGATGTCCAAAAATCGCCGAGCGCTTTCTCAATGCCTGATGAACCCACCGAGAAAAGTGGCTTTTTAGTATTTGCTTTTGAGTCCAACAATTCACCGATACGAACCATTTGGTTTTCGTACATCGCATCGATAAAGATTATTTTATGTCCTCTGGCAATTTCGCTATTCAGTTTGTCGCTTAATTCATTGCTTGATTTATTTACATCCAACAGATCAACCAACCCCATAGGCTCGTCAATCTGTTTGGTCAAATGATGCCGCAAATCACTTTCGGCAGACGGTGTAATTGGATGTGTCATCATCGAAGGATGTCTGTCCAGCCGATAAATGGAGCCTGCGCTTCCGATTCCCATTCGGGCATAAAGATTTCCAAAGGCCGAATACCGTCCCAAGTTAGGCGCAGCAACCAATATTGGAGTAAAATCATTTTGAAACGACTGGCGACCAGCAACTATTGCGGTGCCAATATTTCCAATTTCGGGTGACGAGTCGAAGGTTGAACATACTTTGTAATGGACATGACGTGGCGACAGCACGTTTAATGAGTTAAAGGCCTCATGCAAGGTTTGAGCCATCTCCTCCGGCTCCATTGCACGGGTCATTCCGGCAACTCCAACGGCATCCAAATCACGAAATTGATCGAGTAAGTCAGCGCTGGGATTTTCTAAAAAAAGAATCGTTTTAGCTCCGGCACGACTTAAAAACTCCAGCGCATCGGTTGATCCGGTGAAATCATCGCCATAAAAAGCAATCAATGTTTTGTTTGTATGCTTCATCGTTACTTAGCTCCCAAACTTTACAACCGACTCGCCAAACTCTTTGTATTGTTTTGCCGCCTCTTCCATCGTCATTCCGTCAACTGCACCTTTCCAGGCCTGATGAAGTGCTTTAACACCACCTTGCGGGCCGGAAGGGTGAGCCATAATTCCGCCACCTGCCATATAAAGCAGATCGGTCGTTTGCGTCCGCCGGTACGTTTCAAAGGCCTGCCCTCCCCACTGCCCGGAGGACACCACCGGAATAACCGATTCATTATTAAGAAATGGAGTACGACACGATTTAATTGAGCGTACTACAGAATCGTCAGATTCCCAGAATTTATTTTTGATGCCGTTTACGTGCATTTGATCAACACCAGCTAACCGCCATATTTTATTGTACGCCGGAAAATTAATGCCCAGCAGCGGATGACGATTGAGCATTCCCCAGCCATTTCGGTGACCATGGATAGAGAGTTCGCCCCAATCGCACACTTGTTTTACACCAGTCCATCCCACGCTGTTAATACTAACCATGGCACAAGTTCCACCGGCTTTTACAACGGTTTCGTAATTTGCTTTCATGGTTTCCAAGTCACCGGTGATATTGAACGCATACATGATTTTTTTACCGGTTTTATTTGCAAATTCATTGATCACTTTCATGATCTTTTCAACACGAATATTGAAGGGAGAGTTTGCTGCTGAGCCCAATAGCTCATCGTCTTTTACAAAATCAATTCCAGCTTCGGCTAATGATTTTACCAAGTTTGCAGTGTATTCGGGAGTCAAACCAACACTCGGCTTTATAATTGTTCCAATCATTGGGCGTTCAGCTTCAACGCCCGCAAGTTGTTTGGTTCCTTTCATTCCGAAATACGGTCCCCTAAAATGGCTGGCAAATGACTCCGGCACTTCAAAATCATCTAGTTTAAGTCCGGTAAACTGTCTTAATTCATAGAGATTCCCTTGCAATGTTGAAATCATTGCTGGAATATTATATCCGAAATTTTCGATAGACCACGAAACCTTGACTTTAGCTCGTTGGTAGTTTTTATTCTCAATAATTTCACCCGGCATGCTTGGTTCCGGCACTTGGTCTAGTAACTCAATATTTTCAACACGAGCTGCAAAGCGGGTCTTTAGTTCATCTGTTTCACCAGGCACCGACACAAAAGTACCGCTGGATTGTTCGCCGGCTAGCACCGCAGCGGCTTTTTCAATCTCAAAGGGGCTTTCGATGAGATAAGTAGCATGAATTCGTTCCATAGCTCGCTAATTTATTAAAATTATTAATGGTAGAACGAACTCTTATTCGGAAAAATGAGTGTTTTATAAACGAAAAAATGCCTTGAAAGATTGTAAATAGTTTGATTTAGAAGATTAGGTTAATATTTCTCCTCTTGCAATTCGAATCCGAAAATGATTATTTCTTGCTTGAAATAACACCAATTATAAAATGAAAATAATCAAGCCTGAATTACATTTCCAAATCAAAAACAAACTCGCAATTTGGATATTCTGATTGAATATTCGTGTGGGTATATTCTTTGATAAGGTCAAGTTGTTTCAGGAAATCAGCGGTTGGTTCCCCGTTAAATTTGGTGATATTCAAAATAATCTTAAATCTCAACCCTTGGTGTTTCTGAACGTTATTAACAGTGTCAAAAATCAATCGTTCTATATCGTGCAACAAGCGCTCTTCATTAAGGTTACCAATGATAAAAACAATGCTTTTACCACCTTCAATTTGCTCATCGGTCTCCATGGCACTGCTGGTGCTTTCTTCAAAGTCGGGAGCCGTGACCGAGAAAAAAACATTTTCCTCGAGGTTGCTGAACTGTAATTCTCCAGTGGGCTCTGAAGTCTCTTCGTTGACAGCCTGAAACCAAACCAATCCTTTTTCAATTTCGCTATGATAGCCTTTGTACAGGAAATAAGTCAGCTTTTGATCTTTGATCATCGTGGCAGCCAAATCAGTAAAAACAAAAGCCTTTGAATTTTTATTTTCTTCGAGTATTGTTTGAAGAAATTCGTTAGAAAACTCCTTCATTTTTATTTCGTGCTGTTCACCACCATCTGATTTCAGCACGATAAAATTTCGTTCTTTCAGAACAGGACAATTCTTATTCAGACACAGCTCGTTTGTTTGTTCTATCAGCTTTTTGAGTTCTATGGAGGCTTTCAGGTACTTCATTTTCGATGTGGTTTTCTACAAAAATATCTAAAAGTTGTCCATTATTATCGAATCAGACAGCTTTCGGAATAAGAGAAAATCAAGAGTTAACATACGCCGGAATAGTAATAATCCAAGTCAGGTATTCTGTGGAGCTAAAACAACATAGGTGTAGAGCAAAGTCCCTTCATTGTTGAATGAGTGGGTCAGCAATTCAACTGATTAAAGGGGGTTTGAATCAAACAACTATTATGGCATGGTTTTTTTAGCTAACGAGGTACAAAATCTATCTGTCATGACTAATCAAGGAAATTCAACAAATAAAAATAAAGTCAATCAAAAAAAACATCCGCAGCATGAAAAATTACCCCACAAACAGCAACATGCCCAGCATGGAAACCAGTCCGATTCGTCAAAAGAATCACCGCAAAAACACGACGATGATCATCCCAAGCATGATCATCAGCAACAAACATCTAAATCCTCCAATCACAAGGAGAAACAACAGGAAGAAGAGAAGCAACACCTTCATTCTCATTCCCACAATAAAAAAGATGATGATCATAGCGGTCATCACGAGCATGACCATGGCTCACATGATCACTCCGGTCATCATGCAATGATGATCAAGGATTTCAGAAAGCGCTTTTGGATTTCCATGGTGTTGACATTACCAGTTCTGGTTTTGTCACCTATGATTCAAGATCTGCTGGATTATAATTTTTCCTTTGGGCAAGACAATTACCTGCTATTTGCTCTTTCAACAGTCATTTTCTTGTATGGAGGCTGGCCATTTTTAACTGGCTTAGCCAATGAGCTAAAGAAAAAGCAGCCCGGAATGATGACCCTAATTGCAGTGGCGATCACTGTTGCCTGGGGATACAGCTCGGCAACGACATTTGGTTTAGAAGGAAAAACATTTTTCTGGGAGCTGGCTACCCTGATTGACATTATGCTTTTAGGACATTGGATTGAGATGAAGTCAGTTATGGGTGCATCCAATTCGTTACAGGAACTGGTTGCCCTCATGCCATCCGAAGCTCACCGCCTGACTGACGGTGATGTGGAAGATGTGAAAGTTGATCAACTTGAAAAAGACGATCTCGTATTGGTTCGCCCGGGAGAGAAAATTCCGGTTGATGGTTTTATTGTTGAAGGAGAAAGCAACATTAACCAATCGATGGTAACAGGAGAATCGCAGCCCGTTAAGAAGTCAAAAAACGATGAAGTTATCGGCGGTACTATTAACGGCAACAGTTCGCTAAAACTTAAAGTGAAAGAAGTTGGCGAAGATGCCTATTTAAATAAGGTCGTGAACATGGTGCGTGAAGCTCAAAATAAAAAATCGAAAACACAACATTTAGCCGATCGCATTGCTTTATGGTTAACGGTTATTGCGCTAACCATTGGTTTTGGTACCCTGGCCGCATGGTTAGCTGTCGGAAAAGATTTTGCCTTTGCACTCGAACGAATGGCAAGCGTCATGGTGATCACCTGTCCTCATGCATTAGGATTAGCGGTACCTTTAGTTGTTGCAATTTCAACCTCCATTTCGGCACAAAACGGGTTACTGATTCGAAACAGAACTGCTTTTGAAAACTCGCGTAAAGTGACACTACTTGCATTTGACAAAACCGGCACACTTACCAAAGGAAACTTCGGAGTCACACGCTATCAATCGGTAACTAAGGATTATGATGACGAGGCTGTTTTAAGACTTGCGGGAGCAGTTGAATCAGAATCGGAACACCCATTAGCAGCCGGAATTATGAAGAAGGTAAATCAGGAAAAAATTGATCTGCCTGAAATAAAAGACTTCAATGCGATAACCGGAAAAGGTATTGAAGCAAAAGTAGAAGACAAACAGGTGAAAGTCGTGAGCCCCGGATATTTAAAAGAAAATGATTTAGGAATACCGGAAGAGGCAAACAAAAATGAACAGGAAACCGTTGTTTATGTTGTCATTAATGAACATTTGATTGGTTTTATTGCCATGGCAGATGAAATTAGAGAAGAATCATACGAGGCAGTAAAAACACTGAAAGAAACTGGATTGAAACTCTATATGATGACCGGGGATAATGAAAAAGTAGCAAAGAGCGTGAGTGATGAACTGAAGCTTGATGGTTACTTTGCAAATATTTTACCCGATGAAAAGCAGGCAAAAGTGAAAGAATTTCAGGAAAATGGAGAATTTGTAGCCATGACTGGTGATGGTATTAACGATGCACCGGCTCTGGCAACTGCCGATGTTGGGATTGCCGTTGGTTCTGGTACCGATGTGGCAGCAGAAACCGCAGATATTATTTTGGTCAACAGTAATCCGAAAGATATCGCGTCTTTAATTTTATTTGGAAAAGAGACATACAAGAAGATGATTCAGAATTTCATATGGGCGACAGCGTATAATGTTGTCGCTATTCCGCTGGCTGCGGGTGTCCTATATCAATCCGGAGTTATTATCAGCCCTGCGCTTGGTGCTGTATTAATGACTTTCAGTACCATTGTCGTTGCCATTAATGCTCAATTACTAAAGAAAAAGCTCAATATAAATAACCACTAATAAAAAAAAATCATGAAGTACTACATTGAAAAAGTAACCGACTACACCTTTGACGAAGCCATTGAAAAAGTAACAGAAGAACTCAAAAAAGAAGGTTTTGGCGTACTGACCACAATTAATATCCAAGAAAAGCTAAAGGAAAAACTGGATGTTGACTTTCGAAAATACACGATACTCGGAGCTTGCAACCCTCCGGCCGCATATCAAGCGTTGCAAGCCGAAGACAAAATTGGAACAATGCTGCCGTGTAATGTCATCGTTCAGGAAACCAGCGACAATAAAGTTGAAGTTGCAGCTGTAAATCCGATAGCCTCGATGATGGCAATTGAAAATAAGGATTTGGGTGGTATCGCCACAGATATTAAAAACAGGCTGGAAAAAGCAATTCAAGCTGTTTAACACATTACACACATGTAAAAAATGAAAGTACATTCTCCAAAATGAGCCTGACGTCGATTGGTAGTTGAAATAAACAACACCAATTCTTTCTTAATTAAAAGAGTATTATTTACTATATTGTGGGCTACAAAGAAGTTTGAGTATTTTAATTCACTCAAAAGTCATGTTAATGCATAAATAATATTCATCCTAACGAATAGAAATAGCTCATTATGGAAAAGAAAATAATCTTGGTTGTGGACGATTCTTTGGTTATGCGTCTGAAAATTGAAGATATTTTAAATGATTTCCCCAACGTTGATGTGATTCAGGCGAAAGATGGAGAGGAGGCACTTCTAATGATTGAAAAAGAGCAACCCGATGGTATGGTCTTAGATTCACTAATGCCCAAACTGGATGGCTATGGTGTTATGGAAAAGCTAAAACTCACCAATAAACACATTCCCGTAATTCTATTAACTGCTGATATTCAGCCTACAACCAGACAGAAATACATTGATCTTGGGGTAAGCCACGTGATGCACAAACCTTTTGGCAATCAAGATTTTATAAAATCGGCATCAACGATTTTTCAATTGTCATCTAAAAATTAGGTTATGGAAGTTAGCGAAAAGCACAAGGATGCTCTGCTTGAGATCATCAATATTGGAATTGGGAGAGGCGCGAATGTGTTGAATCAGATTGTTGAACACCATGTAACTCTCGAAACGCCCAGTTTAGATATATTCGATGAAAAAAGTTTGATGAAATTCTTAGCAACATGGACCGATAAAGATTACGCTGCTGTAGAGATGGGTTTTTCATCAACGTTCTCAGGTTCAGGATTACTTATTTTCCCTACCGAAAAGGCCAATAAATTAGTTAAGTTATTTGTTCGGGATCTTCACTTAAACAACAGCAGTGACATCCTAAATATCAGTGCTCTTACTGAGATTAGCAACATCATCATTAATTCTGTTTTTTCTACCTTAAGCGAACAATTTGAAATTGAATTGAAATATGCCATTCCGGAATATCGGCATGGTTTGATTGACGATATTATTAAGTTTGAACCTGACGAGTATGGTAAAGTTGTCTTGTTATGCAAAACTAGTTTTAAAGTAATCGAACTTGACATTAGTGGCAATTTACTATTAGTCTTTTCAATCAAAACGTTTAATGAACTTTTGTCCATGATTGATCAATACTACGCCAACTTATTTCAAAAAAAATAAAAGCTAAATGACTCGTAAAAAGCTTTTAAATTTTGATGCATTTAATTATATATTCAACGGCATATTCATTGTTGACAAAAGACAAAAAGTAGTTTTTTGGAATAAAACAATGAAAGATTGGACCGGCTATGATTTAGAAGATGTTTATACCAAAAAGCTGGATGAAATTTTTCCATCCTTTATTCAGTTTATCTACCAACACCAAATCAATACAGTTCTCAAATTTGGTACAACGGCTATTTTCTCATCACATCTACATCGAAATCTTTACACGGGTGAAAGAAAGATTGAGAGATATCTCCACACAACGGTCAATTTTCTTCCGATGGAAGACTCACAAGAGCCTTACGCCATTTTTTGCATTGAAGACCAAACACAGCTCACTGAACTCATTTTAGAAAGTAAAAGAAATCAAGATAGGCTTATTACACAAGAAGAACAATTGAGAAATGCTAATTTGGTATTGGAAGAGCGAGTTTTAGAGCGAACGGCCGACCTTGTAACCGCAAATGCAGCATTGAAAAAGGAGATTGAAGAACGCTCGAAGAATGCCCGGCAATTGAAAGAAAGCCGTGAGAAATTAAGCCGACAAAATATTGAGCTTTCACATTTGAACTTAAAATTAACCGAAATAAACAACAAACTAAACCAAACGAACGAAGAATTAAACAAATCCAAGATAAAAGCAGAAGAGAGTGACCAGCTGAAATCGGCATTTTTAGCCAACATGAGCCATGAAATACGGACTCCGATGAATAGTATTCTCGGTTTCTCAGAACTTCTTCAAGACGAGCAACTTTCTGAAGAAACGAGAAGGGTTTATTTAAATATGGTATTGAAATCAGGAAAACAGCTTTTAGCATTGATCAATGACGTTCTGGATATTTCGAAAATTGAATCCGGCCAAATAGTAATTACGAAGAAACTGTTTGTTATCCAACATATATTGGAGGAAATTAGGCTAACGTTTAAACCTGAGATTGAAAATAAATCTCTGACTTTTCATATTTACAATGAGCTTCCGGACAAGTTCGAAGCGTCAATAGATTATGTACGTACCAAACAAGTTTTAAGCAATTTCATAAGCAATGCTATCAAATTCACAGACATTGGGAGCATCGAGATTCGGACCAAGCTACAAGATCAGATGCTTTATTTTCATGTAAAAGATACCGGTATCGGAATTCCAAAAGAATTCCATCATAAAGTGTTCAAACGATTTCATCAGGCAAATCAAGACCTGGTTAAATTATACGGAGGAACCGGCCTTGGATTAGCAATTTCAAAAAACTTAGCGCAGCTTATGGGAGGTGAAGTTTTCATGAAGTCAGAACCGGGTGTTGGATCTACTTTTGGAATGCAATTACCGACCAAATAAGTTTCATTTTTTTTAAGGGGGTGCAAAATATCTGTGTAACTTCGCCTTTTTAAAACAAACACGTTGAAAAGTAAAAAATTAATTCGCGCAGAAGAAATAGCAAATACCATTTCTCATGGAATTGGTATTGCCTTGGCGGTTGCCGGAGTGACGCTTTTAACCGTATTTGGTGCTATTTATGGAAATGTCTGGCACATTATAAGCTTTGCCGTATTTGGGGTGAGTATGATTATTCTTTACCTGGCCTCTACCCTTTATCACAGTGCTAAAAAACCGCGTTTAAAAATCAAATTAAATAAGTTCGACCACTCGGCCATTTATATTTTGATTGCTGGCTCATACACACCCATTTCCTTAATTTCGCTTCGAGGATGGATTGGATGGAGTATTTTTGGTTTGATCTGGACACTTGCCATTGCCGGTATTGTCTTCAAAGTTTGGTTTTACCGTTCGAAATGGCGAAGCCTTTCGGCCTGGCTTTACATCGCCATGGGATGGCTGGTTTTATTGGCTATTGTACCTGTCATTCAGCGAGTACCCAATACTTCGCTCTGGTTTTTGTTGGCGGGAGGACTAAGTTACACCGCCGGTGCGGTATTTTATCTATTTCCTAAAGTGCCATTTTTTCATTTGGTTTTTCACGTATTCATTTTGGGCGGATCAGTTTGCCACTTTTTTGCGTTTTTGTACTTGCTGCCTATTTAGCAGCTACAACCTGCAGCAATTGGTCAAAGTCGCCGGGTAATTCTGCTTCAAATGATAGTCGCTCCCCACTTACCGGATGTGTGAAAGATAGTTTTGAAGCATGCAACATCAATCTTCTAAATCCCCATTCGGCTGTTATCAATTTATTTAAAGTAAAGTCGCCGTGATGCGAATCGCCAACAATGTCGTGTCTGTTTTTGGCAAAGTGCTGGCGAATTTGATGCCAACGTCCGGTTTCCGGAAAAACCTGAGCCAGACTCAGGCAAACATTGGTATGCTCTTTATACGATATGTTTGTTTGAATAAGTCGTTCTCTTTTGTACCGAGTCAGCGCATTCTTTTTAAACTTGCTTTTCTTTTTCACGACAACTTTTTCATCGAATACACCTTCTTCAGGAAGTTCGCCCAGTACAATGGCTGCGTATTGCTTGTCAACTTCTTTTCGCTCGAACTGAAGGGCAAGTTCGTGAGCCACTTCCTTTGAAAAAGCTAACACGATCACTCCCGAAGTTTTGGAGTCCAGCCGATGAACATTGTGTACCCATTGATCATATTGATTTCCAATTAATTTGGTCAAGTACGGAGCATCGTTAGGCATAAAGTCGTTTTTATGCACTGGCAGGTCAACAGGCTTGTTAACCACAATCAAATGTTCATCTTTATATATCGTTGGTATGTCCATGATTTCTGAAAAATTAATGTTCGCAAGATACAGTTCTTTTCAAACAAATCTCCTTACTGGCTGTCTTTAAAAATACGGGCATTTAATAATAGAAAACAATTAAAATTAAGAAGCCATGAAATTCAATCCATTAGATCAATTTGAAGAATATGTTATTCTGAATAAAGGAACTGAGCCGGCATTTTCCGGTAAGTATTATCAGAATAAAGAAAAAGGAACATACCATTGTAAACGTTGCAACGCCCCACTCTATCGGTCATCCGACAAATTTGATTCCGGCTGTGGCTGGCCAAGTTTCGATGATGAAATTGAAGGTGCGATAAAACGAACAACAGATGCTGATGGCCGACGAACTGAAATTACCTGTGCCAATTGTGGTGGCCATTTAGGGCATGTGTTTATTGGTGAAGGATTAACCGATAAAAATACCAGGCATTGCGTGAATTCGGTGTCATTAAGTTTCGATCCGGAAGAAAAATAGCATACAAACCTATTGGAATTCATACAAATGACCGGATTCTTTTTAACGCTATTTCATATCGTTTCTATTAAGAAATGATACGATTTTACTTTTTTTCTTCTCTATTCACACTATTTGATCATTTGTTCACTATATTTGTATTGTAATTTAAATAACAAAACGATGAACATAATTGCAATACCAACAAAAGACAACAAGGTTGATGATCATTTTGGACACTGTGATTTCTTCACGATTATCCGGGTAGACAGTTCAAAAAGAGTAGTTTCAAGAACAAACATGGAATCGTCGAAAGCCTGTGGCTGCAAAACCAACTTAGCCGAAGATTTAGCAAAAGCCGGTGTCAGCATCCTTTTAGCCGGAGGAATTGGACAAGGAGCCATCAATAAATTAAAGGGTCAAAATATTCAAGTATTAGCCGGATTCAAGGGATCGGTTGAAGAAGCTATTGAAAACTGGAAAAACAACAATTTCTTTTTGGATATTCCCATTTGTACCGATCATCACGATTGCGAAAATTAATACTCTGTGTCACCGACAAACTGAGAATGGGTGCTGATTATTTGATATACATCTTCATAAGAGTTGGCACCCATTAATTTTGCTCTCAACTGCGCTGCCCCCTCAAACCCACTGGCATATATTTTATAAAAGCGTTTTAAAATATTGAAATTCTTAACGCCTCCCCAATTTCGTTCAAATAGCTTAGTGTGATTTACCAGCTGTTCCAGTTTCTCATCTCTCCTGGATACTTTCTTTGCCGAATTAAAAAACCAGGGATCATGAAAGATGCCGCGCCCGATCATTACTCCATCTACACCATATTTATTGCAATACTCGACTGATTGAGCATACGACAGAATATCACCATTTCCTAAAACAGGAATTGACGGGTTCAGTTCATTTCTGATAACAACAGCTTTGGCTATTTCATTCCAATCGGCTTCACCATCCGACTGTTGTTTCTGAATACGACCGTGCAGCGTAATGGCAGCCGGTTCTGTTTCAAGCAGCTGAGTCATCCATCGCTCCGTTTCGTGCTGCCGGATTCCGGTTCTTGTTTTTACTGAAACAGGTAAATGAGTGGCCTCTTTCGAAGCTATTATAATCTCCTGAGCTAGTTTCGGCTGATCAATCAGCGCACTGCACGAACCTTGCTTTACCACGTTTTTCACAGGGCAGCCCATGTTGATATCGATCCCGTCAAAATCGTATTCTTCGGTAATCTCACGAGTAATCCGATGAAATACCTCCGGCTTATTGCCCCAAATTTGAGCAACCAACTTGATGCCTTTCTCTTTAAGTAATCGACGTTCAGACTCGCTTACAATCAACCGCTCTGACACCCGCTTCTTCCCTACCGGGTGATTCATTCCATCAACTGCTGTAAACTCAGTAAACAGCAAGTGCAAACATCCGGGCTCCGATATTTGAGCCACCAACTCACGAAAAGAAGTGTCGGTCACATCTTCCATAGGAGCCAATGCCATTATTGGTGTTGCTATTTCCGTCCAAAAATCACTCATTTTAAACTTCTAATTCCCGTTTATCAATCTTAAGTTTGCTGTCTATTCCTTTTCTGAAACTTTTTCGGTTACCAAATTTACGCTTGAAATCCTGAATATACAACAGGCGATCTTCCTCGGGCGCATGGAGTACCGTTTTGCATTCAGCGGTACAGCATCCATCGTATTGTTCAGCGCACTCGCTACATTGAATAAAAAGAATGTGACATAAATCGTTCGCACAATTGGTATGTGTGTCGCATCGTCGCCCGCACTGGTGGCAGCTCGAAATAACTTCACCGTTAACTCTTTCGCCCAACCGCTGGTCGAAAACGAAATTTTTCCCAACAAATTTAGAGTCCAATTTCAATTGTTTAATTTGTTGCGCATATTCAATAATCCCTCCATGCAGTTGGTTGACATCCATAAATCCGTGATGTTTCAAATATGCACTGGCTTTTTCGCAACGTATTCCTCCGGTACAATAAAGTAGGATTTTACGGTCTTTCTGATCTTTCAGATCATTAACCACCATTTCAATTTCTTCGCGAAAAGTATCAGCTTCAGGACAAATGGCGCCTTTGAAGTGACCGATTTCACTTTCATAGTGGTTGCGCATATCAATCACCAAGGTTTCAGGAATATCGACCAAATCGTGAAATTCTCTTGCTGATAAGTGATTCCCAACATTGGTTACATCAAAAGCATCATCCTTTAATCCATCAGCAACAATTTTAGGACGTACTTTTATTGTCAGTTTGTAAAATGATTTACCATCATCTTCAATAGCATATTTGATTGGCATATCCTTTAATTCCTGCATTTCATCCAGTTGTTGCAGGAAGGTTGCCAGATTCTGCTCAGGAACGCTCATTTGAGCGTTAATGCCTTCTCGTGCTACGTAGATTCGGCCAAAGCAATTTAATTCAAACCACTTTTGGTAAAGAGAATTTCGAAATTCACTGGGCTCATCCAGATTTACATATCGGTAGAAAGATATTGTTTTACGCTTAAAAGTCTCACACATGAGGCTTTCCTTTAGCTCATCCTTGCTCAATCGGTTGTACAACTGCATCGTAATATTTTTGTGCAAAGATAAAAAATAACCAATAATAGGAATAGAAGATATCAATATCGTTATAAAGAGGGAGAGATTACGAAATATAACTATCAATTTGAAGTGTTTTCGAATACAGCCCTTTCAAATTCGAACATATTCTATAACATATCTTTATTTTCTATACACTGATTAACAATTATTTACATTTATGCAAAACCGGTGTTATTTCTATTCGTTAAGATTTTTTAAGGTTTTTTTAATATTGGATAAAAATATGCACTATATTAGCAGTGCTTTTGAAAAACAAACGCTTTATAATGAAATAATTATCGATACCTTTTCTCTTTTTAAACCAATATTTATTTTCTGGTCTAACTAAACTAAATTATGAACAACGGGTTATCACGACAGTGATAACCCTTTTTTTTGTATAAATATTCACGTTATCCGGTTCTTGAAAAAGCCTCTTTGTTGTCATACTTAAAAGTCAGTGAAATTCAGCAGGCTCGATCCACGGGAAATACCAGAGGACATGCACAGGCATATTCTGATTGATGAATAATTGAACTTCGCCCAATGCTGTATTAAACTACCTCGCAGCAAAGTTGAGGAGGTCGTTTATTTGCTAGTCTATTCTGATAATATTGAATTCAGTCCAAATCAAATCGATCCAGGTTCATCACCTTGTCCCACGCTGCAACAAAGTCATTCACAAACTTCTCCTGAGCGTCTGCACAAGCGTAAACTTCAGCAAGCGCCCTTAGCTCGGCATTCGATCCAAAAATAAGATCAACACGAGTTCCTGTCCACTTAAGTTCACCAGATGAGCGATCGTGACCTTCAAACAAGTCTTCCTCTTTCGAAGTTGCTTTCCACTTTGTACTCAAATCAAGTAGATTCACAAAAAAATCGTTTGAGAGAGCTTCTTGCTTTTTGGTGAATACGCCATGGTTAGACCGATCGGAATTGGTATTCAGAGCACGCATACCTCCAACGAGAACGGTCATCTCTGGTGCAGTTAGTGTGAGTAACTGTGCCCGGTCAACCAGCATTTCTTCTGCCGTTACCGTATACTTTTTCTTCAGATAATTGCGAAAACCATCAGCTTCCGGCTCAAGATAGGTGAAGCCTTCCACATCCGTTTGCTCCTCCGACGCATCAGTTCTGCCTGGTGTAAACGGCACCTTCACATCATGACCAGCATTCCTAGCAGCTTTTTCAACACCGGCACATCCTGCCAGAATGATCAAGTCGGCTAGTGACACTTTCTTATCATCAGACTGTGCGTTGTTAAAATCTTTTTGGAGCGCTTCGAGTTTTCCGAGTACCTGAGCCAGTTCTGCCGGATTGTTTACCTCCCAATCTTTTTGAGGTGCCAACCGAATCCGAGCACCATTAGCTCCTCCACGTTTATCGGAACCTCGGAATGTTGATGCCGAAGCCCAAGCAGTAGATACCAGTTGGAAAACTGACAATCCAGAATCCAAAACCTTACGCTTCAATTCCCCGATATCCTGATCATCAATCAACTCATGTGTAACCGCTGGGACCGGATCTTGCCAAATCAATTCTTCTTTTGGCACTTCAGGTCCAAGATAGCGACTAATCGGCCCCATATCGCGATGAGTAAGCTTAAACCAAGCCTTTGAGAAGGCTTCAGCAAATTCATCCGGATTTTCATAGAAGTGACGCGATATTTTTTCATATTCAGGATCGAATCGCAGGGAAAGGTCAGTTGTCAACATACTCGGCTGGATACGTTTTTCGGGATCGTGGGCATGAGGAACGCTGCCGGCACCGGCTTGCCCTCTGGGTTTCCATTGGTTAGCGCCAGCTGGGCTTTTGGTCAACTCCCACTCATAATCAAACAAATTCTCGAAAAAGTTATTGCTCCACTTCGTGGGTGACTTAGTCCAGGTAACTTCCAATCCACTACCAATCGTATCTCCTCCTTTGCCGGTTCCATATGTATTTTTCCAGCCCAAGCCTTGTTCTTCAATACTTGCACCTGCTGGTTCCGGACCTACATACTTGTCTGGATCAGCTGCGCCATGAGTCTTTCCAAAAGTATGTCCGCCGGCGATTAGAGCAACTGTTTCATAATCATTCATTGCCATGCGCCCGAATGTCTCCCGAATATCTTTGGCTGCAGCTATTGGATCAGGATTTCCATCAGGACCTTCCGGATTTACATAAATCAACCCCATTTGAACAGCTGCCAGTGGATTTTCCAAATCACGATCGCCTTTGTAACGTTTATCAGCTAGCCACTCTCCTTCCGACCCCCAATATATATCTTGCTCCGGCTCCCAAATATCATCTCGACCTCCGCCAAAACCGAAAGTTTTGAGTCCCATAGAGTCTAACGCACAATTACCGGCAAGTATCATCAGGTCAGCCCAGGAAATTTTTCTGCCATATTTTTGTTTGATTGGCCAGAGCAACAGACGAGCCTTATCCAGGTTTACATTATCAGGCCAGCTGTTCAGCGGCGCAAATCGCTGCGAACCAGAACCGCCTCCTCCGCGTCCATCGGCAACGCGATAAGTACCAGCACTATGCCAAGCCATTCGAATAAAAAATGGACCGTAATGTCCAAAGTCAGCCGGCCACCAGTCTTGTGAGTCAGTCATTAAATCGTAAAGGTCTTTCTTAACCGCTTTCAGGTCAAGCGACTTAAATTCCTCAGCGTAGTTAAATGCTTCTCCCATCGGGTCAGATAAAGAAGAATGCTGACGTAGAATATTTAAATTTAATTGTTTTGGCCACCAATCACTATTTGACGAGCCACCACCCGCACCATGTTGTGCACTATGCCCTGTGAACGGACATTTTCCCTCTTTATTGGTATTGTAAACTGAGGAGCTTGAATGTTTCTTATTTTCCATGTTTAATTAATTTTATCAAGTTAGGATATTAAAGTTACGCCAATCTTTTTGATGTATTTTATAGATACTATTTACGCATTCATTTGACCATGTCTATTTGTGAATGAGTTATCAGTTGTAGTGATAGACAATTTTTCACCCCTTTTTCAATGAATTATTATAAAACCCATCTATAAATTTCTAACGTATAGTAATGCTGAATTGTTGGTTTGTCTTATTGATTCGTTAATTCTGATATTTTCAGCTTGGATTAGGATTTTTTTAAACGTAGAATATTTTTTCTGATTAGTTTTGTACTCCTAAAGGGATACTTATCCCAAAAACAATCGCAATTTTGATGCGTTACTAGCAGTTGAAGGATTTTTTTATGAAAATAGATAAATTTAAAAATTTACGTTACCGTCTCATGGAGACCGAGACATGGCCATTGAAATACATGTTTAAGTTTATTACACCAAACAATGGCGGCAAAGTGGACGAGATTACAGCACTGTTACCAAGCGATGGAGAAATAACCTATAAACACACGGCCAACTTAAAGCATGTTGCCATTACCTGTATTGCCGAAATGGAAAATGCTGACCAAATCATACAGATTACCGAAAAGGTTAATGAAATTGAAGGGGTCATTATTTTATAGTGGACAGTTTGATTGCCTCTGCCAATAAAAACCAGCAACGATAAACTGCCTACAGATCACTATAAAAGACAAAACCCAAAAATTCCTCAGCTTGTTTTCCGGTAGCGCCAAATCGCCAAACTCAGGAACGAAATTCCGATTGCAGTAAGCGAAAAAAATTCTTGAATCAGGTCGCCAAAACCGGAACCTTTGAGGGAAACCATGCGCATGATGCGGATAAAATAATAGATTGGATTGATCCGGTTGAGTTGCTGCGCCCAATGTGGCATACTTTCAACTGGTGTAAATACCCCCCCCATCAAAATAAAAACCATCATAAAAAAGAAGGTAATAAACATGACCTGTTGCTGGGTTTCGGTTACGGTAGAAATAAACAGCCCCAATCCGAGTACTCCAACAAGGTAAAGAGCTCCAAAACCGAACAGCAATACCAGACTCCCTTCAATCGGTAAATTGAAAACCACTCGGGCAATCACGAGGCCAAAAGCCAGATCGAGCAGTGCAATAACGAGGAAAGGCAACAACTTACCAACAATGAACTGCCATTTTTTGATTGGCGTAACATTCAACTGCTCAATGGTTCCCATCTCCTTCTCACGCACCAAGTTCATCCCCGACAGGAACATGCCAATAATTGTGACCAATATCGAAAGAATTCCGGGAGCCATGTACCATTTGTAATCCAGCTCGGGATTAAACCAGTAGCTATCGGAAAATTCAACACGCATGGGTGGGTTAAATTCGGGCAAGCTTTTCCATTTCATAATAACTTCCTTGTTATAGCCCGAAATAATACTGCGGGTGTACTGATAAATCAGCGAAGCTTTATTTCCGTCAATCGCATTAATTAATAACTGTACACCAACTTTATCATCCCGAACCAGTGAACGCTCAAAATCAGGCGGTATAACAAGAATGAAATCCGATTCTTCCTTTTTGAGTTGATTCATGCCATCTTCCAGATCGAATGATGCATCATGAATATTAAAGAAAGGCGACGCCTCGAAATGGTTAACCAATCCGCGACTGGCATCAGACAGATCCTGATCGACCACATAAACATCAACGTCCTTCAGATCATAGGTTGCAGCAAACACCAGCACCAACATCTGCATCAATGGCAGCATGATGATCATCCGCAACATGGTTTTGTTCCGCAAAACCTGAATGAATTCCTTTTGAAGTATGTATTTTATTGTTCTCATTTTCAAGCTACGATTTTTAGCTACAAGCCTCAAGCATTGGCTTTTAGTTTCGATTGTTGATACTGCGTTGAAGTCCGGTAATCATTTTCTGTTCTTCCTGTGAAAAGGATTTTGAAGTTTTATAAATATCAACGACCATCTCAATTCCTTTTTGCCAAATTTTCAATTCCTTTAAATTTTTCATAGAGTCTATTTTGAGGTTAATACGATTCTTTATTCTTGAGGCTTGTATCTCGGAGCCTTAAGCTACTCAAGTCTCGTTTTAAACTTCTTAACCGCAACAGTTACAAACAGTAGTGCCATAAAAACCAGCACCAGTGTTTCTTTCCAGACATAAGCTATGCCCACGCCTTTCAGCATAATATTCCGCAGGATGACGATAAACCAACGTGGCGGAATGATGTGCGAAACCACTTGCAAAGGGAGCGGCATATTCTCGATGGAAAAAATAAACCCCGACAGCAAGATAGTCGGCAACATCAAGGCGATGACAGAAATAAACATCGCCACCATTTGTGTTTTCGACAGCGACGAAATCATGATTCCCAAACACAGTGCCATCAGGATAAACAGCACACTTTCACCCATCAGTAAAACCCAGCTCCCCTTTATTGGCACCCCAAAAATGAAATGCCCAATCCCCAAAATCACAAAGGCATTGATGATCGACAACAGTAGGTAAGGTGTTACTTTTCCAAGGATAATTTGAACCGGGCGTAGTGGTGATACCAGCAAAATCTCCATGGTGCCGAGTTCTTTTTCGCGGGTGATGGAAATCGAGGTCATCATGGCTGAAATCAACATCAGGATCATGGCCATAATGCCCGGTACAAACATGTAAACAGATTGCAAATTTTCATTGTAAATCATCCGCACTTCCGGCTCAATTTGCATGGGAAGATGCAAATCGCCCATTTCCTTAAAAATATAATCGTTGATAATTCCCGTGGTGTACGAAGTCAACATTTTTGCCAGATTTGGATCAGATGCATCGGCAATAATCTGAATATCAGCCTTTCCTTCCCGCTTCAGCTTGCGGCTGAAATCACTACCAAATACCAGAACCTCCTTCACTCTTCCCTTTTTGAGAATGGCTTCAATATCATTGGTCGTTTGTAAGTTCTGATCGAGCAAGAAATAACCTGATGACAACAACTTGGAGGTTATTTCCTGGGTCATCTCATCTTTTGACTGGTCGTAAATAGCAATGCGGGCATCTTTTATCTCGTTGGTAATCACCGTTCCAAACAACATCAATTGAATGATCGGTATTCCGAACAGGATAATCATTGTCCGCCTATCGCGAAAAATGTGAAAGAATTCCTTTTTAACAAAACCGAGGAAACGATCCATAAATTGAATTTTTATATCTTTTAAAATAATTTACCACAGAGTGAAACAGAATTTATCGCAGTGCAACTATGTGATTAAATCAATCGGTTCGAGTCGCTGAACGAGCCAATTGTAAAAATACCCCGTTCATATCGTCTGCATTGAACTGTTTTTTCAAGGCGTCTGGTGTATCCAACGCGGCAATTCGACCATCCACCATAATTGAAACCCGGTTACAATATTCTGCTTCATCCATATAGTGAGTAGTTACAAAAATGGTTTTACCTTCGGCAGCGGCTTCGTAAATCAAGTCCCAAAATTGGCGACGGGTAATCGGGTCAACACCACCAGTTGGCTCATCAAGAAAAATAATCTTTGGATCATGAAGAAGCGCAATTGAAAAAGCTAATTTTTGCTTCCATCCCAATGGTAAAGAAGCAATCAGTTTATCTCGTACCGACTCCAGATTTAGTTTCTGAAGCATCACATGTTCTTTTCCCTTGCGCTGCCTGACCGAGAGCCCATAAATGCCGGCATAGAATCGAATATTTTCCGCAACAGTCATGTCCTCGTACAACGAAAATTTCTGACTCATATAGCCAATGTTTCGTTTGATGAGCTCAGCTTGTTTATAAACATCGTACCCACTAACCATCAATTCTCCCGACGTGGGGCTACTTAACCCACAAAGAATGCGCATCGCGGTCGTCTTTCCGGCACCATTGGCTCCCAGAAATCCAAAGATTTCGCCCTTAAACACATCGAAAGTCAGGTGGTCATTCGCAACGAAGTTCCCAAACTTTTTGACTAAATTTTTAACTGATATGACAGGAGTGCGCTCTGCGGACAAGTTTTCAGTCGCAGTCACAGTATCCGGTTCGCTATTCTCAATTTTTCCTTGTTTCATCAATCTTCTCCTTTACAACCATATTTTGCGGAATGTTGAATCTGTATCTGAACGCCTTTTTATAAACCAATAATTCCTTGAAATCCATAGGTAAACTTTTAACACTTTTTACTGAGCTGTTCACTACGACTGATCCCGGCTCATCAGTGCCATAAAAACATCTTCAATGCCGGGTGCAATTTCGTGTACCTGCAGGTTATTATGCTTTTTACGCATCAGATATTGCTCCAATTCCACAGCTTCCATCTCATCATCTTTGGGAGTCACGTGAGCAAATTGTCCGAAGGCATACGCCGAGTCAATCTTCTCCCAATGACGCAAGTCCACAATCAATCGGTGCATCTCGTCGGAGCGGGCAGCCAACAAGGTACTCGAATAGTTTTCAACAATTCGCGCAGGAGTATCGATGCTTAGCACCTCTCCTTCCTGCATCAGCGCCACCCGATCGCAAAGGCCTGCTTCATCCATATAAGGAGTAGAAACCAGTATCGTAATTCCCTGCTTCTGAAGTTTTTTTAGCATGTCCCAAAACTCTTTGCGCGACACAGCGTCAACTCCGGTAGTTGGCTCATCCAACACCAAAATCTCAGGTTTATGAATCAAAGCACACGACAGCGCCAGTTTTTGTTTCATTCCTCCTGAAAGCTTTCCGGCCAGTCGATTTTTGAAAGGTTCAATCTGAACGTAAATATCCTGGATGAGCTCGTAGTTCTCTTCAATCGTTGTTCCGAACACCGTTGCAAAAAACGATAGGTTCTCCTCCACGGTCAAATCCTGATACAACGAAAAACGCCCGGGCATATAGCCCACCAGTTGTCGAATTTTTTTGTAGTCTTTAACGACATCCAGCCCATTCATTTCCGCCTGTCCTTCATCCTGAATCAACAATGTCATCAGAATCCGCATCAAGGTTGTCTTTCCTGCTCCATCCGGACCAATTAGCCCAAACAACTCGCCATCATTTACCTCTAGTGAGATGCCTTGTAGAGCTTGGGTATTGTTATAGGACTTGCATATGTTGGCTATTTTAATCATCGCTCTATTATTTTAAGTTTTCAGTCGCAGTCACAGTCACAGTTTTTAGAGTTTCTTTCAGTTCAAGTTGACAGTTGTCAAGACAGATTACTGTAATTATTTAACCCGGTAGACCTGAGCCAAATTTACTAGGATTGCTAATCATGTAGTTAATCAGTTTTCCAATTTCAATGCGCTTTTCATGAAGTGGTTGATATTGATTTTCAGTCAAATACCCACATGCTTTCGCGAAATCCAGCCAAACGTCAGTCTCACTATTTTCTCCATCAGAATAAGTCAACTTGGTAATAAAATGTTTAGGGTAAATTCGTTTGCGATACGCTTCAGCAAGATTGGCACAAGTTGAGCGAGATGACCTGCGAATTTGATCTGTTAGAGAATACTTTTCCTCTTTTGGAAACGACTTTGATATCTTAAAAATCTCCATCGCCAACTGAAAAGCTTTTTGATAAGCTATTAATTTTTTAAAATCCATAGTCTTTTTATTTAACTCGTCCTTTATTATTCCGCTTAACTATTCACTGCGACTGTGACTGAAAACTATTCACTGACCAACGCTAAAACCTCACTTCCCCCGGCATCCCTATTTTCAGTCTACCATCGTTTTTCACCTGAACTTTCACGGCATAAACCAGTTTTACCCGTTCTTCTTTGGTTTGAATGATCTTGGGGGTAAACTCAGCTTCAGAAGAAATCCAGGATACCTTTCCCGTTAGTGACTGATTTTCATCCTTATTCTTATCAATCAAAACTTCTACTTGCTGACCAAGTTTGATGTTTGGCAATTGTTCGCCACTAACGAAAACTCGCAAATCGAGCATTGACAAATCACCTAATTTCACAAGAGCTTTCCCCGGAGCAGCCAACTCGCCCAACTCCAGATACTTTTCAAGAACTACTCCATTCATCAAGCTAGAGATAAAACATTTACCCAATTTATCTTTTGCAATAGCCAGCTGCACATCCAATACTCCCAGCTCACTATTTACGGATACAAACCGGCTTTGAGTACTGGTCAATTGCTTTTCCATAATACGCACCTTCCCATCAAGGTCATCTACCTGCTGCTGTGTGGCCGCTTTACCGGCAAACATCTGATGTATCCTTTTCTGTTCTGTCTTCAGGGTTTCAATTTGTTCTTTTTGCACGTCAATCTGAGCATTCAAATTCACTTTTTTACTGGCTACAGCTTTCTTCTGAGCCTCCAGTTGTTTGATTTGTAAGCTCAGCTGAGTGGTATCCACCAAAGCCAGTAATTGCCCTTGTTTTACCTCATCTCCCAGCTCTAACTTACAATTGATAAGCTTTCCGGCTATCTCCGACGAAACAATGATTTCTTCGATTTCGAAATTTCCAAAAGCATCCGATTGATCATCGTTTCCGTTACACGACACTAATGCAATTAATGTCAATATGAATAAGTATTGAAGTTTCATCTCATTAAAATTTTTAGTTTTCAATTGCATTTGATGGAACTCACGATGAATTTTAATATGCTTGTTTACGAATTTTTGCATCTTAAAATTCATGTTCGTTTCATATTATCTGTTTTTATTGTTATTCCCTTTAATTGTTTGGTAATTGATTTTCGCTGCTTCCACTTGTATTTTATGTGTTTCTAAAGTGATTCGGGCAGCTATTTCTGCATTCAAGTCCTGAATATAATCTGATGATGTTAGTGTTCCGTTTTCGAGCTTTGAGGCAGAACTCCGCGTAATGCGTTCCTGCAGTTCAATGAGCTCCCGATCACTTTCAAGGATATTCTCTAGTTGTTTGATCTTGCGATATTCGCCATCCAATGCAACATTCACATTACGCTCAAAATGTTGCTGTTGCGCATTGATCAATTGCTGTTGCAACTGAATTACTTCTCGTTCACGCCGCGTATTTTTCCAATCAAACACTGCCCAGTTCAGGCCAACGCCAACTAATCCGTAAACACCAAAGTCGTTATTAAGCATGTTTAATCCCGGTCGCCCGTAACCTGCTTGCCCGAAACCAAATAACTTAGGATTGCGTTTTTTTCGAAGCAAATCGGATGATGCAGCCAATAAATCCGTTTGTGTTTCAAACAGCTTCAGTTCCGGTCGATGCAAGTCATTGTCAGGACTAAACTCAACGGTTTCAATGGTAAGATTTTGCAAATCATCCAACGGCTTTCCCGTTAAAATTGACAGGGCTGAAAGTACCGTTTCTCGATGTGACCGCAATTCGATTTGCTGCTGCTTTACTTTAATTCGTTCAGCCAAGATCTGATCTAACTCAGAAGCCAGCAGCATACCCTGTTCCACAGCAGTTTCCATTTGGCTCTTACGCGAATCCAGCGCTTCTTGCTTTTTAAGCAGCAACTCCAGGTTTTGCTGAATCAGGAAGCTGGTAAAGAACAAACGATTGACTTGCTCCCTTACTTTATAGAGCTCCACTTCAACCCCTTGAATATTTGCCTTTTCCTTAGCTCGTTCCAGTATTTCATTTGCCTTGGTTAACCCACCATCCCAAATTGTCTGCTTCACATCCAGGTACATTTTATACTGATCTTTCGAAATCTCCGGAATGCTCATATTGGGTAAAGAGATACCAATTTTTGTCACCTCTGATTGATAAGTAGCTTGTGCTTTCAGATCAATTTGTGGCAAATAATTGGTTACATTATTTTCCAATTTCAATGCCGACATTTTTTGGTAAATCTCCTGTTGCTTCAACAACGGATGAAAATCGCGAGCCCACTGCTGACATTGCTCTATCGTCGCCGGTTCCTGCGCCAACAATAATTGAGTTGGCAATAAAAACCAAAGTAAAATAACTAATTTCCTAATTCTCATAACACACTTGTTTATTGTGGTTGAATAGCTCTTATTATAAATTCCTTTACTTCAGATCTGCGCTGTTTTAAAAACTCATTCAGCAAATCATCTTGCCCGTTCAAGACTACATTCTTAATCATCGGCCTCGCTGCAAAGGGAAAAACACACATCCCAAGCACATTTACCACCAAATGCTCCGGCTTCATTTGAATGACTTCTCCCCGATCCATTGCATTCTGGATTTCTTTTAATATTGGCTGAATCGCAAAATATTGCTTTTCTATGAATTTAAATAGCAGAGATCCTTCCCGATTCATTTCTTTAATTAAGAATGCCGGCAACTGTGGATGTTTCAACAAGAGCGTAATGTAAATATCTATGACTTGCTCAACCCGTTCCAGAAAGGGAAGATCAGAAAAGAAAACCTTGCCGATTTGTGGAAACGCCAAGTTCAGCATCTTGGTTAGTATCGCGTCAAACAACTTATCCTTACTTCGAAAATAGTAATGCAATAATGCCTTGTTGATACTTGCTTTATCAGCAATTTCCTGCATTCGTGCTCCTTCCATTCCTTTTACCATAAAGATGTCAGTCGCCGCAGCTAAAATTTTTTCTTCCGTATTATCTTTTTGCGTATTCATTTAATCTTCCAGTTTAACTATTTGGTTAAATCAGTTGGTAAAAATATGACAACCTAAACCAATATCCAAATAAACCAACCAAAAAATTTAACCAATTGGTTAATATAGAATCTATTCTCGATGATTAGGCAAATAATAGAGAAAAAATATTAATTCTAATAACGCCCACACAGAATTATTCAAATTCAAAAAAAGCATTAATTTAACAGGCCATTAAATCACTTATTATGGAAAACATTCAAGTCAGGCTAAAAATCTTCGCGATGTCCTTTATCGCTACCCTACTGTTTTGTTCTTTTCAACCCAAAGAAGAAAAGGGATGGATTCAACTTTTCAACGGAGAAGACTTAAATGATTGGCAAGTAAAAATTACAAAGTATGAGTTAGGAAAAAATTATAAAAATACGTTTCGGGTTGAAGATGGCCTGTTGAAGGTTAGATACGATGAGTACGATACCTTTGATGGCGAATTTGGACACCTATTTTACAAGCACAACTTTTCGCATTATAAAATGCGTGTTGAGTATCGGTTTGTTGGTAAACAGGCTCCTGGAGGACCGCAATGGGCCAATAGAAACAGTGGAATCATGATACACGGACAAAGTCCTGAAAGCATGGAAAAAGACCAGCAATTCCCCGTATGTATCGAAGTTCAACTACTTGGAAGTACTAAAACAGAAGAGCGATCAAACTTAAACCTTTGTACTCCGGGAACCAATGTCGTAATGGACGGAAAACTCGTATTGGATCACTGCATTAGTTCGAATTCAACAACCCGCATTGACAATCAGTGGGTTACCGCCGAAATTGAAGTCAGAGGTGACTCAATCGTCAAGCATATTATTGATGGTGAGGTTGTGATGCAGTATACGAAACCTCAGCTCGACGAACGCGATCCAAGCTATCAAAAGCTGTTGCCGCCTGATGGAAATAAACTATTAAATAGCGGCTCCATCTCGTTACAAGGAGAAAGCCATCCTATTGATTTCAGAAAAGTTGAACTATTAAATTTAGGAGACGATTGCAACTAAGTTGCTCGCTGCAAAACAAGTTCAAAATAAAGTTGTTGAATAGTCCAGTAATCTTGAAAGAAAATCGAAATGAATATTGAAGTCAACAAAAATGCGCCGGCATTTCACGAAGCAAAACTACTCGTCCATGCGTCGGCATATAAAGTCTACAAAGTGTTATCGTCAATCAATGCCTGGCCGACCTGGCAAAGCGAGGTTTCCAGGGCTTCTATAGATGGGCGGGCAGCTGCCGATAAAAAGTTTGTTTGGAAAGCTGGAGGCTTGAAAATCAAATCGGAAATCCACACAGCGAATTCCCCTTCGGAACTTGGATGGACAGGCAAAATGCTGTGGATAAAAGCTGTTCATAACTGGCAACTAACACCGCAAGGAAAATCGACGTTAGTCGTTGTTCAAGAAAGCATGGAAGGCTTTTTGGCCGGGATGCTGCAAAAGACTTTAGCCGATGGAATGACAAAAAGCCTCTACGAACTGAAACTAGAAGCTGAAAAAGAAGATTAACTGCAAAATCAAATGGGTTTGGCATTTTCGCGTTCCAATCTTACAGCTTTTCGGTTCGAATAATTCAAGAGCAACAAAGACGATGCAATGACCGACATACCTGCAATAGAAACCAAATCGGGGGATTCATCGGGTATAATCATCCAACTTAACATTGCACCGGCTACCGGGACTAAAAACTTCCAGGTATTCAGAACCGAGACTTTAACTCCCGGGCGTTGCAACAAACCAAACCAGATGGTAAAAGCTGCTGCCGACAAGAAGCTCAACCACGCTAATGCAACAAAATACTCCGGAGCAAACGATTTTACGCCGTAACCTTCAACTGGGATTGAAATAATGATCAACCCAATTCCTCCAAAAAATAGCGACGATGAACTTAAAACAATTGGAGCCAACCGTGCCGGCTTTTTAGCAACCAACACATTCGAGAAACCCGAAACAAAATTATTCAGCAAAAGCAATGCAATTCCCAGCAGACTTATTTTTACGCCTGAAGGCAATTCGCTTCGTCCAAGACTGATGATTGCTACGCCCACAACTCCCAACAAAATGCTTATGGTTTTCAGCCAATTCATTTTATCATTCTGGAAACTAAAGTGTGAAACCACCGAGATAAACAATGGCGAAGAGCCTATGATTAGTGCTGCTATAGAAGCTGGAAGCAAGTTAATTCCTGAATAAAAAAACATGTATTGAATAACCGTTTGAAGCAATCCGATCAGGGAAATAAACCGCCAATGCTCCTTAATCTGTGCCGTGTAATTATGGTAATTGTTGAAAAAGAAAAACAGCATTAAACCGGAAAGTGTAAACCGGACTCCTGCAAACTGAAATGGCGTGTGATATTGCAAACCGATTTTCACACCGACAAAAGCCGAAGACCACAACAGGCAAGCTACGATAGCCAGAAAAATAGTATTTGAAAAAAGGTTCTTCACGAATCGTTATTATTAAGCACCTGCAATTACGGTGTAAAAATCGTCCTCGTCGAAATATTTTTGTGCCAATAACTGCAAATCTTCCGGTTTAATAGCTTTCAAAAGCTGATAATACTGCTCGTAAAATTCGTAGCCCAAACCAAAATCGTTCACAGCTCTGAATGACTGAGCCTGTGCAAACGGTCCATCAAAATCGCGAACAAATTCGCCTAACAAGTATTGGCAAACCCGACTCAACTCAGCTTCAGGGATTAATTCTTCACGAAGTTTTCTCAGTTCCAGGAATATTTCTGTAATCGTCGCCTCGACATATTTTTTATCCGTTTCGGTAGCAATTACAAAATAGCCGGCTTCATTCAAGCTCATCACCGAAGAACCAATTCCATAGGTATAACCTTTTTCCTCGCGAATATTCATCATTAACCGAGAGCTAAAATATCCGCCCAAAACAGTATTCAAAACCTGTAAACCGACATAATCCGGATGATCCTTTTTTACCATCAAACGACCAACCCGAATTGCTGATTGAATGGCTTCATTTTTAACAACACGGCGTTGCTTTTCCTGCAATTGTTGAATCGTTCTTTTTTGCTGAAACTGCTTCACTCCTCCCCAATTCAAATCACCAAAATGCTTATTTAGTAGTTCTAGCAAACTGACATCCATATTTCCCGAAGCCATAATCTGGCAATTTGCAGCATGATAAGATCTCTGGTAGAAATTTGCCAAATCAGAACTTGCCAAACGATCAAAATCATCAACAGTAACGGTGTGCGAATACGGATGGTCATTGCCAAACAAAACTTCGGAAAACTTCTTTTGGCAAAGTACTTTTACCTTCTCATTCTCTAGCAAAAAACGTTGCTTTCTTCGTTTCGCCAACGTTTCAAATTCATTTGCATCGAATGATGGCCGCTTGATTAAATCTTCGACAATGGGCAACAAATAATGCAAATGCTTATTCAGGCTGATCAAGCTAATTGTTCCCAAATGATGATCGGCAACAAACTGAATGTAGGCTCCTCTAAAATCGAAAATTTCAGCAATCTGTGCTCCTGAATAATTCGCACTTCCTTCTTGCATCATAGCATTCGTAAGTACAGCCTGCAAGGGCTTATCTTCGTACCAAAGGCCAGCATCAAAAATAAACTCTAAGCGGGTTACTTCCTGCGTTCCGGCCTGAAGAAAATGCACCGGAATATCATTATTAAGCTGCGAAGATACGGGCTTAATAATTAGCGGTTTCTTTGTTTCGTAAATGGGTGGTTGTATCGTACGATCTATCATTTTTTTGCTAGATAATTGAGTTGTGAGCAGTTGGATTCTGAAAAGATCCTCTGGGCAGTTATCAACAAGTCGGCACTGGCCACCGAACGATAAATATCAATTTGCTCGTTAATTCGTTCAGCCCGATCAATGTTTTCAAAATTTGCCAGTTCCTGAGCCATATGCAGGTAATTCATCTGCGAATAAATTAGGTTGGCCTCCAACTTATTTTTCACTTTTTCAAGCTCAATAGTTGGCACCAACTCTTGTTGCATGCTTTTCAATTCGATCCAAACTGCTTTTTTCGCTTGCTCAATCGTAACGCCGTTAGCTAACTTACCAGAGACAATAAACAAGCCCGGATCGTGGTCTCCTGAAAGATAAGCATCAAGCTCAATAAACAATTTCTGCTCTTTGATTAACCGCTGATACATGCGCGAGCTGTTTCCGTTGGACAGCACATCTGAGATCAAATCGCAAATATAATACTCGCGCTGAGTCCTGCCAGCCATATGAAAGGCCATATACAAAGCAGTATCCGGCACATCTCGTTCAACAGTCATTTCCCGGAAATTTGCTTGTTCCGGCTCCATTGGAATGGCAGCCTTTTTTACATTTCGGTTCGGAATTGAGCCAAACCACTTATTCGCCAAATGCAGACATTCCTCACGATCCACATTTCCACTTAAAATCAAAGCGGCATTATCGGGCGCATAAAAGCGATAGAAGAAATCTTTAACTTCTTGCAGACTGGCATCTTCAATGTGGCTAATATCCTTTCCGATGGTTTGCCACTGATAAGGATGAACTTTGTAAGCCAATTCGCGTAGTAACGGCCAAACATCACCATACGGTTGATTGAGATTGCGTTGCTTAAACTCTTCGATCACCACGTTTTTCTGAATATCAAGCTTTTCCTGAGAAAAATCCAGTTCCAACATGCGGTCTGATTCCAACCAAAAGCCAATCTCTAAATTTTCTTTAGGAACTGTCAAATAGTAATTCGTCAAATCATTTGTTGTGTAGGCATTATTCTCGCCTCCTGCTTGCTGCAAAGCATCGTCGTAATTCGGAATATTTTTAGTGCCACCAAACATAAGGTGCTCAAACAAGTGAGCAAATCCTGTTCGTTCCGGAGATTCATTTTTAGCTCCAACATGATAACACACATCCAGCGCAACCATTGGTGTTGAGTAATCTGGATAAATAATTAACTGCAGCCCATTTTCAAGCTGTTCGCGGTAAAATTTTACCATATAAATTAACTCGTATTTTGTTTGAATTGATTTTTAAAAATTGAAGCTCGCACCTTCAACAAGTTCTTTTCGTACTTGTTCATATTCGGCAATCAAGCGGGTCATCACATCTCCGGCCGATGGAATATCTTTAAATTGTGCTGCAACCTGCCCTATTTCGAGCTCACCTTGCTCTAAGTCGCCTTCAAACATTCCCCGTTTTGCTCGTCCTTTACCAAGTAAAGTCTTAAGCTCGCCGGCATCGGCACCTCGCAACTCGGCTTCAGCAACCTGCTTGAAAAACTCATTTTTAATCAGTCGAACAGGCGCCAGTTTTTTAAGCGATAGTTTTGTCGCCCCTTCGCCCAGTTCGGCAACCAACTTCTTAAAGTTATCGTGAGCCGACGACTCCTGAGTAAGTGCGAACCGACTTCCAACCTGAACTCCATCTGCTCCAAGTGCCATCGCTGCTAACATCGCTTTACCACTGCCAATACCTCCTGCGGCCATTACGGGTAGTGAAGTTGCTTTTCGCACCGATGGGATTAGGGTCATGGTGGTTGTTTCCTCGCGACCATTATGTCCGCCAGCTTCAAATCCTTCGGCTACAACAGCATCAACACCGGCCTCTTCGCACTTTTTTGCGAAGTACGAACTTGCGATAACGTGAGCTACAATTATGCCTTGTTTCTTCAAAAATCCGGTCCATTTTTTTGGACTTCCTGCCGAAGTGAAAACGATAGGTACTTTCTCCGCAACAATGATTTTCATAAGCTCATCGACCTGCGGATATAATAGAGGGACATTTACCCCAAAAGGCTTATTGGTGGCTTTTTTGATCTTCTGAATGTGTTCAAGTAATGTTTCTGGGTGCATTGAACCGGAACCAATCAATCCAAGTCCACCGTTATTACTGACAGCCGCTGCCAGTTTCCATCCACTGCACCAAACCATTCCACCTGATATAACAGGATATTTTATCCCGAACAGTTCTATAATTCTATTTCGCATACTTAATTACACTTTCAATATATCGTAAACCAACGAGTTGTTTTTCGAAGGTGCAAAGGTAACAGAAATCCTCTTGATAACTTTTTTTTACAACCCTATTTCAGTGATGGACAAGTACAATACAAAAAGAGAGCAACTATAAGTAGCCACTCTCTTTTTATTCTTATAAACTTTGGAAGCTTTTAGTAAGAGCCTTTCAAAATTTTATAAATTTTGAACTAATCCAAATTCGTAATAGGTTTGTATTTTGGTACCAAAGATTTCATTACGACCCAGCCAATGAGGTAAGCAATAGCACATATTCCGAAAATAATAAAATAACCGGCTTCAATACCCACATATCCGAGGAAGTTCATCGGTTCTCTGACAAATTGAGAACCACTCTCAAATAAATCTCTGGTCATTGGTACTTCCAGATCGAGCACCATAGTTGATCCTCGCGAGAAGTCGAATAATAACCCGGAACCTTTATTAATTAATACTGATCCTAAACCACCAGCTAACCCACCAATACCAGTAACTGTTGCTACTGCAGCCTTAGGAAACATATCACTCACGGTGGTAAAGATATTTGCAGACCACGCTTGGTGTGCAGCACCTGCTATACCAATAATAATAACCGGAAACCAGTATGTTAAGTGTCCCAACGGTTGCGCAAATACAGCTAACAATGGGAAAAAGGCAAAAATCAACATTGCTTTCATTCGGCCCGCGTAAGGGTGCATTCCTTTGTTTTCAACAAAATAAGTGGGTAACCAACCACCAATAATTGAAAATAGTGTAATTGCATATAGAACAAACAGAGCTAATTGTGCTGCCGTATCAGAGGTTTCCATTCCATATACCGAGCTCAAGTATGCCGGAGTCCAAAACAAATAGAACCACCATACACCATCAGTCATGAATTTACCAAAAGCGAAAGCCCATGTTTGCCTGTATTTCAACAGTTTAATCATGCTCATCTTCTTACCTTTAGCAGCAATCTCTTCATCCGTTTTTCCAGCATCCGGATCATCGTCATCCAGATTAATGTAAGTCAGCTCAGCTTTATTCACTTTAGGATGCTTATCCGGTTTAGCATAACCAAACTGCCACCATCCCATCCAAATAAAACCGAGACCACCAATCACAATGAAAGCAGCTTCCCATCCAAAATGTTTCGCCAATAATGGGATAGTAACAGGCGCAGCTAACGCACCGACTGTTGCTCCAGCATTAAAAATAGATGTTGCATAAGCACGGTCTTTTTTGGGGAAATATTCAGCAGTTGTCTTAATCGCTGCAGGGAAGTTACCTGCCTCTCCGATTGCCAATACTAAACGAGCGAAAATAAAGAGTACAACACTCACATTTAATACTCTCGCAATATCACCAGTTGTATTAATAAATTGTTCAATGTGTTCACGCGCTTCTCCAAAGCCAACCAACCAATGGCCAGAAACTATTCCGGAGGTAGCAATACCACAAAATGCGTGTAAAACAGCTCCAACCGACCAAACGCCGATGGCCCACATATATCCTTTTTTGGTATCTAACCAATCGACAAATCGACCAGCAAACAAAAGGCCAATAGCATAGAATGCAGAGAACCATGCGGTGATTGTTCCATAATCATTATCTGTCCAGTGGAACTCCGGAGCAATAAAATCTTTCCAGGTTAACGATAGCACCTGGCGGTCTAAGTAGTTTACAGTAGTTGCCATAAACAACATAGCCACAATTGTCCACCGGTACTTGGACACTTTCTCTGTAACTTGATTTAACGCCATAATAAAAAACTTTTATTTATTGGTTTAATTAATATCCAGCCAACTTAGCGTAGTTTTTCCACGATGCTAAGAGCTTCTTTACATTTCGCCGAAATATAGGAAAAATCTTTTTTTGCCAGCACATCTTTAGGAAATAACTGTGATCCCATTCCTACACAATGCACACCAGCTTTAAACCAGCTAGTCAGGTTTTCTTCATCCGGAGAAACCCCTCCAGTAGGCATGATGCTTGCATATGGCATTGGTCCCATTACTCCTTTTACAAAGTCAGGTCCGCCAACCGAAGAACCAGGGAATATTTTTACAACTTCGCAACCGAGCTCGTGTGCGCGACCAATTTCAGTTACTGATCCACAACCTGGACTCCAGGCAATTTTACGTTTGTTACAAACTTTCGCCATTCCTTCGTCAATCAACGGAGAAACAATAAAGTTTGCACCAATAGAAATATATAATGCGGTAGTTGCCTCATCAATAATTGAACCAACTCCCATGATCATTTCAGGGCATTCTTTAGCCGACCATTTTGTTAATTCACCAAAAACCTCAGCAGCAAAATCACCACGGTTTGTAAATTCGAATACCCGAATTCCACCATCGTAACAAGCTTTAATAACTTGTTTACACAATTCAACATCAGCGTGATAAAATACTGGGACAATACCAGTTTCTTTCATCACTTGCGCTACTTGTATTCTCGAAAATCTAGCCATTTTTTTATATCTGTATTAAAAAGAATTATGGAATCCAGAAGTATAAAGACTTCTGAACCCCATCATTCATTATCAACTATTTTATAACTTAACGAGCAACACGTCCTGACGCATCACCACCCATTAATTTCTCTACTTCTTCCAGTGTAGCCTGGTTGTAATCGCCGTAGATCGTGTGCTTCAAACAAGAAGCAGCTACTGCAAATTCCAGTGCATTCTGATCATCGTCCGGATAAGTTAATAATCCGTAGATTAAACCACCCATAAAAGAATCACCACCACCAACACGGTCAACAATGTGAGTAATCTGGTACTGACGAGATTCGAATAGCTTCTTGCCATCCCAAAGAACACCAGCCCAGCTGTTGTGATTTGCATTGATTGAACCACGCAAGGTTGTAATTACTTTTTTACAGCGAGGGAATTTAGCCATAATTTGTTTCGAAACTGATTCATAAGCAGCTCCTTCAACATGACCACCTGTTACATCTACTCCTTCAGGATGGATATCCAAAGCCATAGCGGCGTCTTCTTCGTTACCTAAAACCACGTCGGTTCCGGCAACCAATGCTGGCATTACTTCGCCACATGATTTACCATATTTCCACAAGTTTTTGCGGTAGTTCAAATCACATGATACCGTGATCCCTTTTTCATTTGCTTTCTGAATAGCTTCCAAACAAGCATCGGCAGCACCTTGTGAGATTGCTGGGGTGATACCAGTCCAGTGAAACCAGCCTGCTCCTTCAAATACTTCATCCCAATCAATCATTCCTGGCTTAATTTCAGAAATCGCGGAATGGGCGCGGTCATAAACGACTTTACTACCGCGGCTTACCGCACCAGTTTCAAGGAAGTAAATACCTACACGGTCTCCACCTTCAATAATCTTGTCTACTCCTACTCCATATCCTCTCAAGTCCATTTTACAGGCGCGGGCTATGTCATTTTTAGGAAGACGAGTTACAAAATCAACAGGAATACCGTAGTTAGCCAACGAAACGGCTACATTAGCTTCTCCACCACCAAAAGTGGCGTTCAGACTGTCAGCCTGATTAAACCTTAAATACCCTGGAGTTGCTAAGCGCAACATGATCTCTCCAAACGTTACAACTTTTTTATTCATCTTTTAATTAACTTTAATTTCTGTGTGCAATCGATTGCAAAAATAAAACACATTTCGAAAAGAATCAATACAAATAGTATCTTTCTCGTTCCGAAATGTATGAATTTCACTAAAAATTAAAATAGCTTTTTGCATTGTTGTAACAAATATTCTCAACCATCTCACCCAATAGCTCCATATTCGCTGGAATTTCACCATTCTCAACATCATTACCAAGCAGGTTACACAGTGTTCTGCGGAAATATTCGTGACGTGTATACGACAAGAAACTACGTGAATCTGTTAACATTCCAACGAAGCGGCTCAATAGTCCAAGGTTCGAAAGCGCATTCATTTGCTTTTCCATACCATCTTTCTGATCCAAAAACCACCACCCTGAACCATATTGCATTTTTCCCGGAACCGATCCATCCTGGAAGTTTCCAATCATTGTCGCATACAATTCATTATCGCGAGGATTCAGATTGTATAGAATTGTTTTGCTTAGTTTATCTTCCAAATCTAAGCGATTCAATAATTTAGCCAACGGAGCAGCTACCGGAACATCACCTATCGAGTCGAATCCTGTATCTGGCCCTAGCTTGTTAAACAAGCGTGTATTGTTATTACGTTGTGCTCCAATATGGAATTGCTGGGTCCATCCGCGCGAATTATCCATGATTCCAAATTCGTATAACATGCACGATTTAAACTTCAGGATTTCAGCCGCCGACAAATTTTTCAGTGAACGAATTTTATCAAAAATTGCATTAATCTCAGCCTCTGAATAATCTTCTGCAAAAGCAGTATCCAAGCCGTGATCTGACAATCGACAACCATTATCATGAAAAAACTGATGACGCTTATCCAAGGCAACCATAAAAGCATCGAAACTATCAATCTCTACATTTGCAGCTTCAGCTAACTGATCAACGTAATCGTTGAAGAAATCTTTATCTTCAACCATCATCGCTTTATCAGGACGCCAAGCTGGTAATACTTTTACTTCAAAACCACTTTCTTTAATAGCACGGTGATGCTCCAGGTTATCAACAGGATCATCAGTTGTGCAGATTGTGTCGACATTCGCCATCCGAATAATATCGCGGCAGGAGTAACTACCAGATGTTAATTTGGCATTACACTCATCCCAAATCTCCTTAGCGGTATCAGGACTAAGAACCTTGTCTATTCCAAAGAACTTCTTCAACTCCAGATGAGTCCAGTGGTACAGTGGATTTCTCAAGGTGTGAGGCACCGTCTCGGCCCATTTTTCAAATTTCTCCCAGTCGCTGGCATCTCCGGTACAAAAGCGTTCATCAACACCATTCGTTCGCATAGCGCGCCACTTATAATGATCGCCATACAACCAGATCTGAGTTATATTATCAAATGTTTTATCTTCAGCGATTTCTTTGGGTGAAATGTGACAGTGATAGTCAAAAATCGGCATTTTAGCCGCATGTTCGTGATACAGTTTCTGAGCAGTTTCTGTTTGCAACAGAAAGTTCTCATCCATAAACTTCTTCATCAATACTCGGTTTTTTATTTTTCTATGAATTTACAAATTGAATAATCGTTTTAAATGACGATCAAAAATATTTTCTTCTACGCAGTTTCCAATTACCTCCGCATTATTTTCCAATAAAGTGTAGTAACGCTCTCCCATTTCTGCTGCCACTTTATATCCGACATGAATCAACTGACGGAAATTCGGATTGTAATCGGCATGTCCGGGAATATGACGTAAGGTATTGGCAAATTTTTCGCTATCCCAGCTATTTACTTCCTCAGCCGTTGGCAACTCATTGTCTTTAATATCAATCACATCAGCGTATGGCGCGCACAATTCCTCTTTACGTCCAAGTGCTGTCGCATAAACTTCTTTCGCTGCCTCCAATGCCTCTCCACCAGACAGGGCTAACCCAATAACTTCTTCTAACCAAGTTGTTCCTGCTGTTTTTATGTGTAGGCCTTTATCATGCTTCTTGATAATGTCGGCCATAATCGGATAAATTGAAAACTTATCGCTACCTGAGTGCACACTCAACTTAAGATCTGAAGGAAGTCCGAATTCTTTAACTGCATATGCAATCACCATTAAGTCCTCTTCAAACTCCTTGGCAAACTGATCTAAATCACCAACATAGTCGACTCCTTTGTTGAAGCGACCGGTAAATTTCGGCGCAATTGTTTGAACAGGCACACCTTTATCAGCCAACATTTTCAGAATAAAGAACAACTCCACCGGAGTCTGTGGATTTTCAACTTCATCCATCGACACCTCAGCAATGAAATTTCCCTGTCCTTTCTTTTCAACTAAGTATTTATAAATAGCTGCAGCTTCTTCGGTTGCGGCTAAAAAGTTCTCAACAACCTTTGCCAGCAAACTATCATCTACCTGAATGTCATCTTTGATACCCGGAATCTTCAGCGCTCCTTTATACTTTTCACACGAAGACAAAAAAGCATCAACTGATTCTTTTGAGCTTTCGTTGCCAATATAAGCGGCCACATCAAGAGTAAAAAAGTCAGCACCTTTCACAAACGGAGCTACAGTGGTTAAGTTAATATGATCCGCATCTACATAATAGGGCAATTCATACCCCAATGCTTTCACCGCTGCATCTGCTTCGGCCCGAACATCGTCCGGTTTGGTCTTCACATTGCTGTGCTCCCGATTGGATTTATTCCATACCGGACTGACATTAACACCAGCCTGATTAGCCTTAACAATTGCTCTCAACTGAGCTTCTCCTTGGTGGGAAAAACGATCACCCACTCCAAAACTGTACTTACTTAATTCCATGGTATATATTTATTTAGTTATCAATCAATCTCATCAAAACATGTCAAACATGCCTCCATCCCGTGTTCGCACACGAAATTAGAATTTTTATTCTTCTCGGCCATATAAAAAAACAAAAATCAGCCGAAAAATGTTATACAATAGTTTTTTCCGTGTTCGTACACGATATTTAAAAAAATTGCATAGTTTTGCTTTAAGGAGTTCAATAACTTAATACGAAATGTCATCAAACCAATAAAAAGAATACGAATAAAAGACATTGCAGAAAAAGCAAATGTTTCGATTGGAACCGTAGACCGTGTTCTTCATAAGCGTGGCGAAGTGTCGAAAGCTACGAGAGATAAAATCATGAAAATCGTTGAAGAACTCGACTACCATCCGAATATTCTGGCCAGTGCTCTAGCTTCAAAAAGAACACACTCGCTAGCTGTTCTTATTCCTGATTCTTCGGTAGAAGAAGCATACTGGAACAAACCTTTAAATGGAATGCGACGCGCATACAACGAAATTCAACAATACGGAATTGCGATCAAGATTTATAAGTTTGCGCAAGATGATGCCAACTCCTTCGTAGGCAAAGCCAACGAACTTATAAAAAACGATCATGACGGTGTTGTACTAGCTCCTTTTTTCTCCAGGGAAGCCAAGGCATTTATAAAAGAACTTGAATCAAAAAAAATTCCTTTCGTTTTTATTGACTCAAATATTAAGGAAAGCAAAAAACTAAGTTATATCGGGCAGAATTCATTCCAAAGTGGGACGCTAGCTGCAAAGCTTCTCGACTTTTCGGTACCCGCTGCTTCTACAATACTAATAATACACTTTGCAACCGAAATGGACAATCAAAACCATTTGGTTCAACGTGAGAAAGGTTTTTACGATTACTTTAAGCAAAATGGAGGTACAAGCAAAAAAATTATTACCATTGAAATCAACGACACCTCATCAAAAAACTACTTTGCTCAAATTGAAAAAGAACTAAAAAAAGACCAGAATATCCAAGGCATCTTTGTAACCAATTCTCAGGTATATAAAGTAGCCGAATACCTCGAAAAAGGAAAAATCAAAAACATCAGGCTTGTAGGTCACGATCTTATTCCGGGCAACAAAGAAAGTGTCCGGAAAAATCTGGTAGATTTCCTAATTTGCCAGCGTCCCGAAGAACAGGGCTATCAAGCCATAAACACCCTATTTCAACATATTATTCTGAAGAAAGAAGTTTCTCCGGAAAATTACACTTCGATTGATATTTTAACTAAAGAAAATCTGGATTTCTACCAGGAATTTAATACAAATAATTATGGAACCAATTAGTTTTAAAGACCTCAAGGGTAAAGTGTGTGTAATAACAGGTGGATCAGGAGTTATTGGCAGCGAAATGGTAAAAGCAATGGCTTCGGTTGGTGTAAAAATAGCTGTTGGTGGAAGCAGTACGGCCTCAGCTGAAAAAGCTGCAGCAAAACTTGCTGCTGAATTCGATACAAAAATTATTGGTGTAGAGGCCAATGTTCTGGATAAAGCTTCGCTTGAAAAGGCCAATAAGATTATTCGTGAAAAACTTGGTCCTATTGACATCCTGATTAACTGTGCAGGTGGAAATAATCCGGGAGCCACAACCAAAGTTGAAGAAATGACTGAGGAAAATATGGATAAACTGGAAGACACCTTTTATGGGTTAGACTTGGACGGTTTTGACAAAGTATTCGATTTAAACTTTAAGGGTACGATATTGCCATCGATGGTTTTCACAAAAGACATGTTAAAAAATAAAAAAGGAGTAATTTTGAATGTCTCTTCAATGAATGCTTACAAGCCATTGACAAAAATTCCGGCTTATTCAGCTGCAAAAGCGTCCATTAATAATTTCACCGAATGGCTGGCCGTTCACTTTGCAAAAATAGGTATTCGGGTAAATGGCGTTGCTCCAGGCTTTTTCATTACCAGCCAAAACCGCTTTTTAGTAATGGATGAAAAAACCGGAAACTTTTCGCCTCGCGGCCAAAAGATTGTAAACAACACGCCGATGGGAAAATTTGGAGATCCGCAAGACTTACAAGGTGCTACCTTATTTCTGATCTCAGATATTTCAGGGTTCATTACTGGTATTACAATTCCGGTCGATGGAGGTTACAACGCCTTTGGTGGCGTATAATTTTATCGCTTTCCGTAACAAGTCACTGTCATTTCAGGTAGACACCCAGTGCTGGGTGTCTATTTGAATGTCAAACAATCTGTCAAATCAATTATTCAAAATTTAAAATCAAAATAGAGATGAGCTTAGAATTAAAGAAAGACTGCAAATATTCGCTGGTTGTGCCTACGAGTATGGGGGTGCGTATTACTCCTGTTAACGGACAGCCGGTACATAGTAGCGATATGTTTAAAATGCAGGCAACCAGTGCCGAAACAAATGTGGCAAGTATTGCTTCTTTTCTCGGACTTCCGGTAAAAGTGCTTACAACTTTTGTGAAAGGAAGCCCGGTTGCCAAATTCATAAAAAGCAACCTGAAAAGTCGCCACATGGACTACGAGGGGCCCGAGGTTGAACAGGGAGATCCTTGGGGATACCGACACCAGTTTAATATCGCCGACAGCGGCTATGGATCTCGCGGACCTCGAGTACAAAATGATCGTGCCGGAGAAGTTGGAAGAACATTGAATGTAAAGGACTTTGACTTGGAGCGTATTTTCGGGCAAGAAGGCATACAAATTGTGCACCTGTCTGGTTTGATTGCAGCCCTGTCACCAGAAACCAGTACATTTTGTTTGGAAATTGCTCGAGCAGCAAAAAAATATGGAACACGTATTTCATTTGACCTGAACTACCGAGCATCGTTTTGGAAAGGTCGTGACAAAGAATTGCGCGAAAACTTTACGGAAATAGCTTCTGTTTCTGACATACTGATTGGTAATGAAGAAGATTTCCAATTGTGCTTAGGAATAAAAGGACCTGAAGCCGGAGGTAAAGGCATTGAGGAAGAAATTGAAGGATTTAAAGGAATGATTGGACGAGTGAAGAAAGCATTTCCCAATGCTTCAGTTTTTGCTACAACATTGCGTGAAGTTGTCAACGTGAACGAGCACCTTTGGGGAGCCATCATGTTGGAAGGAGACGACAACTGGCAGGTGATAATGCCTCGCACCATAAATGTTTTAGATCGTATCGGAGGTGGTGATGGATTTGTTGGAGGACTGCTTTACGGAATTTTAAAAGATTGGAATCCCGAAAAATGGCCACAGTTCGGCTGGGCAACAGGAGCCATGGCAACCACATTCCTTACCGATTACGCCCAACCAGCCGATGAAGATATGGTATGGAGCATCTGGGAAGGAAATGCAAGGGTGAAACGATAAATCAATTGACTATTTTGGATTTACCATTTACTATTTTCAAGAATGAATCCAGATGATTTAAAAAAGCGGTTTAAGGTTTTTGCATTGCGAATAATAAAGCTCTCAAAAAGTTTACCGAATGATTTAATTGGAAATACAATCGGAAAACAGATTATTCGTTCAGGCACTTCACCTGGAGCAAACTACCGAGCTGCTTGCCTTGGCAAATCCGACAAAGATTTTCTGAATAAATTGAAAATAGTAGAAGAAGAGCTCGATGAAACATCGTATTGGTTAGAATTAATTATTGAAGCAGAGCTAGTCAATCCGGATTTACTTGAGGATTTAATCAACGAAAACAATGAGCTTTTCAAAATTATTGTCAGTTCTATTACAACAATGAAACGAAAAATCAACTCAAAAAAGGAAAACTAAGGTAAATTAGGATTTAAAAGGATTGAGAGCCAATAGTCTTGAAAAACAGACTGATTAATTTGAGTATTAGTAAATTGTAAATCACTAAATTGTAAATACGAAGATGTTATATTACGAGATAGGTTCGACGGAACATGAACTAACAAATGAAGACCTCAAAAAGGGACTTTATCATGCGTTGGAACAAATACAAGGAGTCAACAAAGTGTTGGCAATTCCACCGGATTACACCCGACTACCCAGCCGGTCAGGAGAATTAACCGAACTGACGTGGAAATTTTATGGAGACAAATTGACCGATGTTCTACCGGCATTGGGGACCCACTCTCCAATGACTGATGGACAAATTAGCCATATGTTTGGCAGCTTACCTAAATCATTGATTCGCGAGCACGATTGGAGAAATGATGTTGTTACGGTAGGAGAAGTACCAGCCGAATTTGTAAAAGATGTCTCGGAAGGTGCAGTGGATTTTCCTTGGCCAGCTCAAGTTAATAAACTTTTACTGGAAGGAAAGTTCGATCTGATTTTATCAATCGGGCAGGTTGTCCCGCACGAAGTGGTCGGCATGGCTAATTACAACAAAAATGTATTTGTTGGAACCGGAGGTGTTGAAGGAATCAACAAGAGTCATTTCGTAGGTGCTGCCTACGGTATGGAACGAATGATGGGACACGCTGATACACCAGTGCGCAGAATCTTTAACTACGCATCCGATAATTTCACACAAAACCTACCTATTTTATATGTTCAAACCGTGGTTGGGTTAGATAAAACGGACGGAAAAGTAAAGACCCGTGGTTTATTTATTGGCAACGATTACGAAGTATTTGACAAAGCAGCCAAGCTTTCGTTACAGGTTAATTTTGAAATGCTGGATAAACCTCTGAAAAAAGTAGTCGTATGGCTCGATCCCACTGAATTCAAATCAACCTGGCTGGGCAATAAATCAGTTTACCGAACACGGATGGCTATTGATGATGACGGTGAACTAATTGTTTTAGCTCCAGCATTAAAAGAGTTTGGAGAAGATAAGGAGATTGACAGGTTAATTCGCAAATATGGTTACTTTGGAACTCCGGCAACTCTTAAATCGTGTGATGAAAATGAAGAGCTCCGGAACAATTTAAGTGCTGCGGCTCACCTAATTCATGGTTCTTCCGAAGGGCGTTTCAGTATTACTTACTGTCCGGGCAAGAAAACCGGAAATTTAACTCGCGAAGAAATAGAAAGTGTCGGATTCAAATATGGCGATTACGATGAAATCACTGCCCGATACAATCCGGAAACACTGAAAGATGGATTCAATACCCTGCCGAATGGAGAAGAAATCTTTTACATCTCAAACCCTGCAATTGGCTTGTGGGCTTTTAAAGATCGATTCAACTATTAATTTATCAGTTACCGGAAAATCTTGTTATACCACATGAAGCTAGATAAAATTAAATGGGGAATTATTGGATGTGGCGATGTCACTGAAAAGAAGAATGGCCCCCCACTCTACAAATTAGAAAACTCGAGTTTGGTTGCTGTGATGCGAAGAAATGGCAAACTGGCTGAAGATTATGCCAAACGTCATCAGGTATCGCGTTGGTACGACGATGCTGAACAGCTGATAAACGATGCTGAGGTAAATGCGGTATACGTGGCAACTCCACCAAATATGCATGCTGAATATGCCATAAAGGCCATGCGAGCAGGCAAACCGGTTTATATCGAAAAACCGATGGCAAAAACTTATGCGGAGTGTAAGAGAATGATCCAGGTTTCAGAAGAAACAGGAGTGCCTATTTTTGTAGCCTACTATCGGCGTGCATTACCATTATTTCTGAAAGTCAAAGAACTTCTGTATAATGATATTCTTGGCAAAACACTAGCGGTAAACATCCGCTTTTTTGAATCTTCAAAGGAACAAAACTTAAGCAAAAAGCAGCTTCCATGGCGCATAAAACCAGAAATTGCAGGTGCCGGTTTGTTTTATGACATGGGATCTCATGAACTGGATTTCCTGGATTTTATTTTCGGTTCAATTACAAAAGTAAGCGGACAGGCCCAAAACAGAGCTGGATATTATCCGGCCGAAGATACCGTTACCGCTTCTTTTGAATTTGAAAGTGGCGTTTTGGGAACGGGAAGCTGGAGTTTTGTTGTTGATCCTTCATCCGAAGAAGACACCATTGAAATTTTAGGAACAAAGGGTAAACTGTGGTTTTCCTGTTTCAATCCGATAAAACTCAATTTGCAAACAGAGCAAGGAGAGCTATTTTACGATTTCGACCAACCAGAACATGTTGGAGGAAATCATATTCAACTGGTAATTGATGAATTGCGAGGAGTTGGAAAATGTCCGAGCACCGGAAAATCAGCAGCCCGAACCAGTTGGGTGATGGAAGAAGTTGTAAAAGATTATTATTATAAAAAATGAAATTTGTAATCGACGATAAAATACCGTACATCAAAGGAGCATTAGAACCTTTTGGAGAAGTGGTTTATCTACCGGGAGCAAAAACGACTCCTGAAATTGTAAAAAATGCTGATGCCCTGATTACACGAACTCGCACAATTTGCAATGAAGCATTATTGAAGAATTCAACCGTCAGCTTTATTGCTACTGCAACCATTGGCTTTGATCACATTGATACTGATTTCTGTAAACAAGCCGGAATAGAATGGACGAATGCCCCCGGTTGCAACAGCAAGTCGGTGGAACAATACATTGCCTCTGCCCTGTTTGTTCTGGCTGAGAAAAAAGGTTTTCAGCTAAAAGATAAAACCATTGGTGTTGTCGGTGTTGGTCAGGTGGGTTCTAAAGTTGCCAAAGTATGTGAGTTGCTGGGTATGAAAGTTCTGCTAAACGACCCTCCCAGGGAACGTGCAGAAGGACCGAAACAGTTCGTCAGCTTTCAGGAGATAATCTCAAATTCAGACATTATCACCTTCCATGTACCATTAACCATGCACGGAGAAGACGCAACTTTTCATATGGCAGACTCGCTTTTTTTCAACTCGTTAGAACATTGCCCAATCATTTTTAACACATGCCGGGGTGAGGTAGTCGACACATTTGCCGGCGAGTCCGCAATTGAACGAGGACAAATTTCAGGAATGGTATTGGATTGCTGGGAGCGCGAACCCGAAATCGACCGGAACCTGTTACATCTGGTTGATCTGGCGACCCCCCACATAGCAGGGTACTCGAAGGATGGGAAGGCCAATGGAACAATGATGAGCATTCAGGCAATCAGTCAGTTTTTCAACCTTGGCATAGACGATTGGCAACCGCAGGGAGTAGATCTTCCGGAGCAAACAATAATTAGTCTGGATGGTTTAAATCGTACAGAGGAAGCGATCATTGGTGAAGCAATTCTTTTCACTTACGATATCAGGAACGATGACCAACAATTGCGAAATAATCCTGAACTGTTTGAGAAGCTAAGAGGCGATTATCCTGTACGAAGAGAATATCCCGTTTTTACACTTAAACCTAAAAATGTAAATGACGTAACACTTGACAAACTGAAACAACTTGGATTCAATATTTCAATTTGACATTCAATATAACTAACAAAAAAAAAGAAAATAAATTATAAAAAATGGCAAAATTAGCAGACATCGGTTTGATTGGGTTAGCTGTAATGGGCGAAAACCTGGTTTTAAACATGGAAAGTAAAGGCTACACGGTTGCGGTATACAACCGTACGGTAGAAAAAGTAGACAAATTTGTAAACGGACGAGGTGCCGGAAAGAATTTCATAGGGGCCCACTCTATCGAAGATTTAGTAGCTTCTTTAGAAAAACCCCGAAAAGTAATGATGCTTGTAAAAGCGGGGAAACCGGTTGATGACTTCATTGAATTACTGATTCCTCATCTGGAAGAAGGCGATATTATTATCGATGGTGGTAACTCTCACTTTCCCGACACGATTAGAAGAACAAAGTATGTAGAAAGCAAAGGACTGCTTTATATTGGAACTGGTGTTTCGGGTGGCGAAGAAGGTGCTTTAAAAGGGCCATCAATGATGCCGGGCGGGTCGCCCGCAGCTTGGCCACACGTGAAAGAAATTTTTCAGGCAGTGGCAGCCAAAGTGGAAGACAACGAGCCTTGTTGCGACTGGGTTGGTGAAGATGGCGCCGGGCATTTTGTAAAGATGGTTCACAACGGGATTGAGTACGGCGACATGCAAATTATTTGCGAAGCCTACCAAATGATGAAAGAACTACTTGGCATGAATGCCGATGAAATGCACGAGGTTTTCAAAGAATGGAACAACGATATATTGGACTCTTACCTAATTGAGATTACTCGCGATATTCTCGGTTTTAAAGATGAAGATGGCGAACCGCTGGTTGAAAAAATCCTGGACACCGCCGGACAAAAAGGTACCGGAAAATGGACTGGCGTTGCAGCACTAGATCTCGGCATTCCATTGACCCTGATTGGCGAATCAGTATTTGCACGTTGTTTGTCAGCGCAAAAAGATTTGCGTGTTGAAGCTTCAAAAGTAATTGAAGGCCCAAAAACAGAGTTTGATGGCGACAAAGCTCAAATGATTAACGACTTGAAAGATGCCTTATTTGGTGCAAAAATCATTTCGTATGCTCAGGGGTACAACCTCATGATGGAAGCAGCCAAGGAACATAACTGGAACCTGAACTACGGCGGCATTGCCCTGATGTGGCGTGGCGGTTGTATCATTCGTTCAGTTTTCTTAGCTGATATCAAATCTGCATTCGACAACAATCCAAACCTAGCCAATTTGCTACTTGATCCTTACTTTAAAGGTAAAGTTGAAAAAGCACAGGCTGGTTGGAGACGAGTTTGTGCAACAGCACTTTCTCATGGAGTTCCGGTTCCATCTTTAACTTCAGCATTGTGCTATTTTGATGGAATACGCAGCGAACGCTTGCCTGCAAACTTGTTGCAGGCCCAGCGTGATTACTTTGGAGCACACACCTACGAACGTTTAGACAAACCACGTGGCGAATTTTTCCATACCAACTGGACTGGCCGCGGGGGTGATACCGCATCATCAACTTATGATGTATAGAATAAGTTAAATCAAAAAAACAAATTCATATTTTAAAGCTGCTTCTCATATATTGGAAAGCAGCTTTTTCTTTTGAAGGTTGAATATTGATCCGATGGCTTGGAGTCATCGGATCAATAGAAAAACACCCACGCCAGCGATTGACTTTTCATCAAGTTATCGTAATTTGCATGATCCAACGCAAAATTTTATTCCATGCAATTCGAAAGTGGGCACCTCTATCATATATACAATCGGGGAAACAATTCACAAAAAATATTTTTCAACCGTGAAAACTATTTGTTCTTTCTAGGGAAAATCAAGAAGCACATTTTACCGCACGCTGATATTATTGCCTGGTGCCTCATGCCTACGCATTTTCATTTGATGATACATGTTAATCAGGTTCACATTGAGAATAGTGAGCAGGTGACTTTGAGTCACCTGCTCACTAGAAAACGTTCACTCAATGATTCAATTGCAATCTTGCTTCGTTCATACACCAGAGCAATCCAAAAACAAGAAAACAAAACCGGCAGCCTTTTTCAAAACCGAACCAAAGCCACCTGCCTTAAGCAAATCGACAAAATCGCTCCTGCCTGGTTTCAGTCAAATTACGGAGCAATAATCAACACCTCCTTTCCCGAAAGAGAATATCCACAAGTATGTTTCAATTACATCCATGGTAATCCGGTTAAAGATGGGTTAACCAGAAAATCATCTGATTGGGAATTTTCATCGGCACGTGATTATTCAGGACTTCGTAGTGGGAAAATAATTAACAAAGAGCGAGCAAATAAATTTGGGTTGGTTTATCAATAACCCTACAAGCCTACAGAGCAGGTGACTTTAAGTCACCTGCTCTGTAAAGATTCACCCAATTGCTAAATGTTTTAAGCCAAAAGTCCTATAACTTTGTAAAAATATTGTAGTTTTGCGCAATTTTTCAATCCAAAAGCTGATATATTATGGCGAAGTACTCAAATGAAGTTTCAAGAACCTTTAGCGAATATTTGCTGATTCCCGGCCTAACCGACAAGGACTGTTTACCTGACAACGTTTCGTTAAAAGCTCCATTGGTAAGCTTTAAAAAAGGCGAAAAGCCTAGTATGGAATTAAATGTCCCATTTGTTTCGGCAATCATGCAATCGGTTTCCGATCATAATATGGCAATTGCCTTAGCGCGAAATGGCGGACTATCTTTCATATACGGATCTCAGCCAATCGACACGCAGGCTGAAATGGTGCGTAAAGTAAAAAAATTCAAGTCTGGATTTGTTGAAAGTGATTCGAACCTGACGCCTGAAGACACCTTAGCTGACGTAATTGAATTGATTGAGAAAACAGGTCATTCAACTGTAGGAATTACAGCAGACGGAACAACCAATGGAAAACTATTAGGTATTGTTACCGGACGTGACTACCGTGTCAGCCGCGATTCTTTGGATAAAAAAGTAAAAGACTTCATGACTCCTTATGATAAAATCATCAAAGGGGAACTCGGAATTGCATTGAATGAGGCTAACGATATTATTTGGGACAACAAATTAAACAGTCTCCCAATCGTCGATAAAAATCAAAACCTACAATATTTCGTTTTCAGGAAAGATTACGAAAGCCATAAAGAACACCCGAACGAATTGTCGGATGGAAATAAAAAGCTAATGGTTGGAGCCGGTATTAACAGCCGCGACTATAAAGAACGTGTACCAGCATTGGTAGCTGCTGGAGCCGATGTGCTTTGTGTCGATTCCTCAGACGGCTTTTCATCTTGGCAACGCGAAACAGTGGAATGGGTTAAAAAAGAATTCAATGGCAAAGTAAAAATTGGAGCGGGCAATGTTGTTGACAAAGAAGGATTCCTTTTCTTAGCTGAAGCAGGTGCCGATTTTATAAAAGTTGGTATCGGTGGTGGTTCAATCTGTATCACTCGCGAACAAAAAGGAATTGGCCGTGGACAAGCAACCTCTATTATTGAAGTGGCAGTAGCACGCGACGAATACTTTGAACAAACAGGTACTTACATTCCAATTTGTTCTGATGGCGGAATTGTGCAGGATTACCACATGGTATTGGCGTTGGCCATGGGTGCCGACTTCCTGATGATGGGGCGCTACTTTGCTCGTTTTGATGAAAGCCCTACTCGCAAAATGATGGTGAATAACCGCTACGTAAAAGAATACTGGGGTGAAGGATCGAACCGTGCACGTAACTGGCAGCGTTACGACATGGGTGGAAGCACCGGTCTGAAGTTTGAAGAAGGTGTTGACAGCTATGTTCCTTACGCCGGGAAGTTGAAAGACAACCTGGATATTACCGTGGGTAAAATGAAATCAACAATGTGCAGCTGTGGATCAATCTCTATTCAACAACTAAAAGACGAGGCTAAAATCACACTGGTTTCGGCAACCAGTATTGTTGAAGGCGGTGCACACGATGTTATTCTGAAAGATACCAACATGTAAATAACACCATACATCATACAATAGTCCCTTTCTTTTAAGATCGGGACTTTTTTTTGCCCAAATTCAGCTTGAACAATAACGAATAAAAACCGTTCAACGTTTAATTAACTAATTAGACTTGAACGACTGAAGGCTACATGTAATTCATCCATGATGGAAATGATGAAAACCGGATTTCTCCTGAACATCATCGCCATCATTTTAATAACCATATTAACGATATTCTGGGGAACAGCGGTATTGCCAATCGATCTTTTTGAATATCCTGAGTGGGCTCTTGAAGGTGCCAAAAGTGCAATCCATTAGCCGCGGTTACGCCTTTTTGAAATAGTCTTTCGGCGCATTACAGATTGGGCATTTATAATCATCCGGTAAATCTTCAAACGGAGTACCAGGCTCAATTCCCATCGTTGGATCACCAACTTCAGGATCGTAAGTATAGCCACAAATTACACAAACATGTGGAGAAGCTTCATCCCCCTGCTCCGTATTTTCCTCTTCTCCTTCAGGCTTACTCTCCTCTTCCTCTTTCTTTAGCGTGTCCTGCTCAATGTATGTTGGAGAATTTTTTGGTGAAAACATTTTATATTTCTCACGATAATAAGCATAAGTCAAAGGCTCTTCATCCAGCACCACATCACTTTCTACAACTTCGCCGATAATCAGCCAGTGTGATCCAACATCAACGGTGTGAGTTACTTTACAATCTAACCATGCCACACACTCATCAATTACAATTGGCATCCCTGTTTGAGCCGTTTTTACTTCCACATCTTTAAACTTATCTACAGCATCGCCCGAATTAAACCCAAATTCACCGATCAACTTTACATTCAGTTCCTTTTTCAATATTGAAACAGAAAAGGCACCCGCCTCCCGAATCACATCAGTTGTGAGGTTATCCTTATGGCACGAAATTGCAACCTGTTCCGGCGAATTAGTAACCTGAAAAGCGGTGTTTGCAATGTATCCCGATTTTTTACCACCTAACTCCGAGGCTACCAGATACATTCCGTATGACATTTTATGAAAAGCTTTGTATTTCATCTGTTTATATTTTTTATTTTAAGTTCGTACAATTTCCGCACTCCACTGTAGTGCTTTCATATCCTGCACCAACGCATGAAACTCCCAAATAACCATCCTCCGGTGTGTAAAAATTATTACCTATTCGTTTCGCATGTAACAGTTTTATGATTCAAAATAACTTTAAAATGTGGGGCTTTACGCCCCAGGGATTTTCTTCGTTTCCTTTAAAACTATAAATTTGGGATTAATTTAGCAGACTCCCATAAGAAATGATAGTTTTATAAATCATAATTAATAGAAGTAGGCTTTTAGTTTCAAACGGCTTTTTCAAAATGATTGTTAATTATTTGAGTAATCTCATTTTCTATTCGGTGATTTTTTTACATTTTTGAAGCCTTTTGCGCAGAATATCAACCAGATTATAAAAAGTAAAAAGAATGATAAGAAGGACAAGTTTAATTGCTTTGCTCGTTTTCATTGGTTCAGCGTATAGCTGGGCTTGTACAAATTTCTTAGTCACTAAAGGTGCGTCGACCGATGGATCGACCATGATTACCTACGCGGCGGACTCTCACACTTTGTTTGGTGAGTTATATTATTTTCCGGCAGCTGATCATCCCGAAGGGGCTACCAGAAACATCTACGAGTGGGATACCGGAAAATTTCTTGGGGTTATCCCCGAAGTTGAACACACCTACAGTGTAGTTGGTAATATGAACGAGTTCCAGGTTGCTATTGGTGAAACCACCTATGGTGGCAGGGAAGAATTACACCATCAGTCTGATGCCATTATGGATTACGGCAGCCTGATGTATGTAGCTCTGCAGCGTTCGAAAAGTGCACGTGAAGCCATCAAGGTCATGACCGAATTAGTTGATCAATTTGGATATTATAGCAGTGGAGAATCTTTTTCAATTTCCGATCCTAACGAAGTCTGGATAATGGAAATGATTGGTAAAGGAGAAGGCGAAAAAGGTGCGGTATGGGTAGCCCGTCGGATACCCGATGGATACATTAGCGGACATGCTAACCAGGCCCGTATCACAAGCTTCCCATTGAATGACACCCAAAATTGCATGTACTCCAAAGATGTTATTTCTTTTGCCCGCGAAAAAGGATGGTTTGATGGCAAAAATAAAGACTTCAGTTTTTCAGATGTTTATGCTCCGGTTGATTTTGGAGGGGCTCGTTTTTGCGAAGCTCGTGTGTGGGCTGGCTTCAACCAGGTAACTTCAGGCATGGATAAATACACAGACTATGCAAAAGGAATAGTTGAGCACGATACCATTGCTAATTACGCTTCAAACCGTTTACCATTGTGGATAAAACCAGATGAGAAACTTAGCGTGAAAGATGTAATGGAAATGATGCGTGATCACTTTGAAGGTACCGAGCTGGACATGACTCAAGACATTGGCGCAGGGCCCTATAAATTACCATACCGCTGGCGCGGACTAACCTGGGAAGTTGATTCGGTTGAATATTGCAATGAGCGCGCTGTATCGACACAGCAAACCGGATTTTCATTCGTTTCACAAAGTCGTTCGTGGCTTCCAAATCCAATTGGCGGCATCCTTTGGTTTGGAGTAGACGACACCTACAGTACCTGCTATGCTCCGATGTACTGTGGCATAACAAAAACGCCGGAGTGTTTTGCGGTTGGTAATGGAGATCTGCTTACTTACTCTGAAACTTCTGCTTTTTGGGTTTTCAATACGGTATCTAACTTTACCTACCTGCGTTACGACTCCATGATTGAGCATGTCAGAGAACGACAATCTGAAATTGAAGGGAAATTTATAGCTTACACTCCTGCCATAGATAAAGCAGCAAAATTGCTTCATGAAACAGAAGGAGCTGAAAAAGCCCGTGCATTTTTAACCGAATATTCTATTAACGAGGCCAATAACATGACAGACGAGTGGCGTGAGCTCTATCATTACCTACTTGTAAAATACATTGATGGAAACATCAAAAAAGAAAAGAATGGAAAATTCGAGACAAATGAACACGGACTTCCCGCTTTTCCAGACCAGCCCGGATACCCTGAATGGTGGTACAAGGCAATTACGAAAAGTACAGGTGACCATTTTAAAGTAATTGGCGGTGCCGGACACTAAAAAATAGATAAATAGTTTTGTGCGCCAATAAATAATGCTAATTTTGCGCCAAATTCAGCAATCTCTTACACTGTAGCTGTGTAATATTGCGTAAAACTAAAAAAACGATGGATTTAATAAAAGTAGCCGAAGAAGCCTTTGAGGTTGTAAACAACCTTCAAAAATTTAGCGCCGGTGACACCATTACGGTACACTACAAAATTAGAGAGGGAAGCAAAGAGCGTATCCAGGATTTCCGTGGTGTAGTTATTCAGGTAAAAGGTGCCGGAACAAACAAGACATTCACAGTGCGTAAAATGTCAGGAAACATTGGCGTTGAGCGTATTTTCCCAATGACCTCTCCATTTATTGAAGGTATTGACGTTAACAAAACTGGTAGTGTGCGTCGCGCACGTATCTTTTACCAACGTGAACGTACCGGTAAAAAAGCCCGAATCAAAGAAAGAAGATTCTAAAATCAGAACTCATCATAAGAAAAAGGCCTTCGAATCGAAGGCCTTTTTTTTGCTCTTTTTTGTAGTTCCAATAAAGAAGAAATTAATTCAGCCTATTTCACTATTTGTTGATAAATATCACAGCTTATCAGCTCTCCAACTCGTTATTTTGCAGTTAAAATAGTTCATTATGGCATTTCTACAGAAAGAAAAATTATTTAGCCTGAAATGGTTTAAGGAATACACTTTTATTACAATCGGAGCACTCTTAATTGCAGTGGGATTTGTCTATTTTATGACTCCACATAAGATTGTACCGGGCGGAGTGTACGGTATTGCCATTGTTGTACATTACCTAACGGAAGGACTATTCCCGTTTTGGCCGAAAGGGTTCCCAATTGGGTTGTTCGGCTTGCTGGTTAACATCCCGCTGACCATTGCAGGAATTAAGATATTAGGTCCCCGCTTTGGAGTCAAGACAATCATTGGCTTTGTACTCACCTCTGTTTTTATGGACATGATAACATATTTAAGAGAAGTTGGCGACGCTCCTCTTGTAGAAGATGTGTTGCTCTCATGCGTATTTGGGGGCGTGCTGCTAGGCGTTGGACTTGGACTAATTTTTAAGTCAAGAGCGACATCAGGAGGATCAGATATTATAGCTATGATTATTGCTAAGTATACCAGCTTACAACTTGGCCAATTGATGATTTATGTCGATTCGGTAATTGTGCTATTTGGACTTGTAGCCTTCCGCGAATGGCAAATCCCACTTTATTCGTGGCTCGCCATTTACATCACCGGCCGGGCAATTGACTTCATACTTGAAGGCTCAAATTACAATAAAGCCCTCCTGATCATCTCTGACAAACATGAAGAAATTAAAAATAAAATATTGGTCGACATAGAACGTGGAGGCACCTATCTAAAGGGAACGGGAATGTACAGCGGCGAAGACAAAAACATTATTTACACCGTAGTAAGCCGCCGCGAAGTAGCCATCCTGGAGCAATACATCAGCCAAATTGACCCGAATGCATTTATAACAGTAATGGACACCCGCGAAATTTTAGGTGAAGGATTTCAGTCAATAAAAATGAAGACCGATTCATAATAATGATTTAAAGAAACAAGTCTTTTAATTAGCATTTGTTTTTTTAAATTCGAAGTTTCTTAAAACTTCTAGTCTCAGTCCAGTAATGCCATGAAACAGATTTTCACCATTCTCTGTCTATTTTCAGTCATTCATCTAACGAATGCACAATCAGTTGGACTTGTCCTAAGTGGTGGTGGCGCAAAAGGGCTAGCACATATTGGTGTTATTAAAGCTCTTGAAGAAAATAACATTCCTATCGATTACATCGCAGGAACCTCTATGGGTGCAATTGTTGCAGGTTTATATGCTGCTGGATACTCGCCCGAAGAAATGGAAAAGCTTTTTCTCTCTGATAAATTCAAATTTTGGTCGACAGGAAAAATACAGGAAGAATACCGATACTTCTTTCGCAAACTGGAGGAGAGTCCATCATGGTTAAATCTGGATTTGCAAAGAACAGACGATAAATTAAAACTCCTGCTCCCTACCAACATCATTCCCGAGGAACAGATGGACTTTGCATTTATGGAATTGTTTTCATCGACCAATGCTGTTTGCGATTACAATTTTGACAACCTAATGGTTCCTTTCCTCTGCATTGCAACCGATGTATACGAAAATAAAGAAATTGAGCTGCGAAGTGGTGACTTAGGAGAAGCTGTTCGTGCTTCAATGACTTTCCCCTTATATTTTAAGCCCATTCTAATTGATGGAGCATTAGCTTTTGACGGTGGAATTGTCAATAATTTTCCGGTGAAAAACACCATCGAAACGTTTAATCCTGACATCATCATTGGTCACAAAGTAGCCAATAATGCACGCCGCCCTAATGAAGATGATGTGATGGCTCAGTTGGAAAATTTGATCATGCAAAAAACGGACTATTACATACCGCCAGGCAGAGGCGTCTTGCTTGAAACAAAATTTTCAAACATCAACTTGTTGGACTTTGGAAAAATACTGAGCATTGAAAAAGCTGGTTACCAAACGGCAACAACACGAATGGACAGCATTAAAATGTTGGTGAAAAGAAGAGTTTCGCAACAGAAATTGAACAGTAAAAGAACAGCTTTTAATATCCGTAAGCCAAGGCTCAAATTTCAAAACGTACAAGTTGAAGGAGTTTCTGATCCCATGCAGCGCAAGTACATTATCCAAAGCATAAAACACAAGAACGACGTTATCGGATTAGATGAGCTACGCAAGGAATACTTCAAGTTGGTAGCTGACCCACAGTTAAAATCAATCCGTCCGGTTTCCATATACAACAAAGAAACCGGCTATTTTGACATCCACTTAAAAGTGAAAAAAGCCAAGGCTTTGGAAATAAAATTTGGAGGAAACGTATCAACAAAACCAATCAATCAGGGATTCTTAACTCTCGATTACCTGTTTTTTGATGACCGGGCCTATACACTGAGCAGCAACATCTATTTTGGTCGTTTTTATAGTTCAATAAAAACCGGCGGTAGAATTGATTTTCCAACGAAAACTCCATTCTATTTGTCTGGGTATTTCTCCCTAAACCGATGGGATTATTTCTCCAGCAGCAACGAATTCTTTTTCGAAGATGTTAGTTCACCCTTCGTTATTCAAGACGAAAATAACGTTCGGTTTGAAATTGGACTGCCTGTAAATACGCACGGAAAATTCACCCTCGGAACAAGTTATTCGGTGGCTTCAGACACCTATTACATCAATAAATCGATAAAAAAAGATGACATTGCAGAACAAACCAACTTTAATGCTTTTTCGGCAAATATTGGACTCGAAAAAAATTCACAAAACTACAAGCAATTTGCCACCGAGGGCATTTCTTCGAAAATAGGAATTACCTACACCACTGGAACTGAAAAATATAAAACAGGCACAAATTCTCCATTCAATCAAGGATTTATTGCCAACCACGAATTTCTTACTTTAAAAGGGAAATATGATAATTACTTTTCGCTTTCGCGGCATTTCAGGCTGGGACTATATGGCGAAGGTGTTTTTAGTAACAAAAGCGTATTTAGCAACTACACAGCGACACTGCTCGCAGCAAATACATTTGCACCTACCCCGTTTAGTCAAACCTTGTTTTTAAAGAAATATCGTGCCAACAAATACATTGCAGCCGGCTTAAAATCGGTTTTTCATCTGACCAATCAAATGCATTTAAGGCTTGAAGGTTATGCTTTTTCACCCTATCATAGAATTAACGAAGGCGACAATTACAAAAGTTTTTACGACCCCGATCGATTTTCGACTTTGAAATTAATGGGGCTTGGTGGAGTTGTTTACCACACCGGGCTTGGTCCGGTAAGTTTAACGCTCAATTATTTCGATAAAGAAGACACTAGGTTTTATGTCGTTTTTAGCTTTGGATATGTGTTGTTTAACAAAAAGGGATATTAACAAAAATACCTTGATCTTAATTTGCTCTTTGATAAAACTTCACCCAATTAATCTCAAAATTATGCGGAAGGTCTGCATTCTCCCGAACAACAAGGGCAGCCAAATTAATAAACATCGGATAATCAGGCACATTTACTGAGCTGGTATAAATTTCCCTATCATTGATTTTCCAGGTCAACTTATTATTCTCCCACACCAATGTAAAAATGTAGAACTTGCCAACAGATAATCCTGACAAAGAAAAGGATGCATCTTCTAGTTTCCCATTTGAATTTTTACTCACTCCAAACCGATTTTTCACTCCTGTTTCAAGTAAGTTCAATCGCAATGAATTTTCGTCACCGGCAAGGTAACAGACATCTTGAAAGCTTTTACCCGGATTGTATCTAATCTTTGCTTCAAATATTCCGTATTTCGACTGGAACAAGCCTCCGGTAGTCAAATTATCAGAGGAGTAATCAAATTCATGTTCAACAAATCCGAAAGCTGGATTCCACACCAATGAATTTATTTTATCCTTTTTTACCTGAATTTTTAAACACCGATCTTTTAGATGAATATTTTTCCCATTATCAAAAGCCTGCAAATCGCCAGCCTGTGAAAAATTCTGCCCTACAGTTTTTTCAGCCCAGTAGTTTATGGTTTTCCATTTCGTCTCATCCAACATTCCATTCTCAAATCGATCCTCAAAAGCAAGGTTCCAGTTTTCAAAGAATTCAAAAGCGTTCGAGTCCTTGTACTTCAAATAAAGGCCAATCTCCTGTTTATTTTTCAGCGCTTCGTACCGCTGCTCATCGCGATACTCATCTGTATTTTCCCATTTTTTCGGATCCTCCAAATACGCTCTGTGCTTCTGATAGTCTTCGCTTTCAATAATTTCCTTCAAACCTTCATAAGTTGCCTTTTCCTTCGACTGATCCATTCGAAGGAAATTTTTATAGGCCAATGTTTTAGGATATTTCATAAAAAAGCTAACATCATTAGAAGATTTCAGCTCATTGAATTCAGCTTTCTGTTCCTTATCAGCTCCCCGCGAAATTTGTTTTTCGAGCTCAAAATAACGATCAAGACTGTCTCCGTTTTTCAATTCCTGAAACCGTTTCAAATCAAAGGACTCCAATGTTTCATAATACCTTTTTAGGCGTTTATTTCCTCTTAGCTTTTCAAATTGCTTAAGCTGATGCTCTTCGGGACTCCCTTTAAACTTCAATGATTTTAATTCGGCTTTTAGCTTTTTAAACGACTTGGCAGTGACTTTTTCCTGTAGTTCTAAGAATTCTTTCAACTCGCCCGACTGCTGAACTTCTTTAAATACACGGTAATCATTCAAAAGAGATTCTTTCGCAGACTCGACTTTTGACGTGGCTTTTATACCTCCAAAGGTATTCAGCATAAACAATTTTAAAGACATGAGGATCGTTTTTTCCTGGTTTATGGAATTAAAAATAACAATAAAAAGGTAAGTTAATAACATTTTTTCATCATCTGGTGGAAAAATATTAATTTCAACCTTTGTAACAACACAAACCCAACCTATGAGAATGAGAAAAATTACACTATTTTTTCTTGTCGTTGCATGCTTTTTTACCAGTTTTCCGACTATTGCTCAAGACTATTTTAAGGACGGCGGAGAAGCTGGAAAAACCTATATTTTGATGGCTCATCCAACGGTACAAAATATCGAGCGGATGAAATACCTGATTGACAACCACTTTCTTTTTGTAGGAGAATCTGAGATTGTTGGTATTTATTACAGTTTTGAAAACTACAACTATAACCAATCGATCAATTATATTCGGGATAATGAGCTCAGCAAATTTCACTTGCAACATCTCACCGGACTACTGACCCCTGAAAACATCTACACAGAGAATGATTTTACACATAATTTTGAAGTGTTATTTGAACAGACTCTTGGGATTTTCTTTTTTGGTGGCCCCGACATACAACCAATTACCTACGGCGAGGAAAACCGGTATGCGGTAGTCACCGATCCATATCGGCACTTGTTCGAGCTCACTTTGGCTTTCCACTTACTTGGAGGCTCGCAAAGCCCGGATTATGTACCTTTACTTGAGAAGAATCCTAAATATTTTATTTGTGGGTTCTGTTTAGGCATGCAGACCATGAATGTTGCTACAGGCGGGAAAATGATACAAGATATCCCGGCCGAAATTTATGGCACAGACGATCCGTCAGAAATTGTTGAATTTGACAGAGACAAAATACATCGGAATTATTGGCAGGAAATATTTATCAACGATAAGTTGATGAATGTAAACTTTCATCAATTAAGACTCCCTGAAGGTGGCTTTTTTGCCGAAGAAGTCAAGTGGAAAAATGACGTTTCTCCACCTGTTTTAAGTGCCCATCACCAAGCAGTTAAAGACCTCAATGAATGTTGGGAAGTTACAGCTTGGTCAATGGATAAAAAGGTAATTGAAGGAATTCACCATAAAAAATACCCAAATGTTTTTGGAGTTCAGTTCCATCCTGAGATCCCGGAATTATACTACCCTGCCGATTCCTTAATCTTCTCTCCGTCAGATCAGCCAAAATCATACTTTGATCGTATCGGAAGCGATGGACAAAAATTTCACAAAAAGCTCTGGCGTTTTATATCAAAATCAATCCAATAATTCGTCACCATTTATTCTTTAAAAAATTCTATTTTTGCAGCTCAAATATATTTTATGGGCTTTAAAGAAGAGATCAAACGAAGAAGAACTTTTGGAATTGTTAGTCACCCCGATGCCGGGAAAACTACATTAACGGAGAAGCTTTTGCTTTTTGGAGGGGCAATCAGGGTCGCGGGTGCTGTAAAAAGCAATAAAATCAAAAAAGGTGCAACTTCCGACTTCATGGAGATTGAACGACAAAGAGGTATCTCTGTAGCAACTTCTGTAATGGGGTTTGAATATCGCAACTACAAAGTGAACATTCTGGATACGCCCGGCCACCAGGACTTTCAGGAAGATACGTTCCGCACGCTAACTGCTGTTGAAAGCGTTATTATTGTGATTGACGCAGCCAAAGGTGTTGAGCCGCAAACTGAAAAATTGATGAATGTATGCCGGATGCGAAAAACACCGGTTATTGTTTTTGTTAACAAGCTCGATCGGCCTTCGCAAGACACGTTTGACCTGCTGGATGAAATTGAAAACCAACTCCAGATTAGTACACGCCCACTCAGTTGGCCAATTAATAGTGGACCCGATTTCAAAGGGGTTTACAACATCTACAATCGTAGCTTGAGGTTGTTTGATGCCAATGTACAGCAGATTGAAGAAGGTATTGACTTTAAAGACGTCAGCAGTCCCGAATTGGAAGAATATATCGGCGACGATGCCGACGTATTGCGAGAAGAATTGGAATTGGTAGAAGGAGTTTATCCTGAATTTGATCATCAGGAATATTTGAAGGGAAATTTAGCGCCCGTGTTTTTTGGTAGTGCATTATATAACTTCGGAGTTCAGGAGTTGCTTGATGCCTTTGTTGAAATTGCACCTTCCCCACGTCCCAGCATAACGGAAGAGCGTGAAATTAAACCGGAGGAAGATGGCTTTACAGGCTTTATTTTCAAAATCCACGCTAATATCGACCCCAACCACCGCAGCCGAATTGCCTTTGTAAAAATATGCTCTGGCAAATTTGAGCGCAACAAACCTTACAAACATATTCGAACTGGCAAATCACTTCGAATTTCGAGCCCAACAGCATTTATGGCTTCGCAAAAAGAAATTATTGAGGAAGCCTATCCGGGTGATATTATCGGAGTTCCCGACTCCGGCAATCTGGTCATTGGCGATTCAATAACCGAAGGTGAAGAAATCCACTTCAAAGGACTACCGAGCTTCTCGCCCGAATTGTTCCGCTTTATTGAAAATGCCGACCCCATGAAATCGAAACAGCTTGCCAAAGGCGTTGACCAGCTTATGGACGAAGGTGTTGCCCAATTATTTACCAGCCAATTCAATGGCCGCAAAATAATTGGAACTGTGGGTCAGCTTCAGTTCGAAGTAATTGAATATCGTTTGTTGCACGAATATGGAGCCAAGTGCCGGTTCGAACATTTAAATATGCACAAAGCTTGCTGGATTGAATGCGATGATCCGAAAGTGCTGAGTGAGTTCAAAAAACGTAAGCACCAGAAAATGGCTGTTGACAAGCGCGGAAGAGATGTCTTCATGGCTGATTCAGGTTTTATTTTGCAAATGGCACAAGATGAATTTAAAGACGTTAAGTTCCATTTCACCAGCGAATTCTAGCTTTCGCTTTCTTTTTGGCTTTTGTATTGAATCGATATTTTTCTATTTTTAGAAAAAACCAGGTATGGAAATCCTAAGCATAAATTTTTTCGAAGGCAACCTTTTTTCATACGTTGTATTACCTCTTCTGATCTTTCTGGCTCGCATAAGCGATGTGACAGTTGGAACGCTTCGCATTGTCATGGTCTCTAAAGGACAAAAGTATATCGCTCCTTTGCTCGGTTTTTTCGAGGTGATCATCTGGCTGGTTACCATGAGTAAGATCATTCAGAATATTGACAATTGGGTAGCTTACGTGGCCTATGGTGCCGGCTTTGCTACCGGAAATTTAGTTGGTTTAATTATCGAAGAAAAGTTAGCCGTTGGAATTGTTCAACTACAGATTATCACACGCAAAAGTGCCGACAACCTGATTGCAAAACTGAAAGCAAGTGGTTATGGAGTGACCTATCACGAAGCTCAGGGAGCCAATGAAAAAGTGGCCGTAATTTACACCATCATAAAACGTAACGAAATAAAAAAGGTAACTGAAATCATGCTTACCTATAATCCAAATGCCTTTTATTCTATTCAGGATATTAAAATGATTAGCAAAGGAGTGCCTGGTTTTGTACAGCCAAGCCAACGCTGGCGAAAAGGAAAGTAGCAAACTTAATTTCGAATCAAAACACAAAAAAAATCTAATACAATAAGCTACTTAAAAGTTAACATCCTTCAAAAAAGCAAACCAAAAAATGTCAATTCTTAAATAAAATTCTGATCTTTGTCACACTTTTTAAAGCTACTACATAAAGGCAAAATCAATTATTGAAAATATATATCTATGTTTAAGATTCAGACCTTGAATAAGATTGATCCTGTTGGGTTGAAAAACTTCCCCTTAGATCAATATGAAATCGCCAGCGAGTTTGCGAATCCCGATGGAATTATCGTAAGAAGTATGAAAATGCACGATATGGAATTTCCGTCGAGCTTGAAAGCCATCGCTCGCGCTGGAGCCGGGGTTAATAATATTCCAATTGACAAGTGTACAAACCAAGGGATTGTCGTATTTAACACGCCGGGAGCAAATGCTCATGCTGTGAAAGAACTGACAATAGCAGGTTTAATGCTTACTTCCCGGGACATTGCCGGTTCGATCGAATGGGCAAAATCGCTAATTGGCAAAGGCGACGAAGTTCCAGCACTGGTTGAAGCCGGAAAGAAAAACTTTGCAGGTCAGGAAATTCGCGGTAAAACGCTAGCAGTTATTGGGCTGGGTGCAATTGGTGTTTTGGTTGCCAATGCAGCTCAAGCTCTGGGAATGAACGTATTGGGATACGACCCGTTTATTTCCGTTAAGCACGCGTGGAAACTGAGTCGCAATGTTAAGCAGGCTGAAGGGATGGAATCGTTGTTGGCAAATGCCGACTATATAACACTTCAAATCCCATTAACTGCCGACACCAAAGGGTTTATCAATAAAGATAAATTTAAGATGATGAAAGACGGAGCTCGATTGATGAACTTTGCCCGTGGAGGTCTGGTTAATCATGCAGATTTAGCAGACGCCATTGAATCGGGCAAAGTAGCTCGTTACATCACCGACTTCCCCGATGAAGAAACATTGAAAATGAAAAACGTCATTTCAATTCCTCACCTGGGAGCATCAACTGCCGAATCAGAAACGAATTGTGCGGTCATGGCTGTTGATCAAATACAAGAGTTTTTGGAGAATGGAAATATTATCAACTCGGTAAACTTTCCACCAGCGGAGATGGAACGTGCCGGTGGAGCGCGAATTGTTGTTGCCAATAAAAATGTGCCAAATATGGTAAGCCAAATCGCTACCCTATTGGCATCAGAAGGTTACAATATTGCAAACATGCTAAACCGTAATAAAGCTGAAATAGCCTACAATATTATTGATGTCGATCGTAAAGAAGCAGATCCTGCATTAGCTGATAAAATTGCAGCAATAGACGGAGTAATTATGGTTCGAATGATTCAATAAACCCATTAACAATGAGAAAAAGGGATACCGGTTCATGTTAAGCTTTCGCTTTCCTAAACCGGTATCCTTGTTTTTATTCCTTACAGCTCGCAAATAATTTTATTTTTGCGTACGTTTGAAAAAACACATAAAACTTGAAATTTAAATTCTGGCAAAAAATTAAATCATGAGTAACAAGTTGATTGAAAAAGCAGCAGATAATGTTCGTATACTTTCGGCTGCAATGGTTGAAAAAGCAAAATCTGGCCATCCTGGTGGTGCCATGGGCGGAGCTGATTTTGTAAGCGTATTGTATTCAGAGTTTTTAAACTATGACCCCTCAGACATGAGCTGGGCAAACAGAGATCGTTTCTTTTTGGATCCAGGTCACATGTCGCCGATGTTGTATTCCATTCTTTCGTTAACCGGAAAATACAGCATGGATGATTTATCCAATTTTCGCCAATGGGAAAGTGTAACTCCCGGGCATCCTGAAGTTGATGTTGAACGAGGCGTTGAAAACACATCTGGTCCGTTAGGACAAGGTCATACGATGGCCGTTGGTGCTGCCATTGCTGAACGTTTTTTAGTTGAACGTTTTGGTGACTGGATGGCTCACAAAACATATACATTCATTTCTGATGGAGGTGTTCAGGAAGAAATATCGCAGGGAGCTGGCCGTATTGCCGGATATCTGGGTCTTAGCAACCTGATCATGTTTTACGATTCAAATGACATCCAGCTTTCTACCGAAACGAATGCCGTAACGATAGAAGACACAGCTAAAAAATATGAAGCCTGGGGATGGCGAGTCGAAACAATTGAAGGAAACAACATTGAAGCAATCACTGGCGCACTTCACATCGCCCAGGCAGAAACAGAAAAACCAACCCTGATCATTGGTAAAACCATTATGGGTAAAGGTGCTGTTACCGAAGAAGGAGTTTGTTTCGAAGGTCAGTGTTCAACCCATGGTCAGCCGTTGGGAGCTGCAGGCGGTTCTTTGAAAAAAACAATCGATAACCTTGGTGGAGATTCTGAGAATCCGTTCCAAATTTTCCCTGATGTTGAAGATTTCTTCAAGAAAAGAAATGAAGAACTTATTGCTGCAGCGGCAGAAAAGAAAGCCAAACAAGCCGAGTGGGCAAAAGCAAACCCTGAGTTAGCTAAAAAACTTGAAAAGTTCTTCTCGAAAGATACTCCCGACTTTGACTTCAGTAAGATTGAGCAAAAAGCGGGTGCAGCCACGCGTGGTGCTTCAGCAACAGTACTTGCAGCATTTGCCGAAGAAGTTGAAAACATGATTGTAGCTTCAGCCGACTTATCAAACTCGGATAAAACGGATGGATTTTTAAAGAAAACAACAGCCTTCACAAAAGGAGATTTCTCTGGCGCATTCCTTCAGGCAGGAGTTTGTGAGTTAACGATGGCCGCATTAATGAACGGAATGGCATTGCATGGTGGTATCATTCCTGTATGCGGAACGTTCTTCGTATTTAGCGACTACCAGAAACCAGCTGTCCGCCTTTCAGCCTTAATGCAACTTCCGGTTAAATTTGTATGGACTCACGATGCTTTCCGCGTGGGAGAAGATGGTCCAACTCACCAGCCGGTTGAGCAAGAAGCTCAAATTCGCTTATTGGAAAAATTGAAAAACCATCACGGCGATAATTCAGCATTGGTTATTCGTCCTGCTGACTCTGAAGAAACAACTGTAGCTTGGAAAATGGCGTTGGAGAATACAAAAACACCGACAGCCCTAATTTTGTCTCGTCAGAATATTGCGAATCTTCCAGCGAAGGATCGTTATGCCGAAGCTTTAAAAGCAGAAAAGGGTGCCTATATTGTAACCGACACTGAGGGAACTCCTGATGTAATTCTTCTTGCCAGCGGATCAGAGGTTAGCACCTTGGTTGCCGGAGCTGAATTATTGGCTAAGGATGGCGTTAAATGCCGTATCGTTTCGGTACCTTCTGAAGGACTTTTCCGCTCTCAGAGCAAAGCATACCAAGCAGAAGTTCTTCCTGCCGGTGTTAAAAAATTCGGGATGTCTGCCGGACTGCCAGTTACACTGGAAGGCTTAGTTGGAGCCGACGGTTTTGTATTCGGAATGGAATCTTTTGGATTCTCGGCTCCCTACACGGTGCTTGACGAGAAACTGGGTTTCACCGGGCAAAATGTATACAATCAAGTGAAAAAGCTTTTGGCTTAATCGCAACATACATACAAACAGAAAGGCCGGAATATCCGGCCTTTCTTGTTTTATTTCCATTGCGTTCGACAAGTTTCGAACTCAAAGATTACAAAGTCAACAGGTCATCTCCAGACTTCATCCATTAGAATAGTTTTAATTTTTGGCTGATGAAAATGGAAATAGTTCTGAAGGAACACGCGCTCCATTCAAAATCTGCTGCATTTCCAGAACAAGGTCGGGGTACTCTTCTGCAACATTATTCTCCTCACCAATATCTTCTGACAGGTTGTAAAGCTCAACACTCGCTTTTTCCGGATCAAGCACGTTGTAACTTACATATTTCCAATTCTCCTTGCGAATAGCCTGCCTTCCGCCCATTTCATGAAACTCCCAGTACAAATGGTCGTGTTCTTTCTGACCTTCTTTTTCTAACAAAGTTGGCAAAAAAGAAATTCCCTGAATATTTTCTGGAGTTTCGGCATCAACAAGCTCAGCAAAAGTGGGCATCACATCCCAAAAGGCAGAGATATGATCAGTGGTACTTGCAGCCCTGATTTTCCCCGGCCAAACGGCAATCATTGGTTCCCTGATACCTCCTTCATACAAGTCGCGTTTATAACCTTTCAGGGGGCCGTTGCTATCGAAATAATCCGGATCAGCCCCTCCTTCAACATGTGGACCATTGTCGGAAGTAAAAATAACAAGGGTGTTCTCAGCTAATCCCAATTCTTCCAACTTATCGACAATTTCGCCAACCTGCTTATCGAGCAAAGTGACCATAGCCGCAAAAGCAGCATGTGACTCGGGCTGGTAACCATATGCTCCCTTCCGAAACCGTTCATCACCCGGACTGGCTCCTTCGTAAACATTTTCCGGCATAAACTCACCTCTATATTTGTTTAAATATTCTTCTGGCAACAGCAACTCTGCATGAGGAATAGTAGTGGGATAAAACATGAAAAAACTGGTATCTTTATTCTCTTCCAGAAACTCCAATGCTTTCTGATGAATTAGCTCAGGAGCATATTGCTCAAACTGGTCATCTACATTTTTCTCCAATTCTATTCGTTCGTGATTACTCCAGAGATGATCCGGATAATAATTATGCGCCAGCGTTTGACAATTGTAGCCGTAAAACACATCAATCCCCTGCTTTTTCGGATCTCCTTCTGTGTCAATAAATCCCAACCCCCATTTTCCAAAGGCACCTGTATGATAACCATGTTCTTTGAGCATTTCCGGTATTGTATAGGCCTGAGCTGCCAGCGGAACCTGACCTTCGGGCTTTCTACCAATATTGCCACGAATAGGTGTATGGCCGGTATCCTGCCCCGTTAAAAGCGATGATCTGGAGGGGGCACAAACCGTACACCCGGCATAATGCTGCGTGAAAATCATTCCCCGGCTAGCTAGTTGATCAATATTAGGAGTTTGGAACTTTTGTTGCCCGTAACAACCTAAATCACCGTAGCCTAAATCATCAGCAAGAATATAGACTATATTTGGACTAGTTTCTTCCTTTTCGTTTTGATTTTGAGAAGTTTGACAGGAAGTCAGAATAGCCAAAGCTGCAATGCCTCCTAAAATGGTTCGATTCATAATACTTAATTGATTTGTTATCTTTTTCAGACAACTAATTTAACCAATAATACGATAATCGCACACTACAGAGAGCATTCATCTTACCACCGTAAAAGTGTCTATTCCTCCATACGCTGGAATACAGATTCGGGATAAGCAATATTTGACAAGAACAATCCCTGAGGTGGTGCGGAAACTCCGGCTGCTCCACGATCTTTTAACTCAATTGCTCGCTTAAACTCCTGGATAGTCATTTTCTCCTGCCCCACCTGAATCATGGTTCCAACGATTGCCCGAACCATATTTCGCAAAAACCGATCTGCCTTAATCGTAAAAATCAACTGATTTCCTTTCTCACCCCAACGGGCATAGTATATCTTGCAATCATTGGTTTTCACATCAGTGTGCAACTTGCTGAAGCTCGTAAAATCGGTGTAGTCAAACAATACAGCACATGCCACATTCATTTGATAAACATTCAACGGATGCTTAAAATACCATGATGTCTCTTGCGCAAAAGGATCTTTTTGCTGATTAATGAAGTAGTGATAAGTTCGGGATGTCGCGTCAAAACGGGTATGTGCAGTCTCGCTCACCTTACTCACACGAAAAATGACAATATCAGCTCCTAAAAAGCTATTTAGTTTGTAGGTAAAATCAGGATTATCCAAGTTTGCATTTCCTGATTCGAAGTGAGCAACAAAATAACTGGCATGCACTCCGGTGTCTGTCCGTCCTGCTCCGGTCAGTGCAATCTCCTCCCGACAGATTAAACTCAACGCTTTTGCCAGTGTTTCCTGTACGCTCACAGCATTAGGCTGTATTTGCCAACCATGAAAACGTGTACCATTGTATGCCAGCTCAATAAAATATCGTTGCATCGAAATATTTGCTTTTTAGCAAAAGTAAAAAAGATATCAGAAAAGGGGCAAATGAACGTCTGAAATTATTAATTTTACAGCTCTTTCAGAGGAAAGTTAACTTAACAATTTTTAACAAGTTTACATCCTTTTTAGTACAAGTTTGCATTATTTTCGTGAACCAAAATCGAAAACAAACAATTTAAAATATGGATCAAGCAGTTGATATACGCGAATTGAACGAACGAATCCAAAAAGAAAGTTCTTTTGTGGATTTGCTAAACATCGAAATGAACAAGGTCATTGTTGGCCAAAAGCATTTGGTTGAGAGTTTACTAATCGGATTGCTGTCAGGTGGACACATTTTACTGGAAGGTGTACCGGGACTTGCAAAAACGTTAGCCATTAACACGCTTTCGCAAACCATTAATGCCGACTTTGCCCGTATTCAGTTTACTCCGGATTTATTGCCTGCCGACTTGTTGGGTACGCTTATTTACAGTCAGAAAAACGAAGAATTTATCGTAAAGAAAGGACCTATTTTTACCAATTTTGTGTTGGCTGACGAGATAAACCGCGCACCCGCAAAAGTGCAGTCGGCTTTGCTCGAAGCGATGCAGGAACGCCAAATCACCATTGGCGACGAAACCTATAAACTTCAGGAACCTTTTTTGGTAATGGCCACCCAAAACCCCATTGAGCAGGAAGGTACTTACCCACTTCCCGAAGCGCAGGTTGACCGTTTTATGCTGAAAGTAGTTATCAACTACCCGAAAAAAGAAGAAGAAAGGCTAATCATCCAACAAAACTTACTAAAGCAATTTCCAAAAGCAACGGCGATTCTTAAAACACAGGATATTCTGAATGCCCGCGATGTTGTGAAAGATGTCTATCTGGATGAGAAAATCAGCAAATACATTGTCGATATCGTTTTTGCCACCCGCGAACCAAAGGAATACAAACTTGAGAAGTATGCCGATATGATTTCTTATGGTGGCTCACCCCGTGCAAGTATTAGTTTGGCACAGGCATCAAAAGCATACGCGTTTATCAAGCGCCGTGGCTACGTTGTTCCCGAAGATGTACGCGCCGTTTGTCATGATGTCATGCGTCATCGCATTGGATTAAGTTACGAAGCCGAAGCCAACAACATCACTTCTGAAGAAATCATCACCGATATTCTGAACACTGTTGAAGTTCCGTAAATGAGTTTTGAGTTACTCGTTTCGGATTTTGAATTGTCTCCCTATTTGAAATCTGGAATTTGAAATTTGAAATTTGAAAACTAAAATGAGATGGAACACACGGAACTACTAAAAAAGGTACGGAAGATTGAAATTAAAACCCGCGGGCTGAGTCGCAATATCTTTGCCGGTGAGTACCATTCAGCCTTTAAAGGACGTGGAATGGCTTTCAGCGAAGTGCGCGAATACCAATTTGGTGACGATGTTCGCAGCATCGATTGGAACGTGACTGCCCGCTACAATAAACCGTACATTAAAATATTTGAAGAAGAGCGTGAGCTAACAGTCATGCTACTAATTGATGTTAGTGGATCGCGTGATTTTGGGTCATTGGATGTATTTAAGAAAAATGTCATTACTGAGATTTCAGCAATTCTGTCCTTCTCAGCCATTCAAAACAATGATAAAATCGGGGTGATCTTCTTTTCTGAAAAAATTGAGAAGTTCATTCCACCAAAGAAAGGGAAGTCGCATATTTTGCGAATCATTCGCGAGTTGATTGATTTTGAGCCGGAAAACAAAGGAACAAACATCACCGAGGCGATCCGTTACATGACCAATGCCATCAAAAAGCGATGTACTGGTTTTATTATTTCCGACTTCTTGCAAAATGATCCTGATTTTGATAAAGCACTGACTATTGCCAATAATAAGCACGACATTGTAGCCCTGAGGATTTACGACGAACGGGAAACACAATTGCCGCCAATTGGCATGATCAAACTGAAAGATGCTGAAACGAATGAATACGTCTGGGTAGATAGCGGCAGTAAGAAAGTACGCGACACGTATGCCAAATGGTGGCGCGACACAAGTCAAAAACTGGACACGACCTTCAAGAAGAGTGGTGTTGATTATGCAAACATCAACACGAACGAAGATTATATAAAATCGCTGATGACGCTATTTAAGAAGCGCGGATAAAAAGAAAAAAGCATGAAAGGACTTAAAACGATAGCGTTTGTACTTGCCCTGCTTTTGTGGCAGACAACCACGGTTCAGGCGCAAAAGATACAGGCTCGGGCAATCATCGATTCAACCAACATTCTGATTGGAGATCAAATCAACCTTCGGATTGAGTTGGATCAGCCCAACAATGTGGGAATTGAATTTCCTGTAATTGGAGATTCACTTTCGGCGACGGTAGAAATTATTGACAAATCGCCGCTGGACACTTTTCAGTTGGATGAAGAAGAGCAGATCAGGATTATCCAAAATCTGACAATCACATCGTTTGACAGTGGAAAGCAGGTGGTTCCACCATTTCGATTTCTATTGAAATATGATGAGCTTTACGATACCATTGAAACACTGCCATCCGAGTTTTTTGTGCACAGCATGCCCATCGACACAACAAAAGGGCCGACAGACATCAAAAAACCATACGATGCGCCCGTAACATTAAAAGAAGTGTCTCCCTATATTTTAGGAGCAATTCTAATTGGAGCGCTGATTTTCTTCCTGTTTTATTACATTCAACGGAGACGTAAAAACAAGCCTATTTTTGCGAAACCAGCGAAACCCAAAGAGCCGGCTCATATTATCGCATTGCGGGAACTCGACCGGATCAAGGAAGAAAAGCTATGGCAAACCGAAGAAATAAAAGCTTACTACAGTCTGGTATCAGATACGCTTAGAACCTATATTGAAGATCGTTTCAACATTCAGGCAATGGAATACACAACAGATGAAACAATCCGGGCTTTTGAACAACGCAAGACACTGGTTTCAGGAAAATCGTTTGAAGAGTTAAAAAATATACTGACGCTCGCCGACCTCGTTAAATTTGCCAAATATAAACCATTGCCCGATGATCATAACCTGACCTTGATGAATGCCTACCTTTTTGTAAATCAAACAAAAAAGGAAGACAAAAAGCAGAGTCAACCAACTGACGATCGTGAAGGTGAAGATGTTGTTTTAAAATAAAGAGTACGAGATGAATGGAATAACATATAAAAACCCGGAATTTTTCTACCTGCTATTGGTGTTAATACCAATCATTGCATGGTACATTTTTAAGTATCGAAAGGCAGGGGCAAGTATCCGGTATTCATCAATTAAAGGATTTTCCGGACTTTCGAAAAGCTGGAAACATTACCTCAGGCACTTACCTTTTGTAATGCAACTTGCAGGCATTGGTTTTCTTACTCTTGCTCTAGCCCGTCCGCAGTCGTCAAACAGCTGGCAGGACGTAAAAACAGAAGGAATCGATATTGTAATTGCGCTGGATATTTCCAGCTCGATGCTGGCACGCGACTTTCAACCAAACCGATTGGATGCTGCAAAAAACGTGGCAACTGAGTTTATTTCGGGAAGACAGAATGACAAAATGGGCTTAGTGGTTTTTTCGGGTGAGAGTTTCACCCAATGCCCGCTGACAACTGATCATGCAGTGCTGATCAACTTATTTAACGATATTGAAAGCGGTATGATAGAAGATGGCACTGCCATTGGAAATGGATTAGCGACATCAGTTGCTCGCCTAAAAGAAAGCGATGCGATTAGTAAAGTAATTATTTTACTAACCGATGGGGAAAATAACCGCGGTGAAATTGCTCCCGAAACAGCTGCTGAGTTGGCAAAAACCTACGGGATTCGTGTTTATACAGTTGGTGTTGGAACAATTGGTACAGCCCCCTACCCTGTGCAAACACCATTTGGCATACAAATGCGCGATGTGGAAGTAAAAATTGATGAGGAAACCTTACAGAAAATTGCTGACATCACTGACGGTCGCTATTTCAGGGCTACTAACAACGACAAATTGATTCAGATTTATCAGGAGATTGACAAACTGGAAAAATCGAAAATGGAGGTCAAAGAATACAGTCGCAAAGATGAAGAATTTGAGCGCTATGCTTTCCTAGCAGGCATTATTCTTCTTGGTGGTTTATTCTTGAAAACAACTTTATTCAGAAACATTCCTTAAAAAGGAAAGACTATGGAAATGTTCAGATTTGCACATATTGACTACTTATACGCACTGGCAATAATACCCGTGCTGATTGTACTTTTTTGGATTACACGAAGAAGTCGTCGCAAAGCGTTGGAACAATTTGGTAAGCCAGAAACGGTCAGCCAACTGATGCCGAATGTAAGCCACTCGCGCCCGGTTATTAAATTTATCATTTGGCTTTTGGCAATCGCCTCACTAATAATAGCAGTTGCAAGACCTCAGTTTGGGAGTAAATTAAAAACGGTTAAACGAGAAGGTGTTGAACTGATTATTGGATTGGATGTTTCCAACTCGATGTTAGCCGAAGACATACAGCCGAATCGGCTGGAGCGCGCAAAACGTGCTATTTCTCGTTTGGTTGACAATTTGAATAACGATAAAATTGGCTTAATTGTATTCGCCGGAGATGCCTACACGCAACTTCCAATCACAACTGATTATCCGTCGGCCAAGTTGTTTTTAAACGCCGTCAGCACCGACATTGTTCCGCGACAAGGAACAGCCATTGGAGCGGCCATCGACCTGGCATCATCATCCTTCAGCCCACAATTTGAGGGCAACAAAGCCATCATTATTATTACTGATGGTGAAAACCACGAAGACGATGCTATCGGCGCAGCAACTGCCGCAGCGGAAAAAGGGATTATCGTCCACACCATTGGGATGGGACTTCCTCAAGGAGGACCAATTCCGGTTTATAAAAACGGACAAAGAGATTATCGCAAAGACAAAGAAGGAAACGTTGTGGTAACCAAGCTGAACGAGGAGATGTTGCAACAGATTTCGGCTGCCGGAAATGGAATCTATGTGCGAGCCAACAATGCTCAGGTAGGATTAAATACCCTTTTTAACGAAATTGACAAAATGGAAGAGGCAGAAATGGAATCGTTGGTTTATTCGGATTATGAAGACCAATTTCAATGGTTTTTGGGCTTTTCAATTCTATTGCTATTGATTGACTTTTTACTGTTAGAGAGAAAGAACAAATATTTGAAAAACGTCAAATTATTTGGATAATGAAAAAATTAGGATTTATACATACAGGACTTTTCTTATTCTTGCTATTTCTGGGGATTCAGTCTCAAGCACAAAATGAACGCAAATTTATTCGACAAGGGAACGACATCTTTGAGCAAGCACTGGAAGATACCACCAAGCTCGACACCACTGCCTTTAGCCAAGCCGAAACGGCTTACAGAAAAGCGCTGGATAAACGCCCCGATGATTTGCAATGGAATTTCAATCTGGGCGATGCTCTGTACAAACAAATGAAGTTTGATCAGGCAACTTCGAAATTTGAAGAAATTGCCGAGAAAAGCGATGATAAAATTGAAAAATCCAGAGCGTATCACAATTTGGGAAATTCAATGCTCATGCAAAATAAACTCGACGAGAGTATTGAAGCTTATAAAAAGGCTTTGCGAAACAATCCGGAAGACCTGGACAGTAAATACAATCTGGTATATGCAATGAACCTGAAGAAGAAACAGGAAGAACAAAAGAAACAGCAGGACAAAGACAAGGACAAGGACAAAAATAAAGATCAGGATAAGAACAAGGATCAGCAAGACAAAGATAAACAGGATCAAAACAAAGATCAGAATAAAAACAAAAACAAGGATCAACAAAATAAAGATCAGCAGCAGCAACAACAACAGCAGCAACAGCAAAAAATATCAAAGGAGGCTGCTGAACGCTTGTTGCAAGCCTTACAGAATGACGAGAAGAAAATTCAGGAGAAAGTAAAAAAGGCTCAAGCGGAAAAAGCGAAACAGCGCAAAACCGACAAAGACTGGTAGCTGATTATTTGTTAATTTTAGCAAAAATTTCAATCGAGCATAATTAAGCAAGATGATTAAAAAACTTATTGTAACACTATTGCTTCTCATTCCGGCATTTTTAGCCGATGCCGACAGCGTAAAATTTACCATGTCGGGGCCCAATGTGGTCTCAGTAGGTGAACAGTTTCGTTTATCATTCACACTAAACGAACGTGGCACCGATTTGCAATTACCCGACATATCTAATTTTGATGTTCTAATGGGGCCATCCACCTCGCAAAGTTCGAGTGTGCAAATCATTAACGGACAGACGACTCAATCGGTCAGCTTTTCTTATATTTTTATTTTACGTGCTAAAGAAGAAGGCAAATTCACCATTCGCCCTGCATCCATTAAAGTTGATGGGAAAGTATATGAATCCAATGAGTTGAGCATTCAGGTAGTCAAAGGACAAAAGCCACAAAGTTCAACCAACAGTCAACAGCAGCAATCGTCAACCACTGCCAGTGGTTCTATCGATAAAGATGACCTTTTTGTAAAAGTGGATCTGGATAAACGCAACGTTTATAAGGGCGAACAAATTATAGCGACTGTTAAAATTTACGTTGCACCCGATGTTCCAATCACCAATTTCGATGATGTAAAACTTCCCTCTTACGCCGGGTTTTGGACACAGGAGATTGACATTCCAAATCAGATCAGCTTTGAACGAGAAGTATACAACAACAAGATCTACCAGGTTGGCGTATTGAAGAAAACCATCCTTTTTCCACAGCAAACAGGTAAAATCACCATCGATCCTTTTGAAATCACCTGTTTGGTTCGACAACGCATTCGTCAACAGCGAAGCTTCTTCGACGATTTCTTCGATAATTACCGAAACATTCAGGCTAAAGTGGTTAGCTCTCCGGTTTCAATCAACGTTAAAAACCGTCCTTCAGAACCAGCAAGCTTTACCGGCGGCGTTGGTAATTTGAAGTTTTCGGCTTCGTTGGATAAAGCTCAGCTTAAATCGAACGAAGCAGCAACTTTGAAGATTACCATTTCGGGAAGCGGCAATTTGCGCCTGATTGATGCACCGAAAGTTGAATTCCCAGCTGATTTTGAGGTTTACGATCCAAAAACCAGTGAGAACTTAAATACATCAAACGGCGGATTAACCGGAAGCAAAACGTTTGAATATTTATTTATTCCGCGTTTTGCTGGCGAATATTCTATTCCGCCTGTTAAATTTGCCAGCTTTAACCCGGCTAGTCAAAATTTTGAATACGCTCAGTCCAAAGAGTTTACACTTCAGGTAGAAAAAGGAAACGATGACCAAAATACAACGGTTACCAGTGCCTATTCGAAAGAAGATGTGCGCTTCATCGGAAAAGACATTCGTTTCATTAAACAAGGTCAGTATAAACTGAAGCCCAAGGAATCTTCGTTCTTCGGAAGTTTAGCGTTTTACTTGCTTTATTTGGGTGCTGCACTGCTATTTACTGTGATAGCCTTGGTATATCGTAAAAAGCTGAAAGAGAATTCCAACATGCAACTTGTTCGAAACAAAAAAGCCAATAAAGTGGCTCGTAAGCACTTGAAAGTTGCTGCGGGTCATTTAAAAAATAATAACGACGAGGCTTTCTACGAGTCCGTTTTAAAAGCTTTCTGGGGATATCTGAGTGATAAATTAAGTATTCCGCTTGCTGATATGAACCGACAAAATGCGTCGGAATCACTGGAAAAACGTCAGGTTTCACCAGAGGTAATCACCGACTTTATTCATATTGTCGACACGTGCGAATACGCCCGATATGCACCAAGTGCAGTTGAATCGACCAAAGCAGAACTGTACGATAAAGCCGCTGGCTTAATGGGAAAATTGGAAAAACAAATTCGTTAATAGGAAAAAACAATGAAAACATTTTTTCAAATCATATTCATTCTATTCTTTTCGTTGAATGCCCTCGCTCAACAAAGTTTACTCGAAAAAGCAAATGAGCATTATACGAGTCAGGAATACGATCAGGCCATTGAAGCATATAACGAGATTCTCAATGGTAATTTAGAGTCAGCCGAAGTTTATTTCAACCTGGGCAATGCTTACTTTAAATCCGGTCAGATTACTCAGGCAATCATCAATTACGAACGTGCCAAATTATTGGCACCAAACGATGAAGATATTCAATTCAACCTCGAACTCGCCAATCAGCATGTTGTTGATGCCATTGATCCACTTCCTAAAGTATTTTTTGTTCGATGGTGGAACAATATTGCCAATCAGTTTTCGACTGACGGATGGGCAAAAATCAGCATTAGTTCATTTATCTTAGTTCTAATTCTAGCCGGACTATTTCTTTTTACCCGGACAATAGCAATAAAACGTCTCTCTTTTTGGCTGGGCATTTTTATTATAGGCATTTCAATTTTTAGTTATAACTTTGCCGCCCGGCAGAAAAACCGAATGAAGAGCCACAATTTTGCCATAATTACTCAACCTAGTGTAACTGTTAAAAGTTCGCCATCGGAAAGTGGTACAGATTTATTCTTGATTCACGAAGGGCTAAAGGTGGAAATAAAAGACAGTTTGGGAAACTGGAGAGAGGTTCGAATAGCTGATGGCAATCAGGGATGGCTCCCTGTCAGCTACATAGAAAAGATTTAAAAATCAAATCAGCCGGCAAAAGCCGGTTTTTTGTTGTATGATAATTTTTTACAACCATTTTAAACGAGAGTTGTTTTACTCATAAATTTAAAATCATGGCTTATAATTTACTTAAAGGTAAAAAGGGAATTATTTTTGGTGCTTTAAATGCTGACTCCATTGCATGGAAAGTAGCTGAAAGAGCGCACGAAGAAGGAGCAACCTTCACGCTTACTAATACTTCCATTGCCTTACGAATGGGAGACACAGCTAAACTAGCTGAAAAATGTGGTGCAGAGTTAATTCCTGCAGATGCCACCAATGTTGAAGAACTTGAAAACCTCGTAAAAAAATCAATGGAAGTCCTTGGTGGTAAAATTGATTTTGTTTTACACTCAATAGGGATGTCGCCCAATGTTAGAAAAGGGCGCCACTATAGTGACCTTGATTACAGCTATCTCGAAAAGACACTTGATATCTCAGCGATTTCATTCCACAAAGTACTTCAGGTTTCACGCAAGTTAGACGCAATTAATGAATGGGGATCTGTGGTTGCCCTTTCTTATGTCGCAGCACAGCGTACTTTTTATGGGTATAATGATATGGCTGATGCTAAATCATTGCTGGAGTCAATCGGACGTAGTTTTGGTTATATCTACGGACGTGAACGTAATGTGCGCATCAACACCATTTCGCAATCGCCAACAGTAACCACTGCCGGTAGCGGTGTAAAGGGAATGGACAAACTGCTTGACTTTGGTGAGCGTATGTCTCCGCTTGGGAATGCAACAGGTGATGAGTGTGCAAATTATTGCATTACGCTTTTCTCCGATTTAACGAAGAAAGTAACCATGCAAAACCTTTTCCACGACGGAGGATTTTCATCGATGGGAATGAGTTTAAGAGCACTTGAACAGTACGAAAAAGGGCTGGATTGTGACTGCGATTGTGGTCCTGCAGAAGGAGAACATCAATACGATTAATCGAAAACAACAATTGATATTCAAAGACGAAGTTTTAAAGGCTTCGTCTTTTTTATGCTTTCAAAAACCGAACATCATCCTGATAGTCGAATTGAATATCTTCATGGAGCTTCTTAAGCAAGTTTTCAATTTTAATAACCTGACGAGCATAAATATTCCGCAATGCTAAACTTCTGTTGAGAGGAATTTTCGAGGTTCTAATTTTGCGACAATAATAGATCAATAAATCCAGCTCGGTAGTTTTAATCCCCGAGTACTTAATGTACTTAGTCGTATCTTTTAGTATTTTGCGTAAGCTCTTTTTAATCAAGTAAGTATTTTTCCGATTCAGACTCTCAAAACCGCTATCAATCTCATCTTTTACTGACTGAATATATGCTGCTTCATCATCAGCTTCAAACAATAAATAACTAAGTAATTCTTTATTATCCTTTTTATATTTTGCTAATCTGATGCACAACAATTGTAAATCTTCTGGAGAATAGATTTTTAGTTCATCTCTTAATTGTTTTAGTGAAGCAGCTTTCATGAATGATTTTTGTATTAATTATTTGATAACTGAAACATGACAATGATGTTTCAACCATAATAAGCATAAATTTGTTTCTTTGAATCTAAATTAATCGAAAATAGCAATTTCGACCACCACCCCTAAACTTTATCATATTGAAAAAAAAGTTATCAATTTGAAAAAATCAACTCATCAAAAAATGAAGGAAGTAGCAATCGACAACAAAATAATAAAAAAAATCTTCAGCTTATTTTCATTTGAGATAAGACTGCTAATATCAGCCCTTTATCTTGGCATCATTGTGCTGCTGTCTTTGCTACCTATTGACGACTTTCCAAAGGTGCCATTATTCCCGGGAGCCGACAAGTTAATTCACATGATGATGTACTTTCTATTCTCTCTCCTGGCTTTGTGGACCTTTCACGTGAAAACGAATATCGAACGTTGGAAGCTTTACTTGTTTATTATTGGCTGGGGTGTTTTCATGGAATTTCTTCAAATTACCATGCGTTTAGGCAGGCATTTTTCCTTGCTTGATATCTGCGCCAATATCTCGGGTGTAATATTAGGAATTGCTCTATACAAGTTCGTTATCAGCAAATTAAAGATATAAAACCTATTTTATTGATTCAACTTTTTCAACTAGTTCAATTGGAACATCAGCGAAAACAGAGCATCCTAGCGATTCAAAACGCATCCCGATTCTTTTTCGACCTTTGATCTCTGAGATTTCTCCCTCCATTCCTTCCAATGGGCCACTCAAAACCTTCACTTTCTCGCCCTTAGTCAGGTTTTCATTGGTAACTTGCACGGCGTCATTAAGTTCTTCCAGAAATACTCTTAAATCCTGAATTTGCTTTTCCGGAATCTCGGCTCGCTTTCCTCCAAAACTAACATAAGCCACAACTCCGGAAGCTTGTAAAACCTTAACATACTCCCGATTACTGACCTTTACAAACAGATAGCCCCGAATGAGAGGCTCTTCTACAACTTTAATCCGATCGCTCCATTTCTTCTTCGATATTTTAAGTGGCAAATAGGCATCTATACCTTTAGATGCAATGTCTTCGAATGATCTTTTCTCAGCACGCGATTTGACATAAACGGCATGCCATTTGTAATCCCCTTTTTTCAGCATAACAAAAAAATATAATTAGCCAACGCAACTATTATTTAAAAGTACCATCATGTTTAATAATAATCCTAATTCCAATTTATCCAGCGTCAAAAATAATCATTAAACAAAAAATGAAAGCAATCTATATACAACATTTAGTCGACACGGTCGTTTTCACCGGAAACAAAGTTACTTGATCCAATTTTATTAATCGATAGAAGTTTTTCAGAAGAGTTCACAAACAATAGATTAACAAACAATTACACATCACTATAATAAAAAAAGAGACAAAAGGAAACATTTTAATAATATTAAAATATGCTGACAAACATATTAAAGTGTTACTTTTGCATTAAACCATCTCATTATGGAACAGTACTTATTCTACATAGTCTGCACAATCACAATAAGCTTTTTCATCACTTATGTATGCATTCCCCCAATCGTACGTATTTCACAAGAAAAAAAATTATTTGACGTACCTAATTCACGAAAATTAAACAAAACTGTTATCCCGACATTAGGCGGTGTCAGTATTTTCATCGGTATAACCTTAAGTTCGATCTTATTTATTGGACAGATTGAGTTTCCCGAATTCAGATACATATTTGCTGCGCTCATCATGTTATTTTTCATCGGACTAAAAGACGATATCCTGATCATTGCTCCGATGAAAAAATTGTTGATCCAGGTATTAGCCGCCGGCGTTTTGGTTTTTATGGGCAATGTTCAAATCAGCAGTCTATCTAACTTATTCTACCTCAATCAAATCAGTATTTGGATGAGTGCCCCAATTTCATTTATGCTTCTGCTTTTTCTTATCAATGCGATAAATTTAATTGATGGGATTGACGGGCTTGCGGCTTCAATCACAATATTAGTTTCATCGGTGCTGGGCGTATGGTTTCTGATAACCGGACACTTTGCATACACCATTTTGAGTTTTGCAGTAGCCGGAAGTTTATTAGCCTTTTTACGCTTTAACCTTTGGGGAAATGAAAATAAAGTATTTATGGGCGATACCGGCTCTTTAGTATTAGGATGTTTATTAGGTATTTTGGCGATTAAATTTTTAAGCTTTAACGTGACTGCACCCGAGATGGTAAGAATTTACAATGCGCCTAACTTTATTCTTTCGTTACTCATTGTGCCGGTTACCGATACTTTACGGGTATTTGCTATTCGTCTTTATCAGGGGCGTTCACCTTTTTCGGCAGATATGAATCACATTCATCATATTCTAATTCGTTCCGGGATGAAACATATTCAAGCAAGTGGTTTTTTGGTATTATACACGTTATTCTTTGTTTCATTGAGCATTTCATCACAAGCGTACTTATCGACAACTATAAGTTTTCTTTTAACGCTGACAATCAGTTTTGCGGTGATCGGATATTTGCACAGACGTTCTGAAAAAATTATGAAGAAAAGATCAAAACAAATTCAGCTTACTCGTCGTGTTTTATCAACCGGAATTCCGGTTCACCAAGATCCATTCAAATTTATCAGGTCAAAAAAGAGACTTGCTTAAACCAATAATCCGGTAGATTATTTCAATGAATAGCTCAATTTAACAGCCGCTCCAAAATCGGACGGCAATATTGAGCCATGATCGTAAGCTAGTTGAATACCACACCGCAAAGGAATATTTGGCAATATATAAGTCGCTTGAACTGACGCCGAAAGAAACTCTTTAGGCGAAGCATACTCTGCATTGTGCCTTCCATAGTGCTTCGAATAGCTAAGCTTTGTTTTCCATTCGATTGAGTTGTTGAGCCACCCACTTAAGCCATTGTGAATTGCCCAAAACCGGGTATTATCAAAGCCTTTCGATATTCCGTTTTCATTAAAAATCGGAATGAATAATGGAATTCCCATCATCCGGTCGTAGCTCACAAAACCCGACTTATAAACGCCATGTGTAAAATAATTGTCTTCTCCTTCGCCAACCTCATAATCGGGTCGGCTTGGATCCGGATGGTATTTGTGATGTTGCCCACTTTGATCCCGGGTGTTTGCATATTCCAGCACAGCAGACTCTATAAAAGGTTTATCAGCTACATGCTTCCAATACACTCCCCACAAACCGTCAGGAGCATTTTCAAGCTGAATGCCGGAGCGATCTTCCCAAGGGTGTTGCCAATATAATTTCAGATAATTGCTTTCGCCATCGTACTCCAACGACACCAAGTATTGACCAAGCTGATTTCCCGCCACATTAGCCCGATCAATTGCCGGGGCATCGCTACTTCCTACCCTACCGGTTATATATCTGAAATAATCTTCAAGCCCGGGCATTTTAAAATCGCCGCTGCTAGATGTAAACGTACCACCCCAAAAAACCCAATGATCCAAACCGGCTGAGAAAGTCCACTTGTCGGTTATTGAATAATTTACGTCCAATCGTTTGTGGTGTAAGTTCCCATCATCAACAATTCGGTCGTCAACTAATAAATACTCATTGTACTCAAAATCGAAAGCGAACTTACTGAACCACCCACTTTGAAAGAGCCGGAAGTCGTTAGTTCCAAGGCCAACGCGTGGCAATGGACGTGCGTTATTCGACAGGTAAAAGTTTCCGTTCGTTAGTGATAAGCCATTGGCAAAAACCGGCTCAGCCTTTGCTCCAACATGCAAAAACCACTTTTTAAAGTGCAGCTGCGCCCAGTATTCATTCGGATGAAAGGCCGAATTCTTCGATATTTGTCCAACTAAATTCACACCATAGGCCAGTTGAAACTTATCTTGCAAGTTATAGTCAGCTTGTTTAACGTACTCTATAATAAATAGCTCCTGAACCGGTGCTGAGCCATCGACCATTCCCTGCTGATTCATTTGCAACCAAAAGGGAACATTGTCACCACTCGAGATAATGGTATTAGAATGAATCGTTAGTGCTGGATTGGTATCAGCTACCTGAGCAAAAAGTACAGTAGAAGCGAAGAATAATGCGCTAAGAAATAGTAAACTCTTTTTCATGAATGAGTGGATTTTTTATTGACTGAAAAGTATAAAAAAACAGACAAACTATTTTAACATATAATTGAAAAAATAGTTTGTCTGTATAAAAATTAAAAAACGCAGACCTGTAAGCCGGGTTCTGTATCCTCCGCCAAACGACGAAAAACCTCTATCATTTATCTGGCCGAAGCATCACTGCTACGATCTAGCAACCTACCCCTCACGACTTTCAACCAGGTTGAAATGGAACGGGCAGCTCCTGGTCGTGATATATTTGGTCTTGCAACCCACGAGGCGTACGGCTCTCGAAGTTACCTCCGAAACCGGTGAGCTCTTACCTCACCTTTTCACCCTTTCCCCGGCAAGCCGAGGTGGTCATTTTCTGTTACACTACTGCAAGCTTTCGCCCGCCTTCCAATTAAGAAACATGGTGCCCTGTGTTGCCCGGACTTTCCTCCCTTCAATATAAATTGAAGAGCGATAGAGCGGTCTGCACTGCAAAATTATGAAAAAGGTTGAACTATTTTAGCCAGCCCATTTTATTTATGCAGAATAACCATGGTCGCCCCATAGCCATATTCCTGAAAACTGGCATCCTGAAAGTTATACTTTTTATATCTATGTGTTAGTTCACGACGAACTTCCTGTTTGAGTGTTCCATTTCCCAGGCCATGAATAAAAACGGCTTTCTTTATCCGCTTTTTAATGGCCTCATCCATTTTCTCATGAAAATGAGTCATTTGTAAATCCAACATTTCCTTGTTCGAGAGTCCGGCGGTATCATCAATTAACTCGTGGATATGTAAGTCAACTTCAAGCAGATCTGTATTTTCAACAACTCGTCTTCGTTTACGGGCAGGCTCCTTAGCACTTACCGCTTCCTTCACCTCCTTTTCGGTCAAGTTTTCAACCACCTTTTCCATCGGATTTGGGTTCAGACTTACAACCATCGCCTTTTCGTTAAAAAACTCGTTGGACACAAAACTACCCGACTTATAGAACTTCACCGGGTTAATTTTTACTGAAGCTTCTACAGGACGTTCCAACTGACTGGCCTTTTCGCGATAGCATATCAACTGAAAGAAATACTCCGGCAGCTCCGCAATATCAACCTGGGCAATTGAATCCAACCACAATTTCGTATTCGGCTCCAACTCCCCGGCTTCCTTTGAGCTATATTCGTTTCCTTTCAACTCAGCAAAATGATATAATACGGAAAAATTGCTATCGTTAATCAAGTACAGTTTGATGGTTCCTTCCAGCGGATTTTGGCTATTCTCAGGCACAAAGGCCAACTGAAAATTGGGCTTGTCATTTCCTTCAATCAGCACTGCTTCTTCCTTTACCGGCTCGCTAACCGGTTCCGGCTTTTTCGGATTAGCTTGCGCTGCAAATTGTTCAACACTTGATTTTTCAGCATACTGCTCGTCGGCAATAATCACTAAGTCAGACACTAAAGTCGGAATCTCGAAACCGTCTTCATTTTCAACATGAACTAAAGACTTACTGACAACTTTGGTAACAACGCCGCCGCCGACATCATTCATAAACTTTACCCGATCTCCTACTTTTATCATAGTTCGCTATATTTTACTACAAAATTAAGAACTATTTTAACTGAAAATAATATTTCAGTACTTTTGCCGCTCATGAGCGAAAAAACTTCGATAAAACCGGTTTTCAATCAAAGTGCACAGGCATTGAACTACAATTTGCCGGACGAACGTATTGCGAAATATCCATTGAGCGAGCGCGATGCGTCGAAATTACTCGTTTGGAAAAATGGTCAGATATCAGATGCCAACTTTCGCTCGATTGCTGACTATTTGCCCGAACAGAGTTTACTGGTCTCGAATAATACCAAAGTCATTCGTGCGCGACTTCCATTTCAGAAAAAAACGGGGGCACAGATTGAGATTTTCTGTCTTGATCCGGAATCACCAGCCGACTATCAGCTTGCGTTTCAGCAAACCCAACAATGTAGTTGGAATTGCATGGTCGGCAACTTAAAAAAGTGGAAACAGGAACCACTGGAGCGGCAAGTGGACGTGAATGGGAAAGTAATTACCCTTGTGGCAAAAAAGTTGAGCCAGGAAAATGGCAACGTAGTTGTTCAGTTTAGCTGGAACAATCCGTCGGTTGACTTTGCCTCGCTGATTGAAGCCTGCGGAATATTGCCCATACCGCCCTACCTTCATCGCGAAACTGAAGCCAGCGACCACGAACGGTATCAAACGATTTATTCGAAAATAAAAGGTTCGGTGGCTGCTCCAACAGCAGGGCTGCACTTTACCGATGCCGTATTTCAATCGTTGAAGGAAAAATCAATATCGCTGGCTGAAGTGACGCTGCACGTTGGTGCCGGAACTTTTAAACCGGTTAAGTCTGCCACCATTGCCGATCATGAGATGCACTCGGAAACAATTGTTGTTTCGCGCCAGCTGATTGAAAAACTCATGCAACATACAGGTAAGCTCATCGCTGTGGGGACAACGTCAATTCGTACGCTCGAAAGCCTTTATTGGTTGGGTAAATCAATCATGAAGAATCCGCATCAGGCACCCGACAAATTGCATGTAAAGCAGTGGTCGCCCTACGAAACCACCAACCACGAACCTGCCGCCGATGTTTTACAGGCCTTGCTCGATTATATGGACAAAAACGAACTGCCTGTGGTGATCGCTTCTACCCAAATCATTATTGTGCCAGGCTATCAGTTCCGTTTGGTTGACGGTATGATTACGAACTTTCATCAGCCACAAAGCACCTTACTTTTGCTTATTTCGGCCTACCTGGGCGACGACTGGAAACGGGTGTATCAGCACGCGCTCGACAACAACTACCGTTTCCTCAGCTACGGCGATAGCAATTTATATTTAAAGTAAACAAGCCGTAACGCACAATCTAAACCGAAGTTCTGCAGACCGCAGTTTGCTTACAAAGCAAATTCTACCACGTTCTCATCAGTTCTTTTGGACAAAAATAATTTTCAGGAAGCTTGTCAACCGCAGATGAGAGCAAAATAAATTTTCCAGAATGCTGTCAAAGACAGATGAGAACAAAATATTTTTTCCAGAATGCTCTCAAAGGCAGACGAGAACAAAATAAATTTTCCAGAATGTTGTCAAAGGCTTTCGAGAGCAAAAAAAACTTTCCGGAAGCTTGTCGTCTGCTTTTGGGAACAAAATAAATTTTCCGGGAGCATGTTTTCCGCTTTTGAGAAATCTTCAAACGGCCAAAACGTACCGAGGAAACCGGTGAAAAAAGCGCAAAAAAAAGGCACCCCATTAGGAGCGCCCTTCAATATATCATCAATTAGAAAGTAATCTAAGGTCACGGACCTATTTGATATTTTCGGTTTCGCTTCTATCACAGATTATTAAAGACTCGAAACATCACACTAAATTATTCGCACTACTTACCACGCAAACAAGGGCAAATCCTTCATCATCTTATTTACTTTTTCGCGAACTGATGTGATTACAGCTTCATTTTCCACGTCACTCAACACTTCATCAATCAAATCAACAATCACGGGCATTTGATCTTCTTTCAACCCACGAGTTGTAATTGCGGGAGTTCCCACACGCAAGCCAGAAGTTGTAAATGGCGAACGACTGTCGAAAGGAACCATGTTTTTATTGATGGTAATATCAGCTTTTACCAACGTGTTTTCGGCAACTTTCCCGGTCAATTCAGGAAATTTGGTACGTAAATCAATCAACATACTGTGATTATCGGTACCTCCTGAAATTACCTTGTAGCCTTTATCGACAAAAGCCTGAGCCATAACCGCCGCATTCTTTTTCACCTGGCTTTGGTAGTCTTTATAAGAAGGATCTAACGCTTCGCCAAAAGAAATAGCCTTTGAAGCAATAACATGCTCAAGTGGTCCACCTTGTTGTCCGGGGAAAACAGCAAAATCGATCACTGCCGACATCATTTTTGTTACCCCTTTCGGAGTTTTAAAGCCAAAGGGATTTTCAAAGTCTTCACCCATCAAAATGATACCACCCCGGGGACCACGTAATGTTTTATGGGTTGTTGATGTTACAATGTGGGCGTGTTTGACAGGGTTTTCCAATAAACCGGCAGCGATTAAACCAGCCGGGTGAGCCATATCAACCATAAACATCGCACCAACTTCATCAGCAATTTTACGCATGCGGGCATAATCCCATTCGCGCGAATAGGCTGATGCCCCACCAATAATCAGTTTTGGTTTGTGTTCGCGAGCCAAAGCTTCCATTTCATCGTAATCAACCAAACCGGTTTCTTCTTTTACATGGTATGCAATTGGCTCGTATAAAATACCCGATGAATTAACCGGAGAACCGTGCGAAAGGTGGCCTCCATGAGAGAGATCAAGACCTAAAAATTTATCGCCCGGCTTAAGAATAACGCTTAACACGGCCGCATTGGCCTGTGCTCCGGAGTGTGGCTGAACGTTGGCATACACTGCTCCAAATACTTCTTTCAAACGGTCGATAGCCAATTGCTCAGTCATATCAACACACTGACAGCCGCCATAATACCGTTTGCCCGGATATCCTTCAGCATATTTATTGGTCATTACAGAGCCCATCGCTTCCATGACTTGCTCGCTAACAAAGTTTTCAGAAGCAATTAATTCAATTCCGCTCAACTGACGCTGGCGTTCTTTCTCAATAATGTCAAATACAATTTGATCTCTTTTCATCGTATTAAAATTGTTTACTTTATGGGTATATAATGGAACTTCCGGAAAATCCTGTCATTCTTTTTCGTCCCAACAACAAGGGGAACAGAACACCAAAATTTGCGATCGTTTCATTTGATAATTATTTCGATAACGAATTTAAAGGGCAAAGGTAAAACTTTTTATGTCGTGCCGAAACGATTAGAAATTAACAAACACCTGTTTTTTTGAACGTTTAACATTGAGAAAACCTTCGCCAGTGAGTTCTATACTATCATCCTTTTTCGAGTAGTAACCTTCTTCAGGATTGCTGAGTATAAACTATTAGAGTGGGTTGTCATTTAAGTTACTGCGTGCTTTATGATATTACCTTCGACTGCGTACTTTGATTTTATGCCTTGATTTATTGATTGTTTTTACTGAATGATTTAAAACGACCGTTATGCCAATAAAAAAACTAAAAAAGTATCTGGATCACTACAACATTGAGTACATTACCATTCGCCATTCGCTGGCATTTAATGCCCAACGAGTTGCCGCAACAACACACATTCCTGGTAAAGAAATAGCTAAAACCGTAATTGTAAAAGTTGATGGGAAAATGGCCATGGCTGTACTGCCGGCTTCGTACATGGTAAACCTCGACCTTTTGAAAGAGCAAATCGGTGCCAAAACAATTGAGTTAGCCAACGAAATGGAATTTAAACGATTTTTTCCTGAATGCGAAATTGGAGCAATGCCACCGTTTGGTAATTTATACGATATGCCGGTTTATGTGGCCGAAAGTTTAGCCGAAGATAAAGAAATTGCATTCAACGCCGGAACTCACATCGAATTAATACGAATGGCATACGCTGATTTTGAACGACTGGTACAGCCATTCGTTCTGAAATTTTCGAAAGCAAAAATGGTTTAAGAAGCCGATCATCGAATCGACGAAAAAGAAATCTCCCCCGTTCAGAGGTTTCTTTTTTTGTCTTCTGAAAATTGATGGTCGTTTCATTTTTAATTTGCATTTTTAATTTGCATTTTTAAGCCGCTCATGATCTCATTTGCCCAGAATTATCGCGGGTGAATCAAGAGACCGGAAATCAATGTATAAATGAAAGCAAGCAAAAACGAAGAGCCGTTACTATTTATATCTGCTATTTATTTGAGTTTATTGGGGAGTGTTTTTGGAATAGTGCTCTTCGGTATAGCCGCTTTGTTTTTTACTAAAACCAAGGAACTGGTTATCGGTGTAACCAACCTTACCAGTATGGATCATATTACTCCCTTGTATCTTTTGCTATTTGCCGGATTTTGTGGTGTCTCGCTTATTGGGGTATTGAAAATGAAACGCTGGCAAAAATCAGGATTTTATATTTATACAATCGCCCAACTTGCCATTCTTTTTCTCCCGGCTATTTGGATTGACTGGAATGCTTTTTCGGTAATGAACGGTTTATTTTCAGCTTTGTTCATCTTGATTTACCTTTCCTTCTATCCACGAATGGAATAAAACTCCGTAGCTTTTCACCAGCTAAGGTCGCGAACCTATTTGATATTTTCGGTTTCGCTTCTATCACTAATTGTTAAAGACTCGAAACATGACACTAAGTTATTCGCACTACTTAATTCACTTTTTGTCCTAGCTTTTTAAGCATCTCAAAATGCTTATGAAGGGCATCAAAAAAGCTTGGTTGAACATGATAAGGTAAGTTATACTTTTGAGCTGTATCAGCCACTAAAAGTGAAATTTTTCGATAATGGATATGGCAAATTGCCGGGAACAGATGATGTTCAACCTGGTAATTCAAACCTCCGATAAACCAAGAGAATAATCGGTTGTGGGGAGAATAATCAGTTGTTGTCAGTAATTGATGAATCGCCCAATTGTTCTCCACAGTTCCTGTTTGATCGGGAACCGGATATTTTGAAGAAGGCATTACATGCGCTGTCTGGAATATAACTGTTAGTATAAAACCACATATCAAGTGCATACTTAAATAAAACAAAACAACCAACCACCAAGCGATCGGCAACACCAAAATTGGTAACACCAATATGTAGGTGTAGTAAATTATCTTGGAAATAATCAGCTCTGTCAGAAGCTTCTTAAACGATTTTTTACGTCCCAACTTCACTCCTTCTTTTGAGTAGCGATACAGTTGTTTAAAATCTTTAACCGTGCTCCACATAATTGTCATCAAACTATACAAGAACCAGGCATATACATGTTGAAAACGATGAAATTTATGACGAGGCTTGCCCGGAGAAAGGCGTAATACAATGCCTGGATCAATATCTTCATCGTACCCATCAATGTTCGTAAAGTGATGATGTAATGTATTGTGCTGATATTGCCAGGTTTGGGAAAAACCTCCTAAAAAATTCAATGAATAGGATAAAACCTTATTAATCCTTTGATTTTTTGAATAAGAATTGTGATTCGCGTCATGCATGACCGAAAGACCGATTCCTGCCATTCCCAACCCCATGGTTATCCAAAGAAAAAACAACCCAAGCGGATTTGTAACAAACAGAAAAATCATCAGGAAATAGGGAACTAAATAAAGAGAAAACATGAAAATCGTTTTCAGGAACATCGTTTTATCTCCATATTTCGAAAGCTTATTTTCCTCAAAATAGTCTACTATTCTTTTTCGTAATTCATTTACAAATTCTTGCTTTTGGGCATTTGGAAATATGATTGCTTTTGATTTCATCACCTTTGTTTATTGTTCTAATTTTTACTTCAACTACATTCGAAAAACACGAGTCGTCAACCTTTTTTTCATCACGTATGATTCGACACTTCATCTTCGACCTTATCTTTATGGTACAAAGATATTGGGCTTTGATTCAATTAAAATAAAAAAGGGATTAACGATAGAATTCTGTTATTATTTTGATGCAAATGGGGATAAATAATGGAAGATGATGGCGAGTGGGATTCGCCCCAATTGTATTAAAAAAGCTCTTTGATCTTTAACAAATACTGGCGAGACACGGGAACTGGCTCATCAAAGTCCCTGATTTGCAATAAATGTGTATTATACTTTTTGGTGAGCTTTTCGACATGAAAAGTATTTACAATAGACGTTCGATGACATCTTATAAAATTCGAAAATGGCTTTAACTGTTGTTGGATATTCTTCAGGGTACTCCGTATCAATTTCCTCTTTATTCCTTGTCCTTCGCGGTATATAATTTCGACATAATTATCAGCCGAGCGCAAAAGTATTACATCAGCAATCGACAAGTTCAATTGGTCAGCACTATATTCTGAAATAAATTCGATGGTTTGATTCAAATAGTCATCTTCATAACGTTCAATCTCCTTCATGATGTTTTCTTTTTCACCAAGCAGCAGTTCGTTTTGATATTTCAACTTCTGGAACTGATCGAAGACATTCAAAATAACCGGAGGAACAAGACATATCAGCACTAATTTAAAGACGATGTAAAACGACAATTCAATCAAGCCAACATAGCGCAAATAAAAAGCAAGTGCGACTGTACTGAATGCCAAAATGAGAAATCCGCAAGCATAGGAAAATACGAGTGTATTTTCGTTTTCCGAAAATTTATCATGGATTAATGTTCGAAATGTTGTGCGAACCAGAACCATAAATAGAAAGATAATAGCCACAAAGCCGGCAACAAAAAGCAAGCGATTATTAAAGTTGAAACCGTCGATGGAAAACGGTTGAAAAAACAGAATAAATAAAAAAATACCAAAAGTGATACTCAACAGAAAACCAATGTTTTCTTTGATCCTTGCAACTAATTTATTGATTCTCCCAGCCAGCATAAAAAAGTAGTTTATTGACAGTGAAGTCGGAATATTTTCTTCTTTCAAAGTTAAACCATTTTTCCTCAGTCAGAAGAAATCACCCATTTTCCGACAACCATTTAAAAAGCGTTGGAGATATTCCAAATTTGAATCAGTACAAATTAAATGAGTCCAACACCAGATCATGACGGCTAGTCATGTGAAAAAGTCCGAACGGTTTTACGATAATTTGAAAACACTTTAGCTCGAGAAATAAAGCCAATATACCTGCCTCCGTCAATCACTGCCAAATTAAACCGTCCACTTGTTTCAAATTTCTCGGCAACCACGAGCATCGTATCTTTCGGGGAAATAAAATACTCAGGCATGTACATTAAATCCTTTACATAGACTTTCTCATACAAATCCTGATTAAAAACGATATCCCTGATATCATTCATTTTAATCATTCCTCGCATAATTCCATCGGCATCAACCACCGGAAAAAGATCGCGCTTCGACTTGGAAATAGACTTGGTGAGATCTCCCAAAGTTGCTTCGGGAGAAATAATTTCGAAATCAGTTTCAATCAAATCCTGAACTTCCATAAAGTGAAGAACCGCTTTATCCTTATGATGCGTTACTAACTTTCCATCGAGGGCTAATCGCTTTGTGTATATCGAGTGTTGTTCGAATCGGACTATTGTAATATAAGCGACCAACGATGCAATGATTAAGGGAAAGAAAAGTTCATAGCCTCCGGTAATTTCGGCAGTTAGAAAGATGCCCAGCAAAGGCGCATGCATAACACCCGCCATCATTGCACCCATACCTGCCAATGCAAAGTTATCGAGTGGTAAATTTAACCCAAAGACGAGATTCAGAAAGAAAGCCATAAAATAGCCGCCAATGGCTCCGACAAAAAGTGTTGGTGCAAAAATACCACCGATTCCACCACTAGCCGTGGTAACTGCCATGGCAATTACTTTAAAGCCTAATAAAAGCACTAAAAAAACAACAAAAAACCAAGGATTATCGCGTAACCCGTAAAATAGGGAATTGTCCAACAATTCCAGACCAAGGTCGTTAAACACTTTGTTTATGGAAGTATAGCCTTCACCCCAAAGTGGCGGAAAGAGAAAGATCAAAACTCCAAGAGCTATTCCACCATAAACCATACGAAGCCACTGTCTTTTTATGCCTTTCATTACTTGTTCTACCCACATCGCAACCCTGGTAAAATACAACGATACAAAGCCTGCAAAAATACCCAACGCGATATAAAAAGGAACCTGATCGGCCTGAAAAGTGTGGATCAGGTTGAACTTGAATAGCGAAACATCACCCATAAAATAAACGCTAATTACCGCCGCAGTAATCCCGGAAATTAACAAAGGAACCAGTGAAGCCATTGTTAAATCGAGCATTAGTACTTCCAAGGTAAAAACGATGCCAGCAATTGGTGCTTTAAAAATTCCGGCAATAGCTCCGGTAGCTCCACATCCAATCATTAAGATCACATCGGCATGTCCGAGTTTAAAGAAGCGGGCCAGGTTTGCGCCAATCGAAGCTCCCGTCAATACCACAGGTGCCTCAGCTCCAACTGATCCTCCAAAACCAATCGTGAAACTACTGGTAATCATGGAAGAAAAAGAATTGTGCGACTTAATCTTTCCTCTATTATTTGAAATTGAAGATAAAATTTTAGCTACGCCGTGTCCAATATCATCTTTAATAAAGTAGCGAATAATCAGTACCGTGATCGTAATTCCGATTAAGGGAAGGGCCAGATACAGAAAATTTTCATTGGTCGTAACAAAGTGGCCAACTAACTGTTCTCCAATAAAGTGAATTAATTTTTTTAAGATTAACGCAGCCAATCCACTGACAACTCCAATTATGAAGCTTATCCAGTACAGCTTTTTCTTGCCCATTAGCTGTTTCGCCAATGATTTCAAATCAATCTTCTCAATCCCCAACATGATTTTATTTTGCTTAATCGTGTGATAAATGTGCCATTCGCTTTCTGTATGTCGAAAAAACACGAGCTCTGGATATAAAACCGATGTATTTCCCCTGATCGATTACTGCCAGATTATAACGTTCACTTGATTCAAATTTCTCAACAACTTGTTCCATCGAATCAGACGTTGAAATTGAATGCTCAGGCAAATACATCAAATGACTAACATGAACCTTATCGTAAAGCTCCTGACGGAAAATCAAATGCCGGACATCATCCATTTTCACCATTCCTTTCAAGTAACCATCCTCATCAACAATGGGGAATAAATTCCGGTGTGCCTTGGAAATTGCTTCAGCCAGATCGCCTAAAGTTGAGTTTGGTCGCAGCACAAGAAAGTCAGTTTCAACTAACTTTTTCACTTCCATCATTCGAATAACATTGAGGTCTTTATCATGAGTCATTAGTTCTTTCCGCTTTGCCAGCTGAATATGGTAAACAGAATTTGACGTAAAAGCTTTAACCGTAAGGTATGCGAACGTTGACACAATCATTAATGGTACAAATAGTTTATAGCCTCCGGAAATATCGGCAATCAGGAAAATACCGGTTAATGGAGCTTGCAAAACTCCGCCTATCAATCCGGACATTCCAATCAGTGCGAAGTTATTTACATTTAATTGTTTTAACCCAGTCATGTTGACAAATTGTGCGAATAGCATTCCAGAATTAACACCCATGAAAAGTGTTGGGGCAAAAATACCGCCAATACCACCGCTACCAAAAGTTATTGAGGTGGCAACAATTTTTAAAAGAATTACAGCTATAATCAATACGAACATACTCCACATTTCTCCTTTAAAGCTGTAAAAGATCGAATCATCGTACAAATATCCCAGATCTCCTTCTAAACACATATTGATGGCTTCGTACCCCTCGCCATAAAGTGCAGGGAAAAAGAAAATCAAAATTCCTAAGCTCAATCCACCAATCGTAAGTCTTATTCGCTTTGTACTAAACCCCTCAAAAAGTTTTTCAATGTATAAGTACATTTTGGTGAAATAGGCCGAAACCAATCCGGCAAATATTCCTAAAACAATATAGTATGGAAGGTCTGACAGTTCGAAACTGGTCTCAACACTAAATGGATAAAGGACATCTTGCCCCATAAAAAAGTAGGAAGTCAATACCGCTGATGAAGATGCCAATAAGAGAGGAACCAAGCTAAAGGTAGTCAGGTCGATCATAATAACTTCAACCGCAAAAACAATGGCAGCAATGGGTGCCTTAAAAATAGCTGCCATTGCTCCGGCAGAAGCACAGGCAAGCATCAATATGGTATTCTTGTAATTAAGTCTGAATACTTTTGAAATCCAGGATCCGTACGCTGCTCCGGTAGCAACGGTAGGTCCCTCTAACCCAACTGAACCACCAAAGCCTACCGTAAATGCAGAAGTTATTACCGATGAAAACAGGTTGTGTCTACTCAGTTCGCCTTGCCGCATTGAAATACTGTGCAACACATTGGGAATACCATGACGAACCGGTTTTTTTATAATATAGGTAATAAACAAAACAGTGATAAAAATCCCTGTTATTGGAAGAATTAGGTAGATGTAATTTTCAACATAGTGCCCCAACGAGATATTGTGCACTAATCGTTGAGTCAGCCAAACAGCATTTTTAATTATCGTCGCTGCAATTCCGGCAATAATACCAACAACCACACTCAGAATCACCACAAAGTGGCGTTCGCTCAAGTGCCGTAAACGCCAACGGTGAAAACGAACAATTAAAGACTGCTTATTCTCCATTTGTTCGCAAAAATAATAAAAGGCAGTCTAAAATCGGGGAGAAACTATTTTTTCTTTTTGAAAATTCCTTTGATTACTTCCCAAACTTTTTTCTTTTCTTTCTTCTCAGGATTTTTAACCTCTTTCAACTTCTCTTCTTTCGATTTTCCGGCAAATATTCGTTCAATCAAATTGTCTTTATCATCCAAATCATAAAACTCCCGGTAGTGAGGAATTGCCAGATCGGCTAATAGCCCGTTATTCAAACTTGGAAAATCAGCATACTGCATCGTTTTATATCGAGCATCACGATAAAGCTTACTGTAAAACTTACCTACAATTGGTAAAGCCATGTATGCTCCTTGTCCATATTTTATTGTACGGAAATGAACTCCAGGATCTTCAGCTCCAACCCAGCAGCCAGTTACTAATTCAGGTGTGAGGCCAATAAACCATCCGTCCGACTGATTTTGCGTTGTCCCTGTTTTACCGGCAAAATCGCCAGAAACCTGATAGGTATTTCGGATCGAGCTCCCCGTACCATCATTCACAACTGATTCGAGCATGTGGGTAACAATCTGACAATTGACACCATTCAACGAAGTTCGGGTGGCTGGTTCGCGTTTATATTCAACCAGCTTGTTGCCTTTGTTATCACTGATTGAAACAAGGTAATTGGGTTCAACACGAGTTCCTTGATTTAACATGGTTGCATAAGCAAAAAGCAAATCCTTCAAACTAATTGAAGCTACACCAAGCGCTAAAGAAGGAAATTCGGGCAAGTCAGCTTCTAATCCCAATTCCCGACAAGTCTCAATCGTTTTCTCAATGCCTGTTTTCATCATGACATCAACAGCAACTGTATTTAATGACTGAGTCAACGCTCCTTCCATTGAATAATACCCTGTATACTCTCCGTGTGAATTACTCGGAGACCAATCCTGATAATCTTCATAGACTTTCTTTTCGTTTGGGTAATACTCAAATGGGCTTTGTCCGTCTTCAAGAGCTGCTAAATAAACAAACGGCTTAAATGTAGAACCAACCTGACGCGCTGACAAAACATGATCGTATTTAAAAAAGCGGAAATCAATTCCCCCAACCCACGCTTTTAGGGCTCCGGTTGATGGTTCAATTGCTAAAAAACCGGCATTAAGTAAGCGCAAATAGTGTTTAATCGAATCAAGCGGGGTTGTTTCGACCTGCTTTAATCCTTGGTGGGTAAAAAAAGTTGTCTTTATCTTCGAACTGAACGCCTGATCAATCTGCTCTTGCGTTTTGCCTGCTTTATTCATCTTCTTATAGCGCTCCGAACGACGTATTGCGCTCTTTAAAATGTTCTGTTTCCCTCTCCAAGGTTCTGTTTTTCCCCAGTGGTTGTCAAATACATTTTGTAAGTTTTCCATGTACTCTTTGACCGATTGTTGTGCAAAATACTGGAAATCGTAATTTAAGGTTGTCTTAACCCGCAGACCATCAGTAAATAAATTATATGGTTCACCGTTCTCTTTGGTATTGTTTGAACACCAATCCATCAACTCCGGCTTTAGCATCTCGACAAAATACGGCGCCGGGCCTTCATTGTAAGAAATTCTTCGGTATTTTACACCCAGTGGTTTTTCCTTAAAAACTTCTCCTTGTGCTTCCTCCAGAAAGCCATTTGCGATCATTTGATTGATAACCACATTGCGCCGTTCTTTCGAACGTTCAGGATTAATTCGAGGATTATAACTGTAGTTGGCTTTTAGCATGCCAACCAACACCGCTGATTCATCTACGGTGAGGTTTTTAGGATTTTTACTGAAGAATCGTTCCGCAGCGACTTCAATACCAAAAATGTTTTCTCCAAACGGAACCGTATTCAGATATAGTGTCAGAATTTCTTCCTTGGTATAAATGCGCTCCAAACGATAGGCAATAATTGCCTCGCGCAATTTATTAACCGGCATACTAAACATCCACAAATCATTTCGTGGAAATAAGTTTTTAGCAACCTGCTGGCTCAAAGTACTTCCGCCGCCAGCACTTTTATCCTGTAGCAGGATCGTTTTGAAAAGTACGCGCATCAGCGCAATCTCATCAATCCCGCGGTGTTCATAAAAACGAGCATCCTCTGTAGCAATCAGTGCATTGATTACATTAGGTGATATTTCATCAAATTGAACGTTGCTCCGATTCTCAATATAATAGCGACCAAGTAACCGACCATCCTCTGAGAATACTTCTGATGCCTGTGGGTTTTTGATATCATTTAACTGATTGGAACTCGGAACATGGCCTGTAAATCCTAAATAAACAGCCATAAAGAATATAAAAAAGAGAATAACACCAACTGCAAAAAGCTTAAGCAGAAACATCCAGACATTTCTCTTTTTAGCTTTCGATGATCGTTTTTGTTTTTTTCGTATTGGTTTTCTCTTTTTGGATGGTATCGTTTTTGACCTTTTTGTCGCCATTAAAATCTATTTTAAAAACAAAATTAGATAAATAAAACGATTCAATAGCCGGATGTTGTACTTACATTCAAAAACTTTTCAGTTACTGAGATTGTCTTAAAACTAACAATTAGATAAAACAGAAGTATGAGAATTGCAATTACCGGATCGGGAGGATATATTGGAACAAACATAATTGAAAAGCTAAACCAACGAAATTTTCAAATTATCAGGATTGACCGCGAACTGTTATATGGAGATTATCAATTACTCGCTGAAAAGCTACTAGAAACAGATGCAGTAATTAATTTGGCAGGAGCTCCAATTATTCAGCGCTGGACCAAAAAAAACAAATCAGTTATATACAACAGTCGTGTGCAAACAACCCAAAATCTGGTTAAGGCCATTAACGCAATAAAACATGCTGATAGACCTGGCATAGTTGTGTCAATATCGGCCATTGGTATTTACAGGGATGAATTTACTCACGATGAAACAAGTACCAGGTACGCAAATCATTTTGCAGCTCGCGTGATTGATGATTGGGAAGACACATTGGTTGAGCTACCAGAAGATATCCGGCGTATTATTTTCAGATCAGGCATTGTAATCGGCAAGAACTCACCATTTATGAATCGTCTGCTACCTGTTTTCAAACTAGGGGTTGGTGGAAAAATAGGTGCCGGCAAACAAGCCTTCCCTTTTATTCATATTGATGATGTGCTACAAGCTTTCGAAATCGCACTTACAGATGAATCATATTCGGGTATATACAATTTGGTAGCTCCGGAACAAACTTCGAATCAGGAATTCACAAAAAGCCTTGCAAAGAAAATAAATCGCCCGGCATTTTTTCAAGTTCCTGCTGTCGCATTACGCTTACTTTTCGGTAAAGCTGCGAATCTAATTTTGAAAAGTCCGGTAGTTGTGCCTCAGCATTTGATTCAGCAAAATTTCAAATTCATTTATCCTACCCTTGATGAATCGCTCAATGAGATTATAAACGAATAAAATCAGTAGAAAAATGTTACAGCACACGTCTGTAGGCTCTTACCTTTTTATTGAAAAAGCTCTTTTCTAAAATATAACTCGTAAGAATCATCTTTTCAAGTAGCTCAAATTTATTTTCAATGAGAATATACTTTGGCTTTTTCTTGAGCACTTCTCTTAATTCCAATTCCGGATTAACATTAAAAGCCATTGCCAGATGAGGTGAATTCAGTATGGATGAATGCACATACTTTGTGGGACACTCTTTTTCTAGTAATAAATATACGATTTGCTCATAATTAGCCACAAAAATATTGTCTTCACTAGTAATTCGCTTTTGTAAATATGCGGCAATTACCTCTGGCTCATCGGGACGAACTATTTTTCCCTGTATTCCCACGAACTGAATGACCAGCAACAATAAAATGCCGAAAGACATACCTGTTTTACCCCGAAAGAAAAAGCGAGCATATTTATCTAACCGAAATTCCGGATGAAAAGCCACCCCAACAATAAGACTTATTGGAATCATCAATTGTATCGCATAGTGACTAAATCCTTTTCCCGGAAGATAGATTGCCAATAATATAGCGGCAATCCAATAAATGAGTAAATACTTGTATATTGGCTTAAGTAGCTTCTGCTTCGAAAACAACACATAAAACATCAAAAACGTAACCGGGAAAAATCGACCCAAAAAGTCGAGTAACAGTTTTACAAATCGCCAGGTTGTGCCTTGCTGCATGTACCTTCCCGGCAATTCGTAAGTAATGAATCTAAAATATTCAAAATGATTTCCAACAAAGAAATATAGGTTCACCATCAAAAAAGGTAATGCAAACCCAATACCTGAGAACAGAAAGGGTAAAAAATCCTTCCACGAAAACCGACTTCGGCGCTGCATAATTTCGTAAACCAATAGAAAAGACATTAGAGCTACAAAGTCGAAAAGAACCAGGTATTTAATAATAAACCCGATTCCCATAAGTACACCTGCCACCCCGTAGCGAATTGAGCTCTTTTTCAATAAAAACAACAAAGAGGAGGCTGTAAAAAAGTTAAAAAACAATTCTGTATTAGGAGATAAACCAAAATAGTTCCAAGTAGACGTACAACAAATATAAACGAATCCTGTGGCCAGTGCTGCCGGTTGATTATTCAATATTTTCTTTGAAACGAGAAAAAGCAAGTGAGCAGTCACTCCGACAATAAGAGCAACAAACAACCGGCTCATCACAATTGAATGTCCAAACAAAAAGCCCATGAAAGCATAGATTGCAAATATCCCTACCGGCTTACTATCAGTAACATCATAGTAAAGCAATTTTCCATCCAACAAATCTCTTCCTATTATTAAATAGGTAGATTCATCATGATCAAGCACGCTGGTAAAAAAACTGAAAAGACGGAGTACAACTGCCGTAATTAAAAACAAAATGAGAACCTGCCTATCTTTGAAAACCTTCATCTGCAAAATCACCTACACTTTAAGCACAAAAAAAGCCCCACCAAATTGGTAGGGCTCAAATATAGTAATAAAATGTAATCTCTTACAATTGAGGACCGGCAGCAACCAATGCTTTACCTTCTTCGTTGTCAGTATACTTCTCGAAGTTTTTAATAAAACGACCAGCTAAATCCTGTGCTTTTGCTTCCCATTCTTTAACATCAGCATAAGTATCGCGTGGGTCAAGAATATTAGGGTCAACTCCCGGCAAAGAAGTAGGAACTTCCAAGTTGAATACAGGAACTGTTTTTGATTCTGCTTTTTCGATAGAACCATCAAGAATTGCATTGATAATACCGCGAGTATCTTTAATAGAGATCCGTTTTCCGGTACCATTCCATCCTGTGTTTACTAAATATGCTTCCGCTCCGTACTCTTCCATTTTTTTCACTAACTCAGCACCATACTGTGTAGGGTGAAGTGTTAAGAATGCAGCACCAAAACAAGCAGAGAAAGTTGGCTGAGGAGCAGTAACACCACGCTCAGTACCAGCAAGCTTAGCTGTAAATCCTGATAAGAAATGGTATTTTGTTTGCTCTGGAGTCAATTTTGATACTGGAGGCAACACACCAAAAGCATCAGCAGAGAGGAAAATTACTTTTTTAGCATGTCCTGCTTTTGAAGGAACAGCAATATTTTCGATGTGGTTAATCGGATATGAAACCCGTGTATTTTGTGTTACTGAACCATCAGTGAAATCAATTTTACCATTTTCATCAACAGTAACATTTTCCAACAATGCATCGCGCTTAATAGCACCAAAAATTTCAGGCTCGGCTTCTTTATCCAAGTTGATGGTTTTTGCATAGCATCCACCTTCAAAGTTGAATACACCATCATCATCCCAACCGTGCTCATCATCACCAATTAACTGTCGGCTTGAGTCAGTTGACAAAGTTGTTTTTCCAGTTCCTGAAAGACCGAAGAAAATAGCGACATCACCTTCTTTACCAACATTGGCAGAGCAGTGCATTGAAGCCATACCACGCAATGGCAAGTAGTAGTTCATCATAGCGAACATACCTTTTTTCATTTCTCCACCGTACCAGGTACCACCAATTACCTGCATTTTTTCAGTCAGGTTAAATACAGTATATACCTCTGAGTTTAATCCGTGCTCTTTATATTTTTCGTTTGTGGTTTTTGAACCGTTCATCACAACAAAATCAGGCTCACCGTAGTTTGCTAATTCTTCTTCGGTTGGACGAAGGAACATATTTTTCACAAAGTGTGCCTGCCATGCAACTTCCATGATGAAACGTACTTTCAAACGAGAATCTTCATTCGCTCCACAAAAAGTATCTACCACGTAAAGCTTTTTACCTGAAAGCTGTTCTACGGTATTTGCTTTAAGATCATTCCAAACTTCCTTAGAAATTGGTTTGTTATCATTTGGAGATTCTGGTGAATTCCACCACATGGTGTCTTTAGTTGTTTCATCTTCAACGATGTATTTATCTTTTGGCGAACGACCGGTAAAAACGCCAGTCATTACGTTGACTGCGTCCAACTCTGTCAACTGACCTTTTTCAAAGCCTTCCAACTCAGGCTTCGTTTCTTCCTCAAATAATACTTCGTAAGATGGGTTATGTACGATTTCTTTTACATCAACAATGCCGTACTTCGATAAATCTAAATTTTTCATAATCAACAATTAAAAATTAATATTTCCAACAAAACCAATTTTTTCTCGGCAGACGAAAATAATATTTTTTTCCTTCTTTTTGAGAGGCCAAAATCAATTTAATACTAATTTGAAACTAAGCTAAACAAAAAAAAGACAGCACGTTAACTAACGTACTGTCTCGCAACTTTATATCCAACTTATTTGACTAATTTACAATGTTAAGAAATCATTAAAACAGAACCAGATAATTTCTTATGACCGCGGGTGAAATTGACTAATTGTCGACTTCAAATAATCACGATCAAGGTGAGTATATATTTCAGTTGTCAAAATAGACTCATGTCCTAACATTTCCTGAACAGCTCTTAAATCCGCTCCTCCAGAAATTAGGTGAGTCGCAAATGAATGACGGAAAGTATGTGGACTAATCTTTTTATCCATCCCCACTTTTTCAGCCAAATTTTTAATGATTGTAAAAATCATAACCCGGCTTAGTTTCTTTCCTCTTCTATTCAGAAAAAGAACATTTTCACTTTCAGGGTTAATTTTCAATGTCTTCCGGTATCCACTGAGGTATTTATTAATTTCAACAACAGCTTTTTCGCTCACCGGAACAAGTCTTTCTTTTTCAGCTTTGCCTTCAACTTTTATAAAGCCTTGTTCAAAAAATAAGTTTGTCACCTTCAAATTCACTAATTCAGAAACTCGCAATCCGCAACTGTAAAGCGTCTCCAACATAGCCTTATTGCGCTGTCCCTCAGGCTTCTCAATATCAACAGCATCAATAATCGTATCAATCTCTTCCATTGTTAATACATCTGGAAGCTTACGCCCGATTTTTGGCGACTCCAACAATGTTGTTGGATCTCCCTGAATTTTTCCCTCGATCAACAAGTACTTAAAAAAGGACTTAATTCCAGAAATAGTACGTGCTTGAGTACGAGGAGAAACACCCCTGTCGTTCAGGTGTTCAACAAAACTCCTCAGATGATTTAACTTAACCTTTTCAGGTGCTAAGCGCTTGAAATTTTCTTCTAAAAAAACCATCAGCTTGTTAATATCATTCACATAAGCAGCAATGGAATTTTGAGATAAAGACTTCTCCAGTCTCAAGAAATTTTCAAATCCTTTTTTACTATCTTCCCATTTCATAATTAAACGCATTTAAATTTGTTCTCAAATCAATTTTCGTAATTTTGGTTCTGTAACACTTCTCAACTAAATTGATAACGATAGCTTCTTCCCCAAGAATACATAATTATCAATACGTCGTTAGATCGGCTAAAGTTACTAAAATTTTAATATAAAGCACAATAAAAATGAAAATATTGTTAATCAACGGCCCTAACCTAAACTTACTAGGAAAAAGAGAAAAAAATATTTATGGTGATTCCTCCTTTGAAGATTATTTTAAACAGCTTCAGACACAGTTTACTCAGCATGAACTAACATATTATCAATCGAATGTTGAAGGCGAATTAATAAATAAGATACACGAAGTAGGCTTTGACTATGACGGCATTGTCTTTAATGCTGGAGCTTATACGCATACGTCGGTTGCTATTAGAGATGCCATCGCCGGCATACAAACGCCAGTTGTTGAGGTTCATATATCCAACATCTTAACCCGAGAGAAATTCAGACACAAATCAATCATAGGGCCCGCCTGTAAGGGTAGTATTATGGGTTTTGGCCTCGACTCATACCGTTTAGGGATTGAAAGTTTTCTACAACGTTAACTTTAAAATCATTTAACGATCTCAAAAGGTCCTTTTGTTTACACTATAAGAAAAAAGTCTAATTTTGCCGGCCGATAATGTAATAAATGAATGTAATGAAACATACCAAAATTGTTGCTTCGATTTCAGACCTAAAGTGCGAACCGGAGTTTGTCAAAGCCTTATATCAAGCGGGGATGAATGTCGCCCGGTTAAATACGGCGCATATCACCGAGGAAACAGCCTTGACAATGGTAAACAATATACGATCAGTATCAGATTCAATAGCACTACTGATTGACACAAAAGGGCCTGAAATTAGAACTGTAAATATGGAAAGCCCAATTGAGATAGAGAAAGGGGATCTTGTTGAAGTTTCGGGACTTGACCGTAAAAGTGAAAAAGGCCGCCCTACCATGATGGTATCGTACAATAATTTTCATGTAGAGATACCAGCCGACGGAACATTATTAATTGACGATGGAGAATTAGAACTATCGGTTCAGGAGAAATTTGAAGACTATGTTTTGTGTCTTGTTGAAAATCCCGGGAAGATCAAGAACAAGAAAAGCATAAATACGCCCGGCTTTAGTGTAAAACTCCCATCTATTTCTGAAAAAGATAAAACATTTATCGAATTTGCTGCTAAAAATGAACTTGACTTTATCGCACATTCTTTCGTTCGTAATAAAGAAGATGTTATTCAAGTGCAAGAGCAGTTAGACAAACTCAATAGTCCGATCAAGATTATTGCTAAAATTGAAAACTGGGATGGCGTAAATAATATCGATGGGATTCTGGATCACGCATATGGAATCATGGTGGCTCGTGGAGATCTTGGAATTGAGATTCCGGCGGAAAAAATACCTGGCATCCAGAGAATGTTGATCAAAAAAGCCGTTCAGAGAAAGAAGCCAGTAATCATTGCTACTCAAATGCTGCATAGTATGATCGACAACCCACGTCCGACCAGAGCTGAAGTAAGCGATGTTGCAAATGCGATTTACTCAAGAACTGATGCTATCATGCTTAGTGGAGAAACCGCTTACGGACAATATCCGGTTGAGTCGGTTGAATACATGAGCCGCATTGCACAGCAAGTTGAAAGCAGCAAAGATAAACGTAACGACATTACACTTCCTGCTGTAAATAACGAAGTTGTTGCCTATTTGGCTGAAGCTGCCATTTTAGCATCAGATGAATTAAAAACGAGAGCAATTGTAACCAACACCCTTACCGGGAAAACGGCTCGTTACTTGGCTGCTTTCCGCGGAAAGAACCCGGTTTACGCCAGCTGCTACGAAATGCCAGTTGTTCGTCAATTAGCACTTTCGTATGGTGTTCGACCTTTCTTAGTTGAGCCTAAAAAGAACAAATTTAAAATGGTTCGTTCTTCATTAAAAGAACTTGTAAATAAAGGAAAAGTCGTTAATGATGATAACGTGGTATACGTTGGTGGAAGTTTCGGTATTGGCGGTGGATCAACCTTCATGGAAATTTCAACCGTTGAACGTTTAACCTACAAAGAAAAAGAATAGTTACAAATTATAGAACAAAAAAAAGGAGCTTTAAAGCTCCTTTTTTTATGTTATCTATCGCAAATCAATTTTCTCAACACCAGGGTGCTTCAACAAATCAAACTTAAAATCGGCTGTCGTTGCCGGAACATCTGTTTCTAAGTTCTTCACCTCCACAATGTAGTTGTTTCCTTCACGACCAACCATTTCAGCTTTCTTGATCAACATGCGCTTTTTATCAATCTGAATTCTGATTTTCGTATACTCTATTTCCTCATTGTCAGGAAATAAGTCGATCACATAAACCCCCTGTCCACCAACTGTTTTTTCTTCCACAAATTTATAGGCAAATCCTTCTTCATAAATGGTAAATAATTTCGAAGGATCCATCATTTCATTCATCTCATCATCAGCCTCAGCAATGGTTACCTCTCCGGCATCTTTCATATAAGTCCAAACGGTCTCCCCATTGTTGAAAATCTCCATGCCCAGTTCTTCTAAACTTAAGTGAAATTGATCTCCCATTAATAAAATCTGGCCATTGTTTTCTTCATGGATTCCTTCTGTTTGATTTTCCATGATGTAATTAAAGGTTGCTTGAATGGTCGAATATCCTTGCGTGGTTTCGGTTACCTTTTCTAAAATGCTTTTGGCTTTTTGATCTTGCTGGGCAAAGCCAATGCTCCAGTACAACGCAACGGTCAATAAAATTACTAGTTTCTTCATTTCTATATTTGAATTTTTACATGCTATTCAATAACTGTTCCAAACTATATTCATCCTGAATAAGCACCTGACGAGCCTTACTTCCTTCACTCGGGCCAACTACGCCTGCAGCTTCCAGTTGATCCATAATCCGGCCAGCCCGATTATAACCAATCGAAAATTTACGCTGAATCATTGAAGTTGAACCCATTTGATTGACCACCACGATGCGTGCGGCATCATCGAATATTTCATCCCGGTTAGCTAAGTCTGTTCCCGGAACTCCGCCAGCATCTTCCCCTTCATATTCAGGCAATAAAAAAGCAGTTGGATATCCTTGTTGTTCCGAGATGTGCGAACAAATGCGGTCGACCTCCGGAGTATCAAGAAATGCACATTGTAAACGCGTAATACTGCTGCCCATCGCAATCAACATATCACCTTTACCAATTAGCTGGTTGGCTCCTGAAGTATCTAAAATAGTACGTGAATCAATCATCGACGCTACTTTAAAAGCGATACGTGTCGGGAAATTCGCCTTGATTACCCCGGTAATGATACTTACTGATGGCCGCTGAGTTGCAATAATCATGTGGATTCCTACCGCACGAGCCAACTGTGCAATACGAGCGATCGGCAATTCCACTTCTTTTCCGGCGGTCATAATTAAATCGGCAAATTCGTCAATAACAACTACAATATATGGCAGGTATCGGTGACCTTTGTCAGGATTTAAACGCCGACTAATAAACTTCTTGTTGTATTCTTTAATATTTCGGGTATGTGCTTTCTTCAACAAATCATATCGGGTATCCATCTCAATATTGACTGAATTCAGTGTATGTTTCACTTTCTGAATATCAGTAATAATGGCTTCCTCTTCGTCTGGAAGTTTGGCTAGAAAATGCTTCTCAATAGTCGAATACAAGCTCAGCTCCACCTTTTTCGGATCAATTAAAACCAACTTTAGTTGTGCCGGATGCTTTTTATAAAGTAACGAAGCAATAATGGCATTCAATCCAACCGATTTCCCTTGTCCGGTAGCACCTGCAACCAAAATGTGGGGCATTTTCGCTAAATCAATCAAGAAAGTTTCATTCGAAATTGTTTTACCAAGTACAACGGGCAATTCGGCTGTGCTTTCCTGAAACTTTTTGGAGGCTATGATCGATCGCATCGAGACAATCTCAGGATTTTGATTAGGCACTTCAATACCAATTGTTCCGCGTCCGGGAATTGGTGCAATAATCCGAATTCCAAGAGCAGCCAAGCTCAAGGCGATATCATCCTCCAGGTTCTTGATTTTAGCTATTCGAATTCCCGGAGCCGGCACAATTTCGTACAAGGTAATCGTAGGTCCAATCGTTGCACGAATTTTAGTAATCTCAATTTTGTAATGGCGAAGTGTTTCAACAATTTTATTCTTATTCGAAATTAGCTCTTCATTACTTACTTCTGCATTACCTGAAGAGTGGTCATCAAGCAGATCAATTGATGGAAATTGGTAGTTTGATAAATCCAGCGTTGGATCGTAATCAACCATCGCTTCATGCTCATAATTCTCATCTGTCTCCTCTTCCACCTTCTCAACACTCATCTCCAGATCATCTTCATTTTCCTCTTTCCCGCTTTTTCCTGAAAGCTGTTCGCGCACGTTCGTTTGAATCTTGTTCTTATCAATAGATTCATCTAAATCGAGATCATTTTCATCGGGATCAAAAATGGTTTCGATGGTATCATTATCGTCGATAACTTTTGAAATGCTATCCTCCATCTCAACATCCTGACTTTGCTCAACAGAACTTGACTGCTCTTCAGTCTTACCCATCTCCTTTCTACCAAATAGCTTTTGCAACCAGGGAATAAAGTTTTTAAAACTGAAAAGCACGATTAAGAACAAACTAAGAACCAGAATAAAGAAAGTGCCGACATATCCTACAAGCGAGCTTAACCAAACAGCCAGAAAATAACCATTTTCACCTCCCAAGTACAGGAAGCTTTCGGTATTTACATCCGTTAGTAAAAGCCCAAAAAACAGAGAGAGCCAAAGCATACTCACAAAAGCAAGTATTATTGAATTCCAGTACCTGACCAGCGGACGCTTAAAAAAATGGAACGCTGTAATAACCAACATAAATATCAACAGGAAACTTGAAATTCCGAACCCACGATTAATGATCGCTTCGCTCAAAAATGCGCCAGTTTTTCCGGCCTTGTTTCTAACTTTTATTTCGGTATTCGCCAACAATTCACGCCACGAAAGATCCAATTTACTATGATCAGCATGTCCGGTAAACAAGAAAGACATAAATGCAATTAACAAATAAAGAGCAAACACAAATAGAAATAGCCCAACGGTATACTTAAACTTATCTCCCTTAAACAGAGAGAATAGTCCTTTCAAACTATTGTTTTTCTTCTTCACAGGTTTTCTTTTGGTCTTTTTAGCCATGAGGTATTTTTGAAATTTCGATTGCAAAGTTAACGAAATTTGGACAGCATATCGTGCCTTCTGGGCTGCTTAAATATTGAAAAAAAATCATACCAGATAGTCATTTCAAAAAAACCAACTTTTTTCATCCCTGTGTATTTTTGGTTGAATTTATTTTTTCGAAACAGAATTCTGACTTCCTAAATTTGAAAGAGAAGAACCACACTTAAGGTCACGGACCTATTTGATATTTTCGGTTTCGCTTCTATCACAAATTGTTAAAGACTCGAAACATGACACTAAATTATTCGCACTACTTACAATCAGAATAAAACGATCAAAAAACCTCTGCTCTACAACAGACGAATAAAGAAACAACCAGTAGTTTCGTCACCTTTTTATTACACCTATTTTTCTATGTTTGTGTAAAGCCAGTTAATTTGAAAACGATGAACAAACAAAAGTTGGCAGTAATAGCACTGGGAGGAAATGCCTTGCTACGTGATAATGAAGCTGGAACAATAGAAGAGCAAGAGCAAAACACCACCGCAACTCTCGAAAATTTGGTGCATCTAATTCGCAAGGGATACAACTTAGTTATTACGCATGGAAACGGTCCGCAGGTTGGCAATATCCTGATGCGAAATGATGCTGGAGAAGCCATGTACAATATTGCCCCAATGCCACTCGATGTTTGCGTTGCCGATTCGCAGGGTGGAATTGGCTATATGATTGAACGTATGATGCGCAACGTACTAAACCAACACAAAATTGGCAAAAATATCATTTCTGTGATCAGTATGGTTACTGTTGATCCAAATGATCATGCTTTTCAGAATCCAACAAAACGGATTGGTAAAATATACAGCAAAAGGGAAGCCAATCAGCTCGCGAAATTAAAGGGCTGGCAATTCAAACCAAGTTCAAAACATCAGGGAAGTTTCCAGCGGGTTGTTCCCTCTCCCGCACCAATTGACATACTCAACAAAGATATTATTGAGCGAATGGTGCGCGAAGGAAATATTGTTATTACTGCCGGAGGTGGAGGCATCCCTGTTTATTTAGACAGTGATAATAATGTTCGAACAACAGATGCAGTGATTGATAAAGACATGAGCTCTGCTCTGCTGGCATCAACCATTCATGCTGACGAATTTTACATTTTAACCGACGTCCCATACATCTTTAAAGATTTTGGGTTGCAAACTCAGAGAAAACTTGAATTCCTTAATTACAAGGACACCTTAAAACATCTGAATAATGGTACATTCGGTGAAGGAAGTATGGCTCCAAAAATAAGAGCTTGCCTAAGTTTTATTGAAAACGGTGGACAAAAGAGCGTTATTACTGAAGCAACCAAATTATCAGATAAATCCTATGGATCGAAAATAACGTTGAATTACGACAACAAAAAAACAAAATCATGATACTGAATCTTAAAAACCGAAATTTTCTGAAGCTATTAGATTTTGCAGCCGATGAAATCAATCAACTACTTGAACTAGCCGAGAAACTAAAACTGGCGAAATACAATCGTACTGAGGAACAAATGTTACAGGGAAAAAATATCGCCCTGATTTTTGAAAAAACATCAACTCGCACACGTTGCGCCTTCGAAGTAGCCGCATTCGACCAAGGGGCGCACGTCACTTTTCTTGGGCCGGGAGGTTCTCAAATCGGACATAAAGAATCGATGAAAGATACCGCCCGGGTTTTGGGACGGATGTACGATGGCATTCAATACCGTGGGTTTGGGCAACGAATTGTAGAAGAACTTGGAAAATACGCCGGTGTTCCGGTTTGGAACGGGCTTACCAACGAATTTCATCCAACGCAGATCTTAGCCGATTTTCTGACCATGAAAGAGCATACAGATAAACCACTCGGCAATATTTCATTTTGCTATTTGGGCGATGCCCATAATAATGTGGGAAATTCGCTCATGGTTGGAGCTGCCATAATGGGTATGGATTTTCGGGCTGCGGCACCCAAAAGCTGTCAACCTAACGAAGAGCTAATTGAGCTAAGCAAAAGCATTGCTGAAAAAAGTGGTGCTAAAATTACTGTTACCGATAACGTGCAGGAGGCAGTGAAAGGGTGCGATTTTCTGTATTCCGATGTTTGGGTGTCGATGGGTGAACCGCAAGAAGTTTGGGAGGAAAGAATAAGACTCCTTCTCCCCTATCAAATAAACCATGAACTAATGAAACTGACAGGTAATGCGGATGTAAAATTCATGCACTGCCTTCCGGCATTTCATAACCAGGAAACCAAAGTTGGTCGGGAAATTTTTGAGAAATTTGGACTTCAGTCGATGGAAGTAACTGATGAAGTTTTTGAAAGTCCGGCGTCCATTGTTTTTGATCAGGCAGAAAACCGTATGCACACCATTAAAGCAGTTATGGTTGCTACGCTGGCCTGAACGGAATAGCAAAGGGCACCCAAAACGAGTGCCCTTCTTTCTGATTACTTTTATATTATTACTACTAGTTTAATCTAATTTGATATTTAACGCCAAAACTAATCCAACGCCCCGGCTGAAGAATATTACCTAAATCAACATATTCCTTGTCAAATAAATTTGTTGCCGATGCTGATAACATTAATCTGGGCGTTTTCCAATACACTTTCAGATCAGTCAACCCAAATGCCGCATAGTTTGCTTCACCAACAGGCTCCTTATTTTCAAACTTGGTAAACGTTCCATTTCTTTCCTGAAATCGATAGTTCCACGAAGCAAAAAGGTTCTTCCATATTTTATGGTCGATTGAGATAACCAGTTTGTGTTTTAAATTGTCCAAAGCATAATTCGATAAAAACTCGCTTTGACTTCTATTGAGCGAGTTGTACGAATAGTTAACGTTGATCTTTTTAACGAAGGAAAGAGCATCAATGAGTTCAGGCACAAACAAAGCAGCAGTAAATTCAAAACCATCACTTTTAATTTCTGTAAGATTTCGGGTTTCCCAAAGGAAATCCTCACTTTCGCGAACCCAGTCAATCAAATCCTTTCCAACTCGATGATAGTAGCCTGTCTGCAAATGCAAATAACGATTATTCAGTTTTACACCACCTTCGATAGTTGTTGATCGCTCCGGCTTCAAATTCGGATTCCCTTGATTTGTTGGGCCATTGTAGTATAAATCAGTAAATGTGGGCATTCGCAACGATTTGTTGAATGAACCATACAGTTTCAGTTTTTCAGTGAGTAGGTAACTCAAATCAACACCGGGATAAATATTCCAGTCAAAATTAAGATCCGAAATCCAGTTAGCCATTGCTCCTCCCGAAGCCGTGAATCTTCCCAGATAGAACGTGTGCTCAGCAAAAAAAGATGCTATAGTTCTTGAATGTGATTTCGTAAACTGTTGTTCGTTTTCCCCCGGCACATCAATCGGTTCATCCAAATCTTCACCCAGGACATTGCTCCAAATATTTTCTGAACGAAACTCAGCTCCAAACGCAGTTTTTCCTAAATCACTGGAGAACCAACTGTTAATCGATGTTCCTAAAATATCGGTCATGTGGTAATTATGCCCGGAATACCACGATGCAGGACTATCGCGAAACAGTTCAAACCGATCCTGATGACGACGCCAATACAACGCTGGGGTAAAATGAACCTTTTCACCTGTTTCAAATTTTAATGACGCAAAGGTGGTTTTGGTTTCCTCAAACTGATTCGGATACTTGGGCGTGTAAAAACTGTTGGCTCCAAATTGTTTGTTGGAGAATCCAGCCTGTAGTTCCAACTTTCCGGCATCGCTATTCAAGGCTCCATGATAAAAGATATTTGAACTTTTAAAATCGGTGTTATCAATGTATCCATCGGATGCTTTGTTATTGAAAGCAACAAAACTCTGCAGTTTCCCAATTTGCTTATTTGTCGACACATTAATATCTCTCAACTGGTGTTGCCCATAAGTCACATCCAAAGTGGCCTGATCATTATCATCAGGCTCCGTAACGATATTGATAGCACCCGAAAATGCGTTCGGACCATAAATCCGGGCTCCGGGACCTTCCAAAATTTCAATACGTTTGATGCTTTTAAAACTAACCGGTAAGTTGAGGCTGTGGTGACCGGTTTGGGGGTCGGAAAGATTAATTCCGTTTAAAAGGATGAGTGTTTGATCGAAAGAACCTCCCCGAACTGAAACATCGGCTTGAACCCCATGTGTTCCTCGTTGCCTGATGTCAACACTCAGCGCATACTCCAAGAGGTCTTGAATACTATTGACCGGAGCCGCTTCAATTTGATCTTTCTCAATCACGGAAATAATCCGTGCCACCTGCGAATATGTTACAGGTGCTCGTTGAGCGCTGACCTCGATCTCATCAAGATCATACTCCATCTTTACTTCCAAACTATCGGGTTGTGCAATCGCATCATTAATTCCGGACACCATAAAATAAGCAACGGCCAATACGCCAATACGCACTTGTCTGTTTAATGCCTGAAATAATGAATACTTTTGACCACTCCATCGTTTGAAAACAAGTTTGGTTGCCCAACTGTGTTTAAAACTTAACTTTTTCATTTGAATTTGTTCACGAATAAGTAATCAGAAGCGGCAAATGTAAAAATATCTAACTACATCCGAAAGTCGTTTTCCAGAGCCATTTTGAAAAGCAACAAGCATTTTATGCACTATGGTACAAAATAAGTGAAGCGATCATTTTGTAGAACACATACCCCGACTGTAGATATATTGAAACAAATTAGTTAGTGGCATTTATACACAAACAACCCCCTTCAACAAAACACAACAAACTAACAAACAGCAAAATATGCAATTCAATGCGTCCAAAACAAACAATTCTCACAGGTTCTGCATGATCGTTGAGTATGGAAAGGTAGTTCTTTGATAAATAAATGATGCATAATAAAAAGAGACTATGGAAAATCCACAATAGCAGTTTTCTATTAAAAATTACAAGGAAAAATCCCTTGATAAAGATTTTAAAATACAAAACGAAAAGAATAATTCATAGTTAATCCAGATAAAAATAGATTGTTTTACGACAGCTACAAAACGTCAAACATTTTTATGTAAATGTCGTATCTAAACATTAACTGCTAATAATCAGCATGTATCAATTTTCTTTATCACAAATAAATAAAATCGAATAATAAAAGACCCCTAAATCCTTTATAAAGAGGGGTTGTTTATTTATATTTGTTCTAAACAATAACTCATTTAAAACACGCTGCCATGACACAAGTTCAATTTAACAACGCACTTTTAGGATTGCAAGACAAACTCTTGTATTATGCACTTAGTTTAACTGCAGATCAGGAAAAAGCACAAGATCTCCTGCAAGAGACCTTTTTAAAAGCGCTTACTTACCGTGATAAATTTACGCAGAACACAAACTTTAAAGCGTGGATTTATACCATCATGAAAAACACCTTCATTAATAACTACAGAAGGAATGTAAAAGCCAAAAGCACCTTTGATGGAGCAAATAACGATTTTCATTTAAAGTTTTCAAAAGACAAAATTTATCCGTCGCCGGATTCATTTTACAGTTCTAAAGAAATCATTAAAAATATCAATGCTCTTGAGAAAGAATATAAAGTTCCATTTAAAATGTTTTTGGATGGCTATAAATACAAAGAAATTGCAGACAAACTCAGCCTTCCATTGGGGACCGTAAAAAGCCGCATTTTCTTTACAAGAAAAAAATTAGAAAAAGCGTTAAAAGAATATGCTATCTAGTAAATAGCTATAAAATGATTATATCAGGTAGAAAATGGTTCGCAATTGCGGATCATTTTTTTTATTTTTAATCGAAAGTAAAATATGAACCACGAAAAATAGAAACTGATATGACAAAAATAGCTGTACATTTTGCAACCGGATTTGAAGAAGTTGAAGCAATAAGCATTGTTGATGTTTTAAGAAGAGCAGAGCTGGATGTTGTTATGGTTTCCATGACCGATACAAAAACAGTTGTAGGCGGCCATCAAATACCAATCGTTACAGACATCCTATTTCCTGAGCTCGATTATTCAACTATTGACGTAATTGTATTGCCAGGAGGAATGCCTGGAGCGACAAATCTGGATAATCATAAGGGCTTGCGGGAACAAATCCTGCAGTTTAATAACGAGAAAAAACTATTGGGTGCAATATGTGCAGCACCACTTGTGCTCGGGCATTTAGGAATATTGAAGGGACAGAAGACTGTTTGCTATCCTGGTTTTGAGAATGAACTACATGGAGCTGAAGTTTTAAAAGACCCAACGACTGTTTCTAACAACATCATCACGGGACGCGGAATTGGTGTTGCTTTAAAATTTGGCCTTAAGCTCGTTGAAGAAATAGTTGGTACCGATAAAGCAGAAGAATTGTCCAAAGCCATGTTAGTAGAGTAACAGAATCAGGAATGGCCGTTACTGCTCGGAAGTGCAAAATAGAAACGGCTGCCTTGACCAAGCTTGCTTTCAGCCCAGATGCGGCCACCATTCTTCTTGACAAACTCGCTACAAATAACCAGACCCAGACCAGTGCCGTCTTCCTCATGGGTTCCCTTCCGTTTTACTTTTGAATCAATTTGAAATAGTTTATTCAGGTCGTCAGGATTAATTCCCACTCCGGTATCTTCAACACAAACAGTTACCATCTCCTTTTCTGATTTCAAAACTGTTTTTACCTGTCCTTTTTCATTCGTAAATTTAATGGCGTTATTCAACAAGTTTCGCATAACTGTTTCAATCATCATCGGATCAGCATAAACAGTTACTTGTTCAGGCATTTCTGAAATTAACTGAATATTTTTTTGCGCTGCAGCTGGCAATAGCAACTGTTCAATACTTTCATAAATATCGCAAAAATTGAGTTCCTGCGGAGTATACTCCAATCGGCCCGTTTGGGAGCGGGACCAATCCAATAAATTTTGTAACAATCGGGAAATAGAATTGCTTGATTTATAAATATCTGAAGCATATTGCTTTCTATCAATGTCTGAAAAGCGATCATATTCCTTGTGTATCAAATAGGAATACCCCATTACGGTATGAAACGGATTTTTCAGGTCGTGTGCAATTATTGAAAAGAATTTATTCTTAGAAGCATTTAATAATTCAAGCTCTTTACGCTGTTCTTCAATCTTCAAATTCTTCAAACTCAACAGATCATTTATTCTTCTCTTATTTAAGTATGCAACTGAAACAAAAAATATTGCCGCCACCAATACCAAAATCAAAATAACCCCAAAAGCGCGAAGTTCCTTATCACGCTTTATTTGCAGTTGATCAATTTCTCGCGATACTCTTAATCGCTCAATTTCTGCCTCCTTTTGCTGGGTTTCATATCGCTTTTCAAGCTCAGCAACCTGGTTCTGGCGTTCTTCCTGACGCAAGGTATCCTGATATTGATCATGTATCTTAAACGCATGATAGGCCTCGTCAATTCGCCCTTGTTCTTCGTAGGTAAGAGCCAGATCCAAATAATTAAGTTGCTTTAAATAATATTCGTAATCGTCAGCTAGTTGCAAACTTTTATAAAATGTATTGATCGCACTTTCATACTGACCAAGTTCACGATAAGCGCCACCCAATCCTTCAAGCGCAAAAGCCTCACTTCGACTATCACCCAACTCACCAAATACGTCAACTGCCCTCTTATAAAAATCCAGAGCTAGCTCCATACTATCTTTTGTATTTAGATAGATGTTTGCAATATTATTAAGTGCGATGGCCTCTCTTTTCTTATTTTTCAATTCCCGAAATAAAAACAAGGCTTTATTGTAATACCAGGGCAAACGCATCTAATTTAATTGCCAATCAGCTTTAACAAGTATTCATTGCCCCATCCGGCCATTTTTCTTCGGCTTTTAATGCCCACCTTGGCATCGTCCTTTTTTAAAAGGTTTAATGCAATCCGGTTGAGGCTGGAGAAGTTTTGGGCTGCATTGCCGCTGCGTTTTCTGCTCAGGTCCTCCCCGAAAGCAACGTCAAGCACCCAATGGACTTTGTTCTCAATCCCCCAATGTTTTCTGACGCCACAGGCGATCGTGGCCGCTTTGTTCAATGTAGTGATGTAAAAACTTGTTTCGTTTTCTCTTTTGCCTGTTGCCTTAAAATACCGTTCACGGTCTACTTTAACAATAGAGGTCAGGCCGTTCCATTTTCCGGCACTTTCAAGTAGGGTCAGGTCTTCTATTATACTGCACTTCCTTGTCTCTATCCTTCCATGCCCGTAATCAAGCTCTTCAAAATAATCACTTACGGGCAAAACCCTGAAACTGTCCTGGATATCTTCATACAGGTCCTTTTGGTTTTCTTTGACCGCAAGAATGTAATGTGCTTTTTTCTTCACTATTTTGCGTGCAATATTTTTTTGGCACCCCATGGCATCAACCGTAACGGTGCACCCTTCCAATAAAAGGGCATCCAGCAGTTTGGGAATAGCTGTAATCTCATTCGACTTTTCTTCTACCTTGATTTGTCCCAGGACAAGTTCATTCTCGTCAGCCCAGGCACTTACAATATGGGTTGCCGTTTTGCATCCCTGGTTGCGCGAGCCCCGCATGGTCTTGCCATCAATACTGATAACCTCGCCATGGGTCCTTTGATGTATTGACTTCACCCACGACAAAAAGCAATTCTCAAACTCTTCGGCGTCCAATGCAGCAAAGAAACGGTTAAACGTGTCATGGGATGGTATCCCGTTGGGAAGCTCCAAAAAACTGCTGAGCCACTCCTTTTTTATCTCCCCGTACTCTTCCATGTCGTTCCATGACTCACACCCACAAAGCACTGATGCAATAGCAATGAAAATAATATCATCCATGAGGTGGCGTTTGGTCCTGTTAATACGTGGGTCTTTCATTCCTGAAAAATACGACAATAAACTACCTTTTCTGTTCATTCTATTATCTATCTGATTATCAGATAAATATACAACTTTTTATCCAGAAAAACAACGTATGTGACTGATTATTAGTCTGTTAAATACCTTATTTTTTAGATGCGTTTGCCCTG
>Ga0163223_100008_pt1 | contig 188478 bp, 137 predicted proteins | sample MSEWel2016_02_17_2_FD_113147 | JGI IMG/M metagenome (GOLD analysis project Ga0163223, IMG submission 113147) | Subsurface microbial communities from deep shales in West Virginia, USA - MSEEL Well Study Marcellus 5H_2016_02_17 ...
AATTGAATTTCCTTCCACGGTGTTGAAAGTCTTGCTTATTTTACATCAAACCACAACCAATTCTTGGTGTGTTCAACGAGAACTATAGTTGAAAGTCTTGCTTATTTTACATCAAACCACAACGTAAATTTGTGATGCTATTTTTCGACGATGGTTGAAAGTCTTGCTTATTTTACATCAAACCACAACAGCGTTATTACCTTGAAACTGAGCCTGAGTGTTGAAAGTCTTGCTTATTTTACATCAAACCACAACAATTTTATTGAACTTAGCACCTGATTAACCGTTGAAAGTCTTGCTTATTTTACATCAAACCACAACCTTCGCTCCTGGAACAGCTCAGCATATTCCGTTGAAAGTCTTGCTTATTTTACATCAAACCACAACAATGCCGGTGATCCCGCCCAGGTAAGCGGCGTTGAAAGTCTTGCTTATTTTACATCAAACCACAACAAATTCTGGATTCATGCTCGTTAAGTCTTTGTTGAAAGTCTTGCTTATTTTACATCAAACCACAACCAATTCTTGGTGTGTTCAACGAGAACTATAGTTGAAAGTCTTGCTTATTTTACATCAAACCACAACACATTTCTCATCCTGAATCATTTGCTTACTGTTGAAAGTCTTGCTTATTTTACATCAAACCACAACTAGGCTTTCTATTTTAATCGTTTTGACAACGTTGAAAGTCTTGCTTATTTTACATCAAACCACAACCCACCACTCCTGCATCGGTTCCGGGAAACTGTTGAAAGTCTTGCTTATTTTACATCAAACCACAACATGTATGTAGCTGGCGATTTCAGACTTTACGGTTGAAAGTCTTGCTTATTTTACATCAAACCACAACATGGGTACCTCGCCCGAAAAGTCAATCATCGTTGAAAGTCTTGCTTATTTTACATCAAACCACAACAATTAGGAAATATGACTGTTTGATCTTTTTGTTGAAAGTCTTGCTTATTTTACATCAAACCACAACAATAAATAAAGCCCTTGCCGCTGATCGTCGGTTGAAAGTCTTGCTTATTTTACATCAAACCACAACTAAATCCTTATTTTACTACAACAAATGGCGGTTGAAAGTCTTGCTTATTTTACATCAAACCACAACCGATTCGCTTCCACTTCCTGAAGAACCAACGTTGAAAGTCTTGCTTATTTTACATCAAACCACAACAGCAAATACCTGCGGAGGATGTTGATTATAGTTGAAAGTCTTGCTTATTTTACATCAAACCACAACTTACGCCAATACTTTCGCTACCTGTAAAGGGTTGAAAGTCTTGCTTATTTTACATCAAACCACAACCCGGTTCTCAGGCGCGGCAAAGTGAATTTCGTTGAAAGTCTTGCTTATTTTACATCAAACCACAACCAATGCCAGATTATAGAGGTTTAGCTTTTCGTTGAAAGTCTTGCTTATTTTACATCAAACCACAACACAAATGGTATGGAGATCGCAAACAATCAAGTTGAAAGTCTTGCTTATTTTACATCAAACCACAACTATCCCATACGGCAAGCGTGGCAGAGGTATGTTGAAAGTCTTGCTTATTTTACATCAAACCACAACCCGATGATGTGATTGAAGAAATCGAGAACCGTTGAAAGTCTTGCTTATTTTACATCAAACCACAACCAGATGTCTAATCAAATTGATACAGTTCTAGTTGAAAGTCTTGCTTATTTTACATCAAACCACAACCTTGGGCTTTTTATCCCCGATTTCACAAGGGGTTTAGCGGTTTCTTCACTGTAAAAACCTTTTGTTTTACTCCAAAGAAGTGGTCTAATGCATCATTTTTTTAATCCTATCGGTACGAAATTAATAAGAAAAGTCAGTATGTCAAGGAACGAGGCGTTATTTGGGGGAAATCCTGAAACGAGTTCAGGATGATTCTACCCGCGTAAAGTTAAAACATTTCCAGTTGTTTCGGACCTTCAGGCAAAGGAGCGGTTCCTTTTCCCCAGAAGTTGGCAATATTCCCATATTGTTTGTCGGTAACCGAGAGGATACTCACTTGTCCTTTTTCCGGCACAAAGCCCTTGACTCGTTTTTCGTGTACTTCGGCACTTTCTTTACTGGCGCAATGACGTATATAAACCGAAAACTGCATCATCGAGAACCCGTCTTTCAGTAAATCCTTACGAAACCGTGTTGCCTGCCTGCGCTCCTTTTTGGTTGTTACCGGCAGGTCGAAAAATACGAATAACCACATGATATGATAAGCATTTAAACGGGTTTGTTCCATGTTTATACTTTTAAACCCTTCAAGTTTTTTTTAACGCTTGAAGGTTGCAGCGAATTTATTCAAAAACCGGGTAGGTTATTTTTCTGCCTTCGCCACTGAAACAACGGCTCAACGAAGCAGTCGTCTGAGACAGAGCTACCATCAGCGGGCGTTTGCTATCGTTTATAGATACATCAGTGGTCATTAGCTTCAGCAGTTCAGCTTTCATGTCTTTGTTCAGAAACAATTCATCCGGATAATCACCATAAATGCGCAAGGCCAATTGATCGACAAAGGGTCGGTAAGGTTCCATAATGTCGTCGGCCAGGCAAAAAGCGTTGTATTTGTTATGATGATGGATGCCCAGGGTGGGCAAGAGGCCGGAACCAGACAATGCCCGGGCTACCGCCGAGCGCAGCAGGATGTAGCCATAGTTTAGTAAATGGTTGGGAGCATCGCCATAGCGGTCGCGTGTAAATCCATTGCCGATCAGCCGACCCCAATACACGCGGGCAGCCAGCCCCTCGCGGTTTTCAATATCGCCGCTTTTTACACTTTTGGCGTAAGCCCGGAGTTCGTGTGCTTTGTGTCCCTGTTTTTCGAGATGCGCGGCTTGGTTTTTTATTTTTGTTTCGATGGTTTGTTTCCACAGGTTCTTTTTCAATGGTTCGGAGGCACTGATTTGTGCACGAAACAATTCGTTTTGTAAACTGTGACTCTCCAGGTTTAGCAGCATGGAAGAGGGCATGTGTTTACTATCGCAAAAAATAACAGCCACGTTATGGAGATTCAGGAACTCGATTAGTTTCATGCTAAAGCTGATTTGCGGATGATCGAATACAATAAATCCGATATCTTCTATTGGGACCGTTTTCGTTGTCAACTCATCTTTCGAATGGATAACCAGCTGGCAGTCTTTTAAACTTAAATAATAGGGGTTGGAGAAGAATAGGGTTCGTTTAAGCATGGTTCTTGGTTTAATGGTTTTTATTCTTTGGAGCGTAAAACTCTTTCAGGTCTTGAAGACTCTGAAAGGTTCTTTGGTTTTAATGGGAATTGCTATTATCGTTTTAATACGGTTTGTCGATCTGTAGCTCCAGAAATTTTTCGATGGACTGTTTGCTGTGATACTGTTTAAAGCAGTCAGCCTCCCGGTACCATTGAAGTACTTCATCCCTTTTTAAATGGGTCTTTTTGGGCGAAAGGATCGTTAGGTAAGAGCTCCAGGGGTAGTCCAGATAGTGCTCGCAAAAGCCGTGATGGATCGGGTTGTGATGGATGTAGTAGACCAGGAATTTAAGATGGGCTTCAGAAGTGATCTTGATTCTGCTAAACGGTGTTTCAAATAATTTCCCTGTGCGATTGTATTTCGGGTTAAAGTATTTGGTGTAGGCATTAAATAAATGCGAAAAATGGCGATGAACAGTTGGTTTTTTAACTTTGTCAGGTCCTTCGGACTCTGACAAGTTGGTTGTTGTTTGAAACCTGACAGAGTCGTTAGACCTGTCAGCGTTTAATGACTCATAGATACCGATTTCATCTTCTTTTTTGATTTGTACCAGCAAATGAAAATGATTCCCCATTAATACCCATGCATAAGTGTCAGCCACCGACGATATGTATTTGTTGTACAAACCCAGGAAATGCTCGTAGTTGGTTGTTTCGCGAAATAGCTTGCAACTGTTTATCCCACGGTTATAGATGTGGTAGAAGTGGCCGTGTTCAAGCGGCGGATGATGGGATTTCATAATTTCTGTTTTTCAGCTTAAGAAGATAGGACTTCGAGATTTTGCAAGCTCGAAGTCCTATTCAATGCGTTTAAAACCGACTAACTTCAACTTCGAGTTGCTTAACAAGTTTTACCAGATTTTCGTCGCTGGTTACTTCGGCTTGCATGGGCAGAAAAGCGAATAGTTTGCGCAGGGCATCTTCCAGCTCGGGGCGAATGGTTGAGGCTGCATCCACTTCGTTGGCATCGGTTTTTTGTTTGTTAAAACTACGTTGCGCTGCCTCAAATTCAGCGTCGGCCTGTTTGAGCAAATCGAACCACACATTGGCCTGTATTTTGTTCAGGTCGGTCGAAAATGTTGCATCCAGAGTATTGCAAACACTTTTAATGATAGCTGTTTCGGCTTCGTAGCTCTGACTGTAGACTGCCGATCCGTATTTGTCGAGCTCAGCAAGTATGGCTTCGGCCTTGGCTGACAGCTTCGGATGGCGTAAATAGTTTTTTACATGGGCGCGTAGAGCTACCCACATGGTATCGCGAAAGCTGTCTTTTTGTGCCACATCGGCAGCGCTTAGTACAACTTTTTCCATGGCTGCTTTATACAAATTGTATGCTTCAGCAAAACGGTTAAAGAAGAGGTCGATGCCCATTTCGGGGGTTTTTTGGGCAAGAACGAGTTCATGTACCCTTAAACATAAGGTAAACAGGGTGTTGTTTTTCAATTTTGATAACGAAATTTCAATCATACGGCTACATTTTAAAGGTTAATAATTCGAATTATTTGGTTGAAATCGATTTCTTTTGATCGGTTTTATTCATCTTTTACTTTATGATCTTGAGCTAGCCTCCGGAATCCTGACTAAAATCTTTTGCTGTCGAACACGACCTTACGGGACGGCTACTAAAGACTTTTGTGCACCTAAACTAGCCTCAGGAATGGTGACCAAAATCTTTTCTTGAACAAATCCAGCATCGGGAAACTCTGCAAAAGCCTTTCGTTGGTATAAGCTTGCCTCCGGTAGCTGCAAAAAGTAGTGGTTTCGAGTTTTCATTGGTTTTTATTTACGTGATCCATCTTTTTCAAAGTTTTGAACTTTGGGAAAAGTGGGGTGGTTACTATATATGCTTTTCGATAAAGGCTTTTGAATACTCAATATCAATGCGTCCTAATTCGTCAACTCTTGTTGGAACAGCACGAAAAGATGATGGTTTCTTTTTCAACAAAAAAGCGACCATCTCTTCTAGTTTACTTTCATTAGCGTAAATATCTTTCTCTGCATATGAATGGCTATTCCGTTGTAGAATAATATTTTGATCTTCATCGAACTTCTTAATCTTAAACAGTCTTTTGTTCAGATTATCATTGTTATTCCAGTTTATTTCTTCTGGGTGTTTGTCGAATATCAAAAACTGATCACCAGAATGGATAGAAAATAGAAATGGAAAATGTGGATTGATAGACACTTCGCTTTTCACCAGATTAATTGAGTTAATTAAAAAATACTCTCTCTTCGTAAATTTTGTTCTTCCTTCTGGATTATCTGGAATTAAATCGCCAAATAGGCGAGCTTCATAATTAGAATCTTTTTCTTTTAAAACATAAATATCTCGTTTGTATTCTTGTTCTGAATGATCTATTTTACGTATTTCTTTCAGTGGATATTGACTTTGTTTGTATGCTTTTAATCGTATTTTTCGCAATATCATTTCTGATAGAATTTTAGTCTTTCCATTCTTTTGAATATAACTGTATTCTGGCAAGAATATAGTACCATCTTTCTTAAGTCTGTCGATTTTTACATCTCCATTTTCATGTATTAAATGAATGATACGTTCTTTAATCATATCATCAATAATTGAAGGAATGTCTTTATCCTGAATGTCTTTCACTAATGAGCGTTGTACAAAAACTTCCTCTCCATTTTTTTTTATTATTCCATAAGGATTAGGTTTATTTAAAGCTCCCCTTAGATTTAGTCTTTTAGGGTTTTCTTTTTCTAATTCATCCATCAAAGGTTTAATGCGATCGACATGCTTGTGATATATAAATACCTCCTCTTTCAATTTTTTCATTGTATCAACAAAGTTATCCATCGGTTCCGGCAGATACACCTTTGTCGCTGAATCACCGTGAAAATACTCACGTTCATATTGATGAAATGCTTCCGACATTCGGTTTGCTGTTCCTTTCTCAACACAGGCAACCGTAACAGCATCAATACAGTGATGAATATGATTGCTGCGGTCTTTTTCTTCATATTCTCCTTGTAACCCCCATATTTTTCGAAGCGTATCGGTAACCTGCCCGTTAATCACATTTACCTTTTTAAAATATGAATTCAGATACGCACGCGCATATTTGGTGATTAAGCGGGTATCCACCAGATTGGCGTTATTGAATTTCGCCGGAATTTCATCCCGCTCAAAGGTTTTATATTTCTGAGCCAAATAATCTAATCGCAAGCGGGCATAATGAGCCCGGTACATTAATTCATCGTGGGTGGCAGCATCTCCGGTCGCTGCCCGGGCTGCTGCTTTGTATTTTCTATGCTCTGCTTTCAACGACTCTAAAGACACATTAAACTGAATTTCATTACTTGAGATATTGTATGATTTTAGCCATCGATCCCGATTTTGAATTATGGTGTCGGCATCAATTTGTTGTCCTTCAAATGTTAAATCGAGATTAGCAGGTAGTCCATTTTGCTTATCGTTCCGGTTAAAATCGGCGTTGGCCAGTGTTTTATTGATTAACGAATTATCGTTCCACTTGCTACGAGGAATAGTATGCTCTATATCGTATTTCTGTTCAGTAAAGAACTTCCTTGGTGTAATCGTTTGTGAAGTGTAAAGACACTGCCCGTTTTGCTCGGCATAAAGAATGTACTTGGTTATTTGCCTATCGGTTGGATTAATCGTTTCACGAACACTTTCGTTATAGCATCCGATAATTTTTCGCCTTGCCCAATCCCGGATTGCTTTCTGATCTTTTTGATACTGTGTTAATGCGCGACGATAACTGGCACTATTTATTTCACGTGCCAACTCAACATTCACTTCGGTATCTTTATCGACTAGCTCCTCTTCAATCAACTTATTTACCAAATGCTTAATCTGGTGCATGGCTTTATTGAATACAGGATTCTTAATGGAACTTATTTCCGGATTGCCTAAACGTTTTTCAGCTCTAGGATAAACCTCCATTGCCGAAGGATGATATAATTTATTTACATCAATTGTTTCATTTGGAAATTCTTTGCTAATGGTTTCCTCAATGAAATCAGGAATAGTTTTCGACGAAAGGTATTCTACATTCTGAGGACGCTTATTATCAGCCTGTTTAATAAATTTGTCCCAACACTGCTGCTCCAAACGATTTTGTTCTTCCTTACCCATCGCATCCAAATCAGTTTCTGAAAACCAGGAGATAATTTCATCATTAATCCCATTTTGATGCGCCCACTGGCTGTTTGGGTCATCGCCTATTCCATTCTCATCATGCTTGTATTTTTCAATGTAGTTATTCACAACAGCATTTACCTTTTTCTCAAATCCGTGTAATGCCAATGCCTGTTTTATACATACCGAAATTTTTTCAATCTCTTTCGATGTTGCTTTTCGCCCAAGCACTTTATCAATATTGGCCGTAAAAACAGCATGAGAATACAACATTCCTTGCTGCAAGTATGGTAAAATCTTTTTGATCGCAGATTTACTGAGATTTCCATAGCCCTTTTTTAGCTTTATTTTTGAGAATCCCTCAGTATCAACCCAGGGTAAATGTTTTTCTGCAAATTCTTTTCGTGCTTGTTGCTTGCTTTTTTCACCGAAAGAATCAACAAACAAACAATGCCAAATATCCTCGACACTAATTTGGATCTTACCCTTTTCTTCTTTATGACCAGTATTTAGCAAGGGCAGACTGTCGTAATAATACTTGCCGTTTTCGTCTTTCCCTAATACCTTTTTAATTCTAGCTATCGTTGGGCATCCGGGAAAAGTTGTTGTGTCCGGAAAATTGAATTCCACATCGGCAGTCAATTTCTCCTTGTCTTTTATGTAACGATAATTTTTGTCACCAGATAGTCTTTCCGCTAACTTATTGAACTCGACATCTTTTATAAAGTTGAATTGATCGGCAATTAGTTCTTTCTCTTCTTTATTGAGAAATCTAAGCCTCTCGTCTGATTCTGTTTTTATTTTAATCCGGTTAATGGATTCCCATTTTCTGAATTCCTCAAACAAAGGATGCGATAAAGCAATTCGTTTACGTTTGGGGTCTAAAGGACACTTCGCGACCAAATCTTTCTGGCTCTTTAATGGACGTTGATAAAAGATGGCAAATCGAAGTTTTTCTCTTAGTTCACAACCAATTTCTTGTTTATCGCAGATGTAATTAAACTCGCGTAAGTAGTGCTTTTCTCGATCGATGTACTTCCCCCGGATTCGCTCGGTTGTCCCATCACCATTTTGTCGGGCATAGATCGAGTTCAAATAGCAACCTAATGTTGGTTGTTCACTATCGGCGATTTGTTGAGACAGGTCATTGATCTCGGTAGCTACTTTGCCTAAATTCTCTTTTTTATTGAATTCATCAATAATAAAAGCGGAAATAACTTCAAAAGAAGGTTCTTTACTAATCTTCTTCTTAATTTTCCCGGTTAGCGATTTAACCTTCTTATCGCTTTTATACATTTCGGCAACTGCTCCAAAAGGTTCTAGGAAACTGGATGAATTGGTATGCTCATCCAATAATTTGCTGACGGCAAGTTTGAATTGTTCAATAGCATCGTCAGCTTGTTCTTCTTCAAGTGAGAGATAGCCCCGGCGCTGAGCTAAATGGTAAAATGCCCGCCCCAGCTGGTATCGGCCTATTCGATAATTGATTAAGCCTTCTTTCGTCGCAGCCAAGTATCGAAGGTAGTAAGGTTGTTTCAATTTCTCGGTTTCAATATCTCCACCTTTGCTTCCTGTACGTTGCCATTTTATAAACTCATCACTATTGCATGGATAATTCTTTTTATAACGCCAGTTGCTTATTTCTTCATCTGATAATTTTGGGCACATATCATTGTCTGATAAAACCTGAAGAGTAGCAGCCTTTCTTCGTCTTATTCGATCAGTGCGCCGTCTGGCACTTCTGAAACCACGCCTGGTAGCAGCTTTTGATTTTTCTTGTCCGTCAACTCCTTTTGGGAAAATATAACTGCCCTTTGTTGGAAGCACCGTACCATCTTTTGCTAGCTTCTCCAAGAAGTGATATTTCTTATCTTCCTTAACCAATATTCCCCAGCCAATACTGTTCGTTCCAATATCTAATCCAAGTTTAGTTTTAGTCATCGTTGCGTATATTATTTTTTTTTGTACTTTTGAATCACATCAAATCACAATAAGGCTATATGCCGAAGGAAAAAATTAGAGCCTCAGTTTTGCTGAGGTTCGTTGTTTTTAGCCTATTACGTTTGAAATACTCATATTAAAATCATTTTACATCTTATCACAATAAGGTTATATGCCGAAGGTGTTAAAACCTATACTCCCGCTTCGGTGGGAGTTTTTTATTTTATAGTGTTTTTCCCCTCTCCCCAGTATTGTTATTTTTTGTGTATTCGGGTCTTGCGTTTTGCGCCCATTAAAGTAGTATTTTGTTTACTACTTTAATAAAAATATGGCCTTAAGTTCATGAGTTAAGCGTTTTTCTGTTTAAACCCTGCTATTTTTCACAGGAACGAAAGAGTTATGATTAGTAGCAGCCGTAAAAAATGAATGGATATGACAACTTTTAACGAATTTATCTACATTTGAACTACTGAAAATTGCTTTTCATTGGTTCGCTCATCGTTTAGTTATGGAAACCGCTCACCGAAAAATTATACATATTGATATGGATGCTTTTTATGCATCGGTTGAGCAACGGGATGATCCTGATTTAAAAGGAAAGCCGGTTGTGGTGGGAGGTGATAGTACGCGAGGTGTTGTTGCTGCTGCCAGTTATGAAGCGCGACGCTATGGGGTGCGCTCGGCGATGTCGTCGGTTTTGGCAAAGCGTAAATGTCCGGATTTGATTTTTGTGCGGGGCAATTTCGACAAGTACAAAGCGGTGAGCCGGCAAATTCGCGATATCTTTTTTGAATATACTGATCTCGTGGAGCCCTTGTCATTAGATGAGGCCTTTTTAGATGTCACTTTTGCGAAGAAAGGAAAACCATCGGCGACACTTATTGCGCGGGAGATTAAAAAGCGAATTAAAGAGGAAACGAATTTGACGGCTTCGGCTGGTGTCTCCTATTGCAAGTTTTTGGCTAAGATCGCTTCAGACGAAAACAAGCCGGATGGTATCTTTGTGATTACACCTGAGGAGGCGGTGCCCTTTATCGAACAGTTGGAGGTTCGTAAGTTTTTTGGAGTTGGCAAGGTTACAGCGGAGAAAATGAATAATCAGGGCATTTATTTTGGTGCTGACTTAAAGCAGTTTGAGCTTCAGGAGTTGATTCGTCAGTTTGGTAAATCGGGTGCATACTATTATAATATTGTACGGGGGATTGACGAGCGGCCGGTTGTTGCCACCCGTGAGCGAAAATCGCTGGGTGCAGAACGCACGTTTGGGCATGATTATTATTTGTTGAGGGATCTGGCCGAGGAGCTCGAAAAAATAGAAACAGAGGTTTGGAATCGGCTTCAGCGAGCTAATATGCGAGGTAGAACGTTAACGTTGAAAGTGAAATTCGCAGATTTCGAACAAATTACACGAAGCAAAACACTTGATAAGAATATTGATTCTTTGACACTGTTGCACCAACATGCTTTTCAATTGCTCAAGCAAGAAGAGCCTTTTATCAAAGCAATCAGGTTACTTGGAGTAACCATTTCGAACTTTGAAGAACCCAAAAGGGGGGCTGTTCAACTAACAATCAATTTCTAGCTTTATTTCCGATTGAAACGAGTATGCTTAGTCAAAAACACAAAAGGTAATGATTAAAGTGCGAGTTCCATATGATACCTAATAAATAATCAATTACAATCATATGAAAATTGCATTCGGAAGTTTAAAATAAAAAGACGAACCTTTTGCCGGCTCCGATTCGATCCAAATTTTTCCATTCAGCAAATCGCAAATTTCCTGACAAATTGCTAATCCTAACCCAACACCTCCATATTTTCGAGTATTGGTGTCGTCAATCTGCCTAAAGCGTTCAAATATTATCTCTTGCTTCTCTTTTTGAATTCCAATTCCGGTATCCTTCACATAAAAGGTAAGGTCTTTTCCTTCAACATAACAGCCAAGGGTAATACTTCCGTCTTCCGTATATTTAACGGCATTGCTCAGGAGGTTGGTCAGCAACTGGGTTAGCTTTGTCTTGTCAGCTTGAATTTGCAAGTTTGGATACTTGTTTACGCAGTCGTCAAACTGAGCTTCAATATGATTTTTATTTTTTTTGCGTAGTTCACTTTCCAGATAAAATCGTAATGATTTATATAAGTCTCCCAGCATAAATAACTCAATTCGAATTGGAGTCTGGTTAGACTGGAGCATTGTTAAATGAAAAATGGACTCAATAATTGAAAGCAGGTGGTTGCCACTATCAAAAATGATCTTTGCCATTTCAATCATCTCGCTCTTATTAACGGTTTCATCCATCAACTGACTAAATCCAATGATTGCATTAAGCGGGGTGCGCAATTCATGAGACATGGTAGCCAAAAAAGCAGACTTTAAATAATCAGCCTGTTCTGCCTTTTCTTTGGCATTAGTTAGCTGGATTTCTGTTTCTTTTTGCTCTGTTATATTAATGCCGATTCCTCTGGCTCCGATTATCTCTTTATTTTCATCGTAAATCGGACGGGCAGAATTGCGTATCCAAATTAACTCGTTGTTTTTCGTTTTTAACCGAAATTCGAACGTGGGGATTGTTTCTTCGTTAATCAGATCGTTAAAGTTCACATTAATCGTTGGCAGGTCTTCGGGCAAAATAACATCGGTAAACGGTTGCCCGATGAATGAATTTACGGAATAGCCGCTTAAGGTTTCAAAGCTTGGACTCAAATAGCTGAAATCCCAGTTGCTATCAATTTCAAAAAAGAGATCATTGATGTTTTCAACCAGATTTTGATATTTTTTGTGGCTACGTTTTAATTCATTGAGCGCATTAATCCTGACGGTAATATCCAAAAGCGAAGCGACAGACATCGTCGTGCCATCGATGATATCAATGTTTAGAAGGATATGGTGTTTTTTGTTTTTTCGGTCAATCAGAGTGAACTCGTATTGTTTGGGGGCTTTTTCTCCATTTTCTCTTCTTGTTTCATGAAAATGCTGCATTCGTTTTAAATCTTCAGGAGAGACAAAGTCTGTCCACTTCATGTTGTTTTCGAGTTCGTCTTTGGAATAGCCCGTTAGCTCTTCCAGTTTTTCGTTACCCAGCAGTAGCGTTTTATCTTCACCAATAATACAGGTTGCAGTGCCTGTGTTTTTAAAAATAGCTTTGTAAAGAACTTCGCTTTGCTTGAGTGCATCCTCATTTTTTTTCTTCTCGGTAATGTCACGAGCAATACCCACTACACCAATCAATTTTCCCGTGCAATCGCGCATTGGAGTTTTTATTGTTTCTAACAGTGCTCGGTGATTATCGCTAGCGAAAGTGACCCATTCCAAATTCGTTTTAGGTTGATCAGCCCTCATTGCAGCTTGGTCGTTCTTTCTGAAAAAGTCAGCCAGTTCTCTATCAACAAAGTCATAATCTGTTTTGCCCACAATATCTTTTTCCTGGGCACCGAAAAATTGTTCGAATTGATAGTTGCAATTCAAATAAACGCCATTAACATCCTTTAGCCAGACTAGGTCAGGAATGGTTTCAATTACTGTTCGAAGGTGAATCCGCTCATTGTTTATGGCTCGACGAGTTTCTTTTTGTTGAGTGATGTCAGTCAAAACACCAAGAATAACGGTGCCTTTTCTTAGCTTGAGTATGTGGCCTGAAACAAGCGCATTTCGTACTTCTCCACTTTTTAGATAAAAGTCATATTCTTTATTTTTAACCGATCCGTCTCGCATTAAGAGCCGGATATATTCATCTCTGTCTTTGGGATCAGCCCATAAGCCAAGCTCGTTTGTTGTTTTATTTAAATATTCCTCTTGCTTCCATCCGGTAATTTGCTCGAAGCTGTCGTTTGTCTCAATAATTTTTCCATCATGAGCTGAGGTTAACATGATTATTGTGGGACTTGATTGGAACGCTTTCTTAAATTTTTCTTCGCTTTCCAGTAGCGCTTGTTCCGCCTTTCTCCGCTCTGTAATATCTATAATATACCCTTCCAGAAATTCTAACTCATTATTTTTGTTTTCAACTCCGGTTCCTTGTTCCCAAAACCACCGTTCTTTTCCGTCTTTGGTGTTTATTCGATATTCGATTGTAAAACGCGTTTTTTTCGCGATGGCTTTGTTTATTTCTACTTCAACATATTCTCTGTCTGCGGGATGAATAAGATTTGCGTATGAAATTTTTTGATTGTTTATTAGTTCGTCTGAGCGGTATCCTGTCATTTCAAAAACAGCATCACTAATAAAAGACATTGTCCAGTTTTCATCAGCCAAGCACCGGTAGGCAATTCCCTTCAGGTTGCTGATTAACGTTGATAACACTCTATTTGCTTCTTCCAGCTCTTTTCCCATTATTCGGCGGTCGGTATTATTAATCATCGAAATCAACACCCGATTATAATTGTGGTGACCTGTTGTGCTAATCCATTTTAAGATATAATATCTTTTTTCGCCATCGGGCAGTCTAAATGAAATTTCGGTTCTGAAACGCGCTGCTCTTATCTGTATCGCTGAAAATAAATCAATTATACTTTTAAAATTCCAGGCCTGATATATTTCATACAAACAGCTTAACTCGTCTTGTTTCTTACCAAATACCTCCCGGCTGAAATTTGATGACTCGCTATTGAAGTTTAAGATCTTTATGCTTTTTAATAACTTGATGAAGTCTGATTGAGAATTACTAAAATACTGGTGCAGATTAGTAATCCCTTTTAAATTTAATTCTTGAATTTTTAAATGAGCCGGGCTAAAGTCAATTTTCCATACTGGAATTGCTAAATCATCAAAACTATTGAAATGGTTTGATGCGTAAGTATTGGTTGTTTTTCGCGCCGAGACGGGTATCTGCGTTTCTTTTTTCAATTGCTCGAGCTGCTCTCTTAGTTGTGCACTTTTCGCTTGCTCTTCTTTCAATTGATTTTTCAGATTCTCTATTTCATCTTTTTTCGCAATCAATGTTGTATTCTGTGGGTGGTTATCTCTCATAATCCTTCTCCTCTTTCCTGCCGTCCCTATTCCTTCATTTTAAGAATGCCAAATTAGAAATAAATATTTAATTATCTATTAATGTGTGATATGTTATTAGTTAATTGATGCTTATTTGGATAATGTTTAAATGATTGAATTATAATTTATATGATGTGAGTCTTGCGAGTGCTTCTGCATGAGCCAGTTCTATCTCCAAATAGCTGTCAATCGTTTCATAGTAAAAGGTCAACTCATTGAAATACTCAATCACCGACATTTGTCCCAATCGAAGCGCTTTATCCAAAAAAGTAACATTGGCAGCATCTTCTAAAGTTTGTTTGTATTCTTGTCGGATCTGATCTAATTCCTGTACTTGAAAATATAACTTTTCCTTTTCGTTGATCAGAACGGCAATTCTTGATTTCAATTGTTGGGTTTTGAAATTGGCCTGAGCCCTGGCGTGTTGGAGCTTGTTTTTATTCTTCCATAAGGGGAGGGATAATCCCGCATGTAATCCTCTGTAGGTGCCATCAGGCTCTTTTTCTGCTTCGTAACCGATTTCAAATTCCGGAAGCCAGTTTTGCTTGGCTAATTGGATGTTCATCTCAGCGACTTGCTGCGCCTGGCTCAAATACCGGATCTCTGGTTTTAGCTGTTGGAACTCTGCTAAAATGCTTTCCAGACCCGGTAGTGCGAACTCAGATATATTTTGGGTTTTCTGCTCAATGGTGTCGGTTCCTGCAAATAAAGTCAGGTCTTTTTGGGCATTGTCAATTTCTGTTAAGAGGATTTGGTAACTGCTTTTGATCTTCAGGTTTTGAATTTTGGCCTTGTTTAAATCCAGAATTGATGTGTTCCCTTTGTCGAAATTTGTTTGGTAGGATTGCAATAGTTGCGTAGAATGTTCCAAACGTTTTTGGTACTCTTGCTTCTTTTTGAGTAGAAAAGCGTAGTTATAAAACGATAGTTTGGCTTCAAGTAATTTATTTTGCCGGAAGACCTGGTAATCCAGTTCGCTCAACCGACTTTGATTATTGGCCAGCTTTTTCTTAACAGAATATACGGTTGGAAACTCAAAAGCCTGACTAATTCCATAAGTTGTTTTGGTGCCCATCTCTTCTTTACTTCCCGGGAAATACCCATATTCAATCGAAGGGTTGTCGGGTGTTAATCCCGTTTGGAAACCAGCTTTTTCGGCTTCGAGGAACTGGCGTGCCGCAATCAATTCTTGATTGTTTTGCTCAACTAAATCCAGAAATTTATCCAGATTGGTTTGAGAAAAACCTGCCAACGAAAGACAGGTCAGTAGTATGATATATGTTAGTTTCATGTGTTTGTTATTTTGCTTCCTGTTTTTTTTGAAATAGATAGTAAATTATTGGAACGACATAAATGTTCAATAGGGTTGAACTAAGCAATCCTCCAAGAATTACAATAGCCATGGGACTCTGAATCTCGTTTCCCGGTTTTTCGCCGGCCAGTGCAAGTGGTATTAATGCCAAAGCAGCAGTCAACGCAGTCATCAATATCGGATTAAGCCGATCAGCCGAACCATGCACAATCCGTTTTTTTAAGCTTACAACCTGATCGGATAACGATTGATACCTCGAAATCAGCAAAATACCATTGCGTGTTGCAATTCCGAAGAGCGTGATAAACCCGATGATTGATGGAATGCTAATAACACCTGAGGTCATCCAAATAGCGATTACGCCTCCAATTAATGCCAGCGGAAGATTGATCAGAATAATCATGGCCAGCTTGGTGTTTTTGAATTCGACATATAGCAGGATGAAAATGATGAGTAGGGCACCAAGCGATGCGATCATCAAGGTACGCGAAGCATCTGCTTCACTCTCAAATTGTCCGCCATACTCGAGATGATAATTTTCGGGTAGCTGGATGTTTTCATTAATTTCCTTTTGGATATCATTGACAACACTTCGAACATCACGGTCGGCAACATTGACTGCCACGACAATTTTGCGCATCACATTTTCGCGACCAATGGTGTTTGGTCCAAAAGTAGACTCAATATCGGCCACATAATAAAGTGGTACTTTTTGTCCGTCCGGCGTGTCTATCAGCGCATTCCTAATAGCTTCGATATTATCCCGGCTTTTGTCGTCAAACCTTAGAATTAAGTTGAAGGCTTTTTCGTTGACAAAGACATCAGAGATTTTTTCGCCACCAAATGCATATTCCACAAATTCGAGAAACTCATTTACCGAAATGCCGTAGCGAGCAAGCATTTCGCGGTTTGGTTTGATTTGCAACTGCGGAATTTCAATTTGCTGCTCCACGGATAAATCTCCAATTCCCTTCACATCCTGAATGGTCTCTTTGATTTGGTTAGCCAATCGGAACATACTGTTTAAGTCGGTACCAAAAAGCTTAATGGCGATGTTGGTTTTTGAACCTGAAAGCATGGCATCAATCCGGTGGCTAATTGGTTGTCCAACTTCAACTGTAATCCCTTCAATCCGGTTGAGTTTCTCGCGTACTTCGCTCAAAAAATCAACTCTCGAACGATCATCCAACTGATAAGGGGCATCGATCTCCGAAACATTAACACCAAAAGCATGCTCTGCCATCTCTGCACGTCCTGTTCTTCGGGCAACCGAAGTGATTTCGGGAATCGATAACAAGGCTTGTTCAGCTTCGACACCCAGTTTGTTGCTTTCTTCCAGGTTGATTCCGGGCATGGTTGTCGTATTAATTGTAAGCGAGCCTTCGTTGAATGGCGGCAGAAAACTCCGGCCAAAGCTGGTAACTAATAAGATTGAAAGAACAAACAGTACTCCGGAAATACTGATGACTGCTTTGCGATAGCGAATGGCCTGGCTCAATGTTTTGGTGTAGTAATTTTGTAAGAAGCGTTCCACCCGGCTTCCTTTTGCCTGCCTTTGGAGTCGTTTTTCGTTGGTCAGTAAAAAGCTGCTTAAAACGGGGATGACGGTTACAGCAACAAACAAGGACGCAAACAGCGAAACAATGTAAGCAATCCCCAGTGGTTTAAGCATACGGCCTTCCATACCCGAGAGGAAAAACAGGGGTACAAAAGCGATGATGATAATCAAAGTGGCATTGAGAATGGACGCACGAATTTCAACCGACGCTTCGTAGATCACGTTGAAGTGAGGTCGCTTTTCTGTGTTGGGTAAACGACTGTTTTCACGCAGGCGCTTGTACACATTTTCAACATCAATAATCGCATCGTCAACCAATGAACCGATGGCAATGGTCATTCCTCCCAAAGTCATCGTATTGATGGAAATTCCGAGCCATTTCATGACCAAAACAGCTACCAGCAGAGAGAGAGGAATAGCCAGTACTGAAATGATCGTGGTGCGGTAGTTCATCAAAAAGACAAACAAGATGATCACAACAAACAATCCCCCTTCAATCAGTGCTTTTTGAACATTATTGACCGATGTTTGGATAAACTTAGCCTGTTCAAAGATATCAGTGTGAATCTTCACATCTCCGGGAAGCGTTTCTTTTAAATCATCCAGTGATGTTATGATTTTTTCGGTTAAGTCCAGCGTGTTAATATTGGGCTGTTTGGTAACAGTCAGGATAACTGCTTTTTCTCCGCGGTATGATCCGTCACCAATTTTAGGCGCAGTGCCGATCTTTACGGTAGCTACATCATTTACCTTAATGGGATGGCCGTCCTGCATTTTAATCAAAGTGTTGCCAATGTCTTCCAGAATGTTGGTACGGGCTAATCCCCGGATCAGGTATTCCTGTCCGTGCTCGTTTAGAAATCCACCCGACACATTTTCATTGGATGCCTGGCATGCTGCGATCAACTCGTGAAAAGAAACATCATAAAACTTCAGTTTGAGCGGGTCGGCCAGAATTTGAAACTCTTTCAAATCGCCTCCAATAATGGCTACCTGAGCTACTCCGCCCACCGAAAGCAGGCGAGGGCGAATATTCCAGTCAGCCAGAGTTCGCAAATCCATCGCCGAAGTTTCATCAGCCGTCAGGGCGATCATCATAATTTCGCCCATGATGGATGATTGTGGGGCCAGGGTGGGAGAGCCCACTCCGGCAGGCATGGCATCGGCAATGTTGGCTAGTTTTTCGCTTACAATCTGGCGGGCGTCGTAAATGTCCATATCCCAGTCAAATTCAACCCAAACGATTGAAAAACCCATGGCTGAGGAACTTCGGACCCTGCGGATATTCGTTGCTCCATTCACTGCTGTTTCAATGGGGAAGGTAACCAGCCGCTCAACCTCCTCCGGTGCCATCCCATGCGCTTCGGTTAGGACGACAACGGTTGGTGCGTTTAGATCAGGAAAAACATCCACCTCCATGTCGGTGGTTACATAAATTCCGGCACCAAGAATAAGGGTCGCCATGATCAGAACCACCAGCTTATTCTTCAGCGAATATTCAATAATTTTATTCAGCATAACTGTTTTTTTTGAAGAATTAGTGTTGGTGGCTATGTGCCGGCAGTGCGCTCGACATAGAAGCCAATTTGATTAAATACGGATTTTTGGTCGCTACATGATCGCCTGCGTTAAGACCATTGGAAATGTGGTAATTTTCGCCATCGTTGCAGTCAATCGTGACATAGTGCTTTTCAAAACTTTCACCTTCTTCAGCAAAAACATAGTAACGGCCAGCTTCTTCAAGCAAAGCAGACTTGGGAACCACAATCGCATTCGGAATCTCCACGGTTTTCAGGTAAACTTCCACAAATGAGCCAGCCAAGAGGTTTCCTACATTATCGATTTCAAAATAGATCGGGGTGAATAGCGAATTGTCTCCGGTTGACTTGCCGTACGAAATTAATTGACCGTTCAGCTCATTGGTTTTATGAAGTTTCTTGTCGTAAGTTGTAACGAAGTTGGCTGTTTTTATTCTGCTCAGCATCGGAAAGTAGCGTTGCGGAACATCAGCTTTAACGACCAGACGCTTGTTTTTTGTGATTTTCAAAAGCGGCTGTCCGGTGGTGACGAACTGCCCCTCTGTTACAAAAACGTTTTTGATAAAACCGCTGGTTGAAGCGGCCACCTTTTGTCCGCCAGCTGAATAATTTTTACGAACAATTTCGTAACTATTCTTTGCTTTTTCGTAGGCCATTTTTATCTCGGCGAGTTCTCTGTCCGAGGTTATTTTATCTTCATTCAACAACTTGGCGCGTTCATAACTGGCTTTAGCTGTCTCAAAGGCTGATTTCGAGTCCATAAAGGTTGTCTCAATATTGTCGTGGATTAGACCTTTGCCGGAAATCGTTATGAGCTTTTCACCTTCTCTGACTTTTTCTCCGGACATTAGTGCTTTATTACCAAAAACAACAACACCATCGTGAACTGCCGTTAAGGTAATCTCATCGCCTTGAGCAGGCATAATTTTCCCGCTGGTGTGGATTACTTCTCTAAACGTTTTTGGCTGTAATTCAACGATGCCGTATTTTAAGTCATCAGCATGTTCTCCTTCGTCGTGTTGGGGCTCTCCTTCATTGTTTTGGTATGCTCCTCCATCGTGCTGGTGTGTTCCCTCATCATGCTGGTGTGTTCCTTCATCATGCAGGTGCTCTCCTTCGTGCAGGTGTTCTTCTCCTTCGTGGTCGTGGTCATCACCTTCATCTTCGTGGTCGTGCCCTTCCGCTAAAAGGTTGTGTCCTTGCTCTTCGTGACTGTGTTCTGAATCTCCGGAATGTGCGTGATCGTGTTCAGCTTCATGATGCTTATGTGTGCAGGCGATACCCCAAAACAGGTAGCCAGCCATTAAAAATGGTAGAATAATCTTCTTCATGATTAACATGTCAACTGCTTCTCAGCTAGTGCTGAAAATGATTAAAAATAGAATTAGAAAACTAAGGTTGGAATTAAGCTAAGGCCGGAGGGCCACGAAGCGAAACGTGAGAATAAAAATCAAATTGGTAATGATTAATCCAGTAATCTACATGTGTTATCTCTTCTTTGGGTTGAAGCAAATTCGCTACAAAGCTGTAAATGTAGATGGTATTGCTAATTGTCAATTTTGATAGGTTGGTGGTTGCTTCGGTGGAGAAATGACAAGCATGGCAATGCGCATTGTCGTGCGTTTCCTGGCACTGGGTTGTCGCCAATGTTTGATGCAAGTCAACTGATTGTTGAGTAACGCTTGTTGCCGTATTGTCGTGAGTGCATTCGTGTTCGCAGGTTGCAACACGAGCATGATGGTGATGAGGAATAACAGCATGGGCGATGATCACCACCATGGCTATCCACATACAAAATGCTCCGATATGTTTAAGCTTTTGAATCATTTTGACAATCCAGATAGCAAAAATACAATTTTCTATCAAACTTGAAACTTTTAGATATTTATTGGTTGTTAATATTTTTAAACCAAAAAACCTTCACCAAATAAATGATGAAGGTTGATGAATTTAGGGTTTGATTCGCGGACAGGCCGCGTAATATCGTATTACTCTAGTAATTCGTAGTCGTGCATTTCTTTCATAAACGAAACAAAATCATCTTTCTTTTCCGAATCCATCCAGCCCATTGCACTGCGCGGATGCTCGTTTAAAGCTCCTGTAATCAGGTAAGGAACATGGTATCCCCAGTCAATCTTGTTATTCCAGGGCAACACTTGCTCCTGAATTGCCTTTAATAATGGCAACAATCGGTATTTAGGATTTTTCAAGAAAGCTACTAAGATTTCAATCGGGCAGTTTCCGGCACCACGTCCCATCCCAAGCAAGGTAGCGTCCAGCATGGTTGCACCTTTCATTAACGAGGTAATGGTGTTACTCATAGCTAGTTGCATGTTGTTGTGCGCATGAATTCCGATTACTTTCCCGGGTAAGGCTTTGGTGTATTTGTCCATCAATTTTTCAATCGACTCGCAGTACATGCTTCCGAAGCTGTCCACCAAATAGAAAACAGGAACTCTTGATGCGGCAAAATCAGTCAATGCTTCATCCAAATCATGTTCACTAACTTTAGAAACAGCCATTAAATTGATCGTTGTTTCATAACCTTTATCCATGCAGTGGTGTGCTAGTTCAATCGCTTTATCCATTTGGTGTACATAACAGGCAACGCGAATTAAATCGATCAGGCTTTCGCTGGCTTGCGGGATGTCGTCAAAGTCAATCCGGCCAATATCAGCCATTGCCGATAATTTCAGATTTGTATTATTGTCACCGACAATGCGTCGTAAGTCTTTGTCGGCACAAAATTTCCATGGCCCAACTTCTTTTCGGTCAAAGGCTTTTTCGCTACTCAGGTAACCAATTTCCATGTAATCAACACCTGCTTCAACGCATGCGTCATATACTCCTTTTACAAAGGCGTCATCAAATTGCCACTTGTTCATCAGTCCGCCATCACGAACGGTGCAGTCCAGTACTTTAATATCTTTTTTGTACATTTTTAAGTCTTTATGGTTTATTTTTTCAAAAGTTTGAGTTCTCTTTCAATATTGTGCTGTACTAATTGCTTGAAAATATTCTCGATAAAATCAGCATTCAATTGCAGATTATTCGCCCATTCGCGTCGCTGGGCATAAACCTCGTTTTGGCGGTCTTGCGCAATTACTGAGTCCTGATCGGTTTTGTATTTGACAATTTCTTCAACAAACTCCTGGCGGTTGGCTAGTAGTTTGAGGATGGAATGGTCAATGTGATCAATCTCATTTCTAATCTCTTCTATTGTATTACACGCACTTGGTTTTTTCATTTTATAAAATATTTCGGCACAAAAATAACAATTTGAAGTTTTTAAGAAATAATTTACATTAATTTATAATCAGAACAAATTAGAAATTAATCACTTATCTATCCTTATTTAGATTGAATAAAAAAAAGGAAGTATTTTTTTTGGCTTTTTTCAAATATGTATCTACATTTGAGGCGTTAAGCAAACGAAAAATTGAATCGATGAATTTTAGAACTTCTGTATATAAAATGATGTGTGTAACATGTAACATGATGATGTGTATGTGTTGTGGATTTCTTATACAGAAGGGAAAAATTAGATGATAATATAGTGTGATATAACAATCATAGTAAAGCCCTTCTGAAATCCAGAAGGGCTTTTTTTATGGTTTTAGATAAAATAACATCAATTGAGTATGAGAGAAAAAGCATATCGCAGTGTCGTAAAAACAATTTCGTGGAGAATGGTTGGAACCATCGACACGATAATGATTGCATGGTTGGTTGTTGGAAAATTAGAGTATGCTGTGACCATTGGAGGTGTTGAGTTGTTTACAAAGATGATCTTGTATTATTTCCACGAACGCACGTGGAATAAAGTTAAGTTCGGAAAAATTGATGACTCCGACATCGAATATCAAATTTAAAAGGCATGGAAAAGAATTACCTACCTATTGCAGTTAACATTGCCGGCGAAAAGATCCTGATCATCGGGGGAGATCAGTCGGCCTGGAACAAGATTAAAATTCTGAAGCGTTTTAATGCTTATCTGGAAGTAATTGCACTGCAAGTGTGTGACGATATTAAAAACAGCGATGTCCCTTATCGCGAAAAAGCTTACGAAAAAGGTGATTTGAATGGCTACCTGATGTTTTATTCATGTACAAACAACCCCGAGTTGGATGCTCAAATTGCGAAAGATGGACGTGAAGCTGGAGTACTTGTCAACATTCATGATAATCCGGCACTCTGCCAATTTGTTTCACCGGCCATCTACCAAAACGAGAACATTCGGGTGGCCGTCAGCTCAAATGCGAAAGATGTTTATTCATCAATCAGAATCAGAAACGAGATCAAAGAATTTTTAGAAACTAAAACAGATAAAGACCAGAAGAAATGAGTATTAAATTATCCCCATTGAATGAAGCTCAACTGAAAGCTTTGCAGGACCTGACACAAGGTATTCAACCCGATCAGGTTACTTGGTTGAGTGGTTATTTTCAAGGATTAGCAGGAGCAGTGTCTGCTGGCGTAACACCCCAGGGAGTGGCGGTTGAGGCTGCAACTGAATCAGTAGAAAAATTACCACTGACCATTCTGTATGGCACACATACCGGAAGAAGTGAAGCTTTGGCTAAAACGCTTTGCGAAAAGGCAGTGGCTCAAAATATAGCATGTGTTACCAAACCCATGGACGACTATAAACCTAAGCAATTGAAAGACGAAAAAAATGTGCTGGTTATTGTTAGTACACATGGAGAGGGAGAACCACCGGAAATGGCTGAAGATTTTCACGAGTTTGTTACCGGGAAAAGAGTTCCGAAGCTCGAGGGTTTAAATTATTCAGTTTTGGCTCTGGGTGATAAAAGTTATAAGCTTTTTTGCCAAACCGGAGTTGATATTGACGAGGCCTTCAAAAAAGCAGGAGCAAACGAATTGGTTTCAATTGTAAAATGTGACGTAGATTATGAGGAAGACGCCGCCAAATGGACTGATGATGTGTTGGTCGAATTAGGTAAGTTACAGCCAAAAGCTTCGTCACAATCTATTCAACCTACGGAAACGAAATCCGAAGAGAATGCCTACTCAAAAAAGAACCCATTTAAATCAACCGTACTTGATAAAGTTCGCATAACCGGACGTGATTCTGATAAAGAAGTGTACCACCTGGAATTGTCGCTTGAAGGTTCCGGTATAAAATATGAGCCGGGCGACGCTCTAGGCGTAATTGCGCAAAACCCACCGCAATTGGTGAAAGACATCATCAAGTCGTTAGGCGTAATTAATAATGAGGTGGTGGAAACCCGAATCGGAAAATTACAGTTCAATGAAGCGTTGGAGCATCATTACGAAATTACACTATTAACCCGGGATGTCATTCAAAAGTATGCTGAGAAAACCGGACTGAAAAAAGTTCAGGAGATTGTAGAGCATGAAGATAAGCTAGATCACTATTTATACGGACACGATGTGCTGGATTTATTACATGAGTTTCCGGCAAAGCTGACCGCGACCGAATTTTTAGAAACTCTTCGTCCGCTTCCTCCGCGCTTGTATAGTATTTCGTCAAGTCAAGAGTCGGTTGAAGATGAAGTGCACATAACTGTTTCGCGTGTACGTTACGAAAACAAGGGCCGTGAGCGTTATGGTGCTTGCTCAACATTTTTAGCCGATCGGTTAGAGGTGGATGAAACTGCCCTTATTTACATTGATAAAAATCCAAACTTCAGACTTGCTGAAAATGGAAATCCGATCATTATGGTTGGCGCAGGAACTGGTATTGCTCCTTATCGTGCGTTCTTACAACAACGTGAGGCTGCCAACCAAAAAGGTAAAAGCTGGTTGTTCTTTGGCGAGCGTCGCTTTTCGTCTGATTTTTTGTACCAGGTTGAATGGCAGAAGTACTTAAAAAAAGGTTATCTGGAGAAAATTGATTTGGCATTTTCGCGCGATCAGGAAGAAAAAGTTTACGTCCAGGACAGACTGAAGCAACAGCAGGAGGAAGTGTTTAAATGGCTTGAAAACGGAGCGAGCTTTTACCTGTGCGGCGATATGAAATACATGGCTCGCGACGTTCAGGTTACCCTGTTAGACATTATTAAAACACAAGGAGGAATGACTGATAAAAAGGCTCGTGCCTATTTCAAAAAGCTGAAGAAAGAAAAACGCTTTATGGCTGATGTGTATTAGGATGGCTGGAGTCAAGAATAAAGAGCCGAGAATCAAGAGTCAAGAATTGAGAAGAAAGAATAAGGAACAAAGAATTTAAAAGATATGAGCGAAGTAATAGATTGGAGCACATTAAGTGAGGTTGAAAAAATAAAATACGACAGCAACTACCTAAGGGGAACGCTGGAAGAAAGCCTGGCTGATCCGGTAACGGGAGCAATTGCTGATGATGACACGCAGGTTTCAAAATTTCATGGTATTTACCAACAACATGATCGGGATCAGGAGAAAGAGCGAAAGCGTCAGAAGCTGGAACCGGCATTTTCATTTTTGATTCGTGTTCGGCTTCCGGGAGGGGTTACCACGGGCAAACAATGGTTGCAAATGGATAAGCTGGCTGATACACATGCCAATGGCACATTGAAACTAACCACACGTCAGGCGTTTCAGCTGCATGGTGTTATTAAAACCAAGTTGAAGGCAACTATTCAGGGAATAAACGAAGGCTTGTTGGACACGATTGCCGCTTGTGGCGATGTGAATAGAAATGTGATGTCGCACGCCAATCCGGGTGAGTCGGGCCTGCATGCAACGGTTTATAAATTAGCCGACGATATTTCGGCACATTTAACGCCACGCACAACTGCCTATCACGAAATTTGGCTCGACCAAAAAAAGGTAGCCGACAGCAAACAGGAAGTTGAGCCGATTTACGGTGTTCGTTACCTGCCACGTAAATTTAAAATAGGTGTGGCTATTCCTCCCTATAACGATATTGATATTTTCTCTCAGGATTTGGGATTTATCGCTATCGAAGAAAAAGGAAAATTAGTCGGTTATAATGTAACCGCCGGCGGTGGTTTTGGATCGACCTTTGGCATACCGGAAGCCTATCCTCGCTTGGCTGATGTAATTGGTTTTTGTACTCCCGAACAGGCAGTTGATGTGGCTGAGAAAGTGGTTTTAGTACAAAAAGATAACGGAAATCGACAGAACCGGAAGCAAGCTCGTTTAAAATATACAATTGATCGCTTGGGATTGGACTGGTTTAAAGCCGAAGTCAACAAGTACCTTGGGTACGAACTACAGCCAGCCAAACCTTTTACGTTCACCCGTAATGGCGATCGTTATGGATGGAAAAAAGGAACTGATGGCAAATGGAGCCTGAATCTGTTTATCGAAGGCGGACGCGTAAAAGACACCGACTCGTTAAAATTGAAGACAGCTTTACGCGAAGTAGCCGAAAAAGTAGAGGATGCTCAGTTCATTTTAACCGGAAACCAAAACCTGGTAATTGGCAACACCACCGAAAAAGACAAGGTCAGCCGTATTCTGAAAAAGTACGAGGTATGGCCGGTTCAACTATCAGGCTTACGCCAGAACACAATTGCCTGTGTGGCGCTAAATACATGTGGTTTGGCTTTTGCCGAAGCAGAACGCTACTTACCAACAATGGTTGGCAAAATCGAATCAATTTTAGAAGAGCACGATCTTTTAAAACAAGAGATTGTTATAAGAATGACAGGCTGCCCCAATGGTTGTGGACGCCCTTACCTGGCCGAGATTGGTTTTATCGGAAAATCGCTCGGGCATTACAACCTCTATTTGGGAGGGAACTTCAACGGAACAAGATTGAATACCCTTTACAAAGAAACTCTTTCGGAAGAAGAAATACTGAACGAACTGCGCCCCATTATAGCAGACTATGCCAAGAACAGGAATAAAGGAGAAGGTTTTGGTGATTTCGTTATCCGGAAAGAATACGTGAAAGAAACAAAAGAAGGAAGAGATTTTAGACATTGAAAATATGGAATTACCGGCAATATTTGTAGGAAAAAAATTATCAGCCTTAACTCGCAAATGGCTGATTAGCGAACAAATTCGTTTTATTGAGCAACCACTCGTTCGAATCAATTACCGTAAACCCGACATTCGTTTTTTTGAACATTTGCGGGATGTCGATAAAAAGTGGGTGGTAACCAGCTCGTACGCTGCGCATTGGCTCTCGCGTTTTGCTGATAAAATAGGAATGAAAAAGGATGATGTGGTGTATTGCCTTTCGGAAAAGCAGGAAGGCATTTTGTCCAGGTGTGGTGTAAAAGTATTGCGTCCTGTATCATCCAATGCTTATTCGTTGGCCGAACTGATTATTGCACAAAGCAATGGAACAAAAGTGATTTATCTGAGAGGAAATAAATCGCTTAATCAATTGCCTGAGTTGCTTGATGGTCAGAATGTTAACTGGCAGTCGGTTGAGGTCTATAAAAATACATCTGTAGAAATTTTATTAAACGAAGTTTTTGACGGGTACTTGTTTTTTAACGAAAGCGATATTAAAAGCTATAAAGCATCGGGGAATTTTCCTGCGCCTAAGGCACCTGTTTTAGCGAATGGAGACCGCACGGCACAGGCTGCCTGGGCCGAATTTCCTAACTTGGTACTGGAATCTTCGGAACAAGAAGAGCTTTCGTTTGTGAAATATGCGATTAAGCGAATCACCGAAAAGTTGAATGAGCCGAAGCCCAAACACAATATTATCATAGAGTAATACAATTAAGATGAAACGAATTTCCATACTCGGATGTGGTTGGCTGGGGTTTCCCTTGGCCGAGAAGCTTTTGGCGAAAGGTTTTCAGGTGAAAGGATCGGTAACGACCCGATCGAAATTGAAAAAAATGGCGTCTGCCGGAATAGAACCTTATCGACTGGTTTTAGATGCTGATAAGGTTCAATTAAAGAATCCTTCGTTTTTTGATACTGATCTGGTTATTGTTGCGATTCCTCCACGGCGGGTAGAATTTATTGAGACTATTTTTCCGGCTCAAATCAAACAGTTAGTGGGTTTTTTAGAGGAATACAAAGTTCCACGAGTGCTGTTTATTTCGTCCACTTCGGTTTATAATGAATTGGATGGGAGGGTGGCTGAAGAGGACGTTTTACTGCCGGATAAGCCATCGGGTAAAGCCTTGGTTTTATCCGAATATCTGTTAACCCAAAATCAGAACTTCGAAGCGACCGTTTTACGTTTTGGCGGGCTGATTGGAGCTGACCGGAATCCGGCTCGATTCCTGAGTCGAAAGAAAAAGGCAATTAGCGGAACCAAGCCTGTCAACCTGATTCATTTGGATGATTGCTTACAGATTATCATTAAAATTATTGATGATGAAGTTTGGGGCGAAACGTTCAATGCGTGCAGCCCGATTCATCCTACTCGACAGGAGTTTTACGAACGGGCGTCAGCTGTGTCCGGGATTTCAGCTCCACCATTTAATAATGAAAAATCGCCGTTTAAGTTGGTTGATAGTAGTAAATTAATTCGGATGTTGAATTATCAATTCAAATTTCCCAGCCCTATGGATTATCTCGGAACGGTTAATCATGAATTTTAAGATCAGCGTATCAAACATCAATTAGCGAATTGTTATAAACCAATCAGTACACTTAGTAAATGCCAAAATCCACCGAGCATATAAAGGGCTTTCAGCCAGACAATAAACGCACTCACCTTATTTCGATTGTTGGTGCCGGGCCGGGCGATCCCGAATTGCTCACGGTGCGTGCTGTTCGGCGATTGGAGCAGGCTGATGTGATTTTGTATGATGCCTTGCATGGCACCGAAATATTAGAGGCAGCCAACCCAAATGCCGAACGAATTTATGCCGGCAAACATTACCAGGATGGCCAGCATCAAACCGAGAGGCAGGATCATATTCACAGTCGGCTGAAGCAATTTGCCAATGAAGGCAAACGCGTGGTGCGCTTAAAAGCAGGCGATCCATTTATTTTTGGTCGTGGGGCCGAGGAGCTTGCGTTTTGTTTGCAGGAGGACCTGAATGTTGAGGTGGTTCCGGGGATTACTGCCGGACTCGCTGCTGCCACTTGTTTTCATATTCCGGTAACCTTGCGCAATGCTAATAGCATGGCCATGTTTTATACCGGACACAAACGGAGAGGTGGTTTTGATAATATTGATGAGGTGGCTTCGGTGATTAAAGCGAATGCTCCTGTTATGGTTTATATGGGACTAAAAAACCTCACTCTTCTTTCTAAAGAATTACTAATTCGGGACGTCCCGGCTGAAACTCCGATGCAAATTGTCAGTCGGGTTGGTCATCCCGATCAGCAACTGTTTACATCGTCACTGGGTGAGATTGAGTCCTATCTGACAACTGTTGATCCACCTATGCCGTCTGTTATTATTATCGGTACGCAAGCTCATCAGGTGAGTGCGCATACACGGGTTTGACTTTTTTAAGACTCCTTCGTCCTTTTTTTGAACTGTTCAATGCTTCAGTCTGTTTAACTGCTGAAAATAAAATAGTCAAAATATGGAGTCTGTTTTCGAAGAAGTAAAACAAGCACTTGGAAAACCTTACAATGATCTTAGTTTTTTGCTGCAAAGCTTTGCCCAGGTTCTGACGGAAAGTGGAGCGCAGAAAATAGTTCCTCATATCCCCTGGATCAATTCAACTCAAAAGCCTCCGAAAGATGTATTGCTGAGTAATGATTATATTCACATGTTGTCGATGTGTTTTCAGTTACTGAATCTTGTTGAGGTAAATGGAGCAGTGCAAAGTCGTCGGGCAAAAGAAGAAGAGGACATGAGCAAGGTAAATGGCTTGTGGGCTACTAATTTCAAGATGCTTAAGGAAAAAGGAGTTGACGAAAAGCAGATTTTGGCCATACTCCCCAACATCATGATTGAGCCTGTGTTAACAGCACATCCCACCGAAGCAAAACGTTCGGTTGTTTTACAGGAATACCGGAAGCTATACTTGCTTTTGGTGAAGCGCGAAAATCAAATGTACACTCGCATTGAGCAAGGGGATATTCGCGATGAAATTAAGCAGATACTGCATCGCTTGTGGAATATTGGCGAGATTTATATTGAAAAACCGCACATTGAGTCAGAGCTGGACAACATCTTGCACTATCTGACGAATGTACTGCCCGAGGTTGTTGTCCTGTTGGATAAACGCCTGAGACAAGCCTGGAAGGAATCTGAATTCGATGAAAGTTTGTTGAATAACATGGAGCTGTTACCGGGTTTGTCCTTTGGTAATTGGGTTGGTGGAGACCGGGATGGACACCCGTTGGTTACCGCTGAAACAACAAAAATGACACTTAATAAACTGCGTATTCATGCTTTTATAATTGTCCGTCAGGAACTGCTTCTTTTAGCTCAAAAACTGAGCATCTATATCGATAGTAAGGAGGTTTCTTCGTCGTTTGTCGATCGGGTACAGCAGATGGCGAAAGAGTTGGGACGCTCGGGTGAGTCGGTTTTGGAAGAGAATAGAAGCGAACTATTTAAAGCCTATGTGTTACTTTTATTGAATAAAATACCAATCAACCAAAGTCAGGAATACACACTGGAACTTGAAAACAGACCAACCAGCTACCAAAATTCTGATCAGTTAATACAAGATTTGGATGTCTTGTTTGTTGAGCTACAAAATCGTGGATTACTTGAAATTGCCCAGGTTGATGTTGGGCGATGTAAGCGACTATTAATGGTTTTTGGTTTTCATTTGGCCCAATTGGATATCCGCCAGAACAGCGAATATCATGAGAAAGCATTGTCACAACTTGTCGTATCCTCCTTGGGACAGGATGAAGGTAGTGAGCTAACTGCTTCGCAGGTTGCTAAACGCTCTTTCTTGGATACCGAATTAAAGGTTAATCGTCCGTTTTTGGTCGATCATTCTGAGGCTGGCGAAGAAGCTCGAAATGTGATTGAAAGCATGCAGGTGGTGAGCAACCACATTGACAAATACAGCACCCGTTCATTGGGCAAACTTATTATAAGCATGACTCGCAACGCTGAGGATTTGCTAACTGTTTACCTGTTCATGCGAGAAGCTGGAATGACCCTGAAATATGGTGATCTATTGGCAGCCAAATTGCCTGTTGTGCCTCTATTCGAAACCATTGAAGATTTATTAGCCAGTCCCGAAATTCTGGATGACTATCTCAGTCATCCGGTGGTCATCAACAGTTTGAAATATCAACAGAAGCGGGATCAGGCAGATGATCTCTATCAGGATGTGATGATTGGTTACAGCGATAGTAACAAGGATGGTGGAATACTGGCAAGTTCCTGGTTTTTACATGAAGCGCAGCAGCGTCTTTCCGAGGTTGGAAAGAAGCATGGTGTTCTCATTCGCTTTTTTCATGGAACAGGAGGAAGTATCAGCCGTGGAGCCGGTCCGTCGCATTGGTTTGTGAAAACATTGCCGCATGGGGCAATCAATGGGAAATTGCGGATTACTGAGCAGGGGGAAACTATCGAGCGTAAATATGCCAATAAAATGAATGCTGCTTATAATTTGGAGTTGATGTTGGCAAGTGTTACTGCTCAAACCATATTGCATGCGAATCAGTCCCAAGAAAATGAGGAAGTTGCAGGATTGTTTCATCAGCTGGGAATTCGTGGTCGGGAGTTTTATCGCGATTTAATTAGTGACCCCGATTTTATACACTTTTTTGCTGAAGCGACACCAATTGATGTGATCGAATCCAGCAAGATTGGCTCACGTCCGGCCCGGCGAACCGGAAAGCGGACAATGGAAGATTTACGTGCTATCCCATGGGTATTCAGTTGGGCGCAATCTCGGTTCAATATTACCAGCTGGTATGGTGTAGGTTCAACTTTAAATGAGCTGAAAACCCAAAAGACTGATGAATATGAGAAGTTGCTGAAACTAGTCAAGTATGATCCGTTTGTACGATATGTAATAACAAACCTGGATTCGAGTATTGCAGCAACTGACGAACGAATTATGGATAAGTATGCTGCTTTAGTAGAAGATGAAGCAATTCGGGAGCGGATGATGAACAAGATTCGCAAAGAGTTTGATTTAACAAAGGCCATGTTGGCCGATATGCTTCAAAAACCATTTAAGGAACGACGCAAAAATCATTATTATTCGACAATTTTGCGTGCCGAAGCGATGAATAATTTGCATGACGCTCAAATTGATTTGTTGAAAAAATGGCGGAGTAGCAGAAAAAAACAAACCAACGATGAGTCTGAACATTTATTTGTATTGCTTCAGTGTGTGAATGCCATTGCAAACGCTTTAGGAACAACCGGGTAAAAATATAAATATGAGTATAGTTGAAGATAGAATCAGAGCACTTTTTCCTGAGGCCGCACCTTACGATCAGGTGTTGGACGAATACTATCAGCGAATGATCCATGAGTTCGGATTGGAGATCGAAAACACCATTGCTGCAGTTTCGTTGTGCCCCGATGAATTGAATAACGTAGTCATTGAAAAAGTACGCAGCTATTTTAATAATGTGTTTTTAATTGGTGGATTGGCCGGATATCCGTTTACCGGAATTACCGGGTTCAATGCTTTCGGCGATCACATACCTGACGGAGGAACAGCATTTGTCTTTTTTGGCCCGCACTTAGCTATCGATGAAAAAAGCCTTGGATTTGTTCACCGGCACGGGCAAAAGCGTGATACCTTGTCGTGTGGAGCAGCTTTTGGAGCATACCGAAGTTTGTTGCAGCACAAAGGCATGCCAGATCAAATTGACCCTGATGATTTTCAGCAGGGACGAATTCAGCAAATGCTGGCTCCCAAACTTGATGTTATTCCCAAAGAACAGCCAGAACCTAAAGTGATGGATATCCTGTTTGATGAAAGTCACGATTTTATTGTGACCCAGTCGAAAAGGATTAAAGAGTTTTTTAAAGCTGATAAAGTTATTTTAATGGGGGCGTTTGTAATTAATACACCGTTGGATATGTCTGATTATTTGTGGGTGAAATATTTCGAAAAACTATAAGATCATAGCAAGTTTCAGTTGCTGGCTTCTTTCATTTTAATCATTTCATATTCTTCGGAAAGGTAGGGATAGTCCCAGCATCCCATTCGATGGTATAAGTAGCCACCGAATCCTTTTTTGTAAATATGTACGCCGTGTAAGGGATGCATTCGATCTAAATTGGGAGCCGATCCAAACATATCATATTCTGTACAGCCCCATTTTTTAGCTATCCGTATTGCCTCCCATTGAAGAGCGTAACTTGCCATGAGGTTGTTTTTTTCGGTCGATGAAGCTCCGTACAGGTAGGTACCCCGGTTTTTAGACAATACTAAAAACATCGATGCTAAAAATTCCCCATCGAAGTCAGCCATCAACATCTTAATGTGAACCCCATTTTCGCGATTGTCCTGATTTCTGAAAATATTGGCAAAGTATTCTTCGCTCTGTAGCGGGATATTGTGCCGGATCGCCGTGTCGGAGTATAGTTTGTACCAATCGCAAATATGCTCGATACCATATTCTTTTATCGAAATACCCTGTTTATTGGCTCGCCTGATGTTATAGCGGGTATTGTATCTCATATTACTCAGTAACTCAGCTTCAGTTTTATCCAAATTTAAAAGAAAGGTATTCTTGGGTAATATATCGACCGGGCTTTTGCGTAAGTTCCACGTATTTGTTTTGTAGTTTATCCTGAATTCCTGAATGTTGCTTTCTGGCGGTCCTTGCCAAAAATCAGGATTGCTGAAGTAGTCTGATTCCTGTGACCACTGGTTCTGCCACATTAAATCATAGCGGATGAAGATGCAATTTGTAGGTAAATGATTTCCCAGTAATTCAGATAATTTCTCAAGAAATACACCTTGGTTTTCAAAGGTGGGTTCCAACTTGGGACCATACGGAACGTAGGCAAAACAATGAGTGTCATTGATGTACTTTATCAGAACCAATACATCTTCCTTTATTCGTTCATCCGCACTTTTCGCCGGATTTAATAACTTCTTTGACACATTTATTTCGAAACCTTTGGGTTGAAATCCCTGATCACCTTTTACTCTCCCCCAAAATGGTGTTTGTGGGAGTATGTTAGTTGGTTTTATGGCTTCAATCTCTTTCCTCGCTAGCCTGCAGCTCATTTGCTTTTTTTTTGCAAAAATATGAAAAGGTGATAGCTGTGCAAATTTCTATGCAGAGGAGTTTAAATTACGTTTTTCTGAATCGATAAAGTCGGTTACCCAAAATACACTGACAGTAAAATAGGGGAAGAAGTTCTTCGGTCATTTTGTCAATGAGTGTATTTTCAGACTGAGGCTATCGCATTTTAAAATTAATCAGCAAAAAAAAAATTGCAGGAAGTGATAACGAAATACCAGCTTATTGAAACCCAAAACACGAATTGAGGTCACGGACCTATTTGATGTTTTCGGTTTCGCTTCTATCACAAATTGTTAAAGACTCAAAACATGACACCAAATTATTCGCACTACTCATATGGCATACGAATTAGTTTTTTGTAATCACAACAAAAAGGGATAGGAGAAAAATATACGACTGTAATTAGATCAAATATCACCATTAAAGGGGATTGCCTGTTGACACGTGAAACCCTATTTTTGTGTTAATTGTCAGAAGGAAAAGTACAGGTATACTTAATCGTGTGAGTCTGTAAGTTGCATTTGGAATATATAAAGAAGGGAAATCGCAAGATGTTAGAAGAGTTGAAAACCAATATCATTAATACAATTGTTAATCTCAAGCCGGGAGAAATAGGTATTATAACGAATTTTTCGGTTGATCATATTCCCGTAAAATTACAGGAAATGGGATGTTTGCCAGGTAATGAAGTGCGACTCATTCAGGTTGCCCCGTTTAATGATCCGTTGTTTTTAAATGTAAACGGCAATTTTTTAGCTATCCGTAAAGAGACTGCTGAGTTGATCGAAATTTCAAAAGTTGCGTAAAAGTGCATGAGCAAAACAATCAAGGTTGCATTAATTGGGAATCCGAACACCGGTAAAACTTCAATTTTCAATTTACTCACTGGCTTAAAACAGAAAGTCGGCAATTATCCGGGTATCACCGTTGAGAAAAAAGAAGGAGTCTGCAAACTTCCTAACGGAGATAAGGCTCACGTTATAGATTTGCCTGGGACGTACAGTTTAAACGCCTCGTCGGCCGATGAACAGTTGGTCGTTGAATTACTACTTAATCCGAAAAGCCAGGATTATCCTGATTTAGCAGTGGTGGTGACCGATGTGGAGAATCTGAAACGGAATCTGTTACTTTTTACTCAAATTAAAGATTTAAATGTTCCAACAGTTCTTGTTATCAATATGGCCGATCAGATTGAAAGGCGCGGAATCTCGCTCGATATTGGTTTGTTGGAAAAGAATTTGAATACAAAAATTGTACTTGTTAGCTCAAGAAAGAACGTTGGCATTGAGCAACTCAAAGAAACAATCGCAAATTATAAGCAATTGAATACCACCGGGTGTGTCGATCTTCGAAAGATTGATCCCAGCTATTTTTCGAAACTTGAAGATGCTTATCGGGGAGAAGACTTGTATCAACTTTGGTTGGTTGTTTCGCAGGGGGAGCCTTTGCTGAAAATTAATGAAAGTCTACTTCCGGTTAACGAATATTCAGAGAGAAATACGTCAGAAATAAAACGCTTGCAGCAAAAGGAAACCATTGAACGGTACTTGTTTATCAATAAAATTCTGAAGAAAGCCTACAAGGTTGATATCACAAAAGCAAAAGACTGGCGTGGAGTCCTGGATCGTATTTTAACCCACAAATTCTGGGGCTATGTTGTTTTTTTCATGATCATGTTGTTGATGTTTCAGGCCATCTACAATTGGAGCAGCATCCCGATGGATTTTATAGATCAGTCGTTTTCTCGTTTTAGCGAATGGACAAAAGATACTTTGCCCGCCGGTGCATTGACTGATTTATTATCAGAAGGAGTGATTCCGGGAGTTGGAGGAATTGTCATTTTTGTACCACAAATCGCTTTTCTATTTCTGTTTATTTCAATTTTGGAAGAAAGTGGCTACATGAGCCGGATCGTCTTTTTAATGGATCGGGTGATGCGCCGTTTTGGATTAAGTGGAAAAAGTGTTGTCCCCCTGATTTCCGGAACAGCGTGTGCAATTCCAGCCGTCATGGCATCTCGAAACATTGAAAATTGGAAAGAACGGCTGATTACCATTCTGGTTACTCCATTTACCACTTGCTCAGCACGTCTCCCGGTTTATCTGATCATTATTGCATTGGTGATTCCCGACCAAACCGTTCTCGGGTTCAACGTACAGGGACTGACTCTGATGGGGTTGTATGTGTTAGGATTCGGTATGGCTGTTTTTGCGGCATTCGTTCTTAATAAGATAATTAAAAACCGCTCTCGTACTTTCTTTGTGGTTGAGATGCCGGGATATAAATTACCCCTGTTGAAGAATGTACTTTATACGGTTATCGAAAAAACCAAAAGCTTTGTGCTTGTTGCCGGAAAGATAATTTTAGCCATTTCAATTGTGCTGTGGTTTTTAGCTTCCAATGGCTATTCTGATGAATTTCATCATGCCGAAGAAATTGTACGTAACCAATCACAAAGTGACCAACTCTCTGAGCCGGATATTGAGACCGCTATTGCTTCGTATCAGTTAAGGCACTCGTATATTGGCACTGTTGGCCGAGCTATCGAACCGGCGATTCGCCCCTTGGGGTACGATTGGAAAATTGGAATTGCCCTAATCAGTTCTTTCGCTGCACGCGAGGTTTTTGTAGGAACTTTAGCAACGATTTACAGTGTTGGAAACGACGAAGAGGCAACCATCAAACAACGCATGTCGGAAGATGTTAACCTGAGAACCGGGCGTAAGCTATTTAATTTCCCGACGGGAATTTCTTTGCTTCTTTTTTATGCTTTTGCACTGCAATGCATGAGTACGATTGCTATCGTGAAAAAAGAAACTAATGGTTGGAAATGGCCCCTTATCCAGCTCGGATTTATGAGTGGCTTTGCCTATATCGTTGCCATGATCGCATATCAGCTGTTGGCATAATTGTTGGAGGATGTAAACTATGGCACTATTTCAGGAAATATTGGTTTATCTCATTGTTGCAGCAGCCCTTTTTTTTCTGGTTAAAAAGTATTTTTTCAAAAATAAAAGTAGTTCATGTAGCGACGACAAATGTGGCGGGTGCGGCTGATTTGGAAAAAATAAGAACTGATCTGTGTACTTTATCTACTTCTTTCATAAGTTCCTAACGAGAAATAAGCGAAGTGACTTTTAGGCGATGTCGAATGAGGAAGAATAGCTTTCTGTTTGAGTGCAGTTTCAGCCTTTTGTAATTCAGTTTAATTAGCCTATTTTCGAACTCTTATTTTTGGCCGATGCAAAAAATTGAAAATATCAACGAACGTACTCTTATTGAGCGCTTTAAGGTTGGTGACGAGACCGCCTTTGAGTTGCTGTTTCGTTTTTATTATGCAGGATTGGTGTTATACGCGAATCAAATTATTTTAAATAGACCTGACTCCGAGGAGATTGTTCAGGACTTTTTTGTTCAATTATGGGAAGACCGATTGAAGATCAACTCTGCTGATTCGTTAAAGCCCTACCTGTTCACATGCATTAAAAACAGAGCCTTTAACTATCTGAAAAGTGAGGGTATCAAGGAAAAGGTTCATCAATATATCAGGGCACAGGTGGAAGAGGACATTCTTTATGATCCCGATATTTATATTTCAGAAGAACTTCAGGGAGAAATAAAGAGAGCAATAGACAAATTGCCTGATCGCTGTCGCGAAATATTTATAAAAAGTCGTTTTAAGGGAGATTCTAACGATGAGATCGCTAATGAGCTTGATATTTCGAAGAGAACCGTTGAAACTCAGGTCAGTAAAGCTTTACGAATTCTTCGGGTCGAGTTGAAAGACTACGTTGGATTGCTATTCTTACTCGGAATTCTAAAAAACTTTTAATAAAAAATAACATTTGCGTACGTGTGTGTGCCTTTTCATTTGTATTAATTATTGGAAGAGTAAATAGTTGCTTGCTTGAAACCTAACTGATCAATGAAAAAGAAGAATTCGTTACTTACGAACCAAAAATATGAACGTTCTGTTCAGGAGCATGCCAAACTTTCAGATGAAGATAAACTCATTAAAGCTCATTTGTTGTATCTACAAAAAGACGAAGTAGATACCGATGGAGCATATTCCTTTGTGAAAAAACAGATTCAAAAAGGCCGAAAAGTTTTCCGACTATATGAGCAGTTCAGTCGTGTTGCTGCGATTTTAATTTTACCCTTATTATTAGTTACCATCTGGAGTATTTCTAAAATCAACAATCGCCCAGAGCCCTTAAATGCTAAACAGCAAATTGTACAATCAGTACAAGAGGTTGTTTGCCCCGTAGGAACCCGATCAAAGGTTCTGCTACCCGATGGTAGTAACGTCTGGCTTAATGCAGGAACAACAATTAAATATAACTTACCGTTTTCATCAGCCAACCGTAATATTGAACTCCACGGAGAAGCATTTTTGGATGTTGCAAAAATGGATAACTCTGAGTTTAAAGTTTATTCTAACAATGTTGAAGTAGTAGTTCATGGGACTCAGTTTAATTTTCGATCATATAATCGCGATGACCGGGTAGAAGTTTGCTTGGTAGAAGGAAGTATTGATTTGAATATTAGTGTAGAAAATAAGAGTATAAAGCGAGCTAAGCTAAAACCGGGAGACCATCTGAGTTATAGTAAAGATGAAAAATCGACTGAACTGATCAATCAAAACCTGAACAAATATATTGCCTGGCGAAAAGGTTTATTGGTATTTGATGATGCTCCATTACTCGAAGTTGCAAGAGAGTTGGAACGTTGGTACGGAGTGGAAGTAGAAATTACTGATGAAAATCTGTTGGCTTATCGCTATACGACGACTTTTGAAAATGAATCGATCCAACAAGTTGTCGACTTGCTTGAGTTAAGTTCATCAATGAAAGTTGAGTATTTACCAAAATCAGAAATAGATTCAGGCAAATCAAAGGTCATATTTAAAAGAAAATAATTGATTGCTATACCAGTAATCGATGATAGAAATTTGTGAATTGAGAAAAGAAGAATAAAAAAGGGAAGTGCTGCAACACTTCCCACCGATTTAAATAAAAACTTAATGTTCAAATGTTAAATTTAAAATCAGTGCTAATTTATGAAAAAAAACATTGCTAACTTATATCCCGTTTTTCGGAGATATAAAAAAACTTTATCAATTATGCGTAATGTACTATTGATTGTATTGGTGACGACTTTCCAGACGTTTGCGGTAGGAACCTACTCGCAAACTGCAAAGTTGAACCTTGAACTTAAAAATACGTCTTTAAAGGATGTATTAGCGAAAATTGAAGAACAGTCAAACTATTATTTTTTATACAATAGTGAGTTAATTGATGTTGATCGTAAGGTCAATTTATCAATTCAAAATAAGGATGTTGAAACTGTTCTTGCTGAGATTTTTGATGATTCAAACGTAAGTGTTCTTGTAAAAGAGCGCCATATCGTTTTAACTCCTGTAAACACTGTTAGTCAACAAGTGGTATCTGTATCTGGTGTTGTTACTGATGGCGGTGGATTTCCACTTCCGGGAGTTACAGTACTTGTAAAAGGTACAACAACAGGAACAATTACTGATTTCGACGGAAAGTATAATATAACAAATGTTCCAGGTGACGGTGTTCTTGTATTTTCTTTCGTAGGGATGAAAAGTTCAGAGGTGGCCGTTAATGGACGATCAAACATAGATGTTATTCTTGAAGAAGAAACCATTGGGTTGGAAGAAGTGGTCGCTATTGGATATGGTGTGGTAAAAAAGAAAGACTTGACAGGTGCTGTTTCCTCGATTAAAACTGAAGATCTTAAACAGAATCCTGTCGCTAATGTAGCTCAGGCCTTACAAGGAAAACTGTCTGGTGTATCAGTCGTATCGCAAGATGGTAGACCAGGTGCTGATGTAAACATTCGGATTCGTGGGGGAGGTTCTATCACTCAATCAAACGATCCATTGGTTGTTGTTGACGGTGTTCCGGGAGGCTCACTGAACGAAATTCCTGCCGATCAAATTGAATCAATCGACGTGTTGAAAGATGCATCTTCTACTGCCATTTATGGATCCAGAGGTGCTAATGGCGTAATCCTCGTAACCACAAAAGGTTTAAATACCAAAAAGGGAAAAACCAAGGTATCATACAGTGGATATATCCAGTCAAAGGAAGCGGCTAAAACGAATGACGTTTTAAGTGCACAAGACTATATTCTTCATCAATGGAGCTATATGACTGCTTTTGGTGGTAATGCACCTGACGCAATGGCGAGTTACTACGGATTGGGATCTGCTTACGGTAATAATTACGCTGATTACGCTAATGTACCAGTTCACGATTATACCAATGATCTTCTTCGCACAGCCATGACACAGGAACACAATATCAGCGTATCCAGTGCAACTGAAAAGACAACAATCGCGTTCAACGCAAATATGGTCGATGACGAAGGTATCAAGATCAAGTCTGGTTTCAAACGATACAACGCATCTCTTAAATTGGAGCACGAGCTGTACGATGACGTGACGATTGGCTTTAATATTGGCTACGTACAATCTACTACAGAAGGAAGAGAAAGCATTACCAACGGTAGAGGAACACTTTTGTCAAGTGCTTATCTGTTTAGTCCTATTGATTCCGAATATATCTATGGACACGGCGATCTAACGCAAGCACCAGGTTTTGGTAACGGTGATGTGAATCTGGATCAAACTTACAATCCATATACCAGAACAATGGATATTGAGAATTTCAACTATGACAATAGATTTAGAGGTATTGCATACATCAACTGGGATATTGTTGATGGGTTGACTTTTAGAACTGAATTTGCAGCAAATAGAAAACATGGTGAGGATCAGTTCTATGATGCAGGTGTTGCTTTTGCAGATGATAACAATAGGATTCAGGACAGAGAAGCGCAACTAACGTTGCAAAGAGGTTACGGCTATCGTTCCTCCACAACATTGAACTGGCAGATTCAAAACCTAGGAAATGATCATAGTATGTCTGTTTTGGGTGGTTACGAAATGAGTAAATCTCAATCTACTAGCACCAGAATCTATGGCAAAGGATACCCTGCTAACTTTGATTTTAAGACAGCTATGGCGAAGATACAATTCGCGCAGTTTGCAGATTATGATGCTGCAAATGATCAGTATACCATTGCAAAGACAAATTTTAATTTCTACAATAATGTTGGCGTAGCATCAACTACGATTTCAGGCTTTGGCCGATTCAACTATTCGTACAAAGGACGTTACCTTTTTACAGCTACTATGCGTGCTGATGGATCATCAAAATTTGCACCTAATAACCGTTGGGGATATTTTCCTGCTGGAGCATTAGCTTGGCGCGTTTCAGACGAACCATTTTTTGAAAGTACCAATAACTGGCTTGACAACTTGAAACTACGTTTGTCTGTAGGTTCGGCTGGTGCTGACAACATCCCTTACGATGCTTGGAACGCCCTTTATGACGTTAATTTTTCTGATAACGGTGTTATTACCTATGATCCAAAAGGAGTTTTACCAAATTCTGATTTGAAATGGGAAACTACTATTTCAAGAAACCTTGGAGTTGATTATAGTATGTTTAACACCCGTATTTACGGATCGCTTGAAGTTTATTGGAACAACACGAAAGATCTTTTAGGTGAAGTCCCTGTTAATCCTACTACAGGATTTACTACTCAATTTCAAAATATTGGTAAAACATCCAATAAGGGGATTGAATTCTCGCTGGGAGCAGACATTATTCGGGAGCAAGACTTCAGCCTGAGCGTGAATGCTACTTATAACTATAATAAAAACAATATTGAAGAACTGGCGGAAGGAATCATTACCGATTACGGAACAGACTGGAACTCTTCTTCTACTTATCCAAGAAAAGAATTCTTATTTAATGAAGGAACTCCTGTTGGTACAGTGATCGGCTATGAGTACGATGGCTTTTATACGACAGATGACTTCATTTACGACCAGGGTACAGGACAATACATGTTGAGAGATGGTGTGCCATTCTACGATGGGTTTAACCAAACTGGTAACTATCCAAATCCATTTGATGTAGTCAGAACTGATGCAGAAGGTAACACAGTAAGTATTGGTTCTCAGATTTTCCCAGGTGCATTGAAAATTAAAGATACTGACGGAAGCGGAACAATCACACCAGACGACGCAACAGAGTTAGGCGAAATTATTCCTCGTCATACAGGTGGATTTGGACTGAGCGCTTTCTATAAGGGTGTCGACTTTAGCGCTAACTTTACTTATGCGATGGGAGGCCATGTGTATAATATCTCTAAGCTGTTGAACACAGTCGGAAGTAAAGACAACACATTTGGTTCTAATAGACTTGGTTTCGTTAGTGATGCATATCGGGTTTACGATGTTGATGCATCTGGTGATCTTGTTGCTGTAACCGATCCTGAAGCATTGGATGCTTTAAATGCAAATGCTAAATATCACTTGCCATATCACGAATTTGGTCTGACTCTTTCAGAATGGTTTGAAAAGTCTGATTACCTACGTTTAAATACGTTGACTGTTGGTTATACTCTACCAAGTATGATGACACAAAGTGTAGGTATTGAAAGATTGCGACTTTATTTCACAGGTGGAAATCTATTGACTATAACAGGATATTCTGGTCTTGATCCTGAAGTAAACACTCGCGAAACATCAAGTGCTTATCCAACTCCAGGACTTGATTTTGGAGCCTATCCAAGATCTAGAACCTATACTTTTGGATTAAGTGTTGATTTTTAATTTTAATTAAAAGAAAAATATTAAAACATGATGAAAAAGATATTATATTTATTTATGTTGGTAGGGACAATGTTTGCATACACATCGTGTAGCGATTATTTGGAACAATCCTCCCTATCTGATACCGATATTGAATTCGTACTTTCTGATCCGGGTGGTGCAACAGCCTATTTGGATGGAGCTTACGAAGTTTGGAGAGATAGCCGAATTCACTCTAATGGGTTGTTTTATTCTTTAACCGTTTGTAGTTCCGATGCGGAAAGACATCCAGAGAAATATACTTCTCAGGAACGTCATATTCCTGAAAATCTATACGAAGGAGGAACTTCAGGTTTTAACATTGATTTTGGTGATCCCGCTTGGGACAGAGCCTACGATGTTATTGCGAGATGTAATATTTTGATCTCCAACTATGAGGAGACAGATTTGTATCCTGAATGGATAGCCAATGGTGAGCCAACAGACTTATCGAATATTTACGGACAGGCTGTTGCTTTAAGAGCAACAATGTATTATGAGCTTTGTCGCTACTATGGCGATGTGCCACATCAAATTTCAAATTTGGAAATCGACTCAACATTAACATCGCGCGATGAAATTTACGAGTATCAGATTCAAAAACTGGAAGAAGTAATCCCATTGATGTTCCGTGCAGGAGAGAATCAGTTTTCTTCTAAAACAAGAATGACTCGTACTTATGCTGAAGGACTTGTAGGCAGGTTGTGTTTGTTTGCAGGTGGTTATGCGACCCGTCGTACTGACTTGGGTGCCGACTTTTACAAAAACCTTGATGGAAATACGCTCTCGTTCGAGCAAATTGGTAGCGAATACAGTGGTGGAGTATATACCCGTCGTACCGATTACCAACAATTCTATCAAAAAGCGAAGAAATATTTGTCAGATGTTATTGCTAATCCCGGCTCCGCCACACTTGTGCAGACAGATCCAAGAGGAACAGGTCCTAATGGCGAAGAATTTGGAAATCCATTCCAGTATGTTTTCCAGCAAATGCTTAATTTAGTTGTATCAGACGAGTCTATTTATGAGATTGCTGAAACACAAGGCGTATATTCAGAACGTCCATACGCATTTGGTCGCCCATCCGGGGGTGGTGGTTCTAATGCTTATCCAGCCAAAAGTTACGGACAAGCTAGAATGCATCCAACCTATTACTACAACGACTTTGATCCTTACGACTTGAGGCGTGACGTGACTGTTGCAGTTACAGCGAGCCAGGGTAATGGTAGAGAAACATTATTGAGTTTAGAGCCAGGAAGTAAAACCAATGGTGGTCTTGCTTTAAACAAATGGGATGAAAACCGCATGAACCCACCTTATTATCAAAAGCAACGCCAGTCGGGAGTTAATAACCCCTATATGCGCATGTCGGATGTTGTTTTAATGCTTGCCGAAGTTTATGCCGTGCTGGGTGAAGAAGGTAATGCCAAAGCAGAATTGACCAAAGTTCGGAGTCGCGCATTTCCTGAGGATATGCAATCAGAGAAAGTTACAAACTACATTAATAGCTTATCAGGTGAAGCATTGTTAGATGCTATTCTTACAGAAAGAAAGCTGGAGTTTGGTGGCGAAGGTCTTCGTAAATGGGATATGATCAGAAATGGTAAATTGCCTGAAATGATTGCAGATCTGCGTAATGATCTTACTGAAATGATCAATGGACTAAAGTCTAATGGATACTACCAATTCCCTAACGGTAACGTGATCTCAAACTATGTTTGGACTAAGCAAGTTGACGCAGAATCAATGTATGGATACAGATTAACAACTAAGGCTCCAGATATGGAAGATCCAGTATTAAACCCAGGATGGAGAGGTCAATACAACAATTGGGAAAACGTTGGGGGTGCTGGCGTCGGTGCTGATTACAATGGCAATTACGCTACAAACACAGCTATCGAAGGTCTGTTCACTCACATTGATCCGGATGGCGCTGAAGCTACAGCTCTTGAAGCAGACGGGTATGAAAGACAAAAATGGGGGCAGTGGTTAATCGAATATGAAGCTGAGTATTCAGACTATGTTTTCATCGGTTATGTACCAGGAACTGCACCAATCTACTTGATCCCGATGAATGCTCAAACAATTGCAACTTCTGACGGACTAATAACCAATGGATATGGTTTTGATCAACAATAAGTAACAATTGATATAATAAAAAAATCCGTCAGAACTTCTGACGGATTTTTTTAAATAAACCACTAACCGCAAAAATCTTACTAACTTTCTAATTCCAAAAAGCGAAATACCATGAACTAAACTACCATGAACCGACTATCTCTAACTTATCTTATCTTCACTATTTTTTTTGCTATTACAGCTCCAACGTATTCTCAAGCCCAAGTCAATTCTCTGGTTACTGGTTCCGATCTAAAGTGGAATATGGCCGACCTTCTAAAAGCTGATTCTTCGCTTGTTACCATTTTAGGATCTCCCGAGACAATCGAAAGCCCCTTTGGTAGCGCAGTATTTTTTGATGGGGTTGATGATGCGATTTTTTTAGACTCTCTACCATTGTACAATTTATCCAACTATACAGTTGAAGCAATATTCAAACCTTCTAGTAAAAGTAATTTTGAGCAGCGTTTTGTACATATTGGTGAGGTTTCTGATAACCGAATGTTATTTGAAATTCGTGCTACAGAAACTGACTGGTATTTTGATGCCTACCTGAATAGTGGTAAAGACGATATTGCATTAATTGACCCAAGTATATTGCATCCACTCGATCAGTGGTATCATGTGGCTTTGGTGGTGAACGAGGGACAACTGATCACCTACGTCAATCATGAAAAAGAATTGGAAGGAAAAATCGAAATGATGCCTATAATCTCAGGGCAAACCTCCATCGGAGTTCGGCAAAATAAAGTTTCCTGGTTTAAGGGAGCTATTTACAAAGTAAAGATTACGCCGAGGCAATTAGCACCGAAGGATTTTTTATCATTCGAAATGTGACTACAACGAAAACGAACTAAACTTGACAACTTAAACTAACCTGATATGAAAGCTAAAAGAGTAAATGCGATCCTTGCATTGTTTTTACTGACTTCATTTCAATTGTTATCAGCTCAAAACAAACCTTTAGTAAAAGAGATTAAATCAACCATGCTAAAAGCGACCCGCTTTATGGTTGAAGAAGTAAGTTATAATGGTGGATATGTGTGGAATTACACGCCTGACAGATCGCGTTGTTGGGGCGAAATGGAAGCCAAACCGACTATGATATGGACACAGGCGCCCGGAACACCATCCATGGGACAATTATTTTTGGATGCCTATCATGCAACAGGCAATGAGTATTATTATCAGGCAGCAGAAAAAGCCGCACAGGCGCTCATCAAAGGGCAACTCGATAGCGGGGGCTGGAATTACATGATCGACTTTGCAGGAGAAGAATCACTTATTGATTGGTACAACACCATTGGCAAAAATGGCTGGCGACTTGAGGAATTTCAGCATTATTACGGAAACGCAACCTTTGATGACGAAGCAACCTTTGGTCCGGCATATTTTTTATTGAGAATGTATCAGGAAAAAAATGATGCACAATTTAAGATACCACTTCAAAAGGCAATTCTTTTTGTACTCGAAAGTCAATATCCGATTGGCGGGTGGCCTCAGCGCTTTCCTTTAAACAACGACTATCAAAAAGATAATCATCCCGATTATAGTTCATTCATAACATTAAATGACGATGTTCACCGGAACAATGTTCTTTTTCTGGTTTCCTGCTTTGAACTTTTAGGCGACTCCAGCTTGCTCGAACCCATCCAAAGAGCGATGAATTGTATAATGATCTTGCAGCAAGACGCACCACAACCCGGCTGGTCGTGGCAATTTACAACAGATTTGAAACCAACCGGCGCAAGAACATATGAACCTGCCGGAATCTATTCCGGGGCAACCTATTCGTGTATCGGTTTACTGATGGACTACTATGAATTAACCGGCGAAACCAAATTTTTAACCCGTATCCCTGAAGCACTTCAGTTTCTTGAATCAATAAAATTACCGGAAGAATTTAAGGAATACTACCCCCGGGAGATATTGCCAGGTTTTGATTTGTATCCTTCGTGCGTTGAAGTTGGCACCAATAAACCACTTTATGTACATCGCTCAGGATCAAATGCCACAAGCGGAAAGTACTTCGCCGACTATAATCACCTCAACCAATGGATGCCCACATTTTCAATGAGATCGCTTAATCTGCAAAGATTAAAAGATCGTTTTGCCCATTTGAAAATGCTTAGCCCGGAAAAAGCATCAGAGAATTCGCCATTAAAAACAACTGAAAGAAAGAAACTTCCAAAATTTGTAAGTGGTACTATTCATCCGGTAATCGAACAAGATGCCCAACAGATTATAAATGACCTAAGAATTAAACCCTACTGGGAAGGAACGTTTGCTTATTCAAACCCATACATTGGCGATGGCCCTGTTCAACCTACCGAAGGCGACTTCAGTTGCACGCAGAATGGTGATAAGTATGACACATCTCCTTTCCGATTTTCCGAAGATACAAAAGGAATATCTACCAGTACGTACATTGAAAATATGTTCAGACTAATTTGCTATCTTAACCAATAAAACACTAAACATGAAACACATCACAATCGTATTTTTTTCGCTTTTCATTTCCACAGGAGTATTTTCCCAACAAAAGAGTTGGTACACACAAGGAAACTTTGAGCCAAATCTTCGTTTGGAATATACAATCGAAAATTCGTTAAATATTGATAGGGAAAATTGTCCGGCTATTATTTCGCGCGATGACTTTCCAATGCCCGATATTCATGAAATGTGGATTACCGTTGTTGACCCGATACTACCATCGGCAGATGAGCCAAGCCCGGAAATTTTAGAACGCAACGGAGGTCATCAATTGCGGAAGGAAACCAACGGCCATGTTATTTTTCATCAACTCGATGACCTTGATAAAGACGGAATATGGGATGAACTATTTTTCCAGGTGAATATTAAGGCAAAAGAAAAGAAAACCGTTTACATCTACTTTGGCGAAAACATACGGGGTTGGAACCCGCACCGCACACATGCCAACATTGGTAGTTACTGCCGCCATCAAATGCCATTCTGGGAAAGTGAAAACGTAGGATGGAAAATATGGTTTGCAAACAGTGTCGATGTGTTTGCAAAACGCAAACCGATGCTTATGTCGAACCGCCTGTACATGGAAAACCTTGATGGTTACGGGGTAGTATATGAAAATGAAGATTTTGGAAGCGATATTCAAAGTGTTGATTTTAGTTTTGGCGGTGGTGCCATTTGTTTGTTCGAATTTGCCGGTCAACCGGAAAAAATAAGTCGTCCGCGCTTTACGCCCACGCACGAAAGACTAGCGCCCAATTCGTTATGGAACGCCGGGCAAATTTCGGACACCCGTTACGCCTACGAAGTAATCAGTAATGGCCCGCTTCGATCGACCATAAAAATAAAAACCATGAACTGGGATACCGGTAATGGCTTTTACGAATACAACCAGTACTACACTGCTTATGCCGGACAAAGCTACTGCACATCGAAAGTGGTTTATACGCAATTCTTTCCCAAACAATCCGGAGTGCTCATGGGCTGCGGGATACGCAAAAAACCCGAGGAAAACTTTTTCATCCAGCAAAATGGGATGTTGCTTTCATCAGGTCCGGAAAATATTAAAGACCCTGAAAATATTGATGACCGTGATGCATGGCGCCTACCGTTCATTGGGGCTGGCTTAATTGTTAAAACCCAATACAAACCGGAGTATCATTTTATAGAAGATTTCAAAGGGAACCATACTTTTCGGGTAAGTCCCGATGCAAATAATAGTTACGAATACATGTTGCTTAATGCCTGGTCGGAAGGAGCTGTGTACAACAACCAAATTTCATTTACCGAATACGTAAAAAAATGTGAATTGGAATACAATAACCCACTGATGATTAGCCTTGTGAAGGCTGAACAGAAGTAGGAAGTTGAAACTATAATAACTACAAACTTATGAGACAAACTAAACACCTAAAAGGCTTTTTTTTTCTGATCCTTTTTTCTTTCATCATTAATATCACTTCAGCGCAAACCAAAAAACTAACAGTCCAGGCCAAGGAGTCCATGCTAAAAGCGACCCGCTTTATGGTTGAAGAAGTAAGTTATAATGGTGGATATGTATGGTACTATCTACCCGATTTTTCTCGACGTTGGGGCGAAATGGAAGCCTGCAAAACCATGATTTGGGTCCAAAATCCTGGAACCGTGACGATGGGGGATTCCTTTCTGGATGCCTACGAAACAACAGGCAATCCGTATTATTATGAAGCCGCAAAGAAAGTTGCAGCAGCTCTTATTTGGGGACAAAGCCATCAGGGTGGATGGAATTATATGATTGATTTCGGGGGCGATCGTTCTCTAAAGAAGTGGTATAACACCATTGGTAAAAATGGCTGGCGGCTCGAAGAATTTCAACATTACTATGGCAATAGCACGTTCGACGATGGGGTGACCTCCGGAGCAGCCCGATATTTGCTTCGTATGTACATGACCAAACTCGACCCCACCTATAAGCCAGCTCTCGATAAGGCGATCAATTTCATCCTTGAAAGCCAATATCCACTGGGGGGCTGGCCGCAAAGATATCCTTTGAAATTTGATTATAGTAAAAATGGAAACGCGGATTATTCATCCTATTATACGCTCAACGATGATGTGACCTGGGACAATATTCAGTTTCTGATTCAATGTTATGTACTGCTGGGAGAACAACGATTTTTAGATCCGATCAGGCGGGCAATGAATTTTTATCTTGTTGCCCAGAATGGCAGCGGTGGCTGGAGTCAACAACTAAACATGGAGTTAAAGGCTGCAAGCGCAAGGACCTATGAGCCGGCAGGTCTTTTGCCTTCGGCGACGTTTAAAAACTGCATGCTTCTTCTCAAGTTTTATGAATTTTCCGGCGAAAGAAAGTTTCTACTTGCAATTCCACCAGCTATTGAGTGGCTCGAACAAAACCAACTTCCTGAAGATCAAACGCAGGAAGGAAAATATACACATCCTGCTTTTATCGATCCCGAAACTGGTGATCCCATTTATGTGCATCGCACAGGTTCCAATGTAAAATACGGGCACTATTATACTGACCAAAATGATGAAAAGCTGCTGCGCCATTATGGTGGGAAAACCTACATTCCTCTTGATTTTTTAAAGAAGGAGTACAAAAGAATCGCTTCTTTATCGCCTGATGAAGCCATTGCGAACTCGCCACTAAATGAATCCGGAGAATATGGGATTGAGATTTTGAAAGGCTTAACGGAACAAAGAAGTATTAGAGATCGCAACGATTCATTGAAAAAACGCGTTGATGAAATTATTCAGTCGTTGGATGATAAAGGCAGATGGTTAGTAGAACACGCAATGGTAAGCAATCCGTACATTGGAGAAGGTCAGAAGATAGAGCAAACAGATGAATTTGTATCCACGATGGTTGGCGACAATTCGGATACTTCACCCTATCTTGATGAGAGTGATCAAATGTATATATCAACGCGCCAATACATTCGGAATATGAAATTACTAATGGAGTACCTTAAAAAAGAGAACTGATGAAACGCGTATCTAAAGTATCGTGTCTCTTTTTAAAGAGTTTGATTATATCATTTTTGTTGGGGGCAACATTGGTGTCTTCCGGTCAGGAAAGGATTAATTCGCTCAATGCCGATCTTCGCTTTGACGGCAACTACATTATTTACAAAGGCAATAAAATACAGCTTGGTGAGCATGCATTCTACATTGATGGACAGCTCAGTGAGAAAGAAGCAGAACGATCTCCGTTCGTTTTTAATTCGTTTACCGAAGCTGTAAATCATATTTCGAATGGAACGGAAGATGAACCAATGACTTTATATATTGCTCCCTGGGTGTATTGGATTGATGATCCTGATGATCCTGAAATTCGACTTCCAGAGGAAGGACAAAGCACGCCGTTTGGAATGGAATTGTCGTGCGAATGGCTGAAGTTTTTTGGTTTGTCTGATAATCCTTACGATGTGATTCTGGCTTCCAATCGTGGGCAAACGATGGGTGCAAAGGGAAATTTCACCATGTTCAATATTAAAGGAGATGGACTTTGTGCCGAAAATATAACTTTTGGAAACTATTGTAATATCGATTTGGTTTATTCGCTCAATCCGAAACTGAATCGAGAGAAACGTGGCTCCGCCATTGTGCAGGCACAACTCGTTTTTTCTGATGGCGACAAAGTTGTCGCTCGGAATACAAATTTCATCAGCCGACTGAATCTCGGGCCTTTTTGGGGAAGCAAGCGTACGTTGTTTGATCGTTGCCATTTTGAGTCAACCGATGATGCATTGAATGGAAGAGCGGTTTATCTGGACTGTACGTTTGATTTTCACAGCGGTAAACCTTTTTGGGGAACTTCCGGTACCGGAGCGGTTTTTCTGAATTGCGATATTACTTCTTTTACTCGTGGCAGTCAATATTTTACCAAAAGTGGAGGACAGCTTGCTGTAGTTGATACCCGTTTCCACTCCGAAACGCTTTCATCCTTGGGCTGGCGAGATCATCCTTCGTTGGAAGCACGCAATTATCAATACAATATTCGTCTAAATAATGCACCAGTTCTTCTGAGTCAACAGCATGCCTATGCAACTGTTGATATGACGAACAAACCTGTTTTGAATGCCTATCGTTTTGTACATGATGAAAAAGTCATTTACAATACTTACAACTTGCTTCGGGGAAATGATGATTGGGACCCGATGGGCGTGAAAGAATTGGTTGAAAACGCGGAGAAAGAAGATGGTCAGGATTATGCTGATTTACCGACTCAACTTATAATCAAGCCAACAAGAGATACGCTGGAAACAGGGACAGATAGCCTGACCTTAACTGCTACAATCAATAAATTTGGAAACTACGAATTAAAGGAAGATATCAATGTAAACTGGTCGGTGGCTTCTGATTTCATAGAGCTTGTTAAATTGCAGGATAAGGGCGACGGAACCTGTTTGGTGATCCCAACAAATGAAAGTGATGAAACCCGCGAAGTGGTTGTCACAGCGTCTACAAATTCCGGTCTGGAGGCTGCGTCTGTGTTATACATCACTCCATCGTTTCTTTCACCTCCTGGGTTTATTGAACTACCACAGATTCAGAATTCTGAAAAAGGGCAGTTAAACGTGAATTACGAACTGGACATGAGCTATGAAGATCAATCTTTGGTGAGTTGGTATCGATGCACTGATTCCAATGGTTCGAATCCAATTGAAGTTGCGGTTTCCCGTTTTAACACGCCGCTAAAAACTTACACCCTCACTGCGGGAGACGTAGGCTACTTTATCATGGCCAGTGTTTCGCCAAAACATTTGCGTTGCCACCCGGGTGACCCCGTGAGAACAGTCTTTCAGAAAACCATTGCAGCTGCCGATGTCACACAGAATCCAAAAGTGTTGATTCCGGATCTTGAACACCTGTCAACAGCCCATCAACCCAAAGTAATCCCCGGTTTCTGGGCGCTCGATAGTTACGCGCCTGCCGACACACACGACTTTAATTGGGAAGCAGACAACAGCAAAGATCCATGGTATTATGGCTCCGGAGTAAACGGTGCTGCTAGCGATACCGGTTTTGTGCAAGCAACAAAGGGGGCACGGATGCGTTATCAACCGGCTGGTGAAAGTTTTGGTGATATGAAGGTTCGTTTTCTTGCTGTTCCGGCAAAAACAGCGGGTCAGGGATTTAGCAGTGCCCGGGCACAATACATGGATATTGGCTTAAAAATGGATCTGAAAAAAATGAACGGTTATGCGCTGCGACTGATCAGAACGACGAAATATAGCGATGCCACCGATTTTATATTAATGAAATACGAAGATGGAGTTGCCAAAGCGATTAGCGAGCCTGTATCGGCATCATGTTACCGACCAAAATGCCTGATAAGCGCTGAAATAAAAGGCAATAAGTTAGTTGTGCATGCTGAAAACACCGGGGAGTATTTTACTGCTCACGATGGCGGTCAGGTCAAACGAGTAGTTGATATGGAAGCCGAAATTGAACCATCACCGTATGGTGGATTTAGTATTCAACATACCGGTAGCATTGGTAGTGGAGCAACTCTGATTAAAGATTTAAAAATTGAATGGTTTTAAGTAGTGCGAATAATTTAGTGTCATGTTTCGAGTCTTTAACAATTTATGATAGAAGCGAAACCGAAAATATCAAATAGGTCCGTGACCTTAGTCTATCCAACCTGACATAAAAATCGAATAAAATGAAACGAAAATCCGGAAAACTCCTATTGCTGATTCTATTTTTAATGCATGTCTTTGATCAATCAGGATTTGCTCATTTTAAAACAACTTCTGATTCTCCGATTCATATTACTTCGGATGGAAAGCTGGAGTATAAATTAAATGAAAACGGAGATCGGGTGCCCGACTTTTCTTATTGCGGATTTAATGCTTCGGAAAGTTCCATTCCTAATGTGCCTGTAAAAGTTATCGTGCCGTCATCAGAACAGGATGCAACGGTATTAATTCAGTCAGCTATTGACTATGTCTCTGATTTACCGATTGACGAAAACGGGTTTCGCGGAACAGTTTTGTTGGAAAAAGGTACTTACCGTCTGGAAGGCAGCTTGAAAATTAGAACTTCAGGTGTAGTGTTAAGAGGGAGTGGTTGTCAGGAGGACGGGACAACCTTATTAGGAGCAGGAGTTGGTCGCGAAACCTTAATTCAGGTTGTAGGGATAGATAACAAGCACGGGCTTGACACAACGGAACTGGAAAATCGCTATTTCCCGGTTAATACCAGCGAATTGTCTTTTGAAAATGGCCATTCGTTTAAAGTTGGAGACCATGTTGTTGTTAACAGACCTTCAACCCAAAAATGGATTGAAAGTATTAGTGCTGATAAAATTGGGATTTATGTGGATTACCTGCTGACTAAATGGGATGCAGGCGATTTCGATTTTAATTGGGATCGAACGGTTGTCGCTGTTACTTCAAACTCAATCCAATTAGATGCTCCATTAACCAATTCGATTGATCCTCAGTTTGGTAGCGGAAAAGTAATCAACTATGAATGGGAAGGCCGAATTAGTCATGTCGGAATTGAGAACTTGCGATGTGTTTCAGCGTTTGACGAGTCCAATAAAAAAGATGAGAATCATCGTTGGATGGCCATCACAATGGAGAATATTCAAGATGGATGGGTGCGTAGAGTCGTGGCTGAAAACTTTGTGAGCTCGGCGGTGGCAATTTGGGAAACAGCTAGCCGCATTACGGTTGAAGACTGCAAGTCGCTTTCTCCGGTTGGTGAGATCGGCAACTACAGGCGTTATGCATTTCAAACCTTAGGACAGCAAATACTTTTTCAGCGTTGTTATGCCGAATATGCCTATCATGCTTTTTCAGTAGGGTTTACGACCCCCGGACCGAATGCTTTTGTACAATGTTATTCCTATCTGCCCTACAATTTTAGTGGAGCCGTTGGTGGTTGGTCATCGGGTATTTTATTCGATAAAATGACGATTGACGGAGGAAACATCAATTTCGCCTTTCGCGATGTCGATGGGCAGGGTGGTGGATGGACCGCTGCGAACTCACTTTGCTGGCAATGCCGCGCAGCTCAAATTCATTTAGATGCTCCTCCGCAAGCTCAAAACTGGGCGTTTGCAAGCTGGGCACAGGGTTATGGCAGCGGGCATCATGAGTTACAACATACCTTCGTGAAACCGGAAAGCATTTATTATGCGCAACTGGAAGCCCGAACCGGTAAAAAGTCGGAAGAGGAGCAAAAGATATTGGTTTACGATTCCGGAGAAACAACGGCCCCAAGTCCCGAATTATCTGCAAGAAACAGTGAACGATCGAAAACTCCTGATTTGACGATGGATGGGTGGATTGACCAAATGATAGAAAAGTATCCAATTCAAAACGATGTTTCAACGGCTAAACGTTGGACAAAAAGCAACGGCGAAGAATGGAATGGTTCCAACAAACCAGCAATTTCGGCATCAATTACAAATGGATGGATTACCATTGCGGGCGAAGTTGCAACAGGAGGGAGAGACCGAACCTCGCTGTGGCGCGGGTCAACACGTCCGAGCTACGTGAAAAAAGCTATTCCAAATTTAACGCGTTTTGTTCCCGGACGATATGGAAGAGGATTAACTGATCAGATCGACACGCTGGTTTTAGATATGCAAAGGGCTGGGACGCTCGTTCTGATGCATTATCCGAGCTTATGGTACGAACGCCGTCGCGATGATCATGCCCGCACGCGAAGAGCAGATGCGGATGTCTGGGCTCCGTTTTTTGAACAACCTTTTAGCCGAAGTGGCCTTGGCGAAGCTTTCGATCGCCTGAGCAAATACGACTTGAACAAATGGAATCCCTGGTACTGGATGCGACTCAAAAGATTTGCAGATCTGGCTGATCAAAATGGCTTGCTGTTCATTCAGGAACACTACCTGCAACACAACATTATTGAAGAAGGGGCTCATTGGGTTGATTACCCATGGCGATCGGCCAATAATATCAATGAACTGGGCTTTGCTGAAAATCCGCATTATGCAGGCGATAAACGTGTTTACATGGCCGAGGAGTTTTACGATACAACACATGTGGTTCGTAAAAAATATCATAAGCAATACATCCGTAAAAGCCTCACTGAATTTAAAGACAACACGAACGTGATTCATCATTTAGGATTGGAATACACCGGTCCTTTGCATTTTGTTGAGTTTTGGCTGGATGTTATTGCGGAGTGGGAAAAGGAGAACAGCCAAGATGTGCTCGTTATGCTTCCGGGGACAAAGGATGTACAGGATGCGGTTTTAGCAGATTCGAAACGCTCAAAAATTGTCGATATTATTGATGTCATTCAATGGCAATATCGGGATGATGGTAGTTTGTATGCACCAGTAGGAGGTGTAAGTTTGGCGCCTCGTCAATACCTGAGGATTATGGATGTCGGTGAAACTTCATTTGATCAGATCTACCGTGCTGTAAGTGAATTCAGACGGTTGTATCCGTCCAAAGCGATTGTGTATTCGCGACGACATAATAAACTGGAGAATTGGGCCGTATTTATGGGAGGCGGTTCTTTCGAGACGATCCCTGTGACCGATGATTCTTTTTTGCAAAACGCCGTTGAAATGAGTCCTTTGGTGAGCAAAAAAGATGATGTTGCTCAATATGCGCTAGGCAAGAAAGGGGCAGGCTACATTGTTTATAGTAAATCTACTGATCTGCAAATTGATTTAACTGATGACTCAACGACTTATCTCGTTAATTGGGTCAATCCTCTGACAGGTGAACTACTGAAAAGTAAAACGGAGATTACAGGCGGAAAGATGATTACCTTAAAAGCTCCTTTTAAAGGGGACACTGTTTGTTGGCTGAAAATGAAATAACACATACTAAATCATCATCATGAATAGAAGAATTCAGCTTGAAAAACTAATTGTCGTTTTGATCATTATAGGCGGGTTTGCCTTAAATGTAAAAGGGCAAGCAAGATTCAATTCGCTTCCATGGCGAATGAGTACAGCATACAATAAATATCTGATGCGTGAAGTGCATCGTCAATATTCAGGTCGGGAACTCCATTTTAGAGAGGCATCTGCATCAAGGGCTTCTATGATTAAATATCGGGATGAATGTATTGAACGATACAAAAAGATTGTTGGTAATTTTCCTGAGGGGGCAGCTTTAAACGCCCAAATTATAGGAAGCTCACAGTATGATGGTTTTCGTATTGAAAAAATCATCTTTGAAAGTATTCCCAATCGATTTGTAACCGCCAATATGTATTTGCCGGACGGCGATGGCCCTTTTCCGGCGGTGGTTAAACTTTGTGGTCATGGATTGGGCGGTAAAATACCTGCATCGCAAGCAGCTATCCTTTGTGCCAGGAATGGAATTGCCACCTTGGTTGTCGATCCGATTGGTCAGGGCGAGCGAATACAGTTTGTGGATGCAGACAGCAAGGCACAAACGCGTGGTGCAACAACCGAACATACCTTGCTGAACAGTGGAGCCAATTTACTGGGGTACAGCCTGGCAGCTTATGAGTTTTGGGATAATCACAGGGCCGTGGATTACTTGGTTAGCCGCACTGATATTGACAAAAAACGGATTGGTGCATTTGGTAGTTCGGGCGGGGGCACTCAAGCCAGTTATCTGGTTGGGCTGGACGATCGTATTCAGGTGGCCACCGTTTGCAGCTACTTTTCAAAAAGAGAAAGGGTGTTGGAATTGGATGGCCCATCCGACGGATGTCAGCATACTCCATACGAAGGAAGGGAACAATTGGAAATCGCTGACTTTGTGTTGATGATGGCTCCAAAGCCGGTTCTCATTATGTCGGGAAAATATGATTTTGTTGATTACTGGGGAGCCACTCAGGCCTTTGATGAACTCAAAATGGCTTATACGGCGTTGGGAGTCCCTGAAAAAGTCAGTTTATTTACAATTGAAGGCGGGCACGGTATGCCAAAACCCAAACGTGAAGCAATGGTTAGCTGGTTTCGCCGATGGATGTTTCAGGATACAGTGGCGGTGAAAGAGGCTGATCAGCCCAATATTTCTGCGGCTGATTTACAATGCACCGTCACAGGACAAGTTATCACTTCCATCTCTGGCAATGTTTCCATTCCTGAATATCATTTAAAGTTGGCCAACGAATATGAGTCTGAGCGCCACGATTTTCTTCAGAAAGATAATGCAGAAGTCAGTCAAAAGGTAATGGAAATCCTCGGCATCAGTTTGCCCAATGAAGAAATTGAGGTGGAACAAACCGGCTTGATCAAAAATCGAAATTACGATCTGATCAAGTATCAGATTGTGCGTAAAGGGCAAATGCCTATTCCTTGCATTGTTGTTAAACCCGAAACAATAGATCCGGAAAGTCCGGTTGTTCTTTATTTGAACGAAGGGGGTAAAAATGAAATTTTGAGCGATGAAACCACCCTCAGTTCATTTGTCAATCAACATCAACTATTGATATGTGCTGACTTGCGTGGATTTGGCGAAACTACCGATCCTCTTTCTTTAAACGATACAAAATACTGGAATCGCGAATATCGAAATGCGATGATCAGCATGCATATTGGCAAGCCAATTGTTGGTCAGCGGGTAACTGATATCTTCTCATTGCTCAATTTTTGCAAATCCAACTCTTTGCTGGCTAGTCATCCGGTTCAGCTAAAAGCGAATGGAAGCTACGGACCTGCTGCTATTCATGCAACGTTTCTTGATTCACGAATTGAAAATACAGAGGTGTTTAGATCGGTGAAATCATATGTTGAATATCTTGAAAATCCAATGCAACGCGATGTTTATTCAAATGTCTTATATGGTGTTTTGAACTACTATGATTTAGCTGATTTGATTAAGCTCTCGGGTGGACGAACCAGGTTTATTGATTGAAAGACATCAGTTCCAAATCGTTATCGCCATTATTAGAAAAACAAAATAACACTAAACTTATACAAAATGAAATGGAATACACTTTTACTTCTGGTTGCTTTGATGGGAACTTGCTTTTCTTGCAGTCAGTCAGATCAAAAAGAAAAGAATGGTCAAATGGAAGAAGGGAGTTATTACGAAAATCCGGTTTTAGGAGGTGATTATCCTGATCCGTCAGTTGTTCGGGTGGGCGATGATTTTTACATGACTCATTCATCATTTGATTATTATCCGGGATTGTTAGTCTGGCATTCAACAGATCTGGTTCATTGGAAAAGAATCAGTCATGCGCTGACAGAATATGTCGGCTCCGTTTGGGCTCCGGATTTAATCGAGTATGAGGGCAAATATTATATCTACTTTCCCGCAGGTGGCACGAACTGGGTCGTTACGGCATCTTCGCCCGAAGGTCCGTGGTCCGAACCAATCGACTTAAAATTGCCGGGCTTTATTGATCCGGGGCATGTTGCCGGACTAGATGACAATCGGTATTTATATCTATCGAAGGGCTATGTTGTAAAACTGACGGATAATGGGTTGGCAACCGAGGGTGATCCGGTACATAATTATGATGGATGGGAATTTCCCGCCAGTTGGAGTACCGAGTGCTTTTGCCTGGAGTCTCCGAAATCAACGGTGAAAGATGGCTATTATCATTTAATTACAGCCGAGGGAGGAACTGCCGGTCCTGCAACTTCACACATGGTTGTTTCTGCTCGCGCCAAATCTCCTTTTGGGCCATTCGAAAATTCACCGTATAATCCAATTGTGCATACTGAAAGTCGGTCAGAAAGATGGTGGAGCCAGGGACATGGCACATTAGTTGACGATGCTGAAGGAAATTGGTGGATCATGTATCATGGCTACGAAAAGCACTTTCATACATTGGGTCGTCAAACACTGATGCTACCTATTGAATGGACTGAGGACAATTGGTTTCGAGTTCCGGAAGGTGTAAATAGTGCCGATCAAATTCAACTACCGGCCGGTGACGAATCAGCAGATGGCACAGGGTTATCTGATGATTTTAATCGTGATACACTCGGCTTACAATGGCAGTTTTTTAAGTTGTATGAGCCTGGTCGTGTTCGCTTGCTTGATGGTGAACTGGTATTGAGAGCAGCAGGTAATTCCTTTGATGAAAGTTCGCCGTTATTGGTCAATTCATCTGATCGAAAATATGAAGTTCAGGTTGAATACACGATTGATGAAGGAGTAACTGCCGGCCTTTGCTTGTTTTATAATGAGAAAGGAAATATGCGTATCGCTGTGAATGAAGATCGATTTACAGTTTATAATCAGAAGAATGCAAAAATACGAGAAGAGAACACCTTGGGGAATCATGGTTATCTGAGAGTCTTATTTGATGAAAATGAAGTCAGCTTTTATTTCAGTGCTGATGGGCAGCAATGGAACAGAGTTGAGCGTACCATTGAAGCCAGCGGTTTCAATCACAACGTGTTTGGCGAGTTTCTTAGCCTTCGTGCCGGATTATATGCATTTGGCGAAGGTCAGGTACGATTTGATAATTTTATTTATAACCAACTATAAGAGTTTGAAATATGAAAGTTGTTTTGGTTTTTCTATTAATAATTGGGAGTTTATCTTACGCATCAAAGCAGGATAAAAATGAAAAAGAGGCTTTTGACCTGCAACCTTTTCGAAGCAGCAGCGGCCATTGGTACGGTATAAAAGACAAGGGAAACATCATTAATCCGTTGCCTGACCAGAAACGGTACGATGATATTGAGATTGCAGAAATTGCTGACAATATGCTGCTTTATCAGCGTAATAACGGTGGATGGCCTAAAAATTACGATATGCAGGCTATTCTAACAGAAGAACAGAAACACCGTTTGTTGGAAACCAAGGATGAACTCCACACAACATTCGACAATGGAACGTCGTATACGCAGGTCGATTATTTGGCTAAAGTTTATACAGCAACCAAAATCAAAAAATACAAAGAGGCCTGTTTAAACGGGTTTCAATTTATTTTGGATGCGCAATACGATAATGGTGGCTGGCCTCAGTATTATCCTTTGCAAGATAATTATAGCCGCCATATTACCTTTAACGATGGTGCATACCTTGGAATTATGAACCTCTTAAAGAAGGTGGTCAATCATAACTCCAATTTCGAGTTTGTCGAAGGAGCAATGAGGGAACAGATTGAAACAGCTTATAAAAAAGGGCTTGAATGTATTTTGGATTGCCAGATTGTTGATCAGGGCAGGTTGACGGCCTGGTGCCAGCAGCATGACGAAGTGACTCTCGAACCGGCGTGGGCAAGGGCTTTTGAACCGCCATCCATTTGCAATGGTGAAAGTGTCTCGATTGTTCTTTTGCTAATGGATATTGAAAATCCGGATCAGGAAGTTATCAATGCAATTCAAGGTGCTGTAAAATGGTTTGCCGATTCTAAAATATACAATACACGTGTTGAAACATTTGAAGCCCCTGCGATGGAATCAAAATACAAAACGATTACAAAAGATCGAAGAGTGGTTCATGATCCCACTGCTCCGCCTATTTGGACACGCTATTACGAGTTGGAAACAGAGCGACCGTTGTTTTGCGACCGAAATAGTGAATTTCTTTATTCCATGGATGAGGTAAGTCGCGAACGACGTGTTGGATACGCGTGGTATATCGATGCACCACAACGTGCTTTAAACAAGTATCCGAAATGGCTTGAGCGAGTAGGAAATACCGAAAATGTGCTAGAGGAATAAATCCAGCGTGTTATTTTTAAAATAATGCGATTTATTGAGAGGAATTGATAGTTGACATTTCTCAATAGTGAATAATTAAAGTTCATCCGATTCAGGGTGAGCTTTTTTTGTGCGCTGATAATAAGGCATATAGTTGACGACAAGAAACATAATACTTGTTAACAAGTGTAACTATTTAGAACCTTGTTAAATTCACTCTATGTATGTGTAATCTGGCTTTTCCTTAATAAATTTGGAATCAATTGAAAAACCAACTTTTAAGCAATGAAAAATCAACTATCAGTACTTTTTATTTTGTTCCTTTTCAATCTTTCATGTTTTGCTCAGCAGCCAACTCAATGGCGTGAGGAAAATTCGGAAGCTAAATACCCGGCTCCTAATTTATTGGCAGAATGGCCTGCTGAAGGACCCGAAGTTCTTTGGCATTACGACGAGCTGGGCGACGGATTTTCCAGCCCTGCTTTTGCTAATGGTAAAATATATTGCACCGGCATGGAAGATGAAATTGGCTATTTAAATATTTTCAGTGAAGACGGAACCTTTCTAAAAAAGATCAAATACGGGAAAGAGTTTGATGTCAGTTATCCGGGCTCACGTCCTACACCAACCATTGTGGACAATTTGGCATACATTTCATCTGGCTACGGTGAATTGGTGTGTCTGGACTTAAATTCAGGTGAGATAAAATGGAGCAAAAAGATTGACGATGATTTTGGTTCTAAAAATCTTCGTTTTGGGTTCACTGAGTCAGTAGTTGTTGACGGCGAGAAAGTTTATTTCACACCCGGTGGAGAGGAATTCAATATGGTTGCATTGAACCGTATGAATGGAGATTTGATATGGAAAAGCGCTGGAAAAGGTAAACTTTCAGCTTATTGTACACCGAAATTGGTCAAGTTGGCTCAACGTCAGATTCTGGTGACTCACACCGGAGATCAGATTGTTGCTTTTGATACAAAGAATGGAGAGTTTTTATGGAGTTACCCTCACCCTAATCAATACAATATTCATCCAAATACGCCAATTTACGAAGACGGAGCACTTGTTTGCTTTAGCGGTTACGGACAGGGATGTGTTAAATTGTCTTTAAGTGAAGACGGCTCATCGGTTACCAAAGCATGGAGCACGGAGAAGATGGACAACCAGATGGGAGGAGCTATGATTGTTGATGGCTATGTCTACGGATCCGGTCATAAGTCACGTGGATGGTATTGTCTGGACTACCAAACAGGTGAAGAAAAATGGAATTCAACAGAAATTGGGAACGGCGTAATAATTATGGCTGCCGATAAATTCATTTTATATTCAGATCGCGGCCAACTGGCATTGGTTAATCCAAGTACTGAGAAACTGGATCTAATTTCAGAAACTAAAGTTGAGCTTGGCTCGGCACAACATTGGGCTCATCCGGTGGTGCATAACGGCATTTTGTATGTTCGGCATGGAAAATCGCTCATTGCCTATAAAATATCCGTATAGCCTTTCTGACATGTGTATTAGCTTAACCAAGGATAGCAAAAAAGTCATATCAAAGAACAGGATCAAAATTTCGATTACACAGGAGAATGATTATTGGGGAGTTCCATGCGTTGGTGTGCGAAATAAAAGCATTACAGTGAAGTACGGAAGTTGCACGAACTTAAATTGAAAAATATAAACATGAAAAAAATAGTCCTCATTCAATTAATTCTATGTTTTGGCTTGCTGGTGAACGCGCAGATTTTTCAATTTCGAGGTCCGAACCGAGATGGCAAATTTACCGATACTGAGCTTTTGAAAGAATGGCCCGAAGCAGGCCCTGATTTGCTGCTGGAATTTGAAGGAATAGGAAAAGGATTCTCTTCGGCTGTTTCTGATGGGGAATACATTTATGTTTCGGGTATGATTGATACGCTGGACTACCTGACCTGTATCGATTTTGGAGGCAATCAGAAATGGCAGGTAGCCTATGGTGAATCCTGGAAAAAATCATTTCCAGACACGAGAAGTACGCCAACCCTTGAAGGCGATCGTATCTATGCAATTAGTGGGATTGGCGAGCTGGTTTGTTTGAATGCTGAAACCGGAGAGATTAACTGGAAAGTAAATGTCGATCGCGATTATCATTCTGAATGGCACATTTGGGGCGTTTCTGAATCTCCCTTGATTGTTGACGATAAAGTGATTTGTACGCCGGCAGGAAATGAAACTTCTGTTGTTGCTTTAGATAAAATAACAGGCGAAGAGGTCTGGAAAACGGAAAGTGTTGGCGGACAAAGGGCTTATGCGTCGGCAACGACTTACAATTACAACGGGCAACAGTATGTATTAGCAGTTACCGCTACTCACCTCATCATGTTAGATCCGTCAACTGGCGAAGTGAAAACAACTTACAAATACTATGAGCACGATAAGTGGTCAGATCAACCAGGCCTGATTTGGACGAATGTTCCCCTTTCTAAAAACAATGAGATATTCTTGTCGATGGGCTACGATTATCCGGCTAAAATGCTGAGGGTGAAAGCAGATGCATCGGCTTTGGAGGAAGTATATACCGATACCATTTTTGATAATCACCACCATGGAATGATCGAACTGGATGGTTTTATCTATGGATCAAACTGGGAAAATAACCGAAAGGGAAACTGGCTATGTAAAAATTGGGATACCGGAGAACTTACTTACGATACGACCTGGCACACCAAAGGCGCATTGATTTATGCCGATGGTTTGCTGTACATTTATGAAGAACAAGGTGGAAATGTGGCACTGGTAAAACCGGATCCTGCAGGTTTTGATGTTATCAGTTCGTTCAGGATTGAGAAAGGAGCCGGTCCGCATTGGGCCCATCCTTTCATCAACGATGGCAAGCTTTTTCTGCGTCATGGCAATGTATTGATGGTTTATAATATAAAAGCTGAAGTGTGAAGCGAATATTGATAAATTCTTTGGTTGGTTTGGTGGCGATAGTTGGATTAACGGCCTTTGTTTTTTGGTTGTCAAAAGATCCGACAGACGATCTTCAGGTAAGCATGCCTGGTGCTGATAACCGACAAGCCGGAAGTTTGATCAAAGAGATTATCCGCATCGGAGAAAATTTTAACTTTTTTGGACACGATGCCCCGGAAATGGATGGCACCTGGCCTCGGTTTCGGGGAGAAAATTTTGATAATATCGTTTCTGAAAAGCAAAACCTGAAAGAGTCGTGGACACCCGAAGAACCGGAGGTGTTATGGACATTAGAGCTGGGCGAAGGGCATGCCGGCCCTGCAATTTACAAAGGGGAAGTCTATTTGCTCGACTATGATGAAGAAGCACGCGAAGATGCGCTGCGCTGCTTTTCATTGGCTGATGGGCAGGAAATTTGGCGGCGCTCTTACGGTGTGCATGTGAAACGAAATCATGGAATGTCCCGGACAGTTCCAACGGTCACTGAAGATTATGTGATCACAATCGGTCCACGTTGTCATGTGATGTGTGTTGAGCGTGAATCGGGCGATTTTGTTTGGGGTTTGGATATCGTGAAAGAATATGGAACGGAAATCCCACAGTGGTACACCGCACAATGTCCGTTGGTTGATGGAGATCAGGTTATTTTGGCTCCCGGCGGAAGTACCATTATGATGGCTGTTGATATTCATTCGGGTGAAAAATTATGGGAATGTCCAAATACCATGAAGTGGAAGATGTCGCATTCATCCATCGTTCCAATGAATTTTAATGGCAGAAAAATGTATGTGTATAGCGCTGATGGAGGCGTTTGCGGAATCGCTGCCGACGGTGAGGATGAAGGAACTGTTTTATGGCAGTCCAATGCCTGGAATCATTCCGTGGTAGCTCCTTCGCCGGTTGTTTTCGAAGATGGACGTATTTTTTTGACAGCAGGATATGGAGCTGGTGGCATGATGATTCGTATTGTTCCTCGGGGAGACCAATTCGAAGTAGAAGTTTTAGCTGAATACAAAGCCAAAGAGGGGCTAGCGAGTGAACAACAAACACCGATCGTTTGGCAGGGTCATCTGTTTGGAATTTTGCCCAAAGATGGTGGAGCTAATCGTAATCAGCTGGTTTGTGTTAGCCCCGATGATGTGCAGACAATGGTGTGGACTTCCGGAAAGGAAGCTCGGTTTGGATTAGGACCATACATTATTGCTGACGAGAAAATGTACATTCTGGATGATGATGGCACACTGACGATGATTAAACCGGATACATCACGATATATTCAATTGGCACAAAAAAAGATTTTGGATGGACACGATGCCTGGGGACCCCTGGCAATTGCAGATGGTCGACTCTTGATGCGTGATGCAAAAACGATGGTTTGCCTGGATATTAGTAAATAGAAACTTTTTTAACGAGGAGTAGCTTAAGAACATTATCAATAATTCCTTTGTATTCTAATTCTCCTGAAGCAGATGAAGAAAGGGCTAGTCGAAAATTTGATAGGCAAGTAAAGTTAAAGAATCATCGATATTCTGAAAAACAGATGAAGGAGATTAGAGATATTTTTTTTCAGTGGGAACCAGTAGTTGACAGGTTTAATAAGATTATCGGGTATGCTGAATTAAAATTAGACTGGAATGAGATAGTAGTTTACTATCATCTAAATGGTGATGGCAGAAGACGATATAATACGGGTGAAACTTTTAGGCTAAACTCAAATAAGATTTATGAATCGATAAACTATGATTTCAAAGAAAGGATAGCGCATTTTAATAATAATTCGCTAGTTGAGGTAATGTATGTCTGTTTAGAAAAAATAGAAAAGAAGTGTAGAGCATGGAAAGTCCATGTAGATACCTCTGATGAAAGGGAGCGAATAAAGTATTTCAATTTCTATAGTTACATAAAAAACAACAAATGAAACACCGAAAACTCATAAATACCATCCTGATTGTTATGGCAATTGGGATTGTAATTATTGTAGCTCGTGATTTTGTAGTCAATCGGAGTGGAAAGAATATTGAGAACCCGTATGCTTTTGATGTCAGTGAATACGCTAAGGTAGACTCTTCTGAAATAATTTACCAGGAAGAGAAGGTGTTGCAATTAAAGGTTGATGAACCGAAAGGAATTGATTTTTATAATGAAGCTATTTATGTGATAGCAGACAGCAGCTTACTGAAATTGAATCAGCAAGGGCAATTGCTTCAGGAGATTCAGCTGGGCGATGAACCAACTGCAATTGATGCTGGACCGCAAGTTTGGCTGGCTTTTAAAAATCAAATAGTTTGTATCGACGAGAATGGTAAGGAATTACAACGTTGGCCTGATTTCGGACCTCGCTCGGTCGTTACTTCTCTGGCTGTTTCACCCGAATATGTTTATGTCGCCGACGCCGGAAATCGCTTGGTGTATCAATTTTCCCGTGATGGGAAACTGATTCGTGAAATCGGAGCTAAAGATGAGCAAAAAGCTGTCCCGGGCTTCATTATTCCCAGTCCGTATTTCGATGTCGATTTAAATGAAGAAGGTTATCTCTGGGCAGTTGATCCCGGGCGCCATAGCTTGGAAAATTTCAATGCCGATGGTTCGTTACGAACATCCTGGACGATTTCATCAGTAAAAACGGAAGGGTTTAGCGGGTGTTGCAACCCGGCTCACATGGCTATCATGTCCGAAGATAAATTCGTAACCAGCGAGAAAGGAATTGTGAGGGTAAAAATTTACGATCAACATGGAGAATATTTGGGAGTAGTAGCTACAGCAAATCAGTTTAACGAGGTTTCCCATGCTCCTGATGTTTGTGTGTCTGATGACGGGAAAGTGATTTTGTTGGACTTTGACAGGAAGCAAGTACGTCTGTTTAACCCAAAAGAAAGCGATTAATGGATCGAAAAGAGTTTATAGAAAAAAGCTTGCGGCTAGGCGTTTTAACCGGGATTATTGGAGGCTCGGTCTTTTTAATCAAGCGCAATAAGATTGATTTTACTTGTTCGGTTGATGGCGTCTGCAAATCATGCTCGTTATTCACTGGCTGTGACTTGGATAAAGCGAAACAAAGCAGAAACGATGAGCGAAAAAAAGATAGTAAACAAACCAACAGGCGCGAATTTATTCAAAAAGGGATGCGACTGACTCTGGGCGCATCATTGGCCGGTGTGGCTGGTTTTGCTGCGTTAAAAGTCAGTGCCGATGATTATGTGTGGCAGCTCGATCCGTTTAAATGCGTGTACTGCGGTCGATGTGCTGACTACTGTGTGGTGACACCTTCGGCAGTGAAATGTGTTCATGCTTTCGATTTGTGTGGTTACTGCGACTTGTGTGGTGGCTATCTCAAACCGGATGCCAATGCCCGGTCTACAGCAGCAGAAAACCAGCTTTGTCCAACGGCAGCTATCAAGCGTAAATTTGTGGAAGATCCTTATTTTGAATATGAGATTGATGAAGAATTATGCATTGGATGTGCTAAATGTGTGGAAGGTTGTACATCGTTTGGAAATGGTTCGCTGCATTTGCAAGTGCGTCATGATTTATGCGTGAATTGCAATGAATGTTCCATTGCCCGGGTGTGCCCGGCTGATGCTTTTGAGCGCGTGCCAGCCAGCCAACCATACAAAATAAAGGGTGACTTCACGAACAAGGATGATAACAACAAGCCAGCTTAAACTGACAAAACGAATGAACCGAATCGCTAAAATATTTTTTTCAATTTCTGCTTTAATACTGAGCATTCCGGTCTGGGCGCAACAGCGTTTTCCAAAACCGGAATTTGAAACCGGCTATGTACAGCCATCCACAACACAAGCAGCTCCGAGAGCTTTATTTTTGGAATATTTGGATGTGTTTGTTTTAATCGCAGCGTTGGTGATTGCCACCTGGTTTGTAGTTAAAAAACGTTCGCGTAGGGGGGTGATGTGGACCTCTGTTTTTGCCTTACTTTATTTTGGTTTTTTTCGAGAAGGATGCATTTGCGCCATTGGAGCGATTCAAAATGTCACACTCGCCATTTTTGATCCTACGTATGTTTTGCCATTTACAGCATTGGCCTTTTTTGTCATTCCGTTGGTTGTAACGCTTTTTTACGGAAGGACTTTCTGTGCTGCTGTCTGTCCGTTGGGGGCTATTCAGGATTTAGTTGCTTTTCGACCGATTGAAATTCCCAAATGGCTACAAAAAATATTAGGGATGATTCCCTACTTATATCTGGGCTTAGCTATTTTATACGCCGCAACCCGGTCTGAGTTTTTAATCTGCCGATATGATCCGTTTGTTGGTATCTTTCGCTTCGATGCTGAATTTCAGATGTTACTGCTTGGCGGACTATTTTTACTTGTCGGAATTTTTGTCGCCCGTCCTTATTGCCGCTTTTTCTGTCCTTACGGCGTGCTGCTTGGATGGATGTCAACGTTCTCCAAAAAGCACATGAGCATAACCCCGTCCAACTGTATTCAGTGTAAGTTGTGTGCCAACTCATGTCCTTATGGAGTCATTGAAAAACCGGAGGAAGAACAAGGAAACCGGCGATCAAATGTACAACGCCTAATGACTTACTTGTTTTTTATTCCACTGTGGATCGGAATTGGAGGTTTGGCCGGATCAATGTTGCACGGACCGTTATCCAAATTCAACTCGAAAGTTTATTTGGCAGAACAGCTAGTGGAAAACCCGGAATTGAAGAACGATCCCGACTATATTGATGCCCGCGCTTTTGTGCAATCCGGTGAATCAATGGACGAACTTGTAAAAGAAGCCAGGGAAATTAGAAGTCAATTTTACTGGGGAGGCTGGATTTTGGGAGGATTTATGGGCTTGGTTGTTGGACTGACCCTTTTAAAACTGGCATCGCATAGAAACCGTCATGACTATGAACCCGATAAAACCAATTGTTTAAGCTGTGGACGATGTATGGATTATTGCCCGGTGAAGAACTAAATCGATAGAAAATAAAATGAATTGGACGATTAACGATAAAATGAACTTGGCGAAAGGTATTACCTGGATTGCCGCTCTTTTTAGTTTGGTGGTTAGTGTGATGCTAATTGCCAACTACCTGCAATTAGAAAGCGTAGATCCATTGGAAAGCCCGGCTTTGCAAACCTTGGTTGAACAGCTGCATGATCATCCGAATGACGAAGTGCTGAAGGAAAATATCCGGGCGCTGGATCTGCTGATTCGGAAGGCGTATTTCACCAGTCAGTGGCAAATTCGGACTGGTGCCTACCTGCTAATATTTAGTGTGCTTGTGTTTGTGTTGGCAATCCGTTATCAAAAATCGCTTCGCTCAGGGCTGGAAGAATTGGAAAGCATTGAAAAAGACGCTTTTCTGGACAAACAGTTAGCACGAAAGTGGTTGGTTTATTCAGGCTTGGGACTCTTTGTTTTTGCTCTGTTGGCGGGCTTCTTGTCAAATGATTTGTTAGACTCGTATGAACCGAAAGGTGACTTAGCGGATAATCAGGCTACATCAAATGTTGAGGTTATCGATGTTCAACCAGTGCCACTTACCGAGCAAGTTGAAACAGCAACAAAAGAAAAACAAGTTGAAGCATTTCCTGAAGATGAGGATGTTAATAGTCAGGTTGTTAGTGGATCTCAACAAGATAATCCCCAACCTGAATTAGCGAAAAAGGAAGAACCGAAAGCACAGGTAGCTCAAACGCCTGCAAAATTGTCCATTCCGACTGAAGAAGAATTCCGGAATAACTATCCATTTTTTCGGGGACCGGATGGCGATGGAATCACTTATAAAACAAATGTGCCAGACAAATTTGATGCTACGACAGGAGAGAATGTGCTTTGGAAAGTTCAGGTTCCTAAGCATGGCTACAATTCTCCTATTGTTTGGGGGAACAAGTTATTTGTTTCAGGGGCTGATAAAGAAGCCCGCGAGGTGTATTGCTACGATACAAAAACAGGTGAATTATTGTGGCAAGCTAAGGCCGACCAAATTTCAGGATCACCGGCAAAAATGCCGAATGTAACGGAAGATACCGGATTGGCTGCACCGACAATGGCAACCAATGGAAATGCTGTTTTTGCCATTTTCGGAACCGGTGATTTAATTGCGCTCGATTTTGAAGGTAAGCGGTTGTGGTCCAAAAATCTGGGTGTCCCCGATAACCACTACGGTCATTCGTCATCGCTTATCATCTATAGGGACAAGCTCATTGTTCAGTATGACACCAATCGTGGATCTAAAGTGATGGCGCTAAACACGGCTGATGGCTCTGCTCAATGGGAAACAGTTCGAGATGTGCGAATTTCCTGGGCATCGCCGGTGTTGGCTGATGTTGATGGGAAAGCACAGCTAATTTTAAATGCTGAACCATTGGTTGCAGGTTACGATCCGGAAACCGGAAAAGAATTATGGACAGTGGAATGCATGATGGGTGAAGTTGGTCCATCGGTTGGCTATTCAGACGGAATGGTTTATGCGGCCAATGAATATGCGACCTTAGCGGCCATTAAAGTGGGTGGTCAGGCTGAAATCGTTTGGGAAGACAGCGAGTATCTGCCGGAAGTTGCCAGTCCGTTAGCGGTTGATGGCTTTTTAATTATTGCCACAAGCTATGGAGTAGTGGCTTGTTACAATGCCAAAGATGGTACCAAATACTGGGAGCAGGAGTATGGCGATGGCATTTACGCTTCGCCTGTTTATGCTGATGGGAACGTCTACCTGATGGACATGGGAGGCAATTTACACGTTTTCAAATTAGGAAAAGAGTTTCAGTTAGTTGCAGAATCTTCTTTAGGCGAGCGGTCGGTTTGTTCGCCGGTTTTTGCCCAGGAGAAAATGTTTTTACGCGGATTTGATCATTTGTATTGCATCGGAAATTAATGAAATGACAGAGGAAATTAAAGATATCATCACGCAGGTTGACCAGATTGTTCAGCAGAAAGGAAAGACGAAAGGCTCGTTGATTCCAATTTTGCAGACCATTCAGGACCAATACAACTACCTGCCGGAAGAAGCCTTGCGACATGTTTGCGAGACCACTGAGATTACCCCTGAAAATATCACAGGTGTTGCCAGTTTTTATTCGCAGTTTCGCATGCAGCCGGCCGGACAGCATATGGTGAAAGTTTGTGTGGGAACGGCTTGCCATGTAAAAGGAGCGATGCAGGTATATGATGCTTTTAAGCGGCATTTTAACTTGAAAGGCAATGAAGAGACGGATGCAGAAGGAAAATATACGCTCGAAAAAGTTTCTTGTCTCGGGTGTTGCACGTTGGCTCCCGTTGTGCAGGTCGATGATATTACTTATGGGCACGTGACAACCGACAAAGTAGCTTCAGTTCTTCACGATTTTGAAAGTCAGGTTGGGAAAGTTGGAAAGAAAGGCAAGTATAGAAATGCCGATGGAAGTGAGTTTCAAGGGGAGATTCGAATTGGGCTGGGATCCTGTTGTGTGGCTAGTGGAAGCGAAGAAGTTAAGAAGGAAATTGAGCAGACGATTGAAAATACGGGAATAAACCTGCAACTGAAAAACGTGGGCTGTGTGGGCATGTGTCACCAGGTGCCACTGGTTGAGGTGATTGATGAAAACAAACAAAGCAAGTTATATGCTAGAGTGAAACCCAATGAAATTACTGATATTGTCAATACCCATTTCAAATCGAAAAGTCTGATCGGACGAGTTAAAAACAAGGCTTTTAGCTTTCTGGAAAAAGTACAAACCGATGAAGTTTGGGAAGGTGTTGATCGTTATGCGATTGACGTACGCGATGAAATGGTGTCCAGCTTTTTAGATCGGCAGTTACCAATTGCAACTGAACATCGCGGAGTAATTAATCCGCTGGATATGGATGAATATCGAAGTTTTGGTGGATTCGAGGCGTTAAAAACAGCCTTGAAAATGGATCGGCAGGAGGTCATTCAAACAGTAAAAGAAAGTGGCTTGCGTGGTCGGGGTGGAGCAGGCTTTTTAACCGGGTTGAAATGGGAGTTGGTGGAGAAGGAACACGGCGAAAAGAAATACCTTATTTGCAATGGCGATGAAGGAGACCCCGGAGCTTTTATGGATCGGATGCTGTTGGAATCGTACCCATACCGGGTGATTGAAGGCATGTTGATTGCAGCCCGGGCAGTGCAGGCCACCGATGGTTATTTCTATATTCGGGCGGAGTATCCGCTTGCAGTTACAAGAATCAGGCAAGCCCTGATTAATTGCCGGGAGCAAAATCTACTGGGTGAAAATATTTTAGGCTCCACCTTCAATTTTGATATTCAAATCTATGAGGGAGCCGGAGCTTTTGTGTGCGGAGAGGAAACCGCTTTGATGGCTTCCATTGAGGGGAATCGTGGTTTTCCGACCATTCGACCGCCATTTCCCGCACAAAAAGGTTTGTGGGGGCAGCCAACCCTGATCAACAATACCGAAACATTCGCGCAGGTTTCCTATATTATCCGAAACGGAAAGGAGCATTTTGCAGGCATTGGAACTGATACCTCCAAGGGAACCAAAGTATTTTCACTGGCCGGAAAGGTAAATCGTGGCGGACTGATTGAAGTGCCAATGGGAATTACCATTCGTCAGATTGTCGAAGAAATTGGAGGAGGCGTACAAAACGGGAAGAAATTCAAAGCGGTGCAAGTAGGAGGTCCCTCCGGAGGTTGTATTCCGGCATCATTATACGATACACCAATTGATTATCAATCGTTGATTGAAGTGGGAGCTATGATGGGATCCGGTGGTTTGGTGGTACTGGATGAAGATGACTGCATGGTGGATATAGCCCGTTATTTTCTTTCGTTTACGCAAGAAGAATCCTGTGGAAAGTGCACTTTTTGCCGGGTTGGAACAAAACGCATGTTGGATATTCTAAATAAGATTACCACCGGGAAAGGAACCAAAAAAGATTTGGAGGAACTGAGGTATCTGGCTGATTGGACCAAAAAAGGAAGTTTGTGTAACCTGGGAAAATCGGCACCAAATCCGATTATTACCACTTTACGCTATTTTTCTGATGAATATGAAGCTCACATTGAGGGGCGATGTCCGTCAGGGAAATGTACAGAAATGATTAGCTATTCTATCAACGACGAATGTATTGGCTGTACGAAATGCGCACAAAAATGCCCGGTTGAGGCCATCAAATTTGAGCCCCACAAAAAGCACTCGGTGAATATGGAATTGTGTATTAAATGTGATGCTTGCCGGCAAGTATGCCCGGTTGATGCAGTAGATGTGAGGTAGGCCGCATGACGAAAAAAGGTTAGGACAATGATCAAACTAAAAATAAATAACCAAGCCATAGAAGTTTCGGAAGGTACTACGCTTTTAGAAGCTGCCCGGAAACTGGAGATCGACATTCCAACGATGTGTCATCTGGAGGGAACGGGGCATTTTACCTCATGTATGGTGTGTTTAGTGAAAGATGTACGCAATGGAAAGCTGATGGCTTCGTGCTCAATGCCGGCGATGAATGGAATGGAAATTATAACGGACGATGCAGAATGCAGTGAATCGCGAAAGGCCTCACTGGAATTGCTCTTGAGCGAGCACGTGGGCGATTGCGAGGCGCCCTGCCAGTTGGTATGTCCAGCACACATGAATATTCCGTTGATGAACCGCCTGATAGCCTCTGGCAATTATGCAAAAGCTATAGAAGTGGTGAAACGCGATATTGCATTGCCTGCTATTTTAGGTCGAATCTGTCCTGCTCCTTGTGAAGCGGGTTGCCGGAGAAAGCAAGTCGATGATCCGGTTTCGATTTGCCTGTTAAAAGGTTTTGCTGCTGATCAGGAATTGGAAAAAGGGATTGCTCCGCTGGTTCAACTGAAAGAAAAATCGGGTAAACAAGTGGCGATTATTGGTGCTGGACCTGCCGGATTAGCAGCGGCTTTTTACCTGAATAAAACAGGACACGAGGTGGTTCTTTTTGAGAAAAATGAAAAAGCTGGTGGTGAGCTATTGGAAATAGAGGAATCTGTTTTGCCAACCAAAGTCAGAGAAGCTGAAATCGGCGCTATTTTGAATTCTTCAATTCAGATTAAATATAATTCAGTAATTGATCAGGTACAATTTGAGAAATTGCAACAGGACTATGATGCGGTAATAATAGCTGCGGGAGGTTCAACTGGTCAATGGAAAGATTGTGGGCTATCTTTTTCTAAGGCAGGTGTTGAAATCGACAAAGCAACTTATCAAACGTCCATCGAAAACGTATTTGCCATTGGTAATGCACTGCGTACGTCTAAGTTAGCTGTTCGTTCGGTTGGGCAGGGCAAAGAACTGGCCTTTGTATTGGATAAGCTTTTCCAAACAGGGGAGCTAAAAGCTTATCCTAGCCGTTTTAATTCGAAGTTTGGAAAATTACAAGAGCCCGAGTTTGGTGAGTACCTGAAGGAATCAAACGATTCAAAACGTCTGGAGGCGAGCCGCGGGAAAGCAACTGGCTTTAATAAAGAAGAGGCTATCGCCGAGGCTAAACGTTGCCTGCATTGCGATTGTCGTAACCCGGAAAGCTGTAAATTACGGGAGTTGTCAGATCAATTTGGTGCGGTGCAAAGGCGCTTTCAATATACTAAACGTTTTCCTATTCAAAAAGAGTTTGCCCCCCAAAACATTATTTACGAAAGCTCCAAGTGCATTAAATGTGGTATTTGTGTGCGCATTACACAGCAACACCAGGAAACCTTTGGGTTCTCATTTATTGGCCGTGGTTTCGATGTCAAAGTAGGTGTTCCTTTTTCGGAATCGGTAGAAAAAGCGTTTGAAAAAAACGCTGCATTGGTAGCTGAAAAATGCCCGACAGGAGCACTTGCGAAAACTGATTCTGAAGAACAGCTCAATAATCTAACGGAGTCCTCCTGAACTTGCTTCTGGATCTTTGTCAATTAAGATAATGGTCTTTATAGCGTTTGTAAAAGATAAAAGTATGAAGTACAAAATCCTATTCTTTTTAATCATTCTGGCCAATACCTTGCTGGCTCAATCTCAATGGCCCATCTTTCGGGGCGATCAACAATTGACTGCGTCTGTGTCCGCTAAGCTTCCGGAGCAACTTCAGCTTTTAGCCTCTTTTCAAACCGATGATGATATTAAAGCATCTCCCGTTGTTGAGGATGGAATTGTTTATTGCGGCTCGACCGATGGTTTTTTCTATGCGTTCGATTTAAAAGGGGAGTTGAAATGGAAGTTTAATGCCGAGAATGCGATTGAAGCTCCTGCGATTTTATTGGATGGGAAAGCCATTTTTGGATCGTTGGATGGATGGCTCTTTTGCTTGAACCAGAGAGAAGGTAAGCTGGTGTGGAAATATAAAACCGACAATCAAATTATTGGTTCGGCCAATTGGCACACTGAGGGGGCCAGAACAGTGATTGCCGTGGGAAGTTATGATTATTATTTGCACGGTGTAGACCTTGAGAATGGACAAAACCTATGGAAATATGAGTCCGACAATTTTATCAACGGAGCTCCTGCGCTGTATCAGGAAAATGTTGTTTTTGGTGGTTGTGATGGTTTTTTGCATCTGGTGAATCTTCAAACCGGACAGGCAACCCGCAAAATTGAATTGTCGACGTATGTGGCTTCATCGCCTGCTATTATTGGAAAAGAAGCATATATTGGCGATTATGACGGGCGTTTTTTTGCAGTGGAGTTAGACGAAGGAAAATTTCTATGGATTTATGACGATCCTGATAAGAATTTACCTTTTGTGTCGTCACCGGCAGTTGCAGGAGATTATATTGTTATTGGAAATGAAGACCGGAATCTTTACTGTTTTAATCGAAAAGATGGTAAATTAGTTTGGTCGAAACGCTTATCAAACCGGGTCAACTCATCATCCATAATTATTGGAAATAGAGTAATCACCGCAACGATGGATGGGATGCTTTATATAAATGCATTGAAAACCGGAGAGGAACTATGGAGTTACGAAATTGGCAGCCAGATGGTGAGTTCTCCGGCCTACTACGAGGGTAAGATAATTATTGGCGCTAATGACGGTCGATTGTATATATTGGGAGAATCGAATTGACGAACGACGGATTTATAAAATGATCAATTTATGAAAATTGCACACATCATACCCGGTTCGGGCGGTAGTTTTTACTGCGGTAACTGCCTGCGCGATAGTAAGTACATGAAGGCTTTGCAGGATTTAGGTCAAGAGGTAATTAAGGTTCCTTTATACTTGCCGTTGTTTGAAGATGCGCATGACTTAAACGACATCCCTGTTTTTTACGGGGCTGTGGATATTTATTTGAAACAGCGCTTCCCAATTTTTCGCCATATGCCAACATTTGTCGATAAAATGTTGAATTCAAAATCGGTTCTTCATCTTGCTGCTCAAAATGCCGGATCGACCCGTGCAAAGGGCTTGGAAGAAATGACTGTCTCCATGCTTTTAGGAGAAGAAGGCTTGCAGAAAGAAGAACTGGAACGCTTGGTGGAGTGGTTACGCGATGACGCCAAGCCCGACGTGGTGCACCTTTCGAATGCACTGCTTTTGGGGCTTGCCCGACGCATTAAGCAGGAAATGAACATTCCCGTAGTTTGTTCATTGCAGGACGAAGATGTATGGGTAGATGTGATGAGCGATAAGCATCGTGAAGAGGTTTGGCAATTGATGGAAGAACGCGGTAGGGAAGTAGATGCCTTTGTCGCTGTCAGTCATTTTTACGCGAAAGAGATGTTGACGCGAATGCATATTCGCCGCGATCAGCTTTTCATCAATCATATTGGTGTCGATGCAGCCGATTATCCGGTAAAACCAGTTGAGCAAAAGGAGCCGGTTATCGGGTTTATTTCGCGCATGTGCGAAGAAAATGGTTTGGGCATATTGGTTGATGCTTTCATTTATTTAAAAGAAGATGAAGTTTACCAGTCGGTGAAACTTAAAATTACCGGTGGAAGAACCAACGACGATACTCATTTCATTAAAGAGCAAAAGAAAAGAATTGCGAAGGCCGGATTAGAAGATGATGTATTTTGGGTCGAAGAATTTGAAAATCCTTCCCGTCAGAAATTTTTTGATACCGTGGCATTATTGACAGTTCCCGTGTTGAACGGAGAAGCTTTTGGTTTGTATCAGTTGGAAGCACTAGCGTCAGGAATTCCTTTAGTTCAGCCTAAACTGGGGGCTTTTCCTGAGGTGGCTGAGATTTCCGGTGGCGGATTGACTTATCATCCGAACAGCGCTAAAAAATTAGCCAAGGCGTGGAAAAGCATCATCCTCGACCAACAAGAACTAACCAAACTGAGCCAAAAAGGCTTAGAAGGAGTGAAAGCCCACTTTGATATTCATAAACAGTCGGAAAGGTTGGTGGAGATCTATAAGAAGGTAGTAAAATGATCTTCGGTTATGCCGTTGTTGAATAATTTTGCAAGGCAGGCAATTATTGATAAAAGTGAAACAACAATTATTCGATTCTTAATGGCCTAAAGGCGGGTTCCATTTATTTTTGCTGATTCAAGAATGTGAAGAAATGGATTTTCAAACCGACACAGCAATCTTTGCCCAAATAAGTCAAGGTGATCAAAAAGCATTGGAATTATTGTATAAAAGATACTATCATCCGCTTTGTAACTTCGCTTTTTCCTTTCTAAAAAGTGTAGACTATACGGAAGAAGTTGTTTCTGATGTGTTTTTGGCTATTTGGTTAAAACGAGATACTCTATCGATCAAGTCAAGTATTAAATCATACTTATTTACGGCAGTCAAAAACCAGTCGGTCAATTTTCTGAAGGCTCAAAAAATACGGTTTGAGGAAATTGAATCGTTCGAGTCCAGCGATTATTCCAATGAACATGCTGATGCGTGTTTAACTTATGCCGAAACCTTGCGGCAGGTTGAAATGATCATTGATAAACTGCCTCCACAACGCCGAACCATTTTTATACTCAACCGGATGGAAGGGATGAAATATAAAGAAATTGCCGATTTGTTGGCCATTTCGGTTCACACCGTTCAAAAGCAAATGACCGAAGCTGTGAAGCAGGTTACACAATATGCTTCAGCCAGTTGTGTGGTGCTGTTTACCTTCTTCAAGCAACGTAAATAATCCGATTGTTTTTAATTAACATTTAGTTGATGATCTGTTAAAGTGTTCTAATGGTAGATTGAATGGCGGATTCTTGTCTTAGGATTGTAATGCATAAGAAAATGGACAAGAATAAATTCTTTGAAGTTGCCATTAAAGTATTGGCAGCCGAAGCAAATCAAACAGAGCTTAAACAGCTGGCTTCCTTTTTAAAAGATGAACGATACAAACAATTGTTTAACCAGTTGGAAAAAGAATGGAACAAAAACTATCGTTATTCCGAAAACAAGTTCGACTACCAAAGCGGCTTACAAAAGCTAAGAAGTAAAATTGAGCAGCAAAAACAAACGATCGATGAGCAAAGGTTCGACTTGTTTCTGCTCAATGTGCGAATTGTTCAGGTGGCTGCCGTCGTTGTATTTACACTATTAATTATATCGCTTGTCGCTGTTTTTGACACATCAGAGTCGCAAATCAGTCGTTTTGCTGAGACTATCCAAACCAACAATCAAACCGATAATACCCGCTTAATTCTGCCCGGAAACCGTGAGATTGAAATTGACACCAAAGAGTCGGAAATCAATTACCTCAAAAGCAAAGTAAAAGTGGTGGTTGATGACGAAAAGGAGATCGATCGGCATGCGGATGGAAATAGGACTGCATACAGTACAATCATTGTTCCTTTCGGCCGGCGGAGTAAAGTAGTGCTTGCCGACGGAAGTATTGTTTGGTTAAACTCTGGCTCCAAGTTGATTTATCCTGCCAATTTCACTCGAAAGAAACGGGAAGTTTTTCTCGAAGGTGAAGCGATGTTTGACGTGAGCCACCACGACGATTTACCTTTTGTAGTGGTTACCCGCGATATTGAGGTGGAAGTTTTAGGAACAGTATTCAACGTGTGTGCTTATACCGATGATGCATGCACCAGTACTGTTTTAGAACAGGGAAGTGTCGAAATAAATTATGCAGCAGCCAATCTTTTTAAGCAAGGAAAACTTCGCATTACTCCCGGCACCCGGGTTCAGTACAACCCCAATAATAAAGAAATTACACAGCAGCAAGTCGATACTAAATACTACACAAGTTGGAAAAATGGAATGCTGATTTATAAAAACGGGCACTTGCCGGAAATTGTGAAGCAACTTACAAGATATTACAATCGTGAAATTAGCATTTCCGATGAATCCTTGTCCGACAGAAGCTTTACCGGAAAACTCGATTTGAAGGATGATGTAGCTGATGTGCTGGCTACCATTGCGTTTGTTTCCTCGTTAAAAGTCAACCAAACCGATAATCATTTCTATATAAAACAGTAATGCCTATGGTATAAAACCAAAACCGAAAAAAACCGGGATATGTCTGGATCACATTTCCCGGCAATTGTCAAATTCTAACAAACTCTAATTCAGTTTTTAAAAATTAACATTCAAATGTATGGAAAATAATTATGAAACTGGCTTGTTTTCGAGCCTTAAAAAACTATTGCTAATAATGAAACTAGTAATTGTTTTGATTTTTTCTACGATTCTCACGGTTAATGCGAGCAGTTATGCCCAGCTTACCAAACTTTCGGTCAACCTTGAAGAAAAAGGGATGAAAGAAATATTGGATGAAATTGAAAGCCAAAGTGAGTACATCTTTTTTTACGAAGACACTAAAATTGATTTAAACAGCAAAGTAACGATCCAGTTAGCAGATAAAACAATCTACGAAATTCTGGATCAGATATTCGATGGTACCAATTATATCTACCAGGTGAACGATCGCCAGGTGATGATTGGAACCAAAGGCCGAGAAAACCAAAATACCCAAGCTCCTGATCCGGAAAAAACGATAACCAAACAACCCGTTAAAAAGACCATTACCGGGAAAGTTGTGGACGAGCAAGGTGCGCCCCTGCCTGGAGTTTCAATCATTGTAAAAGGAACCAGCATGGGCGTTACAACTGATGTTGATGGGACTTACTCGCTGAGTGTTCCAATGAACGCTGATGTATTGGTCTTCTCATTTGTTGGGATGGTTTCGCAGGAAGTTGAACTTGGTAATAGTCAACAAATCAATGTGACTTTAAAAGAAAAAACTTTTGGGTTGAACGAAGTTGTTGCAATTGGCTACGGAAACCTGCAAAAGCAGGATGTAACAGGAGCTGTAAGTTCGGTAAAAAGTGTAAACTTCAACAAAGGAGTCGCCAATTCGCCCGGGCAGCTGCTTCAGGGGAAAGTTTCGGGGGTGAATATAACCTCTTCAAGCGGTGCGCCAGGCAGCGGACAGCGAATCATCATTCGGGGACAGGGAACCATTCGCCAAGGATCAGGCCCATTATTTGTGATTGATGGTTTTCCTGTCGGAATGGCTGGCACTGGTTCCAGCTCGAGCCCTTTAAATTTTATCAACCCTGAAGATATTGAAAGCATTGATGTGCTGAAAGATGCTTCGGCGACAGCAATCTACGGTTCCAGGGGGGCAAACGGTGTCATCATTATCACCACCAAGAAAGGAAAATCAGGAACTTCGCGGGTGGCTGTTACTTCGAATGTTGGGATTTCAAATATGGCTAAAAAATTGCCATTGTTCAGTGCTGACGAATTTCGCGGAAAAGTGGAAGAAATTGGAGGTGTGCTCGAAGATCGGGGCGGAAATACTGATTGGCAGGATGAATTAACCCGCACAGCCATTACCCAGGATTACAACCTAGTCATGTCGGGTGGCACCGATAACCTGACTTATCGCGCATCATTGGGCTATTTAGACCAGCAAGGAATTGTGATTAACACTGGAATTAAGCGATACAGCGGCCGGGTAAACGCCACGCAAAAACTTCTGGACGGACGGTTGAATATTGATTTTAACCTGAACTCAACGATCGAAACGGGTGAGAATGCGCAAATGGGAACAGTGGTGTCCAACATGCTTAGTTTTAACCCAACTTATCCGGCGTACGATGAGGATGGTGAGCCAACAAAATACCCCGACTTAATCAATCCGCTTCTGCAGGCCGAGCTGTTTAAAGATTTTGATGAAACGCGTAATATGATTGTTAACATTGCTCCTTCATTAGAAATTATCGACGGGCTGGTATACAAGTTGAATTTCGGATACGAAAACCGTTCAAGCGAGACGGATGCACAGGAAATGCCAAGTATCGATCCTTATGTTGAAGGGCGGTTGGAGCAAACTTTTTTCAATGGAAAAAATACGCTCCTTGAAAATTACCTGACTTATGAAATGGATATGAACGATCATAACCTGACGTTACTGGCAGGACATTCGTACCAAAAAACAAAAGAGAAGTCAAGAAGCTGGAACATCGTTGAATTTGAAGCCAATGGCATTGAGCCACGCTACAATCCGGGATTGGGTCAACGTTTAGATCTGGCTGAGAACCGGCCATCGGGTTGGGCGGAAATAAATGAATTACAGTCATTTTTCGGACGGGCTACTTACAATTATAAAGGTTGCTACATGCTCACGGCAACCGTACGGATGGACGGCTCGTCTAAGTTTGGTGGAAACAACAAATATGGAACATTCCCATCGTTTGCTGCTGGCTGGCGAATTTCAGAAGAGCCATTCATGGAATCGCTTCCTTTCGATAATCTGAAACTTCGTGCCGGTTGGGGACAAACCGGAAATCAGGAAATTCCGGCAAAAATTACCAAAGAATCATTTCAGTCGTCCAACAGTGGCGATTACAGTTATCCTTTAAGCAAAACTGGTTCTTACCCGGTAGGAACAGTTTACACACGGTTGGCCAATCCGGATATTCAATGGGAAGTTTCTAGGCAAACCAATGTCGGTGTTGATTTCGGATTGTTCAATGGGGCACTTTCCGGAACTGTGGATTATTTTCATAAGGTGTCGACCAATATTTTGGTAGAGGTGCCTTCTTTTGATCCGGTTTCTCCCGCTCCAACTTACTGGACCAATGTGGATGATATGAAAATCACGAATGAAGGGTTGGAAATTGCCTTGGATTATCAGCATCAAAACCTGAAGGGTTTTTCATACGCTGTTGGTGCAAACGCTACGTTAATCGACAATGTCGTAGAAGATTCGCCATTTACTGTACTAACCACCGGAGCAGCTTCAGGATCGGGACAAACCGGGGCTACAATTAACGGGATGATTAATGGTTATCCAGTCGGCTCGTTCTACATGAAAAAGTTTACCGGAATTGGAGAAGATGGACTTTCAACTTACGAAGATCCAGCAGTTCCTGATGGCGACGATCGCTATGTTGTGGGTAGCGCTTTGCCCGATGTGTTGTACAACTTCTATGTAAAAATGAGTTATAAACGGTTGGATTTAAGCTTGAATTTTAACGGCGTGACAGGAAATAAAATATACAACCACACCGCCATGAACAAATTTTACAAAGGGCAGTTGGCCACTTCAAACAATGTGGTTCCAAAAGCAATAGAATATCCAGAGGAAGCAATTACCAATGCGGCACTTGTTTCAACCCGCTACCTTGAAGACGGCTCATTCCTGCGGTTAAACAATATGACGCTGGGTTATAATTTTAATACGAAGGCGATGGGAATCGAAAATTGGATTAAGGAGTTACGCGTAACAGTTACAGGGCAGAATTTATTTGTTATAACAGATTATAGAGGATTTGATCCTGAAGTCAATCAAGATAAATCTCAGGGAGGAATACAATCTTTTGGAATTGATGATAACGGCTATCCAAAAGCCAGAACATTTGTAGCTGGAATAAACGTCAAGTTTTAATTGCAGGTAACAATATTAGAACGTTCCCTTGAATGAAAGAACAAATTCCATCGCACAATCTAAAACAAATAATTTTAACAAGATGAAACATCAAATAAAAAATACAATCAAATTGGCAGCCGTATCATTAGCGCTGCTGTTTAGCTCAAGCTGTACCAATTTGGAAGAGCAAGTATTGGACGAATCGCTCAATGGAAGTGTTTCGGAAGATGAATTGGTAACAAGCACTGTCGCACCGGTTTATTCAAACCTATCCACGCTGTTTTTGCATACGCATTTGTTTTGCCTTCAGGAAATTACAACAGATGAAGGAATTTTACCCGCTCGTGGTGGAAAAGACTGGTACGATGGTGGCGTTTTTATTCAGCTACATACGCACGAGTATCTGCCGACAAATAATAAAATCAAAGATACCTGGAACGATTTGACTCAGATGCTTTCTCGAGCTGCCAGCGCCATTGTGGCATTGGAACCGTTGGCTGAAACTGATAATGTTGCCAAAACATATTTGGCCGAAGTACGCGGAATGCGCGCGTACTATAACATGCTGATGCTTGATTTATGGGGAATAGCTTTTCAGAAAGATGAGCCGGATGAGTTGTCGACCATTTTGCGGGGAAATGAGGCGGTGGAATATATTCGCACCGAACTGGTAGATTTGGTTGGCGATTTAAGGACCGATGTTGGCCCGGGCCGTTTGACTCAGGGCGGAGCATATGCACTGCTTGCTCGCCTACATATGAATGCTGCCGTTTGGCGCGATCCGCATGCAATAAATTTCGATTTTCAGGATGCTGATATGGATAAGGTAATTGAGTACACAACTAAAGTGATCGACGACTACGATTATTCATTATCTCCTGAGTTTTTCGCATGTTTCAATAATGATAATCATACAAATAAAGAGCTCATCCTGTCAATCGATCAACGCCCAGACCTGAGTAGTTCGCACAACCGGATGTGTTACTGGTCAATGTCGGGTAGCTTTTATGGTAACCCGCTGTATCCTGATGGAGATGGAACTGATGGTGGTGCTATTACTCAGGAGTTTTATGATAGTTGGGTTGAGGCCTACGGCGATATTGATCCGGCAGAGGCCGATTGCCGCTTTTTTTGGGAACGCCTGATTGTGCCTGAAGACTCAACAATTGCTGCAGAAGATTTCAAACTTAACCGGGGTATTTATCGCGGATTGCAAATTGGGCTGCAGAATGCCGGACACAAACAACCATTTTTTGTTGACGACGAAGGTGAATATTACCTGGGACCAGTGAAAGATGTGCGAAGAGCGGCCGAAGATGCTTACGTTGATTATCTTTTAGAAATTGATTTTACTGCGGAAGGCAGTGATTACAATAGAGGTTATCGCGTTGAGAAATATGAATGGAGCTCGGTGTCGACCAATGGAACCAATAAGGGCGAGCACGATTTGGTTATTGTACGCCTGGCTGACATGTACTTGCTACGGGCCGAAGCCAAACTGCACAAAAATGATGCTGATGGTGCATTGGCCGATGTAAACTTTGTAAGAGCATCACGAACTTCAAGGCCCGAAGTTACGCCGCCGGCTCTCGAAGAACTTGACCTGGATCTTCTTTTCCGCGAACGTGGATTTGAATTTTACTGGGAACATCAACGGAGAACCGACATGATCCGTTTCGGAAAATATGAAGATCCTTTGATCGAGAAAACCAATAGCGACGTAACCAAGCGTCTGTTTCCAATACCACAAACAGCGATTGATGGAACATCGGTGGTTGAAGGCTACCTAGTTCAAAATGAAGGCTATTAACCTACTTGAGTTCAGCTCGGAGGGGAAGTAATTCTCCTCCCTTTTTTTCGGGATATTTCAGCGGAGAGAATGAAATATTCATTCATACTTGAAAAAGAAAAATTTAAAAAGATGAAAATTAAATTGTGGGCTTTTTCGTTTCTGGTTCTCACATTTGCTTGTACTGATGGAGCCAAAAATAAAAGCCAAACTAAAAAGCCATTGAATATTATTTTGCTCATTGGCGATGGGATGGGACTTTCGCAGGTTTCATCAGCATACTATTTCAAAGAAGGAAAAGTAAACTTCAGTCGCTTTTCAAAAATTGGGTTAATCAATACGTCAGCTGCTGTGCAAAAGATTACCGATTCGGCTGCTAGTGCTACGGCTTATAGTTGTGGCGAGCGGACGTTTAAAAAAATGATTGGTATGTCGGTTGATACGGTGGCGATGCAGAACATAACCGATACACTTTCGGCACTAAATTATCAAACGGGAGTTGTGGTTACATCAGCAGTTACCGATGCAACACCCGCTGCATTTTACGGGCACGTTCCCTCGCGCTATCAATATGAAGAGCTTGCGAGCCAATTAGCCGTTTCATCGATCGATTTTGTTTCGGGCGGAGGGCTGGAAAACTTTACCCAGCGTGAAGACGGAACCAATCAATTGGAAGTGATGAAAGAAAATGGTTTTGTTGTTGATACGGTTTCTTTAAACCGTTTTGACTGCGATCCGGAAAAGAAATATGCGTTTTTCCTGTCATACGAAAATATGCCTAAAATGCCAGAAGGGAGAGGCGACTATCTTCCGCAAGCCACACAAATGGCAATGGACTATCTAAGTAAAAGTAATGATGGTTTTTTCCTGATGGTTGAAGGTTCTCAAATTGACTGGGCTGGGCATCGGAATAACGCCGAACATTTGATTACGGAAGTCATTGATTTCGATAATACCGTTGGTAAAGCACTGGACTTTGCTGAAAAAGATGGGAATACGCTGGTAATTGTCACTGCTGATCATGAAACCAGCGGATTTGCTTTAGCTGGAGATCAGTACGAAGATATTCGGTTTGCAACAACGCAACATACTGCTGCGATGGTGCCTGTTTTTTCTTATGGACCAGGTTCCGAGATTCTTACCGGAACGTTTGAAAATCAGGAAATGCGATCTAAGATCCTTCAAGCGATAGTAGATCACAGGTAACAATATTGAAAAAGAATAAACCGTTAGCAAAGGCTGTTCGAAAAAGGGCAGCTTTTTTATTTCCTTAGCTCAAACGCATTGGTTTTAACACAACAATGTTTCGTGATCAAACCATATAAGTTACCTTTGCTACTTACGATATCACTTTGCGATCGAATAAAAAGAACCAAAAAGATATGCTCGAAATAAAATCACTAACCAAAAGCTTTCAATCCGGATCGGGCGAAAAAAGAGTCATTCTTAATGGATTGAATTTAACCGTAAAGGAAGGCGAAAGTGTGGCCATTGTAGGGCCGTCCGGTTCAGGAAAAACCACATTGCTGAATATGTTGGGAGCACTAGATCAACCAGATAGCGGCGATGTATTGTTGGATGGCGAATCAGTTTTTACTAAAAATGAGAAGGAGTTGGCTGCATTTCGTAACCGGTCGATTGGCTTCGTATTTCAATTGCATCATTTGCTGCCGCAGTTAAACTTGTTGGAGAACGTGCTGCTTCCTGTTATTGCCCAACAAAAGCAAATTGATGAATCTGCTAAAAAACGAGCAGAAGAGTTGACTCATAAATTGGGAATTGAAGCCTTGCTTTTACAGAAGCCGGGACAGTTATCGGGGGGCGAATGCCAGCGCACGGCAGTTGCCCGGGCATTGATCAATCAACCCAGAATATTGCTGGCCGACGAACCAACCGGAGCGTTGGATCAGCATGCATCGGATCAGCTAACCGATTTGTTACTGCAACTCAATAAAGAGCACAAGACAAGCTTGATTGTAGTTACTCACTCAATGAATCTCGCTTCAAAAATGGATAAAATTTATCATCTCAACGAGGGGAAACTACAACTGAATAAGGCATGAATAGTTTGAAATATGCGTTTAAATCGTGGCTCCACTATTGGAAATTAAACCTGACTATTGTACTTGGTGTAGCGCTAAGCGCGGCCATTTTGTTTGGTGCCTTCGTCATTGGTGATACCGTAAAATACAGCCTCCAACAAATCACCCTGCAACGATTAGGCGAAACCAATTGGGTTGTAACAGGTGGCGAACGATTGTTTCGTGCGGATTTAGCAAATGAAATTGTGACTGAAAGCAATGAGGTAACTTCGATTTTGTTTGCCAACGGTATGGCCGTGTTGAACGGTGGACAAGCTCGAGCGGGTCAAATACAAGTTTGGGGAGTAGCGAATGGTTTTAATGCTTTTGCCGAAACCGACAGCTTATATAAGTTTAACGGAAATGAAGCGGTAATTAATGCGCAGCTGGCCGAAGTATTGGGGGTGAATGTGGGAGAGGAAATCCTGCTGAGAGTGAACAAACTGAGCACCTTTCCGGCGAATACGCCTTTTGTGTCGGCCGATGAAAGTACGGTTTCATTTCGTGTGAAGGTGAAGGCCATTGCCGGGCAGAACGAAACAGGCAACTTCAATTTACAAAACATTCAATCGGTTCCAAAAAATGTGTTCCTATCGCTGGACTTTTTAAACCGACAAATGGATTTGAGTGAAAGGGCAAACGTAATTTTAGTGAATGCCGGGGGAATGCAGGAAGCAGATTTGTATGAACGGATTTCGGTGCATTGGAAGTTAGAAGATTTGAACCTTGCCATCCGGGAAAATGTAGCTTTAGATTATACTGAGTTGATCTCCGACCGTGTTTTTATTGAGCCATCCATTCTTGAAGAAATAGTACACAGAGAAGAAAAGGCCTATCCGGCGTTTTCTTATTTCGTCAACAAATTTCAGTTGGGTGATCGGCAAACGCCTTATTCGTTTGTTACAGGTTTACCCGAGCAAATGGCTGCTATTGGGGATGGCGAAATGATCATTAATCAATGGTTAGCCGAAGATTTGAAGACCGAATCTGGAGACTCAATTTCTGTGACTTATTTTGAGGTTGGCCCGCTTCGTCAGTTGAAAGAAAAGACAGCTTGGTTTCAAATTTCCGGGGTTGTTGAAATGGAAGGACAGTGGGTCGATCTGAACCTGATGCCTGATATCCCGGGCTTGTCAGATGCCGGGCACTGTAGCGATTGGGAAGCAGGCGTTCCCATTGATTTGTCTGACATCCGCCAGAAGGATGAAGATTATTGGAACAAATATAAAGGAACACCAAAAGCATTTGTCAGCCTGAAAACAGCTCAAGAATTATGGGGTAATCGCTTTGGAAATGCGACAGCTATTCGCGTTAATCATAGCGATGAAGCTGACTTAGAAGAATTGGTATTATCGACACTTCAGCCACAGGATGTTGGTTTTCAGGTAAAAGATGCTAAAGCGAATGGTTTGCAAGCTGCGTCGCAAGGAAGCGATTTTAGCGGTCTGTTTATTGGCCTTAGCTTTTTTGTGTTGTTTGCGGCTTTATTATTGGCTTATCTGATGTTTGAACTGTATCTGAATTTTCGTCGTCGCGAGATTGGAACCTTACATGCCATGGGATTCTCTCCAGCCAGAATTCGACAGTTTTTCTTCTCCGAAGCCTTATTTATTGTGTTCTCCGGAATCATACTCGGCTTGCCACTCGGTTTGGCATACAACAGCCTGATTATGGACGCCATCAATTCCATTTGGCGCGATATTGTGCGAACTTCTATTTTGCATGTTTTGGTTACACCGATGGATGCTGCACAAACTATTTTAATTGTGGTGGTCATTAGCTTGACAACAGTATGGTTTGTATTAAGGCGTTTTGCCAAACAGGCGATCGTATCAGTTCAGCAACAGCAAGTTCCAAAATCCAAAGCAGGTAAACGATCATTTTGGATTGGAATATGCTTGGTTGCTTTATCTGTTATGATGATGGTCTGGCAAGGGATTGGTCAGGAATTGAATGCTGCAATCTTTTTTACCAGTGGTTTTGTCTTACTTCCCGGATTAATTTTATTGGTAAACAATTGGTTTATTCGGAACGACACTGCGTCTTCCCGGAAACTGTCAGCAAGCTACCTTTCTTATAAGCTGATTTTAGCTAATCGCCGAAGAAATATGTTGATCATCAGCTTCCTCTCAATCGGCGTGTTTTTAGTACTTTCTACCGGGCTCAATCGTAAAGATTTGACGAGTCATGCCGATCAAGCCTCGTCTGGTACCGGTGGCTATGCTTTTTTTGCTCAAACCAGTTATCCTGTTTTGTATGATTTAAATGCTGCGGAAGGTCGATTTGAATTAGGCTTGGAAGAATCTCCAGCTCAATTTGTACAGTTTCAGGCTGTACCGGGTGATGATGCCAGTTGCCTGAATCTGAACCGGGTGAAACGGCCTCGGATTTTAGGTTTCGACGTAATGAAATTTGATCAACGTCAGGCGTTTGCCTTTGCCACAAAGTCTGACGAGTTGGATGCACAGCATCCGTGGATGACTCTGGAAAAGCCGTTGGGAAATGGGCAAATTCCGGCTGTTGCCGATCAAACGGTCATAAAATGGGGATTGGGAAAATCAGTTGGCGACACACTCGTATATCAAAATGAAGCGGGAGAACAAATTGTGTTGAAGTTGGTTGGTGGATTAGCCAATTCTGTTTTTCAGGGAAATATTTTGATTGCTGACAGTTTGTTTTATGCTAATTTCCCATCGGTAAGTGGTTCGCAAGTATTTTTAGTTGAGGCACCTATTTCGGAGGAAGAAAGCCTGCGATCAGCCTTTCGGAATTATGGTTTGGAAATTTCATCAACCAAAGAACGCTTGTTGCTTTTTTATCAGGTTGAAAACACTTACCTGAACATCTTTTTAATGTTAGGCGCCTTGGGTTTGCTTATTGGAACAGTCGGACTTGGTATTATTATTTTTCGGAGTATTTATGAGAGTCGCACACAATTCGCCTTGTTAGAAGCAACCGGTTTTCGTAAGCAAAATATCCGGCAATTTGTTTTACGCGGTCACCTGCTTCTTGTTTTGGTGTCGCTTGTGTTAGGACTCATACCGGCAATTCTTTCCGCTTTACCCGGTTTACTGTCTGCATTGTATGTTGGTTTGCTTTACTGGAGCTTATTAATCTTTGTAATTGTCCTGCTGAGTGGCTGGCTTTGGGTTTTTATCGGCAACCGACTGGCTATGCGAGGAAGTTTATATCAATCGCTTCGAAATGAATAACACATAAAAAGGGAACAATTCAACATGAATTGCTCCCTTTTTATGTATTGACTTCCATCTAAGTTTTATTTCCGCATCATCATATGCATAATTCCACCACCATTGCTGACACTTTCAAATCCGGCTTGTTGCAATATTCGTTGGCCGTATGCTGAACGGGCTCCGGACGCACAGTAAAGTGTAATTTCCCGTGATTTACTACCCAGTTCGTTCATACGACCGGTTAATTCATCCAGTGGAATATTAATGGCGTTTGGATAAGCACCACCCTGGAATTCCTGGGGAGTGCGCACATCTACCACAATTGGTTCGTTTGAAGCCGTATCTGTTTCTTCTTTGGGTTTTTGGTGTGCCATCATGGTTGTTAAACCACCGCCATTTTTTACATTGCTAAAACCAACTTGCATGAGCATTCGTTGTGCATACCCCGAGCGTGCACCTGAGGCACAATAAACGACAATCTCGCGAGACGCATTCTCTCCCAACTCTTCAAATCGGTACATCAGTTCATCCAACGGAATGTTAATCGCGTCGGGATAAGCGCCGCTTTCGAACTCTTCAACAGTACGCACGTCAACAACAATCGGTGAATGATCATCGATTACCTTGTTGGTTGTCTGTTCTTCTGGTTCAGCTACTTCTTCTTCCAACGTCTTCTTTTCGATCTTTAGCAAATCAATCGCAATATTTTCGAATCCAATCGTTCTGGCGTGACGTTGCAATGACGTATGGCCACCTGATATATTGGTTACATCGCTAAATCCAGCTCCAAGCAATGTTCTCAGAGCTTGATGGCCTTTCTTGCCGGTTTCGTCATAAACGATTATTTGACGGTTGGAAGGAATCTCGTCCATTTGCTGTGATAACAATTCGAGAGGAATATGAATCGCACCTTCAATATGAGTTTTTTCAAAAGCAAAAATGTCGCGCACATCAATGTAAACGGGATTTTTATCGGCTACAAAACTATCCAATTCAGAAGCTGTAACCGATGGGCTGAAGCCTGATTTTCTGTTTTCTGCTGTGTACGCAGCCATATTGATGGCATCGTTTGCCGTTCCAATTGGAGGTGAGTAAGCTAAATCAATATCGGCCAAATCGTGAATCGTTAGTTTGGTGGCAGCAGCAGTAGCAATTACATCCAAACGTTTGTCAGCTCCTTTATAGCCGGCAGTTTGTCCACCCAAAATAACTCCGGTGTTCCGGTCGTAAACCAAAAGGCTGGTCACTGTTTCTGCTCCCGGATAATAGGCCGTGTGATGTTCTTTATGAACGGTGACAGCATCGGCATCGATTCCCAAAGCACGAGCTTGTTTTAATGATAAGCCCGTAATTCCGGCAACAGCTTCAAAAACACGAACTACCGATGTTCCGATAGCTCCTCTGTATTCATGGTTGCCTCCCAGGGCATTTTCGGCGGCGATTCGCCCCTGACGGTTAGCTGGGCCTGCTAATGGAATACGAACTTTTTTACCGCTCACACGATGCTCTATTTCCACCATATCGCCAGCTGCGTAAATATCAGGATCGGACGTTCGTAACTGAGAATTAACCAACAAGCCTCCCGCTTCGCCTAATTCTAATCCGGCATCTTTTGCAAGTTGCAGGGTAGGGCGCACACCAATCGATATGATTACGATATCGGCGTCTAACGTTTTTCCGTTACTCAGCGAAACTGAGTTGGATTTTATTGCGGTTACTCCGGTGTTCGTGTGAATTCCCACTCCGTATGAAAGCAATTCATTTTCAATAAATCCGGCAGTTTCACCTTCCATAATGCCCATTACGTGCGGCATCATTTCAACTACATTTACGTTTAACCCTTGTTTTGCCAGGGCTTCAACCATTTCCAGCCCAATAAATCCACCACCAACAACTACGGCATGCTTTGGCTTTCTCTGTTCCAGATGATCTGAAATTTGATCCATGTCATTCAATGTCCACAAGCTGAAAACATGATCCAGATCAGCGCCTGGTAATGTTGGATTGATTGGTTTTCCTCCCTGAGCCAAAATCAGCTTTGTGTACTCATAAGTCTTTCCTTCGCCGGTAATCGCATGAGAGGTCAACACTTGATGTGCAGCTCTATCTATTTTAACAACAGCGGTATTTGTATGCACATTTACATCGTACTGTTCCTTAAAACTTTCCGGACTCTGTAAAATCAGTTTTGAACGGCTTTTGATGTCGCCGCCAATGTAGTAAGGCAACCCGCAGTTTGCAAATGAGATGTCTGGCCCTGCTTCGAGCATAGTTATTTGAGCTGACGGGGAAATGCGTCTTACTTTTGCTGCAGCTGTTGCTCCGGCTGCAACTCCCCCTATAATTACAATTTTTTCCATGTCTTTTGTATTTTAATTTGGGTGAAAAGGCGACTGTTTAGCTAGCCTTTGCAATTTCATTCAATAAATATTTTTTGCTTTTAATTCCGACGAAACGTCCAACTTCTTTTCCGTTTTTAAAAAGTATGAGGGTGGGAATATTTCGAACTTTAAATTTTTGAGCCAATACCTGGTATTGCTCGATATTCACTTTTCCGATGTAGGAATTTCCATTTAATTCTTCTGATACATCATTTAAAATAGGGGCCATCATTTTACATGGTGCACACCAACTGGCCCAAAAGTCAACCAAAACCAATTTGTTTTTTGTTTTCTGTTGAAAATTTTTGTCTGTAAGTGTTATAATATTTTTGTGATCATCAACCATTGGCGTATTTTTCATTTTGTTTTTGGCAACTTTGGCCAGAATGAAAAAACCGACAATGACGAGAGCAAGTATTCCAATAATTATTTGCACCATTTTTTTTTGTTTAATTGTTTTCGTGACAAAAGTATTTCTAATGTGCAACGTGGGAAAGAGTATTGACTGAAGGCTTTCCAACTTTCGGGTTGAAATACATCAACTTTTTTATTGATTTATTCCTAACTTCACAACTTCATAAATTATTAGGATTTCATGAAGACGATTTCAGAAAACGATAAAGATTTCATTTGCGACATACAGACGCCTTGTTTTCAGGTTCTTGAACCGGAAGAGGTGGAGCTGGTGCGATCAAGCCGTGCTCAGGTACATTTCAGGAAAGGGGATAATTTAACCAAACAAGGGGCTTTTGCTTCGTATATTTTATTTATCATCAGTGGTTTGTCAAGACAGTATTTGGAGGGCGATAACAATAGAGTATATAATTTGAAAATTATTCAGCAGGGTGAGTTTGTTGGGCTATCATCTGCCTTTGTGAATAATACCTTTGATTATTCGGCCGTGGCATTAACCGATTGCATGGCATTTTTGATCGAAAAACAGGCGATTGCAAAAGTTGTTAACCAAAATGGTTTGTTTGCTTCTACTTTTATTCAGCGGTTTTGCGAGCAAGAATCCGGACTGTATGAAACAATTCGGCAGGTTCTTTACAAGCAAATGAATGGGCGGTTGGCCGAAACTTTGCTTTATTTGAATGGTTTTAAAGCTAGTAATCCTGAAATTTTTCAGTTGCTTACCCGGAAGGATCTGGCTGATTTTGCCGGCATATCTATGGAAAGTGCGGTTAAACTTTTGAAAGGATATGAAAAAGACGGGTTGATCGAACTGAAAGACAAAGATATTACCATTTTGAAAAGAGAAACGTTGCAGGAGATTAGTTTGCGGGGGTAGTGTAACTATGTATCTACTAAAAACAACAATGGGAACCACTCTTTATGAATAGCTCCCATTCACTACTTAACAACCGGAGTTGTTTTTCGTGTCAGGCTACTGTTATTTTGACTGGCTGATCCTTGAATCTAGGATTCTGGTTTTCAACCCCTGGCTTTCCGGTAGTGCCTTTTACAGCAAAACTTTCCAGCTGTCCTTTCAACAAACCCGAAGGTTGTTTTCCGGGACGAAGTTTTCGATAGCTTTTGAGGATTTCGGGTCTTTCGATCTTCCATTTCCCAAATTTTGATGTCTAATGAACGTGAGTTCCTTCGATCTCTTGTTTTCGTTCGGGAACGAATTCCTTGCAGAAAACAGCCATCAATCTTAAAATTACTTTCGTCTTACCGAAGTAAGTTGATTTCGTTTTAATCAAGCTTTTAAAGAACTGGTCTTCGGTTGCTTAAACTTCGGCTCTTACGATGTGCAAACCCTGAGGTTTGGATGATTTGACGCTGGTTCAACTAAGTACTTTTGTCGCCTCCACATCTTCGGAGCAGTCTTTTATCGCTTACCTGATACAATCAAAATTACGACACAAAAGCTATATAAGGCAACTATTTTAGGGTTTTTAAATTAACGCTGTTTCAACCAGAGAAATTAACAATTGTTAGTAAGCTACACATCTCTTTATTGACGCGTATTTATCGAGGTTTATGATCTGATAATTCGTTGTTATTAACAGTCTGTCGCGAGTTTTTGAATTGTCTTTTTAACGATTGCCGGATTTTTAGTAAGTCAACAACCAATTAGATAGGTAAGATTTAACAGAAAGACAATGTGTGTTTTTTCATTAGAGCTTGTCAGTATCTCTTCCAAAATCAAAATTGTATTCAACTACTTATGAGTTGCTGTTTTGCGACCAAACAATACATAGAGATGATCCGGGCGAATATACGCCGGGAAGTAACCTGTCCAATAAAAGCTCACTTTGGAGGAAGCAATTTTTGATCAAAAAAAAATGCCCTTTTTCAAAGAGCATTTCAAGTCAGTTATTTTTCAAGTCAATTAACATCCACCATTTTTTTCGCCGGCTTTTTCATGATACCATTTGAGAGGGAATGAAGAAGGACGTTCGATTGGCAGACCGTATAAACGATCCATCACTAAACTTGCCAGTACTCCAAGTGCTCTTGAAACACCAAACAAGACGGTGTAGAATGAGTGTTCTTTCAATCCGTAGTGGTAAAGCAATGCTCCTGAGTAAGCATCGACATTTGGCCATGGATTTTTAACTTTTCCGGTAGCTTCCAAAATTGGAGGAACAACGCGGTGAAGTGTATTTACAATGTTAATTAATTTATCATCTTTCACATATTTTTTAGCAAACTCTTGTTGTGCGGTAAATCGTGGATCCGTTTGACGTAACACCGCATGACCGTATCCCGGGATTACACGACCCTCACCCAAGGTTTTCTTTGTGTAAGCGATAATGTCCTCTTCTGTTGGATTGTCTTTATCCAATTCCTGAATCATGTCGAAAATCCAGTTAATTACTTCCTGATTTGCGTAACCATGAAGCGGACCGGCTAATCCCAGCATTCCGGCAGCATATGAGTAATATGGATTACTCAATGCAGAACCGACCAGATGCGTGGTATGTGCCGAAACATTTCCACCTTCATGATCAGAATGGATTACCATATACAAACGCATTAAGCGTTTTACTTCCTCCGAGTCATGTCCCATCATGTGTGCCAGGTTTCCAGCCCAGTCTAAGCGTGGATCTGGTTCAATATGTTCGTCATTGAAGAACTGACGACGATAAATGTATGCTGCGATTCTTGGCAAGCGGGCAATAAGGTTCATCACATCTTCATAAGTCGTATCCCAATAATGCTTTTTATGAACACCTGCGCGATATGCTTTTTGGAAAATAGAGTCTGTAGCCATACTTAAGATGGCGGCACTAAATTGTGTCATCGGACGCGAAGTTTTCGGTAGCGCATCGATGACATCAAAAACGTGCTGAGGCACATAAGCACGAGTTGCCCAGTCCTTACTAATGTTTAAAACATCATCTCTTTCAGGAATTTCACCAATTAGCATTAAGTAAAAAAGTCCCTCCGGGAGTGGTTCTCCCTCAGGGTTTAGCCGTGGCAATTTATCACGGAGTTCGGGTATTGTGTAACCACGAAAGCGGATACCAGTTGTTGGATCTAACTTTGAAGTGTCAGTAATTAAGCTCGGAACTCCTTTCATACCGGTCATAACCTGACCGATCGTAACATTTGCGATCACTTTGTCGCCATGCTCATTTTTTAGCTTTTGGTATTCACCAATGCACTTGCTGGCTTTTTGATAAAACTTATTCTTAATGTATTCCATTCTTATTTTATTTTAGTTTTGATTTTACTCATAAGTTAACGAATATTTCAGGCTATATTATTCAAACCTATTGATTCTACTATTGTTTAGTTTGCAATTAAACTATCTCTCAAGTTTTCATCAATGGCGTTTAAAAACTCTTGAGTCGTCAGGTAGTGTTCTTCTTTTAGATCTTTTCCATGAATAATTAAAGCCAAGTCTTTTGTCATCTTGCCACTTTCGACCGTGCTGATGCAAACCTGTTCAATTGTGTTGGCGAAATCAATCAATGCTTGGTTCTCGTCCAGTTTTCCACGAAAAGCCAGTCCTCTTGTCCATGCAAAAATTGAAGCAATTGGGTTGGTCGATGTCGGATTTCCTTTCTGATGCTGGCGGAAGTGTCGGGTAACTGTTCCGTGAGCAGCTTCAGCCTCCATTGTTTTTCCATCGGGTGTCACTAATGTTGATGTCATTAATCCGAGTGATCCAAAGCCTTGAGCAACGGTGTCTGACTGAACATCACCGTCATAATTTTTACAAGCCCAAACAAAGCCACCTTCCCATTTCATCGCTGCAGCCACCATGTCATCAATTAAACGATGTTCATAGGTGATGCCGGCTTCTTCGAATTTTTCTTTGAACTCATCATTAAAGACTTTCTCAAATATGTCTTTGAAGCGCCCATCGTATTTTTTGAGAATGGTATTTTTGGTGGACATGTACAGTGGCCATTTTTTCGCAAGAGCTTGGTTCATGCATGCGCGGGCAAAGCCAAAAATAGATTCATCGGTATTGTACATTGCCATTGCGATACCATCACCTTCGAAATCATATACGTCGTATGACTGCACTTCACCACCGTCTTCAGGTGTGAATGTAATGGTTAGTTTTCCTTTTCCTTTTGTCAGGAAATCGGTTGCACGGTATTGGTCACCAAAAGCGTGACGTCCGATACAAATAGGTTTTTTCCAACCGGGCACCAATCGGGGGATATTATTAATAATAATGGGTTCTCTGAATACAGTACCACCTAGAATATTTCGGATGGTGCCGTTTGGAGATCTCCACATGCTTTTCAAATTAAATTCAGAAACCCGCAACTCGTCGGGAGTGATGGTTGCACATTTGATGCCTACTCCGTATTTTTTTATTGCATTGGCTGCATCAACTGTAATCTGATCATCAGTTTCGTCACGTTTTTCCATGCCCAAATCGTAATACTTGATGTCAAGATCAAGATATGGGAAGACTAATTTTTCTTTAATGAATGACCAAATAACCCGGGTCATTTCATCTCCGTCTAGCTCTACTACTGGATTTGCTACTTTGATTTTTTCCATTTTCGGGTGTCTCTAAAAAAATTTATTAGTTATTTTGTTGTCTGATTAAATTTAACGCTGAACCGGCTTTGAACCAACCAATTTGTTGACTATTAAACGTGTGGTTTAATTCGATTACCTCCTTATTGCCATCATCATGAACCAATTCTACATGAAGTGTTTTACCCGGTGCAAAATCCTCAAGATCGATAAAATTGAACGTGTCGTTTTCCTGGATTTTATCGTAATCAGCTTCGTTCGTAAAAGTTAAGCCCAACATGCCCTGCTTTTTCAGATTGGTTTCATGAATTCGGGCAAATGATTTTACAATGACAGCTTTTACACCTAAATGACGTGGTTCCATGGCAGCATGCTCGCGAGATGAGCCTTCTCCATAATTGTGGTCACCCACAACAACTGTTGGAATATTAGCAGCCTTGTATGCTCTTTGAACCTTCGGAACTTCATCGTATTCACCGTTCAATTGGTTTTTTACTTTGTTGGTTTCACCATTAAAGGCATTTACTGCACCAATCAACATGTTATTCGAAATATTGTCCAAATGCCCGCGAAAACGCAACCATGGTCCTGCCATGGAAATATGGTCGGTTGTGCATTTCCCTTCAGCTTTAATCAAAAGCTTTGCTCCAGTCATGTTTTTCCCATCCCAGGGTTCAAAAGCCTCAAGCAATTGCAGTCGTTTTGAATCAGGAGAAACAGCAATTTTTACAGAAGAACCATCTTCTGCCGGTTCTTGATATCCTGCATCTTCGACCGCAAAACCTTTGCTTGGTAATTCTTCTCCTGTTGGCGGATCAAGTTTCACCTTTTCTCCCGATTCGTTAATCAGGGAATCAGTTAGTGGATTAAAGGTTAAATCTCCGGCAATTGCCAACGCTGTAACTAGTTCAGGCGATGCTACAAAAGCATGTGTATTTGGGTTACCATCGGCACGTTTTGAGAAGTTTCTGTTAAAGGAATGTACAATGGTGTTTTTTTCGCCTTTGTCTGCTCCCGCGCGATTCCACTGACCAATGCAAGGTCCGCAGGCATTGGCAAAGACACTGGCTCCAATCTTATCAAAAATATCAATAAATCCATCGCGCTCAATGGTATAGCGCACTTGTTCAGAACCCGGTGTTATTGTGAATTCTGATTTCGTTTTCAAATTTTTATCTACGGCCTGTTGCGCCAAAGACGCTGCTCTCGAGATATCCTCGTAAGAGGAGTTTGTACAAGACCCAATTAAGCCAACTTCAATTTTTGTTGGCCAGCCATTTTTTTCAGCAGCCTCGGCAACTTTTGAGATTGGAGTTGCCAAGTCCGGAGTAAATGGTCCGTTCAAATGAGGTTCCAATTCATCCAGGTTGATTTCAATAAGCTCATCAAAATATTTTTCAGGATTAGCATATACTTCATCGTCAGCAGTTAAATGCTCTTTAATCTTATTTGCTTCATCTGCAACTTCATATCTACCTGTTGCACGCAGATAGCGTTCGATCGATTCGTCGTATCCGAAGGTGGAAGTTGTTGCACCAATTTCAGCACCCATGTTACAGATTGTTCCTTTTCCGGTTGCTGAAAGCGATTTTGCACCTTCGCCAAAGTACTCGACGATGGCTCCGGTTCCACCCTTTACAGTTAAAATTCCTGCAACTTTCAGGATAATATCCTTAGGAGCAGTCCACCCACTCAGTTTTCCGGTTAGCTTTACACCGATCAATTTTGGGAATTTAAGTTCCCAGGCCATTCCCGCCATGACGTCAACGGCGTCGGCTCCACCAACTCCGATAGCGACCATGCCAAGTCCACCAGCATTGACCGTATGCGAGTCAGTACCAATCATCATTCCTCCGGGAAATGCATAATTTTCGAGCACTACCTGGTGAATAATTCCCGCTCCGGGTTTCCAAAAGCCAATTCCGTATTTATTTGATACCGACTCTAAAAAGTCAAATACTTCTTTATTGTTATTGAGGGCAAACTTCAAGTCTGCTCGTCCACCTACGCTAGCTTGAATCAGGTGATCGCAATGAACGGTTGAAGGAACAGCTGTTTGTTCTTTCCCTGAATTCATAAACTGAAGCAACGCCATTTGTGCTGTCGCATCCTGCATAGCTACTCGATCAGGAGCAAAATCAACATAGTCAACTCCACGCTTGAACGCCTCTACTTTTTCGGGATCAAAAAGGTGGGTATACAATATTTTTTCGGCCAAAGTAAGGGGCCTTTTAAGTACGTTTCTGGCCAATTTTATACGAGGGCCAAAGTTCTCGTAGGTTTTTTTTATTAAATCCAGATCAAACATATTATGGTTTTTTAATCAATTGTATCTTTCGAGGTAAAATAAATTCATCTTCCTTAACAAAAACAGGGCATAAAGGTTTGTTGCAACGGCATTAAGATATCAAAAAATATGAGATTTGGCAGGTTTATACACTCATGTTGTAGAAGCGTATTCTTTTATTTAGAATTAATAAAAAGAAGCGTATTGCTTTTCTCTTGATGAAATGAGTTGGTTGAAAGTTGGAAATTGGAATTTAGTAGTGCTGATATTAGTGAAAGAGACAAAAGCTGATTTTTGATTGTCGCTGACTTCAAACTTGCAAAAATTATAGAGTTTCTCGCTCATCCTTGTAAAAAGTATATTCCATTTTAACCGAATGTGTTGCATAACTCTACAGTGTTGAAAAAATAAACAAATATTTTAAAAGGTAGAAATACAGATAGATAGATGAATTCGGAATGTTTACTGTTTAAAAAGTCAACAATCCTTTCTGTTGAATCATTTAGCGATTTCGCTTTCAATCACCTGAAATTGAGATTGTTGATGCCTGTGTGTTTTTTTGGCACTCTATTTGGCTAATGACTAATCAGATGAATTATTGATCAGCATATCAGAGTGTTAAGCATCTATTAGTAAATGAAACCAATTAATATCAACACAATGAAAACCTTTTTATTATTTTTTTCTCTGTTATCATTGATTATTTGCAGCATGACAGGTTTTTGCAATGAGGTCAGTGATAACCAAACAGGAGATGAGCCCACGTCCGGCGAAGTAAAATCTTTGCAGCTAATGAGTTCTCCTGAGTTATCTGAACTGACCTTGAATTGGGTGGCCGACTTCAGTAAAACAAAGCCGGATCTAAAAATCGCTTTCTCACAAATAGACGATGGGGTAGCGATTGAACCGGAAACCCTCTATTTTCTTGATACCGATCAACAGGCAATGGATCAAAACGAGCTTGCGTGGAAAATGGTCATCGCCCACGATGTGATTGTACCAATCATCAATTCCAAAAATCCACTTCTTGAGGAAATTTACAGGATTGGGATTACTGCAGAAGATTTAGGAAAGGTTCTGTCTGAAGATTCAGGTTGGTCTTTGGTCGTTGAAGGCGCACCCGAAAAGCCTATTAATTGTTTTATGCTGGATAATCAGCAGGTAGCTTCAACGATTACCAATTATACAAAAGCAGAGGTGCCAGCGTTTCAGACGACAACAATAGTTTCCGCACAGGACTTAATTTCATCCGTTCAGAGAGATCCATATGCGATTGGCTTTTGCAAACTTGTCGATGTTCTTCAACCGGAAACAAATGCTTTTACCGATCAAATCAGTATTCTTCCGGTTGACAAAAATAGAAACGGACGTCTTGATAGTTTTGAAAACATGTATGACAGTCCCGATCAATTGACCAGGGGAGCTTGGATTGGAAAGTATCCACGGAGTTTATCTGGGAATATTTATGCGCTGGCAACTTCGGAGCCATCCAAGCAAACAGCTTTAGACTTTTTGGTGTGGTTGAACAAAAATGGACAGAACTATCTAAATAACTCTGGCTATAGCATTCTTTCAGGCAGAGAAAAGACCGAAAACCTTCTGGCGTTGGTCAAGCCGGTGGCTCAACCTACTTTGGCAGACACTCCTTTAATTCCTTTGGGTTGGAAACTGGCGATTGGTACAATGATTTTACTTTTACTTATCGTTCTGATCCGGTCGAGGCGTAAACAACAGAATGGTATCCTAAGTGAAGATATTGCCACTACAAATTCGCTGAACGAGAAGTCCATTCATGCACCCGCTGGTTTGTATTACGGAAAATCACACACCTGGGCATATATGGAACCGGATGGAATGGTAATTGTCGGGATTGATGATTTTATGCAACATCTGACAGGATCCCTCACTCAGGTTATAATGAGGGAATCAGGTGAAAAAATCCGCAAAGGTGAAAAAATTATAACTCTGGTTCGCGAAGGAAAACAACTGGATCTTTATTCGCCGGTTTCAGGAGTGATCAAACTACAAAATCAGCGATTGCATGATCATCCTGCCGGTATCAATGCAGCGCCATACACTGATGGATGGACCTATTTAATTGAGCCGGCAAACTGGCATCGGGAAACCCGCTTTTTATTAGTGGCTGAAAAGTACAAGGAGTGGCTCGAAGATGAATTCAACCGACTGAAGGATTTTCTGGCCAATTCAGCCAATGCCAACGATAAGGTTTTTAATCAACTCATCATGCAGGACGGTGGCGAACTGACTGACCATGTTCTGGCCAACCTTTCACCGGAAGTTTGGCAAGACTTTCAAACCGAATTTATTGATCATGCCCGCTAACGAATTTGAAAATCCTCACTAAATATTGAAACTATGGGATTAAATCGAAGAGGTTTTTTTAATGTGCTGGCTGTCACTGGAGCATCTCTGGCAGTTGGTAAAAAAACGGTAGCCTCACCAAAAAGTGAAAAAGAGATTGAATTCTACGGGATTCTATACGATTCTACCCGTTGCGTGGCTTGTCGCACCTGCGAATATGAATGTGCTGCTGCACATGGATTGCCTGAACCTCAGCCGGAGGTTGAAGCTATTCGGAAAACGGACGAAACCTGCAACACCGTGGTTAATACCTTTCAAACTGAAAACGGGGAAGTGTATACGAAACGGCAGTGTATGCATTGTAATGAACCAGCCTGTGCAGCGGCCTGTCTCACTCAGGCCATGCATAAAAGCAAAACCGGCCCGGTTACCTGGAATGGCGATAAATGTATGGGATGCCGCTACTGCATGGTTTCCTGTCCGTTTGACATGCCAAAGTTTGAATACCAGAGTACCAACCCCAAAATTCAGAAATGTGACATGTGCATGGAGAGGCAACAAGCGGGAGAGGTACCAATCTGTGTTGCAAATTGCCCTGCCGAAGCCGTTCTTTTTGGGAAACGCCGGGATTTGATTAATGAGGCCCGAAGACGAATTTATGAAAATCCTGATCAGTATGTTGATCATATTTATGGCGAACACGAAGCTGGAGGAACCGGATGGCTCTACTTATCTTCTGTTCCATTTGAGGAACTAGGAATGAATACGCACCTGCGACAGTCTTCTTACCCCGAGCTTACGAAAGGGTTCCTGTACAGTGTTCCATCAGTATTTGTGCTGGTGCCAACTTTATTATTGGGCATTCATCAGGCAACAGTAAACAATCACCTAAAAGTAGATGATAACGATGAATAAAGAAATTCAACTAGCAGCCGACCGTGATGGAAAATCCATCTGGAAATTTCTTCTAAGTGAGCTAAAACCCAGGGGCAAATGGCTCACACCTTTCAATCTGATCTCCATACCGATTATTCTGGTGGGGCTGGCTTTAATTGTCCTCCGCTTCGCAGAAGGGCTTGGTGCAGTTTCAAACATCAACCAGGAAATTCCCTGGGGCTTGTGGAAAGGCTTTAATGTGGTAACTGGTGTGGCCTTTGCCGGAGGAGCTTATGTGCTGACTTTCATTGTTTATATTCTGAAAGTTGATAAGTATCACTCCATTGTCCGGGTAACGGTGCTGAACGGCTTTTTGGCTTATATGTTCTACGCCGGGGCGCTAGTGCTCGATCTGGGCAAACCCTGGAACATCTTCAACCCGATTATTGGCAATAGTTTTGGAGCCAGCTCGGTGTTGTTTCTGGTTGCCTGGCACTTCTTGCTGTATATTGTTGCCCAGCTCATTGAGTTCTCGCCGGCAGTAGCCGAGTGGCTGGGAGCAAAGCGGGCTCACAAAATTTTATCGGGGCTGACCCTGGGAGCCGTTATTTTTGGTATCACCTTGTCAACCTTACACCAGTCAGGTTTGGGTGCGCTGTTCCTCATGGCCAGCGAGAAAATTCACCCCCTGTGGTACAATGAATTTATTCCACTTCTGTTTCTGGTGTCCAGCGTTTTTGCTGGCTTGTCGATGGTCATTTTTGAAGGCTCAATCAGCCAGCGCGTGTTCTTCCGGAAGATCAGCTCAAAGAATCGTGAAGCACGCAACAACATGGTTCAAAGCTTGTCGAAGATTTGTGCTTTCGGTATGTTTGCCTACCTGTTTATGCAATTTCTGGTGTTCATTCACGGACAGCACTGGGACTTGCTGAACACCCCCATGGGTTACTGGTTTCTGCTTGAAATGATTGGTTTCGTGGCTGTTCCGACGGTTTTGTTTTTCTATGCCTCCCGCACATCCAGCTTGTTGCTGAGCCGGGTGGCCGCCATCATCACCATTGTGGGAATTATTGTGAACCGGCTCAATGTGTCAATTATCGCTTTTCGCTGGGATGAAGCCGTACGCTATGTTCCTTCCTGGATGGAGATCGTGGTCAGCATTACCATCATATTAATTCAAATTTGGATTTTCAGGTGGGTCATTAGCCGCATGCCGGTACTGGACGAACCCCCTAAATGGGCTAAAAATAACAGTCGTTAAACCCCCTTGTTGCCAATAAAGAAAAACCTAGAAATAAATTGTTATGGACGGATTTACATATACCAATATTTTTGAAACCAAAGGAATCGAATACCTGGCTATCATTGCCTTCTTTCTGATTATGGTTCCTTTCTGGATGTTATTGACCCGAAAGTCGAAACAAACCATGCAACCCCAACTGGCTGACGGACTCATTACGGCCAAATCACTGCGTATTCCTCAAGGAATCTTTTTCAGCAAGTTTCACAGTTGGGCCTACCTTGAGAAAACCGGTAAAGCCCGGGTTGGACTCGATGACCTGCTGCTTCATCTGACCGGTGAGGTAAGTATCAGCTATCTGCGAGAGCCGGGAGAGCAAGTACTAAAGGGAGAGTTATTAACCCGAATTAACCACGATGGTAAAAGTCTGAAAATTTTTGCTCCCATCTCCGGCCAAGTTATGCGAACCAATGAAAAGCTGGTGGACGAACCCGGTCTGATGAAGGCCGATCCGTACCAGCAAGGATGGATGTACGTGATTAAGCCATCGAACTGGAAAGTTGACACTAATACCCATTATTTGGCCGAAGATGCCAGTGCTTGGGCTTCCTGTGAGCTGGATCGCTTCAAGGACTTTTTGTCGGTCTCGGTGATGAAGCATTTGGCCAATCCAAATCAGGTGGTGCTGCAGGATGGTGGAGAACTGATCGACCAGCCGCTGGCTGAACTTCCGAAAGAAGTCTGGGACGATTTTCAGCATACTTTTCTGAGTTAAGAGATTGAATAAAACACTTGCTTCCGACTGGTAACACTTTAGAATGACTAAAGTGAGCCGGTCGGATTTTATCGTTTCAAGACGCAGGCTCTTTGTGGCATCTTTTTATTCAAAATAATGAACAGGTGTTGTAAAACAAGATCACGGATCGAATCTGGTTTCAATTATTAAAATTAACTTCGTCCGTAGTAACTAACTTTTTGCCTTTACCTATGCCTTGGTATAAAAGAATGAAAAACAAAAACCATATCGGAACACCCCTTGTCAAAGGGTATGTCAAGTTCCGCTCGTCCATCTACGGACGTGTTGTATTTATTATCACAATCGCTTCGCTCGTGCTGTTTGTTTCTTTCGGGATTATTTTTCGCTCGGTCAATGAAAATTACATGAAATCGGTGATCAGCGAAAACGGCAATAACATTGGTTATCTGGTTGAAGGTGCTTTGTACGATGCCATGTTAAAAAATGACCAGGCTTCGCTCCAAAGGACCTTGGATCTGATCAACTCCATGTCGGGCATTGACAACGTGAGTATGTATGATAACAGCAACAACCTGGCCTATACGTCAATTTCGCCCAACTCTTCCAATCATAGCGACCCGGACTGCGCCAGTTGTCACGAGGATTTTGAGCAGATGTTTTCGCGCGACGAAAAATCTTACCGCATAATCGAAGCGAAAAGCGAATGCATTATGAACCCGGACAATGACAGCATTCGTAACCTGATGATCAAGTCGCCCATTCTGAATAATCCATCCTGCTTCACTGCGGCATGTCATGCCCACAGCGCAGACGAAAAAGTGCTTGGATCGTTAATCATTAAAATGCCGCTCGAAAAGTTGGACAGCGCATTACAAGAATCAACCACTGATTTCTTTTTGATGGCCGCACTTATGACGGTCATACTTATTGTGTTTTTAATCCTGTTCACCAATAAGAAAATTAAAAATCCACTCAACAAGATTATTTTGGCCTCAGAGGCAGTAGCCAAAGGCGATAAAAATACACGACTGGAAATCAGATCAAACCAGCTTTCAGACATGCGCATGGTTTCCTATGCATTCAACGAAATGCTGGACAACCTGCAAACGGCAACAACGGAGCTTCAAAATTGGTCACAACAACTGGAATACAAAGTCCAAAAAAAATCGGAAGAACTGGGGCAAGCTCAGAATGAGTTAATCAATATTGAGCGGATTTCGTCACTCGGAAAATTATCCCTTTCGGTTGCCCATGAAATCAACAATCCACTTTCGGGCATTTTGGTGTACACAAAGTTAATCCACAAACAGCTAAGCAATCCAAATCTGGATCAGGATAAAGTTGGCATGATGCTAAAACATTTAAAATTTATTGAAAGTGAAACGAAGCGTTGTGGAGACATTGTGAAAGGATTGCTGGACTTTTCAAGAAAAGACCAAGAAGGTTTTGAGCCACGTCACTTGCATGAAATCCTGACGGACACAGTGGAACTGATGACCCACCCTATGAAAATTGCCAACATCCATTTTCTATCCGATTTTTCTGCCAAAAAGGATTTGATCTCGTGTAGCCCCAATCAAATTAAACAAGCGTGTATTGCGATTTTGGTCAATTCTTCGGAAGCCGTTTCTGAGAATGGTGAAATTGTCGTTTATTCCCATAACCCAGACAATGAACAGATCAGGATCGAATTTACTGATAATGGAATTGGAATTGCAGAAGAAGATCTTCCCCACGTTTTTGAACCCTTCTTTTCAACCAAGGAGAAAGCTAGCGGTATTGGCCTTGGCTTATCGGTAGTACATGGCATTGTGCAAAACCACAAGGGAAAAATTGAAGTGAAATCAGACCGTGGAAAAGAAACGACTATAGCCATCACCTTACCTTTAATAAAGACTTAAAAAAAAACAAACCATGGCGAAGAAAATATCCATATTGATTGTTGATGATGAAAGGTCTGTCAGGGACTCCCTGTGCAGTTGGTTTATCGAAGACGGTTACCGTGTTGTCTCTGCCGAAGATGCAAAAAAAGCATTGTCGCTAATTGAATCCGAAACTTTCGATATTGTGCTGGCCGATATTAAAATGCCTGGAATGGACGGGCTGGAGATGTTGAAGCGGATCAAAACCATCCGAAAAGAGGTCATTGTCATTATGATGACGGCATTTGCGACGGTTGATACCGCAGTGCAGGCGTTAAAAGATGGCGCATTCGATTATGTGACTAAGCCTTTTGATCCGGACGACCTGTCTCATTTGATTCGCAATGCCTCTAGGCAGATCAGTCTGATGGAGGAAAATGAGGTGTTAAAAGATAAAGTGGTTTCGCTTGAAAATGTGGAAGACTTGATTGGCGAAAGTAAGGCTATGCAGCAAGTACTCCTAGAAATTGAGAGTGTTGCACAATCCACCGCTTCGGTTATTATTACAGGGGAAAGCGGAACTGGAAAGGAACTGGTTGCACGAGCCATTCATGTCAATTCGCCCCGCAAATTTTTCCCTTTGGTTAGTGTGCATTGCGGAGCTTTGTCCGAGAGTTTACTGGAAAGTGAATTGTTCGGCCACGAAAAAGGAGCTTTCACGGGAGCTGTTTATAACCGGAAAGGTCGGTTTGAAATGGCTGACAATGGAACAATTTTTCTGGATGAAATAGCTACCATCTCAACAAAAATGCAGGTAGAATTATTGAGAGTACTGGAAACCAAAAGCTTTGTTCGGGTTGGTGGAAACAAAGAGATCAAGTCTGATTTTCGGGTTATTTGTGCGACCAACCGCGACCTGAAAACGATGGTGGACAATGGAGCATTCAGAGAAGATTTATTTTACAGGCTCAATGTGGTCAATATTCGTGTTCCGCCTTTGCGCGAGCGAACGGAAGACATTCCTTTGTTGACCGAGTATTTCATCAAAAAGTACTGCACGACCATGAACCGGCCGGTCATGTCGATCGAACCAGCAGCACTGTCACGGTTAGCAGAGTTTCCGTTTCCCGGCAATATCCGCGAACTGGAGAATATGATAGAAAGGGCAATTGTGGTTGGGAACGGCAAAAAGATCTGCTTGAAAGATTTGCCAATCGAAAAAAACAAATCGATGCCGTCCTTTGAGAGTCTCAATGAACTGGAGAAACATCACGTCCTGCAAATCCTGAACAAATACAATTGGAATATTTCCGTTTCTGCAAAGGCCCTGAAAATTGACCGGGTGACTCTGTACAATAAAATTAAGAAGTACAATTTAAAACAAAGCAACTAGCTTGGCATTGAGAATGAAGCCGGAAAACATCAAATTAATTTCATTTGGATATTTTGGGAGGGATTTTCTCGCCGAAATCATTCATGATGTGGAACGCGAATTCTCGGTACCGGTAAAAACACAGGAAGGATACCTCGATTTAAGTGAATATTTTGAGCCTGCCCGCAAACAATATGACGGCAATAGATTGTTGGAAGAAATTGGAAGGCGTTTTGCTTCGGACAAGTCAAAAACCTTAGGGATTTTAAATGTTGATCTTTACATCCCTATTTTAACGTTCATTTTTGGTCAGGCTTATTTAAACGGAAGATGTGGCATCGCATCAGCTTACCGTTTGAAAAACGAACGCTATGGGATTGAAGCGGATGAAAAGGTTTTCGTTGACCGGTTGCGTAAAGAAGTGATTCATGAACTCGGTCACACCTTCGGACTGATCCACTGCCAGAATCCAGTCTGCGTGATGCGTTCAAGCACTTATGTTGAAGATATCGATCAAAAAGGCTGGTCATTCTGTTCCAAATGCAGAAAGAAATTGGATATTTCATTTGTTGCAGAATCGCTGTAGAATAAGAAAGCTTGTAGGCTCTATCTGTGTTAATTAATCAAAAAAAACCACCGTTGAGAGCGGTGGTTTTAAATATCGTTAGGTGAAGATTCTTGTTTATGGAAGAAAGCTAAGTAAGGTATCTCCCCGAAGCCCCCTGCGAAGTGTTTCTAGTGGAATCACTTCGGTGTTTGAAATATTACCGAGGTTTACATTGGCTCCTAATAGTTTGATAAACCAAACTTGTTGACTTTTAAGTGGTGCTTCCCACAAAATATCTTCTGTATTAATTTCTTTTTTGATATCCATTACCAAATTGCAATTGGCTGATCCATCTTCATTGTAGATGCCCATGTTGCCACTCTCGCGTGCTTCGGCAATTACTTTCCAGGCTCCTGCTTCCAACTCGCTTTTCATCCACGAAACCCACTCGAGGTTGCTAATCTCTTTCCCTTTCAATTTTGTGCCTACTTCTGAAAAGGTTTGGAAGTCTTTTGACAGCACACGAATATATTCGCATTTTTTATCGTGGTTAATCGGCAAAACACCATCGGAAACTTCAGCGGCTTCAACGCCACTGTCATCAATGAATCGACGGTAGTCATCAAACATGTTCCGGGCGATAAAGGCTTCGAAAAGTGTACCGCCAAAATAAGGCGTAATTCCGGCCTGTTTATAAACGTTTATTTTTTCTTTCAGTCCCGGAGTTAATAACCCGGTGCCAAATCCAAGTTTTACAAAATCAGAATAATCCGATGCGACTTCACATAAACTTTCGGCTTCTTTAAGGCTTAATCCCTTATCCATTACCATGGTTAAGCCAGAAGATCTTGGTTTTTCCGGACGCTCAGGAATAAACGGTAAGTTGAAATTCATTATTAAAATTTGGTTGATTGGTATTCTTTTATCAATTGTTTGATGGATTCGTTTTGTTGGGCTTTCGGGTAATAATCAAATAAGGTGTTGTATCCGTTAAAATCAGCTTTAAGTGCGATTTTAAAATAGTCAGTAGCTGATCGTTCATCGTTGTTTTCAAGCAGATAAGCTGTTAAACGATAATTAATGCTCGAATCATCAGCAATCATATCATGAGCTTTTTTCAGTATGGTTATTGACTCTTGAAGCATGCCTCGTTCGTACTGCATTTCTGCATAAGCAATCCAGCTTTCACGGTTATCAGGATCAAGATTAGTTGCTCTTTCAAATGCTGTTTCTGCCAGATCGTAAAGACTCAGCTCGTGGTTTATTTTACCGTACATCAGCCAGAATTCAGGATTTTCATCTTCTAGTTTAATGGCTTTTTTAATGAGAATTTGACTTTCATCTATTTGGTTTTCAATCCACATCACCAGGCCTGATCCATACCACGCATTCGCGTTGTTCTTATTAATCCGAATAGCTTTTTGATAATATACCAAGGCTTCATTATAACGATCCAGATTCAGATAACACTCGCCTAAATAACAATAAGCGTCATCGTTCTCTTTGTCGATTTCAATGTAATCCTGATAGCACTTGATGGCCTCTTCGTATTGGTTGTTGTTGGAGAAGGCATTGGCTTTATTAAAAAGCGCTTGTTCAAACTCATCGTTAAGCGCGATTGAAAAGTCATACGCTTCGATCGCTTTGTCGTGCTTTCCTAATCGGTTTAATGAAATGCCCAGATTGTACCAAACTGACGAATTAAATGGATCAATGTCTAGGTATTTGTTGTAGTAATGAATGCTCTTTTCATCCAGACCTTCTTTGTCACAATAGTAAGCCAATTCGTATAAAACCTGTTCATTGCCAGGGTTTGCATGGTAAGCACGTTCCAGGAATGAAATCGCTTTTTTAAATTCATCTGCTTGCCCAAGCGTGATGCCGATGTTGTAAAGCAACTCATCTTCTTCATCGTAATTGTGAAAAACAGATTGCTCATAGGCCACAATTGCTTCGTCAACCATACCCATCATAATCAAGGCTGAACCTTTAATCAGATAGATGTCCGAATTGCTGTTTTCGACCATTTCGACTAAGTGAATTAAATCAAGTGATTTTTCCACTTTCCCATCAACCAGAAGTAGTTGTGCTTTCTTAATTTGAAGGGCTATTGAAGAAGGATGAATTTTGATGCCATTATCGATGGCTAAATTGGCCATGCTAATTTTACCTTCATCCAAAAAATAATCAACAATGCCTTCTACCTCAAAAACATCAAAGTAGTCTGTTTGATCGGAATTCATCATTCTCTTGAAGCGTCTGACCGCTTCATCAATTTCCTCATTTTCGTAAAAGTCCCTTGAGTCTTCTTCCATAGAATCCAAAAAATAGCAGGTGCAAATTTAATAATACTTTTTAGAATTACTTAATCTGGCTGGTGCTCTTTTCGTAATAAGTCGTTCACCGTTTTTACCGGATTGAAAGTCAGGATTGGAACTTCCACAAAAAGTGTGTTCCAATCAGCCATAGCTCCATTCCAAAGTCCAGGCAATTCCTGGGCTTTTAGTTCTTTTCCATCTTTTGACTTATAAGAAATAAATCCTGTTTTAGGATCTCTGTATTCTAGTAAATTATACGCTTCTCCCTGGTAATTTTTTACCCCGCAAACCAGATCAACCGGATTGAAGTGGCTGGCTTGTTGGGCAATTAATTCTTGCTGCTCAATTTGCATGTCAACCTGACTGCTTTCAACAACCTGAAGCGAGACTGAATCATCGGCATTTTTGGCCCAAAATGGTCCACCGCCGGGTTCCCCTTCATTTTTCACCATTCCACAAACCCGAATTGGGCGATTGAATTTTGATTTCAAGTAGTGATATAATTCTTCTTTTTCGGTGTAATATTGATTGGATGGTGGTTTTACATTTAAAACATTTTCGAGAAAACTAGATGCTTCAGAATAAAACTTACTATCTAATGCTGAGTAGTGACGCTCGTCCAAAATTTGCTGGTAGCTGAAAATTCGCTTTTGGTAGTTAAGCAGTAACCCAGCCAGTGCCTTTTTATACTTGACCGTTTCGTCCTTCAAGTAGTCAGGGACAACATTGTCAATGTTTTTTATAAAGATTAAATCCGCATCTAAATCATTCAAATTGTCCAGCAAAGCTCCGTGTCCTCCGGGCCGGAAAAGTAAACTTTGATCTTCATTGCGGAAAGGCCCGTTTTTCATGTCTACCGCTATCGTGTCAGTCGATGGTTTTTGCTGGCTGAACGTAATGTCGTAAGTTAGTCCGAACTGATCTTCGTAAATTGATTGTATCTCTTTCAGGTGTGCTTGAAAAGCTTCCTGATGTTCGGGCGATACCGTAAAATGAATTTTTACTTTGCCTGATGTGTCTTTTGAATAAAGCGCTCCTTCAACACAATGTTCTTCAAATGGGGTACGCGATTTTTTTCCGTATTGATGGAATTGTAACAAGCCTTTTGGGAGATTGCCATAATTCAAACCATCGTCGGTGAGCACAAGGTTTAAAACTTCGAGTGCGGAGAGTTGGTCAACCGGTTTGCCCGCAGCTTTCTCCAGATCAGAATAAAAAGCAAAATCATTTAAGCGATCAAAAAAAGTTTTGATGTCCTTGTCGTTACAAACTTCTTCCTCGCTTACTCCGCTTTCCAGGTTCGACTTCGCTTCAAACAGGCTTTTAAACATCCGGCTGGCGGCTCCCGAGGCAGGAACAAATTTCAAGATTGAGATTCCCTTTTCAAGGTTTTTGTCGAAAAAATTGATGAACTCTTCGGCATGTTCAGCATTCAGTTGAATAATGCCTTTTCCAATATTGGCTGCTTGTATGATTTCCATAAATGGAAACCCTTTTTCGAAATTTTTGACTTGTTCTTTTACGGTGGATAAGTTACTCCCTCTCTTTTCGATAAAATCTAAATCTTCAGCTGTAAACATAGATTGATGTATTATTGAGTTACTATAAAATTAGAAAATAGGCGATACAATAAGAACGTTATCACACCTGAAGGAGTTTAAAGTTTTCAACATTTGTTGATAAGAGGCAGCTTGTTTTTTCATTCTCAGGTGAATAAGCACATGCGATTCAGCTGAGTGTTCGATTTAATACGTGGATTTCAGATTGATTTTATCTTTATTGAATCGCATTTGTTTTATTTTCGCGTAACATTTTAAGCTATGACTGATCAAATTTTCCCCTGGGGACATCATAAACGTTACAATGACTTTTCCACACATTTTCGAACGCTGTTTAGCGAACGCGTACAGAAAATTTCGATTGATGCCGGTTTTACCTGCCCGAATCGGGATGGAACAAAGGCTTTAAGTGGTTGCTCGTATTGCAATAACCAAACATTTAAGCCAGACTATTGTCGATTTGATAAAAACATTACCGAGCAGGTAAGCGAAGGGATTGGCTTTTTCTCGAAGAAGTATCAGTCGATGAAGTTTCTGGCCTATTTTCAGGCTTACTCAAATACCTATGCTGATCTTACTGTTTTAAAGGAACGATACGAAGAAGCTTTGGCTCACCCTAAAATTATTGGTTTGGTACTTGGCACTCGGCCTGATTGCGTCGATGATGAGATACTGGATTACCTGGCCGATCTTTCGAAAGATTATTATGTGATGGTTGAATATGGCGTGGAGTCGGTAAACGATGACACATTGGAGAGAATAAACCGGGGACATACTTTTGAGCAGGCTTGTTGGGCTATTCGCGAAACAGCTTCTAGGGGCGTTCATACCTGTGCGCATTTAATTCTTGGTCTGCCGGGCGAAAGCAGGGAGCAACTGTTAACCCAAGCGACAATAATCAGTCAGCTACCGGTTGAAAATATAAAATTGCACCAGCTGCAAATTCATAAAGGAACCCGAATGGCAGTCGAGTTTAAAGAGCATCCGGAGGATTTTCAGTTGCTTACTGCCGACGAGTATATCGATTTGGTGATTGAATATCTGGAGTTACTGAGTCCTGAAATTATTGTAGAACGGTTTATTAGTCAGGCGCCCAAAGAATTGTTGATTGCCCCTAAATGGGGATTAAAGAATTTTGAGTTTGTGGCTAAAGTCGAAAAACGCCTGAAAGAAAGAAATACCTGGCAAGGGCGGCTCCGTTCCTGACGTTTTAGGTTTCAAATCTCAAATTCAGAAAATAGAAATGGAATTAATTTTATTGTTTTGAGAAAACCCGTTTCAGCAGGTCTGTGACCCTTGCAGCAGGATCTTGGCGAATGTTTTTCTCTGTTTCTCCAATCTTTAGGAAAAGACCATCCATTGCACGTTTGGTAAGGTATGCGCTTAAGTTAGTTTCAACTTTATCTAAATCGGCCAGCTGGCCAACAAACGATCCCGCAACCTTATTCCATTGCCCGGTCATTTCGTCCCACGATTGCTGAGCTGACAGATTGCCGACCAATTTTTTATCGAGAGAAGTCTCAATTTTAGGCTGGTAAAGGTCAACTAGCGCATCGTAGTTGGTGCGTTTCAGGTATTCAGTGGCAGCATTGTCTCCTCCGGTTAAAATGCCGGCGGCATCTTGTATGGTCATTTGCTTGATGCTATTTAGTAGAATCGGTGCGGCATCCTTTGCCGCATCCGAGGCTGCCTGATTGATGTTGGTAATCACTTTATCAACCAAGTCTTGTCCGCCCGGAAGTTTACTCAGGTTTTTGGTAATGGCATCAGCTTCAGGAGGAAGTAGGATTTTTACTGCTTCATCTTTTAAATAGCCATTCAATCCGGAGAGTTCTGCCACCGAACTGTCGGTTCCAACAATCAGGGCTTGTTTTAATCCTGCAATTATTTCAGACTGGGACAATGGTGCTTCCTCGTCGTAAATCGTTTTTGCGATTTGTTGCATCTCCGCGCACCCGGCAAGCACGATCATCAAAAATCCGATAAAGGCAAATCTTATTTTCATGGTAAAAGGTTTCAAATTCTAAATTAAACCAGTGACTAATTGTTCAATTACGAATGACTAATTCATAATTTTTTTCAATAAATCTTTGCGGTTCAATTTAGTTAATTCTTGTCGAATTTGTTGCTGATATTCTCGTTTATACCAGAAAAAGAATTTCCGTTGCGATAGTTTTTCTTTTTTCGATTTAGCCGTGTAAACTTTTTCCATGGTGTATGGATGATAGCCGGTATAATAAATAACAGTGGCTAAAGTCATTGGTGTCGGTGTGAAATCCTGAACTTGCTCCAGCTTGAAATCCAATTGCTTGGTTTCGGCTGCCAGGTTGGCCATATCGGTGTTTTGGCATCCGGGATGACTCGAAATGAAGTAGGGAACTAATTGTTGGTTTAGCCCTTCCTTTTTATTGATTTCGTTAAAAGCCTTATTCAATTTATAAAATAGACTGAATGAAGGTTTTCGCATGATTTTTAATACATCGTCTGAAGTGTGCTCGGGAGCAACTTTTAAGCGACCTGATACGTGGTGTTTAACCACTTCGCGCAAATAGGTCATGTTATTCTTGTTGACCTGTTTATCTTTGGTTTCGTGCAAAATCATATCGTAACGAATGCCGCTTCCAACAAAAGCTTTCTTTATTTTCGGGTGCTGGCGGACTTTTCGGTACAAATCGAGCATGGGCTTGTGATCGACATCCAGATTCTTACAAACATCAGGAAAAATACAGGAAGGACGTTTGCATTTACGGCAGATTTCCTCATGGATACCCTTCATTTTATACATGTTGGCTGAAGGCCCGCCAAGGTCGGAAATATAGCCCTTAAAGTCAGGCATCTGGGTAACTTGCTCCAGCTCTTTCAAAATGGATTTCTCGGAACGGCTGGCAATAAATTTCCCCTGATGTGCCGAAATGGTACAAAACGTACAGCCACCAAAACACCCCCGGTGAATGTTGATCGAGTGGCGAATCATTTCGTAGGCCGGAATGGTTTCCTTGCTTTTATATTTTGGATGCGGAAGCCGCGTAAAGGGCAAATCATAAAAACGGTCAATCTCCTTTTCTTCCAGTGGCGGCCATGGCGGATTTACAACCACCTGTTTGTTGCCAATTTCCTGGGTAATTTTGTTGGCTTCCGACTTGTTTGACTCTTCCTCGATGTGCATGAAGTTTTTGGCAAACTTTTTCTTGTCATTCAAACACTCGTCGTGCGAAAACAAATCGATGTTGTTCCACTTTTTATTGGTGGCATATTTTTCTCCTTGCTCCACCAAAAAAGCAGTTTGTGGCAAATTGGTAATGGTTCGGGCATCGACGCCTCGTTTGACTAAATTGGTAAAATCGATAATTGATTTTTCGCCCATTCCATAGAAAAGCAGATCGGCTTTTGAATCAACCAAAATGGAGGGCTTCAATTCATTTTGCCAATAATCGTAATGCGAAACCCGGCGCAAGGAGGCCTCAATGCCACCCAACATAATTGGAGTTTCAGGATACAGATCTTTCAGAATGTTGCAATATACCGTTGCGGCATAGTCGGGACGTTTATTTTGTTGTCCCCCCGGAGTGTAGGCATCATTAGATCGCTTGCGTTTGTTGGCGGTGTAGTGGTTCACCATCGAGTCCATATTGCCCGAGGTTACCGCGAAGTAAAGCCGTGGCGCCCCTAGTTTTTTAAAATCTCGCAAATCATCCTGCCAGTTGGGTTGGGGCACAATCGCAATTCGCAATCCTTCTGCCTCCAATATCCGCCCAATCACAGCAGCGCCAAACGATGGATGATCAACATAGGCATCTCCGGTAAATAAAATGACATCCAATTCATCCCATCCCCGCTGTTCAATTTCTTTTTTGGTTGTAGGTAGCCAATCGCTTGGTTTGTATTTTGCGTATAATTGATTCACGTTATTTCGTTTTGAAATTTGCAACTGCAAAGATACCATGCTTTTGCTGATTAAAAAGACTTTAAGCTCTTTTTTTTGTGAAGTGGTAAGTTTAAAAATAGCCGCTTTGAGATTTGGGTGTCATTAGATCTGTTTGGTATTTCTGGAAACTGACTGAGTTGTTTTTAAAAGGAAAAAATTGCAGATCTGTTTTAGGCCGGTTTTAGCTAAGCAGGAAGCCTTCTCATTCTTGAAAATGAATGAGGTAAGTGAAAATTCATTCTTGTTGAAACGTTTTTTTTGTTTAAACGATCGCTTTACTTCAGTCCGAATTGATCTTTTTCAAAAAAATAGTAGGGTCGATCTTCATTTATCAGGATATTTACTAAATGTTCTGAGGAAATTTGATTCAAGAGGTGCAATGGAATTTGAATTAATCGTCGCTTGGAGCTTGGAACAGAGTTTAATATGGTTTATATTTCGCTTGGATTCTCTTGATATTGTAGGAGCTGAGCACCAGCAACAACCACAGGAAAATCATGAATAGTTGTCAGTATGAGATTTCCGGGAAACTGTGTCTAGCATACAATACTTCTGGAAACTAACGTTTATAGCAGAAAAGAATGAGGTTAAACATTCATAGAATATATATTTCTACATTGATTTTTGTTGTCCTCTTTGTTTTGTTTTATCTAAGCATCGAAGGGTACAGTTATTATAGACTCAATCTGGAAGACCGGTTTTACCACGATAGTCACCAGAGTTTGAAGCCTAGTGGAATGATTGGCCATGGCTTGGGAATTATTGGTTCATTAATGATTGTTGTAGGCGTTTCCATGTACATGATCAGGAAAAGAGTTCGGATGTTTTCACGTTTTGGAGTTTTAAAATACTGGCTTGAGTTCCACATCTTTCTGTGCACGCTGGGACCAATTCTGGTCTTGTTTCATACGGCTTTCAAATTTGGGGGAATTGTTTCCATTAGTTTTTGGAGCATGGTTGCAGTTGTGGCAAGCGGAATTATTGGTCGCTACATTTATTTGCAAATACCGCGGACCATTGAAGGGCGTGAACTTAGCCTGAGTGAGCTGGATCAGAAAAAAGTGGCGCTAAATGAACAGTTAAAAAACAAGGACCAGTTGGATGAAGAATTGCTGAATGAAATATTAGCGGCAGTAAAATCTCGTCCTGGTCGATTAGGAGGAAATATGATTCAGCGTTTTTTTGCGAAGTATCAGTTTGAAAGGAAAATACAAAGGCAAATAAAAAGACAACTTAAAGCACAACAATTGAGTAAGGAGAGTTTTCGGGAAGCCTGGAAATTAATTCGTTTTGAAATTGTGTTGAATCGTAAAATTGACCGACTGACGAATATGCAAAATCTGTTTCGTTATTGGCATGTTGCCCACCTACCATTTGCACTGGTAATGTTGGTTGTAATGATTATACATGTGGCGGTTTCCCTTACTTTTGGTTACCGCTGGATATTTTAAAAGATGGAAGTAATCGTTGAGCAAATATTGATTTATTCGGTTGTCGGAGTTTTTCTTCTGCTGATTGTCTGGTATTACGTCCGTAAATTAAGCAAGGAATCCAAATTGGTTGAGGCAAAGATTGAGCAAGCAAAAGTTGATGGTCTTTATGAACCGGTTTCTTTGCATCCGGTTGTTAACCCAAATTCATGCATCAAAAGCGGAGCATGTATTTCAGCTTGTCCGGAGCATGATATTTTAGGAATTCGAAATGGGCGTGCTACAACCATCAATGCCAGCCGTTGCATTGGTCACGGAGCTTGTTTTCATGCCTGTCCAACCCAGGCTATTACCTTGGTTATAGGAACCGAAAAACGGGGTGTTGATTTGCCTCATGTTGATCAGACTTTTGAAACAAACGTTCCCGGAATTTATATCGCCGGTGAAATTGGTGGCATGGGATTGATTCGAAATGCCGTGGAGCAGGGGAGGCAAGCGGTAGAGCATTTGGTGAAGAAAATCGACAAAAAAAATCAGGCTGATTATGATTTATTAGTTGTTGGAGCCGGCCCTGCCGGAATCTCTGCAACGTTGGCAGCCAAAAAACATAAGTTATCAGTGGTCACCTTAGAGCAGGATTCGCTCGGGGGAACAGTGTTTACCTTTCCACGCTCAAAGATAGTCATGACTGCACCTATGGAACTTCCGCTTTACGGGAAAGTTCGCTTATATGAAACCAGTAAAGTTGAACTACTCGATTTGTGGACTGATGTGATGAGTAAGCATGATATCTCGATTATAGAGCGAATGAAAGTAGAGTCGATTAATCGGGTTAACGGTCATTTTGTAGTGGAGACCAAAAGTGGGCAAAGTTATTCGGCACGAAAAGTTTTATTGGCTATCGGACGAAGAGGAACTCCGCGAAAATTAAATATTCCGGGTGAAGAAAGTACTAAAGTTGCTTATCGATTGTTGGAGCCGGAACAGATTCATGAAAAGAACATTGTAGTTGTTGGTGGTGGCGATTCGGCAATTGAAGCCGCATTATTGTTATGTCGACAAAATAGGGTTGTTCTTTCATATCGAAAGGATGTTTTTAGTCGAATAAAACCAAAGAATAAAGCACAAGTTGATCAGATGATTTCCGAAGGGGTTATTGATATTCGCTTCAATACGAATTTAGTTGAAATTAAAGATGGCTCTGTATTGATTACCGATCCTGAAAAAACAGACCCTGTTGAGTTGCCGAATGATTTGGTATACATTTTTGCGGGTGGGGAATTGCCGACTAAGTTTCTTGAAAGTGCGGGAATTCAAATCACCAAGAAGTTTGGCGAGGCTATTTTGAAACATGATAAATAAGATAAAATAGATATAGCGATATATCAGAATATGTTTCTATTTCGTTACTTTGAAATTAAAATTCATTTACACTGAAAAAGAACATCGTCATAGGGTTATTGATTGCTTTTCCTGCACTGGTTTTTGCGCAACTTTCGCCTGGAGACCTGACCAAAGCACATGAGCATTTGGAAGGACTTAGCAACTGCACAAAATGCCATGTGTTGGGTGAAAAGGTGACGAATGAAAAGTGCCTGGATTGCCATACTGAAATTCAACATTTGATTAAAGGCGATAGGGGTTATCATGCTTCCGAAGAAGTAGAAGGAAAGGACTGTTTTGCTTGCCATAGTGAGCATCATGGTCAAAAATTTGAAATGGTAAGGTTTGATCAGGAAAACTTTAATCACGAGCTTACCGGATTTAGGCTGGCGGGAAAGCACCGGGAAATTAAGTGCGAAGACTGTCACAAGCAGGAATTGATTCAGCAAGGAACATCACAAAAAAAGGACGGAAATACATTCCTGGGATTGGGAACAAAATGCTTGGATTGTCATAAAGACTATCACCAGCAGACATTGGATGAAAACTGCTTGTCGTGCCACAATCAAGATGCTTTTGTGCCTGCCGCAAAGTTTGAACACCAAAAAACAGACTTTCCATTAAAAGGAAAACACCAAAAGGTTGACTGCGAAAAGTGTCATCAAAAAGAGGAACGGGAGGGAGTTGCGTTTCAGAAATTTGCCAATGTTGAGTTTGCCAATTGTACCGCTTGTCATGAGGATGTGCATGAAAACAAGTTTGGACAAAATTGTGTGCAATGCCATTCCGAAGAATCATTTCACGAAATAGCCAATCGCTCGAATTTTGATCACCGTAAAACCGGCTATCCATTAAAAGGGAAGCACCAAAAAGTGGATTGCAACAAGTGTCATAAGCAAAATTACACCGATCCAATCGCTCATAATCAATGCAAATCATGCCATTCTGATTATCATAAAGGACAGTTCACCCTCGAAGAGGGACAAGCTGATTGTGACGAATGCCACTCGGTGAATCGTTTTACTCCTTCGTTATTCAGTATTGAGAAACACAATCAAACTAAATTCAAACTCGCTGGGGCACACCTCGCAACTCCTTGTTTTATGTGCCATAAGAAGACTGAAGAATGGGAGTTTCGGAAAATTGGATCGACTTGTGTTGATTGTCACGAAAACATACATGAAGGACATATTTCTGAAAAATATATGCCTGTACAACAATGTAATTCATGTCACAACGTTACTAACTGGGGAAAGATTAATTTTGACCATCGAAACACCAATTTCGAGTTAATTGGTAAACATGCACAAACAGCATGTCGTGATTGCCACTTCAAAGCAGATGCTACTGGGCGGAAGCAGTATTTTGCTGGTTTATCTACACAATGTGAAACTTGTCATTCGGATGTTCACCGGGGGCAATTCAACGAAAAAGAAGAGACGAAATGTGAGCGTTGTCATCTTTTTGATGACTGGAAGGCTGAGCGGTTTGATCATGATCGAACCCAATTTGTATTGGAAGGAGCTCATCAAAAAGTGGACTGTCAAAAATGCCATCCACCGGTTACTGATCCTTCAGGAACGTACATTCAGTATGAATTTAAAAAAGATATAAAATGCGCAAGCTGTCATTCTTCGTCATAGCATTTTTTGCCTATTTGGTAACAATAGCTCAGTCGCCTCATGGGGACGATTTTAACATCGACTGTGCTCTGTGCCATTCCCCTGAGAGTTGGGAGCTGCTCAAGGAAGATATGCAATTTGACCATAGTCAAACAGATTTTGACTTAATTGGTCAACACAAACAGTTGACTTGTAAAGCCTGTCATGTAGACTTGAATTTTTCGACTGCAGCTAATGAATGTGTGTCGTGTCATACTGATCGCCACAATAATACATTGGGGATGGATTGTGCCCGTTGTCATACTCCTGCAAGTTGGTTAGTATCCAACGTCCGTAAAATTCATGATCTCAGTCGTTTCCCTTTGCAGGGGGCGCATGCAACAGCCGATTGCTATTCCTGTCATGAATCGGCCAGCAATCTTCAATTTGAACCCTTGGGCGTTGCATGTGTGGATTGCCACTTGAAAGACTTTATGGCTACAACTTCTCCCAATCATCAGCAATCAGGCTATTCAACTGATTGTGTGCAATGTCACAGCGCTAAGGCAATCGGTTGGCGGTCGGCTAATTTTGAGCACAACTTTTTTCCATTGAACGGAGGACATGCTATTAGCTGCGCTGAATGTCACACTTCGGGAACGTTTGAGAAGATTGACAATGCTTGTTTTGTTTGTCATCAAACTGATTACACGGCTAGTTTGAATCCAAAACATCAGCAACTAAATTTTTCTACCAATTGTGCTGAATGTCATGATCTGACACCTGGATGGTCGCCAGCAGAATTCAAGCAGCATGATGCTCAGTTTTTTCCAATTTATTCTGGGGAACATCATGGTGAATGGAATAGTTGTACTGAATGCCATACCAACTCAGCAAGTTATGCAGAATTTAGCTGTACGACTTGTCATGAGCACAATCAATCTGAAATGGATGATGAACATGGAGGAGTCAACGGATACAGCTACAAAAGTAATCTGTGTTATTCGTGCCACCCAACTGGTCGGGAATCAGGTGCTTTTAATCATAGTTCAACAGGATTCTCGTTATTAGGAGTGCATGCAACAACTGATTGTATCGGTTGTCACGCAGATGGTTTTGCTAATACCTCATCCGCTTGTGTCGACTGCCACCAACCAGATTACACCCAGACCAGTAATCCAAATCATCAGAACCTGTCATTGGCAGTTACTTGTGCTGATTGTCATACTTCTGACCCTGATTGGCAACCTGCAAGCTTTCCTGTTCATAGCGAGTTTTATGCTCTTGCCGGTGCTCATGCTACAATTGCCAATGATTGTGCGGTATGCCACAACGGTAATTATACCACAACAGAGATTACATGCTACGGCTGTCATACTGAAAATTACAACTCAACGACTGATCCGAACCATCAGGCATCTGGTTTTCCAACCGATTGTGCTTCGTGTCACACGACCAATAACTGGGAGGGTGCAAGCTTTGATCACAATACAACTGGATTTGCACTGACCGGAGCTCACACAGCGACCAGTTGTGTTGATTGCCATGCTGGGAATTACACGAATACGCCGAGCACTTGTTTTGATTGCCACGATGAAAATTACAACTCAACGACTGATCCGAACCATCAGGCATCCGGTTTTCCAACTGATTGTGCTTCGTGTCACACCACCAATAACTGGGAGGGAGCAAGCTTTAATCATGATGCCACAGGGTTTGCATTGACTGGTGCTCACACAGCGACCAGTTGTGTTGATTGCCACGCCGGAAATTACACGAACACGCCGAACACTTGTTACGAGTGTCATACGGATAACTACAATTCAACGACTGATCCGAATCATTTAGCGGCAAACTTTCCAACAGATTGCGAGTCGTGCCATACAACAAATGCATGGGAGCCATCAACCTTTAACCACGATGCTCAATATTTTCCAATTTACAGTGGGAAACACGGTGGAGAGTGGAATAGCTGTACCGAATGTCATCAAGTCGCTTCTAATTTTGCATCGTTTACCTGTTTGACTTGCCATGAACATAGTCAGTCAAGAATGGATGATGAACATAGTGGACGAAGTGGTTATTCATATAACAGTGCAGCCTGCTTGTCATGTCATCCTCAAGGAAGAGAAGATTAATAATGAAGTACCTATTTTTGACCATATTGTTGATGGCGGGGGCGTCTATTGGTTATTCACAGGTTGAAAGTGAATACCAAGGGAAGATTTCCTACCTGTCAGCTCAAAGCATTTATGTGCGGTTTGACGACTCGAATAACCTTCATGTTGGAGACACTCTTTATGTGAAGCGCACTGATAGTTTCAAACCCATAATTGTTATCGAGTCACGATCGTCACTTTCCTGCATGGGAACACCATTGAGTAGTCTTGAAGTTTCCATGGGAGAGGATGTCTATGCGAATCCGCCAGTTGTTGAGGCCGAACAACCCGCTGTGGGTGGAGAAGTGGATATGGTGAAAGACTCAACAAAGATTGGCTCGACAATCCAAGAACAATCGGAGACGGGAGAGGAGGAGATGAAGCTTGAAGAGAGGATTCGGGGACGAATTTCTGCGTCATCCTATTCCCGTTTTTCAAATGAAACCGACAACAGTAGTCATCGGTTGCGCTACAATTTTTCGTTGCAAGCCAATAACATTGGAGATAGTCGTTTTTCAACCGATACTTATCTCGCTTTCACCCACAAAACAGATGATTGGACGAGTGTGCAGGAGAACATCTTTAGTGCCTTGAAAATTTATAGTTTGGCAGTTAAATATCAACCAGGTAAGCAGTCTTCCATCTGGCTGGGGCGCAGAGTTAACCGGAATTTATCGAATATTGGTGCAATTGATGGTTTGCAGTATGAAACCGGGTTGAACGATTTCCGATTTGGAGCGGTGGTTGGTTTTCGTCCCGATTATCAGGATTATAGTCTGAATACGAAATTGCTGGAATTTGGAGCTTATGTTGCGCATGATTTAAAATCGGATAACGGGTTGATGAGTAATTCATTGGCGTTTTTTGAACAGCAAAATAAAGGTAATACTGATCGCAGATTCATGTATTTTCAGCATAGCAACTCTTTATTGAAAAACTTGTTTCTGTTTGTATCTTCTGAACTGGATTTATACACGCTTGAGAATGGAATTTCAACAAATACGTTGAGCCTGACAAGTCTTTATTTTTCATTGCGTTACCGGATTATTTGCCCCCTTTCCGTGTATGTTTCTTATGATGCACGAAAAAATGTGATATACTATGAAACGTTTAAAAATCTGGTGGATAGGCTCTTGGAAGAGGCAACAAGACAAGGGTTAAGTTTTAGAGTGAATTATAGGCCAATAAATTTATTGTCCATCGGGCTTAACACAAGTTACCGGGTTCGCGACAATGATATTCGCGCGACCAAAACGTTGAATGGATTTGTTTCTATGAGCAGGATTCCCGGATTAGATGCTTCGGCAACACTTTCGGCTAATCTTTTACAAACGAGCTATTTGGACGGTCAGATTTTCGGGGCTCGTTTTTATAAAGACCTGCTGAATGATAAACTTTATACCAGTTTGGGTTATCGCTATGTCAACTATCAATATTTTGATTCCAGTTCCGAATTGAAGCAGCATATTGGCGAATTGGACTTAACCTGGCGGATTGCGAGAAAGTTTTCACTTTCGGCTAACTATGAAATGACCATTCAGGATGCATCCAAATACAACAATATTTATTTAAATCTGACAAAGCGTTTTTAAATTGCGAAATATCAATTTTCGATCTAACTTTATTTTAAACGCTTTGTTTACTTTTAGCGAATAACTGAATTTATTGATGAATAATTTAAAATACAATTTATGAGACTTTTAATTGCATTATTTCTTGTTAGTAGCCTCGCGCTATCTTCTTGTGTACAGAAAAAGAAAGAACCTGTAAAACCTATCGATACCAATACTTTGATGCACCAGGTGACGGTGAATGAAATCATTCAAACGGATAGTTATACTTATTTGAAGGTTGAAGAAAATGGAAAAGAATTTTGGATGGCGGTCAACAGTCAGGAGGTTAGTGAAGGTGAAAAATATTATTACGATTCGCCATTGGAAATGAAAGACTTTAATAGTAAGGCATTGGATCGTACGTTTGAGACTATTTTCTTTGTACAGAACTTCAGTACAGAACCTATTAAAGCGACTACGACTAATCCAATGGTCGGAAAAACTTCTCCTCAGGGAAAAGCGATTGAAGATTATAATTCCGATATTGACATTCAACCGGTTGATGGAGGATTGACAATTGCTCAATTGTATGAATCAAAAGCTGATTATTCAAACAAAACTGTAAAAGTTAAGGGCAAGGTTGTAAAAGTCAACTTAAATATCATGGGGCGCAACTGGCTGCACATTCAGGATGGTACCAAGTTTGGAGAGAGTTATGATTTAACGTTTACATCGGATGAAACAGCTCAGGTTGGCGATGTAATCACTGTTGAGGGTGTTGTTGTTTTAGATAAGGACTTTGGAGCCGGCTATTTTTACGATTTGATTTTGGAACAGGGAAAGATTACGAAGTAGGGTATTGGATTATACACAATAGAAGACTCCTTTGGTTTTAAAACCAAAGGAGTCTTTTTTTTTGACGTAATTTCGGATGGGTGAATTGTTGTTTGTAAATGGATGAGTACTATTAGAGCTTGTAATTCCCTTCTTTTCAGTATTTTTGATGTACTGTAATATTGAGCTAATTCAGGTTTATGCAAAAAAAATGGTGGAAGGCAATCGGTCCGGGATTGATTTGGGCAGCAGCTGCAATTGGAGTATCACATCTTGTTCAATCAACCAGGGCAGGAGCTAATTACGGATTTCAACTGATTATTGTCGTTCTGCTGGCGAATCTGTTTAAATATCCTTTTTTTCAATTCGGCCCACGATATGCTATTGCAACGGGCGAAAGTTTGATTGCTGGTTACCGAAGAATGGGGAAGTGGGTGGTTTATTTATTTCTAATTCTCACCATTGCAACGATGTTCACCATACTGGCCGCTGTAACATCGGTTACGGTCGGCATTATTGGTTCTGTATTACCCTTTTCGTTGAGTTATTTACAATTCACAATCATCTTATTACTGATCTGTGCTTTAATCATTCTGATTGGTCACTATAAAACATTGGATCGGCTAATCAAATTTGTTATTATAGTTTTATCGCTTTCCACTATTACAGCTTTGGTCGCTTCTTTTACAACTAATGAAACTATGGTTGTTCGGGAAGCTGTCCCGTTTGTATGGAATACAACGAATATCTCGTTTTTAGTTGCCTTAATCGGATGGATGCCAAGTGCTATTGATATTTCGGTATGGAATTCATTATGGACAATTGCGAAGATCAAGGAATCGGGTTACAAACCCAGCTTGAAGGAGTCGATGCTCGATTTCAATATTGGTTATTTTACTACCGTATTTTTTGCATTGGCTTTTCTTGGCTTGGGGGCCATGGTCATGTATAATTCCGGCGAAATATTTGCAACAGGCGGGGTTGCTTTTTCAAAACAGTTGTTGTCATTATACACCAAAACAATAGGAAGTTGGTCGTATTGGATTATCGCCGTTGCAGCTATTGCCACCATGTTTAGCACAACCCTAACTGTGTTGGATGCCTATCCGCGGGTGCTTAATTCAGTTGTAGATACCTTAAAACCCGAGAACACAAAAAGTACGAGTTACACAAAATTGAACCTTTTGTGGATGATTGTTTTGGTTGCGGGCGCAGTACTATTGATTTTTCAATTCTCTGATAAAATGAAATTGTTGGTTGATATTGCTACAACATTATCATTTATTACAGCACCAGTACTTGGCTTTTTAAACTTAAAAGCGATTACGGCTAAACATGTGCCGGATAAATACAAACCAGGACGTTTTTTGATGGTATTATCGTGGGTTGGATTGATTGTACTTATAACCTTTGCTTTGTACTTTTTGTGGATTCGATTTCTATAATCAATTACACGGCTGATTTCAGTGATTAAGCTTGTTTGGCCTTGGTATAATCTACTGCCTCTATATGCTCCTATTTAGAGCATAATGCAAAGTTATCTATATTCGTACTTCGTTAATCATTGAACTAAGTTTATGGCAATGGAGTGGTACTATTATTTTGCTCTGGTAGGTGTTGGGCTTGTCGCTGGTGTTATTAATGCTATGGCAGCAGGTGGATCGATGTTATCTTTACCTTTCCTGATATTCTTGGGTTTGCCGGCTAATATTGCCAATGCAACCAATCGCGTGGCCATTTTATTCCAAAATATTGTTGGTGTTAATTCATTCCGGCAAGAAAAAGTATTCGATTTAAAGACGGATTATAGATTGGCTCTGCCAGCGGTTGTCGGTGCAATAATCGGAGCATTGTTTGCGGTTGAGATTGATCCTCAACTGTTAGAGACGATTATTGGTTTCGTTATGCTTTTCATGCTGCTGATTATTATTTTCAAGCCGGATGCCTGGGTTAAAAAACAGGTTGGTAAAGTGAATAAAAAGCCGAGCCTGATTCAGTATATCGTTTTCTTTTTTATCGGAATGTATGGTGGATTTATCCAGCTTGGGGTTGGTTTTCTTCTTTTGGGAGGATTAGTTTTAGGTTGTGGCTATGATTTGGTAAAGGCTAATGCTATTAAGCTTTTCATTGTATTGGTGTATACCATATTTGCCATAGTGATCTTTATTTTTCACGATCAGATTGATTGGCTAAGTGGTTTAATGCTAGCTTGTGGAAATATGCTCGGTGCGTGGATCGGAGTAAAGTTTACGATGAAAGGTGGAGCAAAATTGGTTCGCTATGTGTTAATCGTTGTCCTTGCTCTGATAACCGTAAAATTGCTTGTCGGCTTATAAAAAATAAAGCCGGAAATGATTCCGGCCTTATCACTATTTATGGAGTTATTTTTCTTCTTTCGTTTCCTTTATCGGGTCTAGTTTTTCTAAAAACTTCTCAGCAATTTTCGCAATAGGCAATTCTCCTATATCGTCACCGAGGTTCGAGCATAGGGTAATCACCAGTTTCTGATCGGGGAAAACTCCAACTGCTGAGCTGCCACCAATTGTTGTTCCTAATTTGGCAATTAATTTCCGGTTAAACCGGTCTGCTGTTGAAATCCAACCAAAACTTCTCAAAACTTCCTGACCCCCGCTTAGTCTGTGTTTGTTGTAAAAAAGATCCAGTGTTTCCTGATTGAAAAAGCCGGGTTTAAGTATTTGCTGAGCCAGCTGATTTAAATCATCGGCGGTTGATAGATACCCCAAGGTAGGAGCAAATGGCAATAGGTTTACTTCTGGTGCTTTAATCAATCGTGCAATGAAATCACGATAATAGGTTTCACTTCTGTTCGGAATGATTGCATGTTGATAATCGACAAGTGTATTTCCTATATTCAAGGTGTCAAGAATCTGCTTTTTAACTAATTTGCTAAATTTGTCCTTACCAACATTCTCTGCCAAAATACCTAATAAGGCATAATTATACTCCGAATCGTTAAAGTAGGTGTCTGGCTCGTATACAAGTGTATCATTCTCCAATTTTTGAACATACTCTTTCAGGTTTTTTAGATCTTTATATTTCACGAGATCTTCCATTTTCATATCTCTGAAACCAGAAACACTTGAACCAAGTTCGAGCAGGGTAAAATCATATTTCTTTTTCGGAAAGTTGGGAACATATTCATAAAAACTATGAGTCAGATCCAGTTTGCCTTGTTCATGGAATTTAGCAATGAGGTAGCTGGTCAGTAATTCAGACGTGTTTCCAATTCGAAATTTGGTGTCCCGGGTTGCCGGGGCTTTCAACTCTTTACTGGCAACTCCAATCCCTTCAGACCATACAATTTCACCATCAATCGATACACAAACCGACATACCCGGAACCGAGCTGCTTATTAGGTAGCTTCTTATGTCATCTCTAGATTTAAGAATCTCTTCTTTGTACTTTTTTTTATAAATTGGAGCATTTCCCGTTTCCTTATTTGGTTTTTGACACGAAGTAAATACCATCAGAAATGCAACCAGGGAGAGGAACGTTTTCAACACTATTTTCTTTTTCATGTTTCTATTTTTTTAATTTAAATTCGTGCAATCTTCATACTCCAATGTAGGGCTTTTATATTGTGCGTCAACATGTTTAACTTCCAGATAGTCAGTCTTCTTTGTTAACAAGGTTTTGATCATAGTCGTTTCATTATTCTGAAATTTTAGACTCTTAATGTTGATGTTCTGATGCGTTAAATGATGGTGCAAAAGTGCATTTCATTTTCGGGGGCATGAAATTAAAAAAATCGGGAATAAAAGCGCGTTTTTCGATATGAAAAAAGGTTAATAAATGCAAAAAGGCTTTCAAATGAATGAAAGCCTCCTTGTATTTATTGTCGTGTTAGATGAACTAAAATTTCTCCAGAATGTCGTTTACGGCATCTTTATGAATTGTAAATCCCATCATTTTTAGTTTGATATAGTCTTCGTGGAAAAAATAGTAACCAAATTTCGGATCATCTTCACCTACATTTCGCGAGCCCGAACTAGAGTCTTTAATCAAGTACCAATCGTTACCACTGCCTTTGTAATTTTCCAAAATGCCGATTAGTTGCATGCCATGATCGTCAGTGGTTGTTTCATTTGAAAAACGGAATTGTCGGGCATCTTCATTAATATATGCTGACGGAATATCATAATCAGGAACCATCGCACAATTGGTTTCGCGGCTAAAGCCGGTTTCCGAAACATCGCCTCCAATACTCATCGTATATCCCTTTTTCGTGGCTTTTTTCACAACATCCATAAATACGTCGAGCGGAACATTGTAATAGTCATCACTGTGCCACCAGTTATCCGGCACGTTGTACTCCACTTGCTGCCAGTATGGTTCTTGTTTGTACGAAAGTATTTCAACGAAATCATTCGGGTTTAAGCGGAGATAGTCGGTCATGTATGTTAGGGGTGTGTATGTTTTTCCTTCTACAGTAAATTCTACCGGAGGCTCACCAATGTGGTGGTTCATGATAGCTTTAATTGTTTCCAGTCCATATTCAATATTCCAGGCATTGTTCTCCTTCATCGACTCCAGAAATCCACGCATTTCTTCCATCATTTTTGCGTGCGTGTGAAATTTGCGTTCATCCAATAAACCGGTATAAATTTCTTCGGGAACAACTCCATAACGGTTCATAATTCGAGCCACGGCATTACCTTCCGATCCTTCGTCAAATAATGATTTTCCTCGTTTCTCAATATAACGGCGGGCTTTTTCAACGTACTCCCAGTACACGGTGTATATTTCCGAAAGTTCTACTTTCTTCCCGGTTTGTCTGAATATTTCAGACTCGTAAAATGAAGTGGTTGAGAACGACCAGCAAGTTCCTGCATTTCCTTGTGATTCAGTTTGATTGCACCAGGCCGTTTCATATAAACCCGGATCGTTCGGTAGGTCAAGGTCAGACTGATCCATCTTGAATCGTACAAAAGGTTCCTTCTCTTCGAGCTTCTCGTTTATTGCGTTTACGTCTTTCAGGATTGATTCGTAGTAATAACCTTCTCCTTTTTCGTAAACTTCAACTTTCCCTTTACTGGTGTTTTTTTGTGCATAGCCATTCATGGCAAGACAAATGGCAATTAGGGGTAATAATTTCTTATACATTATATTATCATTTTAAAGTGACAAAATACTATTTCTAAGTGAATCGGTCGCTGAGTAATGTCAGGAATTACAAATGTTAAGAATAATTTTGCAAAACTTTTTTTAGAACTGCAAGCTTTTAAAAAAGAGTTTTTTATGTCTTAAAATCGGTTATTCGTTGATAAAAAACAGATTTGTCTCATTGGGAGAGAACTTTTTTTCTTATACATTTAGATTTTGTTGAAAATCAGTATTGTAATAATTGTTTTTGAACGCTTTTAACTGACTAGATTGTTTTGGTGGAAGCTGATAGTCAATCTATTCTGTTTTAACGTTCTGTTGTTTTCGTAAGTATGAAATTCCCTGTAGAATAAGCGAGAGCCAGAATATTTCACACTGGGGAACATAATTACCTTAAGCGAGTTTCAGTTATTACCTTTAAAAGCAAACAATTGCAATCATATGAAAATACCTGTTGAGTTAATTGAAAAATATAATGTCCCGGTTCCTCGTTATACAAGTTATCCGCCAGCCAATTTTTTTGGTGGCGATTTTGAAACCGATGATTTCCTGGTGGCTGTCGAAGATTCGAATGAGAAAGAACCTCAGAATATCTCGATTTATTTACACATTCCCTTTTGTACACAATTATGTTTGTACTGCGGATGTAATACACATATTACCAAGGATCAGGATATGATGAAGCACTACATGGAAGCCCTGAAAACGGAAATCCATATGCTGAATAAATTGATTGATCATGATCGAAAAATTTCGCAGATACACTGGGGAGGAGGAACTCCAAATGTTTTACCTGCCGAGCTGATTGGTGAAGTGATGGCTATTTTCAATTCAGAATATCAATTTATAGATAAACCGGAGATTGCCATTGAATGTAACCCCGCACTGTTAGATCAAGCTTACATTGATCAATTGGTATCTTTCGGTTTTAATCGAATTAGCCTGGGAGTGCAGGATTTTAAGGAAAAAGTGTTAAATGCTTTACGGCGCGAAGTGCCTGAGATACCAATTAGCGAGTTGGTTCACATGATCCGCCAGCACGTTGGGGTATCGGTTAACCTCGACTTTATTTATGGATTACCCTATCAAACTGTCGAGTCGTTTGGTGAAGCCATTGAAAAAGCGATTACCATTAACCCTGATCGTTTGGTGACCTTTTCGTATGCCCACGTGCCTTGGGTAAAAAAGGCTCAAAAAAAGCTGGAAGATTATGGTTTGCCTGCTGCTGAAGACAAAGTAAAAATGTTTGAGGAAGCCTGGTCGCTGATGACGAATGCTGGTTATGTTCCCATTGGTCTGGATCATTATGCCAAGCCGAATGATGACATGGCAATTGCTTTGAAAAATCGCTCGCTTCACCGAAATTTTCAGGGCTATTGTACTCGCGAAACGACGGGGCAAGTTTATGCTTTTGGTGTAACCGGAATTAGTCAGTTAGAAGATGTATACGCACAAAATGCGAGAACGGTAAAAGAATATATTGATACCGTTGAAAGCGGATCAATCAAAATTGTGAAAGGTTATTCGCTTTCTGAAACGGATAAAATTATCCGACAAATTATAAACGAGATCATGTGCAACCAGTATTTGTCGTGGGCACAAATAGCAGATCAATTTCAAACAACAGAAAAAAGCTTGAAGAAATTGCTTGATTTTAAGGAATCAAAACTAGATGATTTTGTAGCAGACGATTTGTTGACTTACACGAAAGAAGAGATTTTTATAACTGACTTAGGCCGTTTCTTTTTACGAAATATTGCTGCCGTATTCGATGTTCGATTAGAAGGAAGCGTGAAGAAGTTTTCAAAATCAGTTTAAACGATGAGTAAAAAAGTAGCTGTTATTGGAGCCGGATTAACTGGATTAACCACTGCCTATTACCTGAAAAAGAAAGGAATTGATGTTCAGGTTTTCGAAAAATCGGATCGGGTAGGAGGAGTGATTCAAACGGTTGAGAAGGATGGGTTCATGTATGAAAATGGGCCAAGTACCGGTGTGTTGGGGCATCCGGAGGCAGCTGCTTTAATTGAGGAACTGGGAGATGCGTGCGAATTAGAAATTGCAGATGAAGATGCCAAATTCCGATGGATTTGGAAAGGTGACCGCTGGCATGCTTTGCCCTCGGGTTTGATGGGTGGAATTAAAACGCCCCTGTTTTCGTGGTACGACAAGTTCCGAATCCTTGGCGAGCCGTTTCGTAAGCCGGGGACTGATCCAAACGAGTCGTTGGCCGGTTTAGTGAGGCGGCGCATGGGTGAAAGCTTTCTGAAATATGCTGTTGATCCCTTTATTCTGGGAATTTATTCGGGCGACCCCGAAAAACTGGTTACAAAATACGCATTGCCAAAATTGTATAATTTGGAGCAAAAGTATGGCAGTTTTATTGGAGGTTCAATTAAAAAATCAAAAGAACCCAAAACTGATTGGGATAAAAAAGCAACAAGGGAAGTGTTTTCGATGAAAGGTGGTTTGAAATCACTAATCAACGCTTTGGCTGATTCCATTGGTGAAGAACGCATAACGTTAAATCAAACAGATTTGCAGATCGTTCACTCAAAAGGTAAATATCAGATTTCAAACAAATCAAATCAATTCAAGGAATTTGATCAGGTAATTTCTACCGTTGGTGGATATGCTCTACGCACGCTTTTTCCTTTTCTTCCTTCAGCTGAAATAGAAAAAATTGAGGCCATGCCTTACGCAAAAGTTGTGCAGGTTTCAGTTGGCTATAATAAGTGGAACGGAATTCCTATCAAAGCTTTTGGAGGATTGATCCCGTTTCATGAAAACCGCGATATTCTTGGCGTCTTGTTTTTATCCACATTTTTGAAGAACCGTGCACCAAAAGGCGGAGCATTATTGTCAACTTTTTTGGGTGGTGTACGAAAGCCTCAAATGGTTGATTTGACGGATGATGAAATTGTAGCATTGGTCGAAAAGGAAATGAAAAGTATGCTCGGGCTAACAAAATGGCAACCTGATTTGTTGGTTATTAATCGTTATCAGCATGCTATTCCGCAGTATGGTAAAGAATCAGCCGATCGCCTAAAAGCGATTGAGAAAATGGAGTCGACTTATGCCGGCTTGTTGTTGGGAGGAAATATTCGTGGTGGCATTGGCATGGCCGACCGGATTAGGCAAGGACGAATGTTGGCTGAGACCATCGAATAGCGCAAATTTTTGATTAATATGAGAAATGAGAGAGTTGCTTCTGCCTATCGTGAAAAACAACAACAAATCTGTTTCGAACTGGCTTCGGCTGATGGGAGTGCCATTTTTGAGACCGACCACTGGGAAAAAGAAATTGGACAAGGCTACACCATGGTGCTTGAAAATGGTGATGCCATTGAAAAAGCTGCGGTTAACTTTTCGGCAGTTGGTGGTCAGGTTAGTGAGCGAATGCGCCAGGCGTTGAGCATTCAGGATGGTGAAGAGTATTTTGCCACCGGGATTTCGTCCATCATTCATCCACGCAATGTGCATGTACCCATTACCCATATGAATGTCCGCTTTTTTCAACTAAGCTCCGGAAAAGCATGGTTTGGTGGAGGAATTGATTTGACACCTCACTATGTCAATAAAAAGGAAGCTAGTTGGTTTCATCAGGAACTCAAAAAGGTTTGCGATCAGTCCGACATGGAGTTTTACCGGGAGTATAAAAAGTGGGCTGACGACTATTTTTATCTGCCTCATCGGGATGAAACAAGAGGTGTTGGTGGAATTTTCTTCGATCATCAGGATGGTACTTCGGAAGCAAATTTTGAAAAGTTTTTTGCCTTTACACAAGCGTTGGCTGAGGCTTATCCGAAGATATATATTGAGTTGTTGAACAACAATCGTAGGAAAGAGATCAGCGATGATGAAAGACAATGGCAACTACTGCGAAGGGGCCGTTACGTGGAGTTTAACCTGCTTTATGATCGGGGAACTAAATTCGGACTGGAGTCGAATGGTCGTACCGAATCAATTTTTTTAAGTATGCCACCGCTGGCATCATGGACCTACGATTATCAACCTGATAAAGGCTCGAAGGAAGAAGAAACACTCCGATTGTTAAAAAAAGAGATCGATTGGATACACAATATTTAAATTTGTTTTGAAAATCATTGATAGGAATACATAAGCTTTATGGACAATTCAAAAAGAACAGCCGTTTTATTGGTTAATGTGGGAACACCAGATGAACCCAAAGTTTCTGCCGTTCGACGGTATTTATTCGAGTTTTTGAATGACCGTAGAGTGATTGATCTCCCTTTAATTCCACAAAAGTTGTTGGTGAACCTGATTATTGTGCCATTTAGGGCTCCCAAATCCACCAAGCTTTATGAGATGCTTTGGACTGAAGAAGGTTCTCCACTATTGGTAAATGCCAATAAAAACAGAGATAAACTGCAAGCATCACTGGGCAATGACTATCAGGTTTTCACAGCCATGCGCTATCAAAATCCGCATTTGAGAAAAGTGCTTCGTCAGGTTCGTGATCAGCGTTTTGGAAAAATGATCATTATTCCGGTGTTCCCGCAGTACGCATCGTCAACAACCGGAACGATCGGCCAATTCGTATCAAAGGAAGTGGCGAAATGGACAGTTATCCCGGAGATTCGATTCGTAAGCCAGTTTTACGATCATCCTGCTTTTATCAAAGCATTTACTGAGCGCATTAAAGAGTTCAAGCCTGAAACATACGACCACATTGTTTTTTCATATCACGGTTTGCCGAACAGACAAGTTGATAAAGTGCATCCGGAGATTGCTTCAACGGAATGTACCTGCGAACAAGCCATGCCTGAGCATGGTAAATATTGCTACAAGGCAACTTGTTACCAAACAACCCGCTTGTTGGCAAAGTCGCTGGGCCTGAAACCGGATGATTACACTTTATCATTTCAATCACGGCTGACCAAAAATTGGCTCAAGCCCTTCTCTGATGAATTGGTTATTCAAAAAGCGAAAGAAGGAGTAAAACGAATTTTGTTTGTAGCGCCCGCATTTGTGGCCGATTGCCTGGAAACAACCGTTGAAATTGGAGTTGAATATCAGGAGTTATTTGAAGAACACGGTGGAGAAAAAATTCAATTGGTTGAAAGTTTGAACGATCATCCCTTGTGGATTGAGACCTTGAAAGAATTGATTAATTCATGAAAAATCATTTCATTTGGACAGATAACTTTCAGAGTCATTCAGATGATAGACCTGATTTTTGACAATAGCACCTTTTAATTAAACATTGAACTCATGACAAAGCAACTTCTCTTAGCCCTTGTACTTTCTTTATTTTTTTTCGCATGCAACGATGAAGGCCAAAAGCCTGATTATCCTTCAATAATAGAACTGATTGCTCATGATGAGAGTTCGTTGTCGAGAGAGGCCTTGAGGACCTTTTGTGCAGAGAATGGTATTGATAAGGATGCTGTGTATAATTGGGAAAACCACTGGGTTCTCTATTCTCAGTTTCAGGAACTGCAACAAGCAAGCGAAAAGCTAAAAGCAAATTTTCCGAATGTTACCATTAAAACTTACGATCAGCCATTTTATAGTTTTGATCGAACAAGGTGTGATGATTCTTCTATTGCCGAGGAATGGGATAACATTTTGTTGACTGCAAATCTGGTTGAAGATACGGTGAAGCAAAGTGAATATATGGAGTATCACCGCACTCAGTTTGAAGAGTGGCCCGAGGTTGCTCAAGGGTTTTGTAATGCCAGTTTTCAGCAATTGTTGGTTTTTCGCACCGGAAGGCAGTTGATGTTGGTTATCAGCATTCCGAAAGGGGAGAGTCTGGATGAGCTAAACCCTAAAACGACTGAAAATAATCCTCGCGTTGATGAATGGAATGCTCAAATGAGCCAATATCAGGAAGGCCTAGAAGAAGCACCAGAAGGAGTTGTCTGGCTGTTTCTGAATCCGGTTGAGTAAATTTATTTTTCTATCCTGGCAGAAGAGAAGACTGAACATTCATCAACACAAGAATTTATTTTTCTTACTTTTGATGAGCATTGCTTGTGCTAATCTACATGGAAGATCAAAACATTTGGAGAAATATTGTGGCTGACGATATGAATGCTTTAAAGAGGCTTCATGATAAATACTATTCTCAATTGTTTTTATGGGCGTGTAAATATCTTCAGCAGGAGACGGTTGTTGAAGAATTGGTTTCCGACTGTTTTATAAAGCTTTGGAATCGGCGGAAGTACATTATAATAGAAAAGTCGCTGAAAGCCTATATATTTCTCGTGTTGCGCAACGAGATCGTAAGTTATATCAGGAAAAATAAAAACAAGTTCGAGGTAAAAGTAAAAGAGCTTCCAGAGGTTCCGACTGAAGAATCGATCAATGAGCAAGAATACTACGCAAATCTTTATAAAGCCATTCAACGAATTCCGGAACAGCGGCGAAAAATTCTGGAACTTGCTGTTTTCGAATCGTTAACCTATCGCGAAATTGCCGACCGTTTAGATATCTCAATCAATACCGTTAAAACCCAGATTGCCCGATCTTATCAATTTTTAAAGGAAGAATTAGATCCGAAGGATTTTGTATTGCTACATTTTCATTGCATAAGAAAATAAATCAGTTGTTTGTAAGTTGCTGGTATATAGCTGTTAGTGTCTGATCTTTTAAGAAAAATTTTAAAAAGGAGAAAACTCTGTCACCCTCATCTGAATCGGATTGCGTCTTACTAATAGAAATCAATCATTCAATGAGTAATACAAATCAAGATAAGTGGGAGCTAATTTCTGGAAAACTTCATGCTGAGTTGGGTGAAGAAGAAAAGGAGAAATTTGAGGCATGGAGCAATGTTCCTGAAAATCAGAAACTACTTCAGAAAGGCCAATCGATAAAGGATGGTTTGTTCGAATCGAGAAAACTACAAAAGGCCGATAAGCAAAATTCATGGAACAGGGTTGAAAAGCTCGTTCGCAAACAAAAATTTACGATCTACTTTAAGCGGACTCTTCAGTATGCAGCTGTCCTTGTTTTTGCATTTTTAGTTGGTAACTTTTTTTCACCAATCTTCGAAACTGCTAACAATAATCAGTATGCACAAGTAGAGGTGATGTATGGTCAAACAAGCCATCTTTTTCTTTTTGATGGAACAGAGGTGTGGCTAAATGCAGGAACCACATTCAGATATCCCAAGAGTTTCAATAGCGGCTCTCGTGATGTCTCTATTGAGGGAGAAGCATTCTTTAAAGTTGCACCAAACAAACACTTACCGTTCAAAGTCAAAACCAGCAAAATGGAAGTGGAGGTACTAGGTACTTCTTTTAATGTAGCTGCTTATCGTGGCGAAGAAAATCATTCGGTCGTATTGGTCGAAGGAAAGGTGCAGATCAATAATCTTAAAGGAAAGAAAATTGGAGAAATTGCTCCTGGCCAAATTGCAGTGCAATCAAGTAGAAAACCTCTAACAGTTGCAAACACTGATCCTTATTTTTATACCAGCTGGAAAGACGGCAAGGTTGCTTTTAGTGGAGAGAAGATCAGTGATATTGCCATGCGTCTGGAACGTTGGTACAATGTGGAAATTCAGTTTGAAAAGGAAAGTCTAAAAGAATATGATTTGACAGGAACCATCTTGTTAAATAAACCTATTGAGCAAACCATTATGGCCTTGGAGTTACTAGCGCCAATAAAATTTGAAACTAAAGAGAGAGCAAATGCCAGAAGTTTAATAACCGTAATTTCAAAATAGAATAAATTAAACCATTAACAAAAAGGGGCGATGAAAGTGCTTGAGACCCATTTCACCGCCCGGAAAATAAAACAATTATTGTTTCATTAAACCTTACAAATTTATGAAAAAACAACGTGAATTCAGCGGACATACTGTACTGCTGCTAAAATTATTGCGTATTATGAAACTAACTAGTTTTTTGATGTTGGTTTTTGCGTTGAGTGTAAGTGCATCTGGTTACTCACAATCAACAAAATTAAACCTGAATGTGAAAAACGGGACATTGGTTGACGCTCTTAAACAGATCGAGGACCAGTCTGAATTTTACTTTTACTACAACAACGATGAAATTTCGTCTCTTCAAGATGTTTCAATTAGTACTGAAAATAAACAAATTCAAGACGTTCTTGATGAGTTGCTAGCTGAAACAGACCTTGAATACAAAATGATTGACCGATATATCGTTGTTAAACGCAAGCAAGGATCTGTATTTGATATGCAGTCAATGCAAACGTTGGATGTCTCCGGGGTAGTAACAAATACTTCCGGCGAAGGTATTCCCGGCGTAACCGTTGTAGTAAAAGGAACTACCAACGGAACAATTACCGATATCGATGGTAATTATGCTTTGAGAGAGGTTGCAAACGGCTCTTCTTTGGTTTTTTCTTTTATCGGGTTGAAAACAAAGGAAGTTGTTGTCGACGGGCAATCGAGATTAAATGTAACGATGGAAGAAGAAACCATAGGTTTGGATGAAGTAGTGGCTATCGGGTATGGAACAACATCTATAAAAGATGCAACGGGAGCTATTTCCTCGGTTCGTGCCGATGATTTCAATAAAGGAATGGTTGCTTCTCCCGAGCAGTTAATTCAAGGACGTTCTGCTGGTGTACAAATTACTTCAGCAAGTGGCGAACCAGGTGGAAGCATCAATATTAATATTCGTGGTACTTCATCAGTCCGAAGTGGAAATAATCCTCTTTACGTAATTGATGGTGTTGCATTGAGTGGCGATGCTGTTTCACCCGGAGGAGAAGATGTTAGTTTTGGCGGGAGTACTGCCCGAAACCCATTGAACTTTTTAAATCCAGATGATATTAAAGATATCAGTATTTTGAAAGATGCTTCAGCAACTGCCATTTATGGTTCTCGCGGAGCCAATGGTGTTGTTATTATTACAACTAAAAGTGGTAAAGGTGCCGGTGGCGGTATTGAGTATTCTTCGTCAGTTGGATTTAGTTCTATCACTAAAAAGTATGATGTACTAGGCCCCGATGAGTATTTAAGTGCAATTAATGGTTTGGGAGGAAACTCAAGTACGCTTGATGCCGGTGCAAATACCGATTGGCAAGACCAGATATTTAGAACAGGTGTTTCCCAATCTCATAACATTTCATATGGCACCGCGGATACAAAAGGAGACTACCGTGTTTCAATGAGCTATTTTGATCAGAATGGTATTGTTGAAGAAAGTAAATTAACAAGATACACGCTGCGTGTAAACGGAAACCGAAGCTTCTTTAATGACAAATTGAAATTATCCAGTCAGTTAACGGTCTCTGGTGTTGATGATCAGGGAGTTCCTATTGGAAATTCCCCCAACCATTTTGGTGATTTAATTGCATCAGCTCTTTATATGAATCCAACAGAACCGGTTTATTTAGCTGACGGCTCATACAATCAGCCATCGTTTGATCGGTTAAACCCCAAAGCCATGTTGGCATATAGTGCCGATAATACTAATACGCTTAGAGCACTCGTCAGTCTTTCTGCCGAATACCAAATCAGCAAAGACTTGAGCTTGAAGTCGATTTACGGCCGCGATCTTTCAAAGTCCGAAAGATATTATGCTTATTCTCCATTATTGTATGCCAATTATATTTTTGAAAACGGAAAAGCAGGTTTAAGTTCGGTAACGATGGATAATGGACTTTGGGAAAACTTTTTGAACTACAATAAGGAGTTTGGCGAAGTCGCTTTTACCGGTCTTTTAGGGTACTCATACCAGTATTTCGAAACAAAAACAGCATCCATGAATGCTGGTAAATTTCGCTTCGATGATCTGGATTTGATGATGAATAACTTAGCTGCCGGTGAATCAATTGTTGGAAATACAACGATGCAAAGGGATGAATTGCAATCGTATTTTGCAAGAGTAAACTTTGTAACCAAAGACAAATGGTTGTTTACAGCGACTGTTCGCGCTGATGGCTCTACCAAATTTGGAGGAAACAACCAGTATGGCTATTTTCCGTCAATGGCTTTAGGATATCGTATATCGGAAGAAGATTTTATCCCGGAGTCCATTTCAAATTTGAAGGTTAGATTAGGTTGGGGGATCCCAGGTAATCAGGAAATTCCTCACAACCTTTATTCGCAAAGACAACGCTACGGAAGTTCAACCATTGATGGTTCAGGAAACATTACTACCGGATCATTAGGAAACGTAACCTTCGCTAATCCTGATCTTAAGTGGGAAACAACAAGTCAATTTAATGCCGGTGTCGATTTCGGTTTCAATAATAATAGAATTCGCGGTTCACTGGATGTATATCAAAAAAAGACCACTGATTTATTACTTCAATTGAAAAGTGCTCAACCGGCACCCCAAGCATACTATTGGACAAATTTGGACGGAAATATTGTTAACTCAGGTGTTGAATTATCACTTTCTGCTGATGTTGTTGAAGCAAATGACTTTGACTGGGGAGTTACTGCAAACATGAGCTATAATAAAAATAAGGTTGAAGATTTGTCAACGACAATTGAAACAGGAGTATTGGACGGACAGGGACTTTCAGGTGTAACCATTCAGCGAATTACCAATGATTATCCAATGTACACCTATTACATACGGGTATTTGAGGGATTTGATGAAAACGGTATTGCTATTTACGATGGCGATAATCCTCAATTCACCGGCGATAGTCCGATCCCTAAATTTACAATGGGTTTGACCAATACGTTCAGATATAAAAACTTCGATTTCAATGTGTATTTGAACGGACAGTTCGGTCATAAGATATACAGTAACACGGCTAATGCATTTTTCTATGCAGGTAACTTGGCGATCGGACGTAACGTCACCAGCGGCATCGTTGGGAATGGAGAGGCTGCTATAAACACAGCTGACCCTTCTACTCGCTTCCTCGAAGATGGTTCATTTGTTAGGTTACAGGACGTGAGTTTAGGCTATAACGTTCCTTTCAAAAACTCTAAATACATCTCAAAACTAAGATTGTATGTAACCGGTCAAAACTTATTTGTAATTACAAATTATAGTGGACAAGACCCTGAGGTGAATGTTAATAAGGGTAGTGGTGGCGTACCTTCTATGGGTATCGACTATACAACATACCCTCGTGCAAGAACAATATTAATGGGACTTAAAGTGCAATTTTAAAACTATAATGAGATGAAAAAGAATTATAAATATATATTGATTGTTTGTGGGCTGGTGGCAGGATTTTTTATGCCAGGGTGCACTGACCTCGAAGTTGAATTTAACGATTCCTATTTTGTTGAACAATCGGATGACGGCTTTTCAGCTGTTGATGTGGCCGCCGTTTTGAACTCAGCTTACGGAAAACTTGGAGATATCGTTGGAAGTTCGTACACGGGTGTCGCTGGGTTAAATGAACCCACTTCTGATGAAATGATCATCCCGACTCGTGCAACCGACTGGGGAAATGGTGGCGTATTTCGTTTGTTGCATACGCATACCTGGGATCCGGCTCATACGTACGTCCTGGATACTTGGGATGATTTGAACGTTGGTGTTTATTATTGCACACAAATTTTAGCATCAAACCCATCTGCACAGCAGGCTGCAGAAGCAAAGACCTTAAGGGCTTATTTCATGTATCATATCATTGATTTGTTTGGTCAGGTGCCTTTTCGTGAGGTTAATCAAGGAGTTGATGAATACCCCGCGGTTTGGACTCGTTCTGCTGCTTTTGATTATGCCGTGAGTGAACTGGAATCTGCAATGGCAGATCTTCCTGACGGTGGTCCGGAATCTGCCAATCCAACTCAGGTTAGTAAAGCTTTTGCTCATGCACTGCTTGCAAAATTCTATCTAAATAAGGCTGTTTATAAGGCTGACAACCCTGCCGGCCCATACAATTTTGATGCTGCAGATATGAATAAAGTAATTGAGCATTGCGATGCGGTTGAGTCGTATGGATTTGAACTGGAAGCCAACTATTTTGACAACTTCAATCAAAACAGCAAAAAAGAGAAAATTCTGACTTACACCAGATGGTGGAATGGGATGTGGATTTGGCCTCAGCTGCACAACAGCCAGGGAGGTTGGAATGGAGCGACAACTTTAGGAAGCTTCTATGATATATTTGAAGACAACGATAACCGCTTTTACTACAACCCTGATGGAGGCATCGGATTTGGATTTTTAGCCGGTGCTCAAACAAAGAGTGATGGAACCCCTTATTTGAATCGGTCAGGGGAACCACTAGTCTATACGCGAGAGATTCTTCTTTCGGGAAATACTGATTATGCTGGAATTCGGGTATTGAAGTACGATCCGGATAGCGACGATGGTTTTGTATTGATGCGTTATGCTGATATCCGGTTGATGAAAGCTGAGGCGATTTTGCGTGGAGGGGCACCAACCGGAGGTGAAACCGCGCAGAGTATTGTTGACGAATTAAGAACCATTCGTGGTGCCAGTAGTATCTCTGTAAATATTGATATGATGCTGGATGAAAGAGGTCGTGAATTGTATTGGGAAGGAATGCGTAGGACGGATCAAGTTCGTTTTGAAACCTTTACAAAAACAACCTGGGAAAATAAATCGGTGATGGATGATAACATGGTGCTGTTCCCAATTCCACAGCGTGCGATGGATTCCAATCCGAATTTCACACAAAATGCAGGTTACAAATAGACTATTATTGACTAATTTACACAAATACTAAATTTTGGGAATCTCTAATTCATTAGAGATTCCCAATTCGTTTATTGCAATTAGTGTTAAAAAAATTTAGGAAGATAAATTTTCGGATAATATTTTTTAATTAGCACAGCATAGGTACAAAAAGATGCTTATGAAAACGTTTTCATCTTTGGTTCTGGCTCTGTATCTTTACAGCTTGAGTTTGTCTAAAACTTATCGTGAATCAGCAGGAGCAGTTCGTTTTTAAGAAGTGCAATGCGATTTTAGCATAGGGGTAACTCAACTATAGTTGTTTATAGAGTAAAGTATTCTATCAAATTAGTTTAATCGATTTTTATCAACTTCGAAAACGGTAATATATCCATAGTTATGATTTTATTCTTCCGAAAAAAGTTAACTCTTACAATCCTATCTCTCTTTAGTTTATGCGTTTCAGCTCAACAAACTGAAACAAAATACCTTTCAGGAACTGGTTGCGACCATACCATTGATTGGCAGTTCTATTGTACCGATGGTATCGGGTCGGGTGAGTGGACAACCATACCCGTTCCGTCGAATTGGGAGCTTCAGGGATTTGGTGAATACAATTATGGGCACGTCAAAGAAGACGAACGCGCCAATGAAAAGGGCTTGTACAAATATGAATTTTCGGTTCCGGCAGACTGGAAGCAACAACAGGTCAATATTGTTTTTCAAGGCTCGATGACCGATACAGAAGTGAAAATTAATGGAAAATTAGCCGGGCTGGTTCATCAGGGAGCTTATTATGAGTTTCGTTACGATATCAGCAAATTGCTGAAGTATGGGCAATCAAACTTATTGGAGGTTACAGTCGCCAAGCTTTCAGAGAATGAATCGGTCAATAAAGCCGAACTGCATGGCGATTACTGGATTTTTGGAGGAATTTTTCGGCCTGTATTTTTGGAGGCCAAACCCAAAGAAAATATAGAACGCGTAGCCATTGACGCAAAAGCTGATGGCAGTTTTACGGCTGATGTTTTTCTGAAAAACAGTCCGAAAGATGGAGAATTGCGAGCGCAAGTTTTCACCCTTGACAATCAAAAGATCGGGGAACCTTTTCATGTGCCGGTTTCGAAAGGGGTCGAAAAAGTTAGAGTTCAATCCAAATTGGAAAATATTGAAAGCTGGAACCCGGAAGATCCGAATTTATATCAGGTAAAATTTGAGTTGGCTTCAAAAGGAAAAACGATTCACGAAACAACGACTCGTTTTGGATTCCGGACGGTTGAGGTTCGTCAGCGCGATGGCATTTATGTAAATGGTGTAAAAGTGAAATTCAAAGGCGTAAACCGCCACACATTTCGGTCAACATGCGGACGTGCGTCAAGTAAGGCATTGAGCATAGAAGATGTTGAACTGATTAAGTCGATGAATATGAATGCCGTGCGCATGTCGCATTATCCACCCGATTCTCACTTTTTGGATGTTTGCGACTCCCTTGGGCTGTTTGTGTTAGATGAGCTGGGCGGATGGCATGGCAGCTACGATGATGTGGTAGGGCCGAAACTGGTCAAAGCAATGGTAACGCGCGATGTGAATCATCCTTCGATTGTGATGTGGGACAACGGGAATGAAGGCGGCCATAATCCGAATTTTGATTCTTTGTTTGCACAATACGATATTCAAAAGCGAGTGGTTATTTACCCTTGGATGGAGCACAATGGAATAGCAACGCAGCACTATCGCGGTTATAATTACGGTGCCGGAACATTTTGGAACGGCTCGCTAATTACATTGCCTACCGAATTTTTGCACGGAATGTATGACGGAGGCCATGGAGCCAGCTTGTATGATTATTGGGAATATATTTGGAACAAACCCAAGGCAGCAGGTGGGTTCCTCTGGGATTTGTTAGATCAGGGAATTTTACGAACCGACAAGGACGGCGAAGTGTACGACACTGACGGTAATCATGGTGCCGACGGTATTTTGGGGCCAAAGCTGGAGCGTGAAGGTAGCTATTTTGCCATCAAAGAAATTTGGTCGCCGGTTCAACTGGAAGATCGTGAAATTACTGCTCAATGGGATCAAAAAATAGAAATAGAAAACCGCTACATATACACGAATCTAAAAACATGTTCTTTTAGTTATCAACTGGTGAAACTGCCGTTACCACCGGAAGAGGCAGAACCGGAGGAAGTGAACGGAAATATTCCATCTCCGGATTTAGCGCCCGGAAGAAAGGGGACTCTTGAGATTCCGGTACCAGCCAATTGGGTTAAATACGATGTGCTTTACATCACGGCTACTGATCAGTATGGGAAGGAACTTTATACCTGGAGTTACCCGCTGGTGATTCCGGCAGATATTGTTGCGGAATTAATGACTACAGCTACCAGCAATTCGGATTTGTCTTTCACTGAAATTGCTGATTTGCTTCGAATTAATGCTGGAGAAATTGAGTTTTTAATTGGAAAAAATGACGGCATGTTAAAGAAAGTAACTAATGCCAGAGGGGAAATTCCATTCCACAGCGGACCTGAAATCAGCGCCGGGGTTACCGCCTTTAAAAGTCTTACAACAAAAACTTATAAGGATAGTTTGACCGTTACTTCTTTGTTTGAAACTGAAAAATCAGATTCATCTCGCATGAAAGAGTTCACCTGGACTTTCTACCGAAATGGCTGGGCAAAGCTGCACTTGTATTATACCTCGCCGCAGTACGATAAGGATTTCGATTACATGGGCGTTAACTTTAGCTATCCCGAAGAACTAGTTGAGGGAGTTAAATGGTTGGGAAGTGGTCCTTACCGGGTATGGAAAAACCGTATGCACGGAGTCGAATTCGGAATTCATCAGAAAGACTATAACAACACTATCACAAGTGTTAGTCCAATTATTTATCCTGAGTTTAAAGGCTACCATGCCAATTTGTATTGGGCAAAAATCGAGTCAACAGAACAATCCTTTAAGGTGGCTACTTCAACTGACAATGTCTTCCTGAGGTTATATACCCCTGCGCAACCTGATCCATTCGATCCACGTGTTGTTCCAGCTTTCCCCGAAGGAGATATTTCTTTTATGCAGGCCATTCCAGCTATTGGATCAAAAACTAACGAACCCTCGAACCTGGGGCCATCGGGCCAAAAGAATAAGTTTTTTGATTACGGACCATTCGATGACTGGCGGATTCGAAGCCAGCAAATGACACTTTATTTCAACTTCTCAACAAACCAATAAACGAACAACACAATGAATCAATCAATTCTTCATCCTTTAGCGAACAAATATTTTCTCGTTATCACAATCGCTCTGCTATCTTTTGCATGTGGGCAAACCAAAAAAGTTACTCTTGTTTCAAAGCAGCAAAATAGCCGGGAGGAATATGCTGTTCAAAAATTAAACAGTGCACTTACTGCTGAAGGCTACCAAGTGCAGATTGCAACAAGCCCGGTAAATGAAGAGGACACAAGACAAATCGTGGTGGGTAATTTAGGAGACGATATTTTTGAAACTAGTCATATTCAGCAGCCAGATTCGCTATCGGCAGAAGGGTTTATTATCAGTACTTCAGCTCAAAATATTTACGTGGCGGGAGCAGGTACCAGTGGAACGCTTTATGGTTGTATTGAGCTAATTGACCGACTAAAATCGACTGGTGAATTGCCTGAGAAATTGAATCTTGTAGATCAACCGGAAATGGTGATGCGAGGAACGTGTATTGGTCTTCAAAAGACAGAATACTTGCCGGGTCGCACGGTTTACGAATATCCATATACGGAAGAGAGTTTTCCATGGTTTTACGACAAGGAGCTTTGGACTGAGTATTTAGACATGTTGGTCGAAAACCGCTACAATTCACTTTACTTGTGGAATGGCCACCCTTTTGCCTCCTTGGTGAAATTGGAGGACTACCCATATGCCGTCGAGGTTGATGAGGAAACGTTCAAAAAGAACGAAGAGGTATTTGCATTTTTAACCGAAGAGGCCGATAAACGCGGAATCTGGGTGATTCAAATGTTCTACAATATTATTGTTTCAAAACCTTTTGCTGAAAAGCATGATATAAAAACACAGGAACGCAGCCGACCAATTACTCCGGTTATTGCAGACTACACCCGAAAATCGATTGCTGCCTTCATTGAAAAATATCCGAATGTAGGCTTATTGGTGACTTTGGGAGAGGCAATGCACACAATTGATGATGACGTAGAATGGTTCACCAAAACCATTATTCCCGGAGTACAAGACGGACTGAAAGCGCTCGGAATTAAAGAGGAACCGCCGATTGTTTTACGTGGACATGATACGGATGCGAAACGTGTGATGGAAGCTGCCTTGCCTATTTATAAGAATTTGTACACGACTTTCAAATACAATGGAGAATCGCTTACAACTTACGAGCCGCGCGATGACTGGTCGTCTATTCCAACAGCATTAAGTGAGCTCGGTTCGGTACATATTTCGAATGTGCACATTTTGGCAAACCTGGAGCCTTTTCGTTACGGATCACCCGATTTTATTCAGAAAAGCGTTCAGGCCATGCATGAAAAGCAGGGAGCCAACGGGCTTCATTTGTATCCTCAGGCTTCATATTGGGATTGGCCTTATACGGCAGATAAAACCGATCCTCGCTTACTTGAAATCGAGCGTGATTGGATTTGGTATCAGGCGTGGGCACGATATGCTTGGCAAGCCGATAGAGAGCGAGCCGACGAAGTGACTTACTGGAGCTCCAATCTAGGCAATTTTTATGGTACATCTGAGGGAGAAAATATCCTGGAAGCTTATGAGCAAATAGGGGAAATTGCTCCGAAGTTACTGCGAACTTTCGGAATATCAGATGGGAATCGTCAAACCCTGTTGTTGGGAATGTTTATGGGGCAGTTGGTTAATCCATACAAATATCATGTTTATGAAAACTTTTTGACGTCAAATGGGCCAGTTGGTGAGATACTGATAGATTATGCCGAAAAAGAGTGGAAAGGCGAGAAACATGTTGGCGAAACACCTCCGCAAATTATAAACGAGGTTTTGACTCACGCTAGTGCTGCTGTTGAAGCGATAGAGACCGCTGCATCGTCAATCGAGAAAAATGAAGCAGAATTTGAACGACTGAAAAACGACGTCTACTGTTATGAAGCTTTTGCCAAATTTTTTGCTGAGAAAGAAAAAGCAGCAGAATTGGTGTTGCGCTATCAGTATTCTGACGATATTGATGATTTAGAAAAAGCCTTGCCACATCTTGAAAAAAGCATTGACCACTTTAACGATTTGGTGAAATTGACTGATGACAGTTACTTATACGCGAACAGCATGCAGACAGCTCAGCGAAGGATTCCTATTACCGGGCGGGATGGAAAGAACAAAACATGGAAAGAGTTGCTTCCACATTACCAGGATGAATTGGAAAATTTCAGAAGAAACCTGAATATGCTGAAATCAGAAAGTGGACAAGTTTCAATGAATTTTGAAGCATACAAGCCGGCTGAAGTCACTGTTTTAAATAAAGATACTAAACGCTATTCTTTAACAAAGGGACAGCAAGTATACACCGATAACTCAGCAAAAATCAAAGAAGTTGCCCCTGAGTTAGAGAATTTGTCAGGTGTTCGTTTTTCCGATGAAGAACAACAAGACAAAGGCACTGTCTTACGGTTTAAAACCGAAGAACCTGTGAAGGTTTTAGTCGGGTATTTCAATACCAATTCATACAGTACTTTGAAACCTCCAACATTGGAAACCAATGCGCAAGCCAATGATCGAGGGCAGGCAGATATAAAAATAGCGAATGCTATGTTGATCCCCGGCTTATATCCGGTTAATATTTATTCTTATCGCTATGAAGCCGGAGAATATGAGTTAGTCTTGGGAAAAGGACGTGTCCTCGTGCTTGGCTTTATCAATGGCGAAACGAATATACCAATACATGATGCCGGAGTTGGAGTAGAAGGAGAGGCCTCTGTAGATTGGTTGTTTTACTAGAATTTAATGGCAATGAATTTAGAGATTGGATGTGGATTGGTAAGTGAAAAGAAGGTAGATATCGGGCAGAAAGCGAAACAAAAACCAAATGAAAAGAATCAGAATTTATTAAAACCATAGAACGATGAGTCAAAAACAAAAATGTACAATTTTCTTATCCCTCGCTTTGCTAATTCTGTTTTCCGTTGGAGGGCGGGCTCAACAGGTTTTTTACGTTGCGCCAGATGCAGACGAAAAAGGAGCCGGAACTCTCGAAGCTCCCTTTAACTCAATAGCTCAGGCGATGGAAGCTGTCGCTAACGAAAATGTGAGTATGAAGGAAGATATTGTGGTCTATCTGAGAGGAGGAAACTATTCCTTAGTGACGCCCATCGTATTCCGACAAAAAGACTCGGGCATGAATGGTCACACGGTAATCTATAAAGCTTATCGTGATGAAAAACCAATGCTAAGCGGAGGTGTCAAAGTTTCCGGATGGGAGAATGTTGAGGGACACATCTACAAAGCCAAATTGGATCGGGATACCAAGCTAAGATCGTTATTTGTCAACGGCAAGAGAAAACATATGGCTGGAACGGATATACCCGTCAGTGGACTTGGAAACTGGGGGGAATTTGAAGTTCAGGGAAATGAACCATGGGCGTTTGGCGCAGGATCTGCCATTGATGGGATAAAATTTGCTACCGAAGATATCAAACGGTATGAGAATCCTGAAGACGTTGAATTGGTTCAGTTTAACGTATGGACTGAGAAAATACTCTGCGCAAGAGAAATTGAGCAATTTGGAGATACGTCAGTTATCAAACTACAACAACCGTATGGCGCTATTGCTACCTCTATGGCTTGGGCGGGTGCAATTAATTATGAAAAAGATTTTGTCATTCGAAATGCCTTTGAGTTATTGGATTCTCCCGGTGAGTTTTATTTTGACCGTAAAAAGAACGAGCTTTATTATTACAGCGATGGTGAAGATATGGCCACGGCAGAAGTTATTGCACCTACTGCTGAAGGGCTGATTCGAATTGAAGGAGATTCAAAAGAGTCACGAGTGAGAAATATCCGATTTGAGGGAATTACCTTTTCATACGACCATTGGCCGTTAATGAAAGTGGCAGGCTCTCACGGATTTGCAGGCATTCAGAGCTTGGGGTTAGCCGTCAGGTATGTTCCAGGAGGAAACTGGCATCCCACAAAGTACAACAGCACAGATGTTCCGAGAGGCAGTGTTCAAGTCGAAAACGCTGAGAATATTTCGTTTGTCCGAAACAGGTTTGAAGCAATAAGTTCAGCGATTGCAATCAATTTGGTTAATGATGTCAAAAACAGCAAAGTTGAAGGGAATTATTTCAATGACTTGCTTGGTAATGCAGTAAGTATTGGTTATCCCCAACACTATGAGATAGGAGAAGAACCTGAATCCGCTGAAAGTGCAGAGAGTGTAAGAATGAATCCTAAGTCTTCCCGGGAGATGAGAGGTCCGGTAGGCGTCAACCTGGTTAGTGGTCTTCATGATAGTCAGGTGGAAGCTGATTACGATAACAACCCGTCCGGGAGAGTGGAGGATAAACGCACCCAGCAACATTATAGGGCAGGGGTGGAAGGGCTCTGCGAATACATCACAGTAGCCAACAACTACATCCGAAATATTAGTCTGGATTTCAGACAAGTGGAAGCAATCACTTCTTTTTTTGTAGCCAATACGATTATTGAACACAACGACATTGCAGGAACACCTTATGGAGCAATTACTTGTGGTTGGTGGTGGGGAAATGCAGAAATTCCGGCCTCAAAGGTTGCAAAAGATAATAGCATCCGTTATAACAAAGCAGGAGATACCCATCAGGTACTCGACGACGGGGGAATTATTTATATGCTTGGAGAACAGCCAGGTTCCAGAATTGAAGGTAATTACGTTTTTAATGGTCCCAGGTGTATTTATCCCGATGACGGATCAGCCTATTTGACTATTACGCAGAATGTAGTTTATAACCCTAGCTATAAGTGGATGTGGCTTCACTTCTGGACTAAAAGGTGCCATGATAATGTGGTGTTTGATAACTACGTCAAGAATAATCTACTTATGGATAATGGAACAAACAATACCATTGAGAACACTCATTCATATCGAGAAGAAGAATTCTCCGGAGAGGCACTTAATATTATTGATAACGCCGGAATAGAGGAAGAGTATAAAAATATTATACCGGAATCAGAGCCACAAAAAATTAATATTTATCCGGAAGATTTTAAGGAAGGTGATGTTTTTCATTAGACAGATAGTGAAATCTCAGAGAAAGACGATAGACTATTTTTTGATGAAACAAACCAACGATCAACTTTTGATTTTATGGATTTTGATCCGGCAATTTTTGGAAAGGAAACGTTGCAGAAGGCTTGGACTCCAGTTTTATTAAAGATATAGTTTGAGGCAACTTATTGATGACAGGTAGGAAGTTTAACATACGATTACCCGATGCGCAGGCTACAAAAGTTAGTCCGGTGAAGTCTACTGATTTCGATTTTGAGACATACGAATCCTATGTAGCTGACTTAAATCACTATTGTGCTAATTTTTGGAAGCAAGATTCGGGAGTCCTTGTACATCGAAGGATGCGTGTTGGTGAATGCTTTTCCTATGGTTGTAGCAATATGCAACGTTCGCTCGAACTTCAGTTGGGGGCGTTGGAAAAAAGTATGTTATTTAAGGCTGATGTTCCTAATTTTCTGGAACCGTGGTATGGCATTGGTACTATCGCAAGCGCGTATGGAGGGGAATATATTTGGAATGAAGGAAATGCCCCGGCTATGAAACCACGATTTTCTACTATTGATGAAGTCTTGGCTTTTGAACCAATTGAAGTTTCAAAAACACCCATTGGTCGGCATACATTGAACATGATTGAATACTTCATGGATCAAACATCTGGAAGACTTCCGATTTCTTTTACCGACACACAATCTCCATTAAATATGATTGGTCATTTGTACCCACTTGATCAGTTTTTTATGGATGTTTTGATTGAGCCTAATAAAGTTCAGCAATTATTTGACCGTCTTGCTGATCTTTCCATTTGCTTTAATCAGGAACAACAAAAGTTAATTGGTAGCGCTTTGGCATTGCCTGGTCATGGATTTGCCTCTTCAACAGCGTGGAGTGGTTTAGGTGTGAGTGATGATAATGCGATCATGATTTCACCTGATCAGTATGCTGAAATTGCCGCTCCTTCGGTAGCGAAAATCTGTACTCCATTCGGCGGAACTGTTTTCCATTCGTGTGGAGATTGGTCAAACTGGGTAGGAGCTGTACTCAAGTTGAAAGGATTGAAGATGGCTGATGGAGCTTTTTCTGCAGAAACTGATCCTGGAGCAACGGATAATCTGGAAGCATTCAAGCAATTCGCGAATACAAATATTGCATTGAATGCGAGGATTGTGGGAGATTTGGAGACCATCCAAAAGCAAGTGTCGAGACTTTGGACTCCTGGTCTGAAACTGATTGTTGTAACCTATTGCGACACACCCGAAGAGCAAGAAAATGCATATGAATTAATTCATGAAATATGTTGTTAGTTTACAACATTACACAAAAAATAGATGTATTTCATTCGTTGACTTTTTCACCTAACTACTTAGCGTTGCGATTTTTTATATTTCCCGGGACTGATTCCGATACGTTGCGAAAAAATGGAAGTAAAATGTTGGAGTGAGGAAAAACCACAAGCAAAGGCAATGTCCGATAAGCTTTCGTCATCTTTCATTAACTCAATTGCTTTTTCAATTTTTAGGTTGATGATGTAGCTGTTCGGTGGATAGCCAGACACCTCTTTAACTTCATTGGTGAATTTAGTTTTTCCCATTCCAAACTGATGCGCTAAATCGTCAATAACCCACTTTTTATTCAAGTCCGCATTTATTATTTGGTTGAGCTTTTCAATAAAACTATCCTCGTGCTCTGTCTTTTGTTTTCTGAAGGAAAGGTTCCGATGTAAATCGATAAAAAGATTTTCAATAATATTACCAACCATAATTTCAAAGCCACTTTGCTGGGTCGTCAGTTCTTTCTTTAATTCCACAAAGTACTTTTTGAAAATTTTAGCCTTTTTAATAACGATGGCACCTTCGTGAATCAATAGATGCCCCAAACTTTCCTGGAACTCTTTCGATAGTTTTGTCCAGGTACCAAGCTGAAGGGGCGTGCTTTCAGAATACTGTTCGGGCTTAATTACAATCCAGGTGATTTCGCCAATATCCATTTTCCCGGCAGGGCTTCCGTTTAGTTGCCAGGGAGTTGTTATCGAAAGGTTATCGGGTAAAAGTTCAATTTCCGTTCCTTCAACTACCCATTTGTATTTCCCACTGTTCACAAAATGAATTTCAATACCGTCATTTAAGTGAGGTAGCATGGTTGCGTCCATTCTTACCTTTGAAAATTTCATACTCCCATACTGCCTGATATAAGGAGTTGCATTTAACGGGCCTGGATTATCTTTGTGCCACCAGATTCCTTGGTTTCCACTTTTCTTTTTCGGGTTGAATGTATTGGATGGTGTTAAATTTTCCATGTGAAAGCGATTAGGAATTGGGTCTTTTTAGCCTCCTGTTTTCAGGCCGATCATTCAAAAATAAGAAAAAAATTTATAGAATCGACCGTCGATTGAAAATGGCATTTTATTTTTATTAAAATTCAGATATTTGATTTCGGATTACAATTATTATTGATCTGGTATTTAGAGAAATAGAATTGGACGGATTGTGATTTGAATAAGAAAAACTAACTAATGACTAAAATGATAGGATTGAACTGATTATTTCGACAATAATTTACTGCTGTCATTTATTCGCTAAAAAATAATTTTTGATGAAACAAACCAACTATCAGCTTTTTGATTTTATGGATTTCGATCCGGCAATGTCTGGAAGGGAGACTTTGTGGAAGGCTTGTGCTCCGGTATCATTGGAGGTTGATGGAACAGATGTGGTGTTCGAAATTCCGTTTCAGAAACAAAAAGTTTCGAACGATATTGAACCAGATAAAGAAACTCCACGAAAAATTTATTCGCTTCGAATCCGTGCCTACGGATCAAATATCCTTCGGTTAGCTATTGGTTTCGAAGCAGCTGCCATGCCCGATTCCGTGATGTTGAATATGCATCCGGAGCTCCAGCTTAATCCACTTCATGTTGAAAAAACGGACCAAGAATGGCTAATTAAGGATGCTCGTGGAGTTTTGAAAGCTTCATTAAATCGTCGTCCGATTGAATTGGATTTTTGGAGCGATTTGGTTCCGGCACCGGAAGAAACTCTTGATTTGACGCTGTATCCTGATGGAATAAAGGAAGTTAAATTAAGTGCTTACGATCAGTTCTTTCCGGCGCGGCACGATGCCTATGCATTAGCCGTTGTTGAAGAGAATGGTAAATTCGATCGAACAACCCTGTCTTTTCTCGTGGAGCCTGATGAGAAATTTGTCGGTTCAGGCGAACGGTTCTCCAAATTGGATTTGTCAGGACAAACGTTTCAGCTAAAAAATCAGGACGGGCAGGGAGTCAATAATCGACGGACTTATAAGAATGTCCCGTTTTTAATGTCCAGTCGAATGTATGGGATATTCATGCATACTTCGGCTCACGGGAAATTATCAGTAGCCGATCATTCTACTCGCTCGGTGCAATTGCTGGTTGAAGAGCCGGCGATGGATGTTTTTCTGATTGGAGGAGATCAGCCCGAAGAAATTTTAAAAGGCTATCGTCAACTAACAGGTTTTCCTACCATGCTCCCCAAATGGAGCTTTGGTACTTGGATGAGCCGGATGACCTATTTTTCGGAAGAGGAAGTAACTGAAATTTGTAATCGCCTGAGAAAGGAAGATTTCCCTTGCGATGTTATTCATCTGGACACCGGGTGGTTTCGTACCGACTGGTTGTGCGAGTGGAAATTTAATCCGGAACGTTTTCCTGATCCGAAACGATTTGTACAGAATTTGCGCAACGATGGCTACAAGGTAAGTTTGTGGCAAATGCCCTATATCGCTGCCGAAGCGGAGCAACTTGCCGAAGCACGCGACAATGAGTACATATGCAAAGTGAACGAAGTTAAGCAGCAGGGTGGCTCAAATTTTAGCGCATTAGATTATGTGGGCACCATCGATTTTACTTACCCAAAAGCGGTTGAATGGTATAAAGAATTGCTGAAGGAGCTACTCGAAATGGGAGTGGTTTGTATTAAAACTGATTTTGGCGAAGACATTCACATGGACGCAGATTACCATGCCATGTCGCCCGGTAAGTTGAACAATTTATATGCATTGCTTTATCAAAAAGCAGCGTACGAAATAACCAAAGAAGTAACTGGCGATGGCATTGTTTGGGCGCGTGCCGGTTGGGCTGGTTGTCAGCGTTATCCGTTACATTGGGGTGGCGACTCAGCTTGCTCGTGGGATGGATTAGCCGGTTCGTTAAAAGGAGGCTTGCATATTGGCCTCTCCGGATTTGGCTTTTGGAGTCACGATGTTCCCGGTTTTCATGGCGTGCCGAATTTTATGAACTCCGTGGTTCCTGACGATTTATACGTGCGCTGGACTCAGTTTGGCGTATTCTCGTCACACCTGCGTTATCATGGGACGTCCAAGCGTGAGCCATACGAATATCCGGCAATTTCCGGAATTGTTCGCAAGTGGCTGAAACTTCGTTACGCCTTAATTCCGTATTTGTTGGAGCAAAGTAAAAAAATAACACAAACCGGTTTCCCTGTGCTTCGGGCTTTGATCTTTCATCATCCCAAAGATAAAATGTGCTGGCATATTGATGATCAGTATTATTTCGGAGATGATTTTATGGTTGCTCCGGTTATGAATAGTGAGAATAGGCGAGATGTGTATTTGCCCGAAGGAGAATGGGTGAATCTGTTTTCAGGCGAACTTACTCAAGGTAATCGTTGGCTGAACGACTTTGAGTGCCCATTGGATGAAATGCCGGTGTGGGTGAAAGAAGGAGCACAGATTTCAGTTTATCCGCACCATGTATCCAACACTGATGAAATTGATTTAGCAAAGACCAAAAAACTCGTTTTTGCTGAAACTTACACCGGAATTGTGAATAGTATCCTGGCGGATTTATTGAAATAGAATAGGGATTGCGAAGAAAAAAATAGAAATAAAAAACAACCAATAACCAATTTCCAGAGGCACTTGAATTTGTAGGTACACCTGGAAATTGAAACTTTAAACTTAGAACTCGAAACTAAAATGAATACCTGGAAAGAAAATATAGACGAATCAAAGCAGAATTTCCTCAATTGGTGGGACCAAAAGGGAATTATTCTGAATATGTGGGAGCACCTGCAAAAAGATGGTAAGCCGCATGCTGATATATCAAAACCAGCTGATGCCAGGGATTTGAAACAATACTGGTTCGATCCGGTTTGGCGCGCTGAAAACCTCAATTACCAACTGTCGCGGAGTTCTTTTAAGGCTGATATTATGCCTATTGCTAATACGCATTTAGGGCCTGGCTCGCTGGCTGCCTTAATGGGCGCGGAACTGGAAGGAGGCGATGATACCATCTGGATCAGACACAAAGAAGGTATTGATATGAACCTGACGTTTGATGAAACTACGCCGGCCTGGAAACTGCACATGGATCTGTTGAACGAATGCAAAAAACGTTCAAATGGAAACTATTACGTTGGATGTCCCGACTTGGTTGAAGGGCTGGATGTGTTGGCCAGTATTAAAGGAACACAGGACCTGCTGATGGATATGATTATGCAGCCGGAGGAATTGGAAGTGCAACTTCAACAGGTAAACGATGTGTATTTTCAGGCTTTTAACAAAATTTACGATGTTATTCAGGAAGATGGAGAAATGGCCTACTGTTATTTCTCGATTTGGGCACCCGGAACGGTCTCTAAAGTACAGTCCGATATCTCGATTATGATTTCGGAGGAAGACTACGTTCGTTTTGTATTGCCTTACATAAAAGAACAATGCCAGAAGATTGATTATACGCTTTATCATTTGGATGGAGTGGGAGCACAACGACACCTGGACGCCATTTTGAGTATCGATGAGTTGAATGCTATTCAGTGGACTCCCGGGGTGGGCGAACCACAAGGTGGCGATCCTTGCTGGTACGATTTGTACAAGCGAATTCTTGCCGGCGGAAAATCAATTATGGCCAACTGGGTGACTTTGGATGAATTAGAGCCTTTAATTGATAATATTGGAACTGATGGCTTGCACATCAATGTCGATTTCAAATCGGAAAAAGATATTGAAGCTGCCTTAAAAATTGTAGATAAATACAAATAGAATAGGATTGGCAATTTGTTGTGGCTAACACGTATTTGGTTTATTAAACTTGAAATATTACGAAGATGTTGAAGATAGGAATTTTAGGATTGGGTGAAGGACGGAGTACAATGTCTGCTGTCCTGAATAGCGCAAAATGGGAGTTGAAAACTGTTTGCGACTTAAACATAGATTTGTGTAAGCAGCGGGCTAAAGAGTTTGATTTTCATAATTACACGACTAATTTGGAAGAGATGTTGAGTGATCCTGAGATTGATGTTGTTGGTATTTATACTCCGGATCATTTACATGCCGCGCATATAAAAATGGCGCTTTCTCATGGGAAGCATGTGGTTTGCACAAAACCATTGCTCGATGATTTGGTGGAAGCGGCGAGCTTACTGGAGTTGAGCCATAAAGTTGGCAAACGAGTATTTGTGGGGCAAAGCTCCCGCTTTTTTGAGCCGATGAAAAAGCAACGACTTGATTTTGAAAATGGAGCAATAGGAGAGCTTGTTACTGTTGAGGCTCACTATAATGCCGACCACCGTTGGTTTTTAGGCAAAGGTTGGTCGTTGCAGGATAGTTTCAAGTGGTTGTTTGGAGGATTGAGCCACCCGGTAGACTTTATCCGTTGGTACTTGCCCGAAATTGAAGAAGTGATGGGCTATGGCATGTTAAGTCCGAATGGGGTAGCAGGAGGATTGAAAAACCAAGATACCATGCACTTTATTTTTAAAGCCAAAGATGGACGTATTGCACGAGTAAGTGGATCGTATTCAGGCCCGGTTCAACCGGCAATTCGCGAGAGTGAAATGAGCTGTGTTCTTCGCGGAACGGAAGGTTGCAGCCAGGGCGACTACATGGATTTGCGATACACCATTGCTGATAAAAATGGGGAGGACAAGCAAATCACATTTGATGATCAGCTGAAGTACTATTTTCGGTTTGAAGGAAAAAGCCACCACGCTGGTGAATACAATAATTATTTGGAGCATTTTGCCGATAGTATTGAAAAAGACTTCATTGCCTATCCGGATTTAAAAGAAGGAGTTGGAACAGTGGCTTTGTTGAAAACCATGGAGAAAACCCTGGCTTCGGGAAAGCCGGAGAAAGTACAAGATACCATTGACGAATATGGCCTTACGTCATTTCTGAATCCATAACATTTCGAATAATAATCTAAAAATAAACACAATGAGTACAATTATTACCAATGAGCAGATTGAGCAGTATAAGCGAGACGGCTTTGTGATTTTGCGTAACGTAATTTCGCAGGAGATGATTCAAAAGATCCAGGGTGAATGTGAACGCTTCATCAAGGAAAAAGATGCTGAAATGGACGCCAAGGGGGTTGAAGTTGATGAGATCAACCACAAAGGGAAAAGGTATTTCATTGCGATGAAAAACAAATCAAGCCAACCGATGCAGGAGCTTTTGTTTGGAAAAGAAATGGAAGAAATTACCCGAAGTATTTTGGGTGATGATGTGTATCTGTTTCTAGAACAATATGTGGTAAAAGCTGCCGATAAGGGGATGAAATTTGCCTGGCATCAGGATTCAGGATATGTGAAAGAAAAGCATAACCCGTATTTGTCGTGCTGGTTGCCATTGGACGATGTAAACGAAGAGAACGGAACCGTATATTTATTAACTTACGACGAAGCCGGAACAAAAGAACGGATTGATCATACTCTTGAGGCTGGAACAAACGATATGATCGGATATGCTGGAGATAATCCCGGAGTTCCGGCAGTACTGAATAAAGGAGATATTGCACTTTTCTCAAGTGTTTGCTTTCACCGAAGTGGATCGAACAACACCGATAAATCCAGAAGAGTGCTGCTGATGCAATATTCTGATCAGCCCATTTTAAAGGATGATGGAAGCCCGCTTTATCTTGTTGATCCATTCGTAGTAAATGGTAAATTACAAAAGTAGAAGTATGATGATTAAAAATACGAATGATGGAACTCAAAAACAGCCTTATTTAAGACTGGATCTAAACTATGGAAATTGTAGCGATCTGCCTTCGTTTTCGGCAGGTCCTCGCGGCAACGATGAGGAAAAACACAATGCCATAAAAGCAGCCGGATATGCAGGTGTGCAAGATGGCGATCCTGATTTATGTAAGAAGCTGGGGCTGGAACTAACCGCGCATGCTCGGATTAACAAGGTAGGTGAGCTGGATGATCTGTTTCCAAAGTGGAAAAAGGAAAACTTCAATTGCGCCACCCTGCATGTTGGTTGGGGAATGGAAAGCGATAAGGAGATCGATGAGCTGGTTCAATATGTATTGGATATGTCAGTAAAAAATGACTTCCCAATTTATTTTGAAACCCACCGGTCGACCATTACACAGGATATGCAGCGAACAGTTGAACTCATCAAGCGATTCCCCGAGATTCGTTTTAATGGGGATTTTTCGCATTGGTACACCGGGCAGGAAATGGTGTACGGCGGAATTGAAAACAAGTGGGATTTCATCGCTCCGGTTTTCGATCGTGTTCGATTTATTCATGGTCGTATTGGAAACCCTGGTAGTATTCAGGTTGATATTGCCGATGGTAAAAACCAGATTTATGTCGACCATTTTAAAGAGATGTGGACACGTGCTTTCGCCGGATTTCTGAAAACGGCGAAACCTGGCGACTACCTCTGCTTTACGGTTGAATTGTTGCAAGCTGATATCTTCTATGCTCGGCAAATTCAAAATGCGCAGGGAGAATGGGTTGAAGAGGGTGACCGTTGGCAACAAGCTTTGCTTTACGGGCAAATTGCCAAAGAGTGCTGGAAAGAAGCCCAAAAAAGAATTGGATAATTAATTAAACGAATAAAATAACAACTAGCAGAAAAAACTAATCAAACTACTATGGACAATATCAATAGTTTCCTAAACCCTCTTGATTTTATCATTGTCGGCATTTATCTGGTCGTTTTAATCGGAATTGGGTATTGGGTAAGTTTTGTGAAAAAAGAAGAAGGTGGAAGTGACGAAAACTTGTTTTTGGCCGGTCACTCATTGGGTTGGCCAAGTATCGGTTTAACCATGTGGGGAACCAATGTTGGTCCGTCAATGTTGATTGCTTCAGCAAGTATCGGTTATACCACCGGTTTAGTTGCCGGTAATTTTGCATGGTACGCATTTGTTTTCATCTTTTTGCTGGCCACCGTTTTTGCACCACGCTATCTTGGCGCCAATGTGCAAACGCTCCCCGAATTTATGGGTCGGCGTTTTGGGCAGTCTACCCGAAGTATCCTGGCTTGGTACACACTGGTTACCATTCTTATTTCGTGGCTGGCACTTACCTTGTTTGCCGGCGGAATTTTAGTAGGACAAATCTTAGCCCTCCCATTGTGGCTATCGGTTGTTATTTTAGTAGTGATTGCTGCTTTCTTCACCATTGCCGGTGGTTTGAAGGCCATTGCATACACCAATGTTTTTCAGATGATTTTGCTAATTGCCGTTTCGCTGATTCTGACAGTGGTTGGTGTTGTCAAAGCAGGTGGGCCGATGGAGATTTTTCATAATACCCCGGGCAGCTACTGGAACTTGCTTCTGCCCATGGATGATAAGAACTACCCATGGCTCGCTATTGTGCTCGGATATCCCATTATGGGAGTTTGGTTTTGGTGTACCGACCAATCGATGGTACAATCGGTGCTTGGTGCTAAAAGCTTAAAGCATGGACAGCTCGGTGCCAACTTTACGGGATGGCTGAAAATATTGGATGTGGCACTGTTTATTATTCCCGGTATTACTTGTTTTGTGCTATTTCCCGGCTTGAAAAATCCGGATGAGGCTTATATGACAATGGTAACACGATTGCTGCCATCAGGAATGATTGGGATGGTGATGGCCGTGTTAATTGCTGCTTTGGTAAGTACCATCGACTCGGCATTGAACTCATTGAGTACTGTTTTCACTATGGATATTTATGTGAAAAATTACAAACCTCAGGCAACACAAAAAGAGATTGTATCGATTGGACGTATCGTTACCGTTTTAGGTGCTTTTATAGCCGTTTTTCTGGCTGTGGCTATCGATAGCATAAAAGGATTGAATCTTTTTGATGTTTTCCAGGCCATATTAGGATTCATTGCACCTCCAATGTCAGTCGTATTTTTATTCGGAGTACTTTGGAAGAAAGCCACCCGAAGAGCTGCAAACTTTACACTGTCAGTTGGTACTTTACTTAGTCTGGGGACTGGTGTTACGTATTTATGGATTTTTCCTAAAGACAAATATGATTTTTGGCCTCACTTTTTGTTATTGTCCTTCTTTATTTTTATTGTACTGGCCTTGCTGGCTTTCCTGATTTCTTATTTCGATAAAAAATCAGAAGATCAAAATGTGTTGGACTATGGCAAGTTGCAAACGCCGTCAAAAAAAGTATGGATTTTGTGGGGAGCTTTAATTGTAGTGATGGTTGGTTTGTACATCTTATTCAACGGACATTAAAATTTAATGAACAGATGACTGGAGAATCTAAAAAAAGGTTAACTAAATTCACAATTTGGCTGAAGGCATTAATGCTGTTGAGTTTAATTGTTGGACATTCATGCAAACCAGTTCCGAAAGAAAAAAAGGAGATTCAGTATAAAGTTGGGGTTGTGGATTTGATGATTCTGAAACGCCAAAAAATTAGTGCATTGCCTTTGGCAAAAGAAATTGGAGCTGATGGAGTAGAAGTGGACATGGGAGGCCTTGGAAATCGTCCGACCTTTAATAATAAACTGATTGATCCGGTGATTCGAAAACAATATATGGACACTGCTCGTCAGCTGGGTATCGAGATTAGCTCATTAGCCATGACTGGCTTTTATTCACAGTCGCTCCCTAAAAGAGAAGGTGCAGTGGAAACGATTCAGGACTGCATCAATACAATGGTATTGATGGGGGTGAAGGTTGGATTTTTACCTCTAGGTGTTGAGGGCGATTTGATTCAATATCCTGAGCGGAGGGCTGCAATTGTTGAACGGTTAAAAGAGGTTGGAAAAAAAGCTGAAGCCGCTGGAGTGGTTATTGGCATAGAAACTGCATTGGATGCAAAGGGAGAAGTGGATCTTCTGAATGATATAGGATCTCCCGCAATTCAGATATGCTTCAATTTTGCCAATCCTTTAAAAAGTGGTCGGGATATTAATGAGGAGTTGAAAATATTAGGTAAAAACAGAATCTGTGAGATTCATGCTACCAATAAAGATAGTGTGTGGTTGGAAAACGATCCGCAAATCGATATGCACCAAATTAAAACCACCCTTGACGAATTGGAATGGAGTGGCTGGTTGCTGGTAGAGAGATCGCGTGATGCAAATAGCACGCGGGATGTTCGAGGTAATTTTGGAGCCAACGTAGCATATCTAAAATCTGTTTTTCAGTAAATTAAATGGAACGAAATATTTAAAAAACATAAAAAATGAGACAAATTTCAATCGTTATTTTATTCGTATTTGGATTCGGAGCATGCGGAGCAACTAATTTACCACACAAAGATGAAGCTTACTGGGAAGTTGTTAGCAAACGCGCCGAAAAGATTGTAGAAACACTGAACATCGATGTTGAAGAAAAATTCAATCGGGTACGCGATCGGATTGCACAACAGTATTATGATTTAAATGGTGTTCACGATCAGTTAGATGCTACTGTAAAAACCTTGAAAGAAGAAGCAAAGGATGAGGAGCAGGTGAAAGAGAAAATTGAAGAACTGACAGAAGAGGCTGATCAGAAATTGGACAGCCTGCACAACAGTTATTTGAAAAACCTGGCCAAAGATCTTAAACCTGATCAAATTGAGAAAGTGAAAGATGGAATGACTTACAGCGTTTTTCCTAAAACTTATCAAGCGTTTCAGGAAATGATTCCTCAGCTGACTGAAGATCAAAAGAAATTCATTTACCGGGCACTTTATGATGCCCGGGAAAAAGCAATGGATGCCGGATCTTCAAAAGCGAAACATGCCTGGTTTGGGAAATATAAGGGTCGCATTAATAATTATCTTTCAAAAGAAGGTTACGACTTGAATAAAGAAAGTAAAGATTGGCACAAACGCATTGAAGATGCTAAAAAGAAGTAAGCTTATCGATCAAGATATCTGCTGATAAACCCAAAAAATAAAATCAACTTAATTATGAACGAACTACTAAATAAACTGTCCAACTGTATTGAGTTTGGAAAAATAAACAAGGCTGCACCATTTCCTCCGCAAATGAAAGGGGAAGACGGTGCCGATGAAATTACCCGGCAGGCATTAGACGAGGGAGTGAACGCACAAGATGTGCTAACCGAAGGATTGATGCCCGGCATGGAACGTGTTGGTGTAAAGTTTCGCGAGAACAAAGTGTTTGTCCCTCAGGTATTAATGTCGGCGAAAGCCATGAGTACCGCGATGGTTCATTTGAAGCCCTATTTCGACTCAGGTGCGGCAAAGCAAAAAGGAACCTTTATAATTGGAACTGTTTTAGGCGATTTGCATGATATTGGTAAAAATCTGGTTGCCATGATGGTTGAAGGGAATGGTTATAAAGTAATTGATTTGGGAACCGACGTTGACACTCCGAAGTACCTTCAGGCGTTAAATGAAAATCCGGGAGCGGTAGTTGGTCTTTCGGCATTATTGACAACCACTATGGCTAATATGGAACGGATTACAAAGGAAATAAAGGCAGCAGCTCCTAATACCATAGTGGCTATTGGTGGCGCTCCTGTAAACGAAGAATTTAGTAAGAAAATTGGAGCCGATAATTATTCTTCGGATCCACAGGCAATTGTTGAGTTTTTAAATACTAAAACAGCTTAAACATGAACGGATTAAAATTGTTGGAAAAAGCGTTTCGGCTTGAAGAGGTAGAGAGAATTCCATGGGTTCCTTTTGTTGGGGTGCACGGTGGAAATTTAATTGGTGTTGATGCTGAAGCTTTCCAGCGCAGTTCGAAACATATTGTTGATGGAATTGATAAGGCTATTGAATTGTATAAGCCCGATGGAATTCCGGTGGCTTTCGACTTACAGATTGAAGCCGAAATCCTTGGATGTAAATTGGCTTGGAGCAAAGAGAACCCTCCGGCAGTCATTTCACATCCGTTAAACGAAGGTGTTGAACTTAGTTCGTTAAAACTGCCAACCGAAAACGACGGACGAATACCGCTTGTTTTAGAGGCGACAAGAGAACTACGGAAAAAACATCCCGAGCTGGCTTTGTATGGTTTAATTACCGGGCCTTTTACGTTGGCGCTACACCTGCTGGGAACCGATATTTTTATGAAGCTGTTCGAAGATCCTGACTATGTGAATGAACTGATGGAGTTTTGTGCTCAGGTTGGTATTAAACATGCCGAATTGTTGCTGGATGCCGGTTGCGATGTGATTGCTGTTGTCGATCCAATGACCAGCCAGATTGATCCGATGTCATTCGAAACTTTTGTAAGTCCATCAGTTACGAAAATATTTGATTTTGTTCGTTCAAAGAAAAAATACAGTTCATTCTTTGTTTGTGGTCATGCACAACAAAACATTGAAGTAATGTGTGACTGTAAACCAGATAATATTTCGATTGATGAAAATATTCCGTTAGATTTTGTGAAGGAAACAGCATTGGCAAAAGGAATTAGTTTTGGTGGAAATATGAAGCTGACCAGCGTGCTTTTGCTTGGAAACGAAATGGACTCGAGAAAGGAAGCGGTTAATTGTTTGGATCTGGGTGGAAAAAAAGGTTTCATTTTGGCTCCGGGATGTGATTTGCCAATGGATACGCCGGTTGCGAACTTGCAAGCGGTTACAGAATTGGTTTATGACGATTATGCCCAGCAGGTGGCTCGCGAAATGGAACACACTTCATCCTTGCAACCCTTGAGCTTGGACGGTCACTTCGAAGAAGGCAAAGTAGTGGTTGACATTATCACACTCGACTCTGCTTCGTGCGCCCCTTGCCAATATATGGTTGAGGCAGTAAAACAGGCTTCGATCGATTTTGGAGACAAGGTGATTGTCAACGAGCATAAAATTAAGGATGTAGAAGGAATTCAGATGATGATGGCCTTAGGCGTACAAAATGTGCCGACGACCTGTATCAACGGAAACGTGGAATTTATCAGTCAAATTCCACGCAAAACTGAAATTGAAAAAGCAATTAAAAAGGCGATGAATTAATGAGCATTCCATTGCACTTAATAACCGGGTTTTTAGGAAGTGGCAAAACATCATTTCTCGATCATTTTCTGAAAAAGACCGACACAAAAGAAAATATAGCGATTATTCAAAATGAATTTTCTCCTGTCAATATTGACGGGAGAAAGTTTTATGAAGACTCAAATTTTCAGGTGCTGGAAATTAATAATGGTTCGGTGTTTTGTGTGTGTCTGCTTGGTTCATTTATTCAATCGTTAAATGAATTTGTTAAAAAATATAAGCCGGATCTGTTGCTGATGGAAGCATCGGGTTTGTCTGATCCCATCGGTGTTGGGCAAATTTTTCAATCATCGCAATTAAAGGGTAAAGTTTATTTAGAACATGTTTGGTGTTTGGTTGATGCTTTCAATTTTAACCGGATACCCGCTCTAAAAGTACGAATGGAGCACCAGCTGCGGAGTGCAGACACCATTATCCTAAATAAAACAGACTTGTTAAAAGGAAGTACCGACGATCTTTTAACGAAAATTAAGACGATCAATCCGTTTGCAAAGGTAGTAGAGGGGCTTTACGGTCAGGTTGATATTAACGATTACAAAAAAGCACTCAACTTATTTCCTGAAGATCAAGCTTCGGCTTTAGGGCGACCGGATATCGGATCTGTTGTAATTCGTTCAACCCGTTCTATCGCTCCCGAAAACTTAACTCAGTTCTTGAATCAGTTAAAGGCAGATTGTCTCCGATGCAAGGGGTTTGTCAAGTTGAAAACTGGCAAGTCAGCTTTCGTTCAAGGGGTTTTAGATTCGGTTACGATACACGAAGTCGAGAATTTCTCGGGCGCTGGAGATCTTGTTTTAATTGGTAATTTTGAGGATGAGAAGAATCTTCAGCTTATGTTTGACGAATACTGCAAAGATGAACATTGAAAGAAGTTTTACATTTGAAGAACTGGAAATTGATCCGAAGGAAATTATAACAACTTTAGGATACACCGAAGATTCATTTTTTGAACCATTCCCAACTTATTTGGCTCAGGCGTTTGAGTGTTGTAAACAACTGAATGATATAAAAGGGGCATACCGAATTCTAAAGATGGATGAGTTTTGCTCTGATGAAAAAAAAGTCTGCGTTAAGAACTTGCAATTTAACGTTGGACGAACGATTCGAAAAGAGTTAAACGGCGCGGAAAATATTGCCTTCTTTGTATGTACTGCCGGAGCGGAGATTAGTCAGCTTGCTGATAAGTTGCTGAAGGGCGAAGACCCCGTTCTTGGCTACGTGTACGATGTAATTGGAAGTGCCATTGCGGAGGCTGTTGGCGATAAAATACAAGAAGCTATCAGCCTGAGTGAACATGAAGCAGGGAGAAAAATTACAAACAGGTATAGTCCCGGTTATTGTCATTGGAATGTGACCGATCAGCACAAACTGTTTTCCATTTTCGGAGGAACTGTGTGCGATGTAAAGCTGACACCATCGGCTTTGATGCATCCCGTGAAATCGATTAGCGGACTAATTGGGATTGGTGAAAAGGTTGAGTTTCACGATTACCAATGCAATCTTTGTCAACTTGAAAATTGTGTTTATCGCGATAAACATTAGCTTGTTCTAAAAAGCAAGGTTAATTTTTGCAATCTAAAATATGAAAAATATGAAAAAAGGATATTGGATATTGGCAATGCTGTTTATAGTATTAATGGCCTGCAGACAAGAAAAAGAATATTATGTATTTAGCACCTTCAGAGAGCCGGCAACCGATGGTCTGTTTTTAGCTTACAGCGAAGATGGCTACCATTGGAATGACTTAGGAGGACCATACTTGGCACCAGAAGTTGGAACTCAAAAAGTTATGCGCGACCCTTCTATTGTGCAAGGGCCCGACGGTACTTTTCATTTTGTCTGGACTTCATCATGGCGAGATGATTTAGGAATTGGTTATGCAAGCTCAAAAGACTTAATCAACTGGTCGGAGGAAAAACATATTTTGCTGATGGATCATGATACTTCTACTGTAAATGTTTGGGCTCCCGAGCTTTTTTACGACGATGAAAAAGACGAATATATTATTGTTTGGGCATCAACAGTGCCCTACAAATTCGAAAAGGGAATTGAAGAAGAGAGAAATAATCATCGACAATACTATGTCACAACTAAAGATTTTGAAACGTTTTCAGAAACGAAACTATTTCTCGATCCCGGCTTTAGTGCAATTGACGGGACGATTGTAAAGCGCGCTCCAAACGACTATGTGTTGGTGTTTAAAGATAATACGCGTCCTATGCGAAATATAAAGGTTGCCTTTGCTGATTCTCCGGTTGGCCCTTTTCATGATATCTCCGGCCCGTTTACGAAATTTAAAACCGAAGGACCGACTGTCGCCAAAGTGGGCGATCAGTACTTGATTTATTTCGATTCGTATGGCGACTATGAATATGGAGCGGTGAGTACAACCGATTTTGAAACGTTTAAGAATATTTCAGATCAGGTTTCACTTCCCGAAGGGCATAAGCATGGAACCATTTTTAAAGTAAAGCAGCAAATTATTGATCAGCTTTTGGAGAATCAACCTAATTTAGGAAAGGAATAAAGAAGTAATAGAATGAAATTTAAGAGATACTGCAAAACATTGGCTTTAGAAGATAATCTTCGGTTAATTGAAGGCTATAAAAAGATTCATGCTCCGGGTGCTTGCTGGACTGAAATTACTGAAGGCATGAAGGAAGTGGGCATTCTGGATATGGAAATCTATATACACGGCAGCCAGTTGTTCATGATTATGGATACCATTGCTGATTTTGACCATGAACAGGCGATGGCCGACTTGGCCCAAAAACCACGACAAGGTGAATGGGAGGCTTATGTTTCCCAATTTCAGCAAACATCAGAGGACGCCTCAGCCAATGAGAAGTGGCAATTGATGGAACGAATTTTTGAGATCGATCAGGAGAACAGTTATCCGGCAATCGAAGGACAGTTAAAAGAAACATATTCCAATGAGTAAAAATAAGCAACTAGGAAATACGGGAATTGAATGCCCGTCAATTATATATGGTACTAGTTTTTTAGGAAATCTTTACCGAAAACTTTCGGATAATGAGAAACTTAGCTTGATGAAAGAGTGGTTTCGAGTTAGCGAGGGGAAGGTCATGATTGACAGCGCTGGTAAGTATGGTGCAGGGTTGGCTTTAGAGGTTATCGGAAAGGGACTTGAAAAACTCGGTGTCGATCCATCAACGATTACAATCAGTAATAAATTGGGTTGGTACCGCATTCCGTTAACGACTGACGAACCCACTTTTGAAAAGGGAGCCTGGGCGAACTTAAAATATGATGCGGTACAAAAAATAAGCTATTCCGGAATATTGGAGTGTTGGGAGCAGGGCTGCGAACTTTTAGGAGGAACTTATAAATCGGAAGTTGTTTCAGTACACGATCCTGACGAATATTTGGCAGCTGCAAGTAGCGAGGGAGATCGTCAAGCCAGAGTAAACGATATTTTGGAAGCTTACAAAGCACTATTCGAATTGAAAGAAAAAGGTGAAGTGAAAGCTGTTGGAATTGGCTCTAAAGATTGGTTGGTTATTAAAGAGCTATACCAGAACGTAAAGTTTGATTGGGTCATGTTTGCCAATAAATTCACACTTTATCATCATCCAAAAGAGATTGTAGACTTCATTGAACAACTGGATCAGGATGGAGTTGGAATTATTAATTCAGCTATTTTTAATGCCGGGTTCATTACTGGTGGCAAATATTTTGACTATAGAGTTCTCGACCCCAACGATCCGGCAGGTAAGCATCTGTTTGAATGGCGCGAGAAGTTCTTTGCAATTTGCGACAAACACAACATTCAGCCTGGCGATGCTTGTTTGAAGTTTGCTTTGTCGGCGCCGCAAATTAGTGCCGTGGCACTTAATCCTAGTAAGCCCAAGCGTATGGCAAACAACAAAGAAGTTTTGAAAAGAGAATTCCCCAATGAGTTTTGGGAGGAATTAAAGAAAGAAGGAATTATTGATTCAGATTACAAATATTTGTAAAAGATCAAATCATGATTATTGATACACATCATCATTTATGGAATTACGATCCGCTTGAATTTGACTGGATTGATGATGACATGGCAACAATTCGCCGGAGCTTTTTGCCTGAAGATTTGAAAGCTACAATAGATTCGACCGGAGTAAGCGGCGTTGTAACAGTGCAAGCTCGGCAAATTGTTGAGGAAACCGAATGGTTACTCTCGTTGGCTGCCGAGAACAATCTTATGAAAGGGATAGTGGGGTGGTTGCCACTGGCGGCTGATAATGTTAACGAGCTGCTGCAAAAGTATTCTGAAAATAAATGGCTGAAAGGAGTTCGCCACGTTGTTCAAGGTGAGCCGGATCCTGACTTTATTTTAGGGGAAGCATTTAACCGAGGCATTTCATTGTTGAAGGATTACCAATTGGTGTACGATATTTTGATATTGGAATATCAGTTGCCGAATACAATCAAGTTTGTCGATCAACATCCTGAGCAGGTTTTTGTGTTAGATCACATAGCCAAGCCTAAAATCAAATTGAATGAAATTGAACCTTGGGCTAAAAGTCTAAAGGAGTTGGCAAAGCGGGAGAATGTTTCTTGCAAAATTAGTGGAATGGTTACCGAAGCTGATTTTAAGCAGTGGACACCGGAACAGCTGCAACCCTATTTTGATGTTGTATTAGATGCGTTTGGCCCCTCCAGATTAATGTATGGATCGGATTGGCCGGTTTGTCTGGTGGCTACAAAATATTCAGGCTGGCTGCAGCTGGTCAAGCAAGTTCTGTCGGATCTGAGTGATTCAGAAAAAGAGCAGATTTTTTATAAAAATGCAGTTGAAACATATCAACTTTAAATAGAAAGAATGACCGTGAAAAAAACTCATATCCTTTTAAAGAAAGCATAAGAGGAAATACACGAGTCGCATAACATAAACAATATAAAAGAATGAAAGCAATTGAAATAGTAAAACCCGGCGAGATGCAAATCGTTGATCGCGATATGCCGCAGGTGGGTAACGAAGATATTTTGTTGAAAATAAAATATGTAGGATTTTGTGGATCAGATTTGAGCACCTATCTCGGAAAAAATCCGTTGGTGCAATATCCTCGAATTCCGGGGCACGAAATATCGGCCATTATTCAGGAAGTCGGAGAGGATGCTCCTGCAAAATTTAAAGCTGGTCAAAAGGTGACGGTTGTTCCTTATACCAATTGTGGGCAATGTTCTTCATGCAAGCAGAAACGTTTTAATGCATGTCGTTACAACGAAACGCTTGGCGTACAGCGTGATGGTGCGATGGCTGAATACATTGCTGTACCTTGGCAAAAAGTGTTGGTTGATGAGGAGTTGACTGATGTTCAGCTTGGCTTGGTTGAGCCAATGACAGTCGGATTTCATGCGATTGACAATGCGGAGGTGACCGATATTGACACGGTAATGGTGTTTGGTTGTGGAATGATTGGAAGTGGTGCAATTGTTCGTGCACATTTGCGAGGAGCAACAGTTATTGCCGTTGATATTGATGATCAAAAATTGCAAGTTGCGAAAACACTCGGGGCGACTCATTTGATCAATTCGATGAAACAGAACCTACATGATGAGCTTGTTAAAATCACAGATGATAATGGACCTACAGTTGTTGTTGAAGCAGCAGGTAGCCCAATTACTTATCGCTCGGCAATTGAGGAAGTCGGTTTTGCCGGACGTGTGGTTTGCATTGGATATGCCAAAGAAGATGTGGCTTTCCCCACAAAATTATGGGTGCAAAAGGAACTACAGATTTTTGGCTCTCGAAATGCTAATCCGTCTGATTTTGAAGCTGTAATTAAGTACTTAAAAACCAGCCAGCTCGATAGTCAATTGCTAATTTCAAAAACAGTTCAGCCAACCGAAGCTCCGCAGGCCATGAAACAGTGGTCGGAAGCTCCGGGTGAGATCCTGAAAATTTTGGTTGAGTTTTAACTTATAATAGATCGATCATCGGCATGGGGAAATCATGCATTCCAGATTTCCCATGCTTTTATTGCTTGCAAGTGAAGCATTTCCAATCCGTTTTTTGTTGAAGCTCCTTTTTCCTGCCCCTTTTTTAGAAATAGAGTCAATTCAGGGTTGTACACCAAGTCAAAAAGAACATGGTCTGATGTGATGTACTCATATGGGATTGATGGACAATTATCAACTTTTGGAAAGGTTCCAAGTGGTGTTGCATGAATAATAATTAGGTGCTCTTTCAATAAAGTCTCATCAATTTGTTCGTAGCGTATTTCTTTATCGAATAATTCTGTTTCGATTGAAGCAGAAAGATAATCGATACTATTTTTATCCAGAATGTGTTTGATTGCTTTTGAAGCTCCACCGGTTCCCAGTATCAATGCTTTTTTGTGTTTTTCATTCAACATTGGCATCAATGAATTCTCAAATCCATAAATGTCAGTATTGAATCCTTTCAATTTTTTTTGACTTCCTGAACGAATAATTTTTACGGTATTGATGGCTCCAACTTGAGCTGCCTCCTCATCAATTTCATCCAAATAAGGCATGATTTCTTGTTTGTAAGGAATCGTGCAATTCAATCCGGCTATATTGTCGTTCTTTTCAAAAATTGTAGGAAACTCACTAATCGTATCCAATTCAAAGTTGACATATTCGTGCTCTTTCAATCCTTCTTTTTCAAATTTGTCGGAAAAGAATCCTTTTGAGAAAGAGTAGCCCAGTCGATATCCTATTAATCCGTATGTCTTCATTTGTTTAATTTTTTTGATATTCCTTCGATTATAAAAATAAGAGCGAACCCCAATGCCGCAAGCCCAATGGCACCCGCTAATTGTGGCTGGAGTCCGGAGATGGTTTCGTAGCTTGTTGGCAGTATATTTTCTTCAACTAGCGGTTTTACTTCTCCATGCCGGTCAATAAAAGTTTCCACGGTTTCTTTCCATGGCCATACTTTGTTTAACGATCCGATCATGAAACCGGCTAATAGCGCAATTGTTAGATCATAATAGCGCTTTAATAACCAACTTAATAGATTCGAGAATAAGATGATTCCCAGAGCTGCCCCCACCATAAACACAGCTATTACCGGTAAATTAAAGCCTGAAACGGCGTCAAGTATGAACTTATACATGCCAAGTAGTACCAAGATGAAACTTCCGGAAATGCCTGGTAGTATCATGGCACAAATAGCAATGGAACCTGATAAAAATACAAATGCATAACTGCTGTGAGCTTCGGCTGGCGTTACGATAGTAATAAAATAGGCAATAACTGCTCCCGCAATCATTGATATAATAGTTCCAATTTTCCACTGTTTAATGTCTTTCCCAACGTAAATAGCCGAAGCGACGATCAGTCCAAAAAAGAATGACCAAATCAGGATGGCATGATTTTCAAGCAGGTATTTTAATCCTTTTGCCAGCGACAATACGCTGATGCCAATTCCGATGACAACAGCTAATAGAAAGTTGCCATTAATTTCGCTCCAGAATTCTTTGAACTTACCCGTGAAAAATAGCTTCAAAGAGCGTATGTTGACTGATTTTATTGAGTCGATTAGTTCCTGATAAATTCCGGTAATGAAAGCAATTGTTCCTCCTGAAACTCCGGGGACAACATCAGCTGCTCCCATTCCCATACCCTTTAGTGTAATCAAAAGGTATTCTTTTAGCGATCGGTTCATGTGTGTGTGTTTGATGACAAGCAAAAATAGGTGAGTAAATATGAAAAAGAAAGATTTGGTGAAAAATTTTATGTGAATTTGACTTTAATAAAATATAATGAAGTCTGTTTTTATGATTTTAGCAAGTTTACCGTGTGGCACGCAACAACTGCCGCAGTTTCTGTGCGGAGTCTACTTTCTCCTAGACTAACCGGAATAAATTGTTTGTCGATTGCCAATGTAACTTCATTTTCGGAGAAATCGCCTTCGGGGCCAATCAATATTAGGTTTGAGTCACTGGCCTCCAATTCATTCTTGAGAATATGCTTGTCCTGTTCGTAACAATGTGCAATAAACTTCTTTGACTCGCTACTTGAATTAATCAAATCGTTGATAGGAGTGAGGTGGTTCAATTTTGGCAAATAAGCTTTTATCGATTGTTTCATTGCCGAAACGATTACCTTTTCCAATCGTTCGTGCTTTACCACTTTGCGTTCTGAATGCTCACAAAGAATTGGCGTTATTTCATCGACTCCAATTTCTGTCGCTTTTTCGAGAAACCATTCGAATCGATCAATATTTTTTGTGGGAGCTACTGCCAGATGCAGATAATTATTTCTTTTACCGAACCCATTCACCTTTTTAATGACATGTACTTGGCATTTCTTAGGATGAGCATCAATTATTTGTGCTTCGTAAAAGTTTCCTTTTCCGTCGATTAACTGAATGGAGTCACCTGCATTTAGTCGAAGTACCCGAACAGCATGTTTCGATTCGGTTTCATTTAAACAGTAGTCATCTGCATTGATGTCTGGCGTATAAAAAAGCTGCATAGTTTTCTTTGTTGCAAAAATAGAGAAAGGAATTGTTTTTCAAAGTTAAAATTGCTTTGTGGCTGCTTTATTTCTACGGCTAATTGAACATTCTTGGTATAAGATGGAATGACACATTTCCCTTTCTTGCGTCTACTTCGCTCCATTTATCTACTTCAAAATCAATCCCTACAGTTGAACAGGTTGGCATGTCGCTGTTAAAAGACTTGGATAAATTGTAACTCATTTGGTGCATCATTGGGTTATGCCCGAATATATATACACACTGAATATCATCAGAAAGATCATTTATCAAATCTAGAAATTCCTGGGTTGTCAATCCGTGGTATAAATCATTAATTTTTATAATTATGTCGATTGGGTAGTGAAAGTTGTCTGCATAGATTTTAGCAGTTTTAAATGCCCTTTTGGCCGGACTGGAAATAATTAAGTCTGCTTTTTTTCCTTCGGCCATAAGAGTCGAGCTAATTTGGTTAGCATCTTTTTTTCCCCGGTCTCTAAGCTTTCGATTAAAATCATCTTCGTAACCATAAGGAACTGCTTTTGCATGACGAACAATAACAACTCTTTTCATTTTATTGGATTTAAAATATTTGCAAATTGCTAAATGTGACCACTATATTAATTATTCTTTCAAAATTAGCTTAATTTTGCTTTCCATTAAAGTTTATAGCCCTTTTATGAAGAAGATAGGATTGATTTCTGATACTCACGGAGAATTAAGTAGAAGAGTGGTACGGTTTTTAGAAAACGTGGATGAGATATGGCATGCCGGAGACATCGGAAATGAGCAACTGGCAGACAAGCTATCTGCATTAAAACCTTTACGAGCAGTGTATGGAAATATTGACGGACATGTTTTGCGTAGAATGTTTCCAGAGACCCTACGTTTTTTTTGTGAAGATGTTGACGTATTAATTGCCCACATAGGAGGTTATCCAGGTCGGTATGATTCCAGAATTAGAAAGCAGATCTATACGAATCCGCCACAACTGTTTATCGCAGGCCATTCGCACATTTTAAAGGTGATAAATGATAAGAAAATTAATTGCTTGCACATGAATCCGGGAGCGGCTGGTAATAAAGGATTTCATAAAGTTTGTACCGCCATTCGATTTACAGTTGACGGTAAAAATATTCAGGATCTGGAAGTACTTGAATTTGAAAGAACGAAGTTTTGATACATAGTCTCTTTAATCTATAATTAAAAAATATAGATTAAATGATCTAATATTTGTAAGTATAGTCTATTTTGTCTATATTTGAACATGCAAAGGATCGCAGTAATATCAGCAGATGTCATTAATTCTTCAAAGTTTGAAGAATCTGTATTTATGCAAACCATGGATGTGTTAGAAGAACCGGCCAGTAATTACTTGGTTAAAGGTGACGAACCTATTCTTTCTAGTCGAGGAGATAGCTTCCAACTAATGACTGAAGAAATTCAGCAAGCTTTTCGAAAGTGTATTTATTTAAAATCTTTCTTTAAACAGAAAGAAGTAGGGGTGAAGAACAAGAATGCAAACGCAGCAATGGATGTCAGGATATCGTTAGCTGTTGGACAAGTCAATGAGGTTCCGAAGCATATCGGGAAGTCGATGGAACGCCCATTTGTGCTGTCAGGACGAGCTCTTGATGCTATGAAAAAGAAGAAACAAACCTTAATTATTACAACTACGAATGAGGAATATAACAAGGAGTTTGAGTTAGCATGCGCATTTTTAGATCAGATTTTTGCAGGCTGGACATTGGCGCAAGCTGAAGTTATTTATTATCTTGTTCAGGGATACAAACAAACTGAAATTGCCAAGATATTGAATTTGTCTCAACCGTCGGTTAGTAATCGAATTCATCTAGCCAATTGGACTTTAATAGAAAAGATGAATGAACGGTATCTTGATATTTTAGAGAAAATATAAGTAGTAATGATTTTATTTCTTCGACTATTAATTGCACATCTAATTGCTGATTTTTTATTGCAGCCTAATTCGTGGGTAGAACATAAAAACAAGAATGGAGTTAAGTCACTAAAGTTATTCTATCATATTCTTGTTGTAACCAGTATTTCTGTTTTATTTTCGCTGGATTATTTTACCTGGCAAATACCACTATTTCTATTTATTTTCCATTACCTGATCGATTTAGCAAAGATTTATTTAAAACCATCAAAGACAGGGAGCTTGTTGTGGTTTTTAATTGATCAGGTTTTCCATGTTGTGGCAATTGGTGGAGTTGTATTTATTATAAATGGTGTGCCTTCAAATATAGCGTCACAGTTTTCAGATTTAATTTCGAACGAGAGAAATTTGGTAGTCGGACTTGCTTATATTTTTGTCATCTGGCCATCAATGATTATTATCAATCTGGCCACTAAGCGCTGGCAGAGTCAAATTCATCAGACGATGGGGGAGCCAAGTCTGCAAAACGCAGGGAAGTGGATCGGGATTTTGGAGCGCATTTTAGTATTGACATTTGTTTTGGGTGCGCAATTTCAGGCAATTGGTTTTCTGATTGCTGCAAAATCAATTTTACGAATATCGGTTAAAAACGAAGATGGCACTCGTCTGTTGTCTGAATATGTTTTGGTTGGTACTTTCATTAGTTTTACAATTGCAATAATGACCGGTTTATTGACAAATTCAATGTTGTAGATTGTTTTTATTTCTGAAATGAAACAGCTATCCAATCATTTTGCTCTTTGATGTCAACTTTATGCAGCACTAATTCGGCAGCTTTCCCAATAATATCTTCTAAATCATTTTTATAGAATCCGCTTACAACAAGTAATCCATCTTCATTTAAAACTGAAACATACTTCTCAATATCCTGAAGGATGATGTTTTTCTGGATGTTTGCCAATACGATGTCAAATTTTTTCTCGCTTAGCAGTTGTGCATCGCCGATAAATGCTTGCAGATTGCTGACTTTGTTTAATCTTGAATTTTCTATTGTTGCTTCAAACGACCAGCTATCAATATCAATTGCCGTTACGTCTTTTGCTCCAAGCATCGATGCATAAATGCCAAGAATTCCGGTTCCGCAACCCATATCTAAAACGGCCTGACCTTCCAGATTAATGCCGGAAAGATGATTCATCATTAAACTGGTTGTTTCATGATTGCCGGTTCCAAAAGCCATATTCGGATCAATAACAATTTCGTATGTTGCTTCCGGATATTCGGTATGAAAGGGAGCCCGTATTAATACTTTTTTATCGAGTAGTAGTGGTTCAAAATAGTTTTTTTCCCATTCTTCGTTCCAATTAATATCGGGCATTTCTTCAAGTTTAAAACTAGCTTTGAAGGGAACTGACTCCAGGCAATTTTCTATCTCCCTAGAAGTAACTTTCCCGATTGGGGAAAAAGCATGAACCTCATCATCCACTTCATCAAAGCTTTCGAAATCAAGTTCAGATAGGTAGGCAATTAATATCTCGCGGTTGGTTTCACTGTCAGCATTAATTGCAAAACTAGCTTTTGTGTATTTCATATTTGTCGGCTATCAATATTTTGGGCGAAGATAGAAAAGAATAGTTTACAAGGCGTCTTTTACCTCAGTAGAATGATGCTTTCACAACAACAGACGTTTGCGCTTATTCTTTTGCAATTTTCATTTGCTGAAAGCCCGACCAAAACTGGTAACTGTAGTATTGAGCTTTTCTATCGAGTAGTCGATAGCCAAATGAAGTGAACTCGTATATGGTAGGATAATGATTTATAACGACATCATTTAGCGTCTGTTTTATTTTTTTGATTTCTTCTTCATAGGATTCAAGTATCTGATGCTTGGCTAGTAAATCATCCATTGCTTTCAGTTCTTCTTCTTTTCTATATTCCGGAAATGATCGATCCTTTTCAATGATGGATTCCGTAAAGCTGATGGTTTGCTGAGCCATGATCATCAACACTTCACTCATCTTCTCATCTTTTTCCAATTGAAATAGATTATGCAACAATGAAGTAAAAACTTCAATAAAATCATTCCTAAACTGATTTCGAAATTCATCGACTTTTTTGAATTCCTTAAGCAGTTCTTCCATCAATTTATCGGTATTTAATCTCATGGGGGTCTCAGGTATTAAGATTTCATATTTTGGGAGAACGTATAATTCGCTCCGTAAATTACTGATAAAAATAAAAAAAGCCATCTGTTTTTTCAGATGGCTTCATTATTTAGTTGAGTATTTTCTCTTTTAATTAATAAGCATTGATAATGCCTAAGAAATCTTCAGCTTTCAACGAAGCTCCACCAATCAAACCTCCGTCTACATCTGGATTGGCAAATAACTCAGGAGCATTGCTTGGCTTCGCGCTACCACCATAAAGAATTGAAATTTCATCAGCAACTTCCTGGCTGTATTTGGCAGCAATTGCATCGCGAATATCTTTGTGCATTTCTTGTGCTTGTGCTGTTGTTGCCGTTTTTCCTGTTCCAATAGCCCAAATTGGTTCGTATGCGATAATTAACTTTTTGAAATCTTCAGCACTCAAGTTAAAGATAGTTTCTTCTAATTGATTGATCACATATGCTTTTTGAGTACCAGCTTCGCGAATATCCAAAGCTTCACCACAACAATAAATAGGTGTTAAGCCATTTTCTAAAGTCAATGCAACTTTTTTATTCAGAATTTCACTGGTTTCGCCATAATATTCACGTCTTTCAGAGTGACCTAAAATGACATATCCGGCACCAGTTGACTTTACCATAGCAGCAGAAACTTCACCGGTGTATGCACCGCTGGCTTCGGCAGCACAGTTTTGAGCAGATACTCCTACACGGTTGGTGTCAATTGCATCAACTACACTTGTAATATGTGTGAATGGAGTTCCAAGAACAACAACAACGTCTTCAGCGCCTTCTTTGGCAACTAGTTCATTAACAGCTTTTGCTAACTCAACACCTTCTTGAACTGAAGTGTTACATTTCCAGTTACCGGCAACTACTTTTTTTCTCATGTTATTTTATTTTTCGGGATAGTGATTATTTTTTGAATAATATCGCCCAAAAATAGAAAAAGCGTCGATAACCACCTAACTATTACAAGACCACTTTCTTGATTTAACCTAAGATTAAACCCTGAAAATTAAAAGGTGAGTGTATGCCAACCTTCTTTCAAATAGTTGCTTAATGGAACGCCCATCCCTTTAACATCAATATCCAATTTCTTGAGGTCTTCGACTACGCCGTACATATCAGCACAGTAATAGCAAGCTTCCACTTTAACACCATTCTCCTGCATTGTTTTAATGTAATCCTGAAGCATTTCATTTTCAGCTAATAGTTTTGATGAAGGTTCCCACACAATCAAAAACACTTCATCGAACCAAGCTTGCTTTTTTGCATTATTGGTATACATAAAACACACTTTTTCAGCAACTTCAGGATCGCCGCTTGTCCAGAGTACAGCTAGTTTATTGCTATTTGCTTCCATTGTTTTGTTTGTTGCAGCAAAACTATTTATTGTAAATAGCAGAACAGCGATTGTTATAAGAAAAAATGGTTTCATAATATGGATGAGTTTGAGTTTGAAAAGAAAATTAAGATTATCCTTTCCAAAAACAAAATCGACGAATGAGCTCACCGCTTTATTGCTGAAAATTAATTTGTTAGTTGGTGTCAAAATATTTTTAGTCAGATCGAAACGGGCCTGAGATCAGATTAAAAAAAGAAAAGGATATCTCTCTTTAAGCAAGAGAGATATCCTTTTCTTAATCTTAAAGAGTGGCGGGTTAATTGAAATCAAAGGTCAATTTCATAAGTAATTTGCCACCATGAATTTTAGCCCGGTTAAACAGGTATGGATTTGATTGTGGCCCAAAGCTCGTAGCATTTTTAAATTTGGAACCGATAGCATTTATCCCATGCAGAAATGAAATGTCTCCCGCAGGATAGTCAATTTTTGTTCTCGCTGGCGCAGTGGGGGCATCGGGCGTTAGCATCCGGAGAAAGATATCATTGCTTTCTACATAAACGGTAAATCCAGGAGCATTTTTTCCTTTTATCTCTGCCCAATAGGTGTTGGCGTGATAACCTTTAAATTCAGGGTAAATGAAACCAGATTCTCCGGTTATCGTATTGTTATATTTTTTTCCCACAAGCCAAAATTTACGCCTTTCATGCGGTTTTTGTATACGCGATATGGGCCATCTCCGAGCCATTTCATTCCTGCGACATTTTTCTCAGGAAAATCAAAGGAGATTCCGGCAAACTGGCAATTATTTGCTGGTTGATAAGCGACAGCTAGATCGACTAGCCCGTTACCGTTAATAGTCCATGTAAAATGATCATCATTTTCAAAAGTAACAGCGATGATTAACTCGTTACCGTTAAAATAATGCTTAACATGTTTTACCTTCTTTTCCTTGCTCACAAAAACAGGCCCGTTGGAAAGTGGTATTTTAAGTCCATTGTTTTTTAATTCAGCAATCGTTCCATTATCTTTTTTAAATGAAATCTCCAATTGCCCGGCTTTCACTTTCAGTTCGCTCTGGGTTTCTTCGAGCAGAGGTTTTAAAACCGAATTTTTGCTAAGTAGTTCTTCTGCCTTAATAGCGGCTTTTTTTACAGGCCAGCTCCATGTATTAATAGTTCTTCCATATTGATCAGTGGCAGTTATGCGAAGGGCGTCAAATTGTTGCCAATTTTCAGGAAGTGAAACTTGTAATTGACCATTTTGTCCGTGTGTCAGATTAATGTCGATATGCTCCGTTTTGCTGATTGTCTCTTTTACCTGTTCGGAAGGAGAAGAAAATTTTAGCCAATCTGCTTTTATAGCACACTGGTCGATGTTGGTGAAAAGGAACCTATTCTCAATGTTGAATTTGCCGTTAAAATCGGGGGTAATGTAGCGTTTCTCAAAAAAGATTGGCGACCAGATTTCCTTAATGGTGAAGAAGCTTCCTTCTTTTTCGTTATAAGGTCCAACAATTCCGTCTGGAGCATGATTGCCATCGGTGTCAAATTCATTATTTCGATCGGTTCGTTCAATGGCTTCATCAGCAAAAACCCAGAGGAAAGCTCCTGCGCAAAGCGGATCATTCCACATTCTCAGCCAGAAATCGTCCAAGCCTGCGCCATGGCCTCCATCATAAAGTCCATGTATAATTTCGGTAGGAAATAATATCTTTCGTTTACTAAATCCATCGTTTGACAAATAGTTATAGTCGAAATAGTGAAGGGTATTTGTCATTTCATAATCTTGCCAAGGATGGATTACAATTCGTTTTTGAATATCCAGTTCAGCAAAGTCATCATTTAGACTATTGTTTTCACCACCTTCATTTCCATTGGCCCAAATAATAATGCTGGGATGATTAACGTCGTGCGCGATCATTTCCTCCAGTAATTTTCTTCCAACAATATCGCCATAAGACGGTTTTTGCCAGGCAGTAAGCTCATCTAGCACAAACAACCCCAACGAGTCGCAAACATCCAGAAAGTGCCTGTCGGGCGGGTAGTGTGACATCCGCACTGCGTTCATATTCATGTCTTTCATTAAGTTGACAGCGGTAATGCTAAGTTCTTTTGAAGATGTTCTTCCATATTTGGGATGGAAGGTGTGGCGGTCAACACCTTTCATTTTGATACGGACGCCATTTACATAAATACCATCACTTTCTCTGACTTCAACGGTTCTGAATCCAAATCGCTCGGTATATTGATGGATTGTTCTACCATTCTCGTCCAACAACGAAAACACAGCGTTGTACAAGTTTGGATACTCCGGATTCCATTTTAGTGGGTTTCTTAGATTTCCTTGAACTCGGGTGTTATTGGCTGTTACCGACTGACTGAACGATGTTTGAACGTTACCGTCCAGTGTTTGAATATCGACATGAATAATTGAGGCGGTTTTTGAATTTTTCAGGTGAACATCAGCGGTAAAATCGCCGTTATGTTTTGCATCAATCTCAACGCGTTGGATATTGGTTTTTGGCTTGACTTCAAGAAAAACAGGTCGAAAAATTCCACCGAAAATCCAGAAGTCAGCTTTTCTTTCCGCCTGGCTTACTGATAGATTGTCAGAGTGTTTTTTTACCAGAACTTCCAGTTGATTTTCATTACCGGATTTTATCAATTTGCTAATGTCATATTTAAATTGGTAAAAAGCACCCTGATGGACAGGCCCAGCCAGCTTGTCATTTATTTTAACTTCTGCATCGGTCATTACCCCATCAAAAACAATCGTTATTTCTTTGTTTTTCCAACTTTTCGGAACCGTGAAGTTGTATCGATAAAGCCCGGTTTCATTCAAACGTTCTTCAAATGGATCATGTCCATAATTGTAGTCGCCAAATCCTTGTTGTTCCCAGCAGGAAGGAACTGCGATGGTTGACCATTCTCCCGACTTTCTTCCATCTGAACAGTAAAACTCCCATTCGACGGGATTTTCTGCTCCGGTTCCGGATAGGTAGATTGTTTCGGTTTCTTGTGCAAATAAAATACTTGTAAAAAGCACTAACAGGTTTAGTGTAATTAGTTTCATCATTTTTTGTATTGGTTTTGTACTAAGATAAAGGAAAACATTGCTTGTTGACTCTATTTTTAATGTAAATCACGTTCTGTTAACCGTTAAAAGCTTACGTTTTTCATCTTTAATCTTTTTGATAATCAGTCTGTATCACACAGTTTTCAATTATATTTGAAGCTTTTCAAAAATCATGGTGGCTGAAAGACAAAAACTCGAATCTTAATTAAAAAAGATACTTGAAAGTGATCAGTTTTCACGTTCAAATGTGAATACGGTGCTACTCTCTCTATTGTTTCGTACAACTATTGAAGGACGAAAGTTGAAGGAAGCCACAATTGGATCAGAGATTTTTGGTAATAGCTACGACCCTGTAAAGAATGACAATAAGGTTCGGGTTTATATTCATAATCTCCCAAAAAATTAGCTGCCTATTACGAAACGGAAGGAAAAAATGACAAGGTCATTTTTCAGATTGAAAAAGGAGAGTACCGGGTCATTTTTAAAGACGTTGAAAAGAAAAAGTCATTATTCAGTAAATTCAGAATTGTTGTCGGTTTGTCAGTTTTACTTCTTTTTTCTATTGGGGCCTTTTTATTCTTTAGAAAGAAACCATCAAGTGATTTCTGGGGCGGCTTTTTAGAGGAAAAATTCTCAATAACTGTATTGATTGGTGATCATTTCACCATTGAATCAAACGTGCCAACCGGAGGTTTCGGAACATTCAGGGATTTTTCAATAAACTCAGAGCAAGACTTTTCGCAACATTTACAACAACATCCGGAACAAGCTTCTCAAATGGTTCCCAATCAATATCCATACGTAACGATAATGGAACCTAACAGTGCAAAGATGTTGAGTCTGTATTTTGGAGATCACGGATTATCTTTTGATTTGTTGTTAAACTCAGAATGGGATAAGTCAAAAATTAATACTGAGAGCTTGGTTTATGTCGGCCAGTTTAAGACCATGGTTTTTTGAAAAATGTATTTACAGATTACTTTCCAAATTATGAGATTATTGGAGGGAAAATAACCCGAAGAGATCTCACCATCAACGAAAAAGAAACTTTTCAGTCAAGATCAGGGAACCAGATTGTTGATTATACAATTGTATCTAAAATGCACGGTCCTGTTGATAATGATATTGTGATGTTTCTTTCGGATAACGATATTGGTGTGATTCGGATGGTGGAGTATTTTACAGACAACGATTCCATCGCAGCCTTCTATAATCGAGGACAGGTATTTGAAAAAGATTTTGCGGCTCTTTTTAAAGTCAGTGGCTGGGAACGGACGGGGTATACCATGGAGTTAATCAAGTTGGATATAAAATAAGTTTCAGTTGCGTAGTTTATTTAGTGGAATCAGGTCAAATTCGGAATGTTGCAGATTATTTTCTTTGATGTAATTCTTATTGATAATGAATAGTTCGCTATTGAATTTGTCCTGAGGGAACGTATTTTCTGCAGAAAAATCCTCGTCATCAAAATCGGTGAAGTTTAGTTCGCAAGCTGACAATTCCCACTCTTCATCATTCATAAAGAGTAGTGGTAGACCGTGCGTACGACAAATAATTGGTCGATGTTCATATATTTGGCAGGCGTGATCTTTTAGGAAAATACAACTTCCATCAGTAGATTCTTGAAAGTCTATTGACTCATTTTCAATCTTCTTTTTTATTGAATTGTATTCAACAGGGAAAACATCATAATCCATGCAGCATAAATCACAACCTTTTTTGCAGGCCATGTGATTTTTGTGTGTGTCAGATAATTTTTCGGTCAACAGATCAATCTTATCTCTGAGCTTGTGATAATTGTCAAATTGCTTTTTCATGAGTGGCAAAAGTAGTCGATTTAATTAGAAGTAGTGAAATAAATAATCTTGCTAAGTCGTTCGAAAATCTATTAACAATCGCTTCTTATTATTCACATTCAAGCGGTTTTCGATAGGTTTAGACTATTTCTTCTGAAGTAATTTTTATCTTTGTGTCGTGTTTTACAACATGTCATTTAATCATTAACCGATTCAACATGATTTTATTCTTTAAAACCCTCCAGAACAGCATTGTTGCCGTTCAAACATCCGTCTCATTTTCGGACGAAGACATACAAAAACTGAGCTGGTTGTTTGGTGATGCAACCTTGGTTGACCAAGATTTTTTAGTAGGGTATTTTGTAGGCCCACGAAAAGAAATGATTACTCCCTGGAGTACCAATGCAGTTGAAATTACCCAAAACATGGGGCTCAATGGCATTGTGCGTTTGGAAGAATTTATTGAAGTTCCTGATCGTTCTGCCGGATATGATCCAATGCTTAAAGCGTTGTATGAATCTTTGGGACAAAACATTTTTACAATCGACAAGCAGCCGGATCCAATCATTGAAATTGATGATATCGCAGCGTATAATGAGCAAGAAGGTTTGGCATTGAGTGAAGATGAAATCAAGTATTTGGAGTCGGTTTCAGAAAAGATGGATCGCAAGTTGACCGATGGTGAAGTATTTGGGTTTTCTCAGGTAAATTCGGAACACTGTCGTCATAAGATTTTCAACGGATCGTTTGTCATTGATGGGGTTGAGCAGGAAATGTCACTTTTCCAGATGATTAAAAAAACATCAAAAGAAAATCCAAATAAAATTATTTCAGCATATAAAGATAATTGCTCTTTTGTACAAGGGCCAGTTGTTGAGCAATTTGCTCCCAAAACGCAGGATAAACCTGATTATTTCGAAGTAAAAGATATTGAAACTGTGCTTTCGTTGAAAGCCGAAACTCATAATTTCCCAACTACGGTAGAGCCTTTTAATGGTGCTGCAACAGGAACCGGAGGCGAAATTCGCGACCGAATTGCCGGAGGGAAAGGTAGTTTGCCAATTGCCGGAACAGCTGTTTATATGACTTCTTACCCGCGAACTGAAGAAGCCCGCAATTGGGAGGAAGCTACAGAGGAGCGTCCGTGGTTGTATCAAACACCTGAAGAAATATTGATTAAGGCGTCGAATGGGGCCAGTGACTTTGGAAACAAATTTGGTCAGCCGTTGATTACCGGATCTGTATTGACTTTTGAGCATTTTGAAAACCATAAAAAATATGGTTACGACAAAGTAATCATGTTGGCCGGAGGGATCGGTTTTGGTGCTAAAAAGGACAGTTTAAAAGATAAACCTGGAGTAGGCGACAAAGTGGTATTGCTCGGCGGTGATAACTATCGCATTGGAATGGGAGGCGGAGCTGTTTCTTCAGTGGCTACCGGTGAATTTAAAAACGCGATCGAGTTAAATGCTGTTCAGCGTGCGAATCCGGAAATGCAGAAACGTGCCTACAATGCCATTCGTGCATTGGCTGAGTCGGATGATAACCCAATCATCTCTATTCACGATCATGGTGCTGGTGGTCACCTGAATTGCCTGTCGGAATTGGTTGAGGAGACTGGTGGTAAGATTGATACTAGCAAATTACCGGTAGGCGATCCAACACTTTCTCAGAAAGAAATTATCGGTAACGAGTCGCAAGAGCGTATGGGATTGGTGATGAGTGAGAAGCATGTTGATTTGTTGAAGAAGATTGCAGATCGTGAACGCTCGCCAATGTATGTGATTGGCGATACGACTGGCGATATGCAGTTTACGTTCGAAAATTCAAAAACAGGAGAAAAGTCAATCGACTGGCAACTGGCTTATATGTTTGGTAATCCACCAAAAACAGTTTTAACAGATACAACAGAGAAAGCTAATTTTGCTGAATTGGCTTACGATCAGGATAAAATAGAATCGTACCTCGAAGATGTTTTGCAATTGGAGTCGGTAGCATGTAAAGACTGGTTGACCAATAAAGTTGACCGCTCTGTAACCGGTCGGATTGCAAAGCAGCAAGGTGCAGGCAAATTGCACCTTCCTTTGAATAATGTAGGTGTCATAACTCTCGACTACCAAGGCAAAAGCGGCCTTGCAACAACGATTGGTCATGCGCCTGTTGCTGCAATGGTCAATGCTGAAAGTGGTTCAATCCTTTCAATCGCTGAGTCACTAACCAATATTATCTGGGCTCCAATGCCGGATAAAATGAAAAGTGTTTCGTTGAGCGCCAACTGGATGTGGCCTGCAAAAAATCCCGGCGAAAATGCACGTATTTACAAGGCCGTAAAAGCAGCCAGTGATTTTGCATGTGCTTTGGGGATAAATATCCCAACCGGAAAGGACTCCATGTCAATGACTCAGAAGTATAAAGATGATGTGGTTTATTCACCGGGAACGGTAATTATTTCAGCTTCGGGCGAAGTAACCGACGTGAAAAAAGTTGTTGAACCTGTTGCGGTGAACGATGCCAGCAAGCCGCTTTATTATATCGATTTCTCTTCTACTCCCTTGGTTTTAGGAGGTAGTGCTTTTGGGCAAATCGTAAATAAACTTGGACAAGAAGCGCCAACGGTAGCCGATTCTGCTTATTTCTTAAAAGCATTCAATTCCATTCAAAGTTTAATCGAAGATGAATTGATTTTGGCCGGACACGATATTGCTTCCGGTGGATTAATTACAACGTTGCTTGAAATGTGTTTCAGTGATAATGAAACAGGTTTGCACCTGGATTTAACTGGTTTGGGCGAGAGAGACAGTGCAAAAGTATTCTTCAACGAAAATCCTGGAATTGTAATTCAGGCAGCTGATTCTGGAGTAGTGGAAGCGAAACTGAGTGAAGCAGGAGTGAAATTTGTAAAAATTGGACAACCTGCTGAAAAGGGAGCTTTTACGATTAAAAACTTCGAAGCTGATTTTGATTTAGATATTGATTCGTTACGTGAATTGTGGTTCAAATCTTCCTATTTGATGGATCGCAAACAAAGTGGCGAAAAACTGGCACTGGAGCGTTTCAAAAACTATAAAAACAACAAGCTGGACTATGACTTCAAAGGTTTTACGGGTAAAGCTGCTGACTATGGTATTGATTTAAACCGCCGAACTCCAAGTGGTGTAAAAGCTGCTATTATTCGGGAGAAAGGAGTGAATGGCGATCGAGAAATGGCATATATGATGTATTTGGCTGGACTGGATGTAAAAGATGTTCACATGACCGATTTGATCTCTGGACGTGAAAACTTAGAGGATGTTCACATGATTGTATTTGTTGGGGGTTTCTCTAATTCCGATGTTCTTGGATCGGCAAAAGGTTGGGCAGGTGCTTTTAAATATAACGAGAAAGCTCGACAGACTTTAGAAAATTTCTACAAGAGAAATGATACTTTAAGCTTGGGCGTTTGTAATGGTTGCCAGCTGATGGTGGAACTTGGCTTGCTCTATCCTGAACACGAAAAAATTCCAAAGATGCTACATAATGAATCACATAAATTCGAATCGGCATTTTTGAATATAGAAATTGCGAAGAACGACTCTGTCATGCTGAACTCAATGGCCGGAATGAAACTCGGTGTTTGGATTGCTCATGGTGAAGGAAAATTTAGTTTGCCTTATGCCGAAGATCAATACCATATTCCTTATAAATATAGCTATGACTTCTATCCAGGAAATCCTAATGGATCAGATCTTAATACGGCTTCTCTTTGCTCAAAAGATGGCCGTCATTTAGCGATGATGCCTCACTTGGAAAGAGCCTTTAAACCTTGGCACTGGCCTTATTACCCGGCCGACCGAAAGAAGGATGAAGTCGCTCCCTGGATTGAAGCATTTGTAAATGCTCGGGAATGGATTAAGAAGTATTCAAAATAGATTATCAAAGGGCTCTTGTGCAAAGAGCCTTTTTTTTTGCTTAACATGTTCTTATCCAATAGCTGTATATTCAATTCATTTGTTTTTTTTTGAACGGTGATTCAATAAAAATTGACATATTTGTACCTCTCATCTTGTGCAAATGGCTAAAAGAAGTGGGCTTCATATTATTTTCCTTTTTATATTTCACCTTGCATTTAGTCAAGATGATGTGGATAGCCTTTTGTCTTTTCCGACGGATGTGAGCGCTGAGGAGAAGCTAATTCAAATGTTGGATTTCTCTCAGCGCTATGTGCGTGAAGATAGTGCCAAATGTCTGGAGGTAGCGAATAAAGCGATTGCTATTACTGAATCGATTAATGCTCCGTTGTTTGAGTCACGATTTTTATACTTGAGAGGGGAGTGTTACTACTATTATGATAGCTATCCACTGGCTTTAAAAAATTATTCAGAAGCCTTGGAAATATTCCGTCAAATTAATGATGTGCAGAACGTGGCTGAGACTTTAAATTCTATTGGCTTGGTTTATTATTACCTTGGAGAATACAATCAGGCCGCAGAAAATCTATATCAGGCATTAGATCTTTTTTCAAAACAAAATTCAGTAGAAGATAAGGCTCGGGTATATTCAAACTTAGCCATGGTTTTTACACGGATTGGCGACTTTAAAGAGTCGATACATCATTATGAACTAGCAGCGAAAATTAATGCGGGGGTTGGTAAAAAAACAAGTTTGGCAGTTAATTACAATGGCGTTGGGGTAGGTTACTATAATCTGGAACAATATGATTCTTCGAAGGTGTATTACAATCAGGGCAAACGCATCTAAAAAATAAGGTATTTAACAGACTAATAATCAGTCACATACGTTGTTTTTCTGGATAAAAAGTTGTATATTTATCTGATAATCAGATAGATAATAGAATGAACAGAA